>Ga0137298_10001_pt1 | contig 560594 bp, 528 predicted proteins | sample RamsorincwithD2O_2_FD_97182 | JGI IMG/M metagenome (GOLD analysis project Ga0137298, IMG submission 97182) | Mouse cecal microbial communities from Vienna, Austria - Glucosamine amended with D2O | ecosystem: Host-associated > Mammals > Digestive system > Large intestine > Cecum | place: Austria...
AGATTATCGTAAATTACATTAGGGATGCTAAGTAAAAGGTGATTTGAGATAATTAATGTAAATAAATCAAGTTAAATTGAGGAGTGGGAATGTGAGTTTACTATTTCAAGAATTAGATTGCGATAAAACATGCGATAGAGTTGACGAATTTTTGACAGAAGATTTAGAGAAATTAATCTTAATGTCGGGTCGTAATCTAACGGACTTACGTTCACCTACTTTATCTTTAGCTCCTGGTCACTCTAATGGTACTAATCATGCTGAAGCCAGTATAATTCGTGGACTTAATGCGGAAGCAGAATTGCGTGCAATCCATCACACAATTTATCATCTACCTGAAATGTCAAAAATAATAATGCGAGATCTTTATATTTATCAGATGGAAAGCTGGCAAGTAGCTGATGCAATACGATATGGTCATACACAATTCAATACTCTAAAAAGAAGAGCGCAATTATTCTTTGCTGATAGTTTCGATCACTGGCAAAGATATATGGCTTGTCAACCAATCATTGATTTACACGAATATAAACAACCGGAATTAGACCGGAATAATAGTGGCGAAAAGGGGAATAATAGCGAGGGTTAACCGGCTGGAATATAGGGTATAGTAGTATTGTGAGTTAAATCGGAATAGATATAGAACTCATATTTACTAAACTTCTTTAATTTAACAGACTGGTAGTGGTGCAACTCCACTATCAGCCATATAGATATCGCAGGTAAGCATCAAAGTTTTAATTGTTATATAAATTAGTCATATATAGTTTGCACATTATTCGTCTTATTTGCTAGCGATATCTACTTGAAAGAGTTTGCTTATGGAAACGGCAAGCTCTTTTTCTTTTGTTCTAAATATCGGATGGAGGTGACTGTATGCCTAGAGTTAGACGGTGTAAGTATCAAGGCTGTCATGCGTTTGCTATGATCCCGAATCACTATTGTGCAAAGCACATTGAACATGAAGCCGAGTATCAAGCGCAACGTGAGAAATATCGTAAGCATCATGGTACACGTGCTACGACCTGGCACTACAATCATGTCACACGTTATCGCAATACTACTAAGTCAGAGCAAAATAAGTTCTATCACTCTCGTGAGTGGCAGTCACTTCGTGCTCTCGTTCTTCAGCGTGACTTTAGTTTGTGCAAATATTGTCGAACAAATGTTGGAAACATTGTCGATCACATTGTTCCTATTGAATGGGATCAAACTAAAATGAAAGATATAGATAATCTGGTAACGTGTTGCAGGGACTGTCACGCAAAGAAAACACGATGGGAACAAATTTATTATGGAACTGGTTTACATAATTCCTTGAAAGATGTGCCAGCCATTACGGATATTCAATTGATTAATGAATTGATGAATGCACGAGAACGCAAATAATTGCGATCTAAGATGATTAATTTTTACGCGTGCAAATCATACTTAGACATGATTAAAAATTATGCCCCGGGGCTATTTCTGGGCAGGAAGAGCCGCGTCATGGTGTTTTCTTGTGTGAAATGTTGATTTTTGAAATTTTTTGAAAGGGGGGCTTAAACTGACGAACGTTGATTTATCAAGACCGAAAGTGCCTACGCAGGCGCCCAAATGGTTGGATGTTTACGGAAAAAAGCTATGGCCAAAACTAGCGAACTATCTAAATAAGAATTCTAAAGTTTTACGTGCTGATGAATATCTCTTGCAGCAATATTGTTCAAGTTATGATATTTATCGTCGAGCTTACGAATCGGTAAAAAAAGACGGTCTACAACAAAAAATGTACAAAACTACAGTATCTCCAGTCACTGGTGATGTTGTAGCAAAAGATTTTGCAGGTTTTAGAAAAAATCCAGCCGTACAAACTATGTCTGATGCCTTGAATAAGCTTAATTCTATTGGCAAAGAACTAGGTTTAAGTCCTCGCGCACGAAGCGAAATGTTAGAACTCAATGCACCTGAAGAGAAGAAAAAATCTGTTGCTGAATCGATGAAGGAGTTTTTTAAGTAATGAATTTTATAAATCAAGGCGAAAAAAATAGCGCTCGATTTTTAGTCGAACGCTTTTATTATGCATCCCTTAGGGATAGATTTCTTGCCTATTTTTTATAGTAAGAAAGGATTAAGTAAGAATGGGATTTTTTGCTGCTAAGCCAAAAGAAGATGTAATTGATAAATTAAAAAAAGAAAAAGATTGGTATTTAGACAAAATTATTCGTATTGATTCTGTTATGTCAAATGATACCAATATTTCTGATAAACAACTTTATCTAATGGATAAGCAGTCAACTGCTATGGATGAAGTTTGTAAAATTATTGATAAGCGTATCAAAGATTTGAAAACTAATTAATTGTTGATGAGGAGTTTTTAACAATGACTAAAGGGCTATTAGCATATTTAAGAAATAAGAATGGTCATAAGAAAGCTGAAGCAATCATTAAAAGGAAAGCTACGGGAAATCCTATCTTTTTTAATATTGAATATAATATGTTTATTGATGAATATCATATGACACCTGAACAATTTTTAAGTAGTGATAAAAATGAAAATTGATCTAACGCAAACACATGACGTTGAGGGTGCTTTTAACAGCATTGATTGGTCAGATATAAAAACAAAATATCACGATCCTGCAACTTTATACGCATTTTCCGTTTTAAATGGCACAAAATTAGCAGGTTATAAGATAAAACTTGCTTCTTTTCGTCATTTAATGGACTTGAAAAGACAAGGCCAACCAGATTTTCCATATCACTATGATGTAGATGAGGCTAATAGACTTTTGAGGTTTGCTAAGATTTGTCCTAATGTTGATACGGGAGAGCCAACAAAACTTATGGAGTGGCAAGAATTTACTTTTGCGCTTATGTTTGGCTGGCGAGATGAAGATAATAATAAGCGTTTTACCCGTGTAATTGATTCTGTATCTCGTGGTCAAGGTAAGACTTACCAGATGGCTATCTTGGTTTGCTACTCGTTCTTAATTGAAAGCGTGGGACTATCAAACCAAGATTATTTAGTTGCTTCAATCAATTTTAAACAAACTATGAAGTTGTTTGGTTATGTCGCTTCCATGATGAGAAAAATTATTCAGATTGAACCTTTTAAAAGCTATGCGAAAGAAGTAAATCTTTATATTCAATCGGACCAGATTATTATGAAGAAAAATAATAATGTTTTACGAGCAATTAGTCTTGAAGCAGGACAATATGATTCTTATCACTTTAGAACAGCCATTTTTGACGAGATTGGTGAAGTTAAATCACGGGAAACTGTGAGCAAGATCATTTCTGGTCAGGTTAAAGTTCCAAATCATCAATTTATCCAAATCTCTACTTCTTATCCTGATCCAACAGTTCCATTTCATGCAGACCAAAAAATGGTTATTCAAGCTATGGAACAAGATTGGAAAAGGGATGCAGATAGCTACTTAGGCTTAATTTGGTCACAAGATAGCTTAGATGAAACTTACAAGCCTGAAACATGGGTTAAATCCAATCCACTTTTAGATTTACCAGATCAACGTGATAATTTAATTAAAGGTTTAAAAGATAAGCGAGATAGCGACTTGCTAACTGGTAACATCTCAGACTTTCAAACTAAGAACCTAAATTTATGGCTTAAGCAATCAACAGATAGCTATTTAAATTTACGCGATGTTGAAGACGCCGTAGATGATGATTTTAAAATTGATGGTCGAGAAGTATTTATTGGCTTTGACTATTCAATGTTTTCAGATAATACAGCCCTTAGTTTTGTTTATCCTTATGATGATGGAAAATTTCATATTGAACAACATAGTTTTATTCCATTTCAACAAGCGGGGTCAATTGAAGCTAAGGAAAAGCAAGATGGAATTGCATATCGTAACTATCCTGAATACTGCACAATTACAGTACATCCACAGGGGATTATTAATCCAGAACAAATTTATAGATGGCTCTTAAACTATGTAGAACAACATCAATTAAAGGTTAAATTCTTTGGCTATGATCGTTTTGGATCTTATCAAGTTAAGAACATCACTGAGTCACTAAATGTTAATACTGATTGGTATATTATGGATATTCAACAAAGGACATCGGCTCTTGCAAATCCTACTAAGTTTTTGCAAGAACTTTTTGTTACCCATAAAGTTACTATTCCTAATGATCCAGTTATGCAAAAGGCTTTGCTGAACGCAGTAGTAAAAGCGGATAAAATTGGTATTCAAGTAGATAAAGACAAAGCTACTTTGAAAATTGATGTTGTAGATGCCATTATTGATGCACTATTTCAAGGGATGTATTACTTTGATGAAAATTCAGACTTAAATAATAAGGATACAGAAATAGACAGAATGACGGAACAACAAGTTCTGGATTGGTTTAAAAACCCAAAATCTGGACTGTTAGGTGGTGAGAACACTGATTACTAAATTAAAACAACAACTTTGGAAGTATATTGATGTAATTTTCTATTTTGTAGGTTTAGCAGGAATTACTTTTGGAGCTTTTAAAATTAATGAACCTTTAGGTTACATCGTCGGCGGTGTAGCCTTTTTAGTTTCGGGATATTTAGTTGAACTTATCGCAGCAGGTGGTGAGAAAGGAGGTGGTAAATAATGCCTCTTTTAAAGCTAAATAAAACACGCTCTCAAGGATTTTCTTTAAATGATCCTGATTGGGTAAATTTCTTAACTGGTGGAGAATCGCAAAAATATGTTTCAGCTGATACGGCACTAAAAAACTCTGATATTTTTTCATTAATCATGCAACTATCAGGAGATCTGGCAATGGTTCGATACACTGCTGATTCTGATAGATCACAATCAATTATTAGTAACCCTAGTGTTACAGCTAATGGATATAGCTTTTGGCAAGGGATGTTTGCACAGCTCTTATTAGATGGGAATTGTTACGCATATCGACACAAGAATACTAATGGTGTTGATCTCTCGTGGGAGTATTTAAGGCCGTCACAAGTTCAACCAATGCTTCTCCAAGATGGTTCCGGATTGATCTATAACATTAACTTTGATGAACCAGCTATTGGATATATGGAAAATGTACCAGCTGCTGATGTGATTCATATTCGTTTGCTTTCTAAAAATGGTGGGAAGACTGGTATTTCTCCACTATCTGCGCTAATCAATGAACAGCAAATTAAAGATGCTTCAAATGCACTAACTTTAAAGGCATTAAAACAATCAGTAACGGCTAGCGCAGTTTTAAGTATTCAACATGGTGGTTTACTTGATGCTGAAACTAGAATTGCTAGATCAAAAGAGATTTCAAAGCAAATTCATAATTCTGATGGTCCAGTTGTAATTGATGCACTAGAAGATTACAAACCATTGGAAATGAAAGGAAATATTGCTAGTCTACTCAATCAAGTTGACTGGACTAGAGATCAAATTGCGAAAGTTTATGGCGTGCCGGATAGCTATTTAAACGGACAAGGCGACCAGCAATCATCAATTACTCAAATAGGTGGCCAATATGCTAAATCATTAAATCGCTATGTACAAGCAATTGTCAGTGAATTAAATGATAAGCTGCACGCTAATATTTCAGCTGATATTCGATTTGCAATTGATGCAATGGGCGATCAATATGCAAGTACTATTTCGGGGCTAGCAAAAGATGGCACAATTGCTGGCAATCAAGCTCGGTTTATTTTGCAAAATTCAGGATATTTACCTACTGATCTACCTGATCCAGAGAAGAAACCACAGCAAGCAATTCAATTAATTCAGCAACAAGAGGGAGGTGATGATGATGGTAACAATTCAGATGAACGGGGAAGTGATCCCGAGTGATTATGCTGACGTCTATGATTACTTAGGCTATGAGAGCATTAATCCTAAGGCTATTAAACAAGCTTTGAATGAAGCTAATGGATCAGACGTAGAACTTGAAATTAATTCACCAGGAGGCTATGTGGATGCAGGAAGTGAAATTTATACCGCACTTAAAGAATATCCTGGCAGAGTAATCGCAAAGATTACTGGTCAAGCTTGTTCTGCTGCTTCATGGATTGCACTTGCTGCTGATTGTGTCGAAATGTCACCAACAGCACAAATGATGATTCATAGAGCGTCTACAATTTCAATTGGAAATAGTGATGATTTATCAAGTGCACTTAATGCTCTAGATTCACTAGATCAATCATTTGTAGATTTATATAGTCAAAAAACTGGTTTGGATAAACAAGAAGTTTACAAATTAATGTGTAATACAACTTGGATGAATGCTAAACAAGCAGTAGATAAAGGCTTTGCAGATGCAATCATGTTTCAAGATAGTAATCAACCAGCTTTAGTAAATGCAGATGGTTCTTTATCTGTTAAGCCAGACATGATTAATAAAATTAAAAATTTACTTCATAAAAAATCGACCGAGAATGTCGTTAAACCTACACAAAAAAATAAAAAGAATGATAGTCAACTTCAAGAGAAGTTGGCTATTTTATTTGGAAAGGAAAATTAAATGAATATCAATCAATTAAAAGACGCGTTTGATATGGCTGGTCAAAAAGTACAAGACTTAGAAGACAAGCGCGCACAAATCGTTGTTGATCTTGGCAAAGATGAAACGTCACACTCTGTAGATGAAATTACTAAGCTGAATGCAAGTTTAAAAAATGCAAAGATTAATCAGGAATTAGCTAAGAGCGCCTATGAAGATGCACAAGCTAATTTGAAATCTCAACCAATCAATAAAAAGCCTTTACCGGTAGATACTAAAGGTAATGTTGATAAGGACGCTATTAAGAATCAATTTGTAAAAGAATTTAAAAATATGATTACTTCAGGTACTACAGGTACTGGTAATGGTGGTTTGACTATTCCTGATGACGTTCAACAACAAATTAGAACGTTAGTGCGTCAACAATTCTCACTTCAAAGCATTGTTAACGTGGAATCAGTTACTACCACTCATGGCTCACGTACTTATGAAAAACTTGCCGATATTACTCCGTTGGTTGAATTAGATGAAGATGGTAAGGCAATCGGTGATAATGATGATCCAGAATTGACTGTAGTTAAGTACTTAATCCATGAATATGCTGGAATTAATACTGCTACCAATTCGCTTTTGAAAGATACTGTAGCTAACATCTTACAGTGGTTGACTAACTGGATTGCGAAGAAAGTTGTTGTTACTCGCAACCTTAAAATTTTAGAAGTTATGAATAAGGCTCCAAAGAAACCAACTATTGCTAAGTTTGATGATGTTAAGGATTTGGAAAACAACACTTTAGACCCTGCGATTGAAAGTACTTCAAGCTTTTTAACTAACCAATCTGGCTATAATGTTTTAAGCAAGCTTAAAGACGCTGATGGCAGATATTTAATGCAACCCGATGTAACTCAACCCGACCGCTACTTGATTGATGGTAAACCAGTCTTAAGAATTGCAGATAAGTGGTTACCAGATGTTTCAGGTTCTCACCCTCTTTACTTTGGTGACTTCAAGCAAGCCATTACTTTGTTTGATCGTGAAAATATGGAATTGACCACAACCAACATCGGGGGTGGTGCATTTGAAACTAACACTACTAAGGTACGTGTAATTGACCGCTTTGATGTTGAGATGGTTGATGATGGTGCAATTGCTGTTGGATCATTTAAGACTGTTGCAAATCAAACTCAAGGTACTGTTGATACTGGTAAGTAGTTAGAGGTGATTCTTAATGACCACTTATCTTAAGATCACTGATGGCCTTAAGAGGTCACTAGGATATCTTGATGAAGATGATTCTTTAGACGATGGTTTAAAGAATAAAATGTCAAACGCTTTAATTGCTGCTGAAAGTTATGTTCAGCATGCAATCGGTACTGATGTCAATGACTTCTACATTTCTGAAGAAAATAAACCACTATATACGTTAGTTTGTAATGCTTTAGCTGCTTCTTATGTGCAAAATCCAGTAAGTATTACTTCTGGTGCTGTAGTTAATGTTGACATAGTGACAAATGCCATTATTGGTCAATTAAGAGGAAGATATGCTAAAGAGTTGGAGGCTCAAGATGGTCAGAATACTAAATCCCAGTCGTCAGACTCAGAGAATTGAGTTTGGCACAGAATCTGATGAACCAGAATACGACCAAAACGACAATCCCAAGCCTACGATAACCGTTCTGTGGACGACTTTAGCAATTCCCTATACTTTGAACACAACGCAAATTATTCAAGCTCAGGGGCTTAATTTAGCCGACCAAAGAATATATGCGGTTCGTCATCGCTTAGATAGTTTCTGGGATCAAATTTCTAGAGCTAAGATTGACGGAACTTTGTATGAAGTAATCCATATTAATCCAGATGAACGAAATTACCCGACTAGCTATGACTTAGTTACCGTGAAACAGGTGAACGAACATGGCTAAAGACATGGGAGAATTTTTAGAAAATTGGATTGATTCAGTAGATAAAGGGATACGATTATCGCCAGGTGATAAGGCTAAAATAACTGGCGCAGGTGCTGAAGCGTTTAGTAAGGTATTGCACGACCACACGCCACGAAGTAATGAAATCTATAGAAGAGGGCGCTCTGCGGGTCATGCTAATGCAAAGCATGGCAATTCCCATCGTAAGACTAAGCACTTGCAAGACACGATTACCTACAGAGCTGGGTATACCGCAGATAAAACTCGTACTGGTGATACCGATGTGGGCTTTGAAGGCAAGTATTATGATTTTTTAGCAAAAATCATTAACAACGGTAAGCATAAGATGTCTGATAAAGAATTAGCTAATATGCATTTTGTTGATAAGGCCCAACAAGGAGCTAAAAGAGCAGTTGAAGAGGCAGAATTGAAAGCATATAAGGAAGTGATGAACCATGACAGCGATAAATGACGCATATCAAGAAATTTTTAAGAAAGTGCCTGGCGTAGATCGCTACTATAAAAAGCGAATAACAGGGAAAATTGATAATACTAAAACTGATTTGCTTATTACTCCAGTTATTGGAGGCTATACCGGTTATGGTTCAAATTTTCCCACTGTGGAAGTTCAAGAAATAGAAATTCAAGTTTTCATTGGGATAGAAAACAAAATAGCTAATTTAGACACAATCAAAAATTCGATTGTGTCTTTTTTAGTACCTAAATGGCAAGTGAGTTATGGACCTGATGAAGGAACTGATCCTGAAACAGATGAAACAATGCTTACTTTTCATTTCACACGTAATTATGAAAGGAAATTAAACTAATGGAATTAAATGGTTTTGCAAGAGCTATTGTTGCTCCGGAAGATGATAATGCAAAATTGAAAACTCTTGATGAGTTTAAAAAGTATGGACAATACAAAACACAAGGTGTTTTCCAAGCAGATTTGCAAACTGCTAAAGGTACAACTCAAAGTAACATCACGGGATTAAATCCGACAATTACAAAAGTATATGGATCAAATACTACGGCGGAAAGTGAAGTAGGGGTGGAAAACATCTCATGTACTTTTGCTGCTAATGATATGCCTTTTGACGTTGCTTCATTAATGCAAGGCTTGGTAAAAGATGAAACTCATGGTGGTTATAAGCGTGCAGATAAGCGTTTGTTTAAAGGAGCTTATATTGCGATTTCTGAAAACCATGGTTTCCCTGTTTACTATGCTTTTCCATACTGTACTTTTACTCCAGGTACTGGTGTAAACATGCAAACTGATGCAGCTAGTCCAGTGACTGTGCATGACACATTTACAGTTACTCCACAAGCTCGTCCAACTGATAATTTACTTTATCAGATCTTTGTCGGAGATCCTGACCGTGATCCAGCTTGGAAGAATGAAGAAGCAATGTTGGCTTATATCATTGATGGCTTCCAACAAACATCAACTCCAACTCCTGCTAGCTAAATAAGAGTAGGGTGGGAGAAATTTAACTGTTAACAAAAATACAGAAATATGTAGAATATTATAGAAATATTTGCCATAATATTCATCAGAAAGTTAAACATGGATGTGAATATTATGACAGTTTTAAAACCTAAAGATGTCGCTGATCGTTTAGGAATAACCACTAGAACCCTCCAAACATGGGATCGAAAAGGTATTCTTAAGGCTAAGCGCTCACCTACTAATCGCAGATTCTATACAGAAGATCAAATAAATCAATATTTGAACAAAGATAATCTAAGCTCAAATAAAAAACAAGTTGCTTATGCCAGAGTATCAACTTATGGTCAAAAAGATGACTTAAAAGATCAATTAAGCTATATTCGACAATACGCTAATGCACAAGGTATCGTATTAGACGAAGAAATAAGCGATATTGGCAGTGGCTTAAACTATAAACGGCAAAAATGGAATAATCTTCTAGACGAAGTAATGAACAACAAAATAGATAAAATTTATATTACTTATAAAGATAGATTTATTCGTTTTGGCTATGATTGGTTCGAAAACTTATGCAAAAAGCATGGAACAGAAATCATTGTTTTGAATAATATTGATACTAGTCCAGATAAAGAACTAGTTAATGATCTTATTAGTATAATTCATGTGTTTTCATGCAGACTATATGGCTTAAGAAAATACAAGAAAAAGATTAAAGGCGAGTACTTAAATGACGATCAAGACGCAAGTAGTAAAACTAAAAGTTAATAAGACCATGCAAAAGCATCTTGATGCTTTGTGCGACTATCGGCGATACTGCTGGAATAAAGGCCTAGAAACTTGGCAATTAATGTATGAAGCTCATACACTAAACAAAAAAGATAATCCCAGTCCCAACGAACGCAGAGTCCGCAACGAACTAGTCGCAAATAAAGCTGATTGGCAATATGATTTGTCAGCTAGATGCTTACAATTAGCGATTAAAGACTTAGCTAATGCATGGAAGAACTTCTTTGATAAGGCTCAACCTGATTGGGGAATGCCTAGTTTTAAATCAAAGAAAGCTCCCAGACAAGGCTTTAAAACTGATCGTGCCAAGATTGTTAATGGCAAGCTTCGCCTTGATCGCCCAAGAAGCATTTCAAAAGAAGATTGGTTTGATTTGAAAAGCTATGAAGCTCTAAAGATGAGTGAGGTCAAAGTAGTAAGTATCTTCAAAGAAAAAGATAGCTATTATGCGGCTTTACCTTATGAAGAAGAGATTTCAAGTAAGGCTAAAACTTATCAAAAGACAGCAGTAGATGTCAATGTTGGACATTTTAACTATACCGAGGGGCAAATCAATGTTTTGCCTGCTAAATTGCAAAAGCTTTATAAGCGTATTAAGCATTATCAAAGAATGCTGGCACGTAAAAGAGAAGTTAACGGAAAATCAGCTATTAAATCAAATAATTACTTTGCAGTGAGAATCAAATTGCAAAGAGATTATCGTAAAACAGCTAATATCCAAAATGATCTTTTACAGCAGTTCACTACTAAGCTTGTAGATAATTACGACCAAATTGTAATTGAAGATTTAGCAGTAAAGCAAATGATGATGACCCATGTAGCTTCCAAAGGAATGCAGAGATCGCTGTTTAGTAGATTTAGGCAGATATTAACTTATAAGTGTGATTGGTATGGCAAAGAGTTAATCTTAGCTGATAAAACATACCCATCGACACAAAGATGTGCTAAATGCGGATACGTCAAAACAGGTAATGAAAAAATCACTTTGCAAGGCAATAAAAAGCATGGCACTAAGCATAACGAGTATATCTGTTATGAATGTGGCTACAGTAACGATCGAGATGAAAACGCAGTTCTAAATCTTTTAGCTTTAGTGAAATAAAGAAAATAAACGGGGCTGGCTAGGTCCTTAAGCTGTAAGAGCTGGTCAATGTGATTACTCCCAAGTGGAATATCAGAATACTAGTGAAGACGACAGTAAGTGAAACAAAGAAAGGAAAAGTATATCTTTCTGATATGTAGAAAATTCGTCTTCTCCTACATATTTCCATGTTTTATATAGCAGGTTAAATAATGGCAGGAAAAATACCGGTTGGTGATTTTAATACGCGAATTTCTCTTGATGGCGAACAACCGATTCAAACTCTTAAATCTTTAAAAAATGAAGTCTCCTCTGCTACTAGTGCCTGGAAAGCACAAGTTGCCGAACTAAAATCAGCTGGAGATCAGTTAGGCGCTGCTAAAGCTAAATATGAAGGACTAGGCAATACTTTAAAAAAGCAACAATCTTTATTAGAACGTAACAAGTCTGAATTAAATAGCTTAAAAGAAGCACAGAGCAAAGTTGATACATCTACAGAAAAAGGGCGCAATGAATACGAAAGATATTCAAAAGAAATTGCAACTGCTGAACGCAATGTTGCTAATGCTACTACTAGAATTGCCAAACTAAGTCGGCAACAAGAAAAAGCTCGTAACTCGCTTGATTACTACAAGTCAGGATTAGCAAGCGCGCAAAGTGAGCTGAAGAAAATTACTGAATCAAGTAGTGCCTATGTTGGAAGACTTGAAGCAGAAGGTAAACATGAAGAAGCAAATAAAGCAAAGTTATCTGGCTTATCTCGTGAATATAGTAAGTTGAATGAAGTTTATAAAATCCAAGCTGGTGAGCTTTCTAAAATAGCCTCTGAAGCTGGTAAATCTAGTGAAGCCTATAGACGTCAGAAAGTACGTGTAGATGAGACAGCCACAAGTTTAGCTAAGACTAAATCTGAAATGTCAGGCTTATCTTCAGAAATGAAGAAAGCTAATCCATCAATTTTTGATAAAATCAAAGCAAAACTAGTCGGAGTAAAAGATGAAGCTAAAGAAACTCATTCTATTTTTAAGTCCGTATTAGGAGCAAATATTTTATCAAATGTTGCTCAAAGTGCGTGGGGGCATTTAACTAGTGCAATTTCTTCAGCAAAAGATGAAGCAAAACAGTATTCGCTAGAACAAGAGACAATGCTTGCAACTTGGCATACTTTAACTGGTAGCGCTAAAGAAGGCCAAAAGTTAGTAGATATGACTACTAAAATGGCTATTGCGGCTAACAACTCTGTAAGCATGGTGGACGCATTAAATCAAAAGTTCTACGCAATTAATAAAAATGCTGATGTTACTGGTAAACTTACTAAATCTGTGTTAACTCTGCAGGATGCTTTTGGAGCTACTGATGATGCAGTAGAAAACTTTGGTGTTCAATTTTCTCAAATGATGGCAAATGGTAAAGTATCTGCACAAGATATGATGTCATTTGTTAACGTCTTCCCTGTTTTAAGAACTAATTTGCTGAAAACAGAGCAGTCTATTACTCATAATTCCAAAATGACTATGAGTCAGATGAATGACTTAATGTCAGCTGGAAAAATCACTTCTAAAACTATGGAAAAGGTTTTAGAAGATACAGCAAAACAATATCAAGGCGCTACTGAGAACTTTGGTAAGACAATTCCGGGGATGATGAGAACTGTTAAGTCTCAAATGCCTGTTTTGCTCTCTGCAATTAGTGACCCTTTAACTAAAGCAGCTAATCCTATTGTTGCTCGTATTAGCGATTGGATTACCTCTAAAAATACTAAAAATGCCTTCACAAAATTAGGAAAAACATTTTCAGATGGATTAAATAAAACTCTTAATTCTATGTCTAAAGGCACTGGCAAAAATGCAGGCAAGGATATTACTGATACGCTTAATAGAGGTTTAGAAAAATTAAATGGTCTTATAAAAGATACTTTTAATTTTCTTTCAGCTCATGGTAAAGATATTGCAAGCATAGGTGTAGATGTTGGTAAATTAAGTGGAGCAATTGGAAAACAGGTTTGGAAAGATTTTGCTGATATTATTAGCACAATTGGTGGTGCATTTGGACTTGTAAGTGATAAGGCTTCTAAATCTAATGATCCATTAGCTAAAATGGCTGATATTGTTCATAATCTTGCTAAAAATAAGACAGCTATTAAATTAATTGCTGGGTATTTAGTAACTATGGCAACTATAAAGACATTAAGTCCATTAGCAACGGGCTTAATGGGAATTGCTAAAGGCGGAAAAGCAGCATATAAATTTATCAAAGGAATGCCTGATGCCTTTGAAACAATGCAAATTAAAGGTTTGCTTGCGATTGATAAATTGAAATCAGGTTTTGGCAAATTAGGCTCAGTAATTAAAGATCTTTATTCTAATACTGGAAAAGGGAAATTTTCTGGTGCATTACAATCAATTCACTCTTCTGGTGGATTTAGTAACTTAACAACAGCTGGTAAAGTTGCTACTGGTGCAGCAGGTGTAGGAGTCGCTTTAGATGCTGGATCATCTATTGTTTCAGCTTTTAAAGATAAGAAAGGATCAATGAAGCAATACCAAGATGCAGGAAAAGGAATAGGTTCTGCAATTGGTGGTGGCATTGGTCTTTTCTTTGGTGGTCCTGCTGGTGCAGCAATTGGTTCACAAATCGGTAAGATTGCCGGTGGCTGGGGCGGTAAAGCAACTAAAGAATTTCTTAATGGTTGGAAATCTAAAAAGCCACCTAAGAATTTCTGGTCTATCGAGAATTTAGGCTGGTCTACTAAAGATGCCTTCAGCAAGATGAACAAGGGCATTGATAGTTGGTGGAAAGGCGTCCAAAAATCTAATCAAAAGGCACAAAAAGAACAGGAAAAGGCTAATAAGAAAGCTGAGCAACAGCGTGCCAAGGAAAAGAAAGCCTGGGACAAGTACTGGAAGAATCTAGGCAAAGGCATTGATAACTGGACTAAAGATACCAAAAAAGGCTTGGATAAAGGGTTTAAAAATACACAGAACTTTATTAAAAAGATGGGGCCTAATATCAAAAAAGGCTATCAAAACTTTCTGAAAAGTGGTCATGATTTCTTTAAGAAATTTAACAAGAGTTTTGGTGACACCTTTAAGAATTTGTCCAAGAACAAGTATGTTAAAGCTTTTCAAAAGGGCACGCTGTTCAAGACGGCTTACAAGGATATTACTAAACAGACCAAGAAATGGACGAAAGATTTTAAGAAGTCTTGGGATAAGCATTGGAAGAGTACCAAGAAAGATGTTCAAACTTGGGCAAAAGACACCAAGAAGAACTACGATAATGGCGTTAAGGGACTAACTAAATCTTTTAATTCTTATAAGAAAAAAGCCGAGAAATCTTGGGATAAGCATTGGAAAGGTCTCAATAAATCAGCTGACAGTACTTGGACAAGTGTTAAAAAGGGTGCTGAGTCAGGTACTAAAGATTTATTAGGTAATCTTAAAAAGTATGCCAGTGAAGCTGGCAAGAGATGGAAAGATCACCACAAGACCGAACTAGATGTGTACGATGATTTTTCTAGAAACCTAAAGAAAAATCACGGCAACATGTTTGAAGCCTTGAAGGCTACATCACGTGATAGCCTAGAGAAGCTTAAAAAAGGTTTTTCCGATAAGTGGAATGAGATAAAAAATAATACTGGTAAAACTTGGAATGATATGAAATCTGATTCTTCTAAGTGGGGAAGAAACATGAATTCATGGTTCAGCAATTTTGGCAAAAATTGGCAAAGAGGCTGGAACAACTTATCTAAGGGAGTAAATAGTATCTTCTCAAACATGTGGAAGGCTATGCATAAACTAGGTAAAAATGCCATGAACGGGTTGATTGATATCATTAATGGCGGTATTGGCGCCGTTAATGATGTAATTCACTTCTTTGGTGGTGGTCATTCTACTGTTAAAAAGTTACCTCACTTTGCTACTGGTACTGGATATTTTGGCTCTCAAAGACGTGCAATTACTGAACCAACATTGGCAATGGTTAATGATGGTAATGATTCTCCAGAAACTGGTAATAAGGAAGCTCTTTATCGCCCAACGACTGGTGAATTTGGTATTTTTCAAGGTAGAAACACTACTACCATGCTTATGCCCGGTGATGAGGTTCTTAATGCATCAGATACCAAGATGCTAATGCAGAGTATGGGAATTGCCCACTTTGCAAATGGTGGTATAGGAAGCTTCTTTGGTAACATTGGTAAAAATGTAGGCAACTTCTTTGGTGGAATTGGTTCATGGGCTAAAAATACTATGGACGGTATGAAGAAGTTCTTTGAAAAAGCTAAAGAAATCGTTTCGCACCCACAAAAGTACTTAGATAGTATTTTCAAATGGACTGGAGTTAAAGGCTTATCTCGCGGGGCTTTCCATACCATGATTACTAAGGGCTTTGATAAAGGAAAGAAACAAGTTAGTGATTTCTGGAAAACACTTTGGACTATGGTATCTAGTTCCCTTGATGGAGAAGCAGAAGGCGGATTGCTTGGAGCCGTTGAAAAGTATGGTAAAGGCAAACCTTATGTATGGGGTGCTGAAGGTCCAGATTCTTTCGATTGTTCAGGATTAGTTAAGTATGCTTTAGAGAAGTCATTCGGTAAAAGCTTTCCTCATTATTCAGGCGATCAATATGCTATGTCGCGTGGCGTTAAAGACCCACAAATTGGAGATTTAGTATTCTTTGGACCTGGTGGTCGAAACCACGTTGGTGTTTATGCTGGTAATGGCAAAGTTTGGTCAGCTATGAGCCCTAGTTCTGGAATAGGAATGGCTAATGTGTCTGACTTCCACGAGGGTGAAGTAAGTTATCGCCGTATTCCGGGTTTGAAGAATGAGAGTGGAGACGGAGACGTTAAAGCAAACTCTAATTTGGAAAAGTTTATTAAAGGGCTACCTGGTATGGGTGGCTTTTTTAAATTTATTAGTAAGATTGGAGATTTATTTGGCATTGCAGCCGATGCAAAAGATCCCGCTGGTACTGGTGCTGAACGTTGGGGAGAAGATATTAAAAAGGCTGCTGAAACAATGCATACTTCAGTTACTCCAACAGAAATTAGAAAAATCATTTCTATGATTGCTGGAGAATCTAATGGTAATCCGAGAGCCGTCCAGCCTGGAGCCGATCCTGATGGAGATGGTTCAGGACCAGCACGTGGTTTATTGCAGTACAAAACAAACACTTTTAATCATTACCAAGTTAAAGGACATGGCAACATCTATCATGGCTGGGATCAATTGTTGGCATTATTTAACGATTCTAATTGGCGAAATGATATTCATTTTGGTGCTGGTTGGAGTCCAACTGGTCATAAGCGATATGCAAATGGTGGTCTTGCTAATGAGCCTTCTATTTTTGGTGAAGCTGGTTTAGAAATGGCTATTCCGTTGTCGGCAGTTAAGTCAAGTCGTTCTTATGAGTTGCTTGGAAAAACCGCTGCAATTGTTGCAGCAAGAGACAATCTTCAGCCAGCTTATAGTAATAATAATCTCGGTGAAAAGTTAGATAAGGTAATTGATTTACTCACTGCTATTCTTACTTCACCATCAACTGTTGAAACGAGTATTAATATGGATAAACAAGCGCTAGGTAATTCAATCACAGAGGTAGTTAATGCAAGAATGCGGTTGAATTCAATTAATAGAGAGAAGGGTATAAGTGTCATACGGTAGATTAATTTATCACAACAAAAGTTCCACTTATTTCGGAGCGAGAGTAGTATGTCCTTTAGTACAAGCTGTAACTAAAAGGAACGTTACTCTCACTCCAGTTGTGGGAGTAAATGGTTCTTACATTAATGACAACTTGAACTATACAGATATAACCCAGCAATTAACATTTTTTGTAGAAAGACCGACTTTTTATAAAGACTGGTTCACTTGGGGAATGGATTTTGGAGATTGGCTGACTAATAAGGATCGCGTTGTAAAATACGAGCCTTTTTATTTTGAACCTTTTAGAGGATGGCATTGGGAAGCTTATGTAAGTGAAAGCCCAGTTGTCACTCCTCAAAAAGATAATATTGCTAATGTAACAATGAGCTTGACTTGTAAGCCTTTCTTAGTTAATGATGAAGCAATTAAGTATCAGTCAGTACCGACAATGCCAATTCGTAATCCAACTAAATATAGTTCATTGCCTTTATTTCATATTATTGGTAATGGTGATTTCACTTTGACTGTAAATAATATTCAGTATCAATTTAAAGATACAGACGATGAACTATTTATAGATAGTGAGAAGTGGATAGTTTATAAGTCTTTAACAGAACGTAGAACCAGCCGAGCAATCCTTCCTAATCATGAATACCCTGTGCTTGTACCAGGTAAAAATACTGTATCTTTACAAGGTAACTATTCAAAATTTGAATATCAGCCTAGATGGAGGCGAGCTATTGTATGATGCCAAGATTATATACGATGTATAGTCCTGATGATAAGAGCGAAGGTTTAGGATCCTTTAAAGATTTACTATCTGTATCAATCACGAGAAATTATAATGCTATTCCTACTCTTACAATGACTTATCCAATAGATGGTCCTTTAAGCAAAGAAATAGCAGAAGGAATGGTTATTGCAGCCGATATGGGAGCAGCAGATGATGAGAAAAATCAGCAATTCAGAATTGTTGATGTGAATAAAAGTATGACTTCAATTACAATTACTGCTAACCATATTTGGGCAGACTTATCTAATATTCCGTTGAAAAAGAATATTAGTGAAGCCCACGCTCGTCCTAATAGAGCCTTTGATTTGATTACTGATGCACTAGCTTGGTCCATGCCTGCACTCGGTTTTGCAAGTGATATTCCTACAGTTGCGAATTTAGGCTGGAACTTTAAGGAATTAGCAAATGCTAATTCAGCAATTTTTGGAGCTGATACAGCCGGTGATCAAACTGTTAACACAATGGAAGCTTTATACAGTGGAGAATTTAAATTTAATAACTACTATCTAACAATGCTGAAACATGCAGGAGAAGATAATGGAGTAGTTATTAAATATGGGCGTAATATGCAATCTCTTACTAGGGATGAAACAACTAGTGGAACTTATAACGCAATTATGCCTTATGTTACTTATTCTCCAGAAGAACTACCGCAACCAGATGGAGAACCTTTTGATGGTCAAGCAACGGTTCAATATTTAGCCAACGGTTCTATCAGTCTGTTTAATACCCCTTATAAAGGCCACACTACGCTTGGATCTATAAAAAATGGTGAGTATCTTAAGTTCATTGCAAAGACAAATAAGCAAACCGTTAATAATGATACTTGGTATAAAACAGACACTGGCGGTTGGGTTGATGAACATCTAGTTACTTTTGATAAATCAGGCAACTACATTGTTAATAAAATTAGTGCACAAGGTACTTTGCAGGTATCTAGCGATATTACCGGCATTATTGTAAAAAGTGATGGTGTCGGAACTATTTCTTATGCTGGACGTGGTCAAGTTCCGCTTTATACCTCGCCTTTTGGTGGTCATAAAAGCGGACAATACCTATCTAATGGTCAAAGCTATAGGATTTACTGGAAGGCAAAAGATATAAATGGGACAGTTTGGTATAACTTAGGTAATCGAGATACACAATGGGTTTCAGCAGATTCATTTGTTCTTTCTAAAACTGGTAACTATGCTACAGAAAAGGCTTATGGACGTTTACAGATTAATGGAAATGTCAATGTTATGTCTGGTCCTGGTGGAACAGGCTCTTCTATTACTTGGAGTGGTAGGGGACAATATCCAATTTATGATGTGTCAACTGATTCTGGAGGAACTAAGTGGTATCACATTGGTCAACAGAATGGTCACGAACTTTGGGTTAAAGCTGGTGATAATGTTAGTTTCAAAGAACCAGGAACAGTTGAATACAATGAGGAAGATGCTTTAAAAGCAAATATTCGAGAGACTGGTCAAGTACCCATTTATCATGATCCTAATGGCTTAGAATCAACAGGTCATTACTACAAGTTAGGGAGTCAACTAAAAATCACGGCACAATCTACTAGTCAAGGTAAGACTTACTATGAAGTAGGCGCTAACCAATGGATTACTGCTGATTTCTTTAGTTTTGCTGGAGCAACTGATGTTGCGCCTGGAACAGATGATTCAGATACTCAACCAGAAGTTCCGGAAGAAACTTTGGAACTAGATTCTACTGTTTTAGTATCTAAGTTTGCTCGCGTAACAAATGCGCCATTAAGAGTACAAGCAGTAGATTTATCTTCCTATGGGATTGGTAATGATAAAGATAAATTATTAGCCGTAGCAGAAGCTTATATGAAGGAGTACAGAATAGGTTATCCAACTATTTCTCTTACTGTATCTTATGAACAGATGCAAGGAGAGTATCAAAAACTAACCACTGTAAATCTATATGATTATGTAAGTATTTTGTTTGATGAAGTTAATATTTTTGAAAAGACTCAATGTACTTCTATTACGTGGGATCCTGTTAGAGAGGTTGCTACCAGTATTACAATAGGTCAGTTGCCTATTAGTTATGACCATGCTTTAAACAATTTTGTTACTAATATGGTTGCCAAAAATACAACAACTGCTACTAAAAGAGCAACTCACTTGTTTGGCGAATTAAAGCAAGTAATGGAAGAAAAGGACCAAGACCAAAAGGCTGGGCTACTTAAACTAACTAAGCAACTTGGTATTGATGACCAAGCTTGGCGAGACAGCTATGACCGCTTACAAAGTATGATTACTTCCATAAATACGACCGTGCAAGACGTCCACAACTGGATTGCCGGTGGTGGCGGTGGTGAAATTATTGCTTATCCTAATTGGCAGAAACCAACTGAACTAAGGGCTTTGAGTAATGGAGGGGGTTATCTCCGATTTAATGCTGAAGGCTTGGAATACGTTGGACACGATGGAGTTGCTAGAAGTGCCATAGATAGTCAAGGTCGGCTAATTGCTGAAAGGATTACTGGTGGTACGATCACAGGAGTTAAACTTGAAGGTATCACTGTTGATGGTGATTCTTACATTAGATCCATTGGTGGTGATGGTAAAGTTGCTGTTATGTCTGGAGACCATGGCTTTTCCTACACAGCACCTGGCAAAGAAAAAGTTGCTCTTGATTGGGACCAAAACTGGGGAGTGCTCAGAATTGGTAATCAATACTTATATGCTTCCGATATAGCTTGGATTCGTCAACAACGAGGTGGCAGAATTCATTAAGTTATGAGGTGAAAAAATGAATAATGATGCTGTTTTAACAAAAGCTCTAAACGAAATTGCGCGTTTAGAGCTTTTAAATTTCAGAAAAGATGTTGTAATCGAACAGTTACAAAATGAAATTAGAATGCGAGATCAATTGAAAGGAGGCGAACAAAATGTTACAAGCTCTGAATTTGAGCATGAACAAAAGCACGACAAATCTAAGCCGCGTGGAGGTAAGAGATAGTGATAAGGGAGAGATTTTAGAATCGTTTATCCTTAATTCTGATGGAACTCCTTATGACTTAAGTGGTAAATCTCTAGTTTTTAATGAAAACAAAGATGGAGATAAATTCGTATCAGATCCTAATGTAACAATTGTAGATGCACGAATCGGACACATTACTTATCAGTTACACGATCAAGTACATTCTGCCCCTGGTACAGCTTGGTTTGACATTATTCAAAATGGAGCAAAAATTGATTCAACTACTGACTTCTACATTGAAGTGAGAGATGGATTAAAGTGTACGGTTTATAACACTACTTATATTTCTGATCTTGAAAAATTAAAGCAACAAATGGAAGCCTTGATTAGGCAAGCTGATGACGAACTTAAAGCTGAGCTTCAAAAAGCAGAACAGCAATTAAATCAAGAGTTACAGAACTTTCGTAATCAATACGGCGCTTTAAGCAATGATTTCCAGAACCAGTTTAAGGCGGCACAAAACGCTCGTCAGCAAGATTACAACAATCAAAAGAATTCCATTAATCAAGATTGGACGAATAACAAAAATCAGATCTGGGGACAATGGAATGGCGATAAAGCTAATATTGATAGACAAGCGCAAGACACTATCAATGCTATTAAAGACAACGCTAAGCAAGTTCTTGATAAAGATCAAGCTGATTGGAATGCAAAGCAGGCTTCATGGAATGATACATTTAGTCGTATTGTTAAGGAGTGGCAAGTTAAAACAAATAGTTTAAACAGTACTGTTCAAGATTTAACCACTAAGTTTGGCAATATCATCAATGAATTAACTGATTTGATGAATAAAAAATTGCCCGACATGAATGCTAAAACTGATGCAGTTCAAAAGAAAGTTGATGAATTAAGAGCCAGTCTTGGCCAAATTGATTGGACTACTTTTGCCAGACGAACAGATAATAGTGGCGGCGTTAACTTGCTTCCAAATACTGCGACATTTAAAGGATTTAATAATGCTGGTAATTCAGGTCCCAATACAGGGTTTTCTATTGAATCAAGCGGTCCTTATTTGAAAGATCCTAATGGAAATGAGATAAAAACTAAGGTATTTCATGTCTTTGCCCAAGAGTTACAATATGCACCAATTTATTTTGGTCAAAATTTTACATTGCCGCCTGGCACTTATAGCCTGAGTTTTTTAGCTCGACATTTTGGGAGAGACGATGAAAAAGTTAAATTAGAATTTTATACTGATGATTGTGAAAATAGGGGTTGGAGTCCTCTAGGCGTATCAGATGATATAAGCAACATTTGGGAAAAGCATCAAATTCAATTTTCTGTCACTAAAGAAACTTATGAACAAAATCCTAGACTTCACGCCCCTAATAATCATCCCGTTCCTGGTGGTTCAGTATTTTTGGCAAATCTAAAATTAGAAGCAGGCTCAATCGCTACTGATTGGTGTCAAAGTTATTTAGACTTTGACAGATTAGATGGACGACATAACCCTGTTGATGCCCCTGATTTCAATAATTTGACTAGTACTGGAATTTACATGATTACTCAACCAGACCACGGACAGAATTATCCAATAGCAAGTTGGGGAGTATTAAAAGTTGAAAATGGTCATGATTCAAGAATTGAACAGACTTACTACACAGATAGATCAGATGGAGCCACCTATCAACGACAATGTATAGATGTAACATGGAGACCATGGAAAAAAGTTGCGTCTATTGATGATGTAAACACCCGTTTACCTTTAGCTGGTGGATCTATGGCAAAAGGTAGCTGGATTAACTTTGATGCTCAGAGTGCCTATAATGCACATGATGGTGTGATCGGCGGTGTCATGTGGAATGGCGCTTCTGATAGCATCAAGATTTTTGGTGATAATAATGCGTCAGATAATTTAGACCTTGCTATTCAGCTTGGCGATGATAACTCGAATCATGTTTCATTTAGAAGAGCAGATGGTAATGAAGTAGCTGCTATTGATATGAATGGCAATTTCACTGGTTGGACTAATTGGGCTAAAGTAGCAAATACAGGTCTTAACAATCCAACTCTTGGTAGATATATCAGTCAAAGCAACACGTGGAATGACATTATTGGTCAAGATAATGGTAAGAATGCATTAGCTGCAATTAGAGATCAATCTAACGGCCAAGGCAATACTATTGGAAATTTCTCATCAGGTATTGTCTTTGGTGGTGGCGATACTAAAGGTATGCTAAACGTTGCCTACGATAAACCTCAAGCCCGAATAATCGGCGGTAACGGGAATGGTCCTGTATGGCACAAAGACATTGCTTGGAAAGATGATGCTAAGGTACAAGTTGTTAGAGATTATAATATTGAAACTGAACAGCCAGGGCCAAGAACAATAGAGAATGCTAATAATCCGTGGTTAGTTGACCAAGTCACCTTAGCTACATTTGCAAGAGCTCATAGAGATGTGCGAAATCACACGGATTTCAGATATCCGACAGATCAAGCTTGGAACACGGCAATTAACCTAAATTGTGATCCTTATTTAGATACGGGAATTTATAAGATAGGTAATTGTGCCATTATAAATGGGCCATGGTCTGACGTTGATACTAGACGATGGTTATTTTTACAAGTGGCAAAATATGACGACAATTCAATCTATCAAACAATTAATTATGGTAATGGTGAACTATATAGTAGGTGCGTTTCAAAAACTACTAATTCGTATCCTGGATGGGTACAGTTTGCTACTATGGAACGAGTTGCACAGAACGTATCCTCTGTTTCTGGTAATTTACAAGCGTTTATTATGGATCAGCTTAAAGTAAACAAGCGTGTTGATTATAGTAGTCCAACAGGAACTATTACTAATGAAACTGTTAACTTTAATGATTATCGTGAAACGGGGATTCTGAAAGTTGTTAATTGCCTTATCCAAAATGGCCCATATAGATCTGATTATCGTCATACCGTGTTCCTTAAGATAACTAATCTTGATGGTCAAACTCAATATCAAACTGTGTATGAGGGAGACAACCTTTACGGCCGTAAGCTTTATAATGGCTCTGGTCAATGGCATAAGTACACTAACACGCCGATTTAATATTTTTAGTCCTTAACCAAATGGTTAGGGATTTTTTTATGGAGGAATTTAATAATGACAGAAGAAACTTCAAATGTACAAAACGTAACAAAAAATGTTCAACCAGTTGCTACACCAGCAACTAATACAGAAAAAGCACGCGCTGTAACAATGAAGACCTATTATTGGTCAACTGATGATGTGCCCTTTAGAGTAATGACATCAAATGATGAAATTACTGCTAATCAATATCCTTTAGTAGTAACTGCACCTGATCCAAGTCTAAAATCTCCAAAGTATGATTGGATGAAGAATGAATGGTATGACATCAGTGAACAATCATATGGGCAACGCTTAACCGCTGTTGCTGAAAGCTTGAAGACCCTTGAGGGAAGCATTACTAGCCTGCAAGAAGCCCACAAGGACACTGTGCAAAGTGCGGAAGCCAGCGATAAGGTTATGGATCAACTGCAAGCAACTGTACAACAAACTAACAGAATGGTTGCTAGTTTAAGTGCAATGATGGTTGCATTGGGTAAAAACTCTCAATCCAATAATGAAGTAGCAAAATAGGAGGCACAAAATATGAATTTACAAGCAATGATTGCAGAAGTTCAAAAAGAACTAATTGAATCATGGAAGAACCAATATAATTGGGGATGGTTTGGCAAAAAAGAAGAGGCTAATAATACATTTCGTGGCTATGTTCAAGAGGGTATTCTTAGCAAAGAGGGTTACAAAGACATCACGGGTGAAGACTATGACCAAGCTGAAACAGTATCTAGTCAACCTCAAGCTTAATGATTTACAGGTTATTATTGCCTTAGCCATGATTGCCATTGGTGGATCTCTTTGGTATGACCGACATTATTTCTTTTGGCCGCCTAATTTGCAAAGTGCACTTAACGATTGGAGAATAGATATTTTTATTTTGCTAGTTGGCATAGTGCTGTTTTTTGTCACCGCTTTTAGACCTGACGATACCTTGTTAATTCGTACGCTTTTAGTAGTATGTGGAGGTATTGTATTAGGCTTAGCTTTCTTGCAATTAGGACACATTATCTTTACATCAGAATCCAGAATGGGACACACCGCCATTGGCGATGTAGTCCTTTTTCTTTTAATCTTGCATGTAGCTCATAATCGCTAGGAGGTGTTTCGCTTGCATATAGATCTTATTATTGGCGCTCTTGGCTCATTGCTTGGTGTGCTAATAACCGCATATAACGCATATCACAAAAACAAGCGAGATACTTTCCAAGATATTGTGACAGAGTTAAAAAGTGAACGTGACGATTACAAGAAACAGGTTAAGCATCTACAAGAAGAGAATGAAAAATTGAGAGAGGAATTACGAAAATGAGATTAGATATTAATTTAATTTGGGCAATTGTAGTTTTATCAGTAGCGGGAATGGCTACTGCTTACAGCTTGAATAAGCAGAAGTTAGAAAAATTAAAGCTTACACATCCTAAGCTTGCGATAGTTTTAGAAACAGCGGGCGAATTAGCCTTAAAGGCTACTACTTATCAAGCATCCCTTGATGATAAAGAGGGTGCAAAGAAACTGTATGATGCAACTGATGAAGTGTTTTACCAATTACAAAAACTTTATCCCAATCTTCCTATTGATAGAGTTACTGTAAGAAACATTGTTCAACATGAATACGAAAAAATGAAAGAAGCTTAATTATGACACAAGTAATTGAAAACAGATCTTATGGAATTGATCAAGCTAGTTACCAGAATTCAAATATTAGTGCTTATCCTGGTGCTAAGTTTGCTATCGTTAAAACTACGGAGGGAGTGAGCTATCAAAACCCTAAAGCTAGAACTCAAACAATTACAGCTAAACAAGCTGGCATTCCGGTAGGCGGATACCATTATGGTCACTTTAGTGGCAATGTAGCTCAAGCTATTCAAGAAGGTAATTTTGCAGTCCAAGTTGCTAAGAATGTGGGTATCCCACTAGGTTCACTTTATGCTGCCGATTGGGAAACAGGAAGTGGTAATGTTACTAGTAGCAATAAGGAAGATAACACGAACGCCATTTTAGCCTTTATGGACGTGGTAGCTAAAGCTGGATATACCCCCTTCTTATATTCTGGTAAAGCATTACTTGAAAATAATATTGACACTAAAAGAATTACCGATAAATATGGCGATTGCTTGTGGGTAGCCTACTGGCAAGACACAGCAGACTTTAATTGGTTTCCTACAATGGACCATGTAGCTATCTGGCAATTTACTGATAACTGGAAAGGTATGGGGATTGATGGCAATATTGCCGTTAAGAAACTAACGTTCAATGCTGAAAATCCTAAACCAGTTATTGAACCTATCCAAACATCTTCAAAGCCTAAAACGTGGACTGACGTCCAAGGTATGACGTGGCATGAAGAACATGGCACATTCATTACTGGTGGCGCAATTAACCTTAGATGGGGTGCTACTACACAAAGCACAATTATCACGCAGCTACCAGCTGGATCAGTCGTGAAATATGATGCATGGGCTAGAGACAGTTCAGGAAGAGTTTGGCTACAACAACCACGTGGGAGCAATCATTATGGCTACTTAGTGGGCCGTGCAGGTGGCGATGCTTGGGGAACTTTTAAGTAGGAATAAATTTTGGAATATATTGGAATATTTTTGGCACATTCGAACACAAAAATTATGTTATACTTAAACTACTGTAGTGATAGATAACTCTACGGAGCCTATTGCGATAGCTCAATCTCTTTGAAGTTTCTAGATGAGTTATTATTAATGAAACGAATTAAAAGGCATTTTAAGAGCCACCTTAGGGAGCTAGTCCTCTAAGGTGGCTCTTTTTTATTTTCTCTTTCTAATACTTATAGGAAGAAAAATTAAAATAGTTGTGTAAAATAAATAATAAAATTAATATTAAGACGCAGGAAAAAAGCAGGAAATAATTCATAATTATTCGAACTTAGAAAGAAGTACTAATAAAATGAAAGTAGATAAATCCCTTGATAACACTAAAGAATCGCACTATGACACAGCTATCTTTGCTGGCGGTTGTTTCTGGTGCATGGTTGCTCCTTTTGATACGTATCCCGGTGTCATAAAGGTAGAATCAGGCTATACCGGTGGAGTAGTACCTAACCCTACTTACGAACAAGTTTGTACGGGATTAACTGGGCATACTGAGGCGGTTCGCATTACCTATGATCCAAATAAACTATCTTATGAGGATTTAGTTAATATTTATTGGCAAGTTACTGATCCAACTGATGCTATGGGACAGTTTCAAGATCGCGGCAGTCAATATCAACCAGTTATTTACTATAATTCACTTGAACAAAAAGAAATTGCTGAACAATCACGTAAATCTTTAGCAGATTCAAATAAGTTTTCAGATCCAATTGTAACCCGTATTGAATCAGCAAAGCCTTTCTATTTGGCTGAAGATTACCATCAAGATTTTTATAAAAAAGATCCAGCTCGGTATGCTTTAGAAGAGGCCGGAGGGAGAGAACAATTTATCAAAAAACATTGGAAAAAATAGACTTGTTTTTAACTATAAATATCTTTACACTAGATACGTTATGAACATAGTAAAAGAGGAAAATTATGAGTACATTAGAAAGGCTTTCGCGGCGTCATATCTTAATTTCGAAGTTATCAGCAGCTTTATTTTATGCTTTAGCCGTTGCTATCGCCTTAAATTTTTTCTGGCAACCTGGTAAAATTTATGCTTCTGGAATTACTGGTTTTGCCCAAATTTTACAGTCTGTATCAGAACGATATTTGCCATTTACATTAGCGACATCGGTAATGTATTTTGTACTAAATATCCCATTATTTATTTTAGGATGGTTTAAAATTGGCCACCGTTTTACGATTTTTACTTTAGTTGCAGTTTTATTGGCATCTATCATGATGAAAATTATTGCTCCAATTAAGATGAGCTATGATCCAATTATTTGTGCAATTTTTGGTGGGGTAATTAATGGTGTTGGTACTGGGATAGCTTTAAAATCAGGTATCTCTACTGGTGGACTAGATGTCTTAGGGATTATTTTACGAAAGAAAACTGGTAAAAGTTTTGGTCAAATAAATATCTTTTTTAACCTAATTATCGTAATATGTGCTGGTTTTGTATTTGGATGGACTCGAGCTCTATATACGGCTTTGAACATCTTTGTCAATGGTAAGGTAATAGATGCTGTCTATAATCAACATCAAAAGATGCAGGTATTAATCGTAACAGAACATCCTAAACATATTATTGATGGAATTCAGGCTAAGATGCATCGTGGGATTACGATTCTGCATGATGCCGAAGGTGCGTATAGTCATACTGAAAAGACAGTCTTATTAATGGTAATTGATAAATATGATATGTATGACATTTATAATATTGTCTTAAACAATGATCCTTATGCCTTCATGAGTTTAAGCGAAGTTTCGAAGGTATATGGAAGATTCAAGGAACAGACGCCAGTTTAGATGTTACTAGAAAACGATTATTTCACTTTATATAACAAAGGAAATGGTCGTTTTTCTTTAAAAATATTTTTATGTAGGGAATCTAAGATGGAAAATCGTTTTAAAAGTGTTTTTGATATCATTGGTCCAGTTATGATTGGACCCTCTAGTTCACATACAGCTGGTGCAGTAGCAATTGGCAGAGAAGGAAATAAGCTTTTTGGAGGAATTCCTAAAAAGGTTACTGTTCATTATTATGGTTCTTTTGCTCAGACTCATCGTGGCCATGGTACTGATTATGCAATTGCAGCCGGGATTTTGGGCTTTACTACTTCTGACTTACGAGTACCAAAAGCTCCAGAAATTGCACGTAAGCGGGGTATTGATATTAGATTTGTAGAGGAAAAGGGAGAAAGCCCGATTCATCACCCCAATACAGCGATTTTGGATATGACTGATGGTCATAAAAAAGTTCAGTTGGCAGGCTGTTCTATTGGTGGTGGAGCAATCGAAATTCGACGCCTAGTAATCCATGATATTGTGGTTGAGCCAAGCGGTACGTTACCAATTGTTTTATTGATTGACCCAGAAAGAAAAATAAAAAATCAAAGATCCTTAACTTCCTTTTTACAACAAAAGGCACCCTTTAATGAGAGCAGAATATATAAAAGTCCTGACTATTACATCTATGAATATGATATTCAAAACTATTTTAAGCCTTCTTTAATTGGAGAACTCAAGAAAAAATATAAAAACATTGTTTGTTTATGAAATGAGAAACTAATGTACAATCATATTAAAGAAATTGTTGCAGATGCTGAAAAAACAGAAAAACCTATTTCAGAATTAATAATTGAACAAGAATGCAAATTATCAGGTCTATCCAGAGAAAAAGTATGGAATAAAATGAAATATAATCTTGAAACCATGCGTGCTGCGGTTAGTAAGGGAAGTACTGGTAAAGGAGTATTTTCTCATACTGGCTTAACGGGCGGTGAAGCGATTAAAATAAAGAATTATCGTGAAAAAGGGCATACTCTTTCTGGTGATTTTATGATGGAAGCTGTGCAAAATGTCGTAGCGACAAATGAAGTAAATGCTGCGATGGGCGTCATTTGTGCAACCCCAACAGCTGGCTCTTCTGGCACACTTCCAGGTATTTTATTTATGCTTGAAAAAAAGCTCGACTTAAATGAAGAGCAAATGATTCGCTTTCTCTTTACTGCAGGAGGAATGGGATTGATTATTGGAAATAATGCGGAAATTGCTGGCGCAACCGGCGGATGCCAAGCAGAAGTGGGGTCGGCTTCCGCAATGGGGGCAGCAGCGGCTGTAGAAATAGCCGGTGGCACCCCCGCGCAAAGCTCTCAAGCTTTAGCGATTGCGATGTCTAATTTATTGGGACTAGTATGTGATCCAATAGCAGGACTAGTAGAAGTACCCTGCGTAAAAAGAAATGCTATTGGAGCAGGCAACGCACTAATTGCGGCTGATATGGCACTAGCTGGATGTACCAGTGTTATCCCGACTGATGAGTGTATTGATGCTATGAAAAAAGTTGGTCATCAAATGCCAGTATCCTTAAGAGAAACTGGTATTGGTGGATTAGCAGGCACTCCAACAGGACAGGCTATTAAGGCTAAAATTTTTGGAAAAGATGTTTAAAATGCGGACTAGTGAAGAAATTAAGCAAAATATTATCAATCAACTAGCAACTGTCATAGACCCGGAGTTAGGGGTGGATATTGTTAATCTAGGACTAGTCTACGAGATTGATTTAGATGAAGATGGAGTTTGTCTGATTAATATGACTTTAACCACTCCAGCTTGTCCTTTAACAGAAGTATTAATTGAATTGGTTACTGCAGCAGTTATGAAGGTTCCTGAAGTTAAAAATGTTGATGTTGAGTTTGTTTGGTATCCAGTTTGGAGTCCAGAAAAGATGAGTGATCAAGCTAAAAAATATTTTGGATATGACGAAAAATAAATAGAGGCATAAAAAAAGATCTTTCAAAATTTAATGAAAGATCTTTTTAAAATGTTTAATTTTATTTGTTACTTAGCGTAGTCATCAATACCGAGGTGTTCTAAAATTAGTGCTGCTGTTTCTTCAATTGAACGATGAGCAACGTTAATTACATAGCAGCCAAGTTTCTTATAAAGTTTATTAGCTGCCTCAAGTTCTGCATTGATAGAATCCATATTAGAATAAGTTGTATCTGGATTTAAGCCATAGGCTATCATTCTTTGACGTCTGATTTCATTTAAAACGGATGGATCATTTGTTAAACCAATGATTTTCTTAGGATTAATCTTATAGATCTCATCTGGAATATGGGTTTGAGGTACAAGTGGTAAATTAGCGACCTTAAGATTCTTGTTAGCTAAGAATAAAGAAAGTGGAGTCTTAGAAGTTCTAGAAACACCAAGTAAAACAACGTCAGCTTCTAAGAAACCTTTTGGATCTTTTCCGTCATCATACATAACAGCAAATTCCATTGCAGAAATTCTATCAAAGTAATTTTGACCCATGTGGTGAACAGCACCGATTTCATGTTTAGGTTCTTCACCAGTTAAAGCATGAATGTTGTCAATTACGCCAGAAAGTAAGTCGACGTATTTCATATTATGTTCACGTGCAAATTTAATTACAGCCAATTGTTCATCTTCGTGAATCAAGGTAAAGGCAATTAATACATTTTCAAATTCTGTGATTTCACTAAAAACTTTTTCTAGTTTTTCCTTATTGGTAATAAAAGGATAGCGGCGGTAGTTAAACTTAACATTTGGATATTGCACCGCACCAGCTTGTACCATATTGAAAGCTGTATCACCAACAGAGTCCGAGATAATAATTAAATTAACAATTTTTTGATTTTCTTTTTTTTCTTCAGTCATATATTTCACCTCATTAATTATCTAAATTATACCAAAATAAGTAAGAAAAATGTTAATCGACTATTGACCGTTTTTTCTCGTTTAGCTATAATTTAACTATATTGTTGTGGCACATATTTGTGTGCCAAGAAATGGAAGGAGGGATCTCACATGGCTAAGACAATCGTTCACGAAAACGAGTCTATTGATGATGCTCTTCGTCGTTTCAAACGTTCCGTTTCTAGAAGTGGTACCTTGCAAGAATACCGCAAGCGTGAATTCTACGAAAAACCAAGCGTTAAGAGAAAGTTAAAATCCGAAGCTGCTCGTAAGCGTAGACATTATTAATATAGAAAAAGCTCCTGGTAGAAAATTCTTCTATCAAGAGCTTTTTTTATATAAAAAGTTTAAAATAGACTGTGTAAGTTTTGATTAAAGAGGAGAATTAAATACAATGTCACTAAATGATACTTTAATGCAAGATATGAAAACAGCTATGAAAGCCAAAGATAAGGAAGCTTTAACTACAATTCGCTCGCTTAAGGCTGCAGTAATGAATTATAAAATTAAAGTGGGACATGATCTAACTAGTGATGATGAATTAACAGTTTTGTCTAGTGCTCTTAAACAACGAAAAGAATCTTTAGAAGAATTTACTAAGGCTGGCAGAGATGATTTAATTAATCAAACAAAGAATGAAATGAAATTAATTGAAAAATACATGCCAAAGCAAATGTCTAAGGAAGAACTTGAAGAAACTGTTGAAGAAACAATTAAAGAAGTTGGAGCAAGTTCTAAAAAAGACTTTGGTAAAGTTATGCAAGCTTTAATGCCAAAAATTAAGGGTAAGGCTGATGGTAAAGCAGCTTCTTCAATTGTTGGTAAAAAGCTTAACTAATAGCTTTTATTAAACGGAGGATTTTAAGTGGGACAAACTACTATAGAAGCAACATTTACACCAACTAAACCAGAAACAATCATGAATTTAGTTGGAATTAACGATGCAAATTTGCGTTTAATTGAAGAATCTTATGATGTGCAGGTAACTGATACTGGTAGTGAAATCGAAGTAACCGGAGAAGAAAGCATTGTTAAGAAAATTATGCAAATTTTTACTGCTTTGGATAAGGTTGTTACCCGTGGAGTTACTATTACTGCAACTGATGTTGTTAGCGCAATTAAGATGGCAGATAAGGGAACTTTAGAATTTTTTGGAGAATTATATAATAAAATTCTAATTAGGGATGCTAAAGGTCGTCCAGTTCGCGTTAAGAATATGGGACAAAAACGCTATATTGAAGCTATTCAAAAATATGATGTCGTTTTTGGAATTGGGCCAGCTGGTACAGGAAAGACTTTTCTAGCCGTAGTTATGGCGATTGCGGCCTTTAAAAAAGGAGAAGTGTCCCGGATTATTTTGACTAGACCAGCGGTAGAAGCAGGCGAATCATTAGGATTTCTTCCAGGTGATTTAAAAGAAAAAGTTGATCCATATTTAAGACCAATCTATGATTCTTTATATGCTATTTTAGGTGTAGAGCCAACCAACCGTTTAATGGAACGTGGGGTTATTGAAGTAGCTCCTCTAGCATATATGCGTGGTAGAACTTTGGATGATGCTTTTGTAATTCTAGACGAAGCACAAAATACAACACAGGCACAAATGAAGATGTTTTTAACAAGATTAGGATTTAATTCTAAAATGGTTGTCAATGGGGACCAGACCCAAATTGACTTACCAGGAAAAGCAAAGAGTGGATTATTACAAGCTGAACATATTTTACAGAATATTGAGCAAGTAAAATTTATTAACTTTACTTTTAATGATGTTGTTCGTCATCCCGTTGTGGCCAAAATTGTTAGAGCATATGAAGAAGAGGGACACTAAGAGTTGAATAATTTAGATATTTCTTTTAATGATGAAGTTAATTTCTTAAAAGATAGCGATAAAGATTGGATTACATGGATTAGCAACTTATTATTATCAGCAAAAAAAGAGATTCATAAAGAGAATACTCAAGAAATGAGTATTAACTTTGTTTCTTCCAAAAAAATCCATGAAATTAATAAGAAATACCGCGGCAAAGATCGTCCAACTGATGTAATCTCTTTTGCAATTGAAGATGGATTAGATGAAGACTTTATGAGTGCTTTTAGTGACGATCCTGATTTTGTAGAAGATATTGGGGATTTATTTCTTTGCCCTGAAGTTATCAAAAGACATAGTGTAGAGTATGAAACTGGGTTTAATCGGGAGTTTGGTTATACACTAGTTCATGGATACCTTCACTTAAATGGTTATGATCATATCGAAGATGATGAAGCCAAGATTATGTTTGGTATCCAAGGTAAAGTTTTACGTGAATATGGACTTCCGCTTCATCCTGATCAAGAAAATCATGGAAAGCAAATTCACTAAAACTTAAATAAAAAGGATGTAACAATGATGGATGAAAAAAAAGACTTTAAATCAGGTTTTGTAGCTTTAATTGGTAGACCTAATGTTGGTAAATCAACTCTCTTGAATTATTTAGTGGGGCAAAAAGTGGCAATTATGTCACCACAACCACAAACCACTAGAAATAAAATTTCAGGTATTTATACTGATGATCAGGAGCAAATAGTTTTTATTGATACTCCTGGGATTCATAAGCCAAAAAATAAATTAGATGACTTTATGGATAAGTCAAGTTACTCTGCTTTAGATGAAGTAGATGTGGTTTTATTTATGGTTGAACCTGAACCAGCAGGTAAGGGAGACCAATATATTGCTGAACTTCTTAAGAAAATTAAAAAGCCTGTATTTTTAGTGATAAATAAGATTGATAAAGTCCACCCAGATGAGTTATTATCTATTATAGATTCATATAAGAATCTAGGCGATTTTGCTGAAATTGTTCCAATTTCTGCTTCACAAGGAAATAATGTTTCCGAGTTGATTAAAACAATTGCTAAATATTTGCCAGAAGGTCCGCAATTTTATGATGCAGACCAATTGACTGACCGTCCAGAATATTTTATTGTAGCTGAATTAATTCGCGAGCAGGTTTTGAAGCTCACTCATGAAGAAGTTCCGCATGCTACGGCCGTGGTAGTTGACCGAATGCGGGATCATGAAGGTGGCAAGCTTCAAGTTGAGGCTACAATTTATGTTGAGCGTCCCGGTCAAAAGGGCATTATTATCGGCAAGAAAGGTCAAATGTTGAAGCAGATTGGAATTGCTGCACGTCAGGAAATTGAAGCTTTATTAGGTGAAAAGGTTAATTTACGCCTATGGGTTAAGGTTCAAAAGAATTGGCGTTCTGATCCTGCCTTTCTTAAATCTATTGGCTACAACGTTAAGGAATTAAGATAGATGGCACGTGAACTTTGTGAAGTTCAAGGATTAATTTTTAAAAGAAAAAAATATAAAGAAGCTGATGTTCTAACCAAGATCATGACTAAAGATCATGGTATTTTTACAATTGATGTAAGAGGAGCACTGAGACCAAAGTCCAGGTTAGGAGCTGCAACCCTTAACTTCTCTTATGGAAAGTATATTGTAAACACAAATTGGAAAGGAATCAGTACGCTGCGGACTTTCAAGGATGTAAAGCAGCTGGACCAGTTATATTTAGATTTAACTAAGAATGCGTATTCGAGTTATGTTTTAGACTTACTTGACCATGCTTTTGTTGAGTATAAAGATATTGGAAGTTTTTATGATTTGATTATGAAAGCGCTGCTGAAGATAAATTCAGGAGAAGATGCGGCAATTATTACCCAGATGGTACAACTGAAGTTGCTTAATGCATATGGAGTAGCGCCACAATTAGATCGTTGTCTAATTTGTGGTAAAGTACAAGGTGTGTTTGACTACTCGATGGAATTAGGTGGAATTATTTGTAGTGATCACTTTAATAGTGTCAGTCAAAGGATGCATCTAGATCCTAAAGTAGTAGCCTTGATTCGTACTCTAGCTTTAGTTGATATTGATCGTTTAGGGAAAATAAAAATTAATCCGCAATTAAAAAAGGACTCTGGCAAGGTGATCGATCGGATGTACGTTAACTATCTGGATCTTAATTTAAAAACTAAAAAATTTCTTGATGAATTGGCGCTTTTTTAGCTGTTGACTTTTTATATTCGTTTAAAGACTAGTGAGGTTTTCTTACTAGTCTTTTTTTATAAAAGATGATAGAATAGATACGTATTTTGACAACTATAAAGGAATAGAAAAGTACCAATACAGCGAGTGCAGAATGGTGGAAGTGCATTTGGGAAAAGGCACCTTTTAGTCAAAGTTGTTAATTAAGGGCAGGAAGAATATTTTCCTGAATTAGGGTGGAACCGCGAAGTAAATCGTCCCTATGCAATTTTTGCATAGGCTTTTTTTATGCCTATGTTGTGAGGAGAGAGATAGATGTCAGAAAAACTGAATATCCAGGATATGATTTTTAAATTGGAACAGTTCTGGGCCTCTAAAGGTTGTATGATTATGCCTTCATATGATGAACAAAAAGGTGCCGGGACAATGAGTCCATATACATTTTTACGTGCTGTTGGACCAGAACCTTGGGCAGCTTGTTATGTTGAACCTTCAAGAAGACCTGCCGATGGTCGATATGGTGATAACCCTAATCGTTTATACCAACACCACCAATTCCAAGTAGTTATTAAGCCTGCACCAAAGGACATTCAACAATACTATTTAGATAGTTTAAGAGTATTAGGTATTGAACCTCTTGAACACGATATTCGATTTGTTGAAGATAACTGGGCAAACCCATCTATGGGTTGTGCTGGTGTTGGTTGGGAAGTATGGCTTGATGGAATGGAAGTTTCTCAATTTACTTACTTCCAAGTAGTTGGGGAACTTGATGTTAAACCAACTATGAGTGAAATTACTTATGGTGTAGAACGTCTTGCTTCTTACATTCAAGATGTAAACTCAGTCTTTGATCTTGAATGGGGCGATGGAGTTAAGTATCGTGATATCTTCAAGCAACCAGAATATGAACATTCTAAGTATGCTTTTGAAGAAAGTGATCAAGAACAATTACTTAAGTTCTTTGATATTTACGAAGCTACTGCTAAGCGTTTGTTGAGTCAAAATCTAATTCATCCAGCTTATGATTACATCTTAAAATGTAGTCATACCTTTAACTTGCTTGATGCACGCGGTGCAGTTTCAGTTACTGAAAGAGCGGGTTACTTATCAAGAATTAGAAACTTAGCTCATCTTGCTGCTAAGGGATTTGTTGAAGAGCGTGAAAAACGTGGCTTCCCATTATTAAAGCACCAAGAAGAAACTAAGAAAGCGGGGCAAAACAATGACTAAAGATTATTTATTTGAAATTGGCACTGAAGAAATGCCAGCTCACGTTGTTTCTAAAAGTGTTAAGCAATTAGCTGATCGTACTAAAAAGTATTTAAAGGAAAATGGTTTATCCTTTAAAGATATTAAGACTTATTCAACTCCACGTCGTTTAACGATTTTAGTTGAAGATTTAGCTGAAAAACAAGAAGATATTGATGAAGTGAAAAAGGGCCCAGCTAAGAAGATTGCTCAAGATAAAGATGGCAATTGGACAAAAGCTGCTCAAGGATTTGTCCGTGGTCAAGGAATGACTACTGATGACATTTACTTTGAAGAGCTTAAGGGCACTGAATATGCTTATGTTCATGTTCAAAAAGAAGGTAAAAAAGCTTCTGATATCTTAATGGGAATGAGTGATATTGTTAAAGCAATGACCTTCCCAACTAAGATGCGCTGGGGTAGCTACGACTTCGAATTTGTTCGTCCAATTCATTGGATGGTTTCTTTACTTGGTAGTGAAGTAGTGCCAGTTAAGTTACTAGATGTAGTAGCTGGTCGTAAAACTCAAGGTCATCGTTTCTTAGGCGACAGTGTAGTATTAGCTAACGCTGATGATTATGAAGAAGCATTAAAGAGCCAATACGTAATTGCTAATGCTGATGAACGTAAGGGTATGATTCTTAACCAAATTCAAGAACTTGTTGCTCAACATAACTGGAAAGTTAATATTGATAAGGGCTTACTTGAAGAAGTTACTAATTTGGTTGAATATCCAACTGTATTTGCTGGTTCTTTTGATGAAAAGTACTTGAACATCCCTGATGAAGTATTAATTACTTCAATGAAAGATAATCAAAGATATTTTGAAGTCTATGATGAAAACGGCAAATTAATTAACCACTTCATTTCAGTTAGAAATGGAAATAGTGAATACTTAGACAATGTCATCGCTGGTAATGAAAAAGTTCTTGTTGCTCGTTTAGATGATGCTCAATTCTTCTATGATGAAGATAAGAAGTACCCACTAGCTCACTTCGTTGATAAGCTTAAGAATGTTTCTTTCCATGATAAGATTGGTTCAGTAGCTGAACATATGGCACGTGTTCAAATTATTGGTGATTACCTTGGTAAGAAGTTTAATGTTTCAGATACTGAAATGAAAGACTTTGACCGAGTTAGTGATATCTACAAATTTGACCTTGTTACTTCAATGGTCGGTGAATTTGCTGAATTACAAGGTGTCATGGGAATGCACTATGCACGCTTAATTGGTGAAGATGAAAATGTTAGTGTAGCAATTAAAGAAAGCTATATGCCAACTAGTGCTGAAGGTGAATTACCAAGTACTACTGTCGGTTCATTACTTTCAATTGCAGATAAACTTGATACAATCATTTCCTTCTTCGGCGCAGGTATGATTCCATCCTCATCTAATGACCCATATGCATTAAGAAGGAACGCATACGGAATTGTAAGAATCTTATTGAACGAAGGTTGGTCACTTCCTATTAAGGATGTTTTACCAGAATTGATTCAATTACTATCAGGTAAGACCGCAGCTAAGTTACCTAAGGATGCTGAAGCTGAAAATGAAATTGCCGACTTTATTCGTGATCGTGTAAAGCAACAATTACAAGTTGAAAAGTACGACTATGATGTAATTGACGCTGTTCTTGCGTCTAGTCAACAAGATCCAATTCAAATTTTGGCTGCTGCTAAGACCTTGCAAATGCACCATGATGATGCTGACTTTAAGCCAGTAGTTGAAAGTTTGACTAGAATTACTAATATTTTGAAGAAAGCAAAATATAGAAATGCTAATGACATTGATGAAAGTCTTTTCCAAGATGTTAGTGAAGAAGAATTGTATGCTGGTGTAAATGCATTAGAAGCAAATACTGATTTAAGTATTGCCGATCTTTACAAAGGCTTTGTAGAATTACAACCGGTAATTAATAATTACTTTGAAAGTAATATGATTCTTGATAAGGATGAAAAGATAAAGAATAATCGTTTGGCTCAATTATTAAAGGTTAATAACTTAGCTGATCGAATGGGCGACTTAAGTAAATTAGTAATTAAATAATAGTTGATTGGGATGATCCATTGATGGCAGGACGTATTCCTGAACAATTTATCGATGAAGTTAGAAACTCTGTCGATATTGTGGATGTAATAAGTCAATATGTCTCTTTAGAAAAAAAAGGTAAAGATTATTTAGGACTTTGCCCCTTCCATCAAGAAAAAACACCTTCTTTTACTGTTAATGAAGGAAAACAGTTTTTTAAGTGCTTTGGATGTGGTAAAGGCGGAAACGTATTTAAATTCTTAATGTATCAGGATCATCTAACTTTTCCTGAAAGTGTAAGAAAAGTTGCTGAATTGGCCCATCTTCATATGCCAGAAGGCTACGGCGAAACGGTAAAGCCACTTAGCCCGTTAAAGAAGATGTATCGGCAAGCAACAGAATTTTACCAACATATTTTGCTAACCACTAAAGTTGGTGAAAGAGCACTTGAATATGCTCAAAAACGTGAATTAACTAATGATTTATTAGAGCATTTTAAGGTGGGCTATGCACCTGATAATGATACGATTTTGTTGACTTATCTTCGCCAAGAAGGTTATACAGATGATGAACTGCGAGAAAGTGGGTTATTTGTAGAGTCGCAAGATGGACAATTATTTGATCGTTTCCGTGATCGATTAATGTTTCCGCTAGGGGATGAATCAGGTTATACAGTAGGATTTTCTGGTCGACGAATTAGTAATGATAAAACTATTGCTAAATATATGAATAGCCCAGAAACCAAAATTTTTAATAAATCTAAATTACTGTTTCACTTTGCTGAAGCAAAAAAAGCGGCAAGAAGTGAAAAACATTTAATTCTTTACGAAGGATATATGGATGTAATTGCTGCTTATAAGGCTGGTATTAAGTCTGGTGTTGCTTCGATGGGAACAAGCTTAACCACAGAACAAGTATATATGCTGAGACGAATCACTCCCAATGTCTTAATTAACTATGATGGAGATCCGCCCGGCATTCATGCTGCTGAAAGAGCAACGAAGTTATTTGGGCAAGTACAGGGATTCAATTTAGGAATAATTGTTTTACCCGAAAATCTCGATCCAGATGAGTATGTAAAGAAATATGGAGTCGAAAAGTATCAAGCAGAGGTTGCTGGTGCACTTAGCTCGATGGATTTTCTACTTGAAAGATTAGCTAATCAATATAATTTACATAATGATCGAGAGAAGCTAGGATATATTACGGCTAGTGTACAAATGATTGCTGGCCTGAATGATCCAGTTGCGGCAGATTTGTATCTTGATAAATTAGCACGCCAAACTGGAGTTACTCGTGAGTCATTAAAAGTAACTTTTGTGCGTGAAAGACGTAAATTACAGCGTGCAAAGAATCATCAGCAAGCTTATCAAGCTCCTAAATCACTTCCAATAGATCGGCCTAGTGAGCCGAAAGAAGAGCAAGCAGGCACTGACCTTGAGACAAGGAATCCTGCTCTTGATCGCTTGCTTTACCTATTCATACACAGTGATGAAGCAAGGGATTACTTATTGAGTCAGCAATTCTTGTTTCCAGATGAACGTTATGCAAAATTAGCAGAATTTTGGTTAAAGTATCACCAGACCCATGAAGAGGCAGAGGTTACTGGCTTCATTGATTTTATTCCTGAAGAACTTCAAGGTATAATTATTAATATGGAGATGATTTCAATGCCTCCAGATTATTCTAAGCGTGAATTAGATGATCAATTGCGGGCATTGGAAAAAAGTAAGATTGATCAGCAATTAAATGATTTGCTTAATCAATTGAAGGATGCTCAAAGAAAACAAGATAATAGTTTAGAGCTTGAAATAGCGCAAAAAGTAATTGCGTTAAGAAGAAAGAAGTTTTAGAGGGGGCTTTTTTACATGGCAGAGAGTAAGACTACCAAAGAAACAACAATGACACTTGATAAAAAGGTCAAGGAAGTTGTTAAGGAAGTTAAAAAAGACAAACAAATTACTGAAAAAGAATTTACTGCTCAACTAATTAAGCCATATGATCTTCAAGGAAAAGCGGTAGATCAACTAGTTCAAGAATTTGAAGACAATGGAATTAGTATTGTTGATGAAAATGGTGAACCTTCAAAATTAGCTTTAAAGAAGCAAAAAGACGTTGAGAAGGCTGAATTAAAAGATATGTCAGCACCTTCAAGCGTAAGAATGAATGATCCAGTCCGAATGTATTTGAAGGAAATCGGACGCGTTTCATTATTAAATGCCGACCAAGAAATTGCCTTAGCTAAGAGAATTGAATCAGGCGATGAAGAAGCTAAGCAAGAATTGGCCGAAGCTAACTTACGTTTGGTAGTTTCTATTGCTAAACGTTATGTTGGTCGTGGGATGTCTTTCTTAGACTTAATTCAAGAAGGTAACATGGGCTTGATGAAGGCCGTTGACAAATTCGACTATCGCTTAGGATTTAAGTTTTCAACTTATGCAACTTGGTGGATTAGACAAGCAATTACTCGTGCAATTGCCGACCAAGCTAGAACAATTCGTATTCCAGTTCACATGGTTGAAACAATTAATAAGTTGATCAGAATTCAAAGACAACTTTTGCAAGATCTAGGAAGAGAACCAACTCCAGAAGAAATTGGTGCCGAAATGGATATGCCAACTGACAAAGTTCGTGAAATCTTGAAGATTGCACAAGAACCAGTTTCTCTTGAAACACCAATTGGTGAAGAAGATGATTCTCATCTAGGTGACTTTATCGAAGATAAGGATGCAACTAGTCCTGAACAACATGCTTCATATGAATTGTTAAAAGAACAACTTGAAGAAGTACTTGATACTTTAACCGATCGTGAAGAGAATGTTTTACGTTTACGTTTTGGTCTTGATGACGGACGTACTCGTACTCTAGAAGAAGTTGGTAAAGTATTTGGAGTAACCCGTGAACGTATCAGACAGATTGAAGCTAAGGCTTTGCGTAAATTACGTCACCCAAGTCGTTCAAATCAATTAAAAGACTTCTTAGATTAGGATAAGAGTTAACAGCAAAAACCTTGTGGTAATAGCAATATTGCCGCAAGGTTTTTTGCTATAAAATTGAATTATATATGCTTTAAAATAACAAAAAATATGCTACAATAAATTCATAAGTTGGAGGTGTTACTATGCAAGAATTAAGAAACGATACTCTCATTTCTCTAAATGGGGGGGGTAGAAAGCCATTCTGTCAACGTTTCTAAGGGGTTTTATACTTTAAATCCTTGTTTTCTTGTACAGTACATAAAAAGCCAAGTTAAAGATGACTTTAATAGAGTCATTCTTTAGCTTGGCTTTTTTGCGTCTTCAATTATTTTAATGCTAATAGCTCGAGTATAGGAGGAAATGGAGTGAAAAGTAAATTTTATAAGTATGGGATTGCTACTTTAGTAGGTGTAAGTGCCTTAGCATTAGCTGGTTGTCAAAGTAATGAAAAACAGTCAGGTACATCTAATGCCAAGTCGAAATCTTCAATAGTTAAGATTGAAAAGAAAAGTAAATCTAAGAGTAGCAAATCAGAAAAGCAAGAAGGTGAAGTGAAAAAACAGAGCAGTGAGAATGTTAATAAGGCAAGTAGTTCGAAGAAAGATGGAGAAAAAGTACCGACAGCTACTGAATTGATGAATAATGTTTCGACCTTTAATGAAGGTAATTTTGATATTCGGCTTAATTATGCAACTGTTAAAGGTTATGACACGGGAATAATTCAAGAAAATCCGCGAGTAGTACATTATAAATTTAATGGTGGAATGGATTCAGAAGTTTGGGCAACTGATCAATTTGTCTACAGTTTATCTGGTGATAAATGGACTAAGATTGGGCAAACTTATAAGATTGGAAGATTTGATCCGATGATTAGCCTTCCATCTACTCTTATTAATCAAATGAAAGTTTCAAAAACTAGTGATGGTTATCAAGCAAAATATGAAGGAAACTCCGCTGAAGCTAAGGAATTAATGGAACATTATATTGTTTGGGTTTCAAATGAAAACAAATGGAATCCATTTGGAGACCAAGACTTTACATCAGCTACTCTAACTTATAGCTTTAATAAACAAAAACAGTTAACTGAGATTCATTATGATTGGACCGCTGGTTCAAATAAGGGGACAGCTTCTTATACTAATATCAATCAACAAAAAATTGCAGTTCCAAATGATGTAATTCAAGCAGCAGCCAAGAATTCTGACTCTATTGATAATAACAATGATGATAATAGTGACGATGAATAGGGTCGAAAATAGATGGATAAAATAAAAGAAAATAAATTTGTTGTTAAAGCTAAAAAGATTTGGTCTAAGCATAAGATCATTGTTTCAGTTCTAGGTGGCTTCTTGGTTCTGATATGTTTATTTGGAATTAGAGAGGTTAGTCTGGTTGATCCACTAGATGGTGTTCAACAAGTGGCATGGAATTCGTATACGGGTTCTTGGGTTGTTCCAGATAAAGACCGAGATCGGATTGCCAGTAAAATTAGAGCATCCATATTAAAAAAGTATGGCGCAAGTAGTCAAACTATTAAGTATGTCGAAGACAATCCAAAGTGGGAATACGATTCAGATGACTATCGGCCAGTTAAATCCGATATTGGTGAAAGCAAATTAGATAAAGCGATTAATGAGCTTAATTATGTGAAGTCTAGGCTTGACCTTTCTCATGAAAATGGAAATAAAATGGTCTTAAAAATTGATATGCCGAATGATAGGGCGCGTAAAGATGGTATTAGATTAGTTAATCATGAGTTTGGTAGCAATTAAATTTTATAGGTGGTAAGTGTGAGTTTTTTTGAAAGATTACTTAGTTTAAAGTGGTATTTCTATGTATTTACGTTAGAGACCGTATATGCAATTCTCTCCTTAATAATCATGTTCCCTACGATTTTAAATCCATATCGTCTCCCCAGTACAATTTTATTATTGTTTATCTTAAGTTCTGGTGTTATTACCTTTCCGTGGATTCAATTAGCATGGCATGGACGTTTTGGACATTTCACGATGTGGTGGCTAAAAAGTTTTGGGAAAGCTTATGTTAAACGTAATAGGGATGCTAAGAAAGCTTATGATCGTACGCCTGGAAAAATGGTAACTAGTGCTCAGTATAATCCTGAAAATAATACCGTTACTTATTGGACTAGCTATGATGATTCACCTAAAAAAGACGCGAGTTTTAGAGAGAGAAATAAGTTTTCCACTGATTATGCTCGGTATATGATGGTGGGATTTGTAAAGTATGTAGTAGAAGACATGCTAATTTTATTTTTTGGCTTTATTATTATTTTCTTTGTATTTAATAAGGCCTTTAAGAGAGCTGATGAATACGGATACTTGAAAAATAAGTATCAAGAAGGAGATATTAAAGATTCTAATAATGTTTCTAATTAAAAGGTGGTGATAAATTCTATTTAGTCATTTTAAAGAATCGAAAATCAAAATTATAAGTTAGATAAGGAGATCTTAAAATTATGAATAAAAAGTCATTGTTAAAAACTGCATTAGTTTCAGCTGCTATTCTTTCAGGAGCTGGACTTTTTGCAAATACCACTCAAGCACAAGCTGCTACTCCTGCAACTCACGCTGAACAAGTTCGCGGCGTTTTAAAGGTAGTTGACCATGAAAATCACGGTGAAGTTCACTTATTTGATAGAGATGGTCACGTAATGAAGCAAACTGTCAAGAACGGCAAGAAGTACAAGGTTTGGGAAAAAGCTTATATTAACGATGAATTAATGTATCGTATCGGTACCGACAAACAATGGATCCCAGCTAAGTACACTGACTGGAAAGATGCTAAGTTAGGTCAAAATGTTGCTGTAGCAAGTAAAGCAACTAACGCAGCTTATAATCGTGAAAACTACGTTGGTACTGCTACTATTAACTACCAAGGCTCTGGTAACGTTCGCTTAGTTAACAGCCAAGGCAGTTACACTAGTCAATACTTACCAAAGAACTCAACTTGGAAAGTTTGGGAAAAAGCTGATATTAATCATGAACCAATGTACCGTGTCGGTAACCAAAGTCAATGGGTTCCTGCAAAATACGTATCAGTAAATTCAAATAATACTAAAAGCTTACAAACTAATGAAGTTCATCACGTTAGCGTTTTGGGTAACAACACTAGTAAGCCTGCCAGTGCTACTACTCATGAGTCTGCTCAAAGACCTGTAAATAACTCTGATCATACGAGTAAGGGAGTACTTCAAGGGAATGTCAATGGGGGCACTAACGGTAACAGTACTGGTAATACTGCTCATAATACTGTGCCTGCTAAGCCTGTAACACCAACTAAGCCTGCTGAAACAAAACCAGCTAAGCCAGTAACTCCATCAAAGCCTGTTGACACTAAGCCAGTTGAACCAGTAGCCCCTACTAAACCAACAGAACCAAGCAAGCCAACTACTCCAAATAAGCCTGCTGAACCTACAACCCCAAGTAAACCAGTTGTACCAACAACTCCTACTACTCCAGCTAAACCAACTGAATCAAGTAAACCCGTACAACCTACTCAACCTTCTAAACCAGTTGTACCAACAACTCCTACTACTCCAGCTAAACCAACTGAATCAAGTAAACCCGTACAACCTACTCAACCTTCTAAACCAGTAGAACCAACTACTCCAACTGACAATAGCAAACAAGCATTAACTACCAGTCAAATGGAACAAATCTTCTGGGATAAATACATGGCACCAGCTGGCTACCAAAAAGGTAATATTCCAGTTTCAGATTATCAAGTAAAAACTGGTGAACCAGATGAGCATGTCTTAAATGAAACAAATTGGGACAATCAAAGTGCATATATGACTTTGCATAACTACCATTATGTAAATACGAGCACTAGTAAAAATGAATTCTTGCAAGACACTAAAGAAACTGCTGATCAATATGGATGGAATAATATGATAAGCAACGGTCAAAATACCGATGGTCAAAAGTACCAAAAAGCTTCAATTCGTGTGACTCAATCTTCTCCAGACGACATTCGTATGGACGCTCTTTGGTACAATTAAAATCCAATAAACCGATAATTATATCGGTTTATTTTTTTATCAAAGTTTGTCATGGTAGATATGTATAATACGATATAAATAGAAATATTTGAAGGTAGGATATTAAATTATGAAGTTCAGTGAATTTATAAAAAATTTAGACTTTATCACGAAGTATGGCGAGATAAAAGAATATCAAGATGAATATTTTTATACTATAAATTCTCAAACTTCAGATCTTATGCAAGAAATTAAAAGTAAAGTTTCTGAGAAAAAGCCAATGTTTCCATACTTATCTGATAATAAGAGTCTTTCAGATATAGATAAGCCTATAAAATGGGATGTACTCCTATCTAATAAGTGTGAAACACGATCAGCTAAAGGATTAATCGGAAAATTTTATAGAGGTAATAGGGATCCTAAATCATCTTTTTTAGACAAAGGTCATTTAGTGGCACGGGAGTTTCAAAAATATATTTGCGGACAAAATGAACCAACCGACAATTTTTTCTGTAAAAATGTAAGTTCAAACATAGCTTATCAATTTTGTGATAAAAATCGTGGTAATGGTAAGGAACGAGGACAACACCAGTTTGAACAAGCAGTCATGAATTGGTTCCAAAAAGCTAATGATACGGATAGTGAATCTAAGAAAGTAATAGTTTATTACGAAGTTGAACCTATCTTTCGCAAAAGTGGGGATAAAATCCCAATTGGAACTAGAATTTTTGCTTTTAGAGAAACTGACACAAGTGACCAAGTTAATAACTTTATAAGCCAAAGTAAGAAAAAAGATGAATTTAAAATAACTCTTCCTTATCATGTTTTTATTCCTAACTATATCGAAGATTATGAAATAGAAAAAGGATTAAAAGTTTCAGAGATTGCAAAAGATTTTAGAATGTTCTATGCAGGAGATATAGAAAGTATATCCAAATGGTATTCATATCAGAATATATCTAAGAATAAATAAAGTAGTTTATAGTATCAGCAATTAAAAAGACATACGTAAATCCAATTCGTTTTTAGAGAAGAATCTAAAGATGAAGAGAGAAAACGTATGTCTTTTTTACTATAACAAAAATGAATACTAGTATATAAGAAAGTAATATACTTACCTATTGTAACTGATTTAAAGTAAGTCTATAATGTTAACAGTTACTTATTTTTGGAAAGAAGGGAAAATATGAGTTGGGCAATTATTCAGCAAAGTTTGCCACAATTTGTCAAAGGCTTTCAGGTAACAGTCTGGATGTCCTTTGTTGGAATTATTGGAGCGATGGTGGTTGGGCTCTGTTGTAGCTTGATTCAATATTTTCATGTTCCTGTAATTGATAAGATCGTCAGTGCATATGTTGAGCTTGCAAGAAATACACCGTTATTAATTCAGCTTTTCTTCTTATATTATGCTTTTCCGGTAATTGGATTAAAGATGAGCGCCATTACTTGTGGTTTAATTGGTTTGATATTTTTAGGTGGAGCTTATATGGCCGAAGCTTTCACTGGTGGATTTGATGGAATTAGCAAAAATCAAATTGAATCTGGTGAAGCAATTGGAATGTCAAAATGGCAATTAGCTCGTTATGTGGTCTTTCCACAAGGCTTTGCCTTAAGTGTTCCAGCAATTGCCGCAAATATTATTTTCTTAATCAAGGAAACATCAATTTTTTCAGTAATTGCTATTCCGGAATTAACTAATACAGCATTAGATTTGATTGGCTTGTACTACCATTCAAATGAATATCTATTTGTCTTAGTAATTGCGTATGCAATAATTTTAATTCCACTATCTTTATTATTAACTTGGCTTGAAAGGAGAGTTCGCTATGGGACATTCGGGGATTAATGTTTTATTCGAAGGAAGAAACTTTACCCGTTTGCTGGGTGGTCTCTGGACAAGTGTTTGGATTGCAGTTCTTTCTTTAATAATTGGCTTGGCACTAGGAGCATTATTTGGTGTTTTAAGAACATCGAAAAGTCGCTTAGTAAAAGTGATTTTTAGAATATATCTAGAATTCTTCAGAATAGTGCCAACCGTAGTTTTATTGTTCTTGTTCTATTATATTTTGCCTAGACAATTTAACTTGAGTTGGCCGGCATCTGTGATGGCAGTGATTGCATTTGCTTTATGGGTTTCAGCTGAATTTAGTGATATTGTTCGTGGAGCGTTGATCTCGGTACCAAAAATTCAACGAGAATCCGGCTTAGCTCTTGGATTGAATAAATGGCAATTATTTATCTATGTCTTATTGCCGCAAGCTTTTCAATTAGAATTACCTGCAACAATTAATTTAGCTACAAGAGTAATTAAAACAACCTCTTTATTGATGATGATCAGTGTTATGGATGTTATCAATGTTGGACAACAAATTGTTGAAGCAAATAATCAAACTAATCCTAACGGTGTTTTTTGGGTATATGGATTGATTTTCTTCTTATACTTCATCGTTGATTATCCTTTATCACTTTGGGCAAAACGATTGAGTAAGAGAAACGAGGCGTAAGGGATGACTGAAAAAATATTAGAAGTTGAAGATTTAAACAAGTTTTATGGAAATAAGCAAGTACTACATGATATTTCTTTTTCTCTAAATAAGGGAGAGGTGTTAACATTACTTGGACCGTCTGGATCTGGTAAAAGTACCTTACTTCGCTGTTTAAATGGTTTAGAAGAATTTAAGAGCGGGACGATTATTTTTGAAGGAAAGAAAGTAATTCCAACTGCCAAGAATTGGCAGCAACTTCGCCAAAAAATTGGAATGGTTTTTCAGAGTTATGATCTTTTCCCAAATATGACGGTATTGGAAAATATCTTACTAGGGCCGGTAAAAGTACAAAAGAGACCTAAGGCTGAGGTTGAAAAAGAAGCAAAAGCTCTATTAAAAAGAGTGCATTTAGAGCAGTATGCAAATTCATATCCACGACAATTATCAGGTGGACAAAAGCAGAGAATTGCAATTGTTCGTGCCCTAGCTCTACATCCCGATTTAATGCTTTTTGATGAAGTTACTGCTTCACTTGATCCAGAAATGGTTAGAGGAGTACTAGAATTAATCAAACAGTTATCTGATGAAGATCATATGACCATGATTATCGTTACTCACGAGATGAACTTTGCCAAGCAGATTGCTGATCAAGTCTTATTCTTAGAAAATGGAACAATTGTAGAAGATACACCTGGGAAAGAATTCTTTGAGCATCCCAAAACAAAGAGAGCAGAAGAATTTTTAGAAAGTATGGAATTTTAGGGAGAGTAGAAAATGAAGAAACATAAATTTATTAAAAAGTTAATTGCTGCTGTTGGAATTTTAGCTGTTGGAGCTGTAACTTTAACTGCTTGCTCAAATAATTCAAGCAGTAGTTCATCCAGCAACAACCCTAGCTCAGTTGCTGCAATTAAGAAACGTGGTACTTTAAAGGTTGCCGTATTTGGCGATTTACCACCATATGGTTGGGTTAATAAAGATGGCAAGCGTGTTGGATATGATGTTCGCTTAGCTCGTGAATTAGCTAAAGAAATGGGCGTTAAAGTTAAGTTTGTTCAAGTAAACGCTAATAACCGTGTTGATACCTTGAATGCAAACAAGGCTGATATTGTTTTAGCCAACTTCACTGTTACTCCAGAAAGAAAGCAAGTCGTAGATTTTGCTAAGCCATATATGAAAGTATCAGTTGGTGTTGTTTCACCTAAGTCTAAGCCAATTACTAATGTAAACCAATTGAAGGGTAAAAAGGTGATCGTAACTAAGGGTACTACTGCTGAAAATTACTTTACCAGTAAGCAACCAGATGTTGATCTTTTGAAATTTGATTCTAAGACTCAACAATTTAACGCAATGAAGAATGGTCGTGCCGCAGCTTTAGCTGATGACAACTCTTACTTATATGCTTGGGTAAAGAACAATCCTAAGTACACTGTTGGTATCAAGCACTTAGGACCAAATTCATACATTGCACCTGCTGTTAAGAAGGGCAATAAGTCACTTCTTGACTGGACCAATAAGCACATTAATAAGCTTAACAAGGATGGCTTCTTTGTTAATGACTACAACCAAGAATTAAAGCCTTACTTTGGTGATGATGTTAAGCCATCAGATATCATTATTAACAAGTAAATATAATTGAATTTTTAGCAATAAAGGATTGATTTAGCCTTTATTGCTTTTTTTATGATTAAAAATTTTTTCAAGTAAGTTTTGGATTATCTATGCTAAAATTTTTAATAAGAGGTGAGAGTGTGTTAGAAGAAAGACTAGCTCAAATTGGTAAAATGGTTGATCCACAAAGTCGAGTAGCAGATATTGGAACTGACCATGCATATTTACCAATTGCATTAGTAGAAGAAGGAAAAATAGATTTTGCAATTGCAAGTGATGTTGCAGCTGGCCCATTAGATAATGCGAAACAAGATATTGAACAAGCAGGCCTAGAAGATAAGATTGAGACACGATTAGGCTCTGGATTAGAAACTTTAAAGAGCAGCGATCAAATTGATACAGTCGTAATCGCTGGAATGGGTGGAAAGCTCATGACTAATTTGCTAGAAACTGCTCATCAAGAGGGAAAGATCTATCCTACTTTAATTTTAGAAGCTAATATAGGTGAGCCTTTAGTCAGAAAATGGCTCGTTGATCATCAGTATGAGATAGTAGAAGAAAAGATTATCGAAGTAGCTGGCCACATTTATGAAATAATCAAGGCTAAGTTAACTGAGGATAAACATAATTTATCTGATCAAGAATTAGAATTTGGTCCATTTTTATTAAAAGAAAAAAATCCAGTTTTTATTAAAAAATGGACTAAGCAACTTAATTACTATGAAAATCTCAAAGCTAATTTAAATAAGGCTAAAAATAAAGATGAAGCTAAAATTAGTCAGATAGATGATTTGATTGAAATGATTGAGGAAGTACTAAAATGACAAAAGTAGCAGATATTGTAGCTCGCTTAAAAAAAGACTTTCCCGAAGAAATTGCTTCTGAAGGTGATCCAGTTGGGATGCAAATCGGATCAATGGATGCAGATGTTACCAAGGTAATGACTACCTTAGACGTTCGACCGCAAGTAGTAAATGAAGCAATTGAAAAGGGTGTTGACCTCATCATTAGCCACCATCCAGTGATGTTTAGACCAGCTAAGAATCTTGATTTTGCTGATCCTCAAAATGCAATGTACGGTAAGTTAATTGCTAATGGAATTACTGTCTATTCAATTCATACTAATTCTGATAAGGCTGAAAATGGTTCAGCAGATTGGCAAGCTGAAGAATTAGGCTTAGAAAAGGTTGAGCCTTTTGCCTTAGATACTGATGGAATTGCGATTGGTAGAAAAGGTAAACTACCTAAGAGAATGACAGCTAAGGAATTTGCTTATTATGTTAAAGACAAGATGCAAATTTCAATGGCAAGACTGATTACTGCTGATAATGATAGGTTAATCTCAACTGTAGCCTTTATTTGCGGAGACGGCGGTAAGTTCTGGCGTCAAGCTCTAGTTGATGGAGTTGATGCATTTATAACCGGAGATGTATACTATCACGTTGGTCATGATATGATCTCTTCAGGCTTAACAGTAGTTGATCCAGGACACTATACGGAGAAACTTTTTAAATATAAGGTTGGAGATCGACTTGAAAAGTGGAATCAGGATTATAATTGGAATGTACCTGTAGTAATTTCAGAGGTATCAACTAACCCATTTCAAGATTTATTTTAGGAGGATTAAAAATGGCAGAATATCCAAATTTACTACCTAGATTTTTAAAATACGTTAAGGTGAATTCACGCTCTGACGAACATTCAGATCGTTTCCCATCAACTGAAAGAGAAGAAAACTTTCAAAAAAATGTAATCATGAAAGACTTAGAAGAACTAGGTCTTAAAGATGTTCACTATAATCAAAAAAGTGGATGTGTAATTGCAACTATTCCTTCAAATATTGATTATGAAGTACCTACTTTTGGTTTGTTAGCTCACTGTGATACAGCAGACTTTAATTCGGTTGATGTTAAACCGCAAATTACTGAAAACTATGATGGTGAATCTAAGATTCAATTGGGAGATACTGAATTTTATTTAGACCCAGAAGTTTTCCCTCATTTAAAGAACTATAAGGGCCAAACTATTATTTCTGCTTCTGGTGATACTTTACTTGGTGGAGACGATAAGTGTGGTATTTCTGAATTAATGACTTTTGCAGAATACTTGATGGAGCATCCCGAAGAAAAGCACGGCGAAATTAAGTTGGCATTTACTCCCGATGAAGAAATTGGTACTGGTGCAGAGCACTTTGATGTTGAAGAATTTGGTGCAGATTTTGCTTATACTGTTGATGGTGAAGCACCAGGAAAACTCGACTGGGGTACTTTTTCAGCAGCGCAATTTGGCTTAGATATTCAAGGTGTTAATGTACACCCAGCGGTTGCTAAGGGCCAAATGATTAATGCTATTCAAGTGGGGATTGATTTCCATAATCAATTGCCTGAACATGATCGTCCAGAACATACTGAAGGTCGTGAAGGGTTCTTCCACTTGATGAATTTTGATGGAACAGTTGATTCAGCACATATGGACTACATCATTCGTGACTTTGAACGTGATGGTCTTGAAAAGAGAAAGAATCTAGTTAAAGACATCGTTAAGAAGATGAATGACGAGTTTGGTACTGAAAGAATTAAGCTGAAAATGTGGGATCAATATTACAACATGGCTGATGAATTAGAAAAGCACATGGAGATTGTTGATTTAGCTAGGGATGCTTACAAGGCTGAAGGGCTTACTGTTAATGAAGATCCAGTTCGTGGGGGAACAGATGGTTCTCAATTAACTTATATGGGTCTACCTTGTCCAAATCTTTTTGCTGGTGAAGAAAATATGCATGGACGCTACGAATACACTGTACTCGAGAGTATGTGGAAAGCAGTAGACGTCTTGCGTAAGATTAATCAATTAAACGTTGAGAGAAATAAGAAGTAAATAAGTGAAACAATTTTCAAGTGATTCTGATTAAATTCTCTATTTTCTATGATTGTTTGAATGGCTAAAAACACTTATTTATCAATGATCTTAAATTAATTAAAAATTAAAAATAGTTTTACACTGATACTATTAATCTGCTAAATAGTAGATAAAATGCTTGAAATAATAGCATTTTTATCTACTATTTTTTATTAAAAAATATATTTTCTAAATTGTGAAACAAAATTATGGCTTGTATTTGAAAAGGTATCTTGGTATTATAATAGTGTAATAGATAAGCCGTACACTAGTAAAGAGGTGTAAAGATTGCAATTTCAAGATAATATTCCAATTTATGTTCAAATTGAAAAGTATCTTTATCGACAAATCGCTTTAGGGAAAATTAAGCCAGGAGAAAAAGTTCCATCAGTTCGCCAATTAGCTGTTGATCTAACAGTAAATGTCAATACGGTTCAACGTGCTTTGAATCAAATGAATACCGAGGGAATTTTAGAGGTTAGGCGCGGACTTGGTTCCTTTGTAACAACAGATACAGAGTTGATTTTACAAAAGCGTAGAGAGCTAATTAAGGATACAATGAGTGAATTTTTAGAAAGTACTGCACAATTAGGCTTAACTCCAGAAAAGACGCTTGAAGAGCTAAAAAAGTTTATTGAGGAGAAGAAGGGAGATTAAAATGAATAAACTACTTGAAGTAAAAGAATTAACATATCGAAAAAACTTAAAAACTATTCTTGATAATGTGAACTTAGATGTTGATTCAGGAAAGATTATTGCCTTGCTGGGTGAAAATGGTGCTGGTAAGACAACTTTAATGAGAGTAATTGTGGGTATTGCTAAGCATTATCAAGGTGACGTACTGCTTAATGGGGATGGTAGTGAAGTTTACCGTAAAGCTAATATTGCCATGACTGATAATTTAAAGGGATTGAGTGATTCTACTAAAATTGGGGAAGTAGAAGAATTCTATCAAAAATTATTTTCAGATTTTGACAGTAGTAAATTTGAGCAATTACGTTCATTTATGAAACTTAACAATGATATGAAGTTAGGGCAATTATCACGAGGAATGCGTGAAAAACTTGAAATTGCTGTTACTTTAAGTAGAGAAGCTAAGTTGTATTTACTGGATGAACCATTCTCTGGAATTGATCCAATGGCTCGAAAGAGAATCATTAATTCAATCTTGCTTTGGAAGAATCCAGACAGTACAATTATTATTTCTGACCATTTTGTAAATGAAATTACAACAATTTTAGATGAAGTAGTAATTGTGAAAGATAAAAAAATTGCCAGTCATCTTTCAGCAGATGATATAAGAGCACACGGAAAAAGTATTGAAGAGTATTATGAAACCTTATACGCAGATGAAGGAGCTGAATAAGGATGACTACGTTTAAAGCACTATTTAATCAAATGGGTAAAAAGAAGCGTCGGAGTGTTTATCTATTAGCCTTGTTGCAATTAGTAGCATCTACTTTTGCACTTTGGGGACTTTTTTATAATGGTGGATCTTCAAATTCAGATAAACCGATTGCGTGGTTTGTCATGGTATGTACTTTTGCTCCATTAGCTGATATGGCCTATGTAGTTCTCTCTGCTTGGCAAAACGAAAAAGAGTATAGCTCCCAGACTTGGCGTTTAGTTCCAATTTCCTCAAGTAAATTTTACTTAGCAAATATTTCTTCTGCTATTGTTAATGGGCTTTACTTGGTATTAATTCAAATTGGAATGGGAATTGTTACGTTTTTACCAGCATTCTTAAGTAAAGATGTTAGAACTAATATTTGGAAAATTAACCGGGCCCTTGCTAAAGAAACTCATGCGGGCGACTTTTGGCAAAAATTTTCTGATGCTTTTCCAATTGGAGAAATACTAAGTGCATTTTTAGCCTTTATATTATTTGCAATTTTGGTTTATAGCATTGTGACTTTGCTCAATCTATCAAGTAGAACCATTACTGACTTTCTTCCTGATAAACATAGTAAATTAATTCGTTTTGTCATTATGATTATTTTGATCTTTATCTTTATTGTTTTGACAAATAATCTAGGAAGTTTATTAAATCAAGTCCGTTGGGGTGACACTACTAATGGTCTAATGTCATTTATAGAAAACAATTTAGTCTTGGCATTTATTGATATTGTTTTAGGTTCAATTAATGTTTGGCTTTTGAAGAACTTCCACGAAGGGAAGTAAGAGTATATGGCAACTTTTTCATCAATATTTAAAGAATTGACTAAAAGCAAAGTACGCCTTGTCCGCCGACTAGCAATTTTACAAGTGATTGTTGGAATTCTTTTAGGTTTTTGGGCACTCTTTAATTCAGCTTTTGAGGGTGAGAGTAAGGCTTATTTCTTAGTAGCTTTTCTGATGATCACACCACTATTTGATATAGCCTACTTAGCTCTTTCGAGTCGAAAAAATGAGGAAGTCTATTTGTCTCAAACTTGGCGATTAGCTCCAATTAAAGAAAGTTCTTTACTATTTGCAAATCTTTTATCAGCTGTTGTTAATGGTCTTTATTTAGTGGTTTTGCAAATAGGTATGATTCTCGCTGCAGGAATACCTGTAATGGGAACAAATGAATTTTGGAAGACTACTTTTAAAAACTTTGGTTCAATCGGTGAAGGAAAGTTATGGCAAGAGATGCACGTAATGGATTTGTTATCTAGTATTGCTTTGATAGTTCTAATTGGTATATTCATTTATCTTGCTGTAAGTCTCATTAATTTTACGGGAAAAATAGTTAGTGATTTTCTTCCTGAAAGAATAAGTAAATTAGTTTATTTCTTAGTAGTGGTTTTATTAGGTTGTATTGGATTAATATTTTTGATTAATACTTACGATTTTATTTTGACCTCACTAACTGGCTTTTTACAAAATGGAATGTTTTTAACTACTTTAAGTAAGGATGCCAGTGATGTAAGATCAGACCTAACGAGTAATTACTTAACTTTATTGATAGTTCTGGGTGTAGATATAATTTTAGTTTTAGTGAATATTATTCTACTGAATAAGTATCATGAAGCACGGATATAAGAAAAAGGAATAAGATTTTGGGTTCATATCATTTTTACCAAAACCTTATTCCTTTTTGTCTATTATTGAATAATTAAATTAAGAGTTAGCTTGAATATAATCTAAAACTTGTTCAGCTTCTTCTACGGTATATTTAGCTTCTCCAGTTTTCATTGCATGGAGTTTTTCAACGGAAAGATGACTTGAAAAAGCAAGAGCAGTGTCATTGACATTATTCTTAACTTCAAATTCAATAATTGCATCGGATAATTCTTCAGGACTCATTCTCTTCTTCACACTTTCTAAAATATATTAGTACCAATTTATTTGATTAAATGGGAAATACCGTAATTTTACCTCACCAATAATATCTTGTCTCTTGATAAATCCAATCATTCGGGAATCTTTAGAGACATTGCGGTGATCACCCATTACAAAGTAACAATTTTTAGGAACGCGTTTTACATGATAAAGTTGTTCTAAACTAAAATTGTTAGTGTAAAGCTGACCTTTGGAAAGCTTTTTCTTGTACTCAGTCAAATATGGTTCTTTAATTGGCTTCCCATTAATATACATTACATCATTTTTTGATTTAATGCTGTCTCCAGGCACTCCAATAATTCTTTTAATATATAGGGCACCTGGTTCATCTGGGGCTTTTAATATTACAATATCGCCCCGAGAAAGTTTAGAATGTCGTACTGCAATAACTCGGTCATTATTTTCAAAAGTTGGCTGCATCGATGGTCCACTGATAGTTTCATTAGCAAGTAAAAATCGAAATACAACTAAATATAATCCAATAATTATAATTGCTAAAATAAATACTTGTAGGAGCCAGTGACCAAAAGATTCAGCCGATTCAGTTTTATGTTTTGCCATATTTTTGCTCCTTAATTTTTGCATCACTTTTATTATACCTGTTTTTATTTCTTTTGAATGGTAAAATCATTGCATAAGGAAGATATAAAATGAAGAAATATCAAAATAAACTTAACAAATTAGATAAAGAACTCAATTATTTACCACTTCATGAGCAAGTGATTGCCATTAATAATATAATTACTCACCTAGAGAAGGGAAAAATTTTACAAAAATCACCTAATTCACTTGGCTTTTTACCCGATAGCTTAGATATAATGATAGAGAATACGGCAAGCAGCGAGAAGGCCCAAGAAGTAAATAATTTACTGAATAATTTTCGTAGCTTTCTTTCAAGAGAATACGGAATCTGGTCTTTGCCAAATTTGGAAACTGCTAAGTTAATCAAGCAAGAATATAATGTTAAATCAAGCTTAGAAATTATGGCGGGAAATGCATACTGGTCAAAAGCCTTAAGTGAGGTTGGTATAAAAGCGATAGCGAGTGATTCTTTTGCTTGGGCGAAAAGCTCAACAACAGGTGAATCTCCGATTTTTGAAACAGAAAATTTGGATGCCCTAAGTGCGATTAAGAAGCATCCCGAAGTTGATCTAATTATTTGCTCTTGGGCGCCCAATTTTGGGGAAGATGACGTAAATATTCTCAATCTTTATCGTCAGCTTGATTATCAGCCAGTTTTATTATTTATTGGTGAAAAATTTGGAGCAACCAATTCTACTACTTTTTGGCAAGAGGCAAAAACTACGACTAATAAAAAGGTTAATCGGAGTTTTAGAAGCTTTGATTTCATTAATGAAAAGGTGTTTGAGATAAAATAATGAAAATAAAACGACTTATTCTTTTAATAATTTCTTTTTTAGCTTTCTTAGGACTGGGCTTAATTTTGTCACGGCAGCAGTCTCAGAGAGCTGATCAAGTTTTAAGTAATAACGGTTTATCAAGCACATATTATGTTTTTAATCCTAAGAAAAAACACAATATTAAACAGTTCCTAACTTATGTTAATAAAAATTTCTCTCATGATAAGGTGCAGATTCACTTTGAATCGGACTATATCCCAGACCGCGTTTTAATTTGGGCTAACTATAATTTGAAAAGTCAACCGCTTGCTAAAGGAAGTTCTAGGTACTTTAGTAAAAATGACTTTGATGGAACAATTCCTTTTGCAGTTATCTCATCCGATACTAAAGATCGAGTTGTAACCTTACAGAATAATCACTATCTAAAAGAAAATAATGATTATGTCACAATTATTGGTGAATTAAAGAAAAACAATGAGAGTCAAAATGGGCAGGCTGTTTATTATCTTTCAACTGGAATTAACCAACCAACTGCAAAAGAATCAATTACCAACTATAAGGTAGTAGTAGATGGGTTGAATAAAAACGAGGCGAATGCCTTACAACATTATCTCCGGGGAAGTATGCAGATTAAGGACTTTAGTAAAACCTACAATAGGCAGCATGGGATCAGTCCAACTAAAAAATTAATCGGTGCAATTTTCTGTGTTGTAATTGCACTGATAGTTGCAGCAATTGCAGCAGTCCTAGCTGAAAATCCGGTAAACTTAAAATATGTTCCTGGCAAAATCTGGGCTCATTTATTAGCTGATTCTGGTTTACGTTTCTTTTTAGCCAATGGAATAATTGTTATTTTGACTAGTTTGGGTTTACAAACGTGGAGTTTTTACTCTAATCACAGTCAGTTATATGTCCTATTTTTAATCGTTTTTGCAATGCAGATTATTACTTATGTATTAATGCTGCTTTTAATAAAAATTAAGAAGGAAAAATAATGTCATTGCCAATTGAATTTGTTGAGAAATATAAGAACTTATTGGGAGAAGAAGAAAGTAGTAAATTTTTTACTGCAATTAATAGTCCAAGTAAAAAGGGATTTCGTTTAAACCCACTAAAGAATAATTATCAAGATGTTCAATATAGTCTTAAAGAACCAATTGAATTTACTAAAGATGGATATTATGGAGAAATTTCAGGACGTGATAGTGAGTGGACAGGTGGCTATGTCTACTCTCAAGATCCATCCGCAATGTATCCAGCAGTTTCTCTTAATGTAAAACCTGGCGACAAGGTACTTGATTTGTGTGCTGCTCCAGGGGGAAAATCCACTGCATTAGCGAGTTCACTAGATAATAGTGGCCTCTTAGTAGTAAATGAAATTTCGAAAAGTAGAGCAAAGGATTTAAGAGAAAATCTCGAAAGATGGGGAGCTACAAATGTTGTAGTCACTAACGAAAGTCCAGATCGCTTATCGAAAAAATTACCCCACTTTTTTGATAAGATTTTAGTTGATGCACCGTGTTCTGGAGAAGGGATGTTTAGAAAAGATCCTGCAGCCACACAATATTGGTCTCCTGACTATGTATTAACATGCCAAACTAGACAAAAAGAAATTCTGAGTGAAGCAATGAAGATGCTAAAGCCGGGCGGAGAGATCGTCTATTCTACTTGTACATATTCTCCAGAAGAAGATGAAGAAATAGTAGCGTGGCTAGTTGAGAACTATCCATTAGAAATTGAACCTCTTAAGCTTTATCCTGGAATGTCGGCTGGTAGACCAGATTGGTCAAAGTCTAACATGCCAGAATTAAAGGAAACGGTTAGACTCTGGTTTCAAAATGGAGTGGGTGAAGGCCAGTTTGTTGCTCATCTGAAAAATATTGAAGAGAATCAAGAAATTTTAACTAAGGCTAAAAAGAGAAAGAACAAACGCCAGAAAAAGAGCACAATTACACGTTTAAATAAAGATGAGATTAGTGTGGTTGCAAAAGTATTAGATAATTTTGCTTTACCATCTAGTTTAGAAAATTGGCAAAATGCGGTTTTGCAAAGTAATGGTCACGTCTTTGTCCCAGCTCTTGACCCAGACCTGCTAACGGAACTACATGTTCTAAATAATGGTGTTGAATTAGGTTTACTTAAGAAAAAGCGTTTTGAGCCAAGCCATCAACTAGCTGAGGTATTGGGACAAAAAGAACAAAAACAGCTCATTAATTTTGAAGATAAGGCGGATTATGAGCGCTATATACATGGAGAAACGATTAAGGTAGATAGCAATTTGCGCGGCTTTGTTTTGGTTGCTTATCAAGACCATATCTTCAGTTTCGGAAAAATTGGAAATGATCAAATTTTAAAGAACTTCTATCCAAAAGGTTTAAGAAAATAAAAAACTGGCTGAGAAGCCAGTTTTTTTAGATTAATCAATAAATTTAACGGCGGTTCCGTAAGCAACGACAGATTGCATATCGCCAGCAATTGAGCCTGAATCAAAACGCATCATAACTACGGCATCAGCACCCATTTTGGAAGCATTTTGTTGAAGACGATCAATTGATTGATCTCTTGATTCAGTTAACATTGAGGTATAAGCCTTAATTTCACCACCGACAATACTTTTTAAGCCAGCACCAAAATCTCGAATTGCATTTTTTGATTGAGTTGTAACACCAAAAACTTCACCGATAATTTCATATTTTCTGCCCGGAATATTTTCAGTAGTTGTTACTAAAATTTGGTCTGCCATTTCTTTGTCCTCCTAAAAATATTTTCTTAATTATACTGAATCAAAAACATGAAGACAATTATTTTTGTATAATTTAAGAAAAGACTAAACACAAGGAATGTGTGCAATAGATTAAGGTGGTGAAATGATAAGTGATCTTATCATTTTCAATTGTATTAGTTTTATTTTTACTGGCATTAGGAACATTTCTCTGGGTTTTAACCCACGAGAGGCGGAGTTTATGGTCAGGAATGACTTTAGTATGGACAATAATTACTTTTGGCTTATTCACAGCTGTTAGTTTACTAATTGCTGCTGAAGTTTTTCCTATTACTCATCAAGTTATTTTGCTTATTTTTGTGCTAATTTTACTGGCAATAATGTTTTCCGTTGTGGCCTTTATTGCGACTTTGATCATTATGTTTATTTACGATGGGATTAAGATTTTAATTCGCGAAGGTAATCGCTGGACCAACTTCTTATCGTTAGCAATGGGTATCGGAATTATTGCTTACTTATTTCTCTTTCCATTAGTCGGAAAATTAACCCATAATAATTTTGGAACTTACATATATTTGTTTATTAACCTCGTAATAATTTATCTAATTTTTATTATGATGATGTATACTTTAACTTCTTGGATTAATCTAGTGAATATTAAGACTAAGAAGTTGGACTACGTGGTTGTACTTGGAGCAGGTTTAATGGGAAAAAAGGTAACACCACTTCTTGCTGCAAGAATCAATCGCGGAATAGAGGTATATCGTCGTAATCCTGGCTCAAAAATCATTATGTCAGGTGGACAAGGACCAGGTGAAGAAATTCCTGAAGCAGTGGCAATGGCAAAATATGCCGAAGAAAAAGGTATTTCGAAGCAAGATATTATTGTTGAAGATAAGTCAAAGACAACCAGAGAAAATTTGATTTTTTCACATAGATTGATGAAACCAGATTCTCGTTTTGCCATCGTAACTAATTCTTACCATGTATATCGTGCCCTAGTTTTAGCAAAAAGATTAGGCCTACAGTGTATAGGTTATGGTGCAAAAACAAAGTGGTACTTTACCTTAAATGCCTTTGTACGTGAATTTATTGCCTACTTAACAATTACTTGGCGCTTGCAATTAAGCGTTGTGGGATGCATTGGATTAGGAGTTGTAGGATTAGCAATATTGAGGCAAATTATAAGATGAAAAATATAAAAATAATCGCAATTGATGTTGATGGTACATTATTAAATTCTAAAAAAGAACTGACTCCAAAAGTAAGAAATGCAATTTTAAAAGCAAAAAGTGCAGGGATAAAAATTGTTATTGCTACAGGTCGACCATTGAGCGGAGTAGAAAAGATTCTGACTGAGTTAGGTTTAAATGATCAAGAAGATCAATACGTCGTTTGTTTTGGAGGCGGAGTAGTAGAAACAACTGCGGGAAATGTCTTATTTGAGAAAAAATTAACCTATGACAATTATCTAGATTTAGAGACAATTTCCTTAAAATTAGGTTTACACTTCCATGCATCAGCACCAGATAGAATTTATACCGCAGATCGAGATATTGGCGACTACACTTTATATGAGGCGAACTTAGTTAATTTAGGTATTTCGTATCGTACACCAGCTGAAATGAAGGATATTCCAATTATTAAGTGCATGTATGTAGATGAGAAAGATTTGTTAGATCAAAAAATTGCTGATCATAAGCCTTTTGCCCATCTAGATGATAAAATTACTTTTACTAAAACAGCACCATTTTATTATGAAGCCAATCCTAAAGGTGTTTCTAAAGGAAATGCTTTAAAATTTCTTTGTCACAAATTGAATTTAAGTAGTGAGAATTTGATGGCTATTGGAGATGAAGAAAATGATCTAAGCATGATTAAACTTGCAGGTATTGGTGTAGCAATGGGTAATGCAATGCCTGCTGTGAAAGAAGCAGCTCAAAGAGTAACAAGTGATTGTGATCATGATGGTGTAGCCGAGGCAATTGAAAAAATTTTATAAGCAAATAATAAGGCTTTTGGATTAAGTTCCAAAAGCCTTATTTAATTTGTTAACGATGTTTAGGCGGAATCTTTGATTTTCTTTGTTTAAATAATTCCATTATTAATTGGAAGAGGCCATAAATAATCAGTAAAATTCCTAAAATAATGACTGCTTGGCGACTGAAGTAGTTAGGATTGACAATTACAATAATGCCAGCTGCGAAAGCAATTAAACTTTCAACCACATCAATGATATTTTTGAAAATTCCATTTTTCTTATTTTTAACGATTACATTACGTAATCTGACATATGCAAAACCGATCAAGAAGATCCCTAGAACATAGTGAGCTAAGAAAGCCAATAAACGGTTATTAGAAATAATTGCAACAGCTAAGCCAAAAACAATGAGATAAGTAATAATAAAGAATTGCTTTGACTTGGGCACTAAATGGGAGTTAGCAGCTGTAACAATATGATAACCACTCCATCCAATACAAAAGACGCCAACTATTCCTCCAAATGCTCGATAGGCATAATCAGGAATCATCAGGTTTACAATACCAAGAATAATTAATACCCATCCAATAATTGAATTGGGATTTATAAATAATTTCTCTAGATGAGTTGCTTTCATACTGCGCCAGATGGTTTCCCATAAACTTCCGAGAACAAATCGCGTTCTTCTAGATGAATTAGTAAGAGAGAAAAGAATAGCGCCAAAACCACCAAAACCATTTTTATTAAGTTCTGTAATTTTGGTTGCTCCACTAGCTGCAAAAGCATTAAATAGATCATTTGTTAGGGCTTCACGTTCTTGAAGATTTGCTTCACCAATCCATTGATTTATGATTTGATTATATATTTTAGAAGTTGGATTGCGATGAGCTCTAGTAATAAAGTGAGAACCCGATACTTCCCAGCTCATTGGATCATGTTGAGCTAGTTTTGGCCGATCACTAACTAAAATTGTTGGGGTAATGTTTTCTGGCTCAAAAAGCCGGCCAATGATACTAAATTCAGGCACATAACGTTTTAGTTTATCAGTTACCCCATCAACTTGAGTACTAAGCCCCGGACTATCAAAAGTGTAAATAGTCTTGATCTGATTTTTTAAGTCATCAGGTAGGTTAACTGCTGCATATTCAGCAAGATTACCGCCTTTGGAGTGACCAGCTAAACTGTAGACTTGCTTGGTAGTCTTTAAAATATTTGTCAGATACTTTAGGGCATATTTTTGTGCACCGGTTGTTCTAAAACTAATTTCAAAATCTTCTTTCCAGCCAACTAAGCTGTCATCTGTTCCTCGAAAGGAAATAAAATTAGTATCATTATCAAGACTAATTTTGATTGCAGAAAATTGTATCCGATCAGTAAGAACATCCACAAAGTAAGATAATTTTGCATCCCCAAAACGAACAGAATTTGCCATTAATTTTAGTAGATATTGATACTTATAATGGTCGAGATGTTGATTTGAAGAATTAAAATATTTCTCAGCGGCTTCTTTTATTGAAATTTCTTTATTAGAATCAGGGACAATTCCATCAAGATGAATATAAGAAAACGTGGCAATTACTAATGCATCAACTTCGTCAAAGGGTCGTACAGAAAGGGAAATATCGCCACGCCATTTTATGTAAGACAAAATATTATTTGTATCCATATTTCATCCATCCTTTCTGCCAATTGTAATTTCATTATATAGATAAATGTTGTATTTTTTATTAACGAATTGCTAATAAAAAAGAAAATCACTTACTCTCCTTAAGTCTACCACATGGTAAATAAGGCGATTAAGTAACTTGCAGTATTGATAAATATTTGTAGCCAGTTTGAAATTAAAGAAAATTTTATTAATAAAATAGCTGGAAATAAATAAAGAGACTGAAAATAAAAAATCAGTCTCTTTTTAAATTAACTCTTTTTAAATTAACTATATGATGATAATCTTATTTAGATTTAACTGTTAAATTTTTTACCCCAAGCCCATGGATCTTCATGCCAGGTTTTTAAAATATCATATTGGTCACTGGTAATATGACCGGATTCATTTTCTTTTTTAAGTAATTCAGGATAAGAAAGAAGGGGAGTATATTTTACATTTGCCTCTTTAAAGTTTTCTTTTGCATCTGGCAAATAATAAGTGAAGATTGAAGCAACCCCAGCTACTTTTCCGCCATCTTTTTCAGTAGCTTTAACTGCGTTTAAAACTGATCCACCAGTGGTAATTAGATCGTCAATTAAGACAATTTGATCATTTTCTGAAAAACGACCTTCAATTTGACGGCCTTTACCGTGATCTTTAGGTTTTGGACGAACATAAATCATTGGTAAATGTAATTTTTCGGCAACTAAAGCAGCATGAGGAATACCAGCAGTTGCAACTCCGCCAATAATAGTTGCTTGAGGAAATTCTGCCGCAATTAGGTTGGATAGATCACTAGCAATCATATCACGCAGGTCTGGGTAAGAAACAGTTAGCCGAAGATCGGTATAGATTGGTGAAAGCATTCCACTTGCATAAGTGAAAGGTTTGTCAGGAGAAATAGTAATAATTTTTTCTTTGATTAATTGACTAATAATTTGATCTTTATGCATGTTAGTTGAACTCCTTTTTAATTGCTTCATATGCGGCTTCTGGATCAGTGGCTAAAGTAATTGGCCGACCAACAACAATTGCTGTTGAACCCCATTCTTTTGCTTGAAGTGGAGTAGCTACGCGTGATTGGTCATCTTTAGCATTACCAGCTGGTCTAATTCCAGGAGTTACGTACAAAAAGTCTTCTCCAACTTTTTGACGTAAATTTTTAACTTCGAGTGGAGAACAAATCACACCGTCTGCACCTGCTTTTTTAGCTGTTGTAGCTAAGCTTAATACTTGATCATTCATCGATAAATTGCAATTTTGCTCATAATATAGAATTTCGTCTGAAATAGAAGTTAATTCAGTTACAGCTAGTAATTCGGGAACATTTTTATCAATCGGAGTTCCCGCAATTAACCCATCTTTTGCTGCCTTAATCATTTGACTGCCACCAAGTGCGTGAACCGTGGTGTAGGTAATACCCAAACGAGCTAATGCCTTTGCACCGTTATAGACTGTATTAGGAATATCGTTCATTTTTAAGTCTAAAAAGATTTGATAACCCTGTTCTGATAATTGTTTTACGATTTTAGGGCCTTCGTTAAAGAAGAGTTCCATCCCGATCTTAATAAAAACATTTTCAGGTTTACCTAGTTTCGGTAATAGTTCATTTAATTTCTTTTCATTGTCTAAATCTAAGGCAACGATAACAGGTCTACTCATTTTTCCTCCATAAAAAAAGTCTACACCGAGCGCAGAGAGACACTAGGTATAGACTTTCCCAGATAATTTAAGCCAATAATTCTAACTTGCGGTCTCTCTGTACCGTTTAAAGTTTAATCAAAATGAAGTTTAGCATCTTCGAGAAAGAATTACAAATAAAATTTTTGACTTTGAAAAAAATAAAAAAGCGTGTACAATCAATTCTTGAAAAATAATTGAATGACAGAGAGCATTCATTTTGGAGGAAAATATGATTAATACACACGTAAAATTACCAGGATTAGATTTAAAAAATCCAATTATGCCAGCAAGTGGTACCTTTGGTTTTGGGGATGTACCGGCAGCCAAGAAATTTGATTTAAATGATTTGGGAGCAATGGTAATAAAGACGACTACTCCTCATAGTACAACAGGTAATCCGCAACCCAAAATAGCTGTTTTAAATACTGGAGTTTTGAATTCAGTTGGATTAACTAATCCCGGTGTGGATGCGGTGATCAAAGATAAATTAACTCCGTTGCGTAATGAATATCCTGACTTGCCAATTATGGCTAGCGTTGGTGGAGAAGATGAAGCAGGATATCTTGAAGTAGCTAAGAAGCTATCTGATTCTGGACTAGTAAATGCCTTAGAGATTAATGTTTCTTGTCCGAATGTGAATCAGGGCGGAATGAGCTTTGGCGTTCATCCTGATGTAGTGGAAGAATTGACTAAAAAAATTAAGTCAGTCGTAAAAATTCCAATTTATGTAAAATTAACCCCTAATGTCACTGATATTACGCAGATTGCGAAAGCAGCTGAAAATGGTGGCGCAGATGGATTATCCTTAATCAATACTCTTTTGGGAATGGAGATTGATGTTGAAACTAGAAAGCCTGTTTTAGGTCACAATATTGGTGGTCTTTCGGGAGAAGCCGTAAAACCAATTGCTATTAGAATGGTTCACCAAGTTCGAGAAAGTACAACTTTACCGATTATTGGGATGGGTGGAATCAGTTCTGCTAAAGATGTAATTGAATTTATCTTAGCTGGTGCTAATGCAGTTGCTGTTGGAACGGCTCATTTTAAGGATAGTCTTGCTTCAAAGCATATTGCTGATGACTTACCAAAGGAATTAGAAAAGTTAGGGATTACAGATATTAATCAATTGGTGAATAAAGTCAATTTTAATTAAATGACTTGACAAAAATCATGAAGTACAGTAATTTTAAAACAATAAATGTCCTTTAAAATTAGTCCCGTGAGGCTAGCAAGGCAGGCTTAAATAAGTATGACTTTACTATAAGCTCCTAGTCTCAAGAACTAGGAGCTTTTTTATGGGCAAAATCAGGAGGAAAAATATGGCAAAGAAAATTTGGGATGCACTCGCAATGAAGCGTGCATTAACTCGAATTACTTATGAAATTATTGAGCAAAATAAGGGTACTGATAATCTTGTTTTAATTGGAATCAAGACAAGAGGAGTTTACTTAGCTAAGAGAATTCATGACCGAATTCAAAAATTAGAAAATGTCGATGTGCCAATCGATGAGTTAGATATTACGCTTTATCGTGATGATCGTCATGATGCTTCATTAAAACAAGATCCAATAGTCAACTCTAACCAAATTGATGTTGATATTACCGATAAGAAAGTAATTTTGATTGACGATGTAATTTATACTGGTCGAACAATTAGAGCAGCAATGGATGCTTTGATGGATGATGGACGCCCTAGTTCAATTAAAGTTGCAGTTTTGGTAGATCGTGGTCACCGCGAATTACCAATTAGAGCTGACTTTGTTGGTAAGAACATCCCAACTGCAGCTAACGAACAAGTTGCTGTTAACATGGTAGAAAAAGATGGTAAGGATTCAGTTGAACTGAAATCTCTATCAAAATAGTTGAGAAATATTGATTTAATAGTCAACCATTTAATTGACTCCAGAGAGGGCCAGAAGGGTTGCTATATTTTTCGTATACAAGAATATGAAAAATAGGCCTGGAGTAATTAAATGCTTCAGGCCTTTTTGCTTTAGAAAGAATAAAAAATGGAAAATTTAAATCTTGTTAGTTTACCACATTTTGTTAGTGTAGAAAATCTGAGTGTTGAAGAAGTTGAAGCTTTAATTAATCGAGCAGAATATTTTAAAAATGGCGGAGCGACGCCTAATCTAACAGAGCCCATCTGTATTACTAATATGTTTTTTGAAGATTCAAGTAGAACGCATACTAGTTTTGAAATGGCTGAAAGAAAATTAGGTTTAACCGTAATCCCATTTGATCCTGCTCATTCTTCAGTTAATAAGGGAGAAACATTATATGATACATCCCTGATTATGGAAGCTGTGGGAGTGAATATTGAAGTAATTCGTCACTCACAAAATGAATACTATCAAAATTTAATCCGCCCTCAAAATCATCAACATTTAGATATTGGAATAATTAATGCCGGAGATGGCAGTGGACAACATCCAAGTCAATGTTTGTTAGACATGATGACAATTCATGAACATTTTAAGCAATTTAAAGGTCTAAAAGTAGCTATTGTTGGCGATATTACTAATTCACGAGTTGCTAAAAGTAATATGGAATTACTCCACCGGTTAGGAGCTGAAGTTTACTTTTCAGGACCTGAATATTGGTACTCGAAGGAATTTGATAAGTATGGAAAATATGAAGAACTAGATAAGCTAATTCCCGAGATGGATGTGATGATGCTCTTAAGAGTTCAACACGAAAGACACAGTGATGATCCTAATGAAAAGAATTTTGATGCAAAAGCATATCATGAAAAATACGGAATTAATAAGGGGCGCTATCAAGCATTAAAGCCGAATGCAATTATTATGCACCCAGGCCCAATTAACCACGATGTTGAATTAAGTGCAGATTTGGTGGAAAGCGACAAGTGTATGTTTACTCGTCAAATGCAAAATGGTGTGTTTATGAGAATGGCAATGATTGAAGCAGTCTTACGAGGAAGAAAATTAGGAGGACTCAAGTAATGACTACTGTAATTAAAAATGGAACTGTGTATCAAAACGGCCACCTAATCAAAGCTGATGTTTTAATCGATGGTCAAAAAATTAAGGCTATTGGAACTGACCTAGAAGGGGAAGAAACAATTGATGCTAGCGGGATGATAGTTAGCCCAGGCTTAGTGGATGTTCATGTGCATTATCGTGATCCTGGCCAAACCTATAAGGAGGATATCAAAACTGGTAGTCAAGCGGCAGCACGTGGGGGTTTTACAACCGTTGGTGCCATGCCTAATGTCACTCCGGTTCCTAATACAGCTGAATTAATGGAGAAAATGGTTAGAGAAAATCAAAAAAAGGGGTTAGTTCATATTCTCCAGTATGGTCCTGTCACTAAGGATGAAACAACTGATATTATTCCTGACTATGCGGAACTTAAGAAAGCAGGCGCATTTGCATTAAGTAATGACGGACATGGAGTTCAAAGTGCGCAGACAATGTATCTAGCTATGCAAAAGGCTAAAGAAAACAACTTAATTATTGCAGCCCATGCCCAAGATGATTCACTTTTTAATAAAGGAATTGTTAATGAAGGAATAGCAGCTGAAAAATTAGACTTACCACCAGTTACAGAACTTGCTGAGACTACGCAAATTGCTCGTGATCTCCTTTTAGCACAAAAAACAGGAGTCCATTACCATATTTGTCATGTTTCTACAAAAACCGGTGTAGAATTAGTTCGTTTAGCAAAAGCACGAGGAATTAAGGTAACGTGTGAGGTTGCACCACACCATATTTTATTGACGGATAGCGATATTCCAGAAGACGATCCTTACTTTAAAATGAATCCACCACTAAGAAGTAAAGAAGATCAAGCAGCTCTTTTAGTTGGGATGCTAGATGGAACAATTGATTTAATTGCTACTGATCATGCTCCCCATGCTAAAGCGGAAAAACAAGGTAGTATGCGAGAAGCCGCTTTTGGAATTACAGGAAGTGAGACAGCATTTAGTACTCTTTATACTAAATTTGTAAAGGAAGAGAAAGTTTTCACGCTTGAACAATTACTATCTCTTCTTACTGATAAGCCGGCTACAGTATTTGGGATAAAAAGCGCAGGTCTTCTTGCACCTGGTGAGAATGCAGATATTGCGATTTTTGATATTGAGCATCAAAAAGAAATTAAAGAAGAAGATTTTAAGTCTAAAGGAGTAAATACACCATTTACTGGTCAGAAAGTATATGGCGAGACAGTGATGACATTTGTTGATGGTAAAGTTGTATATCAAAGGGGAACAAAATGAAACGCTATTTAATTTTAGAAGATGGTAGCATTTATGAAGGCGAAGGCTTTGGAGCTGATTGTGAAAGTAGCGGTGAGGTTGTTTTTACAACAGGGATGACGGGCTATCAAGAAGCAATTACTGACCAAAGTTATGCCGATCAGATTTTAGTTTTTACTAATCCTTTAATTGGAAACTATGGAATTACTTTGGCAGATTATGAATCACTTGAGCCACAAATTAAGGGTGTAATTTGCCACCAAGTAGCGCGACGCCCAGACAATTGGCGTATGCAAACAACCTTGCCAAAATTTTTAAAACAATTGAGCATCCCTGGCCTGCAGGGAATCGATACTCGTGAATTGGTTAAGAAATTAAGAATTCACGGTACCCTAAAAGGAAAAATTACTGATTCAAAAGAAAATGCAGCAAGTATTGCTCAAGAATTAAAGCAAAGAAACATTACCCAAGGTGTAATCAGCCGTGTTTCAACGAAGAACTCTTATCCAGTACCTGGCTCGAAAAGAAATATAGTTGTTGTTGACTTTGGTATTAAGCATAGTATTTTACGAGAATTAGCGGAGAGAGACTGTAACTGTATTGTCTTACCTTACACTGCAACAGCCGAAGAAATTTTAAATCTTAATCCAGACGGAGTGCTTTTATCAAATGGGCCTGGAAATCCAGAAGAAATGCTTACGGCTGCAAAAATGGTACAAGAAGTTGAAAAACATGTTCCACTATTTGGAATTTGTATGGGTCATCAAGTCTTTGCTCTCGCAAATGGGGCTAGTACCTACAAAATGAAGTTTGGACACCGCGGCTTTAATCATCCGGTAAGAGAAATTGCCACTGGTAATATTGGTTTTACTTCGCAAAATCACGGTTATGCGGTAGATCCTAAATCTATTGATAAAGAAAATTTGATGATTACTCACGTTGAAGTAAATGATGGCACAGTTGAAGGATTACGTCATAAAAAATATCCTGCCTTTTCAGTCCAATTTCACCCTGATGCAACCCCAGGCCCTCATGATGAAGACTCATTGTTTGATGATTTTATGTCAATGATTGACCAAAGAAAGGAAGAAGAGCGTCATGCCTAAGAGAACAGATATTCATAAGATTATGGTAATTGGTTCTGGTCCAATTATTATTGGTCAAGCTGCAGAATTTGATTATTCAGGAACTCAGGCTTGCTTAGCTCTTCGCGAAGAAGGCTATGAAGTAGTATTAGTTAATTCAAACCCTGCTACGATCATGACTGACACTACTATTGCAGACAAGGTTTATATTGAACCCCTAACTGTGGAATCAATCTCAAGAATCATTAGACAAGAGTATCCTGATGCAATTTTACCAACGCTTGGTGGGCAAGTTGGATTAAATATGGCTCTTTCATTAGCTAAAACAGGAATTTTGGATGAGTTAAATATTGAATTATTAGGAACAAGACTTTCTTCGATTGAACAAGCAGAAGATAGAGAGAAATTTAAAGAGTTATGTAAAGAATTGGGTGAGCCCGTTCCACCATCAACAACTGTTAATACTGTTGAAGAAGCTTTAGAGTTTGGCGATAGAATTGGCTATCCAATTATCGTTCGTCCAGCCTTTACTATGGGCGGAACTGGTGGTGGTATTTGTAATAATCATGAAGAGTTAGCAAAAATTGCCAAGAACGGATTAGAACTGTCACCTGTTACTGAATGTTTAATTGAGAAATCAATTGCGGGCTATAAAGAAATTGAATTTGAAGTAATGCGTGATCATGATGATAATGCAATGATTGTGTGTTGCATGGAGAATTTTGATCCGGTTGGAATTCACACTGGGGATTCGATTGTTTTTTCACCTAGTCAGACCTTGAGTGATAAAGAATACCAAATGCTTCGTGATTGCTCTTTACGTTTAATTAGGGCTCTTAAAATTGAGGGAGGTTGTAATGTTCAGCTAGCCTTAGATCCTAATAGCTTTGACTATGATGTCATTGAAGTGAATCCTCGAGTTTCAAGATCAAGTGCATTGGCTTCAAAAGCAACCGGTTATCCTATTGCAAAAATGGCTGCAAAAATTGCAATTGGTATGACATTAGATGAAATTAAAAATCCAGTAACTGGAACAACTTATGCAGAATTTGAACCAGCATTAGATTATGTCGTCTGCAAAATTCCTCGCTGGCCATTTGATAAGTTTTCTAAGGCCGATCGCACTTTAAGTACCCAAATGAAGGCTACGGGTGAAGTAATGGCAATTGGCCGAACAGCTGAAGAGGCAATGCAAAAAGCGGTAAGGTCTCTTGAAATTGACGAAAAAGATCTCTATTCTGAAACAGCTCATCATGCAAGTGATGAAGAGATAGAACAAAAGCTAGTTAAAGCACAAGATGATCGGCTCTTTTATTTGGCAGAAGCCTTTCGCAGAGGTTATAGTCTTGAAGATGTTCATGAATTAACCAAGATCAACTTTTATTTCTTAGATATTGTTAGTCACATGGTGGAGATGGAGAAAAATATCCAAGAAAATAAAGATAATCTTGAAACTTTACGTTTAGCTAAGAAATATGGTTTTAGTGATGCAACCATTGCTACTTTATGGAATGAAAGTATTGATCAGGTTAGAGACTTGCGTAAAAAGAATGGGATCATTCCAGTCTACAAGATGGTTGATACTTGCGCAGCAGAATTTGAATCAAAGACGCCATACTTTTACTCAACTTATGATGGTGAAAATGAATCACATAAGTCTGGTAAAAAATCAGTAATTGTTATTGGTTCTGGTCCAATTAGAATTGGACAGGGTGTCGAGTTTGATTATGCAACTGTTCACTGTGTAAAAGCACTTCAAAAGATGGGCTATGAAGCAATCGTTATTAATTCGAATCCAGAAACTGTTTCAACGGACTTTTCAATTTCTGATAAATTATATTTTGAACCATTAACCTTAGAAGATGTATTGAATGTTTGTGATTTGGAAAAGACCGAAGGTGTAATTGTCCAGTTTGGAGGACAGACTTCAATTAATTTGGCTGCTGGGTTGAAAGATCACGGGATTAAAATCTTGGGAACCAGTGTTAAAGATCTTAACCGTGCAGAAGATCGTGAACTATTCGATCAGATAATTAAGAAACTTAAATTAAATCAACCAAAGGGCTTAACTGCAACAACACATGAAGGCGTCATTAAAGCAGCTGAAGAGTTAGGGTATCCGGTTTTAGTTCGTCCAAGTTATGTGCTGGGTGGAAAGGCAATGGAAATTGTTTACAACAAGAGTGAGCTTGAAGAATACTTGCATGATCACGTAGACATTGCAGCTGATCATCCAATTTTAGTAGATGACTATTTAGACGGTCGTGAGTGTGATGTCGATGCAATTTGTGATGGGCAGGATGTTTTACTACCCGGAATTATGGAACACATTGAACATGCTGGTGTTCACTCTGGAGATTCAATGGCGGTTTACCCACCACAGAACTTTACGGATGAAGTTAAAGATAAGATTATGGATGTTACGCGTAAGCTTGCTCTTACTTTGAATTGTGTGGGAATTATGAACATTCAATTTATTGTGAGAAATGGTGAAGTTTATGTAATTGAAGTAAATCCTCGTGCAAGTAGAACAGTTCCATTTTTAAGTAAGATAACTGGAATTGAAATGGCACAAGTTGCCACCCGGGTAATTATGGGCGAAAGCCTAGCGCAGCAGGGCTACAGTGATGGTCTAGCACCTGAACCAGAAATGATTAGTGTTAAGGCTCCCGTTTTTAGTTTTAGCAAGTTAGCTGATGTAGACTCATATCTTGGGCCAGAAATGAAATCAACAGGTGAAGTAATGGGAAGCGACCATACTTTTGCGAAAGCTCTTTATAAGGCTTTTGCCGGAGCTAAAATGCAGTTACCTGAAAATGGAAATGTTTTGTTAACAATTGAAGACAAGGATAAAGAAAAGATTCTTCCAATTGCAAAGAGATTTGCAAGAATTGGTTATCGGATTTTTGCTACTAAGGGTACAGCAGACTTCTTAAAGAATGATGGGTTACATGTTGATCTTGTAACTAAAGTTCATGAAAACAAAAACGCAGATGACAACATCTTAAATGAATTAAGAGAGGGAAGAATTGATTTAGTGATTAATACCATGGGGCATGATATTGAAAAGAATTCTGACGGCTTCATTATTAGACAAATGGCTATACAACAGAATGTCCCATTATTGACAGCACTGGACACAGCTGACGCACTCTTAACATCTCTTGAAAATAGATCATTTGCGACCGACGCTTTAAAATAGTAAATAATCCCGGTTTGAGGAAAAGATACAATGGTAAAAGAAATTTGGGATAAGCCTGCAATGCAGCGAGCTGTTGTTAGGATTACATATGAAATTATTGAAAGGTATAAGGGAGTAGAGGAGCTGGTTTTAGTTGGAATCAAAACTCGTGGGGTCTATCTGGCACGTAGAATTGGGGATCGACTTGAAGAAATTGAAAAGAAGATTATTCCAGTAGGCGAACTAGATATAACCTCTTATCGAGATGATCGTAGAGTTGATATTAATCAAGAAAAGATTTCAAATTTAGAACCAGAAAATTTGAATATTACTAATAAACATGTTGTATTAGTAGATAATGTCCTTTATACCGGAAGAACTATTCGGGCTGCGATGGATGCTTTGATTGCAACTGGACGTCCAAAGTCAATTGCAGTTGCAGTTTTGGTAGATCGAGGACATCGAGAGTTACCAATTAAGGCAGATTTTGTCGGAAAGAATATTCCAACAGCCTTGAGCGAACAAGTAGCAGTTAATGTTAAGGAAATCGATGGTATTGATAGTATCGAGTTAATTAAATTAAAGTAAAAAAAACTGTATCATTCTGAAAAATCAGATGATACAGTTTTTTTTGCTCTATTATTCTATTACTTTTGCGCCTAAGGCATTTTTAAAATGATCCAAGGCCCATTCTTGACCATGTTCAGTAAAGGTAGTAACACCTTTACTTGGAATAGTTAAATCATAGTTTAAATTATAGGCAGTCATAGCCGTATGAAGAACACAAATGTCTGTACATACTCCCGTTAACCATAGGTCGTTAATTTTACGTTCGCGTAAGTAGTTATCAAGATTAGTATTTTGGAAAGAAGAATAGCGATTTTTGTTAAATTTATATACTCGGTCACTAGACTTATGCGCTTCATACCAATCTTTTAACTTACCGTGTAACTCTTGTCCTGGTGTACCAACAATATTATGTGGTGGAAAGAGCTTATATTCTGGACTAAATGTATCACCGGTATGTCCATCAGTTGGAAAAATTACATAATCTCCATTATCATAAAATTTATTTGCTAATTCGATTAAATAATCTTCTAAAGCTTGAGCTGGCTTTCCACAGGTAAGAGAACCATTGTCTGCAATGAAGTCATTAGTGTAGTCAATAATTAATAGTGCTTTTTTCATATTTTGTCCTTAAAAATTAAAACTATCCCGAATTACGTAAGCCAGAGGTTACCCCATTAATGGTAATCGGTAAAATACTTTCATAAACGCCGGCAATCTCATCGACGCGGTCTCGTTTAATCATTTCAATTTGAATGTAGTTAAGAATATTGAAGTATGGCATCCGGTAATTTAAGCTCATCTTTAAACTTGGGTTATCTGCAAGTAATTCTTTGTTACCTTCAATTTGAAGGATTACTTCTTTAGTAAGTTTCCATTCTTGATAGATAGTATCAAAGACTTTTTTAGTATCTTCATCTTCACAGAGGTCTGCATATTGTTTAGCAATATCCATGTTGGATTTGGAAAGAACCATGTCAACATTTGAAAGTAGGGAGTGGAAGAAAGGCCATCCTTGATACATTTTTTGTAAGGTGTGGAGGTTATTAGGATTGGCATCAATGAAGTGCTTGAAGGCAGAACCAACACCATACCAACCAGGGAACATAATTCGACTTTGTGACCATGAAAATACCCAAGGAATAGCTCTTAAGCCTGAAAAATCAGTAATCTTCTTTCTTGCTGCTGGACGAGAACCAATATTTAAGTTGGAAATTTGCTTAATTGGTGTAGCTTGCAAGAAGTAGTCAAGAAAAGCTGGTGTTTCAAAAACAAGCTTACGGTAAACTTTATTACTGTCTAAAACAATTTCATCCATTGAGGAACGGAATCCGCCAATATCATCTTCACTTACAATTTGTTTAGAAACAATACGGTCGATAGTAGCTGAGGCCAGCATTTCCAAATTGTAGTAAGCAGTATCTTGATTACCATACTTGTTTTGAATGATTTCACCTTGTTCAGTCATTCGAATCCGGTCATTAATTGAGCCAAAAGGTTGAGCAGTAATAGCTTCATAAGAAGGACCACCACCACGACCCACAGTTCCCCCACGGCCGTGCATGAAAGTAATGTTAACACCCAATTTCTTGCCCATTGCAGTTAAGTCTTTCTGAGCCTTATAAAGATTCCAGCAAGAAGCTAAGTAGCCACCATCTTTATTTGAGTCAGAGTAGCCCAGCATAATTTCTTGGTAATTATTTTGAGAAGCAAGCCATCTTTTAACAATGTCAAGATTTAGAAATTCTTTCATAATTTCACGAGAGTTTTCTAAGTCTTCGACTGTTTCAAATAATGGTACAACTTGAATGCGAGCTCCTTGATTATTTAAAAGATCGTATTCTTTAAGCATGATTGCTTGTTCAAGAAGATCAGAGACACTTTCAGTATGAGAAATAATGTGTTGTTTAATTACATCTTCACCAATACAATCCTTGAGTTGACGAGCAGTCTTGTAGATATTTAATTCCTTTTGGAGCAATTCAGATTTTGGCTTGTTGTTAGCGTGAAGATTACGTGGATCATTGTTTAACTCATTAAGTAAAACTTTAACCTTATCTTTTTCTGGTAAGTCACTATAATCATCACAAATTCCGGCACTCTTGAGTAATTCAGCAACACAAGCTTCGTTTACACTAGAATCTTGACGCATATCAATTGTTGCCAAATGGAAACCAAAGATATCAATTGCTTCTAATAGCTCAGTAAAGAAAATTCTAACTACAGCTTGGTCATGATCTTCTTCGAGCGATTCTTTAATTGTAATTAAATCAGCTTTAAAATCTTGTGGATTCTTGTAAACAGGAATTTTGTCTAAGTTTTCCAGATCGCGTTTTTTAACAAAACTATTTTTATCAGCTGTTCCTAAAAGAGTATATTCAGTATGAAGTAAACGGCTCTCAATATAGTAGAAAGCCCGACGATATGGTTCATTTGTTCTGAATGGGGAATCATCATTTGAGAGCTCTGATAATTTTTCAACAGCGGATGAAGGCTTCATATAAGAAGTAGACATTGAGATCGTGCGGTAGAGCTTGTTTAGCTGTTTAATATAGTATTCAAAAATTACTTGGCTTTGCAAAGTGGCACTCAGCTTTAATGTTTCGGCAGTAACGTATGGATTTCCATCACGATCGCCTCCGATCCACATTCCCATGGTAATTGGGGTGGCACCAGATAGATTTAAATTATGTTTTTTAGCTAATTCTTGATAGCGAGCTGTAAATTTAGTAATAGCCGGAATCAAAGCCTTAGGATAGTATGCTAAAACGTTTGTAATTTCATTAGAAACCTGTAGTTTGTGGCTACGAATAATATCGGTTTGCATTAAAATCTCAATGTAAGCGCGGAGTTTTTCAGTCCATTCAGCTTGGTTAATAGTTCCGTTTTTAACTTCACGGTAACTACGTAATAGACCATGGATTTGATCGGTTAATTCAAGGACAGTTTTTCTTTGAACTTGAGTAGGGTGAGCAGTTAAAACTGGAACTACATTAACATGCTTAAGAATTTCACTGGCATTTTCTTTTTGAGAAACTAAGTCAATCGTATCTTCAAGTTTACCAAGATAGTCTTGATCCGTATTATTGAGTAAGTTAACTTCACTAGCTAACTCTACATCTTCAGAAATATTAACTAATAAAGGTAAAGTTGCAAAATAACGTGCAACGACAATCATTTCTTGATTAGTAAGGCTAGCAATTTGCTTTTCAAGAGCATCGTAGTCTTTTTGGGCAGAGATCTTAATTAAATCTTGAATTTTATTAAAAATCACATCCCCACTTAATTGACGTGTACTTTCGTTAAGTAAGTTGGTCAAAATTTTAACTTCTTCAGCTACCATTGCATGATCGCTGCTATTTTCTAACTTCTTGATGGACATTAAAAAAGTTTCCTCCTTTTTGTGAAAGATTTAACATAAGAATAACACATATTTTTATGTTTGAATATTAGTTTGAAAGATAATTTTTTTGAGCGTTTTTCATCATTGTTAGGAGCTTTTTAGCAGAAAATTGAACTGTAAGAGATTTAGCATAATTTTGGTAATTTGCACTCATCATTTTTAAATCTTTAGGATGATTAATCCAATAATCAATTCTTTGAGCTAAAATTTCGCTGCTACCAGCTGGAAAAAGATTGTTAGGACTTAAAGCATATGAACTGGTAGAAGAGAGAGGACTTTGGGCAATTATGGGTACACACCCAGTCGCAAAAGCTTCCATGCAAGCCATCCCTTCAACTTCCACGTTAGCACAATGAACAACAATATTGGATTGATCCATGATCTGTTTTAAGTCATTTCTAGAATAAAAGCCAAGCTGAGCATTAATCTTTAGTCGTTGACAAAGGGAGATATATTCATTCTTTAATGGCCCTTTCCCAGCTAAAATTAATTTGATTCTATCTTTGTATTTACTACGTCCGATAGCTTTAATTAAGGTCTTTTGATCCTTTTCATTTGAAAAACGGCCGATTGAAAGTATTGTAAAGGGATCAGTCGTTGTTGTTCGTTGATTACTCTGTAAATAATAGTCACTAATGCCATTAGAAATAACTATTAACTTGGATTTGAAGTTATATTTTTTTAAACGCTGTTCAACTTTCAAAGTTGGACATTGTAAATAGCTACAGTAATTAAAAGTAGTATCACGAAATAATCTCATAAAAGCAGAGTTGATGCTAGCATGGTCTAGAATTGGAACTGAAGCAGTCAGATTTTCAGGATAAAGATGAAAAGTACCTGTAATTGGCTTTCTCATTTGTTTGGCAATTTTAGCCGCAGTCCAGCAAACCGGGAAAGGGTCTTCCAAGTGGACTAAATCTGCCCATCTAATAGCTTCTTTAATTATTTCTTTTTTAGGTTTAGCAAAATGAAAACCTTCTTTGGCAATAATATTTTTAAAAACTGGGATGGTCATTATTGGAAGAGGATAATCTGGTTCTCCGCCTGCAATGGAAGAAAGGATACGAACATCTTGATCCATTTTTTTAAATTCGCGAACAAAGCGCTGCGTTGAGATTGACATGCCATTGCTTTTATTGAAATAATCATCGATAACAATTAAAATTTTCATGATTATTCTCCCTCTAGTAATTACTACATGTATTTTAACAAGTAAGGAAACTGAAGTGAAAGAAATAGATAAGTATCAAGAATTAAAACAAAATTTAATTGAAAACAGTAATCCAGATTTAGCAAAACAAATGGAAAAGTATTTACGAAATAAATTTAAATTTTACGGTTTAAAATCGCCAGAAAGGCGCAAGAGTTACCATGATCTAATCAAAGCAGAGAAGAAAAATAAAAAAATTGATTGGAAGCTTCTTGACCAAGCTTGGTCTGATTCGCATCGAGAGGCCCAATATTTTGTTTGTGACTATTTAATTTCATTAGAAAAGTATTTAACCTTTGAAGATATTGATCAGATTTTTAATTATATAAAATCAAAGCAATGGTGGGATACAATTGATAGTTTGATAAAACCAATTGGTAAAATCGGCTTAAGGGATGAAAAAGTAAATGACTTAATGCTAACCTGGTCAAAAGATAATGATTTTTGGGTAAGAAGGGTAGCAATAGAGCACCAACTTTTACGTAAAGATAAGATGAATATTGAATTATTAGAAAAGATTCTAGAAAATAACTTAAATAGTTCGGAATTTTTTATTAATAAGGCAATTGGTTGGGCATTACGTGATTATTCTAAGACTAATCCTGAGTGGGTAAGAGAATTTATTGAAAACCATGTTTCTGATATGGCACCTCTTTCGATTAAAGAGGGAAGCAAATATCTATAATAATTTTTTATATTAAAAGCACCTTTTTTCATTGAAGAAGGTGCTTTTTATTAATATAAATAGTCAATTTTTCATAAAATATACTTAGAAGAGATTAAACATAGGGGATGAAAAAATGGCTTTTATTGAATTGAAGAATTGCTCGAAAAAATATGGTTCAGGTAGTACAGTCGTCTGGGCAAATAAGAATATTAGTTTTGATATTAAGCAAGGTGAGCTAGTAATTATTTTAGGTTCATCCGGAGCAGGGAAATCAACATTATTAAATATCTTAGGCGGAATGGAAAACGTTACTGAAGGTGAAGTTATTATTAATGGTAATAACATTGCTAAATATTCGGCTAAGGAATTAACTAAGTATCGTAGAAATGAAATTGGATTTGTCTTTCAATTTTATAACTTAATTCCTAACTTAACAGTGAAAGAAAATGTTGAACTTGCAAATGAATTGGTTACTAATCCAATTGATGCCGAAGGTGCTTTGAAAGAAGTGGGACTTGAAAAGCGGATTAACAATTTTCCGTCCCAATTATCTGGTGGTGAGCAGCAAAGAGTAGCAATAGCCCGTGCCATTGCTAAAAATCCATCGCTATTACTTTGCGATGAACCAACGGGGGCTTTAGACTATCAGACCGGTAAAAAAGTACTGAAGATTTTACAAGATCGAAGTTTAAAGAAAAATTCTACTGTGGTTATTGTTACTCATAATGCAGCTTTAGCTCCAATTGCTGATAAAGTAATTAGGATTCAAGATGGAAAAGTAAAGCAAATTGAAAATAATTCTTCTCCGCAAGATATTGCCCAAATTGAATGGTAGGTGAGTGAGATGAACAGAAGAATTTTATGGAAGGATGCTCTCAGCTCGCTTAATCATTCATGGGGCCGCTTCATCGGAATTCTACTGCTAATGGCAGTTAGTGCTTTTGCTTTTATTGGACTAAAAATGGCTGGTCCAGATATGAGAAATACTGCTCAGACTTATTATCAAGATGTAAATTTAGCAGATTTAACAGTTAGCTCAAACTATGGGTTAGATAAAAACGATACACAAACTATTAAGAACCAGGCAAAAAAAGCTACTATTGACTTTGGATATTTACAGGATACAACTATCAATAATTCAAAGACTAGTCTGCGTGTTTTATCAGAGAGTAAAAATATTTCTACTAGTCAATTAATTAGTGGAAACTTTCCGAAGAAAGATAATCAAATTGTCCTTAGTTATTTACTTAGAAATAAATATCATATCGGGGAATGGATTACTTTAAATGAACATTCTAATCTAAAAAATAGTAGGTTTAAAATTGTTGGCTTTATACGGCCAAGTGAATATACCGATAAAAGTAATCTTGGGCAGACTAATGTTGGAACTGGTCAACTTTCTGGAGTTGCTATAGTTAAGAAAAGTGCCTTTAAGGCTCAAAGTTATAGTATTGCCCGAATTCGATTCAATAAAACTAAAAAGCTAGATCCGTATTCTAGTACTTATCAAAAATTTATCGATAATAAAAAAGAAAGACTTACTAATTCTTTGGCGCAGAATAGTAAGTTGAAAAAAACAGAAGTTGATAATAATTTTAAGGACGCCCAGAAACAAATTAAGCAGGCTAAAAAGCAGATTCAGTTAGCTGAAAATAATGGCTTAGAGATAACTAAGGAAAAAGAAAAATTAGAAAAGCAGCAAAAGAAACTGAATGAACAGGAGCAAGAAATTAAGCAGTTAGGCAGCATTTCATATTATGTTAATGATCGTAAAAATGATTCAGGATACGATACTTATCAGTCTAATTCAGAAAAAATTGAATTAATCACTAATATATTTCCAGTCTTTCTATTTGCAGTAGCAGCTTTAGTGAGTTTTTCAACGATGACTCGTTTTATTGATGAAGAACGACAAAATATTGGTGTCTTAAGAGCCTTGGGTTACAGTAAATTAGATACAAGTCTAAAATTTGTTATCTACAGCTTAACTGCTGCTTTAACAGGTGTATTCATTGGAGCAATAGGTGGGTACTGGATTCTGCCACGAATAATTTTTAATGCCTATACAGCAAACCTGACATTAACAAATTTTCAGAGCGGTTTTTCATGGAAATACTTATTCTTAACCTTCTTAATTTCTATTCTCTGTACTACGGGGGCTGCGGTAATTCAATTGTTTATTGTTTTGCGGGCAAAGACAAGTGAATTATTGTTACCTAAGCCGCCGAAAAATGGTTCGCGGATTTTACTAGAAAAAATTAAACCTTTTTGGCAACATTTAAGTTTTAATTATAAAGTTACTTTGAGAAATATTTTTCGCTATAAAGTAAAAATGATTATGACTATTCTAGGTATTGCGGGATGCACTGGCCTATTAATGATGGGATCTGGGATTCGTGATTCACTAGCGCGTATTGGACAAAAACAATACAGTGAGATTATTAAGTATGATCTAATTGCGATTGATAAAAATTCTCTGTCTAGCGAACAAAGCACTAAATTAAATCAAAAGCTTTCCTCTAGTCAGGTAAATAAATATTTGCCGGTATATTTTGAAAATGTCTCGAAAAAAATTGCCGGTACTAATCAGGATCTTTCGATAATTGTTCCAGAAAAGAGTAGTGAGATTAGCAAATATATTAGTTTGAGAAATAGATCCTCTGGTCAAAAAATCAACTTAAATAGTCGGGGAATAGTTATTTCAGAAAAATTGGCTAAGTTACTGAATTTAAGTATTGGGGATGAGTTAAGTTTAGTAACTACTAATGGCAAAAAAGTAGAATTACCTATTAGTAATATCTGTGAAATGTATATGGGACACTATGTCCTAATGAATTCGAATGTTTATCAAAAGTACTTTAATAAAAAAGTAAATTCAAATGCCCAATTAATTGAGTTAAATAATAAAAAACAAACTAATTCCTTTGCGAATTCTTTGATGAAAACTGGAGCAGTTAGTGCAATTAATTTAAATACTAATAATCAACAAATTATCGATAGTTTGATCCAAAGTATGAATAAAGTAATATTTCTATTGATTGGGCTAGCTGCACTATTAGCAGTGGTGGTGATTTTTACTTTAACGACAACCAATTTAGAAGAGCGAATGAGAGAAATTGCAACCTTAAAAGTATTAGGTTTTTACAATAATGAGGCCAGCTTATATATTTATCGAGAGACGATTATTTTATCAATTTTTGGTATTTTAATTGGATTTTTAGTTGGTAATTGGCTACACGGCTTTATTATTGACAATTTAGCTCCCCTAAATGCAATGTTTAGACCTGGAATTTTGTTTAGTAATTATTTATTGTCAGCTTTAATTCCCTTAGTCATTACAGGTATTATGGCAATTTTCGTAAATCGTAAGATTAAAGAAGTTAATATGCTAGAAGCATTGAAATCAGTAGATTAAAAAATAAACCGTACGGAGAGATACGTACGGTTTATTTTAGGACGATATTTTAAATTTAATTTAATCATGATATCATTTAATTAATATTACGATTAAATGGAAGGTAATTAAATGAGAAAATACTTTAGCGTTCGCGGTGGTGCAGGTGATTTAACTAAGCCTGATATTAATACTAGACCACAAGATAATCTTTACTTGGCAGTTAACTCAGAATGGCTTTCAAAAGCAAAAATTCCAGCTGACAGAACTTCAACCGGAATTAACTTGATTTTAGATATGCGGATTGAAGATCAATTGATGAAGGATTTTGCTGACGGGAAAAAGAAGATTCCTACTATACCTAATTTTGCAAAAGCAATTAATCTTTATAAATTAGCAATTGATTTTGATAAAAGAAATAAAGAACAGGCAGAGCCAATCAAAGCTGATTTAGAAAAATTAACTTCTTTGAGTAGTTTTGAAGAATTTAATAAACAAGCTGCTGACTTGTTTGCAAAAGGATATGACTTACCATTCAATATTTTTGTAATGGAAGATATGAAGGATACTGATCATAATGCCTTATATGCAGAAGGACCAGGTACATTTTTGCCAGATACTACTGCATATCAAAGTGATGATGCTGAAAAATTGCTTTCTACTTTGGAAAAGCAAACAGTTAAGTTACTTGTAATGGCTGGAGTAGAGGAAGAACAAGCAAAGACTTGGGCAAGTAAGGGTATTGAATTTGATAAAAAACTTGCCAAAGTTTTAAAGTCGACTGAAGAATGGGCTGACTATGCAGCTGTCTATAATCCAGTTAAATTGGCAGATTTTGAAGCTAAATTTGAAAATTTCGACATCAATGCTTTCTTAAAACAGCTTTTACCTGAATTACCTGATCAAGTAATTGAAGCAGAGCCACGTTATTTTGATCATATCAATGAATTTTTAAATAATAGTGAATTTGACGAAATCAAGAGCTGGATGATTGTTAAGTTTATTAATGGGGGAGCTAATTACTTATCTCAAGACTTTAGAGAAGCAGCTTTTCCATTTAGACAAGCTGTTTATGGGGTGCCTGAAATGCCAGCACAAGATAAGCATGCATATCGTTTAGCAAATGCGGCTTTTGATGAAGTTGTTGGGATTTATTACGGTAAAGCTTATTTTGGCGATGATGCTAAAAATGATGTAATTAGCATGATTAAGAATATGTTGAAGGTCTATGAAGAAAGAATTCAAGATAATGACTGGCTTTCCGAATCAACTAAGAAACAAGCTATTGTTAAATTGCAAGCCTTAAAACTCAAAATTGGTTATCCAGAAAAGAATCAGGCCGTTTTTGACCGACTAGTAGTTGATCTAAATAAGAGTCTATATGAGAATCAAGCTCTTATTAATCAAGAAAAGATTAAAGACAACTTGCAAAAGCTAAATCAAGTTCCTGATCGAAGCGTTTGGGCAATGCCCGGTAATCTAAACAATGCTTGCTATGACCCACAAAAGAATGATTTAACTTTCCCAGCTGGAATTTTGCAAGCGCCATTTTATGATGCAAAACAATCTCGTGCAGCTAACTATGGCGGAATCGGCGCAACCATTGGTCATGAAGTTTCTCATGCTTTTGATAATAATGGAGCTCAGTTTGATGAAAAGGGTAATATGAAGAACTGGTGGACTAAAGAAGACTTTGCTGAGTTCAATAAACGTACTAAGGCCGTTGCCGATATTTTCGATGGCTTACAGTATGGACCAGCTAAGTTAAATGGTAAGCAAGTTGTTTCTGAAAACATTGCCGATTTAAGTGGTCTTTCTTGTGCAATTGCTGCTAATAAAGCAGAAGGCGGGGAGATGAAAGATCTCTTTGAAACTTATGCGAAGAGCTGGATGCAAAAACAACGTCCAGAATCAATTACAGCAGAAGTTCAATCAGACGTACATGCACCGCAACCAACAAGAGTTAATATTCCTGTTCAAAATCAAGATGAGTTTTACGAAGCTTATAATGTAACTCCAGAAGATGGAATGTGGCTAGATCCTGAAGATAGAATTACTATTTGGTAATAATAAAAAACCTAGTACTGACACAATTATGTGAAAGTTCTAGGTTTTTTATTATGATAATTTTTTTATCCAAGAAGACCATTCACTTGAATACTTATTTGCTGCATGTTTGTCCATTCGAGGAATATAAGTTTTAGAATAATGCATCCCATCAAATTGTTGCATTGAATTCATCGCAGTTCCCAGAGCACTTAACTCAGCGACTTCAGCAATCTTTACATTTTTTTGAGTGATATTACTTAAATATTGCATTAAATATTTATTTTGTATCATTCCACCATCAGCATGAATTTCACTGTTCACTTGAGAAGAAAAGTGATGAAAGGCCTGTAGAATATCATTGATTTGATAAACTAATGAATTTAGAGTGGCACGTACTAATTCTTTTTTACCAGTGGTAGCTGTCATATTAACAAATGCAGCTTTCATATTAGGGAGCCAATAAGGAGCGCCAAGTCCAGCAAAAGCCGGAATTAAAATAGTATGATCATTTGGATTAGCGGTTAGGGCCAGCATAGTAGTATCAGACGGATCGTGAATTAAATGTAGCTTGTCTTTTAACCATGTAACGCAAGCTCCTGCATAATTAATATTTCCTTCAAGAACGTAAGATTTTTTACCATTAATTGACCAGGCAAGAGATGTATTAAGCTGATTATTAATATTTTTTGGTAAATTATTACCTATATTTAACATCACAGAAGAACCAGTTCCAAACGTAACTTTAAAGTCACCAGGATTAAAACACCCATGAGCAAATAAGGCAGCTTGAGAATCACCTAAAACGCTAAGAATAGGAATTTTATGAGGAATGAGACCAAATAAATTAGTTTCACCAAAATTAGCATTTGAATCAACAATTTTAGGAAGATCATTGAGATCAATACCAAAAATTTCACCTAAATCCTGATCCCATGTTCCAGTTTTTATATTCATTAGCTCAGTTCGACAAGCATTAGAAACTTCAGTCTTAAAAGATTCGCCATTAGTGAGTTGATAAACTAGCCAAGAGTCTATTGTTCCTAAGCAGAGGTCATTGTTAGCATGTGCTTGAATCACTCTGGGTTCATTTAAAAGCATCCAACCCCATTTGGCTCCAGTAAAATATGGAGAAAGAGCTAAACCAGTTTTGTTTTTTACTTTTCTAGCTAATTCTGGATATGTAATTTGATTGATTAATTGTTCTGAGCGATTATCTTGCCAAACAATAGTATAGCAAAGCGGTTCACCAGTTCTTCGAGACCAGGCAGCTGCCGATTCACGTTGGTTGGTAATAGCGACGGCTTCAAGTTGTCTAGAATCAACTTTTTCAAGAATCTGCTTAAATAGCTGTTTTAGATTATTTTTTATTTCATTTAAATTATGACTCACCCAGCCATTTTCATTAATGAGCTGTTGGTGGGAAAGGGAAGCCTTGAAGAAAATTTGATTCTGATGATTGATTAGAAGTACCTTAGTTCCTTGGGTGCTTTGATCAATTGCTAAAATATATTTTTCAGTCATAAGAAATGCCTCAATGCGTGAGGAGGTCTTCAACTGCTTTTTCAATACCTGCACTATCCAAGCCATAATAGTGGAAGACCTCATCTTGTGTTCCTTGAATAGCTGGTTCATCAGGAAATCCTAAAATTGTTAATTTAGCATGTCCAAATTTAGCTACTTCAACTGCTACAGCACTACCGATTCCATTGATTAGATCATGTTCTTCAACAGTAACTATCTGATTAAATTCCTGTGCTAGTTTATCAAGCATTTCAGCATCCAAAGGTTTAATTGATGCTAAATCAACAACTTCAGCATCAATACCATTTTTTGCTAATTTTTCAGCAGCTTGGAGAGTGAAATAAAGCATTTCACCAACAGAAATTAGACAAACATCTTTTCCTTTGCGAATAATTTTTGCTTTTCCAGGTTCAAACTTAAAATCTTCGTGATAAACATTATCAAGTTTTCTTTTACCGATCCGAACGTAAGCTGGACGAGGTGAGGTAAGCAGATAATTGAAAAGTGCTCTAGTCTGATATTGATCACATGGTTGATAGACTTCAAGATTAGGAATAGCACGAGTAATAGCTACATCATTTAAAGAATGATATGTTGTTCCGAGCCAAGTGTAGGAGTTGCCACCAGAAATACCAATTAATTTAACATTAGTTTGGTTAAATGCAACATCCACTTTGACTTGTTCAATTGATCTCATTGCTAGGAAAGCCGCTGGTGAGAAAACAAAGGGATGCTTTCCGGCATGAGCCATACCTGCAGCAACTGTAACTGCATTTTGTTCAGCAATTCCCATTTCAACAGTGCGATCGGGATGAGCATTAGTAAAATTAACTAACCCTGCAGAGCCACGTGAGTCACAGGTTACAACTAACAAATTAGGATCAACTTTAGTTGCTTTGTCTAGTGTATCAGCGATAACTGTATTGGCAGATAGTTTTTCTTCTTTAGTCATTGTTAAGTCCCTCCAGCTGTGTATCTAATTCTTGTAATCCTTCTTGATACTCTTCTTTAGTCGGTATTTTGTGATGCCAATCTGCCCGATTTTCTGCAACGGTAATTCCTTTACCTTTAACTGTGTTAGCAATAATAACTCTTGGTTTTCCGGTGTTATTTGGCTTATTTAAAACATCTACTAAAGCATCAATATTGTTACCGTTTACTTCAATCGCATCCCAACCAAATGCTTCATATTTATTACTAAGTGGATTAGAACGCATAACTGAGTCCGTTGTACCAGTAATTTGTAAGTCATTGTGGTCAATAATTGCAGTTAAATTGTCCAAGCTGTAGTTACTTGCTGCCATAGCAGCTTCCCAAACAGATCCTTCTGCTTGTTCACCATCACCCATTAAAACAAAAGTACGTTTCTTTAAATGATCCATTTTTGCAGCTAAAGCAACGCCAACGCCTAAACCAAGTCCATGACCAAGAGAGCCTGTATGAAATTCCATTCCTTTTACATCAGTAGTTGGATGACCAATGTAGGGACTATTAAAAGTGGAGTACCGTCTATCTAAATCTTCTTGATCAATATATCCTTTGTCAGCAAGAATTTCGTACCAAATTTCTACTGCATGTCCTTTACTTTGAATATAGGTATCAGAGTTTTTGTCTTCAAAAGTATCGGGAGTTTGGTTGAGAACGCCATAATAGAGAGCAACTAAAATATCAGTACATGATAGGTCTGAACCTGTGTGACCGTTATGATGACGATAGATTAGTTGCCATGTTCTTTTCCTTAATTGAATGGCTTTTTTCTTTAAACTTAAACTATCCATTAGAAACACCTCAATTTGTTTATTATCTTGTAAATGCTTACAAAATGAGGGTATCATGTTTATAGTTAACATAGATTAATTATTTAATTAGTTTAGTTTAGATTAGTAAATTTATTTAAGAAAGAAATAAAAAATGAAATTAAAGATGAGTGATATTGCAGAAAAAGCAGGTGTATCAAAAGCGGCTGTCTCTTTTGCACTAAATGGAAAAGCAGGAGTAAGTGAAAAAACGAGGAAGCATATTTTTAAAGTAATAGAAGAAATGGGCTATGAACCACTAAGAAAGCATAAAAAGGGCGGTGTGAGAAAATTAACTAGCATTAGCTTAGTAATTATTAAGACTACTACAGGGTTAATGAATCGAAGTTATGCAAGTTTACCGTTTTTTGATTCATTAGTATCTAATCTTTCTCAAAATGTTGGTGGATCTGGTGGACAAGTTCAAATTGTTACTTTAAATATTCGAAATTTGAAACAAGACATCGAAAATAGTACTGCTCTAAAGAAAAGTAAGGCGGCGATTGTTCTAGCAACAGATTTAAATAAAAAACAAATTCTATTCTTAGATTCTAAAATTAAGAATGCTATCTTTATTGATAATTATTTTGAAGATGTAGATGCAGACTTTGTTTCAATTGATAACTTTCAAGGAGGATATAATGCTGGAAAGTTTATTATAGAAAAAGGTTACACACAGATTGGTTATGTTGCATCAAATCGGATAATTACTAATTTTTTGAAGAGAAGAGAGGGTTTTAGAACTGCTCTAAAAGAAAAAAATCTTGAAATTCCGCCAGACTTTGTCTTTAGTTTAAATCCAGTTGAATTGAGGGGAACATTACCTAAATTTTTCTATTCGAATAAAAAATATCCGCATGCAATTTTTTGTGAAGATGATTATATGGCTCTACGTTTAGTTAAAGAATTAACCAAAATTGGTATTAAAATCCCTGACCAATTGGCAATCATGGGTTTTGATGATATTTTTGAGGATACAATGATTAATCCGGAATTAACAACAATTCACGTTCCGATTGAACAAATCGTTAGACAGGCAATTAATCAACTAGAAGAAAAAGTAAGTAATACGCATTGGCTTAGCCAGAAAAGCTTTATCTCGACAAAACTAATTGTAAGAGAATCATTAAAATAGCTAGTTAAGTTTAATTAAGTAAATTAACTATTGATGTGTTAGGAAATACTAGTTATTGTAATTTGTGTAAGCGAATACATAAATTTGAGAGGTAATGAGTATGACTAATTATGATAGTTTAAAACAAATTAAGATTGGCTTTGCACCAACAAGAAGAAACATTTTTTCTGCAACAGCAGCAATTGAATTTGCAAATAAAACACGTGAAAAATTAGATGAACTAGGTGTCAATTATGTTGACATTAAAGAAGTAAATGATGACGGACTTCTGTACGACGATGATGGATTAGAAAAGATTACTGAGAAATTCAAGAAAGCAAAAATTGATGGGTTGTTCATTGCTAATGAGAATTTTGGTACTGAGTATGAAGTGGCAAGATTAGCTGCTAAACTTAATGTCCCGGTATTACTTTGGGGTCCAAAAGATGAAGCTCCAGCTCCCGACGGCTCACGTAGAAGGGATACACAGTGTGGATTATTTGCGATTGGAAAAGTTTTACGTCACTTTAATGTCCCGTTTACCTACATTAAAAATAGCGATATTGACGATCCTGCTTTTAGTAGAGGGATGATTGATTTTATCAAAGTATGTAATGTAGTTAAAACTTTTAAGAATACAAGAATTTTACAAATTGGTACTCGTCCCTTTGACTTTTGGTCAGTGATCGTTAATGAAGGAGAGTTATTAGAAAAGTTTGGTATTCAACTTTCACCAATTCCTTTAGGAGAGTTAACTTCTTATATGTATGAGTTAATTGACAAAAAGGATTCTAGAATTGAGGAAACAAAAGAAACCTATCGTAATTGGGCTGATATTAAAATTAAAGATGAAGATTTCACCAAAGTAGCTGCTTTGAAACTTGCTATGCAAGATAAGATGAAGGAATATGGTTGCAATGCAGGTACAATTCAATGTTGGACTGAGTTGCAAAGGGAAATCGGTATTTTACCTTATGCTTCTGAAGCACTACTTCAAACCGAAGGCATGCCCGTAACTTGTGAGACAGATATTAATGGTGCTATTTCTGAATTATTAGCAGAAAGTGCTACTTTGGGTGATGAACGAGCCATATTTGCGGATGTTAACTGTCGCCATCCCGAAAATGAGAATGGTGAATTATTACAGCACTTAGGTACATTCGCCTTTCAAACAGCAAAAAATCGGCCAATTTTACCACCTTCACATTTTGTTTTTGACTATCCTGGCTCAGCTGCTTTTGAAGCTAAAGATGGAACCTATACCTTAGTGCGATTTGATGGTGATCACGGTAAGTATTCAATGTTAATTGGTAATGCTAAAACTTGTGATGGACCATATGAACAAGGGACCTATGCCTGGTTCCAATTTAAGGATTTGAATAGATTTGAAGCAAAATATGTTTATGGACCATATATCCATCATATGGCTGGTGTACGAGCTGATGTTGTACCTATTTTAGCAGAAGCATGTAAGTACATTAATGTAAGTCCAGATTATTATGATCCAATTAAGGATAAGGTTGCAGCTTATTGGTACGGCGATTTAGATAGTATTTTGGATGATGAGCAGAAACACAAATAAGCTAAGTATTAAAGAGGAATGTAAAAGAATGTTATCAACAAAAGGCAAATATTTGTATAAAAATGGAGAAAAACTATTTTATTTAGCTGATACTTGTTGGGGAGCCTTTACTAGTATTACAATGCCAGATTGGCGATATTATCTTGATATGAGAAAATCTGAAGGATTTAATGCTATTCAAATTAATATATTACGCCAATGGGATTCTAGTAAACCATTAAAAGGACGAGAACCATTCACAGTCGTAGAGCACCCGGATGGGTCATATGAATATGATTTTACTAAGATAAACGAGGAGTATTTTGATAATGCAGTTAAAATGCTGGAAGAGATGAAAAAGCGCAACATGGTTCCAGCACTGGTTTTACTCTGGAGCAATTTCATTCCAGATAATTGGATTGATAATCTTCACCTTGCTCAAAATAATTTAATGCCATTTGATTGCATTAAACCTTATGTTACTTGCGTAGTTAATAAATTTAAAAGATTTAATCCAATTTGGTTTGTAAGTGGGGATGTGGGATTCACTAATAATGAAAGACAAAATCGCCAAACGGCAATTAAGTATTATCAAGAAGTGCTAGAGAGTGCCAAAAGTGTAGATCCAGCTGGCATATACACTTTTCACATTAATGGAGAGAGTCATGATTTGCCAGAAGAATTTGTTAAGCAAGTTAGTTTTTATAGTTATCAATCTGGTCATGGTTATAGCGGTCAAAAAACTGCCTATACTATTCCATTAGCTTTACGTGAAAAACAAGATTATCAGGGACCGATTATTGATACCGAACTTTGTTATGAAGGCTTGACCCAAATGCATTCGCCAGAACCTAAACGCTATAATGCATTCGATGTACGAAAGGCTGCTTGGCGAGCAGTTTTATCGGGAGCTGATGCAGGCCTAGGTTATGGAAGTTTTGGAATATGGCCTTGGAAAGATATTAGTCATCCTGAGCAGAAGTTAGAGAAAAATTTTAACGTTCAACTTGTACCATACGACTGGAGGACCTGTTTAACTTTTCGTGGTGCTAAGGATTTAGGATTTCTGAAAGCCATTTTAACTAAATTTGCTCCTAATGGTTTAAAACCGCTTAATATTGATGTAAGTAAAGCAATTAGAGGCGCGGAAAGTGAGAATTATATCTTAATTTATTTACCAACAGCTGGAAATTTAGATTTTAATAAATTAGATTTACATATAAATAATTGTAAAGTTATTGATTTAAATAATAGAAGTATTTTAGAAGGTCAAGTAGAAAATAATGTCCTTAAAATGCTGCCAGTGCTAGAAGATGAACTCATAATTATAGATAAGCAACTAAACTAAGCTAAACTAATGTAGCACTTATTGCAATCGTTTACATTAAATGCTATGCTTATAACTGAATAAGAAATCGGATTGTTACATTAAGTTGGCAAGACCAAATAAATCTAAATTATTTTAAGTTAGGTTTATTGAGTCTTGCCATTTTTTATTGAAAGGTAAATTATATGTTTCTAATTAAAAGAGTTCTTAACAATAACGCTGTTGTTGCTACAGATAAGCATAAGCAAACATTAGTAGCTTTAGGAAATGGAATTGCCTTTCATAAAAAGGCAGGTGAAGTTATTGGTGAAGAGAGAGTTGAAAAAGTATTTTATCCAAAAAATGAAAAAGATACTAACTCAATGAGTGAAATGCTAGCTAGCATTGATCCAAAATATATTGAATTATCTGATCAAATTATTTCAGAAGCAATTGCAAGTTCAGGTAAAAAGTTAAGCGACGATATTTATTTATCATTGCCAGACCATTTGCAGTTTGCAGTTGAAAGGATAAAGAAGGGAATGCCGATTCAGAATCGTTTAACAATTGAAACGATGCAAACATATCCGGATGAGTTTCAATTAGGAAAGCGGGTCCTTTATTATTTAGAAAAAAGTGAAAATTTAAAATTTCCAGAAGATGAGGCAACTAATATTGCAATGCATTTAATTACTGCTGAAGAAGGAAACTCACTTGAACATACAGCCGGAACAATTGAATTAATTAATAGGCTTTTAGATATTATTAGTGAAATGTTAAATATAGAAATTAGTTCAAAATCAGTTGCTTATTATCGGTTAGTAACTCATCTAAAATTTTTTGCTCAGAGAATTTCAAAAAAGCAAATCCAAGAATCTAGTGTTGATAAAGAACTTTATAGCATGGTTGTTCACCGCTATCATAAGGAATATTTAATTTCACAAAGAATCACAGGAATTGTGATGCAAAAGTTTGATTATAAAGTACCGCAAGATGAAATTATGTACTTAACGATCCATATTCATCATATTGCGGTTGCAGATAGGTAATGTAAATGAATAACAGTTATAAAGAAGTAGCGGAAAAAATTTTGGTTGCAGTTGGTGGAGCAGAAAATATTAATGAAGTATTCAACTGTATTTCAAGGCTAAGGTTCTATTTAAAAGATTCAAAGAAAGTAAACTATCCAAAACTAAAGTTGATTCCAGCAATTTCAGAAAGTGAGTTTGAAGATGGACAGTTACAAATCCTTTTAGGTCAAGATGTAGAGCTTTATTATGATGCATTGGTTCACTTATTAAAGCAGAAAAATATAAGTGGAGGAGAAAAGAAAATGTCTAAAGTAGATGAAAAAGATAAAAAACTAGCTGAAGAAATAGTCAAGCTAGTTGGTGGTAAAGATAATGTAATTAGTTTAGTTCATTGTGTGACTAGACTACGTTTTAAATTAAAAGATGAAAGCAAAGCTGATGATAATGCAATTAAGCAATTAAAAGGAGTAATGGGCGTTGCTCATGCAGGTGGTCAATATCAAGTTATTATTGGAAACAACGTAGCAGATGTTTATGATCAAGTAATTCCACTTTTAGGATTGAGTCAGGATCATAAAGAAAATACAAATAAAGATAAAAATATAGTTAATCGCTTTATAAAATTATTAACAACTATTTTTACACCATTTTTAGGAGTCTTAGCAGCTGCAGGTGTATTAAAAGGATTTTTAACGCTCTTGGTTGTTTTACATGTATTAAATACAAAGAGTGGCACATATTTAATTCTTTATGCTGCAGGGGATGCATTATTTTACTTTTTACCCGTGATGATAGGCTTTTCAACTGCTAGAACATTTAAAATAAATGAATATGTTGGAGCAATTATAGGGGCAGCACTCTGCTATCCATCTTTAGTCCAGGCATATCAGATGAAGCAAAGCATTCAATTCTTTAATATTCCTGTTATTTTGATGAATTATACCCAAACGCTAATTCCAGCAATTATTGCGGTATGGCTAGCATCAATTCTGTATAAGTTTTTAAACAACTATCTACCTTCATCATTAAAGCTTATCTTCACGCCTTTAATAACTTTAATGATTGCTGTTCCTTTAACTTTCTTAGTCGTAGGACCAGCAACTTCTTGGGCTAGTGAAGAATTGACATATAGTATTCTTTGGATTTATGCTCATGCAAGAGTTGTAGCTGGGTTTATTTTAGCTGGTATTTGGCAAGCAGTAGTGTTACTAGGACTACATTGGGCCTTTATACCTATTTTTTTAAACAATATAGCAACTCGTGGTTTTGATCCTATTGATGCGATGTTATATTGTACAGTTTTTGGACAAACTGGGGCTGCATTGGCTTTAGTTCTAAAGGCTAAAGATTCTAAATTTAAGGAAATTGGTTGGCCAGCCGTTATTTCTGGTTTTTTGGGAGTAACAGAACCAATAATTTACGGAGTTACATTACCACATAAAAAATCCTTTATTCTTGGATCAATCGGATCAGCATTTGGTGGAGCAATCGCTGCTTTTTCAAATGCAAAAATGTTTGGAGGCTTTGCTAGTGGTGGTATTTTTGGAATTCCAATGTTTATTGATCAAAAAGCTGGAATTAATGGTAGCTTTATGGGATTTTGTCTATCTTTACTTGTCGCTTTTGGAATTGCTTTTATCAGTACTCTAATTTGGGGCGATAAAATTGTCTCTACTACTTCAAAGAAAGATTTTAAAGTTAAAAGAGTTGAATTCAAAGATCAAGGAATTGCATCCCCAGTTCAGGGTACTGCACTTGAATTAAAAAATGTCGATGACCCAGTTTTTTCGGCTGGTACTATTGGTAAAGGAATTGCTGTTCAACCAAATAATGATGAAATTCATGCGCCATTTGATGGTGAAGTAGTTTCTGTTTTTCCAACTAAACATGCTATTGGATTAAAGTCAGACAATGGAGTTGAATTGTTGATTCATTTAGGTATTAATACGGTAAATTTGAAAGGAAAATATTTCGAGGTAAAAGTTGAAGTAGGTCAAAAAGTTAAACAAGGTGACTTACTTGAGACATTCGATGTAGATAAAATTAAGGCAGCTGGATATGACACAGTAGTTCCAATTATTGTAACGAATGCTAATAATTTTGATGATATTATTATTGAAAAGAAAAATGGAGATTCAGTAAGATTTGAAGATCAAATTTTAATGGCAACCGTTGATCAAGAAGTAGAAATTCCAGATAATGCTACTCAAGCATAAGAGTTCACGAAAACTATTAAAACAATATCATCTGTAATAAGACTTGGCAGTTTGCCAAGTCTTATTTTGTTGACTCTCTTTTTACAGTTTTAATATCTATCACACTATTTTCAGTAGAACTTTTACCATCAATCAATGCAAGCAATCTTTTAGCAGCAGTTTTGCCAATTAATTCAGGTTGTTGGTCAATCGTTGAAAGAGTAGGTGAAGTAAGCTCAGACATTTCAGTATTATCATAGCCAACTAATTGAAAGTCAGCTGGTACTCTTAGATTCATTTTTCTAGCTAATTTTAAAATATGGGCTGCATAGATATCGTTAATTGTAATGATAGCATCGTAAGTCTGAATATTATGAAGAGCTTTTTCAGCGACTAATTTGTAAGTGTCGTGTTCACTAATTTCTTGTAAAGTATAGGTCAAGTGCCTCTTTTTTAATTCATTAATAATACTTGTGACTCTTTCTTTAACAGTTGGCAAGCTTAAAGGAAGATGTTGAATTAAGACAGCTCTTTTGGCAGTAGAGATTAACTTCACGCTTTCCTTCCCACCTTTAGCATTATCGGAAGCTATACGAATAATATCGTCAGAAATGTTTGCACTATCATACATCACAAGCGGAATACGACAAATATTCTCATTCATTTCAAAGGCAGAAGAAATGATACCGTCAATATTATTTTGAAGGAAATTATTGATGGCCGCTTGATACTTTTTATTGTTTGAACCTACGCTGAAAGATATCAAACATGTGTAGCCTGCTGGCTGCAAAACAGATTGAATTCCATTAATAATTCGACTGTAGAAGATGTTTTCAGCAAAAGGAATAATAATTCCAATCATTTTTGAACGCTTTTGATATAAAGTTCTAGCTACTTGATTAGGATGATAGTTTGTCTCTTCAATTATCTTGTTTACCTTTAATCGTGTCTTATCGCTTACTTTTCCTGAATTATTGATGATTCGAGATACGGTAGCGACAGATACGTTAGCTAATTTAGCAATATCTCTAATGGTCATATTTTTAAATCCTTATTTTGAAAATACTGGGTTACAGCAGCTATTATAGCGCAAGTAATAATAAATATTAGTTTAGTGCTAGTTAAGTAATTGCTTATTGTAATGTAACCGGTTACATAATATTATAGAGATGTGAGAAAAACAAGTAAAAATAAGGAGGAAAACAATGAATGTTGAAAAAATAAAGCAAGATAATAAACATAATTGGAAATTAAAAGTCGGAATTCTTGGAATATCACTTTTCTTGCAGGTAGCTGGCTCCAATCTAGCAGCTATTCCTTTGATTGCTAAGTCCTTTCCGAATCAATCTTTAACTTCAGTACAAGCTCTCTTCACTTTACCATCTCTTACTATTATGCTTTTCATTTTATTTAGTAATGCAGTAATTAAATGGGTTGGTAAAAGAAATACAGTTATTATTGGGATGATTACGACAATAGTCGGTGGTTTAATACCGTTTTTTATTAGTAATTTTGCAATTATTGTTGCTAGTAGATTACTGGTTGGTGCTGGCATTGGTTTATTTACATCACTAGCGGTTTCGTTAATTGGAGACTGTTTTAGTGGAGAAGAACAAAAAACTTTAATTGGCATTCAAGGTGCTATGGGAACTTTAGGAAACAGTTCAATGACTTTTGTAGCTGGCCTTTTGTTGGGAATTAAGTGGCAAGCAACTTTTCTTTACTTCCTATTTATTATTCCATTTTTGATTTTATTCATGATGGGTTACACCCCAAAGATGGAAAAAGAAACTACTCTTGAAAAATCATCTACTAAAGAACAGAAACAGAGATCTAAGCATGCAAAAATTCCGGCAAGTATTTATGTTGCGTTCTTAATGCTATTTTTATACTTTTCGGCATTTATGGTTGAAGCAACAGCATCAGCTCTGGTTATTCAACAAAATCATTTGGCAAATCAGGGGATGTTGTCTACCGAAATTGCTATTGCGGGTCTGGTTGGAGCTCTAATTTCTATGGCATACGCTCGTATTTTCAAAGTACTAAAGAATTTTACTCCAGTAGTCGCAATTTCTTTAGGTACAGTTGGATTTATTGTGTGTTCACAAGCCCCTAATATGACTATTTTCTTTATTGGTTTATTGTTGATGATGATTTCAAGCTTAATTATTTCGTATGTTTACGACAGTATTTTAAGTGAAGTAGACAGTTCCATTAGTAACTTAATTATTTCAATTGCTCAGATTTGTAACAATTTAGGTGCATTTGCATCACCATGTGTAATAGCTTTATTGAGTGGAATGACTGGGTTGTCTACTGCGGTTGATCAAATGAGAATTAGCGCAGGTATTTTAGGAGTAATTGCCTTGGTATTTGTAGTACTTGCGGTTTCAAGAAACACTAAAAAAGCTTCGGCAAAGGCTGTTAAATAAGAAGGAGAATAAAAATGAAAGAAGTAGAAAAGTGGAAAAGATATGAATTAACATTGGATGGACCGACTGATGGAAATCCATTTCGAGATGTTGAATTAAGTGCAACTTTTGATAGAAATAATCATTCGATTACAGTTGATGGATTCTACGATAGAGATGGAAAATATAAAATTCGCTACATGCCCGAAGTTGAGGGGGAATATACTGTTACGACACACTCGAACGTTCCAGAATTAGATGAAAAAAATGATAATTTTACAGTAACTAAGGCAAGCAAGGATAATCATGGACCGGTTAGAGTAGCAGGCAAAACTCATTTTGCTTATGCAGATGGTACTAGCTACATTCCGTTTGGAACTACGGCTTATGCATGGACTGTACAACCAAAAGAGGTTCAAGAAGAAACACTAGAAACGCTAAAGAATAATAATTTCAATAAAATTAGAATGCTCGTATTTCCTAAGAGCTATTCATATAATGAAGAGGAGCCAGAAATATATCCATTTGAAGGATTTTTAAGATATAAGCGTGGAGCGAATGATTGGATTTTTGATGCTCATGAAACTGGTTTTGATTATACGAGACCAAATCCAAAGTATTTTCAAAATTTGGAAAATAACATTGATAAGCTAGACAAACTTGGCATAGAGGCTGATTTGATTTTATTTAGTCCCTATGACCGTTGGGGCTTTGCTCGTATGGGATTAGAAAATAATCTTTGGTACTTAAAGTATATTATTGCACGCCTTGCTTCATATAAAAATGTATGGTGGGCACTTGCAAATGAATATGATTTGATGAACTTAGTAGGACAAATTCCATTAAAAGATTGGGATCGAATAGGTGAATTCGTTCATGAAAAAGATCCGTCCCAACACCTAGAGTCTATTCATAATTTCTATGATCCACCACAACATAAGGATACAGTTAAGAATTGGTATGATCATACTAAGCCTTGGATTACACATTTAAGCATCCAAAGTGACAATGTTTTCATAATTCCAAAATGGATTAAAGAATATCAAAAACCGGTTATCGATGATGAATGTCGCTATGAAGGTAATATTGAATTTGGCTGGGGTGACAATACTGCCAAAGGCATGATGGACAATTTCTGGCGTGTGGTTTTACGTGGAGGAGGATGTACTCATGGTGAAACTTACATTGATAAGCCTCATACAAAACGTCCAATTTGGTGGGCTCATGGAGGAAAATTATATGGTGAAAGTCAAAAGAAAATTAATTTCTTATATGACTTACTAAAAGATAATGGCTTTGATTGGGTAAATCCACAGGCCACAAGTGGACCAACATGGGAATTAGCAGTTGGTTCAACACCAGATGAAAAGAAATGGTTAGTTTATTTTGGCGAAAATCAGCCAGAGTTTGAAGTTTTAAGCTTTTTGCCAAAAGGAAAGAAATATCATGCCAAGCTTATTAATGCTTGGGATGAAACAGTGGAAGATTTTGATCAAGAAGTTGAAAATGATAAATATATTCATTTACCACGGAAAGATTATCAAGCTTTGTTATTAATAGCAGAATAGAAAAAGAAGAAGGATATACATTTTAAAAGATGTTGTATCCCTTTTTTATATCATAAAAATTTTATACTATAATACTCAATGTAAGCGCTAATAAACATAGGAGGATAAAATATATGGCACAATTTGAAAACAATAATTTCGGTGATGTATTACTCAATCGTCATTCGGTTCGGCATTTTGATAAAAATGTGAAAATTTCTCGGTCTGAATTAAGAGAGATAGTTAAAGAAGCAACTACGGCACCTTCTGCATGTAACTTACAAGCATGGCAATTTGTAGTAGTGGATACTGATAAAGGTAAGAAGAAACTACATGAATTTTACATGTCCTTTAATAATCCGCAAATTGATACATCAAGTGCAGTTATTCAGATTTTTGGTAACACTTTAGCCTTTAAGAAGTACCGTGCATTATGGGATCAAATGTATGCAGAAAAGAGAATCTCAAAAGAAGAACTAGATAAAGTTTATAATACATTTTTACCATTATATGAGCATGCAGATAAAACAATGCTTACTGCGGATGCAATGGTTGATTCTTCACTTGCTGCAATGCAGTTGATGCTAATTGCTAGAACACATGGATATGAAACAAATGCAATGGCTGGTTATGATGCAAAGAAAGCTGCAAGTGTAATGGGACTTGATCCAGAGCAGTATGTTCCAGTAATGGGGATTGCTATTGGAAAACCAGATAAAAATGTAGAAGAACTTAAGTCAGTTAGATATCCAGTTGATGAAGTTTTGAAATTCGAATAATTGGATAACTTACTTTACGTAAGAACAAATTAGCACTATACTATAATCATAAACTAATAAAAAGTAAGAAGATTATAGAAAGTGTCATTGTTATGAAAAAATTATCCGACAAAGTAACTTTTAAACATGGTGCAGTTATTAATAATCGAATGGTGCAACCACCGATGCTTACCAACAGTGGGTTAAATGGCATGGTTAGTGAAGATACAATTTCTTATTGGAAAGCACGTGCAAATTCTGCAGGTTTAGTAATTTCAGAATATAATTATGTGAGCCCAGCAGGTGGACCTGCAATCACTTGGGCGGATAATAGAACACAATTAGCCGTTTATGATGATAAGTTTTTACCTGGTTTGACTAAGATGGCAAAAACGATGAAATCAGGAGGGAATAAGGCCCTACTTCAAATTGCCCATACAGGACGAGAAGCAAATTATCGTGCACATTTAGGGTTGCCAGTATATGCTCCAGATAGTGCCAATTATCCATTTTTACCTTATGGAGTTCAGGCTTTCACTACTGAACAAGTAGAACAAGTTGTTAAAGATTTTGGTAGAGCGACTAAGCGAGCAATTGAAGCTGGTTTTGATGGAGTAGAGATTCACGGTGCCAATCATTATTTAATTCAACAGTTCTTTTCTCGCTTTTCAAATCATCGTCAAGATAAGTGGGGAGATTACGAAGCATTCCCATTAACTGTGGCTAAAGAAGTTTTCAAAGTTGTGAGAAAGTATGCTCCACAGGACTTTATTATTGGTTATCGGATTAGTCCAGAAGAAATTAATCCAGGTAATGTAGGTTATACCTGGCATGAATCAACAAAATTAATTGATAATTTAACAAATAATTTTGACTTTGATTATATTCATTTATCATTACCGGACTATAAGGCAAAACCAGATGATTCTGCTAAAACATTTGCAGAATTATTTAGACCAGTAATTGGCAAAGATACAAAATTAATTATTGTCGGGGATGTAATGAATCAAAAAAATGCTGAAGATGCTCTAAATTACACTGACTTAGTAGCTGCTGGGAGAGCTCAAATAATTGATGCTAGCTTTGCGGCAAAAGTGGTTGCTGGTGAAGGAGATAAAGTCATCACTGAGTTGTCAGATGAAGAAGAAAAAGAGCAAGCTTTAACGCCAGGCTTGCGTGAAGTAATGGATAAACAGACTAAACGTCCTAATTTTGCAAAGATGTTGCAGGGACTTGATTATAGTAAGGCGATTAAAGTTAAATAAAGAGATGTTAAAGGTAGAAGTTTATTTCTACCTTTTTCTGTAATTTTTGGAAAAGTAGGGTAGCATGATAATGATAGAAAGTAAAGAGCAAATAATAAAAAGATATTTTAAGTCGTGGATTGTTCCAAACTTTGAAGATTTTGAAGATACTTTCAATAAAAAGTGAATGTTATGGGCCAATCTATAGAAATAAAGCTGAAATTATAGCTTGGTATAAAGATTGGAATAAGAATGGGCAAGTATTGGAATGGCCAATTAAGAATATTTGGATTGCTAATGAGATAGCTTTTGTTGAATGGTATTTTAAATGTAATTATAAAAATAGAATTAGTGAGTTTGATGGTGTATCAATTATTAAATTTGATAAAGAAAATAGAATAATTTCTGTTAAGGAATTTCAGTCTAATTCCACTCACGTTTATCCATATAAAAATATAACTTCTACCGTAGCCTAGTAGAACAATAGTCTTATTCGGTATTAATTCATGATCTTGACCACTTTTATGCTAGAAATAATAAAATTATAAAGAAAATAAAAAGTATTAATTAGACAAACACAAAAATAGAGGACTTAATAATGACAAAATATGTAGTAGCTCCGGATTCATTTAAGGAAAGTATGACAGCAAAAGAAGTCTGCAATGCAATGGAAAAAGGAATAAAAAAGGCTGATCCAGCTGCTGAAGTGATTAAAGTACCTATGGCAGATGGTGGAGAAGGAACAGTTGATTCTTTAGTAGATGCGACACATGGTCAAAGAGTTATAGTTGAAGTTACAGGTCCGCTTGGAAATAAGATAAGTGCATATTATGGAATTCTAGGTAATGGGACAACTGCTGTAATTGAAATGGCTAAGGCTAGTGGCTTAGAGATAGTAGAAAAGAAGAAGCGCAATCCAATGATAACCACCACTTTTGGTACTGGCGAATTGATTAGGGATGCCTTAGATCACAACGTTAAAGAAATTATTATTGGATTAGGCGGCAGCAGCACTAATGATGGCGGTAGCGGTATGGCACAAGCTTTAGGTGCAAAACTACTTGATCAAAACAATCATCAAATTCCTTTTGGTGGCGGAAATTTAGATAAACTAGACAAAATTGATATTTCTAACTTAGATTCAAGACTGCGAGATGTAAAAATAATTTTAGCAAGTGATGTTACTAATCCATTAATTGGTAAAGAGGGTGCATCAAGAGTTTTTGGACCGCAAAAAAGTGCCACACCAGAAATGGTTGAAAAACTTGAAAATAATTTACAGCACTACGCTAAAATTGTTAAGCGTGATTTGAATAAAGATGTTGCCTCAGTGTCAGGCGCAGGAGCGGCAGGTGGTTTAGGAGCTGGTTTAATGGCTTTCACTACTTGTGAAATGAGGCGAGGAGTAGATCTTGCAATTGAAGTAACCAAACTAGAAGAAAAAATTAGGGATGCTGACTATGTCTTTACCGGAGAAGGTGGCACAGATTTTCAAACTAAATTTGGAAAAACACCCTACGGAGTTGCTAAATTAGGTAAAAAGTATCATAAGCCAGTTATCTCATTAGCAGGGTATCTGGGAGAAGGAATTGATAGTTTATATAGTGAAGGCTTCACTGCAATCTTTGGAATTATTCCCGGAGCGTGTGATCTTTCAACTGCTTTGAAAAATGGACCAAGTAATGTGGCTAGAACTACAGAAAATATAGTTCGTTTACTTAATTTTTAAAGGGATGTAAACGTATATTGTTGATGAGGTATCTAATATACATACTTATGAAAGCGGTTTATAATATAGGTAAGAATGAAAGAAGGCGGTTGAGGTGAAGGACTTAAATGAAGTAATGATTGGAAAACCTGTAAAGATTAGTCACGTTTTACTGGGTGTGATTTTAGTTGTTTTATTATCTTTATTTGTAACGGGATTTGGTTACTTGCCTTGGTGGATATTTTTAATTGTCCTAATTCTTGGTATTTTTATTACACTACCAACTTGCTTTAGTTCTTATTGGTCGATCGATAAGAAGAGGATAAAAATTATTACTTATAGCGACAAAGATATTATTAAGTTAATGCAACTTTTGGGACTGAAGAAAAAATATACGCAAATAATTGATTTAAATCAAATCAAAACTGCAGAGATAAGATATACAAAAAATGTAAGAATGAGTCCAGTAGATTTTAATCCCGATTACCTTACTTTATATTTACAAGATGAGAAAAATAAAGCGTACAGTTTGTCCTTAGGTAAAATTAGCTATCAACAAATTGAACTAATTTTGCAATTTTTAAAGGAAAATCAAATAGAAATAATTGATAAACAGGGAATTGTTAGTCTCTTGAAAAATAATATAGACTTATTTACACATTTTCACAAAAAATGGACAGCAATCTAGAATACTAAAAAACTTCTACTATTAAAAAAAGTAGAAGTTTTTTTAGTGGTGTGGAGGAATTAAAAAATCGCCTAGAAGTAAATGATACAGCAATTCAAAATAATTTAGCTGTTAGCTTAGATCAATTAGTAGAAATTATCTAATTCTAATTAAAGCGGATTTGAACCCTCTAAGTTGATTGTATTACAAAATCATGTACAATATTAAGTACAAAGTGACCTAATTTTATAGAAAAAAGTGCCACTTTGGCATAAAAAATCAATATGAAATGTGAAGGAGGAAGATTTATGACGTTAGCATTAACTCAAAGTGATTTTAGAGCAAATTTAAAGAAATACTTAGATCAGGTCAACGATGATGATGAAGTAGTTTATATTGCTAGATCTAATAGTCGATCAGTAGCAGTTCTTTCACAAGATAAATTATATTGGATGGAGAAAGCTCTCCGAGCAAAAGAAGACTCTTTAGAGTACGCAATCGCTCGTGATCAACTAATTCAAAGACATGAGTTACCAGAGGATCCAATTGTAGAATCAACTGATGATTATTGGGAGCAATTTAAGTAATGGGAAAACTACAGTTTAGACCACGAGCAACATTTAATGCTGATTTAAAACGGCTTGGACGTATTGATCCTACTATTATTGATGATGTAAGAGCTGCAATTGATGAGTTACTTGAAACAGGTACTTTGCCTCTTGAGTATAGAGATCATCAACTTAAGCGTCGCTTATCTGGATATCGTGAATTTCATATTCGCGATACTCCTAAAGGAGAGCGTCCTACTGAATCGAATGATGTAGTAGTCATTTGGTATATTGAACGTAATGAATTAGTAGCAGTGGGTGTGCGAGTGGGGAGCCATGATAGGCTTTTTCCAAATCAAAATAGCTCAAAAAAATATCATAAATAGCTTATGTAGACGTACTATTTTTATTTATAGAAGTAGTACGTTTTTATTATGTTCAAATTTTAGTTTTCTAAGTGTATTAATTAATTCCTGATCTTTGCCCCATTTAACACTAAAAAAACTTCTACTTTTAATGGTAGAAGTTTTTTAGTGTTCTTATTAATCTTCACTTTGATCCCAAATCTTTTTAGCAGCTGGGATTTTGCCTAAATCAGTGATTTCATCTTTATCTAACACAACTAAATTGTTAGGTCCTTGTGCTAGTTGGTTAAAACTATCTAGGCTTTGATTTCTGAAATAACCATCTCCGGCTTTATCAAGAGCTTTTTGTAATTTATCAATTCGATAAGCGTCGGCATCAGCTTGAGTTTTTACTGCTTCAGCATTTGCTTTTGCAGTAGCAACAAGTGCATCGTTCTTGGCTTTAGTAGTTAATTCAATATTTCTAGCTTCACCTTCCGCACGAGCAATAGCGGCAGTTTTTTCACGGTCAGCAGTTAACTGCTTATCCATGGCCTTTTGAATTTCTGGACTAGGGAGCAATTCATCGACGTTAACACGAACTACTTGAATTCCATAAATATCAGTTAAATCACCAATTGCTTTTGATAATTGGGCATTGATCTCACTAGTTGAACCTAATGCTTCATTCAATTCCATTCGTCCGATAATATCACGTAAATGACCACGAATTAATTGCACCATCGATTCAACGGAGTCAGTATTGTTGTAAAAATACTTGTATGCATCAGTGACAAGATAGTTTAAGGTTAGGCTGGTGGTGATTTCAGCATTATCCTTAGTGATAATACGATATTTGGAAATTTCTAAGGGCTGCAAAGCTAAGCTTACCTTTCTCAAGCTTTGAAAAATTGGCCAAATAAAAACTAAACCAGCTTTAACCATCCTCGAGTATTTACCTAACGTTTCGACTAAACCGACATAATTTTGCGGTACGATTCGCAAACCACATAAAAAATAGATAAGAATTAATAAAAAAATTACTCCTATAAAAACATACGTCATCCCTATAGCCTCCATTAATTGAATTTAATGATATTATCTAATACTTTAAGTAAAAATGAAAGATTATTTAATCATTTTTGTTGTATCGATAGTAACTTTTAAGCAATAACTTTATGTAAGCATAAAAAATACTACTATAGTTTTTTCAGTGAAAATGCACGTATTTGGCGATCTGTGTCGCTTAACTTATATAATTTTGCATCTTAGTTTCTTTTTTTGACCACTTAATAAAAATAGCTTGTAAATTAAAATCTGAGCAGTAATATTAAAATATAAATAAAAAATTAAAGGGAGAGGTTAAAGATGAAGCTAAGCGGAATATTTAGAATAAACAAAAGTCGCTTTATTCTAATTTTTTTAATGATAATATTTGCTGCTGTAATAGATACCCTTTCTCAGTATTTGATGACACCGGCATTTAATAATTTAAAGAATTTGAATTTTTTAGGCTTTGTAATCTTTATTGCTTTATCAAGGCTCTGTGATATTTGCCGGTTATTATTGAATTCTGGTTCGGACTACTTATACAGTAAACAAGGTCAAAGTTATTTACATCAAATAAGAAAAAAGATCAGCTTATATTTGTTTAAAAAGCAAATTGATGATACAGCGGCAGTTCAAAATAATTTAGCTGCTAACTTGGATCAATTAACTAGAAACTATTTAACGCCAATTAAAGCTGCCTTCTTATATGGGTTGATGGTTATTTTTTCAATAGTAGTGTTATTTTCTTATAATTGGAGCTTAGTTTTCTTAACGCTTATCCTAACTGTAGTTTCACTTTTCTTACCGAAAGCATTTGAAAAAATGAGCTCAAATGCCACCATTAAAGTCACTGAAAATAATGAAAAACTTTTAAAAGCAATTTCAAACTGGATTAATGGCCTAGATGAATTAAGAAGATATAGTAGTTTTAGAATTTATTCCCAGTCGATGAATCAAGCTGCTGATGACTATAAAAAAGCTGCTATTCACCAAGGTGCAACAATTGCTATTGCAGATCTGACTACCGCTATTGTTAATATAGGTGGACAGATAATCTTGATGATTCTGTCTGCATATTTATACTTTAATGGTCAAATAGTCTTTGGTGCCGTTATTACAACAATTCAATTTTGTTCAACAGTTATGAATGGGACTGCATTATTAGCTGCTCAATGGAACTTAATTAAATCATCAAAGAAGTTAAATGAAAAAATAACTTCATTAGAGGCCGCGAGCGCACCTTTACAAAATGAGCATCAAGATGAAAACGTAGCTAAATTACAGATAAAGGGGCTACAGCATCAATTTAAGAATGGTGAACTTATTTCTTACCCCGATTTAACTATAAAAAGTGGTGAAAAAGTTTTAGTAACAGGCGATAGTGGTAGTGGAAAATCGACTTTATTTAAGCTGATCTTAGGTAAATTATCACCAACTAGTGGAAAAGTAATTTTTGAAGATAAGAATGGTAAAGAAATTAAACTCAATCGGGATGAACTTGGATATGTAGCACAAGATAATACTCTTTTCCCCGATACTATTGAAAATAATATGACAATGTTCAATTCAAAGCTTGATGAGAAAGTAAAAAGAGTAGCTAAACAAGTTGAGTTTGAAAATGATCTTAAAAAAATCCCCGATGGTTTAAAGCATGAAATTAATTTAGATGAAGGAAATCTATCAGGAGGACAAAAGCAAAAAATCGTTTTGGCAAGAGCAATTTTAGCCGGATCAAAATGGCTCTTTATTGATGAGGGAACAAGTGCAATTGACAGTAAAGCCACAAAGAAAATCCTAGAAAATTTACTTGATCAGGAAACTACTATTGTCATGATTGCCCATAATTTTAATGATGAGCTAGAGAACCTGTTTGATCGGAAAATCAGCTTGAAAAATGGAGGTGAACAGGGATGAGCTTTAAGGGATTTATCAAGACAAACTACCTTAGATTTATTTATATCAATTTTTTATCCATTATTTCTGGATTAGGCGCAATTGGTGCAGGGTATGTCCAAATGTACTGGTTAACTTTCATCAAGAATAAAAACTGGATGGGAGTGTTATGGACAAGTCTTGCTATCGGGGTCTTATATTTAGCAGCGCAAGGGTTAATTTATTACATTCAGTTTGTTACTCGTATTCAAGAAGAGGAATATAATAAAAAAATTCGTAATAATCTTGCTAGTCATTACTTTAAGGATAATAAGTATCACAAAATAGCTGCGGTTCAAAATCGAATGACCAACGATCTTGAGATGGTAAGAGAAAATTATTTTGATTGGTACCCTATTGTTCCTTTTTATGGAACAATGTTCATTGGTGCTTTAGTTGCCTTACTCACAATTCATTGGCAAATTTTTATTGTAAGTATTTTGATTGATATTGCATCTTACTATATTCCTAAACTTATTCAGAAAAAGATGGAAAAAGCGACAACCAATGTTTCTGTTCAAAATAAACATTATTTAGATGTGTTGGAAAAATGGTTTTCTGGGGTTGAAGAATTACATAGATATTTTGCTGGTGCAAAGCTATTTCAGGTTCAGAGCCAGGCAGCTAATAAGATTGAAAAAGCGCATGTTCATCAAACGGGTACCCAGCAAGAACTAATTGTAATAAATGGATTATGTAACTCAATAGGACAATTAATCCTTCTTTCTATAACTGGATACATGATTACGCAAGGACAAGTACTCTTTGGTGCAATTATGTCAGTGCAAAATTTTGCAGCTAATATTTCCATTGGCTTGCAACAAATGATCCAAGCATTGAGTTTTATGAAATCTTCTGAAGAACTAATGGACCAAATTAGCAGTGATTCTGCACCATTACAGAATAATTTAAATATTCAGAAGAAAAAGCCAGCTCTAATTTCTACTGAGAATTTAGCTTTAGCTTTTCCAAATGGTGAGAAATTAAGTTTTCCTGATATTCAAATAAAATCTGGAGAAAAAATTTTGTTAACTGGAGATTCCGGAGCTGGAAAATCTACCTTGTTTAAATTGATCTTAGGTTCAATAAAACCGACACAAGGATCGATTATTTTTAAAGATAAAGATGGAAAAGAAATTGATCCTGATATGTCGAAGATGGGGTATATTCCACAAGATCCAAATCTATTTCCTGGGACGATTGAAGAAAACATTACTATGTTTAATTCAAAATTAAATTCTCAAGTAGAGCCTATAATCAAAGAGGTTAATTTCGCTAATGATATTTCTAAATTCAAGGAAGGATTAGAGCATCAATTAAATCTAGATAAACTAAATATTTCGGGCGGTCAGAGACAAAAGATTGTTCTAGCCCGGGCTAAAGTTCATGGAAGTGACATAATTTTGATCGATGAAGGAACTAGTGCGATAGATCAAAAGGCAACTATGAATATTTTAAAGAATTTAGTTAAGGGTAAAGAGACGATTATTTTTATAGCACATAATTTTAATCAAGAAATGCGTGCATTATTTGATCGTGAAATTCATTTAGTTAAAGACTAAAGGTAAAAAAATACTGGTAATCAATGTTAAAAGAAATATTGATTACCAGTATTTTTGTTTAAAGGGATTATGACTTAAATTAAACTAACTCACTTTTAGGAACTCACATTTCTAAAATATATGTATTAAAACTTTCATTTACAGCTACATTAAATTGATTAAGTAGCGTCATAGCTGCCCAATCAGTATCGTCTGCTTCAAAAAATATACTTTCGAAAGAGCTGAACATATCTAATAGCACGCTTTGAGTGAACTTAGGACATGTTTTTGGATTCGTAGAACAAATATAAGCAATCTCATTATTTTCAGTAAAAATAATATTTTCAATTTGAAAATTTTCATTAAGTTGATAATATCCTGTTTTAGTAGGAACTTCTTTAATAAACTGATCTTTTGAGATAGTTAGTGGTGACACAACTTTATGACTGTTTTTATAATATTGGTATAGAAAATCACAACAGTCTAAATATTTATTATTGTGTATATTGAACTTTTGAATAGTTATTTTTTCTTCAGGAAGCAATTTCATATTATCTTTTTTAACAGTTAATGAAAAACACCGTCTTTTTAATTGAAAGCCATTTTTAGTTAAAAAATCGATTAAATACTTTTCAGTTGAATCAAGCATAACTTGTAGTGGCTTCTTTTTATCTTGCATGATTAAAGAAAAAGGCGAAGAGAGTGGATGTGTAAGAAGGTTAAATTTAAGATAGCAATTTTGATTATGATAATCATTGGTGTAGGTAGAGATGGTGCCGATATTTTTGTTATTTTCAAATAATTGATAAGTGTTTGAATTGATTTTCAAAATATTATTGGTCATTTTATTCTTAATCCTTACTAAAACAAAAGAAGTATTAAAATAAATATAGCGTAAAAGTAAGATTTATTAAATAATTTTATATAAAATTAGGGATTATTGAATTTAAATACGATTTTAACCTCAAGGCAAAACTTAGCGATGCGATTAACTAAGAGTATGAGAAAAATTATTTTGTATTATCTCTTGCATTTAAAAATAATGCTGGTATGATGAAAGTGTAAATTGAATAGGTGATGACGTTCACCAATTAAACCGAGCAAAATCTAACGACGTCTACTTCCTACAAACTCTTTTTGAGTAGCAGGCGGTAGGGGTCGTATTTATTTTGCTCTTTTTTGTATATCAGGAGGTATTTTAAATGACTGTTTATGTAGAAAAAGTTAGAGCATTAGAGATTTTTGATTCAAGAGGTAATCCAACTGTAGAAGTTCATGCTTATTTATCTGATGGAACAGTAGCTAAAGCTGAAGTTCCTTCTGGAGCTTCAACAGGTGAAAAAGAAGCTGTTGAATTAAGAGATGGTGGCAAACGTCTTCAAGGAAAAGGCGTAACTCAAGCTGTTGCAAATGTAAATGGTCCAATCAATGATGCTCTTAAGGGCTTGAGTCCTTACAATCAGGCAGAGATTGACCGGACAATGATTAAACTAGATGGAACCCAAAATAAAGCTAAGTTAGGGGCCAATGCAATCTTAGGTACTTCAATGGCAATTGCACGCGCAGCAGCTAGGTCAAAAGATGAACCACTATATCGTTATCTTGGGGGATGTGAGTTAGAAATGCCACAAACTTTTCATAATGTAATTAATGGAGGGAAGCATGCTGATAATGGAATTGATATTCAAGAATTTATGATTACTCCTGTTGCTAAAAATTCATTCCGCGATGGTTTTGAAAAGATAGTTAATACCTACCATGCATTAAAAGCCGTAATTGAAGAAGCCGGATTTGAAACTGGATTGGGAGATGAAGGTGGCTTTGCTCCAAATCTTAATAGTTCTGAAGAAGCCTTAAAGATATTGCGAAAAGCCATCATTAAAGCGGGGTATAAACCTGGAGAAGATATTGCAATTGCTTTTGATGCTGCAGCAAGTTCTTTCTATAATACGGAAGATGGAAAATATCATTTTGAAGGCCACGTCTGGAATGGGGAAGAAATGCTTAAGTATTATGACAAATTATTAAAAGAATTCCCAGAAATTATTTCTTGTGAAGATCCTTTTGATGAAAATGATTGGGAGAATTTTGAAAAATTTACTGCTAAATTTGGCTCTACTCATCAAGTCGTTGCAGATGACAATGTATGTACCAATCCTAAACTTGTTAGAAAAGCGATTAAGGATAAATTATGTAACTCTATTTTAATTAAACTTAACCAGATAGGAACTATTACAGAAACTCTTGAAACAATTCGTTTAGCTAGAAAGAACAATATGACAACGATGGTATCTCACCGTTCGGGTGAAACAGGTGACACATTTATTGCTGACTTTACAGTTGCTACCAACGCCGGGCAATTAAAATCTGGGGCACCAGCAAGATCAGAAAGAGTAGAGAAATATAATCGATTACTTGAGATTGAAAATCAGATCGGTGTTGAAAATGAAAGATTGAATCATTTTCCAAATAATGTAGATTTTGATTAGTTAAAAGCTTAAGTGATAAAAAAATGCTGCTAAATCAAGGCTTAATAACCTTTAGATTCAGCAGCATTTTTTTAGATTAATATTAAAGTATTTAATACTTATGTTTTAGATTGGCGTACATATTTCTAGCAACTTCAATTAAGGTTACGATTCCAAAGAAGATAGCTGAGGAAAGTAGAGCTTTATCTGAATTCTTAGCGATGATTGAAATAACAAATGGAGAAATTACAGCACCAATGTCCATCATAATTAAGCATAATGTAGTAGCAAGATTACTTAATTTGTCAGGGACACTTAAGGAGATCGATTTAAAGATGTACGGCATTACAATACCAAAACCTGCTCCTAGTACAATACATCCTGCTACTAATACATAGGTATTTCTTGCGCTACTAGTTAAGTAAAAGCCAAGCGCATTTAAAAGCATACATAAAACCCATACCCATTTGTTTAGTTTAGTATAAAGCCAATTAAATGCCATGCCACATGGAATACCGGTAATGGCAATTACTGCTAGCATTAACGAAGCCATACTTTCATTTCCTAAATGAAAATCTACGATAAAACTAGGAAGTTTATAAGCAAGAGCCATGTAGAAAATATAAATTAAAAGTGTAAGGATGCTGAGATAAATAATGTTTGAATTAAAAGCTTGCTTTATATTAGAAAGAGAAAAATGTTTTCCAGAAGAATGCTTAGTTTTCTTAGGAACTTTAATAAAGTGTTCAAACATAAAAAATACGGGAATGGCAAGAATGTATACCCAGAAAACAGCGTGCCAAGATAAGGTAACTAGATAACAAATAATAAAGGCAGAAGCGATGTAGCCCACATCGTTCATAATGTTTTGGAACCCTAATAGGCGATTGAGTTCAGTTTTATTATTTTCATAAATCATCATAATTAAACTGACGGCTAAGGAGTTATAAATTCCGATACCAAGTCCAAGTAAGATGCGGAGAATAAATATTAGCCAAAAACTATTAACAATTACTGGTAAAGTTCCGCAGATTCCAACTAGAGCTAATCCAATTAAAATTACTTTTTTTCTGCCAATTTTTTTAACTAGAAAAGGATTTATTAAAAGACCAAATATTTCTCCAAAATTGGGAATAGTAGTAAGTAATTCAACAGTAACACGAGGAATATTAGGAAAGGCTTTTTCCATTAAGGGAAGAGCAGGAGAAATAACTGAAGGCATCATAATAAAGAGAGATATTGCTAGTAAAGTAGCTTTAAATATTGGTTTAGATACCTCTTTTTCAATATTCATAACTATCGTCCTTTCGTTGACAATATTGCTTTCAACGTCATTCTAACAAAGATAGGTAGAAGAAGAAAAAATAACTATCAAGAGCTTCAATTAAGGGTCTTTTATTACAATTTCTCTATGAGAGAGTAAAATAAACTTATATAGATGGTAAATAGTCTCACCTTAAAAGGAGAAAATTATGAACGCAATTTTTGAAAGAGAAGCAGTTAGAAAATATACTAATGAAGAAGTAGAAGAAGAAAAAATTCAAAAACTAATTAATGCTTTTCAAGCTTCACCTTGTGCCATGCATCAAACAGATGTCATGGAACTTAGCGTCATTACAAAACCAGAACTACTTAAAAAGATAGAAGATAGTACCGACAATTCTTGTTACAATGCACCGTTAATATTTATGATTAATAATTAATACTAAAAAGGACAGTCAGTTTGGTGAAGGGGATGCTTCTGTAGCTGCTGAGAATGTAATGGTAGAAGCGGCAGATTTAGGTTTAGGATCAGTTTATGTAATGGGCGGAGTATTTGCACTAAATAAGTTTCCTGAACTTCAAAGAGAATTAGGAATGGATGAAGGTTATGAAACTAGTGTGCTCGTGCCAATTGGTTATCCAGCCGATAAAGAACAAGTAGAAGATAGACGTAATCGTTATAAAGTAGTTAGAAAATAAGTGAAAATATACTAAAAAGGTACAGTGACGCTATATGTAGTGGCTGTACCTTTTTAACTATATTTTATTTACTTAAATCAATAATTTTATCGAAAAGTTTCTTTTCTTGATCAGAAATTTTATGGGCTACTTCAATTACTGCAAAGTTAGGATTAGTTAGAAGTGTTTTATGAATTTGCAATGAAAGCTTATTATCTAACGCACTGGTTGCTTCATCAGCAAGTAAAATTGGTCTTTTAGCTAAAATAGCTCGAGCAATTTCAATTCTCTGAATTTGGCCTCCAGAAAGATTATTACCATTTTGACCAACTTGATAGTCGAATCCTTTGCTGTCAATTAATTCTGTCAGTCCAGCTAATTGAATAGCATTCATTAATTCATCTTTTGAATATTTTTTACCTAAAGTTAAGTTAAAAAGCAAACTTCGATCAAAAATAAATGGTTTTTGGTTGATATAACCGAAATATTCATGAGCCTTGTTCCAGTTATCTTCTATATGTTGATCATCGATAATGACTGAACCAGCAGTTGGAGTAAGCTGTCCTACTAACAAGCGTAAGAGAGTAGTTTTACCAAAACCACTTGGAGCCATTAGTAATATTTTTTCGTTCTTTTCGAGTGTAAAGGATACATCTTTTAAAATTGATTTATCATTCATAATATATGTTAAATTTTCAATCTTTAATTGATTAAAAGATAAAAAAGATGAGGTAGGGGATGTATTTTTTGAGTGTAGTGCCTTTTCGATTTTGTCCCAGATTGGTTTAGTAGAACGTATTTGGTTAATCTGATCAAAAATCATTGTAATTGGATTAATAAAGTCATTAGATAATTGAACAATCATGACTAATGTACCCGCTCCAATTTGGCCATTGAACATTAGAATGGCGCCAACTAAAAATGGAACGATAAAGCTGAAAATATCTGCTATTGTAATAATTAAAGTAGAAATAGCTCCCTGGGTATAGTTCAAAGAACGCAATGCATTCTCCATTTGTTTTGCTTGTTTGATTACATAAGAAACAAGCGGCATTTCAACATCATAGAGCATCGCTGTTTTCGAACCATTAATAGCATCGGTGACGGCTTGAGTGTAATCGGCATTTTTTTCTTCCCAAATGCTAGCTTTATTTTGAATATCTTTTACAAATAGTTTCTGAATAAGTCCTGGAATAATTGTAGTGATTACAAAAATTATCGTTAATAGCCAAGAGTTTAATAAGCCAACAATAATTGAAATAATAAAAGCTGCTATCTCAGAGATAATCATTAATTCGTTTGTGGTTTTAAGTAACTCAATTTGCTTTAGGTCATTAGTCATTAAATTAAGACCCTCTTTTTGTGAATCAGCTTGTTGACTTACTAAGTAGTTGATAGTTTTATCCTTGAGCTTAATATTAATATCCCGTGTAATATCGAAACGTAAATAACGATATCCAAAATTTAAGAACATGATAACAATTAGAACAGTTGCTCCTAAAAGAGCGATAAGAACTAATTGCTTTAATGAGCCACGATGATATTGTGCACTATTTAGCATTATCTTTGTGACATAAGCGATGACGACATTACCACAAGCACTTATGCAGGCTAAAAGGGCATAAAGTGCTAGCTTCTTTTTGTTAGCAAACTTTAAAGACATAATATACCTTTCTAGACCCCATCAAAGTGACTTATTTAGTCGTTTCTTCTTTGATAAGAATAATATTAGCACACTTTATTAAATTATGAAAATAAAATTATAAAAAGTATTGCAAAAAATATTATAAATTATTAATATAATCAAAAAGTTTGTTAATAGAGATAGGTGAAAAGATGAATACTTGGATCGATATGCATACCTTTATTCCATATTTATTTGCCTTTTTGTTTTGGGGCTTTCAAGACTTGTTTAAGAAAATATCATGGAAATGGTACGTGGGTGCGATAATATTTACAGTAAGCTTAGCTTTGATTTTTCCTTTAGTTGGATTGAAATCATATGTCAATGAAGTTGCAATTATTTCGGAATCATTGATGATTGTTTTTAGTTATAAATTAATGATCAAGAGATTAAGTGGACCAGTAACTTTCTTTTCAGGTTTGCTTGTTGGTTTATTTTGGGGAGTGGCATTATTTAGCTTAGTAGGAGTTATTTATAATATCAATTAATAATAAGGAGTAGAATTGGGCTATGGAAATAGAAGAAGTAAACATATAAAATCAACAGATGATCATATACCAATAAAGAAGTTGACTAGTAATGAAATAAGTAGAAATACGGTTTTAATTGTTAATTCTTTAGAAGACAAAAAAACTGATGCATCAAAGTTTATTTAACAATGATGTATCAGTTTTTTAGTTAGAGTATTTTTCAAATGCTTTAAGTTCTATAAGAATGATTGTGAGATCCAGTAGAAATTAAGTCAATAGTTAATAATTCTAATTGACCTTTATGAATTTTATATACTAAAACCCAATTTCCAGCGTTATTATGTTCAACATGCAACGCACGCATAGACTTGAATGAACCTTTTAATTGATGATCATCGTATTTTTGAGCAAGAATCTCAAATTTTTCTTCAACTAATAAATTGATAACATGTTTCAACTTATTGGTATCGTAGTGTTTTCTTTTGAGCTTCTTGTAATCTCGCTTAAATTGAGGAGTGAAGTTGATTTTTGCCATTAATCTTTATCAAGCTCCTCAAATAATTCATCTACTGAATCTGCAGTTTTGTAATCTCCTATTTTGTATTCTTGGAGTGATTTTTCTATGTTAGATTTCATTGTTGGAGAAATATCTGAATATCTTGATAAATTAACTGGTATAGCGTTTTCGCTTACTACTTGCGTTAAAATCATTCTCATTGCTGATGACCAATCAAGACCATATTCGTTAAAAACATCAGTTGCTTGTTTTTTTAAATCTTCCGGTAATCTCAAACTTACAGTAGTTGTCATAATTTTCACCTCAAATGTATTATGTTTAACCACATTATAACACATGATAAAACATTTTTGATGAATCTAAGAGGCCTTTGCGAATAAATTAGGTTGTTAATAATGTAGAAGATAGGTATAAAATAGCTAAAAAGTTAATATCAGAAAAAGGCAGCAATTCAAAGATAAAATCACTGCCTTTTTTTAATTAATCCATTCATCACGCAAAATATCGTATTTCATGCAATCATAGTATTTTTCTTTATAAAAACGTACTTTCCTAATTTAAGCTTCTTTTTTTAAACCTATTTTTTGAGCAAGATGGATCATTCGTGGGTTTCCACTCCAAGTAGTCAACCCGATATGCTCTAATTCTGGATATTGGTCAAAAATTTCAGATATTCATATTTTTAGTACTCGACTTCCTATTCCACCGTGCCAATAGGTGGGATTATAAATAACTATGCCAATTTCAAGCCAACGGGTTACTTCATCTATCCAATTTTTTGAAACCATCCCGATGCCTTTTTCATCTAAACAGATGCATTTACAAGAATTGCTTAGTAGATAGTCAGTAATGGGACTATGTTCAAACTGAGAAAAAGAAAGATAAGCATAATAATCATTAAAATAGGGCTCATTCCATTTAGTCCATTCAGGATTTTTATCTTGAAAACCGTCTCGCCAAATATGTTTTAAATACTGTGAATTAAAGGAAGATAAAGTTAATAATTTATTTTTCTGTGTCATCTAATTTTCTCCCGTATTTAACAATATAAAAAAGTTGAGTTACTAAAGTAATTAGCCAAATTATTGTTAAAGTGCCTGAAATAGCAAAAAGTATATACGAAAATTGAGGGTCATCTTTTAATTGATGTGAGGCATAGATCATTAATAGGATGCCACTCCAGAAGCTTAGATTACTTATAAAGTCTAATGATTTTATTTTTGAATTTGTTTCAATTGTTTTTAACTTAGAAGCATCTTTATTACCTTTATCATCGCTAGTATTTTTAATTGCGCTTCTAAAGTAATAAAAGGCGGCACTGAGCAAAATGATAATCTCTATTATGTACCAAATAATTTGTCTAGAATTGTGAGCTTGTATTTGTAAATACGATACCGATATTAATAATCCAATACCAATTATTGAAACAATAGCTGCAAGAATGTACCTTATTCTATTTTTCATTCAATCATCCCCAATTCGTTATTGTAAGCTAAATGGTTTTAAAGTTAATGATTTATTTTTTAGTGTCATCTACTTGTCTATCATATTTAACAACATAAAAGAGTTGAACTAATACTGTGATTAGCCAAACTACTGTTGTTGTACCAGAAATGGTTAAAAGAATGTATGAAAACGGGAGATCTTCATGTAATTGACTCGAAGCATAAATCATTAATACAAGACCACACCAAAAACTGGTGTTACTGATAATATCAAAGGCTTTTGCTTTTGATTTTGTTTCTAGCAGCTTTAGATCAGGATCATTGTCTTCCGTATTATCTAAGTCAGCAATACTAGTATTTTTAATAGCATTTCTCAAGTAAAGAAAAGCACTAATAAGTAAGACTATGATAGCTAAAGCATACCAACCGAGGCCTTTGTATCTATGTTCGCTAATTTGTAAATACCCTGCAAAGATCAATAGACCAATGCAAAAAACTGAAAAAACGAATGCAAGGATATATTTAACTCTATTTTTCATTCAATCATCTCCAATTCGTTATTGTAAAAATATAAAATTATGTTAGATTAATAATAAATAAAAAAATAATTAATGTAAATAGAATTAGGTTAAAAATGAGTCTAGAGATCAAATCTTATGAACAAAAATATTTTAATGAGTTGTGCTTAGTAATGGATAGAGCAAGAAAACAAGAACTTCAGAGTGAAGATTTGGAAGAGGTTTTTCTACCATTACGAGATGCACCATATTTAGATTATTTTTTGTCTTGTAAAATTTATGTAGCGTTTGAGGATGGGGTATTAGCTGGATTTATTGGTTTTCGGCCAGGTAGTTTGAATTTTATTTATGTTGATCCAACTCACCAAAATAAGGGGATTGCGACTGAGTTAATTAAAAAAGCCTTAACTGAGTTAGAGAGACCTGTTAGATTAGAAGTATTTACTGATAATGAACGAGCAAAAGCTTTATACAGGAAATTTGGTTTTGAGAGAGTAAATACACTTACTGAAAAGTGGTCAGATGAATTTCCTGTCGTTTTTTCACAAGATACGATGGAATTGAGATAAATTATTATGCGAAAAATTTTGATATCTACTGTTCATCATCCGAATATTATGAATAGTGAACTTATTGATGTAATCAATCATCTAAAAAAATACTTTGATAATATTTATTTAAGTGTAAGTATCGTTACTTCACAAAATATCCGAGATAGGTTTAAAGAAAATAACATTAATTTTATAACTATACCAGCCCAGGGAGCAGCTGATGCAAGAAGAAAAGTATTAACTTTTGCATTAGCTCATGAAAAAGACGACTGCCTCTATCTGTATTGTGATTTTGATAAAATAATTACTGCTATTTTAAATACAAGAGATGAATTTGTTACTTTTATTGACAACTTGGAAATAGAAAATGGATATCAAATAATTGGTCGAGATTGGGCTACTTTTTCAACATATCCAGATACTTGGACAGAGACGGAACAGATTACTAATAAAGTAGCAGCAGATATTTTGAAAATTAGTAATCTTGATATTTTAGCTGGATGTTGCGCATTCAATAGTAAAATTGGAAAAACTATTATTCAAAATTCAAAAGAAATACTAACGGACGTAGAATGGCCGTTGATATGCAACCAACAAAATATTGAACTAAACTATGTTTCTGTTTCTTTTTTAATTTTTGAATATAAATATAATCAAGGAAGGAATGACTATAATTGGCAAGGCTACATTCCCCGATTAAAGTTAGCATTACAAGCTCTACGTATTTTTAAAAAGTATGACTTTTGAAAACTATTAACAACAAAAAATGGAAGAAAAATCTATGTGTCTAATTTGTGAACGAATTGAAATGATTAAAGATAATGAAAATAAATTCTTTGTGAAAGAGTTAAAAACAGGTTATGTGGTATTGGGTGATAATCAGCATTTTAGAGGCTACACGCTTTTTCTTTATAAAAAACATAAAAATGAACTATATGAGTTAGATTCGACTGAAAGGCAAGCTTTCTTAGAAGAAATGTCGTTAGTCGGTGAAGCAGTCTCAAAAGCTTTTGAATGTGAAAAAATGAATTATGAATTGCTGGGAAACGGTGATTCTCATTTGCATTGGCATTTGTTTCCAAGAGTGAGCGGAGATTTAGGAGAATATGGCTACCATGGCAAGGGGCCAGTATGGTGGTATCCACGAGAAAAAATGTATAGTGCAGAGAATGTATTGAATGATAAAGAGCTTGAAGAACTAAAGCAAAAGTTGAAGATTGAATTAGATAAAATGTATAAATGAAGGATTAAAAATGCTTATTGACACTAAAAAATTACAAAAAGCTGTCCTTGAAAATAAGAAAAACCATAATTTTAATACTACTGATATTAAGTTTGAACTTCTTCTATTATATGGAGAAGTAAATGAACTTTTTCAGGCGTGGCTAAAGGATGATCCGGAGAACATCAATGAAGAATTGGCAGATGTTGCAATTTTTCTTTTAGGAATTTCAGAAATGGTAGGAAGCGATCTTGGTGAAGATATTCTTAGAAAGATGGAAATTAATAAAAGGCGAAAATACATTGATGGAAAAAAGATTGAAGGATAGAAAATGACACAAATTGAATTAACTCGCTTTCGGATTAAGAAAGGTAAAGAGAGAAAAGCCCAAGAGTGGATGAATTTCTTAAATGAGCATCACGTCGATACAGTTAAAACAATGGCTGCTGAAAAAATGTATGTTGAGACTGTCTTTAGTGAAAAGAATGAAGATGGATATACATATTTTTACTGGTATTCTGTCCAAGGCGAGAATGGTCAGAATGTTGAAGAATCAGAAAGCTATATAGATAAGAAACATATTGAGTATTGGGATGAATGTATTGATTCAACCTATAATCCAGTAAATATGAAAGTTCAACAAAGTTTAATCGCACCAGAAATAGAGAAAATAATTAATGAGGATAATTTATGACAACAAATTTATTGCCAGTTAATAGTATCCTTAATCCCCGAGATTTGGGTGGAATAGTGGGATTAAATGGAAGAAAGATAAAAACACACCGGCTGATTAGAACGGGAACCCTTATCCGTATGTCTGATGAGGATATCCAATTTTTAAAAAATTACGGTTTAACGACAATCATTGATTTGCGATCAAAGAGTGAAAGAAAAGATCATCCCGATCCGCAAATTGAAGGTGTTAAAAATATTTCTTTGCCTCTTTCTGAAGAAGAAGGGACTTTAGGTGGGATTCAAGATTTATCACGAGAAGATGATTTATATCATCATGATCCTCATTCTGCCTTTAAAATGATGTGTGACCACTATAAGGATCACGTAGTAAAAGCTCATGATCAAAATACAGTTCGTCAGGTTTTAAGTATTTTAGCTGAAAAAGAAAAGGGAGCAACTATTTTTCATTGTACCGAAGGAAAAGATCGTACTGGTTTTGTAGTTTTATTTGTTTTATATATTTTAGGTGTTGATTTAGAAGTAATTCGTCAAGATTACTTAGCGTCTAATTCCATTCTTTCTGCTTATCGAGCAGAACGTGATAAAAAGTTTGAAAATGCAGGTGAAAACCTTACCTTTAGGAGTAATATGCGAATCTTGAGCTCGGCTTCTGATTCCTTTTTTGATACGATATTACTTACAATTGAAGAGCAGTATCATGATATGGATGCATATTTGAAAAATGTGTTGGATGTGACACCTGAATTAAGAGATCGTTTACGTAAGCTTTATTTAGAGGAAAGGTGAGCTTTAGACAAAATAAAGTATCTTTATAAAGTAATACATAATTTCAGATCAGAGTTTTAACTTAAGAGTCATTAGACAGAACGGAGTTTACAAAAGGAGTAAGATAAATGGAATTAGAAGTACATATGCTTGTCCCTTATTTATTAGCCAGCGTATATTTTATTTTTCAAGATTGGTTTCAAAATATCGCTTTAAAATGGTATGGTATCGCAATAGTTGCGATCGTAATTATTTATTGGATATTTAATATACGGATCCATCTTAATATAATTCAGATTGGTGCAGAGCTGATTCAAATAATATTAGCTTACCTTTTATTAACAAGAAAATTCAGTAAATTAACTACTTTTGGATTAATTATGATAATCGGTATTGTAACTGCAGTTGTTATTTTTTGTTAATTCGTGGAAAAATAATTAAAGATAATAATAAACTAAGAAAAGTTATTCTTAGTTTATTTTTTCGTCTTAAAAACTATGATATAATTTCTACGTAATAAAATGCGAACATATGTGCGAAAAAATAGAAAGAAAGGGGATAAATATGCTAACAATTTATGATTTAAAGAATAATGTAATGCTTAAACAACCAGATTTCTTTAAGTTGGTCGAAGGATATGACTCTTTTAAGGGAGTTAGTTTTGTTGGAAGTTTTAAAATAATAGAGAAAGAGCTTTTGCCACGCTTTAAACAGATTGATCTAATTTTAGGGATGGAAGATCAGAAAACTGGTAAGAATTTAGATCAATTATTAAATGTCTCTAATAAAGTAAAGCAGCTATTGTCTTTAAGTCGGGATTCAGACTTTTTAGATCGAATTGAAAATCAAACTTTAAATTTAAGATTCACTAAGGATAAACTTTTTCATAGTAAATATTTCATTATTGAAAATAATACTGATTTCATTATTTTCAATGGTTCAATGAATCTTACTAAAAAAGCTTTAAAACAGAATCATGAAATGCTTTGGATGTATGAAGGTAAGAAAAATGATTTACAGGATTTAAAAATCTATGAAGAGCATCAAAAGCTTTTTAAGAAAAATTTCGAAGAAGATAGTGTTGATTACTTAGATAGAAAAATTATCAATAATCTATATGGTAAAACTAAAAAGCAAATTACTGCAATTATTGCAGATGAAGTAGTAGATAAAGTTCAACAAAATATTGTTGAAGTAAATCCGGATGACATTGTAAAGATTACTAAAGATGCTGATAGAAAAGAAGAAACTTATGAGCTCCATCCTGAGACTGTTCAAAAAGTAGCTAAGCAACTCTTTACAGAAAAGGGCAATAAACGAAGAAATGAAGAAAAGGTCCGTGAAGAAGTTAAGAAAATTGTCTATCAAGACTTTAGTGATCCATCTCAAAACCGTGTAATAAAAGCTAGCACTCTATATCCTAAACCAGTTTGGGCTTATCAAGATAATAATATTATTGTTGAAGATACCAACACTAATTTATTTCATTCGCTTGAAGTTAATTCGGACATAGTTAGTGAGGATGATGTTCGTACTTTTGTTAGAATTATTGAAAGCTTTAAATTGAATAAGGTAAAAGATGAAAGTCACCAGGCACTTTCTGCATTTATTTATCTGATGACTGCTCCAATGATTTGGAAAATTCGTGAAATTTATCGTAAATCTAATTTTTCAAAAAGTGCTGATCAGATTCCTCTTTCGATGGTGTTAATTGGCCGAGGAACTACGGGGAAAACTTTATTGGTACGAGACTATTTTAAAAAGTTTACTGGAGACAAGTCTCATAGTTTGCAATACACTGAAATTAATGACGGTAATGGTGCTAGAACAGATAAAGCAGTTAGATTTTTAGACAATTATTTGCATTCTCAACGTTTTATTTCTCCGATGATTGTCGATGAATTGAATAGTAATTTTCTTCACAGTAAAGTAGCTCTTAATGCAATTAAACAATGGTCTAATACGATTAAAGGGATTCATAATGTTAATATCTTTGCGATGAACCATAATGCCGGTAGTAAAGAAATTAATAATCTTGAAGAAATTACCAAGCGTGTATATTACTTATCCTTTGAGGCCCCATGGCTTCCATCAAATCAACAAGAAATTAACTATAATATGTTAATTAATGATAATAATGACCATATTTATCGCTATGTAGTTTCTGAACTCAATAAGCGTTTAGTACATCTTACAGGTGAAGAAGAGGCAAATCTAATCGAAGATTATTTGAGCTTAACGAAAGAAATCTTAGGAAATCTGTTGAAGAAATATGGCTATTATGATCGTCTAAAGAATATTTTAGGAGCTAACTACGATTATAAAATTGATCGCAATCGTATTACGTGGAAAATGTTAATTCTTGATGATCATTATGAACATATTGCGTTTACTGATGGGGATGATAAGTATTTCCATGTTTCAAAAGCAATTTTTAATGATTTTAAAGCCAATGGATATGAGAATATTAATCAAACTCTAGATAATTACTTTAATATGTTCCCACGAGAAGGCGGTATTGCAATTGAGCAATACGGTAATGGAATGCGTCTTGATATTGACAAGTTTGATAAGTTCATTGGTGAGCCATTAATTAGAAAGCATTATGAACGAATGCATAAAGATGAAAAGCAGCAAGATACTGTGACTGCTTTACTTAAAGCTCAAGTTGAACAGAACAAGATGATGCAAGAAGCAGTTGAAAAGTTAACTGAGCAAAAAGAGCAAGAAAATAAGAAAAAAGGTTTTATTTCTCGTCTATTTAATCGTTAGTAATTACGCTGAACCTAAGTTATAAACTATAATTAACTTGAGGTGAAGAAAATGGAGATTACAATTAAACGTGATGGTCTAAATTTACATGGTTTACTTGAGGGAACCGACAAGATTGAAAATGATACGATTGCTATTTTAATGCATGGTTTTAAAGGTGATTTGGGTTATGATGACAGCAAGATTTTGTATGCTCTCTCTCACTACTTAAATGATCAAGGCCTCCCAACAATTCGCTTTGACTTTGATGGGTGCGGAAAAAGTGATGGTAAATTTGAAGATATGAGTGTCTATAGTGAAATCTTAGATGGAATAAAAATATTGGATTATGTTCGTAATACTGTTAAGGCAAAACATATCTATTTAGTGGGACACTCGCAAGGTGGAGTAGTAGCGTCAATGCTGGCTGGATATTATCGAGATGTTATTGAAAAATTGGCTTTACTTGCTCCTGCAGCAACTCTTAAGTCTGATGCTTTAGATGGAGTTTGTCAGGGTAGTACTTATGATCCAACGCATATCCCTGAAACTGTCAATGTTAGTGGCTTTGAAGTGGGCGGAGCTTACTTTAGAACGGCCCAATTATTACCGATTTATCAAACAGCGGAACATTATAATCGAGAAGTGTTGTTGATTCATGGCTTAGCAGATAAAGTCGTATCACCTGATGCTTCAAGAAAATTCCATACACTTTTGCCTAAAAGTGAGCTCCATTTAATTCCAGATGAGGGACACATGTTTAACGGAAAAAACAGACCTGAAGTATTAAAACTAGTTAGTGAGTTTTTAATAAAATAAAAGTATATTATTACGATAAGCAGTAATTATTTAACTAATTACTGCTTATTTTTTTATGAATAATTATTATGATTTTGCTCTTGAAATATTAAATGCACTTAAGTAAAATTTAATGTAATTTAACCGTTAAGAGAAGAGGAACACCATACATGAAGCATATTGCATTTGTTTTACATAATTTTTCAACTGGAAATAAGAAAATTGAATTAGTTTTACCAGAAGTCTGGCAAGCCGCTTCTCTGTTTGATCAACTTCAAAAGAATTTTGTTGAATTTTCTAAATACTTAGAATGGGTTGAAAAAATCGGTTCTGTCCAAGATGAAGCTGCATCAATTAAAATGTTTCAAGAAAAGATGGTTGCTGGGGAGGCATTCAATTTAGTTATCTTAGTTGATGGTGTTCCTAGTGGAATGATTGATTTGCACGAATTGAATCAAAGCTCAGGTGAAGTAGGTTATTGGCTTTCTGGGGATGTGCAACATTTAGAAATTATGACTAAATCTGTTGAGTTTTTAGTTGAGTATGCATTTAAACAGCTAAATTTAGAATTTTTAATTTTACGAACGGCTCAAGATAATTTAGCTAGTCAACATGTGGCCCAGCGTGCAGGATTTCAGTATATGAAAGATGATGAAAATGATCATAAAGTCTTTGTATTGAAGAACGAGTCACATCAGGAGGAATAGGTATGGAATTTAAGAAGATAACAAACAAAAATTTATGGGATGTTGTCAATCTTCAAGTTAAGGCAAATCAAAACACATATATTGCGACTAATACAGTTAGTTTATTAGAAGCTTATGCTACCCAGAATGAAAATGAACGAGTTGAAACTTTTGCTGTGTATGAAAAAGATATATTAGTTGGTTTTATCATGATTAACTTTAATGTATTCAATTGGGACGGCGCACCAAGAGTAGCTCGTAATAATTATTGTATCTGGCGATTTATGATTGACCAAAGATACCAAGAAAAAGGATTAGGCAAAAAAGCACTAAATAAACTTATTGATTATATAAGAACAAATCCTCTAGGTGAGGGTGAAAAAATATATTTGTCCTATGTACCTGGAAACGACTGGGCAGAAAAATTATACAAAGAAGCTGGGTTTGTTCCGAATGGAGAAAAAGATGGGGAAGAAATTGTGTTAGTGCTCGATTTAGGTGGTGAAAATAATGACAGATAAAATTGTTGATTGGGCTATACGGCTTCAAAGCTTAGCACAAGCTGGATTAACATATGGAAAAGATAGTTTTGATCTTGAGAGATATCAAGAAATCCGCGATATTTCAGCTGAAATGATGGCTGAGAAGTCAGGTCTACCAATTGAGAAGGTAAAAAATCTATTTTGTAATGAAATAGGCTATCAAACTCCTAAGATCGGAACTCGGGCAGCTATTTTTAAAGATAATAAAATGTTGCTGGTCCAAGAAAGTGATGGCTTATGGTCGATCCCTGGTGGCTGGTGTGAGGTAAATCTATCAGTTAAAGAGAACGTAATTAAGGAAATCAAAGAAGAAGCTGGCATTGATATTACAGTTGAAAAGCTAATTGCGATTCATGATAGTAATAAGCACTATAAAGGAATGTATCCTTATGGAATTAGTACAGTATTTTTCTTATGTAAGCCAACTGGTGGAACTTTTAAAGAAAATGATGAAACAATTGCAAGTGATTATTTTGCGTTAGATGATTTACCTAAGTTGAGTGAAGATAAGGGATCACGTGAGCAGGTAGAAATGTGCTTTAAGGGATATCATGATACATATTGGCAGGCGGAATTTGAGTAAAAAGGTGAGTTTATGCAAAGAAAAGATGTTGAAACTGAGCTAGGTAAAATTAATTTTGCTTATCGAGAAGGTGAGCCATTAATTGTTTGTTTGAATGGTTTTGGCAGCTTTGATACAGCACAATCTTTTTTAAGATAATAGATTCTTTACCAGAAAGCTACGGCATATTTGCCGCAGATTATTTGAATAGTGGTTTCAGCAGTAAATCTTTAAAAAGCTATACTATCGCCGATGAAGCTAATAAATTAGCAAGTATTATTAATAGCTTTAAAGCAAAAAGAGTTATTATTTTGGCTCATAGCATTGGCGGAGTTTATGCCATGCAGATGAAAGATAAAATAAATAATTTGAAGGCTTTTGTTGGGATTGAACCAACTACTAGAGAAATAATTTTGAATCCGCCTAAAGAATCAGCATATATTGAAAAAAGTAAGAACATGGATAAATTGGAAGAGCAAATTAGAGCTGATCTATCAAAAATACTTACTCCAGAAAAAAATGAGAATTTCTGGAATACTACAGAGCAAAATGTACAGAAGTTCGATGAAAAAGATAATCAAAATGCTCAAGCTGCTCTTGAAAATGATTCCTATTGGAAAGACGATACAAAGTTAGACAATGATATTTTAAGTGTATTAATTACTGAGAATTATCGTCAAAAAGAATATAAACGTTCTGAATATACTTCAAAAAATTCTAAAGTTGTTTCACTAGGGACATATCACTATATTCATTTTGAATACCCGCGAGAGATTGCAAGGATAGTGAAGGATGTTGCTAAATTAGAATAGAAAAACTGAAAGATTGATAATTATGAAAAGGGGCAGTCATTACTATGGATAAAACATGGAAAAAGATGTATCAATTAGCGCAAAGTGCACAAAATTATCGCCAAATTTCTGCACATATGGAAGCGGGAGGAGTAGCTGCAGCAGTCTTATCAACTACGGGAAAAATTTACGTGGGCGTTTGTATTGATACAGCTTGTACGTTAGGAATTTGTGCAGAGCGAAACGCCATTTTTAATATGATTACAAATGGAGAAAATGAAATTACTAGAGTTTTAGCAATAATGCCAAATGGTAAAACCGGTGCTCCATGTGGTGCATGTCGTGAATTTATTGTTCAGCTAATGGAGAAAGATTATCGTAATATTGAAATAATGGTGGATTATGAATCAGATAAAATAATGAAATTAAGTGAATTGACCCCAGAATGGTGGTTATAAACAGATAATGTTTCATTATACAAATAAGTTACTGAATTAGCATAAAAATAGAGGAGTTGATGATTATGAAATCAAAAAGTGTAAGCTTTAAAATTGCAGTTTTATTTTTAATTTTTACGGCAGTGTTTACACTATTCCGATCATCAATGTCAGGAATATTTTCATTATTCTATGCTAAAAATGGCATCCCGAATGCTAATATCAGTTCAATAAAATCCTTTCAAAATATTGGTATCATGCTAGGGTTGCTACCAGCAGGGTACTTAGCAGATAGAATTGGAAGGTTAAAAGTTCTATCTTTATCTTCAATAGTTATTGCGAGTAGTTTTTTAATCCTAATTCTATTTAGAAACTTTTTATTCTTTTCTTTAGCCGAACTCTTATATGGAATTGGACTTGCACTTAATTCTGGAACACTCATTGCCTATATAACTGACTTGCAGGAGCAAAATCAGCTTTCTCCGAATAGCAAATTGATGGGGATGCAAGTTATTACTCTAAATTTAACCACCTTAATAGGTGGAAATATTGGCACCGGGCTCTTTGCAATTACAGATACTGCACCAGTTTGGTTTGCATTGATTGGCTTAGGATTATATCCTGCGTTTATTTTTGTCATGATAAAGTTTTTATCTTTTTCGGATAATAAGGCAGCGCATAAGCGGAAGAATAATAGTATTAAAAATATCGCTAATTTCTTTAAAAAAAGAAATTTCTGGATATTGTTGTTGCTAAACGTTGGATATGATTGTGGGACGCAATTTATTTTAATATATTGGTCAATTATCTATGTTGAAAAATTAGGCTTTAACTTATCTCTTGTCTATACCTTGTTTATGTGTGCACTTATTTTAGGGTCACTCATATTTAATAGGATATCAACATTTGCTAGTTCAAGAAGCATCACGATATTAAATACACTGTGCATGATTTCTGTGTTTGTTTTGAGTGGAATTTTAGAAAATAAATATTTGTTATTGACCCTTTTTCTATTAATTGAATTATTAATGGGGATGATGTCAGGACAGATTTCTGCTACTAGTAATGAAGCAATTTATGGAGAAAGCAACAAATCCACTATGCTTTCGACAGTTTCATTTATTGCTGAAATTTTAGTCAGTCTTTCTCTATTTGTAAGTAATGCAATTATGAAGTGGGCTGGTAATTTAAAAGTAATGTTTTTTGTATCAGCAGCTTACTTTAGCATTGTTTTATTAATAATTCCGTTGATAAAGCAGAAGGAAGAGTTAAGTGCAAAATAAAAAAAGACGATCAGCCATAATTTGGTTGATCGTCATACCTATGTAAATTTAAATATTTCTCATAACTCTTCCATCCAATTATCCAGATCGTCTAAAGTTCCAATTTTTTCAATATTTCCATTTTCTACTTCTTGTCGACCAGCATTAATTTTATTCATAAGAGATGGATTTGATTGGATTTCAAGAGTTTCTATTAGCGAATCATACTCGTCTTTAGATAGAATAACTATATTTTCGTCGGATGATTTATTAGCAACCAATAAAGGTTCCCCTGTTTCATTAACTTGCTTAAAATAATCTTTGATCTTTTTTCTAAAATTACTGTAAGTTATAACTTTCATTCATCACTATCTCCAATTATTCATATAATAAACAAATACTATTGTAAAAAGGAAAATGATATGGAACAAGATTACATTAAAAATTTGCGTAAAAAGGTAGGGCATGAACCACTAATTTTAAATTTTGCTGGTGGAGTTTTGGTCAACGATCAAGATGAAATCTTATTGCAGAAAAGGTCAGATTTTAAGTCATGGGGGCTGCCGGGTGGAGCAATGGAATTTGGAGAATCGTGTCAAGAAGCATGTGTTCGTGAATTTTTAGAAGAAACAGGATTAAAAGTGAAAGTCAAATCTTTGCTAGGAATTTCGACTGATTTTATTCAGCATTATCCTAATGGGGATGTAGCCCAAGCTGTCGTAATTGAATTCTTGGTAGAGCTAGTAGGCAAAACGAATAAGAAACCAGATTCAGAAACATTGGAGTTAAAATATTTTCCTAAAGATAATTTACCGGATATTTTTAATAAGCAGCATTTAAAGTTTATTGAGCATTACTATCAAGGTGATTATCCATTTTTTGAATAGGAGTATGTATGAAAGAAGAGCGATGTATTTTACAAATAGATAAAGATCCCAACGCTGTTATTGAACCCGATTATGAAAAACAACCCTTTAAATTTCATTCTAAATTATTATTTGCCTTTGTTCCTAAAGAAGATATTGCTAATTTTTTAGAACAAGTTCCCCATAAAGTGTTAGGGTCGTATGATACCATTTCCTTTCAGCCAGATATTTATGAAATTGAAAGTAACGGAGAATACTTTACTTTATGTCAGGCTCCTTTAGGAGCTCCGGCCGCCACACAATTACTTGATTGGTTAATTGCATATGGTGTCAAGAAAGTTTTAGCATTTGGAAATGCTGGTGCACTTGTAGATTTACCAGAAAATGAAATGTTTATTCCCACTAAGGCAATTAGAGATGAAGGAACTTCTTTCCATTATTTAGAAGATAGTCTAATGGTCGATTTGAACACTGAATTTTTAAGTCAGGTAAAAAATGTAATAACTGAGCTAGATTACAAATACGATGAAGTGACGACATGGACTACAGATGCTTTTTTTAGAGAAACATCGAAAAAAGTAAATCAATTTCGTGATTTAGGGGCATCCGTAGTAGAGATGGAGTGTTCAGCACTAGCAGCTTGTGCGCAATTTAGAAAAATTGAATTTGCTCAAATTTTGTTTACAGCTGATACTTTAGCTAATGAAGAGGACTATGATCCACGTGATGGTGGAACCGATTCACATCGGCGTGGATTAGAAATTTGCTTTGAGATATTACAAAAATTGTAGGAGGAGTAGGTATGAAAGAAGAGACCGGACAACCATTTATTTTAGATTTTGATGGGAATCATCATGCCGTGCTTGAACCAGATTTTGAAGACTTACCGTTCCACTTTAATCCCAAATTACTTTACGCCTTTGTTCCTAAAGAAGAAATTGATTCTTTTTTAGATCAATATCCTCATCGCACGCTAGGAAGTTTCCGCACTATTTCGTTTAGACCTAAAATTTATGAGGTCAAAATTGAAAACAAATATTTCACTTTATGCCAAGCTCCATTAGGAGCGCCTGCGGCCACAAAGTTACTCGATTGGTTAATTAACTATGGAGTTAAACAAATTTTAGCGGTTGGAAATGCTGGTGCATTAAATGATCTGCCCGAAAATACAATGCTTGTACCTACAAAAGCAATTCGAGGAGAGGGAACTTCATTTTATTACTTAAAACCTAGTCAGTTTGTAGAACTAGAACCTGCATACTTGTCTCAAGTTGAAAGAGTAATTTCAGAATTAGGCTATAAATACAATCAAATCATCACCTGGACGACAGATGGTTTCTTCAGAGAAACGCCAAAGAAAGTTGCTCAATTTCGTCAATTAGGAGCCGATACTGTCGAAATGGAGTGTGCGGCTTTAGCAGCATGTGCGCAATTTAGAAAAGTAGATTTTGCTCAAATTTTGTTTACTGGAGATTCATTAGCAAAAATGGAAAACTACGACCGCCGTGGTTGGGGACGTAAGTCATATGGAATTGGATTAGAAATTGGATCTAAAGTTCTAAGTAAATTAAGTCCAAAATAGGGAGAAATAATTATGACAGAAAAAACAGAACAACCATTTATTTTAAACTTTGACTCAAATCATCATGCAGTAATTGAACCAGATCATGATCAGGCACCATTTCGTTTTCACTCACGCTTGCTTTACGCATTTGTTCCTAAAAATGAAATTGATGCTTTTTTAGATCAACATCTTCACCGCACTATAGGTGAATTTGAGTCAGTATCTTTTAGTCCTAAGATTTATGAAGTTGAATTAAACGGTGAATATTTTACTTTATGTCAAGCACCGCTTGGAGGACCGGCTTCGGTCCAATTACTTGATTGGTTGATTAGTTATGGCGTGAAACAAGTTTTAACTGTTGGTAATGCGGGGGCGTTAACTGATTTACCAGAAAATGAGATGTTACTAGTCAAACGGGCAATTCGCGATGAAGGAACATCTTTTCATTATATGGAGCCAGGTCAATTTATCGATTTGAATCAGAATTTCTTAAAACAGGTAGAAGATGTATTAGCTACTTTAAATCTTAAATATGATGAAATTACAACTTGGACAACTGATGGCTTCTTCAGAGAAACGCCCAAGAAAGTTGCACATTTTCGTCAATTAGGAGCTGCAACTGTTGAAATGGAATGTGCATCTTTGGCAGCGTGTGCGCAATTTAGAAAAGTGGATTTTGCTCAAATTTTATTTACTGCTGATACATTGGCTGATATAGAAAACTATGATGAACGCGACTGGGGGTATGAATCTCACAGTGCGGGGTTAGAGATTGGATCTAAAGTTTTAACGAAATTAGGTAAAAATGAATAAACAATTGAAACAATTTTGGCAAGATTTTTGTCAAAGGCATAACTTAGAATATGATACTCCGGTAGAAGTATGGGCTTTTGGTGCAACGCCGCAGCAGGCAGACGAATTGGCTCAATTAGTAAGTCAGGGCATAAAAACGGCTACTACTTCTGCTTACGAACTTTATGATAAAAATGAAAAATTACCTACTGCAGGGGAGTGGAGTATTGTTTTGAATAGTAAAGAAGAACCTGTTTGTGTCATTCAAGATAAGGTAGTGGAAATTGTTCCTTATAATTTGATTTCTAAAGAGTACGCCTATCATGAAGGTGAGGGTGATCGAAGTTATGAATATTGGCGTCGAGCCCATGATGATTTTTTTGATTGGGAATATCGAGAAGCAGGTAAAGTATTTTATCTTCAGGCACCAATGGTATGTGAAGTTTTTGAAAAGGTAGAGTAAAAAAATTCATTAGATAAAAACATTGATCAATCTTTTGATCACCATGATTCACAGACCATTAAACAAATCTTTGGCTCTAGCTCGAATCAATTGAGATAGAGGAAGTAGTAGAAGATAAAAAGACGTTAAGTAATGTAATACTGTTTAACATCTTTTTCTATTTATTCCATTCAGCCAAATCGACCGTTTGTTGCATTAAAGTTGCGATAGTCATTGGACCTACTCCACCAGGAACTGGGGTGATATTTTTAGCGACTTCTTTGACATCATCAAAATCGACATCCCCAACTAAATGATGATTTGCCATTCGATTAATCCCCACATCGATCACGGTTGCACCAGGTTTAACCTGATCTTTTTTAATCAAATTAGGTTTGCCAGCAGCCACAACTAAAATATCAGCATGTTTAGTGTAATAATCGATATTATCGGTGTGTAGACTCACCATAGTGACGGTCGCATTTTCATTAATGAGGAGCGATTGAAGAGGGCGACTTACTAAGATACTGCGGCCGACAATTGTGACATTTAAGCCTTCAATTTTATCTAAGTAAGTATGAAGCAAAGTCATAATTCCGCGGGAAGTACAAGAAACGGGGTAGTGCCCTTCTTCATTGTTATAGAGTTTTCCAACGTTTTTTGAATTAAAACCATCCACATCTTTTTCAGGAGCAATTGCTTCAATTAGTTCAGTTTGATTAAGATGCTTAGGCAAAGGAAGCTGAATTAAAATCGCGTGAATAGTTGGATCATCATTGTAGTGATGAATTGCTTGTAAAACTTCAACTTGACTGACATCTTTTGGAAATTTTCTCAAGATAGATTTCATGCCTAACTTTTCAGCATTTTTCTGTTTATTACGTGTATAAATTACACTAGCCGGATCATCTCCTACAAGAATAACTACAATTCCTGGAATTATCCCTTCTTCTTTTAATTTATCAACTCTGGTTTTGGTTTCTTGATTAAGTTGTTTGGCAATTTGACGGCCGTTAATAATATTTGTCACTAATGAAAACGCTCCTTTCAAAAAATACTACTTTAGAGCAGAAAATTTGTATTCAAAGTTCCTTTAATAAATCTATAGAATATCTATTAAGTCATCAAGTAAAAGTTTGTAGACAACTCCAGATATTTTCCAATTGAAAATATATTCTTTTCTTGACTCTCTAGTTGCTATAGACTTTATCATACAATTAAAAGGAGTGAATTTCTAATGATGTGTAGTAATCTTCTTTACAGAAAGACAAAAAGGTATTCTTAAGTATACGATTGAAAAAGGAAATGTCCTAAATTTTGAAAGGGCTAAGGAATGGATTAAAGAAAATAATTTTGATTATATTTATATTCACTTAGATGTCGATGTGATGAGTCCAGAACCCAATAATCCAGAAAATGTATAATCTGATGGGAAATACAAAAATCTTTTTTGACGAGTAGAATAATTTAATAAGCATAGAACCACCTAGGAACTCTTAGGTGGTTTTTATACAAGATTAAGGAGGTAGGAGAGAGAAGCGAGTAAAATAAATTCGGTACATAAACTGCTTTAAAAGTGTTAATATTAAAAAGAGATATTAGAATATTAGTAAATACGTTTTAAGAAGAGGACTAATGACTATGAAAAAAACTGGCGTAATGAATTCTAATATTTCAAGAGTAATTGCGGACATGGGCCACATGGATTGGCTAGGAGTTGGAGATGCTGGTACTCCAGTTCCAGCTGAGACTGAAAAGATTGATTTATCTGTGCGTCCAGGCTTGCCATCATTTATTGATGTTCTAGAAGAAGTCTTGAAAGAATTAGAAGTTCAAAAAATGTATATTGCAGAGGAAATTAAAACTGAAAATCCAAAGCAATTAGAAGCTATTAAGAAGGCAGTTCCGAATGTTGAGATTGAATTTATTCCTCATTCAGAACTAAAGAAGGATTTAAAGTCTTCTAAAGCATTTATTAGAACTGGTGAAGAAACTCCATATTCTAATGTAATTTTGGAAAGTGGAGTAGTTTTTTAAAGTAGATATTTAGCTATAAAAGTAATTGCGTATGTAAACTACAATTACTTTTATATTTTAAGGAAAGTTTAGTGTATGAATGGAATAGCTTTATTAATTGGTTTAGGGCCATTACTTGGATGGGGCTTGTTTCCGACAATTGCCTCAAAAATTGGCGGTAAACCAGTAAATCAAATTATTGGTACTACATTTGGTACTTTTATCTTTGCTTTAGTCTATAACTTAGTTCAAGGAATAGCGTTGCCTAGCGGTGCTGCTTTGATCTGGTCAATTATCTCCGGAATAGGCTGGGCTAGTGCGCAGATTCTTACTTTTCATTCTTTTACTTTGGTTGGATCATCACGCGCAATGCCAATTACAACTGCCTTTCAGTTGTTAGGTACTTCTTTATGGGGAGTATTTGCTTTAGGAGATTGGCCAAGTACGAGTGATAAGTTAGTAGGTTTTCTTGCATTAGCGCTGATCATTTTAGGTGCTTGGATGACAACCTGGAGTGAACATAAAACTGATGAAAACAGTGCTAAGTTAAGAAAAGCCGTAATCATTTTATTAGTTGGTGAAATTGGATATTGGGCATATTCTGCAGCCCCTCAAGCTGCTAAAATTGATGGATCCAAAGCATTTTTACCACAAGCTATTGGAATGTGCTTAGTTGCTATTTGTTATGCAGTTTACTTAAAAGTTAAAGAACCAAGTCAAAGAAGCGCTTTAGCTCAAGGGGTTTCTTACAAACAAATTATCTCTGGATTTTTCTTTGCATTTGCTGCATTGACATATTTAATTTCGGCTCAACCAAATATGAATGGTTTAGCAACTGGTTTTATTTTGTCACAGACATCTGTAGTATTAGCAACTTTAACAGGAATCTGGTTTTTGCATGAAAAGAAGACTAAGAAAGAAATGGTAGTTACTTTAATTGGTTTAGCCATCATTATCGGAGCTGCTACGATGACAGTGATCGTATAACGTATAGAGTTTTTGTAAAAAAAGAAACTTATAGAAAAAAGTAGGATTTAAATCCTACTTTTTTTGTTATCAATTATTATCTTTCTTTTTAAACCAGTCTCTAGCAAAGTCAATTAAAGGTCTCATTTCGATTACCTTGATAAAACTATTGTTCAAGCTCAGCTGGTTAAAGCACTCGGGATATTGTTTCTCAAAAGCTAATCCAAGCTCATTAAAATCATCATAAGAGTCTAGGTCAACATTTTGATATTTAGTCCAGGTAGTTTTACCTTGATCATCAAGACCAGTAGCAGCTGACCATGTTTCGGTTGGCCGATTAATTGTTGATTCGGCATAGTGAAGGGCAGTACAAGTTTCATAGTCTGTTCCTAGAAAAACTATTTTACCATTATTTTTGTAGAGATAATCTAAAGGACTATTAATGCCGTATGGAAGATTTAATGGTTGTTCTTTGGCTATTTGAATTTTATTTTTACCCCAAATTGCGATTGGTAGATAGGGATGGTTACTTCTAACTACATCAGGCAGAGTTCTGAAACATTCAGGTGTTCTTCCGAGTCCCTCAGTAGCTGAGGTTATTGGATCATAGGGTGGCATATTATCTCTAATTGTTTGAATTAGATCAGAACGAACTGGAGGATACTCCCAGCTTGCTGGATCACAATTTGTCGAAACTTCTGAAGGCATCATAATGGTTCCTTTACTTATCGTCTCCTTAAGTGCCAGGATGACCGTTTCAGGACCACCGGGAACATAGTAGAACTTGCTTAATGATGTATGGACAATAGCTGTGTCGGAGGCATTAAGATGAGCACTGTTAAATGCCTGTTTGAAATCATTTTTTGTTGTAACTGTAGTAATCAAATCTTTCGCCATAAAAATCTCTTTTCTAAATTAAAATTAATTATTGACTTGGACGATAGAAAACTACTCTTGTTTTTATTTCAGCATTATTAATTTTTACTTTTTTATTACTCATTAGAAAACTCCTTAGTTAGAGCATTTATGCTCTTTTTCTTTTTAAAAATATTATTAGATAGAAGACAGCTGTTACTAGCTGAGCCAGCCCTTCAAGAATAATGGCTGGACAAGCACCGTAGTTTTTAACAATAAATCCTCCTAAAAATGATCCAATCGGAATCATGCAATTAACAATGCTGCTGTTAATCGTGATAATTCGTCCTAATAAATTAGAAGAAAAACTTTCTTGAACTAGAACCTTAAAATTAATGTTCATGATGCTAATCCAGAAAGTACTACATAGAGCAAATATTAGAATTAAAATAGGCCAAATTGGGGCACTTATTACTTCTAAAACAATTGCTAATCCAGATAGCATTAAGCAAGTAACAATTAATAGTCTTAGTTGGCTGTCTTTCACGTAAAGTCGCTGTACGATAAGGCTGCCTAGTAATCCTCCAATTGAAGAGGCAAGTTCTAAACTTCCATAGCTAAGTGCACTATTGTTTAAGTATTTGGTGGCAAAGTAAGGTAAACCAACAGATGATATTCCATAAAATAAGTTAGTTAGAGCAAAAGGCAAGATTAAAATTAAAATATTTTTATTAGTGCGTAATGCTTGCCAACCACTTACTAAATCTTTGAAATAGCTAGTATTACCTTCAGGTGATGAGGCAGCTGGAAGTTTAAAGTGTAAACGCGTGTAGAACAAAAGTGCAAATGCAAATACTAATGCTGAAATAATAATTGTATTTTTTATAGATAAAAAGGTAATTAAAATTGTTGCTCCAGCATTGAGGAATAAGTCTAAAGTTTGATAAGACATCTGAAAAATCCCATTAACTTTAGGTAATTCTTTCTTTTCTACTATATTGGGCAGTATCTTGTCTTCAGCAGGATAGATTAATGTTGAGCCGATAGTTGACAAAACATAGACTACTATCAAAAATGTAATTCCTAAAAAGTGTAATTTTTGATTATTAAATAGCGGAATAATGATTACGCTCAGCATTGTTTGAGTAATTGTCACTAATTTTAATGCTTTTTTGATCTCTATACGATCAATTATAGGTCCTAAAGTAAACGAAAACATATCAATGCTAGATTCAGCTATGAATATTACGGAAAGAAGCATTGGTGAATTAAAATGGGTTTTAAAGTACCACAATATCGCCATATAGAAAAGAGAGTCAGCAACATTTGTTCCGATCCGGCCGATTAAGAGGTTTATAATGTTATAGTTATTTTTGTTAGTCATTTTCCCGTTCCTTTTTAATACTTAAATTTATTGAGTACATGAAAGTTTAGGGAAAAGATAGCTAGATTTTAGTTAACAAACCCCAAACTTTCATCAAATTTGGGGATATTTATTAAATATAGCTTAATAACTGAAAGAAAATAATTCAGTTTTAAGCTTAATCCTAAGTTATTTAGAATAAACACTTAGTAATCACCTCGATTTATCATAGATAAAATAAGTATAGCATACTCGTTAAGTCCGAAAATATACCACTTAGGTCATAAATTTGTCCGCTTATAAAAATATGATTGTAAATTAAAAAAATATTAGTATAATTAATAACAAATAAAAATAGGAGGGGCAAATAATGACGTTTAAAGAGTTGGTTAAAATTAATGTTCCCCGTTCAATACTGATTTTTTGTTTGTATATTTTATATGCAGTTGCGGGTTCAATGGGAGAATATCTTTTTAAAGATTCATTAAACAATATTCTTAAAGGTAACTTAAATGGATATCTTTTTTGGACTTTTATTCAGGCTGGGATGGAAATAGGGACGGCAGTTTTATTACCAATTGCAACAATTGCTTTCACAAGACAAACCCAAGACTATGTTCATAAGATTAGAGAAGAAATTATTGAGCATTACTATGCTTCTTCAGAAGATGAAAAAACTTCCAAAATGCAAAATCAATTAACAGCAAATCTTAAGCTATTAACTACCAACTTTGCTATGCCATGGGTATCAATTTTGAGTGGAACTCTTGAAATTTTAATCGCAGTTGTTTTGTTATTTACTATGAACTGGAGCTTAATTTTAGTTAGTGCGATATTACTAGCGATTAATTTTCTTCTACCTAAAATTATGGAAAAGAAAACAGCTCAGGCAACTAAGAACGTAAATGATAAAAATGAAAAGTTGCTAAATACGATTGAACATTGGTTTGGTGGACTGCAAGAGTTAAGACGCTTTAGTGCATATGAGAGATTGAGAAGACAGCTACATAAGGCAAGTGACGATTACACGAAGGCAAATAAGAAAAACTATCGGTACCAAACTACTTCTTACTTATTCAATGGTTTCGGAAATGCCTTAGCACAAATAGGAATATCATTTTTTGCAGGAATTTTATTCTTAAATCATGTGATTTCTTTTGGAGAATTCGCTGTAGCGGGTGCATTTGGATCAGCTATCTTTTCAGCAGTTTGGGAAATTACCCATTCAATTACTTTAGTTAAATCAACTAAAACATTAAGAGAGGAAATTTTAACTTTACGCAAAAAAGAAAAGCAGCCTGTAAAGACAGCTGCTTATGGTGTATCGGTTGAAAATTTGAAAGTCACATACGATGAAGGTGAGACTCTCACTTATCCAAATTTCACTATTAAACCTGGTGAAAAAGTACTTTTAACTGGAGATTCGGGAACAGGGAAGTCCACCTTATTTAAAGCATTGTTGGGGAAAATTGAGACTAAATGTGGTAAGATTACTTATTTTGATAAAGAAAGTCGACCAATAACCAATGCTAACCTTGGTTATTTACCGCAAGATCCAATAGTTTTTCCGATTTCAATTAAAGATAATATAACGATGTTTGTTAAAAGAACAGAAAAACAATTAATGAATATTATTAATAATGTCGAACTAAAAAATGATTTAGATAAAATGCCTTCTGGAATTGATACAGAAGTTAATTTAAAGAAAAATAATCTATCCGGAGGCCAACGACAAAAGATCGTATTAGCTAGAAGTGAAATTTATCATCAACCATTTGTATTAATGGATGAGGTAACTAGTGCAATTGATCAAAAAGCTACTGAAGAGATTATTACTGCGTTGCTAAAAACTGATCAGACAATTTTAATGATTGCCCATAATTTTACACCAGAGTTAAGAGCTAAGTTTGATCAAGAAATAAAGTTAGCTAAGAAAGGGGAAGAGGAATAATGAATTTAAGAAATTTTATTCGAATTAATAGGACACGTTTTTTTCTGTTTTTAATTTTAGCTATTCTTTCTCCTCTTTTAACAATTGCGATGACGGCCTTAGTTCAAATAGAGACGAGTATTATTCTTTCAAGAAATTTACCAAATTTTTTGATAATTTCAGCTATTAGTTTAACTGTGTGTATAATGTTTTATGCATTATTTAGTTTGACCCAATATCTACTTCTTGCTCAAACGCAAGATTTAAATAATAGTGTAAGAGAAAAGATAGTAGATCATTATTTCCATGATGATAGAGATCATCCGGTTTCAAAAATTCAAAGTAGACTAACTAATGATTTAGAATTAATTAATGATAATTACTACGGCTCTCTTCTAAATCTAATTTTTGGAGTTGTTCAACTTATTGCAATTATCATATATTTAATTATGTTAAGTTGGGCTCTCTTAATTACAATTTGTATAATTGTAGCCATTTCTCTAGCTTTGCCAAAATTGATTGAAAAACCACTCCAAAAAGCTAATAAACTTATTTCGACTAGCAATGAAATATATTTAGATACTTTAAATGACTGGCTACGCGGTTTAGATCAATTAAGACAATTTGCAGCTGGTGCAAAGCTATTTTCTGTCACTCAAAATGCTAGTAAAAAACTTGAAGACGCAACTGTTAAGCAAACTACTTATACTAAATTACTTAATGCGATTAACGGGATAGCTTCTGCATTGTTTGGGTTGATCATATTTGTTTTGACTGGATTTTTAGTCAAAAATGGCTTAGTACAAATGAGTACTCTATTAATAGTGGGAAATTTCAGATTTTATTTAAATCAAGCAATTAATGAAATCTCTCAGGCTAGGGGAGAAATGAAGGGAGTAAAGAGTCTAATTGAAGAAGTAAATGAAGTAGCGGAAAAAGTTCAAGTTTCAGATAAGCAAAAAACAAATATGCCTACTGTAATTAAAACAGAATCATTAAGACTAAATTTTCCAAATGGCGAAAAACTAAGTTATCCGGATATTCAGATTAATCAGGGTGAAAAGATTCTCTTAACAGGAGATTCTGGTACTGGTAAATCAACTCTATTTAAATTAATATTGGGAGAATTAGCACCTAGTGCTGGGAAGATTATTTTTGAAGATAAGGATGGAAATGAAATTAATCCAGATTTGAAAACAATTGGATACTTACCGCAAGATCCGGTTATATTCCCAGCTTCAATTAAAGAAAACATTACTATGTTTAACAACAAGCTAGATAATAAGGTTGAAAAGTCAGTAGAAGAAGTAAATTTATCTGCTGATCTGCAAAAATTTGATGAGGGCATTAATAAACAATTGGATCTTGATAAATTAAACATCTCGGGAGGACAGAGGCAGAAAATTGTTTTAGCAAGGGCTCAAGTTCATGAGAGTGATATTATTTTAATTGATGAAGGGACGAGTGCGATTGATCAAAGTGGAACCATTGATATTTTAGACAAATTATTAAAAAGTAAAGCGACAATTGTATTTATTGCCCATAATTTTACTGAAGAAATGCATGAATTATTTGACCGCGAAATTCATTTGATAAAAGAATAAAACCAATATCAATTGACTTTTGATATTTAGGAGAATGAAGTTCATTAAATTAACTTGTGGTATAGGTCCAAATTTAATTTAATGAACTTTTTTATGTTTATATTTAAATTAATAAAATTGTTACTTTAACATTGATATATAACAAAACAAAAAGGATGGCTGCTTACAGCAGCCATCCAACGAAATAGCATCAATTATAGAGTTGTCGAGTGAAATTGTAAAGGTCTGTATCCAAATAATATTTAACTTCATCGGCTTTAGAAATATGATCTAACCCAAATAGAGCAGTTAAAAGTTTCAATTCATATTTTAAGTTTTGAATAGCAGCAATTAAAGTCTCGGAATCTTGGCTAGCAAACTGCAAGAAATAGTTTGCAATACCAACATACTGTGCACCTAAAACTAAAGACTTAAAAATGTCCAGTGCATTTGTAATGCCACCAGCTGCAATAATAGTTTTATTAACAGGGATAGGGCGTGCTGCAAGCAGCGTTTTAACAGTAGAAAGACCAATATCTTCTAAAAAGTTTAATTTTTGAGTCTTTCGTCTTTCATTTTCAATTTGCGCAAAATTAGTTCCGCCACTTCCACCTAAATCGATAATTGAAAAGTCATTGATTAAAAGGGTACGAAGAGATTCAGGATCAATTCCCATTCCAACTTCTTTAATAATAATTGGCACATCAACTGTATCTCTAATTTCTTTTAGATTATCTATCCAATGAAAATCTCGATCGCCTTCAGGCATTACAGCTTCTTGAACACTATTAAGGTGAATCTGTAATGCATTTGCATCTAAAGCGTCAACAATCTTTTGAGCTATTTTTGGATCAGTAGTTGGATTAACATTTGCAAAAATTAGTCCATCAGGATTTTCTTGACGTGCAACTTCAAAGCTCTTTATTTGATCAATTTCTTTTTCAAGAATGCTAGCGGATCCTAAAGCCATCGGAATATTTTCTGCAGCAGCCGCTTTAGCTAAACGTTGATTGATGGTATAGGAAGTATCAGAGCCGCCAGTCATTGCATTAATAAAGAAGGGAGCACTGATAGTATGACCAAACATTTCAGTTGAAATACTATCTCTACTTACTGCACTTTCTGGAAGAGCAGGGCGGATTAAATGAACATGATTAAAATCATTATCTTTATTACTATTAAAAAACATCTTAGCTAATGCTAGATGTTCTTCTTTTCTTTGAGATCTTTGTGACATAATTTTTCCCACTAAGCAATTGAGTGAACTAGAAAGTTCAATGGCATAATTCCATTTTTACGCCAATTATTTTTCATTTCTTCGATATCAGTTTTTTCATCTGCAATCACAATACCACAATCGCCATTTCCTGCACCAGAAGTCTTAGCAGCGCCATTAAATTGTTCGGCAATATTAATTAATTTAGTTAAACGTGGAATTTCGATAGCAATATGGTTAAGAGAAGCAAAGTCTTTTAATAACTGACGATTTAAACGAATTTGTTTTTGAATTAAAGAAATATTTTTTTCATTAAAGCCCTTAATCATATCAAGAACACATTTCCGTGATTCATCTAAAAAAGTGTCATATTGAGTCTTAATAAACTTTTTCTTTGCATTAGTTTTATCAACTAATTGAGAAGTTGAAGCAGGCTTTTGACTCCAGCCAATTACCAAGTTTAGTCCTTCTGGAGGAGTTAATAATTGAATTTTAAGACCAGGCCAAGCTTCATTTAAAACTTCGCTAAGAGATTTAGTAGCTAATTCTTTCTTAAGCCATGCTTTATCAAAAGTTTGATAAGCAAGCCAACCACCGTAAACACTTGCTGCAATATCACCAGCAGAACCATTACCTTGAACGCTATAGTGAGAAATAGCAGAAAGTTTAAAAATAAGATCTTTTGTACAGTGTAATCCATAGAAATTAAGAATAGCCTTCACCGTAGCAACTGTTACAGCCGCTGAAGAGCCAAGACCGTATTTTTTACCGTCGGCTGAATCAAGATCTGAATTAACATGTAGGTCATATAAAGACATTGAAACTTTTTGTTCAAGACAAAAACGTTCTGTAAAGTTAATAGCAGATAAAATGTATTCAAACGGATTATCACGATTATCAATAACCATTTGGTTACCTTTACGGATCCAGTGAATTGAATCTTGAGAATACTGTTTAGAATGAATTAACCCACTTGTACCTGTACTCTTTGCAATTGAAACACGTACAAATTCATTTACTGCAACTAAAATGGCAGGGCAGTTTTGCTCAAGAACTGCATACTCTCCCGCAATATACAACTTTCCTGGTGCTTGTTCTGTAATCAACGAATATTCCTCTAATCTTTTTATTTTCAAATTACTAAAGCAGAGTAACGCCTGGGCCGAAACTCGCAACGACTATTTTAACATTAGTCAAGGTTTTCTGAACAGCTGAAATAATATCTTTTCTATTTCTTAAGGTGCAGAGAATTTTTACGTTTGGACCAGCATCAATTGTATAGTAACATTCGATGCCATTTTTTCTTAAATCTTCAACTAATTTAATAATTTTAATTGTTTCCGGTTCAAAATAAGTAAAGGGTTCTTTAGCAGTTAAATTGCAAGCGTGCATCTCGTTGGCACTTAGTTCACTAAGTTCACCAATTCTAGTAAAGTCATTATTTTGGATAGCTTGTTTAATTTCAGCAATTTCTTCTTCGTTTCTAGCTAACCAAGGTTGATAAAAAGGAGAGGTTTGGGCTAACTGCATTCCTTTTGTTGAAGAAATTTTTTTCTGCTTTGTATTAACTTCGATTGCTAGTAGAGAAAGATCAAGATCAGGATTTTCATCAATTGGAGCTGCATAGGAGCTCTCATCATCAAATCCTTTTTTCCATTCAACAAAGCCGCCATAAACTGATCTAGTCGCTGACCCAGACCCAAGGCGTGCAAGTCTTGAAAGCTCCTTTTTAGAAAGATCTAATCCATAGCTTGCAACAAAGCTTGTTGCAAGAGCCGCAAAAGCTGATGCTGAGGAAGCAAGGCCAGCAGAAGTAGGAACATGGTTTGTAGATCTAATTGTAAAATGATCAATAACGCCAAATTTTTCTTGTAATAAATGAATATAATTAAAAACTCGCTTGCTGTTTTCTAATGATTGTTTTTGATCATTTAAAATAAAGACATCTTCAGTTAATGAAGAATTATGTTCAAATGTAGTATCAGTATAAAAAGCATCTAATGTCATTGAAAGACTAGACATTAACGGTGTCTTTAAAGCTTGGTCAGCTTTTCCCCAATATTTAATTAAGGCGATATTAGTGTGGGCACGAGCAGTTTTCTTCATTAAATTTCCTCAATCCAGTCATTATCAAAATTAGCTTTAGCCTTTTCGGCAATTTTTTTAGCAACTTCTTGATTAGGACATAGTGCAATTACAATGCCACCTAAGCCACCACCAGATAATTTAGCTCCTAAAGCGCCATTTTCATTGGCAATTTTACAAATATTATCGATTCTTTCAGTTGAAAGCTTAAAGGAGGCAAGGATGTCTTCGGCTTCATTAAAAATCTTCCCGATCTCTTCTGCATTTTGGTTAAACCAATTTTGTCGTGTTGCGGTAGCTAATTCTCCAAGCCGTGCAATTTGTTTCTTTTTAAGATCACTTTCATCCATTTGCTTTTTAACTGATTGAACTGCGACTTTGGTATTTCCAAGTTCACCCGTATCCATAATTAATAAGGTAGCACCTAATTTTTGAGAAAGCTGTTTTGGTCCGTCTTGTTTATTGAAGAAAACTAAGTAATCGGAATTTACGGTAGCAGCGTCAAGGCCGGAAGCTTTTCCATGATTAATCATTTCTGCATGATTAGTGATTTCCATGATCTCAGCTTCAGAAAGAGTTAATCCTAAAAATTGTGAAACAGCCTTGGTAGTTCCTAAAGCTACAACAGCACTTGATCCAAAACCCCGTTCCATAGGAATTTCACCAGTATAAGTAATTTTAAGATTAGGAGCGTTTTCTACTCTTTCAAGTAAAGTTTTCACAATATATTTAATACCATCGTATTCATCCGGCGCATCAAAAAAAGCACCATGATAATGAGTTGTATCCATCCAAGTAGGACCATCAGTTTCTTCAACAGTTGTGGTGATATTTAAGGCCTGGATTGGAAGAGCGAGGGCATCATAGCCATAAACTACAGAATGCTCACCAATAAGAATCACTTTTCCATGTGCTTTGACTTCTATTTTTTTATTCACAATTATCTTTCCTATATTATAAATTTCATTAAGTCTAATTGCCTTGTCTCATATGCTAAAATATTTGCTAAGGAGACTAGAGACTTATGATTAATGTAATTACTGGTAGACAAGTAGACAACTTGCAAAATGAAATAATTGATCAAGCTGTTAAGTCATACTACCAAGATAAAAGACACGATGTTTTTATTATCGTGCCAAACCATATTAAGTTTACCACAGAAGTACGCGCACTTAGCAAGCTCTCTGTTTTAACAAATAAAAAACAAGTTGCAGTAAATAAATTGCACATCCTTTCTTTTTCACGGCTAGCTTGGTATTTCTTGAGAGATGAGGCAATTAAACTACCACAAATTCTAGATGATGCCGCTAGTGTCATGCTACTAGAGCAAATTGTTAAAGATCATCAAGATGAATTAAAACTATTTCAGAATCAAACTCAAGTTACATCCGGTGCCTTAAGACAAATGTATGAGGCTATTTTATCTGTACGAGCCGGTAATATTGAACTAGACAATATTGATGAAAAGAAATTAAATGAAGAGACCAGCTATAAAATTCATGACTTAAGAATTATTTATGATGAGTTTATTGAACGTTTATCAGAAAAATTTGCTACCAAAGATGAAATGCAATTATTGCTTAATGAGTTCTTAGCAAAAAGCAATAACTTGAGTACGATGGAATTTTATTTTTCTGATTTTTCACATTTTTCTTTACAAGAGTTAACCTCGGTTCGTTTAATTTCAAAAAAAGCAAAAAATACAACTTTAGCTTTTAAGACAAAAATTGGCAAAATTGATAATAACGCTGAACCAGGTGACTATGACTACGTAGTGCAACGTACAATCGGCCAATTAGAGCATTTTTGGCAAAATCAGCAATTAGATTATCAAACTCAAGAGTATCCACTTACTCAAACAAGTCCTAGCTCTTTACTAAATGGGGTTTGGACAAAAACGAGTGGGTTTGATGAACGTTTAAGTAAGTTTTTGCAGCCAGTCAAAGCAGACTCGCGGTATGCAGAAGCCTATTTTGTTGCGCGGACAATTTACCAACAGGTAGCCTTAAATAACTATCGCTATCAGGATTTTCTAGTTTTAGCACCTAATTTAAGTGAATATGAAACATATTTAACTCCGATTTTAAGGAAAAACCAAATTCCTTTCTTTAATGATTTGCAAAGAGAAATGAAATACCATCCCCTAGTAGTTGCTGTTGAAAATCTACAGCAAATTTTTAAGCGTGGTTTTCAAACGGATAATGTAATTGCTTTAATGAAGACGCAGTTATTCATCCCTGACTGGTACAAAAATTCTGCTCGCTATCAAAATGATGTTGACCTACTTGAAAATTTTGTCTTAGCCCACGGTATAAAAGGGAAGCTATGGACGAAATCACTAAAGAGTTTTGTAGATGCAGATGTAATTGCCTTAGATAAATCTGAGAAAGAAGTAGAGGATCTTGATCGACTACGAGATTACTTTATTGATGCTTTAACTAAGTTTTTTGAGCAACTTGATAAAGAAGAGGATCCCCAAGCTGGAGTAACAGTTTTCTGGAATTTTCTAATTAAAAATCGTGTTGCGAAACGTCTAGAAAGTTGGCGCAAAGAAGCTAATGATACTGGTGATTTACAATTAGCCCAGCAACCAGAGCAAGTTTGGTCAACTTTAACTGACTTATTAAAGGACTACTTACTGGTAGCAAATAAGTTTTCTGTAGATCAATTTTTTGATCTGTTAATCAGCGGCTTTAGTGAAGCTAATTTTTCACAAATTCCGTCTACTCTTGATGCAGTTAACATTTCTGAATTAGGTATGGTTCAAGGCCAAGGATATAAACAGGTTTTCATTATTGGTGCAACTAGTACTAACTTGCCCCAAATTGAAAAAATACCAGGTTTCTTTAGCTCTGAAAATTTAGAACAGCTAAATGAAGGAAATGAAGCTAATGGATACTTAGAAGATCAGCAAAAAATCAATAACTTAGACCAAAATTACCAATTTGGAAATGCTTTGAGCTTGGCTAGTGATAAGATTTATATTTCTTATCCAGTAATTAATACTGCAAATGAACAATTAGAACCTTCAATTTTTTATAAGCAGTTATTAAAGTTAACTCGCGCTGATGAATTTGCTCAACATGATTTACCTCAGAATAATGGAGAGGTTTTAACTTTTATAACTAATCCAGAAGCAAGTTTAGGTTACCTGACTTACTTAAAGAATAAAGCAGCTACTGATGTAGAGTCTCTACTAGATATGACGGAAGAAAAAATTGGTGAAATAGCGAAAAATGTGCTTGAAGGGAGCAGTTTTAAGAATATACCTCAAGATCTTTCGCCTGAGCTAGCCCAACAGCTGTACGGTGATCGTATTGAAACTTCCGTTTCACAACTAGAAACGTATTATCAAAATTCTTTTGAATACTTTCTAAACTATGGCTTACATTTGAAGAAACGCTTTGAAAATGAACTTGATGTAATTCAAGCGGGAAACTACTACCATGAAACTTTTGATTATCTTGTTAAAAGAATTAAAGAAAAGAAGTTAAACTTTGCTGATCTAACGGAGGAGAAGTTAGGCGAGCTTTTAATTGAAGTAAGAGAAGAACTAAAAGAAAAGGGCAGATATCGTCAGCTTTTAAATGATCCATTTAATAAGTATCTATTTCATAAGTTAGACCAAACTACAGCTAATGTAGCTCATTACTGGCATAGCAATGTAAATAAGACGACTTTTAGACCACAATATTCCGAATTAAGTTTTGGTAAAAATCAAAAGGTAAGTGGTCTTTCATATAGCTGGAAAGATGATAATAATAAAAAGAAGATTGTAGATCTTCGCGGAAAGATGGACCGAGTTGATTTGGCTCAAGTAAATGATCGAGTTTTAGGTGAGGTGATCGATTATAAGTCATCCGCAAAAAAATTTGACCTAGGTTTATTTGCAAACGGAATTTCAATGCAGATGATTTCCTACTTAGAAGTTTTAAAAAATAATAATAAGTTTTTTGCTCAAGGTAAGGATTTAGATGTTTTAGGCGCATTTTACCAAAATATTACTAGTAGTCTTGAACGTTTGAGCAGTGAAAAAATGATCTTAAGCAATTATCAAATTAAAGATTTGGCTAAAGAAAGTACTAAGAAGCTAATGTATAACGGAATCTTAATTGCAGATGAAGAAATGCTTGATCTAATAGAACCTGGAATGGAAAAAGATCGTGCTGTCTCTGATCTATATACCAGTGTTAAACGAAAAGTAAACGGCGATATTAGCTGGCCACAAAACCAGAGTTTTACTCCGGATCAACTAGATTTGCTATTAGCTTATAACTCCTACTTAATAAAAAATGCTGGTAATGAGATTTTGTCAGGAAAGATTGAGCTAGATCCTTATTCTTATGGGCAACAAACATCCCTTACTTATTCTGACTTTAAAGACATATTCTTCTTTGATGCAATGCTTAAAGAAAATAACTATCATAAGATTAAATCTATTGATAAAAAGACACTTTTGACCCTAATAAGAGAAAAATTAGACTTGGATGGTGAAGAATAGTTGACGAAATTTACTAAGGAACAAAATCAAGCAATTAACGATTATGGGAAAGATATCCTAGTTTCAGCATCCGCTGGTTCAGGAAAGACCACAGTATTAGTTGAACGTGTTTTGAAACGCATTTTATCTGGTACACCAGTTTCGTCGCTTTTGATCATCACTTTTACTAAAGCTGCTGCTCGTGAAATGAAGGAACGAATCAAGCAAAAAATAAGTAATCAGATTGAAAAAGAGCCTAATAATCAATTTCTTCGTAGCCAATTACTTGATGTGGATACTGCTAATATATCTACAATTGATTCTTTTTGTTTAGATGTAATTAGACGTTTTTATTATGTAATTGATCTTGACCCACAATTTAGTGTTTTAACTGATGAAACCCAAGCTGAGCTTTTAAAAGAGCGTGCTCTCCATGAAATAGAAATTGAGTACCTTGAAAAAAATGATCAAGATTTTCAGGACTTTTATGATAATTTTTCTGGTGATAGGGATGCAGAAGGAGCTCGAAATCTTTTATTGCAGTTGTACAATACTGTAGTTACTGAGCCTAATTATGAAAAATTTCTCAATAATTTACCTAATTCTTATCAAGTTCAAGATGATTTAATTGAATCTGACCTGTGGCAGACTCAAATTAAACCGCTTTTAATAAAAGAGATAAAGGATCTACAAACTGAAATAAGACAGTTCTTTGAAAATCCTCAAATGGAAAATCCAGATTTAGTGAAGGTTAAGGAAAACTACGATATCTTTACCAGTCGTTTAGAGCAATTCTTAAATGCTTTGGAAGATGATCATTCTTATAATGAAATTCGAGCTAGTCTAATGAATTGTAAGTTTGAAAAGAATATTCGCAAGTCTAAAAAGTGGTCAGAGGAAAGTCTTGAAACTTACCAAGAAAGTCAAAAGCTAAAATCTGATTTAAATGATCAACTTAAGAAGATCTTTGCTAACTTTTTTGTAGTAGAAGAAAAAGAACAGGTAAATATTCTCAAAAAATCAGAAAAATTAGTTAAAACCATTGTTGATGCTGAAAAAAAATTAATTAAGAGATTTGGTCAATTAAAACGAGAACAGAATTTAATTGACTATAGTGACATGGAGCAATTTGCTTTCAGCATTCTTACTACCGATACTTCAAATGCTCATATTGCCCAAGAGTATTACCAAGAAAAATTCAATGAAATATTAATTGATGAGTATCAAGATGTTAACGCTTTGCAGGAAAATATCATTGCAGCTATCAAAAAGAAGGGACAAAACAACCTATTTATGGTTGGAGATATAAAACAATCTATTTACGGTTTTAGACAAGCACGTCCTGACTTGTTTTTAAGCAAATATCATGCTTATGGACAGAATGATGATAGTGAAAAAATTGTCTTATCAGATAATTTTAGGTCAACAAAAAGAGTTACTAAGACAGTTAACTCTTTGTTCAATCCAATTCTAACTGCAAATTTTGGCGGAATTGATTACAAAAAAGAAGGACAATTACAATTTGGCGCGACTTATTATCCTACTGACTTGCCTACTGCAAGTGAATATATTTTCACGGATAAAAAACAAACGCAAGCTTCATTTGAAGAAAATTTCGGAGACGAAATGGACTTCAGTGAAATTCAAATGGTTATTGCCAGAATTAAGCAACTTAAGGAAGAGAATTTCCAAGTCTGGGATCGAAAAACACAGCTTAAACGCCCGCTGGAATATTCTGATATTGCCATTATTACGCGTACTAGAAGTGACAATTTACAGGTAATGCAAGAATTTGCAAAGGCAGATCTACCTTTATTTGTAACTGATGCTCAGAACTATTTTCAAACATTTGAATTAGTGATGATCATGAATTACTTGAGATTGATTGATAATCCACAACAGGACATCCCTCTAGTGGCAGTCTTACGTTCACCGCTTTTTAACTTTAAAGAGCCTGAATTAGCGCAAATCAGGGTCAAAACTAGATCCGGAAATTTTTATAATGCTTTAACCAGCTTTGCATCAGTCAATTCGGATCTTGGTCAAAAATGTAAAAACTTCCTTCAGCAATTAGAATCTCTGCGTTCATTTGCGGCAACCCATCGAATTTCTGAATTGATTTGGAGTATTTACGAAAGAACCCATCTGTTAGAAATTGTAACTGGCTTGCCTAATGGACAACAGCGTAGAGTAAACCTAGAATCTCTATATGAGAGAGCCACTTCTTACGAAAGTGCCGGTTTTAAAGGATTATATCAATTCATTAGTTTTATCGAGCGCATGCGGAAAAATCAAAAGGATTTAGCACAACCACTTTTAAGTGATAAGGCTGATAAGGCTGTAAAACTAATGACTATCCATGCTTCTAAAGGTCTCGAATTTCCGGTAGTGTTTGTCATGGGACTAGGTCACAAGTATCAGACACGTGACTTAAGTGGCAATTTTACGATTAGTAAAGATGGACTAGGGTTAACAATTAAAGAAAAAGATTATCGAATTGATTCCCTAGTTAAATCTTTAGCCGATGTCGAAAAAAGACAACAAATGCTTGAAGAAGAAGCTAGAATCTTATACGTTGGTTTAACACGTGCTCAACAAAAGCTCATCTTAGTTGCTAGTGTAAGTGAGATGGAAGCTAAGCAGAAAAAGTGGGAAAGTGAAATTGATCAAAAAACGAACATCCTTCCATTAATAAGAAAAATCAATGCCCAGTCTCCACTAGATTTTCTAGGACCTAAGCTAGAACAAAAGCATGAATTTGATCAAACGATTGAAGACATGACCTTAGCTTTAGAAGAGCAAGATAAGATATATTACTTAAAGTTTGCTGTGCAGTCAGATATAGAAGAAAAGGATGAGCAAAAAGACGATACTCAAAAATTAAGTTCTAAAATGAATGATGTAGTCAAAACCCTTTATAATTTTGAATATCCATTTGCGGATGCCACTAAGACTACAGCCTATCAGTCTGTTTCTGAGATAAAAAAAGTATTTAATGATCCTATGGATACTGAACTTGAGAATTCACGTCTTATTTCTTCAAGTAATCGATATTTACAACCAATTGATGAGACTCCCGTATTTTTAGAAAAACAAAAATTTACTGGAGCAGAGATCGGAACAGCGATGCACCTAGTTTTACAGTATTATGATTATCAGGGTGATAAAACTGAGATAAATTTAGAACAAGAAATTGAAGAGCTTGTAGAATTAGGTAAATTAAACCCATTGATGGTGCCACATTTATCAAAAGAAGCTTTAAATTGGTTTGTAATGAGTGAATTTGCGGCAGAATTTTGGCAAAAACCAGAAAAATTACATAGAGAAAGCCAATTTTCAAGCTTAGTGAATGCTAGTGAACTGTTTAATGATTTTTCTGACTCAGCAGCTAAAATTCTAGTTCACGGAACAATTGATGGGTATTTTGAAACAGATGAAGGTTTAATTTTATTTGACTATAAAACTGATTTTGTTGATAAAACTCATGAAGAACAAGCTATAGACAAAATTAAGCAAAAATATACTGGGCAACTACGTTTATATGAACAAGCATTAAATGAAATATCGGAAAATAAAAAGGTAATTGGAAAATATTTAATTTTGCTTGACGCAAGGAAAGTGGTCCCAGTAGACTAGAAACAGAATAGAAGGGAGATTATTATGAAAAAAGCCTTTACAGATGATGTTTTTGCCGTCGTCGATCTTGAAACTACGGGCACCCAGCGCAATCAAGGCGATCATATTATTCAATTTGGTTGTGCAATCATCAAAAAGCGTAAGGTAGTAAAAACATATTCATTCTTAATCAATCCTCATCGTGAAATCCCTCAAGCTGTTGAAAACTTAACTCATATTAGTAATGAAGACGTGGCGCAGGCTCATGATTTTAGCTACTATGCACCAAAGATACGAAAAATCTTAGAAAATACGATTTTTGTTGCACATAATGTAAACTTTGATCTTCCGTTTTTAAACTATGAGCTTGTAAATGCGGGCTTAGAGCCACTAACTGGAAAAGCAGTTGATACGGTGGAGTTAGCACAAATTGCTTTTCCAACTTTTCCATCTTATAAATTACGAGATTTAACAGCTCGCTTGAGAATTAAACACTTAAACCCGCACCGAGCTGATTCAGATGCACTAGTAACGGCAAAGTTACTACTAAAAGCAATTAAGAAACTGGAAAATCTTCCTCAGGCAACTCTCAATACTTTGACTTCCTTATCAAAAGGACTGCTACGAGATACTGATTATATTTTTTATGAAATTGGTCAAGTTGCTCGGCAGACTAAGAGACCGTTGCCTAAAGATTTGGTTCAGGTAAAACATTTAATATTGAAAAAGCAAAATATAGCTCCACGTCGTAATGATGTAGCAAGTCCTGGATCATTTCCTCAAAGCGATGATGAAAAGAAAGAATTATTTAAAAAGAATCTCCGCTTTAGACGGGGACAAGTTAGTCTAATTAATAGACTCCACGACTTTGTTTACAGTGACTCAGATAACTCACTAGTTGTTGAAGCACCAAATGGTAGCGGAAAAACGTTTAGTTACTTAATGGCTTATGCATATGAGCTATATTCTGGGAGAAAATTAGTCGTAGCAACGCCCACTAAGGTTTTACAGGAACAAATTCTAAAGCAGGAAATTCCGCAACTTTTACGGGTTACTCATTTAGACTTAGATGCCCAAATTGTTAAATCAAGCAGTCATTATTTAGATTTAGATGGATTTTACAATTCTCTTTATCAGACTGATAATCCGATTCAGCAAACTTTAATTTTACAAATGGGGATTTTGATCTGGCTTACTGAAACAGAAACTGGTGATTTAGATGAACTCCAGTTAACTAACTATCAGGCACCTCTCTTTGCAGCAATTGAACATCCTGGAGATGCGAGAATTGGAACAGCTTTTGCAGAATATGATTTCTGGAATTTAGCACGTAGTAGACAAGAACAAGCCGATATCTTAATTACTAATCATGCCTATTTAGCTAATCACTATATGGACTCAATTTGGGGCCAGAATCCGTTCCTAGTTGTTGATGAGGCGCATCGTTTTGTTGAAAATGTAGCAAGTTCAAGAAATGATTCACTTCAATTTGAAAGCTTCTGGGGGATGTGTAGTCACTTACGTAACTTACTTTTTTATGCAGAAGATAGTGCTAAGGCACGTTTTGGTAATAATTTAGAATTCAAATTGATCTTAGATAAACTTGAAAAAGATACAAATAATTTAATTCATTCTATTAACAAGATCCAGCAAGCCCTTTATGATAATCGAAAATTTGCTACCAGTTGGGAAGAGAAGAGACAAAATGCTATTAGTCTCGGATTTCAGGGACAGGATTTGTTCAACAATATTGGGCACTTCAAGCATTTGTTAAATCTTATGCAAGATAATATTGAAATTGTGCGCCAAGAGACTAATCAACTCCTCTTTTTGCTATATCATCAACAAAAGAATCTTTTAACGAGCGATGATGTTTTAATAAGAGATCTTCAGGAAGAAATAGATCAGTTAGATTATTACTCAGAGCAAAACTATCTTTTACTTGATCAATTAAGTGACCCTAAAAAGTTAGACCATGAAGGATTTGTTTTAGAAATAAGTAATGAAGATGACCCACTATCTACTAATTTAACTTGGTTAACACTTGATCCTGAAGAAGAAGTTAAACAGTTATATCATTACTTTGATAAAAAATTATTTATTTCTGCTACTTTAGCAGAACAAGACGACTTCTCATACACTATCAAAAACCTATATTTAGATCCTAAAAAAACACTTACTTATCGAGCAAAGCCTTCTTTCAAAGTTGAAAAGCATTTAAAAGTATATGCACTTTCCGATAATAATGCTCCGGAGGATCCAAACAGTCCTGAATATGAAACATTTATTAGTAATTTACTTACTCAAATTAAAGACTATAAGCATGTGTTAGTTTTATTTACTAATTTAGATGTTATCCGGGATGTTTTTAGCAGATTAAGTGAAAACAGTAATGCTTTAAAGGACTATGAAATTTTGGCTCAAGGCTTAACTGGTTCTAATGAAAAAATTGCTAAACGTTTCGGAATTGCTGAAAAAGCCATTTTACTTGGAGCAAATAGTTTCTGGGAAGGAATTGATTTTAAACATAATGGGGTAGATCTTGCAATTGTTACGCGTTTACCTTTTGAGTCACCCGATCAACCCGAGGTAAAATTACGAACAGAATGTTTAAAAAAGCAAGTTGGAGCTGATAAAATTTTTGAAGTGGATACACTTCCACGAGCAATTTTAAGATTTAGGCAGGGATGCGGTCGTTTGATCAGAAATGAGCGTGATCATGGAGTCTTTGTAGTTTTAGATCAACGAGTTTGGAATAAATCTTATGGCGAACAGTTTTTATCAGGACTACCTGTGAGTGCTAAAAAGGTTAGCAAGCAGCAACTACTAAATGTTTTAAGGAATAGTAAACAGAATGAATAAATATGTAAAAAAAGGACTTAAAATCACTGGAATTGTGGTTGGGATTTTGGCAGCAATTTATCTATGTCTTTGTATTGTGTTTTATATTGCAACTAAGCCAGCAAGTGACACAGTTAAAGAAACTAATAAAATTGCCCTTGAAAAGACCCCAATTACTACAGTTACCAAGAACTACCATTTAAGTCGTAGCGTTGAGAGCAATAGTTTAGAAGGAATGAGTAAGAAGGGTAAAAAGTATTACTTCATTTATCTTCCAAAAAGTAAAAAAGCTTACCTTTATCAAGCAAATAAAGGTAAAAGTGAAGAACAGATTTTAAATACTTTTAATGATGAGCATCCTGGACACAATAACCCTAAATGCCAGCTAGGTTGGTATAAGGGGATGCCAGTTTGGGAAGTAACATATAAAAAGAAAAATGGTAATTATGGCTATGTTCTTTATGATTTTAGAAATGGAAAAGAAGTAGTCTATGCGGATAATTTATAAATTTGTTAAACTAAAGAGTGATTTTTTAGTATAATAAAATTAAATTTAATTAAAAAGGTTGGTAAGTAATGACAGAATTAATCTCAATTAAAGATTCTTCTAAACATGTAGACCAAGAAGTTAAAATGCATGTTTGGTTAACTGATAAACGATCAAGTGGTAAGATTATTTTCTTACAATTACGTGATGGAACAGCATTTTTCCAAGGTGTTATTCGTAAGAATGATGTTTCTGAAGAAGTTTTTGAAGCAGCTAAATCTTTGCGTCAAGAAGCTAGTTTTTACATCACTGGTACTGTTCACGAAGATAAGCGCTCACACTTTGGCTATGAAATTCAAATTTCAGATTTAGAAATTGTTTCTAACAACGAAGGTTACCCAATTGGTAATAAGGAACATGGTGTTGACTTCTTACTCGATAATCGTCATTTATGGTTAAGATCTAAGCGTCCGTTTGCTATTATGCAAATTAGAAATACTATGTTTAAAGCAACTGTTGATTTCTTTGAAAAAGAAGGATTCATTAAGTTTGATGCTCCTATCTTCATGCATTCTGCTCCAGAAGGTACTACCCAATTATTCCATGTAGAATACTTCAATAATGATGCTTACTTGTCACAATCTGGTCAATTATATGGTGAAGCTGGTGCTATGGCTTACGGAAAAATCTTTACTTTTGGACCAACATTTAGAGCAGAAGAATCCAAGGGCCGTCGTCATATGACAGAATTCTGGATGATGGAACCAGAAATGGCATGGATGCACCAAGATGAGTCTTTAGATATCCAAGAAAGATACTTGGCTTATATGGTTAAACAAGTTCTTGAAAATAATGAATATGAATTAAAGATCTTGGGTAGAGATCCTGAAAAATTACGTCCGACTACTGAAGGTAACTTTACTCGTCTTTCATACGATGATGCTATTAAAATGCTTCAAGAAGCTGGTCGTGATATTAAATGGGGTGACGACTTTGGTGCACCTGACGAAGGATACATTTCAGAACAATTTGATCGTCCAGTCTTCATCGTTAACTACCCAACCACAATTAAGCCTTTCTACATGAAGAAAAATCCTGATAATCCTAAAGAATATTTATGTGCTGATGTAATTGCACCAGAAGGATACGGTGAAATTTTCGGTGGTTCTGAACGTGAAGGTAACTACGAAATTTTGAAACAACAAATTGAAGAAGCAGGTCTTAACTTAGAAGATTACCAATGGTACCTTGACTTGCGTAAATTCGGTGGTGTTCCTCACTCTGGATTTGGTATGGGATTTGAACGTACAATCGCTTGGATTTGTAAGTTAGATCACATTCGTGAAGCTATTCCATTCCCAAGATTGATCAACAGAATGCAACCATAATTGATAATCTAATATCATAAATATAAAAAGTTGAACTATTTTAGTTCAGCTTTTTTTGAAAGGAAAATTATATGGCGTCTTTTTCGGCTATTCAAAATGAAGGTTTTACGGTTATTTCTAATAGTCTTTTACGTTACTATCCCTCTTTAAAAATATCTGAAACTGAAGCAATGCTATTATTGCAGCTAGAATCTTTCAAACAGGAGAAAAAGTTTTTCCCTAGCGATAACAATTTATCAGAGAGAATGAATTTGTCTCCGATTGAGATTTCCCAGCTAATTCAAAACTTAATTGATAAAAATTTAATTGAATTGGGGCAAAAAAGAGATGGGGAAGGTCGCATAACTAATTTCTATGATTTAAATCATTTATATCAGAAATTAGATACGCTTATTGATGAGAGGGAAGAATCTTATCAAGATCAAGCTACTTTTAAATCCTCTACATCTACTCAACAATCCGCAAATCCAATTCAAGAGTTGGTAAGACAATTTGAGATAGAATTTGGCCGTTTATTGAGCCCAATTGAAAAACAAGAAATTGCTGCTTGGATTAATATTGATCACTATGACCCAGAAATAGTCAAGCTAGCTCTTAGAGAAGCCATTTTAGCGCAGGTATATAATTTTAAATATGTTGACAGAATCCTCCTAAATTGGCAGCGCCATGGCCTTACTACGTTAGATCAAATTAAAAATTTTCTTCAAAGAAACTAGGTAATTAAGATGGAAGAATTATTATCAGACGATGAAGCACGATTGGTTTTAAAAAGGATTCTTTCTTTATATCCAGATGCTAAAGGAGAATTGAATTGGGACACAAAGTTTCACCTATTATGTGCTGTTTTAATGAGTGCCCAGACCACTGATAAAATGGTTAATAGAACCACACCTAAATTCTTTAAGGACTATCCAGATAGTGCCACTTTAGCCCAAGCAGATATCAAAGATATTGAAAATCACATTCGTACAATTGGTTTATATCGTACAAAAGCTAGGCATTTAAAAGAGACAGCACAAATTATTACCGAAAAATTTGATGGTCAGATTCCAAAAGATAAAAAGATTTTGATGACCTTACCTGGCGTGGGGGAAAAGACGGCTAATGTTGTTTTAGCAGAAGGCTTCAAAGTACCAGCAATTGCAGTAGATACACATGTATCTCGTATTTCTAAAAGATTTAATATCGTTAGTGCAAAAGCGACTCCTCATGAAGTTGAGAAGCGGCTTGAAGAATTGCTTCCAAAAGAAGAATGGATTCATACTCATCATGCTATGATTTTATTCGGCAGATATACAATGCCCGCTCGGACTAAAAATCAAGATCCGTATTCTTTCTTACCACCATTAAACTAATAAATAATGTAAAAAAGATCCCAAAGTCGTTTTAACGACTTTGGGATCTTTTAATTTTAGTTTAATTTCAATTATTGATTATTATTGGAGTTATTTCCCTGATTTTGTTGTTGATTTTGATTGTTACCCTGATTATTTGTATTCTGATTCTGTTGTGAATTATTGTTATTATTTTCTGGTTGTTTTTCAGTCTGGCGATTATTATTTTGCGTTTGAGTATTGGAGTTGTTGTTAGAAGTAGAAGAAGATTGTCTTTGACTTGAAGATTGTTCAGCACGACTCGATGATGAAGAACTACTGCTTTGGGAACGAGATTGGCCCTTAGAAGAAGTATCATCTTCTGTATCAACTCGTGTATCAATATCGTCGTCTTCCTCTTTTCGTCTATCAACAGTCACATCACTATACGGATTACTTGGTGCATGACCTTTAACAAATAGTTGCCAGCTAGAATTACTTGCATTCGGAGAAACGACTTTATCTTGGGTACCATTAGCAATTCTGCGTCTAACAACTGTGCTTGGTTTTGACCAGTCTTTATTAGCTTTATCACTCATTAAATATGACATCATTTGCTTATATAGAAGTTGCGCAGATGATGAGCCAACACCTGAAGGAGTACCATCTTTCAGATTATCATATCCTGTCCAAATTCCCATTGAATAGAGTTTGGTATAACCAACAAACCAAGAATCTTTTGGTGAATTTTTGTATTGAGGATATCTTACTAACTCTTCATCAGAATATTTAACCGTTCCTGTTTTACCAGCTTCGTATAAGTTTTTAATACGTGCCTGTGTACCCGAACCTTTAGTCATAACCCCTTTAAGCATGTCGGTCATAATATAGGCGGTTGATTCCTTCATTACTCTTGTACCACTACTATCATAATTTCTAGTCAAGCCGTCTGGAGTTTCAATTTTTGAAACAAATTGTGGTTTGTGGTAAATACCGTCATTAGCAAATGCACCAAATGCGCCTGCCATTTGAAGAGAGGATGCATTAGCACCAATTGCGACTGATAGACCAGAATCAGAAGGAACATTAACTCCGAGTTTTCTTGCAAAAAGAGAAGCTCTTGCCACTCCAACCTTGCTTAAAGTTTTAACAGCTGGAACATTTCTAGATTGTTCAAGAGCGTGACGCATAGTCATTTTACCCTCATATTTATTGTCCCAGTCATAAAGTTGAATGTTAGTACCAGGGTAAACATATTTAGAGTCATCTAACATATGAGAAGTTGGCCAGTTAAGATACTCAATTGCAGGACCATAATCTAATACAGGCTTAACAGTAGAACCAGTTGAACGACCAGTTTGAACAGCACGATTTAAACCTAATTGAACTGCAGGAAGTTTACGTCCACCAATAATGGCAATAACATGACCAGTTCGAGGATCAATAATTGTAGCTCCAACTTGCATCTTATCGTTAGTAAATGGAACCGAACCATCATTTACTAAGTCATAAAGCTTTTGTTGAGCATCTTGATCAATATTAACTGTAATCTTTAAATTATCGTTGTATGGATTAAAGCCTTTACTCTTAACTTCATTAATTACTTCTTTGATGTATGGATCATCTACTTTTCGTAATTCAGAAGTAGAATTATTCTTCTTAGGCTGCAAACCTTGAGTAATGGGCTCATTAACTGCTTGTTTATATTGGGCTTTTGAAATTTTATCATTTCTGAGCATTGCTTTTAATACAATGTCACGTCTATATTTTGCTTTTTCTGGATAAACATATGGATCATATGTAACCGGGGCATTAGGCATCCCAGCAAGTAGAGCAGTCTGAGCTAAATCAAGATCTTTTAGATCTTTCCCATAGTAATAGTCGGCTGCTGTACCCATCCCGTAATTACCATAGTTCATATAAACTTTATTAATATAAAATTCCAAGATTTGTTCTTTGCTAAATTCTCGTTCTACCTTCATTGAAAGCCATGCTTCTTGAGCTTTTCTACGAAGGGTTCTTTGAGAAGCAGCAGTGGAGAAGACCGATAACTTAACTAATTGCTGAGTAATAGTTGATCCACCTGCAGCTACGCCTTTACTTTTAGCATTAACTAAGACAGACCCAATAATTCTAATTGGATCGAGTCCAATGCCTTCTTTATAAAAACGCCTATCTTCAACAGAGACAATGGCATTTTTAAGTTCTTTAGGGATTTCATTATTATCAACATAGGTTCTTTTTTCTGACCCTAGAGAAAGAAGAAATTTTCCATCACGAGTATACAGACTACTTGTCCCACCACTTTGAAGTTGAGCCTGTGAGATGCTTGGAGCGTCTTTAGCATAGTATGCAAATAAACCTACTCCAGAAACAACTACTAACATTGCTACGATAAAGAACCACTTGATTATTTGTAGCCAAATTCGTTTACGAGGCTTACCTTTTGGGTGAAGCTTAGCCATTCTAGAATTACTTGGCCTTTGATTATTATCTGCCATTCTTTTGTTCCTATCTATCTATAAAATTATCGATTGCATCCAAGTATGGGAGAGTTGGGCGAAATCCACTTTTAATCTCAATTGAATTATCAATTAACTCTTGCAAGGTCATTGAACTCTTATGTGGTGTCTTCCAAGCTTCAATCACAAAACTAGCAGGAGTTACAAAATATCGATTAAGAGTTACGAAGCGAATAATCGTAAAGCAAATTCCTTTTTGCTTTAAACATCTTTCAAGATGAATAATTTGGTGTTCATGGAAGTTCTTTAAAGGAAACAAGCTCTTATTTCTCGTTTCCTTAGCTTCAAAGTCCAAATAGCGTCCTTGATATACGCCATTATAGTCAGTTGTAGAAGCTTGCCTGAAGTAAGCTTCTTTTATAACTGCACGGGATCGTTTAGGATAGTCTACTTTAACAATCTGGACTGGGGTTGGCTTTTTATGAACAACGGCAATATCTTCAAGAAGATAATACTTATTAGACTCATTGATTTGTTGTTCTAGGCTCATTCCACGATCAGAAAATACAACATCTTTACGATGTTTTTGCTTTCTTGGATGTAAAAGGTCAGTTTGATCTTTAGTATAATGTGTTAAACTGCCTGTTGGATATTTTACCATCAACATCACTCCTGTTTAGCATTATAGCAAAGATTTTAAATCATTTTTAGAGAAAGGAAGGATCAGAATGAAGCGACTATGGGTTACCGGATATCGTTCTTATGAATTGGGAGTTTTTAGCGATAAAGATCCGAAGTTGACCGTAATTAAGTATGCTCTAAGCAATTATCTAAAGAGTTTACTTGAAGAAGGAAAGATTGACTGGGTAATTAGTGGGGCAAACCTTGGTGTCGAACAATGGGCGCTAGAAACAGCAATTAGTCTTCAAAATGAATACAGTGTTCATACGGCTTTGATGACACCTTATTTAGAATTTTCCAAAAGGTGGAATGATAGTAATCAAATGAAGTATCAAAACCTTACTGAACAGGTTGATTTTACTGCTTCTACTTCTGACTATCCCTACATGAGGCCATCCCAGCTTAAAAACTATCAAAATTTTATGTTAGAACACACAGATCGAGCTCTTTTACTTTATGATCCTGAGCATCCCGGTAAAACAAAATATGACTATGAAGCCATTAAAAAGTATCAAGAAAAAAGTGACTATCCACTGGATATAATTGATTTTTATGACTTACAAGAAGCTGCAGAAGAATATGAAGAAAATCATCGAAAGAATTTTTATTGAAAATAAATATACTCTTTAATTTTTTATATACCTAAGAAAATAAGATTTTTTTTAGATGGTATTACTATTATTGCTTGAAGGATACTTATAACTTATACTAGTTGTATACGATAGAATGAGTGCCATTAAGCTATCAACTAGCTAACATTTTATCGCCTAAATTAAAACAGACGTTAGTCTGTAACTAAGGAGTTTGACGAAACCAATGGCAAGTTTAAATGATATTCAATTAAATCCACAAAGTATTTTAAAAAAGCAATTTAGAACAAAAATGAAGGGATATGATTCTGATGAAGTAGATTCATATCTTGATACAATTATTTCAGACTACAGTACTTTTGCGACTATTATTGAAGATTTGCAAACACAAATCAGTGATTTAAAAGCTCAACAAAAACAGCAAACAGCTAAAAGTACTGCACCTAAGTTAGATTTTAAGAATGAGGAAATTGAAGATGATGTTAAAACTTATACTCCTCAGAAAGTACAAAAAGCTGCTGTAAATAATACTAATGAAGACAAAGAAGCACCGGAATTAACTACTAATGTTGCTATGATTCAACGTATTTCTACTTTAGAGCGTAAAGTTTACAACCTTGAACAAAGAATGAATCAACAAGATAGAACTTACCAAGCTAATTAAAACTATGGTATAATAATTATTGCAAATTTCGAGCGATCGCGGTTAGCTTATGCTAGCTGAGGAAAGTCCACGCACGCACAAGCTGAGATGCTTGTAGTTTTTGTACTCAGCCCAATAAGCTGGGGAACTTGTTTTTACAAGTTACGGCGGAAAAAGCACTAAATCATTTTTGACATGTGTGACTATCCTGAAAAGTGCCACAGTGACGAAGCAGTGAAGGAAACTTTGCTGGTGGAACGAGGTAAACCCTGCAAGCGGGCAACCCAAATTTGGTAGGGGCGCTTTCGTCTAAGTAAATGAACTAAAGACGAGGTCATTTTTAATGAAGATAGATGGTCGCTGAAAATAGGAATTAACCAAATCCTATTGGAACAGAACGTGGCTTATAGAGATTTGTAGGTTAGGGTTGAGCTTTGGCTCAGCCTTTTTTTATAGAAAAATTTATATAGATAGAGAAAATATAAAATGAAAGAATATACATTATATGCAACAATGGGCGCTGGATTTGAAAGTGTAGTTGCAAAAGAATTAAACAATTTAGGTTATGAAACAACAACTGAAAATGGCCGTGTATTTTTTAAAGGAACCCAAAAAGATATTGTAAGAACTAATCTATGGCTGAGAAGTGCTGACCGCGTAAAGATCTTACTAAAAGAATTTAAGGCCACCAGTTTTGACCAATTATATGATGAAGTTTATAGCTATGATTGGGCAGAATTATTACCGGTAGATGCTCAATTTCCTGTAAAGGGAAGAAGCGTCCGTAGTAAGTTACATTCTGAACCTGATGTTCAATCAATTGTAAAAAAGGCTATTGTAGATAAGTTGACCGATCAATATCGAAGACGTGGATTTTTACCAGAAAGCGGGGCCGAGTATCCGCTAGACATCCATCTCTACAAAGACACTGCACGTTTAAGCTTAGATACTACTGGTCAAAGTTTATTTAAACGTGGCTATCGTGTCGAGCATGGTGGAGCTCCTTTAAAAGAAAATTTTGCAGCAGGTTTGATTGAACTAACTCCTTTTGATGGTTCTCATCCCTTTATTGACCCTATGACTGGTTCCGGAACAATTGCAATCGAAGCGGCTCTTAAGGCAAAAAATGTAGCTCCTGGTATTTGGAGAAAATTTGCATTTGATAATTTTGATTGGTTTGATAAGAAATTGCATCCCGAATTAGTAGAAGAAGCTAAAGCACAAGAAAAAAAGGAGCATGCTCCAATCTTAGCTAGCGATATTGATCAATCAATTTTAGAAATTGCTAAAGTGAACGCGCATAATGCGGGCGTATTACAAGATGTAAAATTTAAGCAAGTCGCTGTAAAAGACTTTTCAACTGACTTAGAAAATGGAGTTATTGTTGCAAATCCTCCTTATGGTAAACGGCTTAAGGATCGAGAAGCAGCTGAAAAGATCTATGAAGAAATGGGACAGACATTGCGTCCTCTTACTTCTTTTAGTCAGTACTACCTTACATCTGATCCTCAATTTGAAAAATACTTTGGTGCAAAGGCCACTAAGAAGAGAAAATTCTATAATGGTAATTTACGGACCGACTATTATCAATATTGGGCTAATAAGAGATAACAATTATGTTAACGCAAGATAAGAAGACTAGTTTTTGGGTTATTAGTGATACTCATTTAATTGCAGATAGCTTACATGATCATGGACAGGCTTTTTCACAAATGCAAAAAACTAGTCAGGGTAAAGATCTATACTATCAAGAAACTGCTTTAAGCGCATTTGTAAGAATGGCGCAAAAAAAGAAACCGGCTGCAATCGTTGTTACGGGGGATGTAACTTTTAATGGCGAGAGAGTGTCAGCAGAAAAATTCGCTGAGATTTTTAAACCTTTAGAAGAAACACAGCTTTTAGTTCTTCCTGGAAACCATGATATTTATGATGGCTGGGCCAGAGAATTCCGCGGAAAGAAACAATACTACGCTGGTCAAATTAGTCCTAGAATGTGGCGTAATATTTTTAAAACATCCTATAAAAATGCAGTTAGTGTTGATGATAAATCTTTAGCTTATAGTGTTCAGCTTAATCCTGATTATTTGTTGATTTTAGCTGATTCTAATGACTATGGTAAAGAAGAAGCTACTACTGCACCTGCGACAGCTGGCTTTTTAGGAAGAGAGCAACGGCGCTGGATTAAGGCACAACTACAATATGCTAGTGAGAACAATCTTCAAGTGATTTTTTGTATGCATCATAACCTCTATGCCCATAATCCAGCTGTAAACAAAGGATATGTTGTTGGTGATTATCGTGAACTGCGTAAGTTATTAGCTCAATATAATGTAAAATTAGTTTTCTCTGGTCATATTCATGCTCAGAATATTATGTTGCCGCAAGATCCTTGCCCAGCTACCGAAGTTGTAACTGCTAGTTTTTGCTCCAATGATCAAGGCTATGGGGTAGTTAAAGTTTCGCCGAAAGAAGTTAGTTATACTTGTCATCATTTTAAGATGAAGGACTATTTAACTGACAAAGAAAAACAAAACTGGACTTTAACTCACTTTCATGATTATTTAGAAAATATTCAACTAGGAACTATTTCGGCAGAATTAATGCAGAAAAATCTTTATCAAAATCATGATGATTTAGATACTGTCAGAAAAATGGGGCGTCTTTTCGGCGAAATGAATTATCACTTTTTTACTGGAAAAAATCATATTGAAAGTGAAGAATTGCAAAAACTTAAAAAGTCACCAATTTATCAACGTTTAATTGCGGACAACCCACATTATGAATTGTATTTACAAACGTTATACGATATGTCAAATCATGATAACTTGCATGTAAAAATTAAATACTAAAGATAAAAAACTCTGACAACTGCTCCTAGTGGCAATTTTCAGAGTTTTTTAGATATATAGGTGGGTATTTCTAGCTATCATTTTCTTTACTTTTGTCCACCACATATGTAAAAGATACGCAGATGAAAATGATAAGATCCAGGTTAATAACCAGCAACCAAATAAGGTTAAAAATGGATGGAATTTTGCATGATATTGCATATTTAATCCCCGCCAGACTAACTGATTCCAAAAGACATTAGCAAGATAGGCTCTATAAGCATAAATAGCTAAAAAATGGAATATTCTCAAGCTATTTATCTGTCTTTTACGAACTTGATATAAACAGAAAGCAGCAATTAAACAAATTACTGCCAAACAGTAAAACGTCATTGATGGTTTATAGTAAAGCGCATTATAGAAATTAACAGGGTAACCGAATTGACTTAATTCATAATTAGTCCAGATGAAGCAAAGAATAAAGATTACTACGATTAACCACCAAAACTTAGTTATAAATTGATTAAAGTACGATCTAAATTGCCAGGCTAAAACACCAAAAACAGCATAAATAAAAAAAGAGATAAATACTCGATCTAATAAATACCAGTCATTTTGGTGAACACCATGAAAAACATAATAGTCGTAAAATGCTAACCAGGCTAAGTAAAGAATTAAAGTAACAATTGCCACTGCAAAACCACGTTTAATATTATTTCTTACATAGCGACTAATTAACCAGAAAAACGGCATTAGAATAATAAACTGTAGCATCATCGTGTTATACCATAAGTGAGGTGCTGCATTACCATTAATAAATTGCCAGCAAAAAGTACCAAAGCTATTAAACTTGTTACCTTGCTGAAGCCATGGCATCCCTAATAAATAAATTAAAGTCCACCAAATCGTTGGTACAAAGAGATTGGACCAATTCTTTTGCAGATGCTTGAAGTAAGAGAAATGACCGTTTAAGTCACTAGTCCTAATAGTCGTGTATAAAATACCAAAAATAAAGGCTGGAGCAGTATATTTAACTAGATTATAAAGAATACCAAAACCAACTTGCGTTTGCTGAGACTGGGGCAGATTAATAATAAGGCTCATAATTGGCTGCGACATGACCGCCGTACAAGCAAAAACTTTTAAATAGTCACCAATATCTGCAATATCGTAACTAGAATATTTATATTTTTTCATAATTAGCACTCTTAAAGTTATAAATTAAAAAGAGAAGCAAATTTAATAAAATTCTTGCTTCTCTTAATTATATTAGTTAAATAGTATCAATCTTCAACAACTTTTGACTTAATATCCTTAATCGGCTTGCCATTTTCATCGAAATAAGAATCTAAATCTCTGCCCCAAATCATAGCCATAGTATGTTGTCCTACATGAACACCAACTACTGGTCCGATAATACTTTGATAAATTTTGACCTTAGGAAAACTACTTTCATAATCACTAACCCATTCAGCTTCTCTTTCTTCATCATCAGCATGAAAAATTGTTAACTGAATTGGATAAGGCATATCAGAAGTTAAACTATCAAAGTCTTTTTTAATATGATTATAGGCACGTTTATAATGTCTCTCTTTGGCAATTGCTGAAATTTTACCCTCATTTTGAACGTCCATAGATAAGATTGGCTTGATCTTTAAAATAGAACCTACGAAACTAGCGGCATTTGATAAGCGGCCTGTTCTTTTTAAATGATTAAGATTGGCTACCATAAATCTAACATCGGTAGTGTTTCTTAAATCCTTTAAGTCATGCATGATTAAATCAATGTCAGCCCCAGCCTTGACTAGTCGACCAGCTAGTATTGCAGCATTAGCTTCTCCTGCACAGGTTATTTTACAATCAAAGGGATGAATATTAATTCTGCTTTCTTCATCAGCCACACTTAAAACATTATTGTAAAAGCTAGAAATACCGCTTGAAAGAGTAATGATAATTAGATCGGTATAACCTTCATCAATATATTTATCAACATATTTTTTTACGGTTCCAGTTGAGGGTTGAGAGGTAGTGGGAAGAGTAGAAGAAGTGCTTAGCTTTTCATAGAATTCATGGAAACCAATATCAATTAAATCCAGATATTCTTTATTATCCCAGATAATTGGAATTGGTAAGACATCAATTCCATATTTTTCACATTGTTCTTTAGTTAAATAAGATGAACTGTCAGTTAAAACGCCGATTTTCATGTTGTTATTTTCCTCCATATTCTTGTTTAATATTATAGTCTAGAACGCTATTTTAAACAAAAACGTAAATCTGCTTGATTTTTGTTACAATAGAGGTAATTAACAAATAGGGTGTGACCTAAATTCTAAATTATGAAAAAACATTTTATTTTTTTAGGCGCTGCTGGTGTAATTTATTACTCCTGGCTCCTAGCACTAATTTTTGTAGCCTTTATTGTCGGGTATGAAAGCAATAAAGCAATTAGCTATCCTGCACTTAGCTTAGGAGCTATTTTTGTGGTTATAGTTATTTATACCTGGTTTAATTCTTATTTTCAGAAAGAAGCAAGTATTTACTGGCTAAAACTACCATATCGTCAGAAACTTCAGCTTCAAAATTTAAAGATTAAGTGGCAATGGAAGGTATTTGTTGTATATGAAGCAAAGAGTAAGATTAATACTTACTTGCTTTTAGCACTTAAAAGAAAGAAGAAATGAATTTGAAGTCAGATATTAAAATCGCACAAGACACTAAAGAATTACCTATTACAGAAATTGCAAAAAAAGTTGATCTTCAACCAGATGAAATTGAACTTTATGGTAATGATAAGGCTAAGATTAGCTGGAAGGGAATTAACAGAATTAAACAAGGTAAAAAGCTTGGTAAGCTAATTCTTGTTACTTCAATTAGTCCTACACCGGCTGGTGAAGGAAAATCTACTATTACCATTGGTTTAGGGGATGCAATCAGCAACCAACTTCACAAAAATACTTTAATTGCATTAAGAGAACCCTCAATGGGTCCTGTTTTTGGATTAAAAGGTGGTGCAACTGGTGGTGGATATGCACAGATCATCCCAATGGAAGATATTAATTTACACTTTACTGGTGATATGCACGCATTAACTAGTGCAATTGATACTTTGGCTGCTTTAGTTGATAACTATATTTATCAAGATAATAGTCTAGAGCTAGATCCTAATCGTATCTTATTAAAACGTGGAATTGACGTTAATGATCGTACTTTAAGAAAAATCACTATCGGACAAGGTTCACGTTTTAATGGAATAGAACATGAAGCTAGCTTTGCAATTACTGTAGCTAATGAATTAATGGCTATTTTATGTTTAGCAACTGATATTGATGACTTGAAAAAGCGCATTGGAAATATGCTAGTTGGCTTTTCTGTGAAAGATGAACCTGTTTATGTTAAAGACTTAGGGTTTGAGGGGGCAATTGCTGCGCTTTTATCAACCGCATTAAAGCCTAACTTAGTTCAAACACTTGAACATACCCCAGCAATTGTTCACGGCGGTCCATTTGCTAACATTGCTCATGGTGCTAATTCAGTAATTGCTACTAATACTGCTTTACACTTAAGCGACTATGTTTTGACTGAAGCTGGTTTTGGGGCAGATCTGGGTGGCCAAAAGTTTATGGACTTTGTTTCTAACCATTTGGACAAACGTCCTGATGCTGTGGTAGTTGTTGCAACTGTAAGAGCGTTGAAGTATCAAGCAGAAGAGACAACTGATCACTTAGATGAAGAAAATATTCCAGCTTTAGAAAAAGGTTTTGAGAACTTAAAGCGCCATATGGAAAACATGGCTCATTATGGTGTACCTGTAATTGTACTAATAAATAAATTTGCTAGTGATACTGAACAAGAACTATCAAAATTGAAAGAACTTGTTAAAGCTGATGGTTTTGAATGTGAAGTGGTCTCTTACCATGATGAAGGATCAAAGGGCGGAATTAAGGCGGCAGAAAAAGTGGTTGAGTTAACTAATAAAGCTAGTGACTTTACCTCAGTATATGAACCTACTGACTCTGTAGAAGAAAAAATTAGTAAAATCGCCCATAATATTTATCATGCCAAGGATATTGAATATTCTGATAAAGCTAAGGATCAATTAGCAGAAATTAAGAAAATGGGTAAAGACAACTTACCAGTAATTATGGCTAAAACACAGTATAGCTTTACTGATAAAAAGAGTATCTTAGGAGCTCCAGAAGATTTTACACTCCATGTTAAGAATTTAGCTCTTAAAAATGGAGCAGGTTTTATTGTGGTAGCTACGGGATCTATTTTAGATATGCCAGGATTGCCAAAACATCCAGCTGCCTTAGATATTGATGTAGATAATAACGGAAAGATTTCAGGATTATTCTAATGAGTAAAGCTAAACAAGCCTTATATCTAATAATTTCTTTATTAGTAATTATTGCAGATCAATTATTAAAGAATTATATAGTTACTAATTTTAAAATTGGTGATGAAAAAACCATTATTCCTGGTGTCCTTTCATTTACATATTTACAAAACGATGGAGCAGCCTGGAATATCTTCAGTGGACAAATGATTTTATTTTATTTAATCAGTATTGCCGCTATTGCAGTTGTAATTTACTATCTTTTTAATCCAAAGTATAAAAATGGCCTTTTTGATACAGGATTAGCCTTAGTTTTAGGTGGAATCATTGGTAACTTTATTGATCGTTTGCATCTAAAATATGTAATTGATATGTTGCAACTAGATTTTATTCAATTTAATATCTTTAATATTGCTGACAGCGCAATTACAGTTGGAATTATCTTAGTTTTTATCTATCTAATATTTATAAGCGAAAAAGACTAAAGGACGAAGAGTAAATGACTAAAAATTATAAATTAGTAATTGATGACGAAAAAGGACGTTTAGATAAGGTAATCGCTGAGAAAATTACAGATTTAAGTCGAACTAAGATTAAGGAATTAGTTAATGATAAAAATATTTTAGTTAATAATAAAGCTGAAAAAGTATCTTATAAAGTACAGTCTGGGGATGTAATTGATGTTACTATTCCGCCTGTTAAACCATTATCATTAGAAGCTGAAAACTTACATCTTGATATTGTTTATGAAGACTCGGATGTGATTGTGGTTAATAAGCCTCAAGGGATGGTTGTTCATCCCTCAGCCGGTCATCCAGATCATACTTTAGTCAACGGATTACTTTATCATACACGTGATTTAGCTGATAGTCCTGAAAGGTTTCGTCCAGGGATTGTGCATCGAATTGATAAAGATACCTCTGGTTTATTAATGATAGCTAAAAATGATAAAGCACGTGAAAGCTTAGAAAAGCAATTAGCAGAAAAGATAAATAAAAGAGAATATTTGGCAATTGTTCATGGCAACTTTGAAGTAAAAAATGGCGTAATCAATGCTCCGATTGGTAGAAATCCAAATAATCGAAAGCAAATGGCGGTTAATCCAAAGGGGAAAGCTGCAGTTACACACTTTACAGTACTAGAGCAATTTAAAAATTATAGTTTAGTCAAATGTGTACTGGAAACGGGTAGAACGCATCAAATTAGAGTGCATATGAAGTACATCGGTCATCCATTAGCTGGCGATCCCTTATATGGCCCAAAGAGAACCTTGTCAGGTCATGGACAATTTTTGCATGCCAAGACTTTGGGATTTTATCAACCTTCTACGAATGAATGGTTGGAATTTTCTGCACCATTGCCAACAATTTTTGAAAAACAATTAAAGAATTTACGACAAGAAATGAAGCAATAGATTATGAAAAGATATTTAATTCTTGAAGACGGAACTGCATTTTCGGGACACGGTTTTGGTGCTCCCATTACTGCTACAGGGGAGCTCGGTATTCAAACAAGCAATTTTGGATATCAGGAAGCAATTTCCGACCCTGCCAATTTTGGTAAGATTTTGGCTTTTACTACTCCAATGATTGGTGGAAGTGGTATTAATGCAATCGACTATGAATCAATTGATCCAAGTGTACGTGGAATAATTGCTAACGATATTGCTTTTCATATTTCTGCTAATCCAACTTTTCAAGATTTAAATGATTTTCTAAAAGAGAAAAGAATTCCAGCAATCTATGGTGTTGATACTCGCGCTTTAGTTCAAAAATTGAAGAATAAGCGGGTTATTAAAGCGTCTATTATGGATACAGATGATGCCCATGCTTTTGATCAAATAAAGGCCCTGGTTTTACCAAAAAACAAAACAGCACAAATATCTACAACGCATCCTTATGCTGCCCCAAATATTGGAAAAACTGTAGCTGTAATTGATCTTGGTTTAAAGCATTCATTACTGCGCTCCCTTTCTTTACGGAAAATTAATAGTGTGGTTTTACCATACAATGCATCGATTTACGATATTATTAATCTTCGAGCTGATGCAATTGTTATTTCTAATGGGCCAAGTAGAGTAGAAGAAGTTGCACCATTTTTAAAACCAGTATTTGATAAGTTTTACGGAAAATTGCCTATTCTAGGAATTGGCTTAGGCTTTTTAGCAATTAGTAATTATTTAAATCTGGAACTCTTGGACTTAATTCCAGCCTATAATGGCAGTAATTTTCCAGTTATTGAACAAACTAATAATCGAATTTGGCAAACTGCAATGAATATTGATCAACTGGTAGTACCTGATAGTTTATCTTTGAATCTTTCACGTAAATATTTTGATTTAAGGTCGGAGTTATTAGCGGGCTATAGTATCAAAGAAGATAAAGTTTTAGCAACTGCCTTTAATCCAGAAGGTTCACCAGGTAATTTTGATGCAGCCAGCATTTATGATCAGTTTTTAAATATGATGGAGTAGACTATGCCTTTACATAATGAAATTAATAAAGTTCTTGTTATTGGAGCGGGGCCAAGTATTGTTGGAGAAGTAACAGAACTTGATATTCTTGCTAAACAAGCGTTAACGGCTTTTGAAGAAAGTAACGTACAAGTTGTATTGATTAATCCCAATCCTGCAACCGTCACAACAGATCCGCATCCTAATGTAAATGTATATCTTGAACCAATGACGTTGCCTTTTGTGAAGCGAATCATTCGGATGGAGAAGCCAGATGCTATTATTCCGGCTTTTGGGGGCAAACCGGCTTTAAAACTTACCAGTGAATTATTAGAGTCGGGCATCTTAACCCAAATGAATATTGAGTTACTAACTATTAACAGCTTGGCATTGAGTCTATCAGCTCCTCATAATTTCTATAGTTTTCTTAAAGCAAATAAGATTGCGGTGGCCAATCAATGGCTGTTAGAAAAAGAAGAGGACTTAAGGCGAGTAATTGAACATGCTCATTTTCCTTTGCTTTTATCAAAAAAGCAGCATTATCGCCCCGATAGCATGATCTCTTTAGAAAATCTAACTCAATTAGAGCAATACTTCTTAGACGAAGAAGCTGATGACCATTTTAATTGGAAAGATTATCGTTTAACTGAAGATTTATCGAATTGGGAAGAATTAATTTTTGATATTGTTCGGGATAATAATGGAAATTTTGTATTTGTAGGAAATATTGGTAGTTTAGAACCAGTTGGTATTAATTCTTCAGATTCTTTATTAGTGACGCCAATTTTAACTAGAAATAATAATCAAATTCAACGCTTAAGAAATTGCTGTCGAAAGATTGCTAATTGTCTTAATTTACATGGAGCTTTGAGTATTCATTTTGCTGTTAAGCAAAGTGGGGAAGACTTTAATTTTAAAGTATTAAGTATTAAGCCCCGTTTGACTCAGAGTAGTTTGCTTTCTTATAGAAGTGGCGTATATTCTATTGGATATGTAACGGCCAAAATTGCACTTGGCTATAATTTAAATGAAATTACCGATCCACAATCTGGAATTTCTGCTGCTGTTGATCCCGTGCAAGATGCTTGCTTTGTAAAATTACCTTATTGGTCTTTCACAGAAGCTGGTTATAATCACTACACTCTTAATAATAAAACCACTTCCGGAGGCCAAGCTCTAGGAATTGGTCGTAACTTTGAAAGTGCATTTTTAAAGGCTCTCCAGTCAACTACTGGTTTTTCTAATAATGTTAAGACCTTTAAAAAGGAATATAAAAAAAGCGAAAAAGAATTATTGCAAGATCTATCGAAGCCTAATGAAATACACCTAATTACACTATTAGCCGCGATAGCAAAGGGAATTAATTACCACACTCTTCACCAGCTTTTACATATTCATTTAGTATTTTTGCAGAAGTTTAATCATATTTTGATTTTATTAAAGAAATTACGTAATGATGAACTTACAGCTGATTTAATGCTGAAAGTAAAGAAAAATGGTTTTTCTAATCGATTAATTGCTGAAATTACGCAGCAAGATGAAAAATCAATTGCTGATTTATGTAAAAAATGGTCAATTAAGCCTAGCTATATTGAAATTGATGGAACAGCTGGGTTAATCCATCCTAATATTCAAGCTGTTTACAGTAGTTATGGAATTGAAGATGAAATAATACCGCTATCTAATTCGAAAAAATGCCTTCTTTTAGGATTAAAGCCATTTCAAGTATCTCTAACTGGTGAGTTTGATTATATGCTCTACCATGCTGCCAAGACCTTAAAAGAGCAAGGAATTAGCCCTGTGATTATTAGTAATAATCCAGAAAGTGTGAGTGCAGCGTATGATGTATGCGATCGAATTTACTTTGAACCAATTACTTTAGAAAATATTCTTGAAGTTGCATGGAAAGAAAATATCAAAGAAGTGGTAACGCAATTTTCTGGCAAACAGATTAATGAATATCGCAGTTCACTCTTAGAACATGGTCTAACAATTTTAGGTCAGCCTAATTTGAAGGAAATTCTAAGGGAAGATCATGCAGACGAAGTATATCAGGCCGGCGTTAATCCAGTCCCAGCTCTTCAATGCGATAATGAAGAAAGCATTTTAGCTTTTGTTAAAAGAAATGGTTTTCCAGCTTTAATTGGTGGTACAAGTAACGGTAAGAAGCAAAAATCTGCTGTGGTCTTTGATTTACCAGCTTTACAAAGATATATTGCTGAAAATTCATTAGAGCATATGAATGTTTCGAAGTTTATTGAAGGTAAAAAGTATGAAGTGACTGCTATTTCTGATGGTAAAAATGTTACTATTCCCGGAATTATTGAACACTTTGAACAGACCGGCTCACATGCCAGTGACTCCATAGCTGTCTATCGTCCACAAAATTTATCAACTAATGATCAGCGTAGATTACGTGATAGTGCAATTAGTATTGCCACTAAACTTAATTTAAGAGGACCAGTTAACTTACACTTTTTACTAGCTAATGATCAAATCTATTTATTACAAATTAAAAGTTACTCTGGACACAATGTAGCTTTTCTAACTAAAGCACTAAAAAAAGATATTACAGCTATAACAATGAAAGTTTTGTTAGGAAGTACATTGTCTGAATTAGATCTTCCAAGCGATATTTGGCCATCAAACGACTTAATTCACGTTAAAATGCCCGTCTTTTCTTATTTATCATATAGTAGTGAAAATACCTTTGATTCTAAGATGAAGACCTCTGGTAGTGTGATGGGACGAGCCAAGCATTTGCCGACTGCCTTGTTTAAAGGATATGAAGGCAGTGATTTAATGATTTCAACATATGGTACTGTCTTTATTTCGGTTAAAGATTCTGAAAAACATAATGCAATTAAAATAGCTGCACGTTTTCATCAGTTAGGTTTTAAGCTTTTAGCAACTGAAGGTACTGCAAATGTATTAGCTGAAGAGGGAATAACAACAGGAATTATTGAAAAGGTTCAAGAGGGAAGCAATAGCTTACTTGAAAAGATAAAGCAGCACCGAATTAATCTAGTAATCAACGTAACCAGTTTATCCGACTCTGCTAGTCATGATGCAATTATGATTAAAGATGCAGCTTTAAGCACACATATTCCTGTTTTTTCTAGTTTACAATCAGCGCAAGATGTTTTAATAGTACTTGAAACTTTAGCAATGACTACTCAGCCTTTGTAAAATTAAATATTATTTATTATGTAAATTTAGAGAATATAGAAAAAGCGCTCATTTTGATATGAACGCTTTTTTCTATATTCTTTTTTCTAAAATATCTTTTTCATTGGGAGTGACTTCGATTGAATTCTGACCAGTATAAATGACAAAACCAGGCTTAGCACCATTAGGTTTTTTAATTCTTTTAACTTGCACATAATCAACTGGGACGTGACTAGAATTCTTTCCTTTAGAGAAATAGGCAGCAATTTCGGCTGCTTCTTTGATATCTTCATCACTTGGATCATTGTCCTGCAAAATGACATGAGAGCCAGGCATATTTTTGACATGGAACCAGTAATCACGTTTGTCTGCCTTTTTTAAAGTTAGCCAATCATTTTGATAATTATTTTTACCAACTAATACTTTTTTACCATCACTTAGTTTGAAAGTATTCAAATTTTTTTCGCTAATCTTTTTCTTCCGGCGATGATTATGATTTTGTTCTTTTAGATAGCCTTGATTAATCAATTCATCGCTAATTGCATCAATATCTTGTGGATCCGCATTATCAATTGCAGTTTGGATAGAATCAAAGTAATCTAAGTTCTCGTTTGCTAATTTAATTTGTTCATTAACATGTTTAATTGAATTACGTAATTTTTGATAACGAGTAAAGTATTTTTGTGCATTTCTAGCAGGTGAAAGTGCGGGATCAAGTTTTATTTTTAAGGGCTTATTATTTTTATAATAATTTGGTAGATCAATACTTGTCATCCCAGCCTTTACTTCATGAAGATAAGCATTAAGTAATTCACCCTTAATTCGATATTCTTCAGAATTCTCGGCTTGATCTAATTGCTTACGTAACTTAATAATCTTCTTTTTAAGTTTTTTAAGCTCATTATTAACAATATTTTCAATTCTTTTAGACTTTTGCTTTACCCATTCACGATTGGCCTGATCACGATAAAACTCGTCTAATGTTTTATTGACATCGTCATTAGAATAAATCAAATTTAATTCTAGATGATATGGTAGATAAGTATATACACGATCCTTATGCTTAATGGTTTGTAATACATATCCTTTTGGTCTATTAAATTGATTAAAAAATGTCTGTAAAGAACTATATGAAAAATCGTCTTCTAAGTAACCAGTAAGTTCTTTTTTATCATCTCCATCTAAACCATTAAATTGTTTTACAAAATCTGCTGGTTCAGAATACTTTTCCTTTAATTCAGTGAAGCCATCAGCAGAAAGGTCAAAACCGTTGATTCCTGGAAGAAGAGGAGGGAGTTCATAAGGGGCATGTGGAAGTAATAAGCGAGCGCGGTTTTCATCAGGATTGATTCTTTTAAGCAAATCAATAATTTTATTATTATCCGCATTATATAAAATCACATTACTATGTCGTCCCATCAATTCTACTGATAAAATAAGCTGCATTTCATCTCCTAATTCATTTCGATTAGAAAAATGAAAGTTAACTATTCTCTCAACACCGATTTGTTCGATTTTTTGAAGAACTGATCCTTCTAAATATTTCCGCAAAACCATAACAAAAGTAGGAGCAACGTCAGGATTTGCAATTGTATCATTTGTAATATAAAAGCGTGGATTTTGAGCATTAGCAGAAATCAGTAAACGCTGATTCTTACGATCTTTCCTGAAATTTAAAACTAAATCTTGTTCAAATGGTTGGTATATTTTAGTAAGTTTTCCTCCAACCAGAGTAGGGGAGAGATCTTGTAGAAGACTATGAATAAATAAACCATCAAAAGCCATAAATATCCTCCTTTAAAACAGTATATTTAATTATACTCTTTAATCTCTTGAATTTCCTTGTTAAATAAACATGTGATTCTTTCACTAATATTGTTAATTTTTCACGAATCTTGTGAAAAATTAAATTATGTCTTAGAATTATTGTTGATTAGAAAAAATGGGAAAATTAAGTATAGGTGGTAAATAAAATGAATGTCTTAATATTTAATAGCGTTAGCGAGAATATTAAGCGAGTGATTAATAAAAAGTGTGGATTAAATCTCTCTCAAACTCGCTTATTACTATTCTTTGATCATCATCAGAATGAAACTTTGACGATGGGAGAATTAGCACAGGAATTAAGTATATCGCTTTCGACCCTAAGTAGACAAATCAAGCAGAAGAAAACTGCGTCTTTAATTAAAGTAGAACGTTCAAAGAAAGATTCTAGTAAATCTTTAAATCTAAATAATGAAGGGTTAGCTAAAGCTCAAGAATTAAAAAAAGTTCTAGCTCAAATTGAAGCACAAATTTTTTCTAGTTGGAGTGAAGAAAAAATACAGGAGTTTGATAGTAAACTACAACTTATTGTTAACAACCTTGTAACAGATGAAGTATAAATCATCGATTATGTTTAAAAAACGTCGGATTTTATGATATAATTTCATTTTGATAAGTAGTATTGCAGCATGCAACTTAATGCTGCCATTTTAATTTTAAGGTAGGTTTTCACACGTGAAGATAGCACTCATTACAGATAGTACTAGTGATATAAGCCCAGAAGAAGCCAAGGCCAATGATATTACAGTAGTACCTATTCCGGTTATTATTGGGGATAAGCAATACATGGATGGGGTAGATATTACTGCAGAGAAGCTTTTTGAGCTAGAACGCGATGGAGCACCTTTTCCTAAGACTTCGCAGCCTAGTCCGGGTACTATGCTTGAATTATGCCAAAAATTGAAAAATGAAGGTTATGAAGCTATTATTGCTATTCCCTTAACATCTGGTATTTCTGGCTTTTATAACAGTTTAGTTACTTTAGCTCATAATCATCCTGAATTTAATCTTTATCCTTATGATCCAGCAATGACCGTTCGTTCAATGGGAAATCTAGTGCTAGCAGCTGCTAAAATGATTAAAAATGGTTGGGAACCTAAAGAAATTCTAGCTAAGTTAGACGAAATTAGAGATACAATTGATGTTCTTTTCGTTGTAGATGATTTGAATAACTTAGTGCGCGGCGGCCGTTTGAGTAATGCAAGTGCTTTTATTGGTACTATGCTTCAAATTAAGCCACTTTTAACATTTAAAAAGGATGATTATCAAATCGTAAGTTTTGATAAAGTTCGTTCCATGAAGAGAGCTGTTAAGAAGGCTGAAAATATCACTATTGAGCGAATTAATAATTCGCCTATTAAGGATAAATTGTCATTAGCAGTTTATAATTCTAATGATTTAGAGCAGGCTACTAAGGTTAAAAATGATTTTCAAGCTGCTTTCCCTAATATGACCATTAAAATGTTCAATTTTAGTTCCGTAATTGCTACCTATTTAGGAGAAAAATCTCTTGGTATTACTTGGATGGCAGACATAGATAAAATGGACTTTAGTAAAAAATAATCATATCAAAAATAGGAGAGCTAAAGTTGCTTTCCTATTTTTTTAATAAAGTAAATTATATGAACTTAAAACGAGAGTGATTAAATGAAAAATAAGTTTTTAAAAATATTAGGACTAGTCGCTGGTATTGGTCTAGGACTGGTAATCGTTTTTCAAGTTATATTAGCTATGAACACAAGTGCTATTAAAAGTAGTAGTCCTACCGCTGTTAATTCTGCTACAAGTAATAGTAGTGACAAAGAAATTATTGCAGAAGCACTCAATACCGATTTCAAAAGCTATAAATTTAATGTAAAGAATTCACCCGGAATTCAAGCTACAAGAACTTGGACTGGGGAATATCAAAATGATCCACTTAAGGCACAAGCTAAAGTTGATAAGACATCTATGTGGCTAAATGAAGACAAAGTATATCAAAAAATGTGGGATAATACTGGTAGTCCAAAGTGGAAAGCTTCTTCTACTATGACTCCTAATAAAGTAGTTAGCCAATTCGACCCAGCAATTATTTTAAGCGGAAGTAAAGCAATTAAAGGCGATATGAAACTTAAGAAATCTGGCTCTATCTATCGCGTTAGCTACAATGGTAATAGTCTAAAATTCTGGAATAAGACCCACAGTAAGCTAATTAAAAAGCTTAAAGGTAATGCATCTGGATTAGATAATGAGGGAGCACTTAAAAGGTTAAAGGTTGAATATACCTTAAAAGAAAAGGGCGGCCACTTAGTCTTGACGAGCTTTTCATTCTACTTGCGTTTTGCTTATGCTGGATACAATATTTCTCAAGAGGGGACATATACAGAAATCAATGCAATTAAGGTAAGTACTCCAAAAGCATTGAGAGCTAAGACAGCCACAAAGAAGAGTCATAGAGTATACCATCCAAAAGCTGATGATAGTTTTGATATTGATATTGATTCTGGAAATTCAAATACTCAATCTAGTCAATCAAGTGAAAGTTCTTCAAGTAGTAGCCAACAATCTAGTTCATCGCAAAGTAGCAAATCAGAAGAACATAACGAGGAAAGTCAACATTCTCAAAGTCAAAGTAGTACATCAACCCAATCCTCTGATAATAAAGAATCTAGTCAACAATCACAAGCCAATAATAGTAACAACAGCTCAGATACTAACCACAATAATCAAGGACAAGCACAAAACAACCAACAATCTGCTGCTAGTCAGCAAAGTCATTAATTAAAAAACGATTTGAAAATCTTTTTTAGATCTTCAAATCGTTTTTTTATGTATAAATTAATTTTTGCTTTTTATAGAATCTCGTATCAGTTTAAGAAATAGACTTGCAACATTTGATAGTTGATTTCTTGAACTCCAAATCAACCGATTATGGTCAATAATTTTAGGCTCAAGTGGTAAAAAGCATAAGTTACTCTTATCTAAAGGAAGCAAATCTTTATATATCAATAGGCAATAAGGTCCCTTGTATACGAGATACTGCAAATTATCAGGTAAGTTAAATGTAGCCACGATATTTAACTTTTTTGACTCAGTATACCAATCTCTAAAGTTATCAGAATCAGCCGTATGTTTCGACATAATGACAGGATAATTTTGTAAATCTTCGGCAGTAATACAGGAATGATCAGCTAATGGGTGATTTTTACTTACAATCACACCATATTCATTAATTTCAGGAAGGGTCAGACTATTAAAATTTTGAGTAGTATCATATTGGCCCATTGTAATTCCAAAGTCTAATAGTCCACGCTCAAGCTTGCTTTCAATCATGGATGAATTTCCATTAAAGAAGTGAATTTTTACTTGAGGATAGTTCTGTAAAATTCGATGTATAATATCCATTACACGTTTAGTTGCAATACTTTCTCCTGCTCCGATGTATAATTCACCAGATATAATTTGAGAGCGTTTTAGATTTTGTTGTGTTTTATTGGTCAAAGAAATTATTTCTTCTGCATGTTCCTGAAGATAATATCCTTCTTGAGTAAGAGTAATTTCCTGATGTCCACGATAAAACAAAGTTACGCCAAGTTCAGCCTCTAAATTTTTCAATTGGCGTGAAAGCGATGGTTGACTAATATGAAGAGTTTTAGCTGCCTTTGATATATTTTTTGCTTCACAAACCGCAAGAAAATATCTTAAAACTCTTAATTCCATGAAGTGTTCCTTCCTTTTTACATAAAGTATACACTTTTATTATAGGCTAAATAATGAGATTAGAGTTGAATTAATCAGAAGATTTATATCTATTTATTTTATTTAGTGCCGCTTTTTGTTTTTTTTGATCTACATGAGTATATAAATCAGTAGCTGTTGTTCCTTTCTGACCCAATTGCTGTGCTACTAACACTTGATCCTTAGTTACTTCATAAAGTTCACTAGCTAGCGTATGGCGTAACTTATGGGGAGTAAGAGGTTTCCCAAAAGCTGCAGAATACTTGTTAACCATTTTCTCAACTGCATTAGTGGTTATCCTTTTAGTCTTTCCATGCCATCTAGTTAAAAAGAAAGCAATATCTTCTTTTTCAGCATGATAACGATCGGCACGTATTTCCCTATATTTCTTTAAATAAGGAATCGTCCATTCAGCAATGGGAACACTATCTTTTTGACCACCTTTGCGTGTAACATCCAGCATAGCATCTTTTAAATTAATATTACGCATATTTACGCCAACACATTCAGAAACTCTAATTCCAGTTCCTAAAATCAATGCAATAATAGCCATATCTCGCTCGTGATTCTTTTTAAAGGCAGGTAGGGACTGCTTATTACATTTATGTACATATTCATTTTCAATAAAATCTAAAAATTGGTATTTTAAATCTCCCATATACATATGTGACTCTAAAACATGAGCTCTATAATTTAGTGTCTTAGTATCATTTAATGAGTTAATCTTTAGCATGACATTACGGTCAAAATATGGTTCACCATGATTATTGTCAGAAGTAATCGTTAAGAACTTATAGAGGGAGCGTAGAGCATTAATAGAACGATTAATGGTAGTTGGCGAATTTAAGCGACCTTGTTGATTTTTAGTATGTTTAAGATGATGAATGTACAGCATAACATCATTTCTTTGTAGATTTTCTAACGTCGTTACTTCAATCTCTTTATTAGAAGAAACCGAAGCAATATTATTTTGTCTTAGCCAGTCGAAAAAACGTCGAATTTCAGTTAAATATTGATAGGTTGTAGTTAATGAATGAGAAGTTCCTAGATTGTATTCCTTTACAAAATCTGGCATATTAGCCAATTCTTGCTTAATAAGTTCTAAGTATTTATTAGTTTCCAAATTATAGTCTCCTCGAACGTAGGTTTGTATAATATTATATCTTATTTATTGACCTAAAAAAAGTTTTGTTACTGTCCCCTAGCAGGAGAGAGGGGAGACAAGCTAGTATACTATGGAAAAGGCTGGTAATTAGTTATAACGCGTATGGAATTTAGATCAATTTACAACTAACAGGATCAGAACAATAAATTAATCTAAAAAGAACGGATTTTTAGTATAAATAAAGGGTATTTAAGAAAAATCATTAAGTAAAAAGCAATTATTGCTGTAAATAAGCGTAGTTTCAAAGCATGAATAATAAAATTAACTATAATGTATGAGAAGTTAAGGTTAAAATAGGAGATAAACATAAGCTGAATAAGGGTATTAAAGGAGAATAAAAAGTATTAGTTCAAAAATGATATAGTAAAATATTTAAATATCGGACTGAATTACATATGGTTAAAATAAATTTGTAGCTGTTGGGATCAAAACAAAATTTTAAAAGTTAACTTTAAAAGAAAAAACAGATCGATTTGAATGAATTAAAAATCCATATTTTATAGGATATACATCTATACCTTTCATTAAAATTATTGTTTTAATGAAAGGTAATTTTAATGAAAAATCATGTATTATTGCCCCAGCCAGGAGTAATATTGTCCTAATTTATTACTCTATGTATTACCATAATCATATTCAGTAAGAACTATAAAATCTAGCAATCCCTTATATTTCAATTATTTTCAAAATATCATAAGTTCAAGATAAAATATACTTATCCTATCTAAGCTTTTATCTGAGAATACTTGTTACTTGTACAACTAGCTTAAATCCACAAATAAGCTCTGGCAATAGCAAACATTTTGCATAGGACATATAACAGAAAATTTAAATCAAATCGATTAACTGCTAACCAATAATTATTTTAAAAGCCATAGAATGGCCGCCACAGCATCACAAAGTTATAGATAAGAGATAGACATAGCTATAAAAATTTTTACTTAAGCTTACAGTGAAGATTCAAAATAAAAATCCTTAACTTATATTTTTTAGTTAGTAAGAATCTAATTAACTCAGAAAAATTATTTTAGATATGTTGATAAAGATTTAACTGCCTAAAACATAATACATATAAACAAGGTACTTTTGATATATTCTATAATTTTTATATACTACTTTACATAATATATATTATACGAATTTATGCTTTTATGATTTATTAGCTCCTTTTCTCTTTACCACTTATTTTTTCTAAATAAAAATCTCACCAAATTGAACCACTGAATACACAGTTCATTTAGTGAGATTTTAAAACATGTACTAAAAATTTCAAAAACGACTAGTCATTTTTGAAATTTAATTTTTTCCGTTTACTCAATGAAATTGTATAAACAACATTAATAGTACCTAGAAGTAATACGGCAAACCATATAGTTTTTAAGAAAAATACTTTTTGAAGTAATGCTGACACAATGGCTCCAAGTGCAAAAGCAATAACTAAGAACATATAGTTAACAGCTGCATTATGCTGAGATTTATCTTCACCAAAGAAATATGCACTCCAGGCAACGACAGATTTTTTTAAATTACCCGTTGTAAATGCATTGTTATACCCCATACCTTCGATCTTACTAAAGGAAGCATTTTGAACAGCCAATCCAAAGGCAATTACAGGCACGACATAATAATTCGGAACAGTTTTAGGAACAAAGCCTACTCCTAAGCAAATAAGTAAAATTGGAAATAGACAAAATACCCGCCAATAATTACTTTTAACGTATTTATGAAAAAGACCCACCAGTAATAACCCTAAAGTAAATGCAATAAATGTAGTTGCTCTATTTAACATACCTGCTATATTGTGATCCGCAAATGCTGAAGCAAAGAAGATAACATTTCCTGTTTGACCTGCAGACAAAGTATGTCCTCGTTGAATATAAGTATAAGCATCAATAAAACCAGCTGAAAAAGTTAAGGATGTGGCTAAAATACGTGATTCTGATGGCCGATACTTATCATTAGTAAATATATTCATATTTAACCCCCGTGTTATAAGCCCAAATTAAAAACATGATCAAGGTAGACCATGTTTTAACTGAATTAATCTTCAATCTGAATGTTCTTAATAATTACATCTTCTTTAGGCTTATCATTTGCCTTATCACGTGGAACTTTTGCAATTTCATCAACGACATCCATACCATCAATTACTTGACCAAAAACTGTATGACGACCATCTAACCATGGAGTTCCACCCTGTTTATATGCTTTTACAATTTCTTTTGGATAGCCAGCTGCATCCATTTCCTTAATCATTCGTTTAGGCACATTCTTGTTTTGAACAATAAAGAATTGGCTCCCATTAGTATTAGGACCAGAATTAGCCATAGAAAGTGCGCCACGTAAGTTAAAGAGTTTATTTGAAAACTCATCTTCAAAAGGATGTCCCCAGATACTTTCACCGCCAGTACCGTCACCCTTTGGATCACCGCCTTGGATCATAAAGTCACTAATTACACGATGAAAAGTAGTATTATCATAGTAACCTTTTTTAGCTAAACGAACGAAATTTTCTACAGTCATTGGAGCATCTTTTTCAAATAATTGAACTTTAATATCTCCATGATTAGTTTTAATTACTGCTTTTGGACCTTTTACATTTTCAAGGTCTAATTGTGGATATTCCATCTTAATCCTCCTATTTTTAATCTGTTCTAGTCTATTCTACTATTTATTACTAGACACTTCATTAATCTATTTCTTCTTTCAAATATTTTCTAATGGTATCAAGCATAATTTGCCCATATGCTTTTAGTTTTGCTTGACCAACACCTGAAATATTCAAAAAGTCTGTTTTTGTTTTAGGTTTTTGAAGTGCCATATCTCTTAATGATTTATCTGAAAAAATATAAAATGCCGGTATCCCCTGCTCTTTAGCTAATTCTAAGCGTGTTTCCTTTAAACGCAAGAATAGGTTATTTTCCTTTTCTGAAATTTGATTAGTAAGTTGTATTGATTTCCTGATATTTTTTGAAATCTTTTGACTTACTTGCTTTTTATCATCTAAAACGTCCCATCCTAAATTAGTTACATGAACTACAGGATATTGAGTATCTGTTAACTCCAAGTAGTTATGGCTGATTAGATAATTAATTAAATCTAAAGCAGCTCTCTTTCCTAACTTCAAACTACCATAATTTTTAAAATTAGATGCCCGAAGTTCTCGCATGCGCTGATTATTGGCACCTGTAACTACATCGGCAACTACATTTTTGCCAAAACGTCCATCAAGTTCATAAATTGTTGAAATGATTTTTTTGCTTTCTGCAGTAATATCTTTTTCAATAAATGTTCCCAAGCAATTAGAACATTTGCCACATGGAGAGCAAGTCTGACCAAAATATCTGACGATAAATTGTTGTAAACATTCCGTTGTATTGACGTATTTAGTAATTGCAGCTAATTTCTGATATTGAATTTTTTGGTATTCATCATCTAAATCAGATTGTTCAATAAACCAACGATATAGTCTAATATCTTTCGGGTGATAAATTAATATTCCTTCACATGGCTCTCCGTCTCTGCCTGCTCTCCCGGCTTCTTGATAATATGATTCTAAGTTTGGAGTACTATTAGCGTGAATTACAAATCGAACATTTCTTTTATCAATTCCCATACCAAAAGCATTTGTTGCAACAATCACCTGGACCTTATCAAATTGAAAGGCATCTTGTACATCGGCTCTTTCTTTATTAGATAGCCCAGCATGATAACTCGCTGTTAAAATTCCATTTTGAGCTAAATAGTCAGTCAACTCTTCAACATTTTTTCTTGTACTCGCATACACAATCCCTGATTGATTGGGATGCTTTTTAATATAATCTAAAAGATATAAGTTAGTATTTTTAGGATTATCTACTACCTTGAAGCTCAAATTTGGTCTTGCAAATGAAGTAATAACATAATTTTCAGCCGGAATATTTAATTGATCTGCAATATCTTTCTGAACTGAAGGTGTTGCAGTTGCTGTTAAAGCTAAAATATTAGGCTGGCTTTTAATTGACTTTACTCCCTCCATAATTTGGCGGTACGCAGGTCTAAAGTCATGGCCCCATTGAGAAATACAGTGGGCTTCATCGACTGCAACTAAAGAAATATCCAAAAAGTTTAATTGATAGCGAAAATAATCCATTGCTAGCCGCTCAGGAGTTATGTATAAAAGTTTTATTTTTCCTTCATAGGCTTGTCTCAAGATTGGATTTACTTCTTCTTGAGGAGTTGCTGAATTTAAAGCAGCAGCATTAATGCCATTTTGTTTTAGAGAGTCTATCTGATCCTTCATTAAGGAAATTAAAGGAGATATTACCAACGTTACACCAGGGTTAACCAATGCTGGTATCTGATAACACATTGACTTTCCTGCTCCAGTTGGCATTACAGCTAAAACATTTCTTCCTTTAAGAACTTGCTCAATAACTCGTTCTTGTCCAGGACGAAAAGTTGTATAACCAAAAACATTCTTTAGTACTTCTATTGATGATTTCATTTTCCTCTACTAAATAAAAAAACAAGTATGAAAGGATCATACCTGTCTTTTTCTAAATTAAACCAAATAATTAAGCTTCAAAAGCATTAGTTAAAGGAGGAACAACTTGCTTCTTTCTTGAAACAACGCCTGGTAACTTAACTTCTGAATCTGATAATTTAGCGTTAAATGCTTTTTCAAATTTAGCCTTTGATTCATCACTACCTACTACTAAAGCTTCTGAATCTGAATCAAGAATGTTGGTAATTAAAAGCATAAACATATCGTAGCCTTCACGCTTAGAAGCTTCATCCATAGCCTTTAAGAAAGCGTCTTTACGTTCTAAGGCTTCTGGTAAATCAACAACGTTAATTTGTGCTACACGAACGTTGCTACCGTTTAATTCAAAACTCTTAGCATCTAAATCAATTAGGTCTTCTTCTGACTTGTCAGCAATATTAGTACCAGCTTTAAGCATCTTAAGACCGTATTCTTTGTAGTCAACACCAGCAATGTTTGCTAAAGATACTACAGCTTCTTTATCTTGGTCAGTAGTTGTTGGTGACTTTAAGAGTAAAGTATCTGAGATAATAGCTGAAAGCATAATTCCTGCAATATCTTGTGGAATTTCAATTTCTTTTTCGTTGTACATTTGCCACATAATGGTACTGGTACAACCAACTGGAGCTGCACGGTAGTATAAAGGATCAGCAGTATTGAAGTTCATAATACGGTGGTGATCAACTACATGAGTTACTTTAACCTTATCAATGTCAGAAACACTCTGTTGAGGTTCGTTATGGTCAACAAGCATTACTGCATCAACTTCATTTGAAGCAGTTTTAATAACACGAGGTGCAGTAAAACCAAACTTATTTAAAGCATACTTAGTTTCATCATTAGCTTCACCTAAAGCAACAGCTTCGGTATCGTAACCTAACTTATTTTGTAAGTATGAGTATGCAATTGCTGTTCCGATTGCATCTGTATCAGGATTTTGGTGACCAAAAATCAATTCTTTTGCCATTATATAGAGCTCCTTTAAAATTATATCTACCTAATTATTTTAGATTAAAAGTTAAACTTAAGCAAATCTATCACGCATTAAAAAGGCATCCTTTTGCTATAAAAAGAATGCCTTAAAACTAAATATTAACTTTAATATCCTCTAGTCTACTATCATAATCTTTTTCTTCAATAAACTTATCCCACTCTTTTAAGAAGTTGACTAGTCGAGGTATTTCACTCTTATTTTTACGATAAATAAAACAACTCTCAAAGTTTGTCTCACTTTTTGTCTTTACTGGAGATAATGTAATTTCAGCTTTGTGTGCCTTATAAAAACTCTTGGAGACATAAGTGTTATAGTCGGTTTGCTCAGCAAATTTGATTAATTGATATGGAGCAGTAAATGTTACCGTAGTATTTAATTCATTGTTTGGAAACTCACTAGCATAAAAGCGACGAACAATTTGTGGTAAGTAGTAGTCCTTAGGATAAGCAACCCATTTATGCTGAGTTGTTTTATTAAACTCATCTTCTGGATCGTGAGTTAAGAAAATAACTTCTTCAGGATAAATTTGTTTTGCCATATACTGTTTCATGTTCTTCACAGTTGAATTATGATCTGGCATGTAAAGAACTGCTAAATCTAATTGATTATTATCTAGTCTATCCCAAAGTTCTGTCCTATTATAGAAACCCACATGTAATGTTATATCAGGATATTTATGGTTGAATTTAACTAAGAATTGATCAATTACTCTTGCTTCAATAGTAGATAATATTCCTAAAGAAATAGTTCCGGTATCTGATTTAGTGTATTGCTGAATACTGTCTACAGCATTATTAACTGTTGAAAATAGTGCTTTTGCTGTCTCTTCCATCTTTAGGCCAGCATCAGTTAAATATAATTTTTTGCCCATTTGGCCAAATAATGGTGACCCAACTGCTCGTTCAAGTTTTTTAATTTGTTGCGTTAAGGCCGGCTGAGTAATACCTAAAATTTGAGCTGCTTGCGTATAACTCATATTATCAATTAATTGAAGAAAGTAACGTAACGATTTCGCGGATAAAACCGCATCAGTATTTGTTTTCATAATTGAATACCTCTTATATAAATCTGGAATAATAGCTAATGAATAAGATTTTTAAATACAACTAATTATTTTCTGATAGTCCTTTATTAAAGCTTAATATTCATCTCACACTTTTTATAATAACACCTGTGCCAATAATAATAAAAAATTTTGCATAAAATGCATACTATTTTCCTATAATTCTTATTTTAATAAAAAAACTAAGGATAACAGTTCAATCATTATCCTTAGTTTTTAACTAATTAAAATAAATTTTCAGTTTTATCTCTTCCATCTGCAATTGGTCGGCCAAGCGTTAACGAGACAGGAGTCCCATCTGTCATTGGGTCTAGTACAAAAGATCCATTTGAATAGCGGTCGCCCAATGGGAATTCAGAAGTGTTAAGTTCAATATGACGATCACTAGAAGTATTCAGATGGAGAATATGATTTTCACCATAACTACTGATTGCCATAATTCGATGAGGCTTAGTCTTAAGTTCACGTAGTACAAGGACACCTCGTTTTGCACGCGTAACTTTATTTATAAGGCTAAGTTTTAGTTGCTTAAACGCTCCCCGTTGAGTGATGATTCCAATCTTAATTAAATCAATATATTTAGGATCAGCTAAAACATAATTTACTATGTAGTCATCATCTTTAAGGTTAACGGATTTAACACCAACTGCTTTTGAGCCGGATGTAGGTATCTCACTAATATCAAATCTTACTGCATATGCTTGGTTAGTAATTAGAGTTATTTCTTGCTTACTATCAGGTTGAACTTGATCAATGCGGACAACTTTACTGTCATTACTCTTAAGCTTAATAGAAGTAATTGCACGAGACTTATATGTTCTAGTAGGTTGTAAATCTGCTAATGTAACTTGTTTAATATATCCATCGTTAGTAGCAATCAAAAAGTTTAAATTGGCCTTTAAATCATTAACTTCAAACACCCGAATAATTTCTTCATCACTATCAAGACCAATTTCTTGAGACAGGTGCTGCCCTGTTTCTTTCCATTTTGTTTCAATTAATTCATGTACTGGACGATAAATTAGGTTTCCTTTATTAGTAAAAATATAAAGGTTATCCAAGGTAGACATTGTTTTTTCAAACACAACCTTATCACCAGCAGGCAATCCATTATCTTCATCATCGGTTGATTGGAATGAACGAAGAGATGAACGCTTCAAGTAGCCGTCTTTACTTACTAATACTCGTACATCTTCATCAGCTACTAGAGCTTTTTCATTAATTTCAATTTTAGCTGCTTTAGCAGTAATTTCTGTTCTTCTTGGTGAACCGAATTCTCTTTTTACCGCATTTAATTCTTTAACTACAACTCTTTCAAGAACCTTATTATCACTTAATATTTCATTGAACTTTTCGATTTTTTTATTTAAATCTGCTTGTTCCTTTTTAAGTTGGTTAACATCAGTATTAGTTAAACGGTATAACTGCAAAGAAACTATAGCTTCCGCTTGATTATGAGTGAACTCATACTTAGAAATTAAATTCTTTTTAGCATCTTTTTTATCTTTAGAAGATCTAATAGTTTTGATTACTTGATCTAAAATATCTAAGGCATGAATAAGACCTTCAACTATTTCTAGACGCTGTTTAGCCTTCTTTAGATCAAATTCTGTTCTCTTAGTTACAACATCTTTTTTATGTGCTAAATAAGAAGATAAAATACGCTTTAATCCAACTTGTACGGGAGTCATACGATCAATAGCAACCATATTGAAATTGTATGAAACTTGTAAGTCAGTGTTTTTAAATAGATAGTTCAAGATGTTTTGACTATCAGCACCCTTTTTAAGTTCGATTACAATTGAAAGGCCGTGACGATCAGTTTCATCTCTTACTTCTGAAATACCGTCAATTTCCTTATTTAAACGGATTTCGTCAATTTTCTTAACCATCATTGCTTTATTTACGCCGAAAGGTACTTCGGTTACAACTATTTGCTGACGATGGCCTTTAATTTCTTGAATTGTAGTCTTAGACCTAACTTGAATTCTTCCACGACCAGTTTCATAGGCCTCTTTAATGCCCTTAGTTCCTAGGACAATGCCACCTGTTGGAAAATCAGGTCCCTTAACAAATTTCATCAAATCATCTGTTGCAGCATCGGGATGCTTTAGCAGATAAACAGCTGCTTCAATAACCTCAGCAAGATTATGAGGTGGAATTTCAGTTGCGTATCCAGCTGAGATACCTGTTGATCCATTAACTAATAAGTTAGGAAAGTGAGCCGGTAAAACTGTTGGTTCATACTCTGTATCATCAAAGTTCAAAATCATTTGAACAGTTTCTTTATCAATATCTTGTAAAAGTAAATTAGAAATTTTACTTAAACGAGATTCGGTATAACGCATGGCTGCTGGACCATCCCCATCCATCGATCCATTATTACCGTGCATTTCGATTAAAGGTTCACGCATTTTCCAATCTTGCGATAAGTGAACCAAAGCCCCATAAATAGAACTGTCACCATGAGGGTGAAAGTTACCCATAACATTACCGACAGCTTTTGCCGCCTTCTTATAAGGCTTATCATATGTATTATTATCTTTATACATCGCATACAGAATACGACGTTGAACTGGTTTTAAGCCATCTCGAATATCTGGGAGAGCACGTTCTTGGATAATATATTTTGAATATCGTCCAAATCTTTCACCCATAACTTCTTCAAGAGGTAATTCCCTAATTCTTTCATTTGTTTGTGTCATTTAAAAATATAACCTCTTAATCTCTACTTGTTTCTAGAATTGATCCGTCTTCACCCATACGGAATTTAACGTTTTCATCAATCCATTTTCTTCTAGGAGCCACTTTATCTCCCATTAAGGTTGTTACACGCTTTTCAGCAAGTTGAGCATCGTCAATCTTAACTCTAATTAAGGTACGAGTTTCAGGATTCATAGTTGTTTCCCATAATTGATCAGCATTCATTTCACCTAAACCTTTGAAACGCTGCAAAGCAAAACCCTTACCCATGTCTTTAGAGTCTTCGCTCAATTCTTCATCAGTCCAAGCATATTTAATCTTGGCTTTTGCTCCGTTACCTTTTTGTAATTTGTATAAAGGAGGCAGAGCAATATACACACGCCCCGCTTCAACCATTGGGCGCATATATCTGTAAAAGAAAGTTAAAAGCAAAATTTGAATATGGGCACCATCAGTATCCGCATCTGTCATGATGATGATTTTATCGTAATTTGCATCCTTAATCTGAAAATCTGACCCAACACCTGCACCAATAGTATGGATCATGGTATTGATTTCTTCATTTTTAAAGATATCTTGTAACTTAGCTTTTTGTGTATTTAAGACCTTGCCTCGTAATGGCAAAATAGCTTGGAACTTTCTATCTCTTCCTTGTTTTGCGGAACCACCAGCTGAGTCCCCTTCGACTAGGAATAACTCATTTTTCTTTGGATTACGTGATTGAGCAGGAGTTAATTTTCCTGAAAGAATCTCCTTCTTTCGTCTCTTTTTACCACTTCTGCTTTCATCTCTGGCCTTTTTAGCAGCTTCACGTGCATCCCTTGCTTTTTGTGCCTTCTGAACTAAGCTTTGAGCAAATTCTCCGTTTTCCATTAAATAGTATGAAAGCTGTTCATAAACAATGCTGTCTACAACACTTCTAGCTTGAGGAGTTCCAAGTTTTCCTTTAGTCTGTCCTTCAAATTCTAGTAATTCTTCTGGAATCTTAACAGATAATACTGCACTTAAGCCTTCACGATAATCGCTACCTTCTAGACCTTTATCCTTATTCTTTAATAGCCCTTGCTTTTTAGCGTAATCATTAAAAGCTTTTGTAAACCCACTACGTGCCCCAGCTTCATGACTACCACCATCAGCTGTACGAACATTATTTACAAATGAAACAAAGTTTTCGGAATATCCATCATTGTATTGGCCTGAAAATTCAACTTCAATTCCATTTTGTTTACCAGAAAAGTAAAAAACATCTCCCATTGTATCTTTGTCTTCGTTTAAATAAGATACAAATGACTTAATTCCATCTTCATATAGAAACTCATCATGATGTTCTGGTTCTCGTTCATCAGTTAGTGTGAACTTAACACCCTTTAATAGAAAAGCTGACTCACGAATTCGTTCTTGAATAGTTTCGTAATTATATGTGGTAGTAGAAAAAATAGTTGGATCTGGTTTAAAAGTAATAGTAGTACCATTTTTATCCTTAGTCTTGCCTAAATGCTTAAGCGTACCAATTGGATGACCACCATTTTCAAATTCTTCTTCATATGCTTGACCGTCTCTGACTACTCTTACTTTTAAGTAAGAAGATAGTGCATTTACAACAGAAGAACCTACTCCATGTAAACCACCAGAAGTTTGATAATTCTTTTCGGTAAACTTACCACCTGCATGTAACACAGTAAGGATAACTTCAATAGTTGGAATTCCTGATTCATGCATTCCTGTTGGCATTCCACGTCCAAAATCTTGAACCGTAACTGAGTTATCTTTATGAATAGTTACATTGATTTCTTTACCATAACCAGCCATTGCTTCGTCAACTGAGTTATCAACGATTTCATAAATCAAGTGATTTAACCCATGCCGATCAGTTGAACCGATATACATTCCTGGACGTTTTCTTACTGCCTCTAGTCCATGAAGAATCTGAATCGAAGAATCATCATATGAACTGGTAGTTTTATTTGCTTTAGCCAAATAAATGCCTCCATTTTTAACAGACAATCAAAATCAACCCCACAGCTATTATAATCTTTGTTAAAATAGCTTTAGATTTTAAATGGGGTTGAAAAGTGAATGTCTACGTTGAATTATTTACTAATTTTTATTTTAGCATACTTGATTGGATCCTTTCCCACAGGTGTGTTAGTCGGAAAGATATTTTTTCATGAAGATATAAGAAATTTTGGTTCAGGAAATATTGGAACAACCAACTCGTTCAGAGTAATGGGACCTGTAGCAGGCAGTGCAGTTTTAGTCATTGATGTATTAAAAGGTACACTTGCAACAGATTTACCATTAATTTTCCATCTAAAGGGACCAAAATATTTATTACTAATTGCTGGTGTCTGTGCCATTTTAGGTCACACCTTTTCCATCTTTCTAAAGTTTAAGGGAGGAAAAGCGGTAGCAACTAGCGCCGGTGTCTTTCTTGGCTATAATTTAAAATTCTTTGGACTATGTGCCCTCGTATTTTTACCAATGCTATTTATTACCTCATATGTAAGTTTATCAAGCTTGGTTTCAATAGTTATCATCTTCATTTGTTCCTTCTGGTTTCATGATATCTTTCTTACAATCATTACAGGAACTATGATGATCTTGCTCTTTGTAAGACACCGCTCCAATATCAAGCGCCTAATTAATCATGAAGAAAATATCGTTCCTTTTGGACTATGGTATTGGTACAAAAAGTCTCATGGATTGCTAAAAAAGAATGCTAAAAATAAATAATCAGAACAAAAGACTGTTTAGGGCAAACTCCTCAACAGTCTTTTTTCATAAGTATTATACTTTATTTGAACAAATGTTCGCAAGATGCAATTTTAGCATCTAATTAATATGGATAATTATCTAGGTGGTCTTTCTCAGTGATTTTTCTAACTACTCGGCCTGGAACCCCCAAAACTAAAGAGTTGTCTGGAATATCTTTTGTAACTACGCTGCCAGCTCCAATAACGCAGTTGTTTCCAATCGTTACTCCTGGACAAACAGTTACATTACTAGCTAACCAACAATTATCGCCAATTGTAATTGGTGCTCCATATTCAATATCTGCTACTTTACCATCTGCTTGCAAGCGCGCATTTCTTTGCTCTGGCAATAAGGGATGCAGCGGCGTTACTAATGAAGTATTAGGACCACACATTACATTGTCTCCAATAGTAACTGGACAAGTATCTAAAATAGTCAAATTAAAGTTAGCATAAAAATTTTTACCTAATTTTGTAAATTTACCGTAATCTACTTCAATTGGTCCTTGAAGGTAAACTCCTTCTCCATGCTCTGGAAATAAATTATCAATAATTGCTTTTCTTACTTCCTTATCTTCATCTGCTGTTTGATTATAATCACGGCTTAAGCGATGCGCCTTTGTCGAAATAGCTCTTAACTCTTCTGTGTCGGGACGATAAGGTAATCCTGCTAGCATATTTTTAGTATTTTCTTCCATTTCTTACACCTTACTTTCTTATGGTTTTGATTATCTTTAAAATATCATATTTGGGATTAAGATTATAGTGAATAAAAAAATAGATAGAAACATAAATCATGCTTCTATCTATTTCTATTAGATTAATATCACTGGCTATTCTGAATCACGTAATTGCTTTAGACTTTCGCCGAAAACATCATCAATTACTGCTGGGTCACGGTGGTCAAAGAATTGACTTACGCCCTTATCTAATCCTTTAATCTTATCCATTTCATCCTTAGTTAATTCAAAGTCAAAAATATCAAGATTTTCTTTTTGACGTTTTTCATGAACAGATTTTGGAATAACAACAATATCTTGTTGGGTAAGCCAACGCAAAATAACTTGAGCAGTAGTCTTGTGGTGAGCATCAGCAATTTCTTTTAATGTCTTATTATTGAAAATATCATGTTTACCCTCTGCAAATTGAGCCCAAGCTTCTACTGCTACATCTCGGCCTTGGAAGAATTTGACATCATTAGTTTGTTGGAACCATGGATTAATTTCAATTTGGTTAATTGCTGGCTTATCTTCATGAGCAAGTTCTAAGTTCATGTATTGATCAGGATAAAAGTTTGATAAACCAATTGAACGAACTTTACCAGCGCGCTTAGCAGCAGCTAAAGCGTTCCAAGCGCCGAATGTATCACCATATGGTTGGTGGAGTAATACTAAGTCTAAATAATCAGTTCCTAATTCTTTTAAATCATGATCAATTGCTTTAGTAGCTTTTTCAAATGACATGTTTGAAACCCAAATTTTTGTAGTTAAGAAAATATCGTCTCTATTAACTGCACTCTCTGCAATTGCTTCACCTACAGCAATTTGATTTTCATATACTTCCGCAGTATCAATCATCCGATAACCATTAGCTAACGCCATCTCAACCGTTTGTCTTGCTTTTTCATGATCTGGTATTTGGAAGACGCCTAAACCAAGTAAAGGCATTTTATTGCCATCATTTAATGTAATAGTTGGAACTTCTGTCATTTATAAGTCCTCCCTTTTCTACTCATTCTCCCTCATTCTAAGTCTAAAAATGCAATAAATAAACTAATAGAGCTTATTTTTCATTATCTTTGATTTTGCCAGTGAAATAATGGCTAAGCTACTCATAAAACTTGTTAAATAAGTCTTCTAGTGAAATTTTCCTAACAGTAAATGAAACGTTATTTTCAAGTAGTATATGAATTATTGAGTCAAATTTATCTTGACTTAATTCATCAATTGGTAAAAGAATCGTTTGATTAGGTAGAATTTGATAATTACTTTCTTCGAGAATATCGTTAATCAAACTTGAATTATTAAATTCTAAATATTTTTTTGTTTCAGCTTTATTGTTTAGATTTTCAATTATTTTACCATTCTTTAAAAATAAAATTTGATCTGCATATTGCTGTAAATTTTGCAACAAATGTGAGGCCATAATTATTAACTTACCCTGTGCTCGCAAATTTAACAATACCTGTGAAATTAACTGAACATTTTGGGGATCTAATCCATTCATTACTTCATCTAAAAGCATGACTGACGTATTGGTAGCCACCACCATTGCAAAACATAAACGTTGTTTCATCCCTAGTGAATAGGTTTCTACTTTACGGTCAATATAAGTTTCCATTTTTAAGGTTGAAATAATATCTTTTACTTTCTGCGGATTATTATGCCATAAGTTAGCATAAAGTTTTAAATGATCTCTCCCAGTCATAAAAGAAAAAAGTTCACTTTGGTCAGGAAAAGCGCAAATTTCTTGATGCAATTTAACTATTGTATTTTCGTTCCTATACTGTAATTCGTTATATTCTACGTATCCCTTTTGAGGTTTCAGATTGTTCAATATAACATTGATCAAAGTCGATTTTCCTGTGCCATTTGGTGCAACTAAACCATAAATTGTTCCATTTTGAAAATTATAATTAAAATCATCTAAGACAGTATGATTACCAAAAGATAAGGTAATATTTTTTAATTTAAGCATTTAATTTCATCCCTTTACTAATGAAACTCTATTTGAATGACTAATCATTATCATACAAATTTCAACTATTAAAATGGCAAAAATAAGAGGATAAAGTCCTGCTACAAATCCCCATCCTGGAGAATCCATTAAATATGCTAAATTTCCAGTTAAACTTTCTCCAATAGAGAAATATGTCATTGGTAGATTTTGTAAAAATGGATATACATATCCCATTCCTAAAGAAAAATAGAAAACTTTTCCACTAATTGCAAATATAGTTGCTAATATTTCAGCAATATATTCATTTCTAAAAATTATAGAAAATAAAATCGTGAGCCTAATAAACAAAAAAACAATTAAAATGGCAAAAATCCCAAACTGCCCAAAATATTCTCCTAAGGTTGGATATTTAAAAGGCTGTAAAAAATACAATCTTCCCATATAAAAAGTCGTTCTCAAATTAAATGAACCAAAGCCGTATTTTGGAGCTGTACATAAAGTAATTACCACTAAAGTTAGTAAAAAATTTATCCCTACGCCTATTTCAACTACCAGGGTTTTAATCCAAAGGATAGAATTTTTACTTAAGGGAATATTTTTTAAGACCGATTTGTTCTTACGATCGTTAGGTACAATATCCGCTGCAAAAAATATCACAATAATAATTAATATTAGAGCTGTCCAACCTGATATAGAATTTTGCAATATTTGTAAAGTAGTTCTTTCCTCGATAGTATTCCTAGTAAGTGGCTGTTTACTTTTAACTAGAGCGTCATATAAATGGGCTGTTCTTTGATAACCAAAATGCCCATCCTCCCTATAATTATTATTTTGGTAATACTGAACGGGATATAGAAATTGTTCATTCTCATCTACAAAAATCAAATGATCAACATCTTTATACCACTTGCTTGAGTAAATAGCATATTCTCTCCAATTATTTGTCTTAATTCCATGAAGACGATGTTTATCAAATTTTAGAATAGCAGGATAAGTTTTTAGAGCATTAACATATCCTTCATTCGGCACCTCATGTGCATTTTTTGATTTCTGCATTTCATTTATTTTTGTTACTGCTTTTTTCAAGAATAAATTATATCGTTGGTATTCTCCCTTAATTGCATAAGGATCAACTTTTTCAATTATTTGCCGATTAGGTACGCTAACTAAGCCAAAATATAAAGAAAGAATAAAAGTTAAAACAAATAAACCAATATTTTTAGGATTAGTGAAAAAGCATTTTAGTTGAAAAATAAAATATTGTTTCTTCATTTTCATCCCTTCCTCTCCCCTAGATACTTAAATCCATAAATCAAAATCAATGACCAGATCAGAAGTATTAAGTAGCCAGTCAGAAAATTAACATTGGTTAAATGCAAATTACTTGCAAGGTCTCCATTAAATAGATTGGTTAAATCTAAATATGGCGATGGTAAAAATACAAGCCACTTCAAAATATCTTTTGGTAAAAATAATAAAGCGTAAATACTGCCTTCGATGAAGATAGTTAAATAAATGTTCTTAGTTATCTGATTTAAAAACATACTTAAACTTGTAACAAAAATAACTAATCCAGAAATATATGCTAAAAAGACAAGGCAATAACTCCATAAAGGTATAGTAAGTGCATGAGTAAAATAAAAATTAACCGGGTAGTTTAAAGTAACAAAATTATGTTTTATACCAGCAAATACATAAGCTCCAATTATAGAGAGTAATACTGATGAGAAAACTAAGATAAAGTTAATGCCAATCTTTCCAATTATCTCGTCTTTAAAGAAATAAGGAATATTTTTTAAGACTGATTGATGCTTCAAGTTAATAATCCAGCTATCAGCCGAGATGAAAGAAATATAAAAGAAGATAATAGTACCTAAAAATGATAAAACATAAATTAAATATGTTGCTGAACTTTCATTATTCATTACAATCGGAATCTTATGATTAATTAAATAATTAATCCGATTCAATTCTTTGCTAATAAAAAATTGCGATGGCACATTTAATGTATTAGCTCCAGCATAGTGGTTCGTATAGCCTGCTTGCATAGTGGTTAGCAAATTGCGATAGCTGTTTAAATATTGCACAGGATCGGTAAATACTTGACTATTTTGTAAACTAGCTAATTCCTGAGCTTGTTTATTTAAATTGTCATAGGTATTCTTATAAGTAGATTTTTTTAGCATTTCACTATCAAAATAATTAGAATTAGCCTGCAAGGATTCGCTATAAGTTTCCCAGCTTTTTGTTCCATCTCCTATTTTTTGATTTTCCACTATAAATAAAGAAAAGGTTGAAAATAGGATAAGAATAACAATAAGAAGTTGGTTTTTCTTTGATTTTAAGACAATTAACAAGTTGGATTTAAGATATGTTAGATTCATTGGTACAACTTCCTTAAAATTTGTTTTAGTATAATATTAGCACGAAATAACAAAAGTATTAATAAATGAAATCGATATTTCATATTATTTTTTTATCTTTTCATATTATTTTTAGCTCAATCAGACCAATCAGACAATTATCGATCAACAAAAAGCCCGTGTAAAACATGGGCTTTTATTTACTGATAAATCTCTCAATAAGCTTTCAGTTATCCTACTCAAAGGATAATTCTAGTCTATTAAAATATAGATGAATTAATATATCGCTAATATCGTAAATACTATAAACAAAGATTTTTAATTATTATTATCATTTGAGCCAAAAATAGTTAAGAATTGCAAAAATAGGTTAACAAAGTCTAGATATAACTGAAGAGCTCCCATAACGGCTAATCCATTCGTAGAAACTTCACCACCAAATTGTAAATAGATGTTCTTCATTCTTTGTGCATCCCAAGCAGTTAAAACAGTGAAGATAATAACTGCGATGAATGAAAAGATGTAATTAGCTGCTGAACTCTTTAAAAACATGTTGATTAACATAGCTACAATTAATCCAATTAATGCAGCCGAAGCATACAAGCCCCACCTACTTAGATCTTTCTTAGTAACTGTACCTAAAATGGCCATGACTACGAAGACCGTTGCAGATGCGACAAAAGCAGAAGCAATATCTTGCCCTGTATATGTGCCTGCAATAAAAGCAAAAGTTACTCCATAAATAATCGCTGTTACCATCAGTAAAATAAAACTTGCTACTGGATTTCTTGTTGCCTGAAAATTAATTGCAAATGTTAGAACAATCGGAATTAATAATAAAAGCCACATCGTCCAGGGATGATGAACCATTAAAGAAACCATTTGTCTAGCAAATACAGTCATCGTTAAGTAAGCACTCAGAGCAGATACAAAAACAGCGAGGGCCATATAGCCATAAACTTTACTTAAAAAGGTATTTAAACCAGCTTCATCAACTAAGTGACGCCGCTCTGGTTCTTGATCGAAATTATACATATTAAGTCCTCCAATCTACCTATATTCTTTCATTTTTAATGTATCACTTAGTAAGCATGAATAGAAATATGAGCTATTATTTTATGCACAAAAAAAGCAATCAACAGCATGAATGCTGAAGATTGCTTTTTTACAACATTTTATGTTTTTTCATTCGTTCTTCGAAAATACCGTTCACTATTTTTTTCATTTCTTCTTTTTCTTCTGCACTAGCTTCTTCTTCAAAAGCTTTATATAAATCCGGATGCTCCTTAGCAATTAATTTACAAGTCTTTTCAGTTGCGTGCTTACGAAACATTTTAGGTATTTTATTTAAATATTCAGGCTTAACTAGTGCGATAATTTTTTCATTTGCAGTCATAATACTCACTCTCTCCCTTATTGTCTCTCAAGCATATGATAATAATTAGTTTCAAAGATCTTTTTATCATATAAATCCGAGATATCTAGATTTTCAATTGCATTAGATACAAGCTCATCAGCTCCCGATGGCATTACTGCAAACGGAGCATCAGTTCCAAACAGGACATGGTTAATGCCAAAATAATCTATTGTTAATTGCAAAGCTGGCGTATTACCTAAAATAGCCGTATCAACATAAAAATTCTTAAACATCTCAGCATGCTCTGGATCTAAAATGTGATTAATTCTACCACTAAAGAATGGAGCCATAGCACCTGCATGGTGAACTAAAATTTTCAAGTTAGGTGCTTTTTTGAAGATATCACTTTGTACTAGTTGCAACATAGCCTGCGATAGTTCATATTCCCAAGAAAATACTAGATTATTATCTGGCTTTCGATTATCAAAAACGGGATGTAGCCATAAAGGAAGATGTAGTTCAGCTGCTTTCAATAAAATTGGTTCAAATTCAGGATCAGCAATGCTTTTACCTAAATGACGAGTAAAAATCTGTGCGCCAACTAAATTTTTATCGGCCTTAATTTTCTCTAAGATTTCGAGCGAAGCAGGAACGTTATTTAGCGCTAGCATCCCTACTCCCGCTTCAAAATAATCAGGATAAGAAGCTATGATAGTAGACAGTTCTTGATTTGCTTCTTGTGCAATTTGACTAGCTTTCTCTTCATCTACAAAGTCTTCTGGATTGATATTAGCAAATGAAATTACCTGCTTAGTATTTTTATCCGGCCAATTAGCTATTCTTTGATTTAAATCAACTAGAGTTTCTATCTTTATAAAAGGATATTTTTGTGGAATTGTAGCATCAATTTTTAACATGGTCTGATAAAAATCAGGCGTTAAAATATGTGCAAATGCGTCTATTTTCATTATATTACCTTCTTTTCTCTTTCACCTTCATTTTAGCATAATTATTAAAATGACCTACTCTCCATATTCCTTACCATAAATATATTTATGAAGTTTCAAATATTGTTGTTCGAGCTTTTTCTCATTAATATTATCTTTTGCAAAATAATATCTTTGACCTTCAAGCCCCTTAGGCATGTAATTTTGTTTTGCAATTTGAAATGGTTGTGTAAATGGATTATCTATCAACCCACCACCTGTTATTTCTTCTGAATGCTTATAATGCATATCTCGTAATCCACGTGGCATGGGATGCTTATTAGGATGAATAGTATCTTTATCTAGCTTTGCCCAAATTTCATCAAAAGCACCTGACTTAGGGGACAAACACATTAACATAGTCGCAAACATCAAAGGATATTTTGCCTTTGGCATCCCTATTTTTTCTGCCTGATTAGCTGCAACTACTATTTGCGTTACTTGTTCTGGATTGGCTAAGCCAACATATGTGTATGGAATTTCTCGCAAACGCCGTACTACTGACGGTAGATCTCCGTTTTTAAGTAAGACGGTAAGATAATACAAGGCTGCATCAGTATCGGATCCAGCCATTGAATCGGAATAAGCTGCTAAATAATCATAATGTTTAGTTGCTTTTCTGTCATAAGCAAAATGTTGACCTTTTACAAACTCCTTAACATTTTTAGCTGAAATTTTTTCTCCATTAACTGCATGAATAGTTTCTAATAAATTTAATGCTACACGCAAATCTCCATCAGCTGAACGAGCAATAATATTAATTGCTTCTTTATCTATTTGTTTTTCATCTAAATGAAATACTTCTTTTAGAGCTCGGACTAAAACCTCACTAATATCCTTATCGTCTAAAGTCTCAAATTCAAAAATCTGACAACGTGAGCGGACAGCAGGAACAATTGACATAATAGGATTTTCAGTAGTTGCGCCAATTAAAAGAATTTGTCCGTTCTCTAAATAAGGCAAAAGATAATCCTGCAATGTTGTCGTCATACGATGAATTTCATCAATCAGTAGAACAAATGATTGATAAGGATAAGTATTAATGATTTGCATCAGCTTTGCTTTATTATCAATCGAAGCATTAAAAGTGGCTAGCGGATAATCATATTCTCGAGCAATAATTTGCGCTAGACTTGTTTTTCCTGTTCCAGGCGGTCCCCATAATAAGAGCGAAATTGGAACATGATTTTTGATAATTTGATAAAGGGGCTTTCCTTCAGAAATTAGCTTAGTTTGACCTACAAATTGCGATAAATTTTTTGGCCGGATCAAATCTGCTAGTGGCTTTTTGATAGGCATAAAATCGACCTTCTTACTTATAGTAAAGTGTTAAGTTTTATCTATTATTATCACAATTATTAGTTCAAAACAAATTTATATAACCCCAAGCTCTACTCAAATCATTTTAAACACTTTGTCCGATTGTAAGATTACCCCAACTGATTTAACGGTTGCAAACAGTAATTTAGCTTATACTGCGTCTCTTTTAGCTGGTGAAGGTCATAGCGTTCAAATTTCTTACAATAATTTATATGATAAGAAACTAGAGGGTTTAACTGCTCGCCCTCTTTCTCCCAAAATTACTGATCCTAATATCGTTATCGGGAAGAAGAATCGAAAGCTATCTAATTTAGGAAACTTATTTTTATAAAAATTACGAGACTCGCTTAATAATTAAATGAATAGTGAAAAAGAGTAATTGTCTACCTCATTCTATCTATGGGAATACAATTACTCTTTTATGTTTTTATATTATGTTCTATGGCTTAATAATCTTCATCTTCTCGCATCTCTGCTGGCCAACCATCAATTGGCTTGCGCTCATCTAAAGCACGGAGCTGCTTAAGATCCTCTTTATCTAACTAAAAATCAAAGATATCAATATTAGCTTTAATATGGGCCGAATTAGTAGAACGAGGAATAGTTACAATGTCATTCTGGACTAAATACCGTAAAATCACTTGGATTGGTGATTTACCATATTTTTCACCAATTTTTTGTAACACTGGATTAGTCATCAGATTTTGTTGGCCGTTACCTAAGGGACTATAGCTTTCATGAATAATATTTTCTTTTTTCAAAAATTCGTGCATTTTCCATTGTTGTAATAAAAGATGTGTTTCAATCTGATCAACCATGGGTTGAATTTCTGCATGATTGATTAATTCTAATGTTTGTCGACTATTAAAATTACTGATACCAATAGCTCGCGTTTTACCGGCTTTATATGCTTCTTCTAGAGCGCGCCAAGTATCTAAATCGTGGCCCATCGGCCAATGAATTAAGACTAAATCAAAATAATTTAAGCCACTTTTACTTAGAGAGTCGTCTAGTCCCCGTTTAGTCGCTTCATATCCATCAGTCATTGTCTTCGTTGTAATGAAAACCTCATCTCGATTAAGGTTACTTGCATGAACCGCTTCACCTACTTGCTGTTCATTTTGATAATATTGTGCTGTATCAATTAAACGGTAGCCATCTTTAAAAGCAGATAAAACAGCTTCTTTTGTTTGGTCTGGGTTAATCTCGTAAGTTCCAAAGCCAAAAATTGGGATTTTAACACCATTATTTAACGTTAAATGTTTCATAATTACCTGTTATACCTCTATTTAATTCATTATTTTACTCCCATATGATAATCATATCCTAAAAGCGTAAAGAAAACCCTTATTTTAATTTATACAAAAAATAGCGACTTAAAAGCCGCTATTTTTACCTACTACTTTTTAAATTGATTATGCACGTATTCTGCATAAAGAGGTGTTGATTTAACTAATTCATCATGAGTACCTGAACCAGAAACAGTTCCATGATCAATGAAATAAATTTTATCTGCATCAACAATTGTACTTAAACGGTGAGCAATTACTAAAGTCATTCTATTTTTCATCAGACTTGCTAAGGCTTTTTGTACCATAGCTTCAGATTCTGAATCAAGACTTGCAGTAGCCTCATCAAGCATTAAGATTTTCGGATCACGCAAAAAGGCCCTCGCAATTGCAATTCTCTGTCTTTGTCCACCAGACAGCTTAACACCTCGTTCACCAATCTGTGTTTCTAAGCCATCTTCTGCCCCTTTTACAAATTTATCTGCATATGCCATCTTTAAAACATGCCATAATTCATCGTCACTAACTTTTCTTCCTAAACCATAAACCAGATTTTCACGAATAGTTCCCGGCATAACCGATGAATTCTGACCTACAAGTCCAATTTGCTTACGCCAATCAGTTAAATCAATCTCTTCTATATTTTGTCCACCAATAGTTATCTTTCCCGAAGTTGGTTTATAGAAACGTTCTATTAGTGAAAAAATTGTTGTTTTTCCACCACCTGATGGACCAGCAAAGGCGACAACAGTGTTAGGCTTAGCCGACACATTGATATCATGTAGAATTTGCTTTCCTTTTTCATATGAGAAACTTACATTCTGCAGCTTCAATTCTTTTCCAGCAATATCAACCTTTTGATTATCGGCAGATACTTCAATTGGTTCATTAAGCATTTCGCCGATACGTTCAGTTGAACCTGACGTCTTAGCTAATTCATTGAAAAATTGACTAATTATGATTACTGGACCCATCAATTGAAATAGATACATTAAGAAGGAAATAAGTGCACCCATAGTAAGTGTACCTTGCATAACACGAATAGCACCGTAAGTTAAAATACCAATTACTAAAATCATCATTAACATATTAGAAATTGGCTGCATCAAGGAGTTAATCCAGGATTCCTTTACCCCAATTGCATAAAGTTTAGCAATTCTTTTTGTTCCAGTAGCAAGCTCTTTCTTCTCTGAATTACTTGATTTTACCAAACGGATTTCACTTAAAACATTAGTTGAATCACTAGAAAATTTTGCCAGTTCATCTTGACGTGCCCGTCCAATTTTTCCTGACAATCTCATAAATGGTAATAGGACAAATATCACTAAAGGAACAGCAAGAACCATGATTAAGGACATCTGCCAATCCATCATAAACATGATGACGACAGCACCAAAGAATTGTAATAAAGAAGTAATTGCATTGGGTAAGGTATTAGCAAGTAAATTCTTGACTTGCAACGTGTCATTAACTAGTCTTGATGAAATTTCACCCGTCGAAGTATTATCAAAATAACTAACTGGCATCTTAAGTAAGCGGGCCCAGAGACTATCACGAAGTTTTGAAACGACATGCTCTCCAAACACTCCCAAAATACAGACAGATAAGGCACTAATAATTACTCCACCAAAAAATACTATTCCAGTAATAATTACCAGGTTTATATTTAAATGCTTAAAGTTATTAATAATTCTTTGTGCAAATTGAGGAACGATTAAGTTTGCTCCCGTGGCAATTAATCCAGCCAAAGTACCAACAACTAATTGCCAGTATTTAGGATGCACTTGATTTATTAATTTAAAAAAATCCTGAAAACTAAAACTACGTTTTCCTTTTTCAATCCGGGGTCTTCCTCTATCCATTAATAAATTCCTCCTTAATAGTTAGGTACCTAATAATGATTGACGCTTAGTATTAAAACATGTAGATACCTAACTGTCAAGTCCCTAATTATTTCGAACTTGTTGGTTTAGTTCCTTCAGGAGTGGAATTAATTGATCTAATAGCTTTTCGTCTACTCGACTAGAAAGTTTTTTTAATATCAAGTTAAAGCTTTTTTTCATCTCAATAACTTGTTTTTCGCCTAAGTGGGTAAGATAAATTCGTTTAATTCGGGCAGACTTTTCATCTTGTTTGCGTTGAATATATCCATCACGTTCAAGATTTTTCAACATATTAGTTACACTGGCATTACGTAAGTGAAAATTATCAGCTAGTTCCCTTTGAATCATACCGGGATGCTCTTGAATATACATTAAAGTTCGTCCTTGCTGAGGAGTAAGTTGACTAAATTTTACTTCTTCCCCATAAAATCTTTTAGAAAAGTTGAAGTATAAACGGAATAAATCCATCATTTCTTGATATTTTTCTACTTTATCTGTCATCTTTTAACCCCTTTGTTAATAGTTAGAATGTATACTGTTAGATACCTAATTATAAAATATGCCACAATAAAACAAAAGGAAGTATGTAGTAAATCATACTTCCTTTAAAAATAGATTTAATATTAAAACAATTAGATTAAATATTTCTCTGATTTTAGATACCATTTCTTTACTAACATCGTTAAAGCAATGTATAAAATCAATAAAATAAATACAATTCCTAAAAAATATACTGGAATTGGACCAAATTTCACTGCTTTTGCGACAGGAATAATAAATGGTAACATAGTCCCAATTGCAGCCATACCAATCGTTGCCCATGTAACAATTGCTGTAGCATGCTGTTTAATAAATGGGAGGCCTGGATCTCTAAGTGCATGAATAACCATTTCTTGGGTCCAAAGCGATTCAATAAACCAGCCAGTACAAAAGACAGCTGAAAAAAGTAATTTTTGTGAAGCAGTTGCTCCTGCATAGCTACTTCCGATAATTTGTGGACAAACTATAAAGAACAGTAATGCAAAAGTTATGATGTCAAAAATCGAAGATGTAGGACCAAAATAGAACATAAACTTAGGAAGCTTCTTAGTACTCCACTTTCTTGGTTCAGATAAATAATGTTTATTCATTGTATCGAATGGAATTGATAGACAGCTGGTACCGTACATTAAGTCTAAAATGAGAAGTTGAACTGGAAGCATTGGAAGAAAAGGAAGAAATGAGGATGCTACTAAAATTGATAAAATATTACCAAAATTAGATGAAAGCGTAATTTTAATATATTTCATCGTATTTCCAAAGACTTGCCGACCAATTTGAACAGCTTTTTCTAAAATCATTAGGTCTTTGTGTAACAAAATTATATCAGCAGATTTTTTAGCAATGTCTACGGCTGTATCAACGGAAATAGCAACATCAGCTGCTTTCATAGCAGGTGCATCATTAATTCCATCTCCCATATAAGCTACGGTATGGTTATTTTCTCTTAATAATTGAATAATTTGTGCCTTTTGTTGAGGAGACAGTTTTACAAAAACATCACATTCTTCAACCATTTTCTTCAATTCAGCTGAACTTTTATTTTCTAAGTCCTTTCCCTGATACACGCAAGCAATATCTAACCCAACTTGCTTGCCAACGTTTCTAGTGACAGCTTCATTATCTCCAGTTAAGATTTTTACAGTAATTCCATCCCTCTTTAAAGCAGTTAATGCAGCTTTAGCACTATCCTTTGGTGGATCTAAAAATGCTAAAAATCCAGTTAAAATTAGTTCTTTCTCATCATCAACACTGAATTCACCAACAGGAGCAGGATTTTTCTTATAGGCTAGCAATACCATCCGTAACCCATCTTGGTTCATTTGATTGATCTTATTTAAAATTTCTTGTCTTTGCTCTTGATTAAGAGCCCTAATTTCACCATTAATTTCTAACCGGTTAGAACAAGCAAGCATTTCTTCAGCAGCCCCTTTTGTTACTAATAAGTGTTCATGCTTCTTATTCATTACCACTACACTCATTCGTCTTCTTTTAAAGTCAAAGGGAATCTCATCAATTTTTTGATAATTTTGATTAATGTCATTTGTATCTAATTCACCTTTAGCTGCATCAATGATCGCCTTATCAATTAAGTCTTTCATCCCTGTTTGATAGTAACTGTTCAAATATGATAGTTCTAAGACTTTTGATTTTTCTTCTAAATTCAAATCATAGTGACGCTCTAAAACTACTTTGTCTTGTGTTAAAGTTCCAGTTTTATCTGTGCAAAGAATATCAGCGGAGCCAAAGTTTTGAATTGAATTCATTCGTTTAACAATTGTTTCGTGCCTTGCCATTTCAACTGATCCCTTAACTAGATTGCTTGTAACAATTACAGGAAGCATTTCTGGAGTTAGTCCCACAGCCGTAGCAATAGCAAAAATCAATGCATTAAGCCAATCCCCTTTGGTTAAACCATTAATTAAAAACACAAGAGGTGCAATTACAGCGGTCATAATCAATAAAATTTTTGAAACATTTTTGATTCCAATATCAAAAGTTGTTTCTTTATTTTTATTCTTGCTCAGAGTACGTGCTAAATTGCCAAATACTGTCTCATCACCTGTAGCAAATACAACGCCCATTGCAGAGCCTGAAACAATATTTGTTCCCTCATATAAAATATTCGGATAATCTAGATAGTTATCATTTTCCTTTGGCTTTTCATTTGCTAGTTTTTCAACAGGACTAGATTCACCATTTAATGAACTAGCTGAACAAAAGAGATCCTTACTTTTTAACAAATACAGATCTGCTGGTACTAGATCTCCAGCAGTTAGATTGATAATATCACCAACCACTACATCTTTAGTCGGTAATTCTTGATCTTTCCCATCTCGTTTGATATTCGTGGTTACAGATACCATATTTAATAGTGAATCAACTGCGTCACTGGTTTTAACATTCTGGATAAAACTAGTTATTCCAGAAATTAAAACCATTGTAATCATAATAATGACTGTACTGAGATCCTTTTGATCTGCAGGAACAAAAAGATAGTTAGTCAAAAAAGATAAAAGAGCTAAAAACAGTAATACTCCTGTAAATGGAGTCATGAAAGCATCAAATAAAAAATGCAATTTTGGATGACACTCTTTATTTGATACTTCATTTAACCCATCGCGCTCTAAACGCTTTTTTGCTTGCGCAGGGTTTAACCCATTAATTGACGTATCTAATTGCTTTAATACTTCACTCTTTTCTTTTCCAGCAATTTGCTTAGCTAAAGTCGCATCAGTTACTACACGATCCTTAGAGTTGAATTTTAACATAGTAATCTCTCCCTCTAAAAAATCGGCAAACAAACAAAAAGACCAACGCAAAAACTGCATTGGTCTTATAATAGCGATTTAATACTCGTCGTTCAGTTTTAACACTACGTAACGTAAAGTTTTTTCAACTAGCTGACTGGGAAAAGCCTTAACTCGACAGTTCCTGTTTGACCCGTTGGCATCTCTGGATGTTCCTGGGCATCAGCATATATTTACGTAGGAGTCTCACCTAACAGTTTATTTGCTTCTTTATTTAATTAACGACTATAGCCTAAACGACTATTTTTTATTATTCAACCGTCTTTATAATTTCTTTACTTTCTTAAAAAAATCGAAATATTTTACTTCAAGTATTCTTTAAAGAAATTATCAAGTTTACTAAAAAAGTTAAGTACTACAGTCAGTACTTAACTTTTTATCTACCTAATTCATTAATATAAACTCTATTAAATTTAACCTAACTTGTCATATTCTTCATCAGAAACTGGCTCAAGCCAAGTGGTTTTACCGTCTCCGACCATTACTGCTACATGAGCAAACCATGAGTCCTTGGTAGCACCATGCCAGTGTTTTGTATTAGGGTTAACAATTACAACATCACTGGGAACCATCTTCTGTGCTGGTTTACCTTCTTCTTGATACCACCCTTCACCTGCAACGGCAATTAGGATTTGAGGAATTGAGTGCATGTGCCAATCGTTGCGACATCCTGGCTCAAAACTTACATTGCTGACACCAGTTTTTGCCTCTTTACTTGTAGCTAAAGGATTAAGAAAACTCTTTCCTTGAAAGTATTTTGCGTATGCTTCGTTAAATTTACCAAAGCCAAAGACACTATTTTTTACTTCTTCTTCATTTTTTGCCATTATTTTTTCCTCCGTCAAACTCTTTATTTCTCTCATCTATTATTTTATATCCACCCTTTATAAATTAAAAATAGTTATTTCTACTAGATATCTATGCATTTAAGGTATGGTATTTCACTACATAGGCTAAATATTTAAGATACCTCCTATAATTTGCTATATTTAAGATAATAAGAAGAAAGAGAGGGTATAACTTATGAAAATCACTTTTAAAGGTAAAGAAGTTAAATTAATAGGTACTCCGCCAGCAGTTGGTGAAGAAATGCCTAATTTTACAGTACAAGATAAGAATAATCATGAATTCACCAAGTCTGATTTGCTAGGTAAGTTTAGTTTAATTAGTGTAGTACCAGATATCAATACTCCGGTTTGCAGTATTCAAACCAAAACTTTTAATAAAACAATGGATAAATTTCCAGAAATTAACTTTTTGACTATTTCAACTAATACTGTTGAAGACCAGCAAACTTGGTGTGCTGCCGAAGATGTTAAAAATATGCAATTGATGTCGGATAAAAATTTGTCATTTGGTAAGGCCACTGGATTATTAATTCCAGAATCTGGCATTCTTGCTCGCTCGGTTTGGGTTCTTGATCCGAATGGTAAAATCTTATACCGTGAATTAGTTGATGAAATTACACATGAACCTAATTATGATGCAGTATTAAACGAACTAAAACAATTGCATTAATGTTTATCAAAATCAGTTTATAGAAAAAGTGTTTACCAGATTTTAAAGTCTTGATGGTAAACACTTTTTTCTTGATTAAAATTTAATATAAAATGGTTAAAGAACTACCACGAATAATTAAGGAGGATTAGATATGTCATTAACAGTTAATCTTTACTACACTGGTAAAAATGGAAGCGCTCGTAAATTCGCTGAAGAAATGGAAAGCAGCGGTGTAGCCGACCGTATTAGGAAAGAACCAGGAAATGAAAAATATGAATATTTCATTCCATTAGATGATCCTGAAACTATTCTTCTAATTGATAGCTGGAAAAATCAAGAATCTCTTGATGCCCACCATGCTTCACCAATGATGCAAGAATTAGCCGACCTACGTAAAAAGTATGATCTTCATATGCGTGTAGAACGTTATATTTCTGACGAGAATGGTATTCCAAGCAGTGATCAAAAATTTATTCGAAAATAATAGATTTTTAACCATATTCAAAGACTAATAAAAAGGCGCATGCCTAATATCTAAAAAAGATATTAGCTTACGCCTTTTTTTCTATATAAACCTCTAAAAATGTACTATTGTTGAACTTGCTATTAGTAACATAAGAACTAGAATCAGACTTTAGAACAATCATTAAAGCGTTAGATTCACCATAGTTTGCATCTTCCCATGGCATATAAATATTTTTAGTTTTTCCAGATTTAAAAATCAAATCTACATCAACTAAATCATGGAATTTAGCAATCCGGTCAGCTAAATTATATTCTTCTGAGGTTTCAATGGTATTTACTCTGTCCCAGTCAGCAATCATAGTAAACCCATCACATTCAAGGCCTGTTTTAAGGACATCACTATCTTCCTCTTCATGGCCCCAGCGATGGCTTAAGTTAGTATATACATTTTTAAAATTAAAATAAGGAATATACTCAATTGGAATTTGCTCAGACTCACAATTTTCAAAATTAAATTGAATTGCTTTTAACTTTTCCATACTATGCTTCCATCCTCTCAAACTTTACTGAATTGCCACTTTATTATACAAAATTATTTAACAATTTTAACTAATTAACAAGGATGAAAAATATATAGGCTTCAATATAATACTTTTTATCTTCTTTAGATAATTTGGTCATAAGAACCCCCCGAAATTCGTGTCCGAATTTCGAGGGTCACTACAATTCTTAGGTTGGCTACTTCTTATTAACTGTTTATTTTATTTAATTTAAACTGATCGACATAATCTGCTAAATACTTTACGGTCAAGCTTTGCGGATCTTTAATTAATTCTAATGGTCTACCTTTAGCCACTAACTTTCCTCCATTTTCACCACCACGTGGTCCTAAATCAAGCATGTAGTCAGTATTAACGATTAAGTTAAGATCATGCGTAATAGTAATTATAGTTGCGCCTTGATCAAGAAGTTTTTGCATTACATGAACTAATACCTTTACATCTAAGGGATGCAGACCAATAGTAGGTTCATCAAAAACAAATAAGGTATCGTCTTGTCTCTGACTTAAGTGTGTTACTAATTTTAATCTCTGCGCTTCCCCACCAGACAAAGTTGGTGTACTTTCTCCTAAGTGTAAATAATCAAGACCTACTTCTTTCAATAAAAGTAGATCGCGTTCAATTTTTGGAATCTCTTTAAAAATTGGAATAGCTTCGTTTATATCCAGGTTAAGAACATCAACAATCGAAAGATCATGCCATTTAACTTTTTGAATTTTTTGATTATATCTATCTCCATGGCAAGTAGGACAGGTTTGTTGCATATCAGGCAAAAACTGAATATCTAAAGTAACGATTCCTGTACCACCACAAGTTGGACAAGCTCCTTCCTTATTATTATAAGAAAAGTAACTGGGAGTATAGTGTTTTTCTTTAGCTAAAGGTTGTTGAGCAAAGAGCTTACGCAAATTATCCATAATTGAAGTATAAGTTGCGACTGTTGAACGCGTACTCTTTCCAATTGGAGAAGCATCCACACTTACAACATGATGTATCGGAGAATTAAATTCTTTAACTTGCTTTGGTAAAGGCTCTCCCTTATCTTGGACCTTAATTGCTGGAACAATAGAATCTAAAATCAAACTAGTCTTACCTGCTCCTGAAAAGCCAGTTACAGCAGTAATTTGATTTACAGGAATGCCTGCTTTAATATCATGTAAATTAAAATAGTGATCTACTTCGAAAGTAACTTGCTCAGAATTAACTTTATCGCTAACTTTACGAGCCATTAAATCAGCTTTGCCATCTAAATAAGGTGCAATTAAAGATTGAGGATCTTTTTCAATTTCTAAAGGAGTGCCTTGATCCAAAATTTCTCCTCCAGCTTCACCAGAACCAGGACCAATTTCAATAATTTCATCAGCTGCTTTTATAATATCAACGTTATGATCAACGACCACAAGAGAATTACCTTGTGCAACTAATTTTCGCAATACTTTAATTAATCCATCAACATTAGCGGGATGCAATCCAATTGAAGGTTCATCTAAAACGTATAAAACTCCGGTAGTTTCTGTACGTAAAGTTCTAGCAAGTTGGATTCTTTGTAATTCACCAGTAGACAAGGTATTCCCAGCTCGTGCCATGGTTAAATAATCTAATCCTAAATCCAGTAATGGCTGCAAATTATTAATAAATTCATTGAGTAGGGCTTTAGCCATGGGATGCATATTTTCTGGCAGACTAGCGAGAACTTCTTTACTCCATTTAGTCAAATCGCCTAGTTGCATATGTTGAACTTGATCAATATTTTTTCCATTAACTAACTGATTAAGTAGTTCTGGACGAAGACGCGTTCCATGACAAACGGGACAAGTTGAATAAGTAAAAAATTCTGCAAGACGTTTCTGTGCTCGTTCACTTTTACTACTTTCAGCTGATTTTAAAACGGCTTGATGCGCATTTTCATATAAAGCATTAAAATTATGAAAAACTCGACCGGTTCCTGACAACAAATCCATCTGGTACTTCTTTTCAGGACCATTTAAAACAAAATCTTTCTCTTTCTCAGTTAAATCCTTATAAGGAATGTCAATTCTAACGCCCGCATGTTCAGCCACATTTGGCATAAAGTTCCTTCCTGGTAAATTCCAAGAAGCTACAGCACCGTCTCTAATCGAAAGATTGGGATCTGCAATTAATTTACTTTCGTCTAATTGGCGTACCTTACCAGTTCCACCGCAACGTTCACAAGCTCCATCAGAATTAAAAGAAAAATCTTCCGCACTTGGAACGTGAAACTTTACACCACAAGTTGGACAAGTAACCTGTCCCATCTCATCTCCGGACTTAGACATTGCTTCTGCAATATCTAAACTTGGGGCAACTCGGTGTCCATTAGGACAGACGGGGGACCCTAATCTTGAAAAAATTAGTCGTAAAACATTATATGTTTCAGTAGTTGTTCCAACAGTCGCTCGTTCATTAGGAACACTTGGTCTCTGGCGCAGGGCTAAAGCAGATGGAATATGTTTTACACTAGTTACATCCGCTTGCGCACCTTGCTTAATTCGTCGACGCATATAGGTAGATAGAGCGTCCAAGTAACGGCGCGACCCTTCTTCATATAAAATTCCCATTGCTAGGGATGACTTTCCTGACCCCGAAAGTCCTGAAATAGCCACAAACTTATGAAGTGGGATATCTACATTAATATTCTTCAAGTTATGAACACGTCCATCACGAACTTCAATCTTTTTTGGGACTGCCATTTTATTTCCTTCTTTATCATTTCTATAATTTACATCTATATATTATAGGAAACTTTTTACTCAGTTGTTAAATTATCGTTTTTAACACATATTTATGTGGAGTTTTCTCTATTACAGTTTATAGCTATTGTTTACTGCTCCTTACCCGATCTTTCTAAAGTGGAAAAAGGTTATAAAAAGTTATAAAATTAAATAAAAGTTATAAAAAGTTATAAAAAGAGGTGTAACTAAATGGAAAATCCTTTTAATCCTAGTTTTGGAAAAATGCCCAGTGTTTTCTTAAATCGTGATTCATTAACTCAACGTATAGTTACTGAATTGAACCGAGTGGGATCGCCTTTTCAAACATCCCTTCTTTACGGGCAACGTGGTTCGGGAAAAACTACATTGATGACAGAAGTTTCTAATTTAATAAGTAAAGATAAAAATTGGTTAGTAATCAATTTAGTTCTAGATGATGATCTCTTAATCTCCCTAATAAATCAATTACAACGACATCTTCTTAACTTGAAGATTATAAAAAATATCGACCTAAAGATGAACTTCTTTGGACTAGATATGAGTGCTAGTTTCCATCAACAGGCTGAATCTAATTTTCAATTATTATTCCAAGATGCCTTAGAGAAACTAACAAAAAAAGGGTTTCATGTTTTAATTAACATTGACGAAGTACATTTAACACCATTATTAAAAAAATTTGCTAGTTGTTATCAAATTATGATTCGAAACAATCTTAATGTTTCTTTACTTATGGCAGGTTTACCAGAAAATGTTTCAGAAATCCAAAATGATGATGTTCTTACCTTTTTATTGCGTGCCAATCGAATCGTTTTGAATCCTTTAGATATTGAAAGTATAAAAAATAGTTATCAGCATATTTTTAGTAAAGCTGGCTATACGTTTTCTACTGAAACTCTTTTATATATGACTAAACAAACTCAAGGATTTGCTTATGCTTTTCAATTATTGGGCTATCATTTGTGGGAAGAAATCATTCATTCCTCCAATAAGACGATTTCTATATCTGATATAAACAACATCTTAGACATCTATATTAGTGAATTAAATAGAAATGTTTACTTCAAAGTTTATAGTGACATGTCTGAACGTGAAAAAGAATTCGTACAAGCTATGGTTAAATCTAAGCAACACAAGGTTAAAAGTCAGGTTATTGGTAATCTTATGGAAAAAGGACCGAATTACATTGCTGTATATCGCCGAAAATTAATTGATGATCAAATTATTAAGCCAAATGGTTACGGCTATGTTAGCTTTTTATTGCCCTACTTCGATAAATTCGTTGAACAAGAGATGATTTTAGATGAATTTTAAAATTAATCTAGAACTTTTTAGTTTCTCTCTTTCTTATCCCTCATGATTTAACTAAATATAAATAAAATGAGCAATAGCTTTCCTACAGTTCATATAGAAACTATTACTCATTTTATTTTACATTCATATCTAAGCTTGCTTTAGTGCTTTATATACTTCAGTCGCAAAAGATAAAATCCTATCAACATTAATGCACTTATGCAAAACAATTCTAGAATCACCTAAAAAGTATAATGAAGTATAAAATTGTGCCGCAAAGTATAATGAAGTATAAAAATTTGCAGTAAAGTATAATGAAGTATAATGAGGTTTTAAAATGTACAGTGAAAATCCATTTGATGCCGAATTCGGCGGTATTCCTGAACTATATCTTGATTTTAATAATGATGCTGTCAAATATGCTAAAAGAGCACATCGTTACAAAAAACATCCCACTTACTCACTTTTTATTACTGGTGTTCGTGGTTCAGGTAAAACAGTTTTTATGAACAAAGTTGGCAAAGAACTTAATAAATATGATGATACAATCGTAGTAACTCTTCATAATACTGAAGATTTATTTCGTATAATGTACATTAAGCTAGCCCCAATGCTTAATAAATTAAAAAAGTGGTCTTCATCTGTTTCAATTAGCTTACCATTCGTTTCTATAAATTTTGCTGAAGCAAATGAAAAACATGATGAAATCTACTATAAAACCGAAATCACTAAAATTTTAAAATTACTGAAACAAGCTAACATGCGAGTCGCATTTTGTATTGATGAAGTTTCTAATACACCAGCAATTCAAAAATTAGCTGAAGAATTTAATAATTGGAGCTTAAGTGAACTGCAAGTTTCTGTTATCATGAATGGATTGTTGAAGGAAGTGGCGGAACTTTCTAGTTCGCATAATTTAACTTTTTTAGTACGCGCTGATAGGTTTCACGTTAATAAATTGCAAAAATTATCAATTGCTCAAGCGTATATTAAAGTATTTGACATTACAAGTGACCAAGCTGAAGAAATGGCCGAGATGACACAAGGTTATGCTTATGCTTTTCAATTAATTGGCGATTTGATGTATGAAGAGCTATCTACTGGTAAAAATTTTGAAGACTCCTGGAATTATACTAAGTTAGCTTTTAAAGATACGCTTTTCAATCAAGCATATGATGTCATCTCACATGAATTAACAGAAATTGATTTTCAATTTCTCTACGAGATGTCAAAAAATAATAATATTAGTGCAATTATTGAAAAAATGGGTAAAAGCAAGCAATATGTAAATATATATCGTACTAAGCTAATTAAATATGATTTAATCAAAACAATCATTCGCGGTAAATTAGGATTCACCCTACCTTTATTTAGGGAATTTATCCAAGCAAAATATGATGAATTAAATTGGGGATAAAAAAACTGAAATGATCAAATCATATCCAGTATTGTTTTGTAATTATTTACTTTTTAAAATAAAATTCGTTTTAACCTAAATAATAAATAAACTAAAACGGGTGAAGTCAATCAACTTTACCCGTTTTACTTTGTCAAAATTTACTACTAAATTATTTTAAACTAACCTTTAATTTTCAAATTTAATGGCTTGATCCTTAAATAATTCATAGGTAATCAAGTCAGAAGTATCCAAATTTTCATTATTCATATCCACAGCATTAATTTGGTTATTATCGTAAGTAGTAAAATATAAAATTCCCTTATCCAAATTCATACAGTCTGAATACATGGTAAATTCAAATACATTATCTTCAACTTCATCGGTACCCTTTGCTTGTTCAACTGAATGTAAAATATGGAAGAAATTAGTTACATTTTCAACTTCATCATTACCTTTTGGTGAATGAGCTAATACAAAAGATGCCTTAATAAAGCGAGAATTTGAATCTGTTCCGCCTGGTAAATGATGGGTCCCTAATCCACGACTATACAGATTAATATCTGCATTAGGTACAAGTGTATTTTTAGGTTGAGCTGGAGAAACCGAAGCAAAGTTAGCCAAGGTTTCAACTTGAGCTGGAAAGACAGGATTATTTGTTAAAGTATTAACTGGGTTGTCATAAACGTGTAAACCAGTTTCTGTTGATTCAATAACTATACTCTTACCACTTTTATCACCCATTAACCAATGAAGAGTAGTAACTGGTAAATCTTTAGAGAAACTTTCATCAGTAATATTAGTTTCAGACAATAATTTCTTTACATCTTCAATAGTTTCACAACTGCTTAATAAATATGGGATCAGTTCAAAAGAAGTAACATTCTTTTTGCTTTCATCTACAGCAAAATATTTACCAGGACCAGTGAAATTTAATCCGGCTATTCCTAATCCTTTTTCATTGATAGCATCACAATACAATGGATAGTCATTGGCAACTACTGAAACACCGATCATTGCATAATGAGTATCTTGTGTTGGTAAATGACGATAATTAAGTTGATAATTTCTAGGAGTAATTACCACTTTCTGACCATAGGCAATTTCATAATCTAAATTTCTACCAAAATAATTATCTTTTGGACTATATAAAATTGATGTACACATCTTAATTTCCTTCTCTTCTCAAAAATCTTTTCACTTTCTATTGTAGTCTTAAAATGTAATAAATTCCCTTAACTTGTCTTGGATGCAACTTTAAATAAAAAAAGTAGAACATGAATTAAGAAGAGTAACCTTTATTCTCATACGCTAAGTGCATAGTATTTTTTACTACTTACTAAGAAAAAGTTAACTTTCACTAAAAATATATAACTATTTCACCATTAATTATTCACATCTCCCAAATGAACTTGTTGTCGAATGGAGGTGATAACAGTTACATGAAAAGTGTCAGAAAAACAATTAAGCTCTTTCTTCTATTAGGTCTTGTTTCTGTAAGTGTTAATACTTATAAGAATAATCCTACTGTTCGCACGGCTACTAACGATTCAATTAGTACATTAAAGGAAAAAATATCAACCTTAGATGCTAGCGATCTTAATCCATTAAAGCTAGTTCCACCTAAAGTTTCCGATCAACCTTCTGATCAGACGCTATCCTCGGAATCAGCCAAATCAGCCAGTAACTTCTAATTCTAGTGAAGGACAAAATCAAGAGACTTCCAGCAACCAGACTTGGAACCATGCTAAAGCAAATGTCTTTATTGATATTTCAAACAATGATGAATTAGGTCATGCAATTGGCTTACAACATACTAATACAGCTTCTGTAATGTATCCGGCAGGATCCTATTATTCTATTCAAGAGCAAGATATTAATGCCGCTAGAGATTCATACAAATCTGCATATGCGGCATAAAAAGAGTTTCGTAAACAAGTCTTAATTTGATTTAAAACATAACTCTTTAGAAAGTAAAAGCACTGATATATCAACGTTTATTTAACGATGATTATCAGTGCTTTATTTTAATGTTTTTCCCTGGATACTTTTATTATTTTTGACACTTAAAGAACCAGCGAGTTGCCTTTTTATCTCTCATCTCTAAACTAAAGTCAGATCCAACTTCAATTGAGTTAAAACCAGCATGTTTCAACAATTCTTTAATGGTATCTAAATCATATGCTCTTTCATAGTGAGTCTCAGATAAACGATCATATTCGCCATTGGGTAGACGATTAAAGAATGTTAAATCATGGATCACCCCATGTTCGACATCTTCATTGGCATAACTCTGCCACATAAATGCTCGACGATGATCATCATCTTGATAATTGTACATATAGCCTGGGTAAATATCGTCAGTTTGATGAGGTGTAATTACATCGAAAAGAAATACACCATCATCTTTTAAATGATTGGCGACCTCAGAAAATACTTGAAACAAGTCAGCTTCGTCATCAAGATAACAGAAAGAGTCCGCATAGCAAGTAATTACATCGAATTTTTCAAGGCCAGCTAAATCTCGCATATCAGCTTGAACCAACTGTAAAGAAACATTATTTTCAGTACTATGTTGGTCTGCTAAACTCAGCATTTCATCAGAAAAATCAGCTACCGTGACATTTATACCATCTTTAGCAAGTAAAACAGCTAATCGTCCACTACCACCAGCTAGGTCGAGTAGCTTACCATTCTTTTTATTAATATTAGCTAAAGTGAATTTCTCCCAGCTCTTGTACATATCTGAATCAAACAACTGATCATATAATTGGGCAAAAGTTTGATAAATCATTTTTATTAATCCGATCTATTTAAATTATTATTCTCTTAATATTAACCCAATTATTAAAGATATTAAAACTATTTCTTACAGTTATTTCTTCTTTCGCATATCCCAACATGTCCAGCCCATTAATAAAATAATCAACATAATGATCGCATAAGCGAAAACTACTGCATCTCTTTTTGGCATCATATTAAAGGAAACAAAAGTAGCTAGTAAATTACACAAATTCAAGAAAATTAAAACAATTGAACTGGCCCACCCTAGAATTGACCAAATCTTTCTATTCTTAAACTGTCCCATCATTCTCCTATCATCTGTCATAATTAAAAGTGGCACAATTGAAAACGGTACTGCAAATGCTAGAAAAACTTGAGAATTTTCCAAAAGCATGTTTAGGGCAAAATGTTGCTGAGAAATTGAATCTTTTGCTGTCATCAGTACACACATAATAACTGGAATCACAGATAATAATCTAGTAAATAATCGTCTTGCCCATAGTGGCATCTTTAAGTGAATAAAGCCTTCCATTACTACCTGTCCAGTGAGAGTTCCAGTAATTGTTGAATTTTGACCAGAAGCAAGAAGTGCAACTGCAAATAAGACTGATAAAATTCCCGTCTTAGCTACTGAGATCAAAATTGGATTGCTTAACATAGTCGTATTGCTTAGAGCATCATACAAACCAAAGAATGAACTATCTTTGACTGCACCACTTTTAAAAACAGCAGCTCCCATAATTAATAAAAGTACATTAACAAAAAAGGCAATAATTAATTGAATATTTGAATCCCACGTAGTAAAACGGACTGCATTTTGAACATCTGCAAGATTATCATGGTTAATTTTTCTAGTTTGGCAAATAGATGAATGCAAATAAAAATTATGCGGCATCACAGTGGCACCAATTATTCCCAAACTTCCTGTTAAAGGTGATAATCCATTAACTACGGGATGCTGAGCTACTAATTCTGGAGATGGCAATGCAGACAAAAAAATATTTTTCCAGTTAGGATTAGCTAACATGACTTGATAAGTAAAAACCAGTAGTATCACCATAATCAAGCAGGATACCAGGGCTTCTATTTTTCTAAATCCAACTTTTGACAATAACAATAAGAGTAATACGTCAAAGACAGTGATAAAAGTTGCAATAACTAGGGGAATCTTAAATAAAAGATTTAAAGCAATTGCCGCTCCAATAACTTCCGCTACATCAGTTGCCATAATTGCTAGTTCAATTATAATCCAAAGGATAAAACTTAATCTTTTACTAGTACGTGCACGAATGGCTTGTGCTAGATCCATTTGAGTAACGATTCCTAGTTTTGCGGCCATATATTGTAAAAGCATAGCCATTAAACTAGAAATTAAAATAGTAGAAATCAAAAGATAATTAAAACTCTGACCACCATTAATTGAGGCTGCCCAGTTTCCTGGATCCATGTATCCAACAGCAACTAATGCACCAGGACCAGTATATGCTAAAAGCATCCTGAAGAAATTACGAGTTCTCGGAACAGGAATGGTGCTATTAATTTCCACTAAAGATTTACCATTTGCGTATGAAATAAAACTATGATCTTCCATCTTTACCCCTATCCATGAATTCCAAGGGTCATCCGGGCCACTCTAGACATCATACTTGGATTCCATTGCGGATACCAAACGAGTTTAATTTGGCACTCATCAACTTCATCAACACTTTTGGCAGCTTTAGTAATTTCGTGATCTAACCACTCACTTAGAGGACATCCCATAATCGTTAAAGTCATCGTAATCTGACATTTTGTCTCGCTTACTTCAATACCATAAATTAATCCTAAATCAACGATGTTAACCTGAAGTTCTGGATCAATTACTTTTTTTAAGGCTTGGTAAACTTCCTTTTCGGTATTAGATAATTTCTCTATTTCTAGCACTATCCAATTGCTCCTTCCATTTGGAAGCTAATCAAGCGATTAAGTTCGACTGCATATTCCATTGGTAATTGCTTAGTAAAGGGTTCAACAAAGCCCATAATAATCATTTCAGTTGCTTTTCTTTCTGGGATGCCACGACTTTCTAAATAATACAGCTGGTCTTCAGAAATTTTAGAAACTGTGGCTTCATGTTCCATCGCTACATTTGAATTTTCAATAGCATTAGTTGGGATCGTATCAGAAGAAGACATATCATCCATAATAATCGTGTCACATTCCACGTGTGCCTTTGAGCCATCTGATTTTTTAGAAAACTTAACACTACCGCGATAATCTGTTGACCCACCGCCCTTGGCAATTGACTTGGACACAATTGAGCTAGAAGTATTAGGAGCATTATGAAACATTCCAGCTCCAGAATCTTGGTGAATACCGTGATGGGCAACTGCAATTGAAAGCATAGTACCGCGAGCACCTTCACCGTTTAAATAGACACTTGGATATTTCATGGTAACTTTCGCACCTAAATTACCGTCTACCCATTCCATAGTTGCATGCTTTCCAGCAACTGCACGCTTTGTTTCTAGACTATAGACGTTATCAGACCAGTTTTGAATTGTAGTATAACGACAATATGCATTATCTAAGACATTTACTTCAACAACTGCCGCATGTAAAGAATCTGAAGAATATTGCGGAGCAGTACATCCTTCAACATAATCAAGATGCGCGTCCTCATCAACAATGATCAAAGTTCTTTCAAACTGGCCTGAATTTTCTGCATTTAATCTAAAATATGCCTGAACTGGTGTTGGAACTTGCACTCCTTTTGGCACATAAATAAAAGTTCCTCCTGACCAAACAGCACAGTTTAAGGCAGAAAATTTATTTGAATCAATTGGAACTAACTTACCAAAGTATTTTTTGAATAAATCAGGATACTCCTGCAAAGCTGTATCCGTATCAGTGAAGATGATCCCTAGTTTATCAAATTGTTCTTTCATTTTATGATAAACCATTTCCGATTCATATTGGGCAGCCGAACCCGCTAAGTATTTTCGCTCTGCTTGCGGTACACCAAGTCGCTCAAAAGTATCCTTAATATCTTGTGGTACATCCTTCCAATCACGATATTTCTTACCGGTCATTTTTTGATAATAAAGCATATTATCTAGATCAAGCCCTGAAAGATCGGGACCAAAATCTGGCATTGGCATTTTTTCATAAATATGAAAAGCTTTTAAACGATAATCTAGCATCCATTTAGGTTCATGTTTTTCTGCTGAAATTTGTCGAACTACTTCTTCTGTTAAGCCACGACCAGTTGAAAATTTCGGTTCTACATTATCGTGAAAGCCGAACTGATAATCTTCGTCTTTAACTATATCCTCTGCTTTAGTCATTTTCTTCTTCCTTTTCTTTACCAAGTAATGCTCGATCTAGTCCCCACCATGCTAAAGTAGCGCATTTGATTCGGGCAGGAAATTGCATAATATTTACTAATACTTGAGCATCTCCTAATTGTTCTAATTTTAAAGTGTCGCTTTTCTTGTTGGCTGCTAAGTTTGAAAATAGCTGTGAAAGCTCAATTGCCTCTTTGATACTTTTTCCTTTTACCAAGTCTGTCATCATACTGGCAGACGCTTTACTGATTGTGCACCCTTCGCCGTTAAAAGCAATTTTTTTAATTTTATTATTTTCAATCAAAATTGTCAGATGAATTTTATCACCGCAACTTGGATTATATACAGTAGTTTCATGACTAAAATCAGTTAGTTGTCCATAATTTCGCGGCATTTGAGCATGATCTAAAATTACAGCTTTATATAAACTTCTTAATTTATCTAAACTCACTGAAAAACTCCTTTGCTTCGTGGAGAGAACTTACTAATTTATCAATATCATCTTTAGTATTATAAATAGATAAACTAGCTCGAACAGTTGACTCCGTATTAAGGCTAGCCATTAGAGGCTGAGCACAATGATGGCCAGCACGAACTTCAATTCCGTCCAAATCTAGTGCAGTTGCTAAGTCATGGGGATGAATATTCTTTAAATTAAAAGATATTACTCCAATGCGACCATTACTTTTTTGTGGACCATAGATTGTTAATCCTAAAACATTTTTAAGCTTTTCTAAGGCATAACTTGTCAATTCCTGTTCATGTTTTTGAATAAGCTCAAAGTCTAGAGACTGCAGATAATCAATTGCTGCTCCAAGTCCAATGGCACCAGCAATATTTGGTGTACCAGCTTCAAATTTATATGGTACTTCTGCCCATGTTGCTCCTTCTCTAGTTACATTAGCAATCATTTCACCACCCAAACGATAAGGTGGCATTTTATCTAAGAGATCTTTTTTTCCATATAAAACACCAATTCCTGTCGGAGCAAACATTTTATGGCCAGAAAAAGCATAAAAATCTACATTTAATTCAGCTACATCAATTGGAAAATGTCCAACTGCTTGTGCACCATCAACTACAACAATTGCTCCTTTTTCATGAGCTAGATCAGTAAGCTCCTTAATTGGATTAATTGTGCCCAAAACATTGCTTACATGCGTCAAGGCAACAATTTTAGTTTTTGAGCTGATTTTACTTTTTAAATTTTCAATATCAAGTAAGCCATCTGAATTTATTTCAATAAAGTTTAACTTAGCCTGTTTTCTTTTAGCAAGTTGCTGCCAAGGCAAAAGATTACTATGGTGTTCCATAATTGAGACTAGGATCTCATCCCCTGCCTGAATATTTTGTTCACCGAAGCTAGCTGCAACTAAATTTAAACTATCAGTACATCCAGAAGTAAAAATAACTTCTTTAGCATTATTTGCGCCAATAAAATTAGCCACCTTTTGACGGCTTGATTCATATTGATTAGTAGCTCTTAAGCCTAATGCATGGACTCCGCGATGGACATTTGCACGTTCTTTTTCATTAAAATCTCTAACTTTTTCTTCAACAAACTTCGGTATTTGGCTAGTTGCAGCATTATCTAGATAAACAAGAGTTTCATCATTAATCTTTTGATTAAAAATTGGAAAATCCTGCTTTATTTTTTCAGTGTTTAATTTGGCCATCGATCAGTTTTCTCTCTAGAATATCAATCATTTTTCTGCGAACATCTTTATTTGGAATTGCATCTAAAACTGCACCTAAAAAGCCACGTATAACTAATCTTTGTGCCTGATCGTAAGGAATTCCTCGACTCATTAAATAGTTCATTTGGACTTTATCAACTGGACCAACACTAGCAGCATGAGCTGCAATAACGTCATTTTCATCAATTAAAAGTAATGGATTAGCATCCCCATGAGCTTCATCCGACATCATTAGGACTCTATTTTGTTGATCAGCTTTTGAGCCATGTGCACCATGCACAATTTGACCAATTCCATTGAAGATCAACCTGGAATTTTCTAGTAAGACCCCACGTTGATTAATTAATCCAGTTGAGTGCGGACCACGATTAGTTACGCGATTATTAATTCCCACTTTTTGGTTAGCAGTTGTAACTGCGATTGCCTTAGAATCTGCAAAGCTTCCTTCCCCAACTAACTCAGAATCAAGATCTCCCAGTGTATTGCAATCGTTCATAAAAGCAATTGCCCATTCAACATGGGCATCTTTTTCAATTTTTGCTCGACGATTAAAGTAAAGGGTTGTGTCTTGGCTAAGTTCATCAAGTGAAGAGAATTCAATATGACTCCCTGGGCGTGCTATAAGCTCAACCATTAAACTTGCTGAACTAGCTTTTTTCTCTTTATCTTGAATTTCTTCTAAAAATTTTACTTTACTATTATTATCGGCAACGATTAAAAGGTGAGAAATATAGGTATCTTGAGTTGGGCTTAAAGAAATTGTAATCGGTTCGGTTAAGATAATATCTTTAGGAATATAGAGGAAAAGTCCAGAATTTAAGTAGGCATAATGATAGGCAGTTAATTTATCTTCATTATGTTTAATTACTGACCCTAAAGTTGACTGCACAAGTTCGGGATATTTTTTACTTGCTGTAAAAATATCGGTTAAGATAATACCTTTCTTTTCTAAAAGTTTCTGCTCCTCTTTTAAAGAAAAGTCAGCTTGATTAGACCAAGAAAAATCTTCCTTTTTAATCAAAGGCCAATCTTGATACGAGAATCGCTGCATTTTAGGATAATCAAGTTCTTCTAGTCTTTCAAAGGATTTAATTCTTAAATCAGTTAACCATGAGGATTCATTATTTTTATGAGAAAAATTAAGCAAATTTTCTTTAGTTAGCATAAAACTCTCCTAATTCTCATCAACTAATTTAATATCTAAACCAAGTTCATCCCGTAAACCTGCATATCCCTCTTGTTCAAGCTTCTTAGCTAAATCAGGACCTCCATCTTTTACAACTCGTCCATCCATCATGACATGTACAACATCTGGAACGATGTAATCAAGTAAACGTTGATAGTGCGTTATCATTAAAGCACCAAATTTATCTCCTCGCATTGCATTAACTCCACGCGATACTACTCGTAATGCATCAATATCAAGGCCAGAATCAATTTCATCTAAAATTCCAAAACTTGGTTTAATCATTAGCATCTGTAAAATTTCATTACGTTTCTTTTCTCCGCCTGAAAATCCTTCATTAAGATATCGTTCAGTCATGGCCTCATTCATATCTAACAAATCAAGATTCTTATCCAATTCATTCAAGAAAGTCATCACTGATATTGGATCATCTTTTGGTCGACAAGCATTAATTGCAGCACGTAAAAATTCTGCATTAGTTACACCAGGTACCTCTGCTGGATATTGCATTGCTAGAAATAGCCCCTTACGAGCTCGCTCATCTACGGGCATTTCAACAATGCTTTCATTATTTAACAGAATATCTCCTTGAGTAACATGGTAGCGGGGATTTCCCATAATTGTTTCAGATAAAGTAGATTTCCCGGTTCCATTAGGCCCCATAATTGCGTGAATCTCGCCAGTTTTCAAACTTAAATTCACACCTTTAAGGATCTTTTTTTTACTCTTCTTATCCTTATCCTCAACTTCAACATGTAAATCTTTAATTTCTAACGTAGCCATGTAAATCCTCACCTTTTATCATTCTATATTTAGTGTTATCAGCTCTAGCTAACATACAACATATAGATAATATTAATCCTATTAAAGCTATAATTTTAGTCTTGACTTTTGATTAGAAGTTCTTAGCCCTATTCTAATAACAAGTAAATTTTATTGGCTGCATAATTTTCCCTGTTCATGAATCTAGTTATTTTAGTGCTAAGATACAAATGAGGTAATTTCATTCCCGCGATGCCTTATCTTCTTGTTTAAAGAGTCGGTGGAGGCCTAAAATGATGAAAAATATTTACATATATAAAAAAGAGGTTGATTTAAAATCAATCTCTTTTTTACTAAATCAAACCCATCTTTACCAAATACTCTGCATTTTCTACAGTATTCCAAGCAGCGCCTTTTAATAAGTTATCGGAGACAACCCACATATTAAAGGCTCCCTTGTTTTCATAATCAGGACGAATTCTTCCAACAAAGGTATCGCGTGAACCTTCTGCATTAATTGGTTGAGGATAAATTTGATTTTTAATATCGTCTTGTAATACATCCCCTGGGAAATCCGCAATCACATCCATAATATCTTGCGCAGTAGCTGATTCATCTTCTACAGTGAAATAAACACTTTCCCCATGAGCGATTGGAACCGGTACACGCACACAAGTTGCAGTAACCTTAATATCCTTAGAATTCATATCATTGAGCATAATCTTCTTAGTCTCGTGAATCATTTTCCATTCTTCATGAGAATAACCACTATCTTCTAAAACATCAATTTGAGGAAGTAAATTAAATGCTAAAGGATAATGCTTTTTATCACCTTTAGTTGGCAAAATCTTGGCATCTTCTTGCATGTTCTTACCATCTAAATAATCTTGCGATTCTTTCTTAAGTTCATCGATTGCGGCTTGGCCTGCACCAGACGCAGCTTGATAAGTTGAAACAATAATTTGCTTTAAGCCAAACTTTCGGCGAACTGGTTCTAGCGCCATCACCATCTGAATAGTGGAACAATTTGGATTAGCAATAATGCCATGATGATTCTTTAAAGCTTCCGGATTAACTTCTGGAACGACTAAAGGCACATCTTCATCCATTCTAAACGCACTGGTGTTATCTACACAAACGGCCCCTCTTTTAACTGCTTCTGGCAAAAACTTCTTTGATACACTACCGCCAGCTGAAGATAACACTAAATCAATCCCATTAAAAGAATTCGGAGTAGTTTCTTCAACGACTAAATCTTGATCCCGAAACTTAAGATGCGTGCCCGCTGAACGTGATGAAGCAAGCAGCTTCACGCTTTTAACCGGAATCGTTGACTTAGCTAATTGGTCAATCATTCTTCTCCCAACTGCACCAGTAGCACCTAAAATTGCAACATTATATTCCTTACTCATTCTTCATTACCTTCTTTTAAAAACTCCCCAATTCTCTTTAACGCAACTTGCAAAGCCTCATCTGATGAAGCATAGGATAATCTAATGTAACCTTCTCCACCAGGTCCAAATGCACTTCCTGGAGTAACCCCAACTTTTTTCTTAAAAGCTAAATCTAGTGCGAATTGCATATCATCGGTGCCATATTTTTCTGGAATTTTTGCAAAAATATAAAATGCACCTTGGGGATTAACAAATTCAACGCCCATTTTACTTAATTCATTTACTACAAAATCACGCCTTTTTTGATAAATCTTTTTATATTCTTCTGAATCGTTAATTCCATTAGTAAGTGCCTCAATCGCCGCTGCTTGAGAGGAATCAGTAGTGGTAGTAACCATTAAGCCATGAACCTTACTAATTTGATCCATTACCTTTTTTGGTCCAGCAATATAGCCTAAACGGTAACCCGTCATTGCGTGAGACTTGGATAAACCAGAAATATATAAAGTTCTCTCTGGAATCTCAGTAGCAATTGAATAATGCTCAACACCATAAGTTAATGAACTATAAATTTCATCAGTAATCACGTAAAGATTGTATTTTTCGACTATTTTAGCCAGTTGCTTGATTTCTTCATGACTATATTCAACTCCAGTTGGATTAGTCGGATAGTTGAGAATTACCCCTTTAATAGTCGGATCATTTTTTACTACCTCTTCCAATTTTTCGGCAGTAAGTTTAAAGTCATCGCTTGCTGTATTCACTAAAGAATATTGAACACCAGCTAAATTAGCAACTGGCCAATAAAGTGAAAAAACAGGTGTAGGGACTAAAATTTTATCTTCGGGATTAAATAAAGCAAAAATAGCGGCATTAATTGCTTCTGTAGCTCCCACTGTAGCTACAATTTCACTCTTAGGGTCATATTTAACGTGAATGATTTTGTCTAAAAAACAACTAATAGCCTCCAAAAGCTCTTTCTTTCCTTTTTGAGGGGCATAATGAGAGTCATTTTCCTCAATACTTTTAACAGCCGCCTTTTTTACATGTTCAGGTGTATTTAAATCTGGTTCACCTAAAGTCAACTTAATAATGTTGGGAATTTCTGAAACTTTATTATCAAAAATCCGAATTCCTGATGGCTTTAAATTTTCAACCTTTTCACTAAAATGAAGATTATCAGCTAATTCTGGCATTTTAGGCCTCACAATCTATAAAATATTTTCTAATCCAACTATCAATTCATGTAAAGAATCAACTTTTTCAAGTGCTACTTTAACTCCGCTCATAAATGATTCACGATCAAACGAATCTTGTCGAATAGTCAAAGCTTCTCCGTTACCGCCGAACAAAACTTGTTCATGAGCAATGTAACCTGGAAGACGAACCGAATGGATCTTAATTCCTTCATAATCACCACCACGAACATGAGCTAAGCTTTCAACTTCATTAGGAGCACTTTCATGTTTGGGACGATTTTCTGCAATTAATTTTGCCGTGCTTAAAGCCGTTCCAGAGGGGGCATCTTTCTTATCCGCATGGTGCATTTCAATAATTTCAACATCTGGAAAGTATTTGGCAGCTTCTTTTGCAAATTTCATCAGTAAGACCGCAGACATTCCAAAATTAGAAGCAATTATCCCTCCTACTTTTTCTTTTTGGGCTAAGTCCTTTAGTTCTGTCACTTGTTCATCACTTAAACCAGTCGTTCCCACGATCGGCGAAATATGATGCAGAATTGCATATTTTACATTTTCATAAACTGCATTAGGAGTAGTGAAGTCAATCCAAATATCGGCAATATTTTCAGGAATATCGCTCAATTGATTAAAAATTTGAGCACTCTTAGGAAGATGATATTCTTCAGGATCATGATTAGCATGGGGACTAAGACCTGCTACAATTTCAAAATCGGCCATGTTATTTACTAAGTTAACTACTTTTTGCCCCATGGCACCCGCAAAACCAGCAATTAAAACTTTTTTAGTCATTTTCTTCCACTTCTTTTCCTAAATCTAGTGGTAATTCGTGCATTAAAGCATCGTCTTTTAAGCCCAAATGTTGTGCTAAGGTTACTTTTTCTTCTTCATTTAAACTTACTAATGGCAAACGACAACCACCAGTCTTAAATCCCTGAGCATTCAAAACTGCCTTAACTGGTGATGGGGATGGATACATAAATAATGCAGCCATTCTTGGAGTTAACCATCGTTGCAAGCGAGCAGCCTCAGGATAGTTTCCAGCGTACAAATCATCGTACATTTCACGCATTTGCTTAGAATAAATGTGGGAAGCTACTGATACAACACCATTTGCCCCAAGCAAACGCGCAGTTAAAGCTTGACTATCTTCACCGGTAAAGACTTGGAAATCATTATCCTTATGATCAATAATGTATTCCAATTCCTCTAGGCTGGCACATTGCTTAATTCCTTTAATATTTTCAATGTGAGAGAGTTGAACCACTGTTTCTTGATTCATTTTGACGCCAACACGTCCTGGAATGTTATAAATCAAAATTGGAAGATCAACATTCTCGGCTACTGCAGTAAAGTGAGCTACCATACTACGCTGATTCGGCTTGTTATAAGGAGGAACAACAACTAAGGCATAATCAATTCCTTTAATTTTTGCTACTTCATTAGTAAATGCAATTGTTTCAGCGGTGTTATTGCTTCCAGTTCCGGCAATGACTGGAACACGGCCATTTACAATTTCACCAAATTTAGTATAGAGCTCAATTTTTTCATCATGAGATAAAGTTGGTGTCTCACCAGTTGTTCCCCCAATAACAAAACCATTGGTCCCTTGACTAATCAAATAATTAGTTAGCTTCTTTAAACTGTCATAATCGATTTCTTCATTTTCATCAAAAGGAGTTACAAGTGCCGTTAATAAATCAGTATCAATTAATCTTGTCAATTTTATTTCTCCATTCTATAAATCAAGAATCCTTTAATAGCTTCTATACCTCGCATAATACTGCTTTCATTAGGTGTTAACGTTGCCGAATGAAGTTCGGAGTTATCTTCTACTCCTAACCAAAACATCACTCCAGGGAATTTAGCTAATAAAAATCCAAAATCTTCTCCCGTCATTGCTGGCGCTGTTTCAACATAGTTGACTTGGGGATTATTTTTCATATACGAGATAAATTGCTTAGTTAATTCAGGATTATTTTCAACAGGCCAATAGCCTCCTTGATTCAGCTGCAATTCAACGTCCAAATTATAGCTACGAGCAATACCTTCACAGATATCTTTTAAGCGTTGATCAATTTGAACAATCATTTTTTGAGTTAATCCACGAATTGTTCCCTCAATTCTGGCATGGCCTGCGATTACGTTTCGAATTGTACCCGCTTCTATTTTTCCTAAAGTTACTACCCCACTTTGAATAGGATCGATACTTCTAGAAATAATAGTTTGAATTTGCATAATTAAACTAGCTGCTGCCACAACCGTATCATTGGCATTTTGCGGAAAAGCAGCATGACCACTTTTACCAGTAATATCAATATTTACCTCAGTGGTTCCGGCAAACAAAGTCCCCATTCGACAACCAATTGCCCCTGCTGGCAAAGCTGGATTGTCATGTAAACCATAAAATTCATCCGGTTTAAATTCATCATGAAAAATTCCTTTTTCATATGCTTGTTTGCCGCCGCTTTCACTTTCTTCGGCTGGTTGAAAGAAAAACAACAAATTATCTTGAGGTTGATTTTCACTAAAATAATTTAAAAGTCCTAAAGCAACTGTCATATGAATATCATGTCCGCACGCATGCATTACATTAGGATTTTTAGAAGCATACGGAAGATTAGTTTTTTCATTGACAGGTAAAGCATCAATATCTGCGCGATAACCAATAGTTCTTTGAGGATTTTTACCTTTTACTAATACTAAAATGGCAGTTGGAAGTGATTGTGGTACTTCGATTTTTAAATAATCTTGATTAAAGCCCCTGATAGTATTTAAAAGATAATCATGAGTTTTAAATTCTTTAAGAGCTAATTCTGGAATTTGATGTAAATGACGTCTAATCTGAATGAGTTCTTTTTCTGTTAAAATCATTGCTATATCTTTCTTAAATTATCTTCTAAACCAGTTTTGCTTTCGGTTTTTTGATCAACTTTTTTAATAACTTTAGCTGGCACACCTGCTACCACAGTATAAGGAGCTACATCATGAGTTACAATTGCCCCCGCCGCAATTACTGCACCTTCACCAACATGGACCCCTTCAATTACTACTGCATTAGCACCAATTAAAACATTATCATCAATTCTTACTGGTTCCGCAGAAGCAGGTTCAATTACGCCTGCTAAAACTGCATTAGCACCCACGTGGCAATGCTTTCCTACAATAGCACGCCCTCCTAAGACAGCACCCATATCAATCATAGAATCAGCACCAATTTCAGCACCAATATTAATCACCGCTCCCATCATAATTACGGCATTATTACCGATTACGACCTGATCTCTAATCAAAGCGCCTGGTTCAATACGAGCGTTGATTTCTTTTAAATCAAGTAAAGGTACAGCAGAATTACGGGCATCGTTTTCGACATGATAATCTTCAATCTCTTGCGAATGGTTTGCTAAAAATTCTTTTACTACTTGCCAATCTCCAAAAATCACACCACTTTTAGCATTGACAAAATCTTGAATCTCTTCTGGAAAGTCAATATTTTCCAACTCTCCTTTAAGATAAACTTTGACTGGCGTTTTTTTAGGAGCATTTCCAATATAATTAATAATACTTTGAGCATCTAGTTTTGACATTTTTATCTCTTTTCTACATTAAATATTGTAATCTTGGTCTAAATGAACTAAATCTTCTAAGGATTCTCTTCTAATAACTACTTGTGCTTTCCCATCTTCTGCAAAAACGACAGCGGGACGAGGATTACGATTATAATTTGAAGCCATTGAGTACCCATAAGCACCAGTGTCAAGCATTGCCAAAATATCACCTGCTTTTAGTAAAGGTAACTTAGCATCTGCTAAAATATCGCCAGATTCGCAATATTTACCAGCCACATGAAATTCTTGACTAGCCTTTCTTTGCGGATCGTTAGCCAAAACCGTTTCATATTTTGCTTGGTAAAGAGCTGGCCGAATGTTGTCTCCCATCCCTCCATCAACAGCAACATAAGGAACTAAGCCGGGAATTTCTTTCATGCTTCCTACTTTGTATAGATTGTACCCTGCTGGTCCTACAATGGAGCGACCAGGTTCAATATCAATTTCAGGAAGCGGAAAATTATGTTTAGTTGCTTCATCTTTAATTGTTTTTACAATAGCTTTTACAAATTCTTCTGGCTTTAGAGGATGATCTTCTTGAACATATTTAATTCCAAAACCACCGCCGACATTGATTACTTGAGCTGTATAATCATAATTTTTTCTCCAAGATGCTGCGACATCAACTAATTTAGCTGCTGCCATTTCAAAACCATTAAGTTCAAAAATTTGTGAACCGATATGAGCATGGATTCCTAACATATGCATTCTTTGATTTTTCAAAACTTCTTGTAAGGCCTTGTCGGCTTGACCAGACTTTAGATCAAAACCAAATTTGCTATCTACTTGACCAGTTTGATCATATTCATGAGTGTGAGCTGAAATACCCGGCGTGATTCTAAGCATGACGTTGATCTCACTATCTTGTTCTTCAAGAACCTGTCTCAGCAAATCAATTTCATAGAAATTATCAATCATAATCTTGCCAACGTGGTTTTTGACAGCCATTTCAAGCTCTTCTTTTGATTTATTATTGCCATGAAAACTAACCCGCTCCATTGGAAAATTGGCCTTCATAGCTGTATAAAGCTCACCTGCAGACACAACATCGGTATAAGCTCCCTCCTCATTGGCAACTTGATATATCGCAATTGAAGCGAAAGCTTTACTAGCATAACTCACTGCATAATTAACTTGTTCTTCTTCAAACACCTTTTTAAAAGCACGAATTTGATTACGAATTTGGCTAACATCATATACAACTAAAGGAGTTCCATATTCTTTGGCTAGCTTAAGGCTATCCACTCCTCCAATAGTTAAATGGCCTGCTTGATTAATCTGATTAGTAATTTGTGAATTCATATTTTGCCTGCATTTCTAAAAAATAGAAGCGCTAATAAAAAAATCCATTGTCTGCGCTCAACAAACAACGGATTAAATTATTTTTAATCTTATGATCGATAGCGCTCCGCGAATTTTAATTTTCGCGACAGTTTACAATCTCTTAAATTGCATCCCAGCAAATAATACTTGACCTCATATTATCACTTCGGCAACTTCCCCTTTCACAATTCATCATAGTTTTGCCTAAACTCCTAATTGTTACTTTTGTCAGTTGCGCCTCTTCGAATTTGACTAAATTGTATATTTTATTAAAAACAGAGTCAATAGTTTTACATGATTTTTTAATTTTTATTGCAAGTTTGAAAATTAATGTTAAACTTGCAATAAAAATCTTTTAACTAAAGCCCATTTACTTGCAGCTTTAATTAAACTAAAAGGAAGTACTGATATGAGAGTAGTAAAATTTGGTGGCAGTTCGCTAGCCACCGGCACTAGTGTGAATCAAGCACTTGAGATTATTTTAGCTGATCCATCTCGACAAGTGATGGTTGTCTCAGCTCCTGGTAAAAGAAATAGCTCAGATATTAAAGTTACAGATCTTTTAATTAAATATGCAAAAACTGTCCTAAATCATCAAAACTGTTCAAAAATAGTTGACGAAATTTATAGTCGCTATCAAGAAATTGGTTATTTTTTTGGATTAGATGAGACTCAACTTAACATAATTAAAGATATTCTACTTTCTTTACCCGAATTTTCTTATCCAACTGATGATTATCTAATTGCCGCATTTAAAGCTCATGGCGAACGATTAAATGCACGAGTAATTGCAATGATTTTAAATCAAAAGGGAATTAAAACTAAATATTTAGATCCTCATGAAGCTGGGTTAACCGTTACTGGTGAACCGAATGATGCCATTGTGAGTCCTGAGACCTACCTCAACCTTGATAAAATCAAAATAGATTCTGATGAGCATATCATCTTTCCAGGCTTTTTTGGTATTACACCTTCTGGCCATATCGCCACTTTTTCTCGAGGAGGTTCGGATATCACTGGGGCAATTTTAGCTAAAGGATTGCATGCAGACCTATATGAAAACTTTACTGACGTCAATGGAATCTTCGCAGCTAATCCAGTTATCATTCATCATCCCCAATCTATAAAGACCATGACTTACCGTGAAATGCGTGAATTGTCATATGCAGGATTTTCTGTTTTTCATGATGAAGCTTTAATCCCAGCTATTGAAGGAGAAGTTCCAATTAACGTCAAAAACACTCATGATCCTCACAATCCTGGTACCATGATTGTGCCTGACAAGCGATTTAAGCCTCTTAATCCCATTACAGGAGTAGCTAGTCAAAAACACTTCTCTGCTCTTTATTTGCACAAATATTTGCTTAATAAAGAGGCCGGCTTTACTTTACGTATCTTACAAATTCTTTATAAGCATAATATTCCTTACGAACATATGCCTTCTGGGATCGACGATATCACAATTATCTTTAATCGCCAGTTTTTAAACGATCAATTAATTGATTTAATTTGTAACGAAATTCAGTCTTTAATTAATCCTGATCAACTGGAATGGATTGATGATTATGCCATTATTATGATCGTCGGCGAAGGAATGAAATATGAACATGGAATTAGTTCACAAATCTTATCCTCTCTAAATAAAGAGGATATTTCACCTCAAATGATCAACCAAGGCGCTTCACAAATTTCAATCATGATTGGAACCAAGAAAGAAGAAGCTGATCAAGTAGTTAAAACAATCTACAAACAATTTTTCTAGAAAGGATTCTTTATATGTCAACTTTATATAAAGTGCACGGCTCTCAAAACCATTTCTTTATTCTAGATCAAACAGAACTTTCCACTCCTCTTACAAATACAGAATTAGTTGAATTTACTAAAAAAATCACCAATCCCTCATCAGGAATTTTAAATGGAGCCGATGGTGTTTTAGCAATTAATTCTCCTACACGGCCACAAGCTTTAGCGCAAATGCGAGTTATCAATGCCGATGGTAGTGAGGCCTCAATGTGTGGGAATGGACTAAGAACTGTCGCTCGCTATTTATCCGAAAAATATAATCAAGACAACTTTTTAGTAGACACCATGAATGCTAATTTACGTGTTCGTAAGCATGATAATTTAGCTAAAGGAGTAAAAGCCTTCGCAGTCGAGATTTCTCCGGTATCTTTTAATAAAAGCTCCCTTCCCTTTCAAAATTTAGGTTACAATCGAATCATTGACCAATATTTACCAGAAATTTATCCCGGTCTACGTTTTACCTCAATTGCCGTTCCCAACCCCCATTTGATTAGTTTTATGGATCAGAATCAAATTGAAAGTAATATTTTAAAAGAAGTTGGAGAATATTTAAACGGTGATAATCCTTACTTCCCAGATGGAGTCAATGTCAACTTTGTCCAAATCATTGATAAAAATAAGCTATTTGTACGTACCTATGAGCGCGGAGTAGGTTTTACAAATGCCTGCGGAACTGGAATGTCAGCCACATCTTTGGCATTTTGTTTGACCTATCCGGAGAAAGGCTTCTTTAATCAATCAATTGACGTTTACAATCCGGGTGGAAAAGTTCAAACAATTGTCCATCACGAAAATCATACTTATTGGATCGAATTAATTGGGAATGCTACCTTCACTGATCAAATTGAAATTAGTGAAGCTGACTTACATAATTGTGATTTTTCAAACATAAATACAACTTCTACTGAAGAAGAAAGTGACTATCAAAATTTCATTCAAAACTTGCCCCATTTCAATAATTTCAGCGCAAACTAAAATGGTTCTATACTTTTTCCTGTTGATAAATATCTATGGTGTTCTATCGACAGAATTTTTTATTGCATAAAAAAGAGGCCATAGCCTCTCTTAACTTAAAATCCTTCTTCGACCAATTCAATTAAGTTTACTAGGAGTTTTTGCTATGTCCTCTCTTAATGATTGTATTAAATTTCATCTCAATATTGAAGATCCTAATATTATTTTTTCTGATTATTTTAAAAAATATATTAACGGCAAATATCATAATCTCTATGTAGCTGAACTTATTCAGTCCCATTGTCCTTACTGTCTTTCCTCTAACCTGGTCATTATACTTCTAACGTACGCTTTATTACTGCTGATGCTAGCCATCCAGTTATTATCAGACTTAAAAAGCAGCGCGTTTTGTGTAATGCCTACCTTAAAAGCTCAATGGCTCAGTCTAATCTTATTAATAAAGGCTGCTATATCTCTAACACTTCTAAGCGAAAAATACTTTCTGCTCTTCTAAGTTCTATGATGATTTTGATCATCTACGTAAACAATTAGCTTTTGGTAAGTTCAAAGGTGTAAGCAAAAAGCTTCACTTCATTTGTCTAGATGGTGATACTCACAAAGTTGTTCAAATTCTTAGGACTCGTTTCAAGCCTGATATTCTGCACTATTTTTATAAGTTTACTCCTAAGGCTCGCTCAATGGTTAAGACAGTGACCATGGATCTTAACTACTATTATCCACTTGGATTATGCAGGACTTTATGACTGCTATTCAAAATAAAAATGAAAAATAGATTATTCACTTACTTAACTCAAAACAAACTGTAGGCAAGCAAATGCATCAAACACTACTGACCTTTAAGCATAATTATACCGAAGCAGATTGAGCGTACCACTTACGGATACAATAATTTTAGACATTTATTAATTAGAATTAGACTAGAGGAAAATTTGGTCAAAGAAAAAGAGCCAAACAACTATTTTCTAGTTGCTTAGCTTTCTTTACAAACTATTCATCAACCAGATTTGACAAACAGCCAATTTTATTTATTTTCCAAAAAAGCTCTGCTGATTTTCAGCAGAGCTAAATATTTAATCTTCTTCTAAAACGGAAGCTACTTTTTTAGATTTAACAAAATGAACAACTAATCCAACTACTAAACCAACCAAAGCTGGTACGAGCCATGAAAGTCCCATATTAGCTAATGGCAAATTATTTCTAAGAGAAGCAACAGCTAAACCAAATGAGCTTTGACTTACAACGCTTGGAAAAGCAACTACCATATCACCTAAAGCAGGAACAACTGTAAATAGGATTACAAAGAAGTAAACAACTCCATCTGTTTTAAATAATGGTGAAAAAACAGATAATAAGATTAATACCATTGATAATGGGTATAAGAACATCAACATTGGAGTTGACCAAGCGATGATTGTGTCTAATCCAAAGTTAGCTGCTAAGAATGATGCTAAGCAGCTAAGTGCCAACCAAGCATGGTAGCTGACTTGTGGGAAGTGCTTATGGAAGTCTTGTGCAAAAGCTGCAACTAATCCAACAGCAGTAGTTAAACAAGTAACAGTTAATAAGAAAGCAAGTAAGGCTTGACCAAATACACCGCCATAAACATTAACGATTTGGTTAAATGCAACACCACCGTTATCGGAAACCTTAAAACGACCTAATGACATTGCACCCATTAAGATTAACAATAAATAGATAAAGCCGATAGCCAAAACTGCTAACAAACCAGATTTAGCAACTACTTTAGAGACGCTCTTAGCATCTTTTTGTCCCATACCACGAACAGCAGTAACAACTGTAATACCAAAGGCTAAACCTGCTAAAGCATCCATTGTGTTATAGCCTTCTAGGAATCCGTTAACTAATGCTCCATGCTTGTAAGCACTTGTTACAGCTGCAGTTTGTGGGTTACCCAAAGGACGAGCAAAAGCAACAACGAATACTAAAAATAATAGAGATAAAAATAGTGGATTTAATACTTTACCAACGTTAGACAAGATGTTGTTTTGATGGTAAGAAAATGCAAAGGCTGCTAAAAAGAATAAAGCAGAGAAGACTAATAAGGCTGTTCCTTGCATGTTCTTAGGAACAAATGGTGCCATTCCGACTGTAAATGAAACAGTGGCTGTTCTTGGAGTACCAAATAAAGGTCCAATTGTAGCATGGATTAAAACCATAAATACAACTGCAAATCCTGCACCTAAAGGCTTTCCAATATCATAAACCCCATCAGCGTGGGTAATTGCAACTGCTAACACTGATAATAAAGGCAGTAATACACCAGTGATTAAAAATCCAACAGCAGCTGTTCCCCAATTTGCTCCAGCAAGTTGTCCCAAATGTAATGGAAAAATTAGGTTACCAGCCCCAAAGAATAAACCAAATAGCAAGGAAGCAACTACGAGATAGTCCTTCCATGTTAATTTACGTGATGTATAATCTGTCATCATATTCTTTCCCTCCAGAAAATAAACATCTGAATACAAAAAAGTCCCTCAACCAAATTACTTTGATTGAGGGACGCTTCAGCGTGGTACCACCCTTTATTTATATTGTTATCACTAACAATACCTTTCACGTGCGGCCAATTACTTGGCGATACGTTGGCACTATAATGGGTGCTCCCACTTCTTCTTACTCAAGATTAAGAATTAGAACTCGAAAGTGATTTTCATTTAACCTTAGAATTTATCTCCTCACACCTAACGAGACTCGCTGTAAATTAAGACTAAACTACTCTTCTTTCTCTTTGTTTTCAGATTAATTAAATTTGTTAATAATTATTTTAATATAAGCATCATAAATGTCAACAATTTTTTTATATTTTTCTTGTTAAAAAATCAAGTTTATTATCTAACTGTATTATCACCGGATAAAGTACTCAAAATAAGACGGGATTTATTGTTTTCATCTCCTATTTGGGCAGCTGCACCACTTTTTCCAAAAAGTGAATTATCTCCACTTAAAGTAGAGAGTTGATACTGCGCTACTTTAGTATTTTCAACCAAAGTATCACCTGAAGTAGTTGAAACCTTAACCTCATCGCCTACTTCACTATTTTTCATCTTGAAGTCTCCGCTTATTAACTTAACTTTTCCTTTGTTTACTACTACATTCGTACAATCAATATCTCCTGATGTAGTAGTTAATTTTGTATCTTCAACTTCTATATTCTTCAAATCTAGGTCACCGCTTACTGCAAACCCCATTAAAGCGTCTAATTTTAAGTTTTCTAAACTGGTATCGCCACTTACTGAACTAGCATTTAACATGTGTAATTTATGATCTTCTGGAACAGTAATTACTAATTCTGCTCTATTTTTATCTGTAACTATGTTTATTTCAATAATCCCTTTTTTCCAAAACTTACCTGGTTTACGCTCTACTTTAGGTTCTTTAATTTCAAGCAAGTTTTCATTAAGGACTAGACTTGGCTTTTTATCGACTGGTCCCCGATAGTGAACCTCAAAATGATCGCCTGCTTTAATTTTTAGGTCTAGATCAATTAAATCAAGTTTCAAATCAGTAAAACTATCGTTACTTAAAATTTCATTAACATATTCATTCTTTGTTTTCTCACTTGTATTGAAAAACATTTCAGCCACCTCGTTTTATTATTCACTCATTATTTTTATTTTGCTTTAATTTTACTATCATACAAATATTTTTCAATAACTTATTACTAAGTGGCAAAAATTAATAACTAAGATGCAAAAAAGACAACCTAAACATACAGTTTAAGTTGTCTTTTGAGATTTTACTTATCATTAACAATGATCAACGACTTAATTGCATCACGATTACTCATTGCTTCATACGCATCTTGAATATGATCTAAATCAAAACTCTTGGTAAATACCTTACCTGGATTAATTTTGCCATCAAGAACTACTTATAATAAAACTTCTTTATCTGGTTTAGTTGCAGAAGCAATACCACCACGCAAACCTACATTCTTCCAGAATAATTGGTTTGACTTAGGTTCTGCATGTGGTACACCCACTCTACCAATCACAGCACCAGGACGAGCAATTTGACCAGCTTGTTCAATAGCACTTTCTGCACCAACGCATTCTAACACTGCATCCGCTCCAGCATTTTCCTTGGTTAAGGCTAACACATCTTTAATAGCTTTTTCATCTCGCATCGAAACAATATCAGTTGCACCAAATTCTCTACCTAATTGTGCACGATCATCATGGTGAGATAAAAGAATAATTTTTTCAGCATCTAATAATTTGGCACCAGTTACACCGGCAAGACCAACAGCATCATCCCCAATTACGGCTACAGTGTAACCAGGTTTTACTTCAGCATTTAAAGCTGCATGATAACCAGTTGCCATTACATCGGATAAAGTTTGAAGGGATGCCAATTGATCATCAGTGTAGTCTTCCGGCTTTCCAGGAATTTTAACTAAACCTGAATTTGCTGGTTGATATTTCATATATTCTGCTTGATAGCCACCATTTGTTCCAGGTTTTTGAATTTAAGCAGTTGCCTTCAAATCCATTAATACATGCAACACAGTGGCCACAACCATGAGTAAATGGAACAATGACAAAGTCATTTGGTTTAATATCTGTTACATCATCGCTAACTTCTTCAACTACACCAATTGCTTCATGGCCAATCAATGAGCCAGATTCACGGTCGGCAATACCTCTAAACCACCATAAATCTGAACCACAAACACTCGCACGAATCACTCGAATAATAGCTTAATTTTCTCTATCAATCTTTGGCTTCTCTACTTCTTTTACTTCAACTTTACCACGTTCTACAAAAACTGCTGCTCTCATATTCTATATCCTTTCGTTTCATTAACTTACACAGATAGTTTAAATTAAAAAAGTACTACCTACAATTGCTAAAAAAACATGCTACTATTCATTTCACGTATAACACCCTCGCAAACAAAAAATCGGATCTATACGATCCGATTCTAAGTTCTTAATTATTCTTATCTTCTTTGCTAGTCTTATTTTCTTTGTGAGCTACTTGATCCTTCTTTTCACTATCTTTCTTATCTTTTTTGTCTTCATCAGTCTTAGTCTTTAAGATTTTTTGACTTTTAGCATCAATCTTAACTTCAGTTTCTTTATTGCCATCTTTTAATTCAACTTTCCAAACTGGTTGCTGATCATCCATTTCTAAAGACCACTTAACAGCCTTACCAGATGCCTTAGTTTGGGCAAGTTTTGTAGCTTCACGACGGCTTATTAAGCCATTTAGATCTAATGCCTCTTCTTTATCATCTGCATCTAAGTTTTCTGACTTAGCTTTTAAAATTTTGCCACTACTTGCATCAATTTTAACTTTATATTCTTTTTCTGAATCAAAGCCCTCTATTTCATAAATATACTTATTTTTCTTATTCTTTAGTTCAATCTCCTTAATTGATTTTGAGCCATATTTTTCATTAAATTTATTAATTGCATCACTTTGAGAAAGATTGATTGAGTTAGAAGTTTGTGTTTGTTCCGTAGCTTGCCCACCAGTAGATGCTTGAGCTTGATTAATTAAAGTAAGACTAGTTCCACCTAAGGCTAAACCTAAAACAGCTGCGCCTAATGATAATCTCTTAATGTTTGTTCTCATAATAGAATCCTCACTTTTTCTTCAAATTTATTTTTTATTTCTTAACTTTATATATTTAGTTTACGAAAAAACGAGGATGAAAAAACTAAGAGCAGATATAAATTAAACGAAGATTTTTTCATTTTAATCATTAGAGTGGTAATTTTATTTCAAAAATCGTCCCTTTAGGAGTATTAGCTGAAACACTAATTTTTCCATGATACTTGGTAACAATATCTTTTACAATAGCTAAGCCAATTCCAGTACCTTTAATCTGACTAGAGTGAGCTTGATCTTCTCGATAAAAACGATCAAAAATCTTATCATAATTTTTTTCTCTAATACCAATTCCCTGATCCTTAACTCTTAAAGTTAAGTACCCATTATCTTTCTGTAATTCTATCTTTATTTTGGCATTGTTTTGAGAATACTTAGCTGCATTATCTAACAAGTTATGGATAATTAGGCGGAAATCTTTAACTTCAATTGGGTAAAAAACTTTTGTTGGACTTGAAATATAGACGCTGCAAGTATCATATTCTTGTTCAAGAATTTCACTCTCTTTTTGAACTATTGGCACTAGATCAATAGGATCAATTGATTGGTGTTGTTTCTTAGCTCGTCCTAATTCCAAAAGTTCATTAACCAGTATTTCCATCCTACTTGATTCAGAGTCAATATATTGTAGGGACTTTGCGACAATTTCGGGATGTTCTTTACCGCGTCTTTTAATCAAATTAATGTGGCCACGGATTGCAGCAAGCGGCGTCTTCAATTCATGAGATGCATCAGTAACAAATTGTTGTTCACGCTGAATTGCCTTATCTTGATACTCTAGCAATTTATTAAAAGACTGCGCTAAGTGGTGAATTTCTGCTGGTTGTTTCGGCACGAATACTTTCTTTTTTGCCGTGGTTTGATGTTCAATTGCCTCAATATCTTGATCTATTTTCTCTAGTGGCTGACTCCATTTTCTTGAAAAACGTTTAATTAAAGGAATCGAACAAATGATGGCAATTAAATTTAAAATAATGATTGCAAGTAATAAATGGGTAATTAAGGTAAAAAGATCGTCAACATTTAAAATCACAGAAATTCGATAGCCATCTTCATTTGCAGTCCGTAAATAATAAACGCTATTTTCCATAAAAACAACATTATTGTAATTCCTATGATTCTTTACTTTTTCAAATAATTCTTCCCCATCTTCCGAATAGACAGTCTTACCCTTAGGAGTTTTCAGTGAAATCGCATCATTACTTTGTCTAGCAAGATAAGCATTTAGAAATAATTTCCATTCATTTTTATTCTTATGCTCATCGTGGTCACTAATATTATCACTAATTGTATCAATAACTTCTTCTGCTTGCTCATGAGCATTATTATAAATGAATGCTGTTGAAATACCAGCAAATGCTAAATTAACTAGGAAGAGAATAATAATGAATAAAGTCAGAAACAACTGTGTTAATTGTTGGGAAGTTGTTCTTATTTTTTTATTCATTATCGTCCACCTTTCTTAAGCAATAGCCATATCCACGAACTGTTTTAATCAAATTACGATATTTTCCCAACTTATTTCGCAGCGCTCTTATATAGACATCAACTGTGTTAGTTTGACCGATAAAATCATATCCCCATACGATATCTAATAATTCATCCCGGCTTTTAACTTTTTCAGGATCATTCATTAATTCACATAGCAATGCATATTCTTTTGGAGTTAAGTAGATTTCCTCACCCTTGCACCAAAATTTATGAGAAACCAAGTCAATTTTTAAAACACTAAATTCTAAGGTAGAACTGACAACCCGTCTCTTTTCTCGTTCTAATCTTCTAAGAATCACTCTAATTCGGGCGAAAAGTTCTTCTATTTCAAAAGGCTTGGTCATATAGTCGTCTAAGCCTTGATCTAAAGCATTACTAATGTTAGAAGCTTGGTTACGGGCAGTTAACATAATAATAGGAATGTCACTAACTTTTCTAATTCTTCTTAAGACAGTGATGCCATCATAAACAGGTAACATCCAATCTAAAAGGATTAAAGTTGGTTTTTCTTTTTCAAAAAATTCAAGACCTTCTTTACCATCTTTAGCCCAGACTACCTCATAGCCTTCTAATTCAAGCTCTGGTTGAATAAAACTAGCTAGGCTCTCCTCATCTTCAATTAAAAGAATTTTTGTTTTTTCCACGCCCTGCTTTCCAACTCACCTTTAGAATTGCTTTAAAATAGTAAATTCAATATTAATTTGATTCTTTTTATTTTAAATGTCTATTAAAATAGCTCTAAGTAAACTGCTTGGAGCTATTTGTAATAAATTTTTATTCAAACTTAGTATCCCAATTTGGATCATTATTTGCTTCAAAACACATTGCAATTTGTTCCTCTGTGTTTCTATCAATAGATAAGTTTGGCAAATTGTCTAGAGGAAAGTAGTCACAAGCATCTGTTTCATCATTAGGAATAAATGTACCACCTAATTCTTTACATAAAAAGAAAATCTTAGTAACGTTAGTCGCTAAAATTGGCTTATTATGATGATTACGATCTTGAACTGCAATAATTTTAATTGGTTCTACTTTTCTACCAGATTCTTCAAAAGCCTCTTTAACACAGTTATCTGCGACAGTTTGATCATAATCGTTCCAGCCGCCGGGCAATGACCATTCTTGAGACATTTTTTCACGAACTAATAAGATCTTATTATCTTTAAAAATTGCAGCTCGAGTCTCAATTTTGGGAGTTTGATATCCCTCATCCCCCAGAAACAAGGTTTTAAGTTTTTCTTCTGGAATTCCAGTCCTAGCAGCCATCATTTCACCAGCAATACGCCGAATTTCTTCATAGCGTTCACGATCAAAAACATCATGGCCATATCTTAATCCGGCTTGCGCTAGGCTCTGCAAATCCATTGCCCAATTTGCAATTTGATCATTTGTTTTCATTTTTCAATCACCTAAAATTTACTTAATGGTTAGAAATATATTCTTGTAATTCGCCAAGTTTATCAATCTTAAAAGTAAAAGCTAACATACCAAGCTTCTTTGCTGCATCGGTGTTTGCTTTTAAATCATCGATAAATATACTCTCTTCTGGATTTAAAATATAGCGAGCAATTAATCTTTCATATATTCTTCTATCTGGCTTCATTAATTTCTCTTGGGCAGAAAAAACATAACCATCAAAATAATTGCCCATCTCAGAATTTTTAACAAAATTAGCAAACTGCATTCCCGTATTGGATAAACCGTAAATCTTATAGCCTTGTTTACGTAGTTCCTCCATATAATTAAAAACTGGCTCATAGAAATCAACATTTTCTGGCCAAGTTGCCATAATTTGCTTAACTTTACTTTTTAGCTTATCTGGAACTTTACTAATAAAAATTTCAGTGGCTTCTTCCTCTGTAATTTTTCCAGCGTCGATTTTGCCCCACTCTTTAGATTCAAAAATAGTTTTTCTAACTAAATCATGATCCTCGGGACTCAATTCATAATGATTTAAAATTTCATCTGGATTGTAGTTCATAATGACATTTCCAAAGTCAAAGATAATATTCTTAAGCATTAACTTCCCCTCTATCTTTAATAGTCTATAGTAAAAATATTGCTCTTTTTGCTAGAATCTTGCAAGAAAAAACTAGAGATTTGATAAACCCTCGTCTTAAGGATTAATTATTATCTTATCGACCGCTCTGATTCATAAGTAAAGTATCTCTTCTTACTTTTTGTCAGTTATAATTATATACTGATTAAAAGTAAGTACAATGCTAATTTTTTAATAAAAATTATACTTTTCCCTATAATCTGGAACAATTAAATTTACATCTTGCCGCCAAATACTGGGAGGACGCCTGCTTTACCATAATCAACCGGGGTAAACTTCTTAAGTTTATCCATATCTTCATCACTGATTACAAAATCAATTTCAGCATTACTCTTCATATGTGCAGGATTTGCAGACTTAGGTAATACAACACAGTTAAGTTTCCAATCATAACGAATACATAATTGAGGTACGGTTACACCATACTTATCACCGATCTTTTTAATTTTTGGATCATTTAGAGGAGCACGGTGAGCAATTGGTGAGAAAGCTTCAACTACAATATCATTTCCTTGAATGTAATCAATTAAGTTCATCGGGGTTTCACCAATGTAAACTAAAATTTGATTAACAACAGGTTTAATAGAACTATTCTGCATTAAGTTATCTAAATCTTCTTTTTCAAAGCTGGGGGGCACCAATTGTACGTAGCTTTCCTTCTTCGACTGCTTTAGGTGTTTGATCATCAGGAATCTCCCATATCCCAAGTGCCATCTCAGGAATTTTTAAACCATTATTCATGGTTAAAGTTTCATCAAAAATAGACATAGAATCATCCCTTTCTTTGCTAATTTCATTTTAAAAGAAAAATTTTTAACTACCTAAGATTTAGAATGCATCAATTTCTATAACTTAAATGCATATTTTGCTTATTTCCATCTTAATTACCGTCTTTAAATGTTGTAAAATGCTAATGTTAGTAAATTGTAAGGAAAGATAAAATGAAAAGAAGAAATAGAAAAGAACATACTTTTAACGATTTTTCAAAGCAAGAAAAAGAGAAACTAAAAACTGTTCGTCAAGAACTTATTCAAGCACAAGAAGAAGAACCAGAAAGCCTGCGTGAACACCTGCAAGCTTTCAACGATGGAGTAATGGCAATCATTATTACAATTATTGTATTAGAAATCCAGCCAGCTATTAATGAAGTTCACTATGGCCAATTTCTCGCAAATATTATTGTATTTTTAATTACATTCTTTATTGTGGCCGATTTTTGGTATGATCTGCATTTAGCATTTTCCTACTATATATTTAAGCCTTCGAAAACAATAGCTGTTTTAGACTTCTTTTTCTTAGCTGATCTTTCTCTACTTCCAGTAATGACAAAATGGATTATGGCAGAAAGTTCAACATTTGCGGTAGCTAATTTTGGAGTAGTTTTTTTAATTGCTAAAATTTTAGAATATTTGATTCAATATTTTGGTGCTAAGAAGACGGCGAAATATTCCCAAATCATGAACATTATTATCAGTCGATCTTTTATTAGAAAGGTCGCTGTCACCTTATTTTTAAATATTGTTCTCATTGGTCTATCGTTTGTTCTTCCTAGACTTGCCATGATTCTTTATGTAGTTATACCAGTTATTTCTTTTTTATTTCCAGTTAAGCGTAATAAAATCATGTAATAAAGGCAGAAGCACAATTAAATGCTTCTGCCTTTTTAACATTTCCAAACAAAAAAGGCGATATTCCACTTTAGGGAGTATCGCTCTTTTTCGTATCAACGATGTTGACTATTTATTCTTTTTTCTCTTGTCTCCTAATCCAAACAATGAGAGTACACCGGCTAAACCAAGAAGTGCAGCTCCTGCTAACGTTAAGTTAGAGTTATCCTTCTTACCAGTTTGTGGTAAAGTAGCCTTCTTGTTTACTGGAGCGCCATTCTTATGACGAACAGCATTTCTCTTAGGCTGAACTGAATTTGTAATTACAGTTTGTTCCTTACTTTCACTCTCAGTCTTAGTGCTTACTTGGTTAGTGTTCTGCGCAGTATTGTTTTCTTCATTATTGTGATTTGGAGTTACATTAGTTGAAGACTCATGACTTTCAGTATTGCTCTTGTCAGCAGTACGAGCTGGAATCTTCACAGCTTCGATGGCTTTAATACCAGCTTCGGTTTCTGCCTCAACTTCTGCATTAGTTGTAGCATTGAATACCTTGGTCTTAGTCTCTGTAGCAATATCAGTAATTTGACTGATTAATTCGTCTTTTTGTTTTTGATCAAGATCAGCTGCATTGATCTCATCAGTCTTCTTCTTCAAAGCATCATCGATTTCCTTAATAGCATCATCCTTACTTTCAACTAAGCTTGGAACTTGAATACTATTAATGTCTTCTAAGCCCTTGGTTTCTGCTTCTTTAACATCATCATTTGTTTGAGCATTATTAATGGCCTTAGTAGCATTATCAGCAACTTGATCTACTTGGTCAATTAAGTTTTGCTTCATTTGATCAGTTAAATTATCGGCCTTATTGATTTCGTCAATCTTAGCTTCCTTAGCAGAGTTAATTGCTTCCTGAGCATCTTTTTGGACACTATCTAAGGTTGGGATGAACAAGTTAGTAATTTGATCAATTGCTTTATCACGAGTGTCAGTAATAACTTCATTTGTAGTTGTTGCTGAATCGTTAAGCTTATTAATTGCGTCTTGAGCAATCTTATTCACTTGATCAATTAAGTTCTTTTGTTCATCTGCACTTAGATTCTTAGCTTCTTCAATTTGACTGTTCTTAGCATTTTGAACTTGTTTAATCGCGTCAATTGCTGCCTGTTTAGTTTCAGCTAAACTTGGAACATTAACATTTGCAATATCTTCAATTCCCTTGTTTTCTGCCGCAGTAACAGCAGCATTAGTAGTTGCATTGTTGATAGCATCCTTAGCAGCCTTGGCAATTTCAGTTGCTTGATTGATTAACTTAGCTTTTTCTGAATCACTTAAGTTAGATGCATTATTAATTTCATCCTTCTTAGTGTTCAAAGCATCTTCAATCGCACTATTTGCTGCCTTCTTAGAATCGTCTAAGTTAGTAAAGTGAATGTTGTTAATATCAGCAACACCTTTATCTTCGGCAGCTTCAACTGCAGTATTAGTCGTTGCACTGTTGATAGCATCCTTAGCAGCCTTGGCAATTTCAGTTGCTTGATTGATTAAATCAGTCTTTTCTGAATCAGTTAAGTTAGATGCGTTGTTAATTTCATTCTTCTTAGAATTCAAAGCATCATCAATTGCTTGAGTTGCATTCTTCTTAGCATCTTCAATACTTGGAATTGAAACATTTTCAATGTTCTTAACTCCAGTATCTGCAGCTTCCTTAGCTTCATCATTAGTTTGAGCATTATTGATTTCATTAATTGCTTCAGTAGCAATCTTCTTTGCTTGATCAATAAGCTCTTGCTTTTCATCTTGACTCAAGTTAGAAGCGTTATTGATTTCATCTTGCTTTTCATTTAAGGCTTTGTTGATAAGATCAATACTTTCCTTCTTGATGTCAGATAAACCTGGAACAGTAACGTCTGCAATAGCTTTTTCACCATCAACTTGAGCAGTTTCAACTTCTGAATTAGTAGTTGCATTGTTGATGTTGTCTTTAGCAATATTTGCGGCTTCAGTAGCTTGATTAATTAAATCAGTCTTTTCTTCAGAAGAAATATTAGTTGCATTATTAATTTCATCCTTCTTGTTCTTCAAAGCCTGATCAATTGCCGCATTTGCTGCATCCTTAGCTGGAGAAGTGGTTGGAACGTTAATATTGTTAATGTTCTTAACCCCTTCTTCTTGAGCACGAGTTACTTCTTCAGGAGTAGTTGAGTCGTTAATCTTTTGTTTTGCATTATCTGCTTCATTATTGATTAGATCAGTGTAAGCTTGTTTTTCTTCATTTGTTAATGAATCATTGATTTCCTTAAGTTTACCAGCCGCTGCATCGTCAATAGCTGCATTAGCAACATCCTTATCAATTGCTAATTTTCCATCATCGACTGCCTTCTTAACATCGTCATTAGTCTTAGCATTATCGATTGCTTCTTGTGCCTTCTTAGCGTCAGAATCAATTTGATCCTTAGCTGCTTGTTTTTGCTCGTCAGTTAAGTTGTTATCTTGATCAATTGCCTTCTTAGCCTCATCAACTTCGTTGTTAAGGTCAGTTGTTGCTTGATCTTTAGCAGTGGATTTAGTTGGTACTTCAATAGAATTAATTGCTTTAATACCATTTTCTTCCGCGTCGGTTACTGCGGCATCAGTAGTTGCATTATCAATTGCTTGATTTGCAGCATTTTGTGCGTCAGTAACTTCTTGCTTCAACGCAGCTTTTTCTTCGTCTGTTAAGTTTGAAGAATCAATTGCTGCATTCTTTTCATCAGCTACCTTAGCTACAGCTTCCTTAGCTGCTTGTTTTGCAGCTGATTCAGCTGGCACTTCAGTATCGTTGATATTCTTAATGCCACTCTCTTGAGCACTAATTACAGCTTCTGGAGTAGTTGCATTATTGATTGATTCTTTAGCAGCTTGGGCTTTTTGATCGACTTCATTGTTTAAAGCAGCTTTTTCTTCATCAGTTAATGGTGAGTTAGAAATTTCTGCTTTCTTACCAGCAACTGCGTTATCGATTGCTGCATTAGCAATATCTTTATCAATTGCTAACTTACCATCGTCTACAGCATTCTTAACGTCATCATTAGTCTTAGCATTGTTGATGGCATCTTGAGCTTTCTTAGCATCAGAGTCAATTTGATCTTTAGCTACTTGTTTCTCTTCATCAGTCAAGTTGCTATCTTGATCAATTGCCTTCTTAGCTTCATCAACTGCGTTGTTAAGATCGGTTGTTGCTTGATCTTTAGCAGCTGACTTATCAGAGACTTCAATGCTATTGATCTTATCAATACCATTGTTTTGTGCTTGAGTTACTGCTGCATTGGTAGTTGCATTATCAATGGCAGTATTAGCAGCATTTTGAGCATCACTAACTTCTTGCTTCAATGCAGCTTTTTCTTCGTCTGTTAAGTTTGAAGAATCAATTGCTTTATTCTTTGCGTCTGCAGCTTCGGCTACTGCCTTCTTAGCTGCTTCCTTAGCTACGGACTCAGTTGGTACTTCAGTATCATTGATATTCTTAATACCATTTTCTTGTGCAGTAGTTACAGCTCCTGGAGTAGTGGCAGCCTTAATTGCTTCCTTAGCTTCTTCTGCCTTTTGATCAACTTCATTGTTTAAAGCAGCTTTTTCTTCATCAGTTAATGGTGAGTTAGAAATTTCATCCTTCTTGCCAGCAACTGCGTTATCGATGGCAGCGTTGGCAACATCTTTGTCAATTACTAGTTTTCCATCATCAACTGCCTTCTTAACATCATCATTATTCTTAGCATTGTTGATGGCATCTTGAGCTTTCTTAGCGTCCGAATCAATTTGATCCTTGGCTGCTTGCTTTTGCTCATCAGTTAAGTTGTTATCTTGATCAATTGCCTTCTTAGCATTTTCAACTTCGTTGTTAAGATCATTTGTTGCTTGTTCTTTAGTAGTTGATTTAGTTGGTACTTCAATACCATTAATTGTCTTAACACCATTGTCTTCAGCTTCAGTTACTTCTGCGTTGGTAATTGCATTATCAATGGCAGTATTAGCAGCAGTTTGTGCATCACTAACTTCTTGCTTCAATGCAGCTTTTTCTTCGTCTGTTAAGTTTGAAGAATCAATTGCATTGTTCTTAGCTTCTGCAGCTTCGGCTACTGCCTTCTTAGCTGCTTCTTTAGCTGCTGACTCAGTTGGTACTTCAGTATCATTGATATTCTTAATACCATTTTCTTGTGCAGTAGTTACAGCTCCTGGAGTAGTGGCAGCCTTAATTGCTTCCTTAGCTTCTTCTGCCTTTTGATCAACTTCATTGTTTAAAGCGATCTTTTCTTCATCTGTTAATGGTGATTTAGAAATTTCTGCTTTCTTACCAGCAACTGCGTTATCGATGGTTGCATTAGCAACGTCTTTATCAATTGCTAATGTACCGTCATCGATTGCCTTCTTAACATCATCATTATTCTTAGCATTGTTGATGGCATCTTGAGCTTTCTTAGCGTCCGAATCAATTTGATCCTTGGCTGCTTGCTTTTGCTCATCAGTTAAGTTGCTATCTTGATCGATTGCCTTCTTCGCTTCATCAACAGCAGTATTAAGATCACTTGTTGCTTGCTCCTTAGCATCTGACTTAGTTGGTATTTCAATAGAATTAATTGCTTTAATACCATTATCTTCTGCTTCGGTTACTGCGGCATTGGTAGTTGCGTTATCAATGGCAGTATTGGCAGCATTTTGTCTATCAGCAACTTTTTGCTTCAATGCAGCTTTTTCTTCAGCTGTTAAGTTCGAAGAATTGATTGCATTGTTCTTGGCTTCAGCTGCTTCTGCTACTGCCTTCTTAGCTGCTTCTTTGGCTGCTGATTCGGTAGGTACAGTAACATTATCAATTGCTTTAATACCATTGTCTTGCGCTTCAGTTACTGCAGTGTTTGTAATTGCAGCATCTATTGCTCTATCTGCTGCGTTTTGTGCATCAGCAACTTCTTGCTTCAATGCAGCCTTTTCTTCATTTGTTAAGTCTGAAGAATCGATTGCATTGTTCTTGGCTTCTGCAGCTTCTGCCACTGCCTTCTTAGCAGCTTCTTTAGCTGCTGACTCAGTTGGTACTTTAGTATCATTGATATTCTTAATACCATTTTCTTGGGCAGTAGTTACAGTTTCTGGAGTAGTGGCAGCCTTAATTGCTTCTTTAGCATCTTTAGCCTTTTGATCGACTTCATTGTTTAAATCAGCTTTTTCTTCAGATGTTAAGGATGATTTAGAAATTTCTGCTTTCTTACCAGCAACTGCATTGTCGATTGCTGCATTAGCAATATCTTTATCAATGGCAAGCTTACCATTATCAACAGCACTATTAACCTCATCATCAGTCGTAGCATTATCAATTGCTTCTTGCGCTTTCTTAGCATCAGAATCAATTTGATCTTTAGCTGCTTGCTTCTCTTCATCAGTCAAGTTGTTGTCTTGATCGATTGCCTTCTTAGCATCATCAACAGCTGCATTAAGGTCAGTTGTTGCTTGTTCCTTAGCAGGTGACTTAGTTGGAATTTGAATGTCTTTAATTGCTGCGATGCCGTTTTCTTTAGCAGTTGTTACTGCTTCATCAGTTGTTGCGCTGGTGATATTTGATACGGCATTACTGTATTCTGCTTGAACTTTATCTTTCAAGCTGTTCTTTTCATCAGTAGTTAAATCAGTAGCATTATCAATTGCACTATTTTTAGCATCACGTGCTGCATTCAATTCTTCAATAGCTTCTTGTTGTTTCTGAACTAAAGTTGGAATAGCAATGTTATTAATGTTCTCTAAACCAGCTGTTTCAGCACTCTTCACTGCATCATTAGTTTGAGCAGCCTTAATTTCCTTAGTTGCATCATCGGCAGCTTTATTGGTTTGATCAACTAAAGCTTGCTTTTCTTCATCAGTTAAGTGAGCAGCGTTGTTAATATCATTCAGCTTAGCATTCTTAGCACTTTCAATTGCATTAAGAGCATCTGTTTGCGCACCATCTAGAGTTGGAATAAATAGATCAGTAATTTGCTTGATTGCATCATCACGTGTTGCAGTAACTGCATCATTGGTAGTAGTAGATGAATCATTAATCTTAGCAATTGCATCGTTAGCAATTTTATCTACTTGATCACTTAATTCTTTTTGTTCCTCAGTGCTTAAGTTAGATGCAGCAGAGATTTGCTTATTCTTAGCATCTTGAACTTGCTTAATTGCATTAATGGCATCTTGTTTAACTTGATCCAAACTTGGCACAGTCACATTAGCAATATCTGCAATACCCTTATTCTGTGCTTCAGTTACAGCATCATTGGTAGTGGCATTGTTGATATTGTTCTTAGCTGCATTGGCTGCTTCAGTTGCTTGATTGATTAAGTCTTGCTTTTCATCAGTACTTAAGTTAGATGCATTATTAATTTCATCTGTCTTAACTTGCAAAGCATTGTCAATTGCAGTGTTTGCTGCATTTTTAGCATCTTCTAGTGAAGTAAAGGTAATACCTTTAATGTTATCAATTCCAGCATTAGCTGCATCGCGAGCATCATCATTGGTAGTGGCCTTTTCAACATTATTCTTAGCAGTAGTTGCTGCTTCATTTGCCTGATCAACTAATTTTTGCTTTTCAGTTTCATTCAAGTTAGAAGCATTGTTAATCTCATTTACTTTAGAGTTCAATGCATCATCAATAGCTTGGTTAGCGTTCTTCTTCGCTTCATCAAGAGTTGGAATAGTAATGTTTTCGATGTTTTGAACGCCAGTAGTTGCAGCAGCTTTAGCATCGTCATTTGTTTGAGCTTGGTTGATGTTGTTAATTGCTTCAGTTGCGGCATTAGTTGCATCATTGATCAAACCTTGCTTTTCATCTTGAGAAAGGTTAGAAGCATTATTGATTTCATTAGTCTTGGCATCTAAAGCTTTGTTAATTAGATCAATACTTTCTTTCTTAACATCAGACAAGTTTGGAACTGTTACATCAGCAATTGCTTTTTCACCCTTTGTTTGTGCAGTATCAACATCAGCATTAGTAGTGGCGTTGTTGATATTGTTCTTAGCTGCATTGGCTGCTTCAGTTGCTTGATTAATTAAATCAGTCTTTTCTTGAGTGTTGATATTAGATGCGTTGTTGATTTCGTCGGTCTTCGTTTGAAGAGCATCATTGATGGCAGCAATTGCCTTTTCTTTGGCGGAAGAAGTAGTTGGAATTTCGGTATTAGTAATTTCATTTACACCATTTGTTTGTGCAGTAGTTACTTCTTCAACAGTAGTTGCATTAGCAATATTTTGTTTTGCATTAGTTGCTTCAGAGTTAATTAAATCAGTGTAAGCTTGTTTTTCTTCAGTAGTTAATGGATCTTGGATCTCCTTAAGCTTACCAGCAACTGCATTGTCGATAGCTGCATTAGCAACATCTTTGTTAATGGCAACCTTACCACTGTTAACTGCATTGTTTACGTCATTATCAGTCTTTGCATTGTTGATGGCATCTTGGGCAGTCTTAGCATCAGAATCAATTTGATCTTTAGCTGCTTGTTTTTGTTCATCAGTTAAGTTGTTATCTTGATCAATTGCCTTCTTAGCGTCATCAACAGCCGTATTAAGATCAGTTATGGCTTGTTCCTTAGTAGCTGATGTAATTGGAACTTCAATGCCGTCAATTGCACTAATACCATTGTCTTTAGCTTCAGTTACGGCTGCGTTGGTAGTTGCATTATCGATAGCGTGATCTGCGCCATTTTGTGCTTCAGTAACTTTTTGTTTCAATGCAGCTTTTTCTTCATCTGTTAAGTTTGACGAGTCGATTGCACTGTTCTTGGCTTCTGCAGCTTCTGCTACTGCCTTCTTAGCTGCTTCTTTAGCTGTTGATGTAGTTGGTACGGAAGTTGCATTGATATTCTTAATGCCATTTCCTTGTGCAGTAGTTACTGCTTCTGGAGTAGTTGCATTGTTAATTGCATCTTTAGCACTATTTGCCTTTTGATCGACTTCATTGTTTAAAGCAGTCTTTTCTTCGTCTGTTAATGATGAGTTAGAAATTTCTGCTTTCTTACCAGCGACTGCGTTATCAATGGCTGCATTAGCAACGTCTTTATCAATTGCTAATGTACCGTCATCAGCTGCCTTCTTAACATCATCATTAGTCTTTGCATTGTTGATGGCATCTTGAGCATTCTTAGCATCAGAATCAATTTGATCTTTAGCTGCTTGTTTTTCTTCATCTGTTAAGTTGCTATCTTGATCAATTGCTTTCTTAGCATTATCAACAGCAGTATTAAGATCAGTTATGGCTTGTTCTTTAGCATCTGATTTATTCGGTACTTCAATACCATTAATTGCATTCACACCATTGGTTTGAGCTTCAGTTACTCCAGCGTTGGTAGTTGCATTATCAATTGCTTGATCTGCAGCTGTTTGTGCTTCAGTAACCTTTTGCTTCAAAGCTGCTTTTTCTTCTTCGGTTAAGTTTGAAGAATCAATTGCTGCATTCTTTTCATCAACTGCCTTAGCCACAGCTTCCTTAGCTGCTTGTTTTGCTGCTGATTCAGATGGCACTGAAGTTTCATTAATGTTATTAACACCACTGTCTTGAGCAGTTGTTACTGCTTCTGGAGTAGTGGCATTATTGATTGCTTCTTTAGCCTCTTGAGCTTTTTGATCTACTTCATTGTTCAAAGCAGTCTTTTCTTCATCTGTTAATGGGGTCTTGGAAATTTCGGCCTTCTTCCCAGCAACTGCGTTATCAATGGCTGCATTAGCAACGTCTTTATCAATTGCTAATGTACCAGCGTCACCCGCCTTCTTAACATCATCGTTAGTTTTGGCATTATTGATTGCTTCTTGTGCTTTAGTAGCATCCCTATCAATTTGATCCTTAGCTGCTTGCTTCTCTTCATCAGTCAAGTTACTATCTTGATCAATTGCTTTCTTAGCATCATCAACAGCCGCATTAAGGTCAGTTATGGCGTGTTCCTTAGTAGCTGATGTAGTTGGTACTTCAATACCATTAATTGCATTGACACCATTGGTTTGTGCTTCAGTCACTGCTACATTTGTTGTTGCGTTGTCAATTGCTTGATCTGCAGCATTTTGTGCATCTGTAACTTTTTGCTTTAAGGCAGCTTTTTCTTCATCTGTTAAGTTTGAAGCATCAATTGCATTGTTCTTTGCAGTTGCTGCGTCGGCTACTGCCTTCTTAGCTGCTTCTTTAACAGTTGAGGTAGTTACTTCAATACCATTAATTGCCTTAATACCATTGGTTTGTGCTTCAGTTACTGCCGCATTTGTTGTTGCATTGTCAATTGCTTGATCTGCAGCATTTTGGGCATCAGTAACCTTTTGCTTCAAGGCAGCTTTTTCTTCATTTGTTAAGTTTGAAGCATCAATTGCATTGTTTTTTGCAGTTGCTGCATCAGCTACTGCTTTCTTAGCTGCTTCTTTGACTGCTGATTCAGTTGGAACTTTAATGCCATCAATTGCACTGACACCATTATTTTGTGCTTCAATTACAACATCATTAGTCGTTGCATTAGTAATTTCTTCTTTTGCCTTATCTGCAGCTGTATTGGCTTCTTGTGTTAATGCAGTCTTTTCATCAGTAGTTAAATTATTAGCTGAATTAATTTCTTCTAATTTCTTAGTTAAAGCATCGTCAATTGCTTTATTTGCATCAGATTTTACAGTATCTAAGCTTGTTGGAACAATGTTCTTAATTGCATCCACACCAGCTTGGCCTGCTTGAGCTGCTTCGTTGTTTGTCGTAGCAGTTTCGATATTTTCTTTAGCCTTATTGGCCTCAGCAGTTGCTTTATCAATTAGATCTTTCTTTTCTGCATCACTAAGATTATCAGCTTTATTAATTACCTCAGTTTGAGCAGTAAGAGCTTCATCTACTGCTTTATTAGCTGCCTTCTTGGCATCTTCTAAGCTTGGAACAGTTACATTATTAATATTAGTTGTTCCTTCATCTTGTGCAGTCTTAATTGCATCAGCTGTGGTTGCTTGATCAATGGCTTCTTTAGCATTATTAGCTGCATCAGTTGCTGCTTTGATTAATTGATCTTTTGTTGTTTGATCAATATTGTTAGCATCGTTGATTTCCTTAGTCTTAGCATTAAGGGCATCATCAATTGCTGCTTTTGCAGCATTTTGACTATCAGTAACGCTTGGTACCTTTACATTGGTAATTGCATCTACACCAGCTTGGCCTGCTTTAGTTGCTTCGTCATTAGTTGTAGATTTTTCAATAGCATCCTTTGCTGTATTTGCTGCATCAGTTGCTGCTTTAATTAACTTATCTTTAGTTGTTTGATCGATATTTTCAGCGTTATTGATTTCCTTAGTCTTAGTATCAAGCGCTTGGTCAATTGCTTGGTTGGCAGCTTCCTTTGCTTTATCTAAACTTGGAACAGTTACATTGTTAATATTCGTAATTCCTTCAGTTTTAGCAGTATTAACAGCATTTGGATCGGTTGCTTGATTAATCGCAGTATTAGCATCCTCTGCTGCCTTCTTAGCATCAGCAATTAATTGATCCTTAGTAGCTTGATCAATATTAGTAGCGTCAGTGATTTCGGTCGTCTTAGTATCTAATGTCTTTTTAATATCTTCAGTAGCAGCATTCTTAGCATTTGTAAGGTTAGTATCCCCATTCAAACCACTAATTGCATCAGTAATAGCCTTTGCTGCACTGTCTACTTGCGCCTGAGTTGCACTAGTATTCTTTAAAATCTCTTGACCAGCAATAATCGCATTATTAAGGGCTTCTTGATTTGCTTGGTCGGCGTTAGTATAATTACCAGTTTCCTTAGCATTATTAGCATTGGTTAAAGCCGTTTCCAAAGCTTCAGTGTTAGTAGCCTTACCTTTAAGGTTATCTTTGGCTGCATTGATTGCATCTAAAGCAGTCTTAACGTCATTTGCTGATGGATTTGCCTGATCCAAAACTGCTTGACCAGCGTTAATTGCACTATTATATGCTGTTTGGGCTTCTTCACTACCGTTATAGTATGCAGGCGTATTTCTTACGTTTGGTGCATCTTTGACAGCAGCTTCTAAGGCAGCCTTGTTTGCGGCTTCAGTCTTGGCATCCCCATTTAAGTTATTATTTGCAGTTTCAAGATCTTGAAGAGCTTGGTTCACTTCTGCTTGAGTTGCATTAGTTTTACCTAAAACTGTTTGTGCAGCTGTAACTGCATTATCATATGCAGTCTTTTGAGTTTGGTCTGCATTAGTATAGTTATTGCTTTCTTTTACAATTGCAGAATTGTCAACTGCTGTTTGAAGCGCTGCTTTATCAGTTGCTTCACCCTTAAGATTACCCTTAGCAGTATTAATGGCATTTAAAGCATCAGTAATTTGAGTAGCAGTTGCATCTGGATTATCTAAAACTGTTTGACCTGCACTGATTGCATCGTCATAAGCAGTTTTAGCTTCAGCAGAACCATTGTAGTATGCTGCATCATCTGATTTTACAGTAGGTGCTTCATCAACTGCCTTTTGAAGAGCTGCCTTACTTGCTGCTTTCTTAGCATCACCATTCAAAGCCTCTTTTGCATTATTAATGGTGGTTAATGCATTATCTACTTCAGATTGAGTGACATTTTCTTTATTTAAAACTGTTTGACCTGCGCTAATTGCATCAGTGTAGGCTTTTTGTAAATCAGCATCCGCATTAGTGTAGTTATCGCTTGATTCTACCGTTGATGCTTGGTTAATAGCATCTTGAAGTTTAGTCTTGTTGGTAGGTTCACCAGTTAAAGCTTTTTGAGCTTTTTGAATGGCAGTTACGGCATTATCAACGTCAACTTGATCGTAATTATTTTGATTGGCGAGAATAGTTTTACCAGTTGAAATTGCATCAGTATATGCCTTTTGAGCTTCTTCAGAGGCATTGTAGTAACTTGCTTTCTTTTCTTCGTCAGGAGCAGCAGCAACTAATTCTTGAAGAGTAGTAGTATTAAGCGCACGTAATGCTGCCACACTTTCAGTTTGAGCTGCTTCAACGAAATCTTTTGTAGCAGTCACTTTAACTTGCGTATCATCAGTCAAACTACTTGCAAGCTTGGATAAATTAATAGAGAAGTCACCACCAGTTGAAGCAGTTTTGGCAGCGTAATCAACATTGTTTGAAGTTACTGTGCCATTAGTATTGGTATTGGTATTGGTGTAAACAGTGTAATAGTCGAGTACTGGCACATTAGTGCTTACTCCGCCAACGGTAACAGTTACATAAATTGGATTGTCACTACCACTTGAAGCTACAGTACCAGTCAATACATTATTCTTACTTAAATGAAGGTTAGATAGAGTAACATCTTCACCAGCCTTAACAAGATTAATCAAGTTCTTGTTAGCAAGACCTTCTCCAACTTGCTTAACAGTATCTTCATTTAAAGAAGTTATTGTATATGTCTTCGCATTACCATTTCTATCATAAGTTACATCAATTTTACCTAAAGGCTCTGAAGTAGTCCCATCAGTCGCCACTGTCTTCACACGACTAAAATTGATAGTACCGTTTTTAATTAATGATTTGCCAGTACTGGTATTTGCAGAAAGATCAATAGTAAATGAATCTGGTTGGTCTGAGGTGAATGTACTCCCAGATGATAAATTGATAGCAGTTAAAGCACCTGTACCGTCAGCACTAATCTTAAAGTTAGAGTGAGGCGCAAGTTTAACTGTTCCCTTACCAGAAATTGACATCAAATTATCGCTGTAACTTCCAGTATTAGTAGCACTTAAATTAAACTTACCACCATTACCAACATTAATTGCTGCATTACCTGCAATGTATACTGGGTAACCATTATTTTTAGTACTTGGAGTGCCGTTTGAATTGATATTCAAATCACCATTTACATTAAGCGTGGCATCAGAATTCAAATATAAAGCACCAGCTACATCGCTATCACCACTGGCTTTTTCAGTATTAATAGTTAAGTTAGCACCCTTATCAACGTTAATTGTAGTGTTAGCGTTTGAGGCAATCGCCCGGGCAATTGATCCAGTTCCAATACCATTACGGTTTTCTGGATTTCCCTTAGAATGTGGGTTAATAGTTACATTAGCACCATTTTTAACGTCAATTGTAGCTGTACCACCATCAATTTCAAGTACATTTGAGTTGGTTGTCCCTAAGGTCACATTACTATTTTCATCAAAAATAATATGATTTGTTCCACCTACAAATTGAAGAATTTGCTGAGTATTACCACCTTGACTAGAACGTGATTCGCCATCAATTGGACTAGTATATGAGCCAACTGCAGTAGCCGTAACATTATTTTTAAATGTTAACGTAGAATTAATACTTGATTCAGTATAAATAAGCTGAGAACCTGCAAAGTTAACATTATCAAATACATACCCTCCAGCATTATAAACAATACCCCAGTAACTACGCTCGTAAAGATCTAAATCCTTAAAGGTTACTGAGTTTTGAGTATTCATACTAAATGAATTTCCTGAGAAATCAATTGTATGTTTAACCCCAGGAGTAGCGGATTGAATCAAAATATCACGTTTATGACTAATAACTCTCTGTCTATAGTTACCATCATATTCTGAAGCTAAGTTAAGATCATTTGCAACATTAATAGTAGTAGCAGTCCCATTTTGAATTGCATTAATAAATCCCTTAGCATCACTAACTGTTACTGCATTAGGATCTTCTGCTTCAGCTGCAAGTGCTCTAGTTGCCACTTTGCTTTCAGTAGCAGCTCGCGCACTAAGGAATGATGCATTCTTAACTGCATCATTTACATTAAACGTATTAGTTGAAACCTCAGTAGTTCTATCAGTTACTGACTTATTCAAATCAGAAGAAGTATTAGTATCGGCAACTTTTTCTTCATCAGTCTTTACAGTTTGAGTCTCAGTAGTCTTAGTATCTACATTAGGAGTAGCAGCTTCAGTCTTTACATTTTCTACTACTGTTTTATTAACATCAGCATTAGTATCTGTCTTAGCAACTGCTTCATCATTTTTCTTAGCTACATCATTAGTTGCATTGTTCTTTGTTTCTGCTTCCTTAGTAGCAGCTTCTTCAGTTTTAGCAGTTTCAGTAGTTGCAGCTTGCTTTTCATCTGACTTACTTTCAGTATTTTCACTACTATTATTAACCTCGCTAGCATTATTAGGAGTGTCAGCCTTGTAACTAGCAACAACAGTGCTGTGATCAAGATCATTAGTTACTGTACTTTGAGCTTGATTAGTATTTGTTTTATCTTCGTTATTTTGAGTATTAGTATCAGTACTTTGTTTATTGTCTGTTTGTTCTTTATCGTGTGCATTTGCTACAACAGACTTATTGCCATTATCAACAGTATCAGCAGATGCTTGTTGTCCGTTATATAAACTAAAACTTAGCCCGATTAAAACGGATGCAGCTCCCACACTAAATTTACGAATTGAGAAACGTTGTTTTTCGTCTCTCATTTTTTTATATTTCATTTCAATATTGTTTTTTGAAACCATATTTTCCTCCAACTTCAAAATTTAAGTTTGTTTAATTAGACAAGTTATTTATTCAAATTAGCTTAAATTTTAAATCTATTTAACCTTACTTTTATCATCCCTTTTACTACTTAACATAAATGCTCCTCATCACTGTTAATGTACTATTATCAAAAATTAATTATAAGTTATATAGTAACATGTAATCTTTTCTTATTCTATACTCTTAGATAATTTATATGACTTTCTTTAGAATTAAATCTTCCTATAAATAGTATTGTGCTAATAAGCATATTGCATAATATTTAATTAATAATTTTATTAGTGCGTAATATTATTTCATTTAAATAACAAAAAGGGTCAACGCTTGCTTTCGTAATTTTATATTTTTGAAATCAAAATATTATTACCGATTAAAAGTCATTTTCGACCGATGACTGACAAAACAAAGTAAAAATACCTCATATCGATATAATTTAACTTGAAAGGAGTAAGAAATGAAATTTAAGTTATTTATTAATCCAAACAGTCAAGAAATTGTCGAAGCTACCGTCCATCGAAAAAGTGATTTTTCTACTCAATTAGAGCAATTCGTTTTATCAAATGGCAATTCAAATGTGATATCAGCTTATGATGACAAAGATTTAATTATGCTTAACTTAGACAATATTATGATGTTTACAATTATTGAAAATAAGGTTTTTGCTATCTGCAATAATAAGCAATACCGCATCAGAAAAAGACTCTACCAAATCGAAGAAATCCTCCCCGCTAATTTTTGGCGTATCAATAAGTCTACTATTATAAATCGCTTTTATATCCATGAATTTAAAGAAACAAAAACTTCTGGTGTGAATGTCATTATGAAAAATGGGTTAAGCGATTATGTTTCAAGACGATGTTTTTCTAAAATTAGGAAGGAACTGAATTAAAATGAAAGATTTTATCAAAAATTTTATTAAAAGTGGCCTGAAAGCTGCAGGATTTGGCCCCTTAATTCTTGTGATTTTTTATTACATTTATTCTTTTACCATTAACTTCCATACTATTTCAATTCAAAACGTAAATAAAAATATTCTTTCCAGTCTATTACTAGCCTTTATCGCAGGAGGTATCAGTGCAGTCTTTAAAGTTGAAAAAATCTCTCTTGGACTTGCAACTATGATTGATGCGATTGTAATTTACGTTGACTATCTTCTCTTTTATGTTTTTAACAATTGGATCGAGTTACAAATTATCCCATTTCTAGTTTTTACAGCACTGTATATCATCGGATACTTAATTATTTGGCTATGTATCTATCATCAAGTAAAAGTCCAAGTAAAGCAGTTAAATCATAAATTATAAAAAAGCAGATCACTACCATAATTAACGGTAATGATCTGCTTTTTTATCCTTCAGCCTTTTGGATTTGATTATGCATATCAGCAATATCCAAATCTTTGTTCAAAAATTCCTGATTATCCATTGGCAAATGCTGCTCAATAGTAGTAAATGGCTGTAAATAAACAGTTGCTTCTTTTATCTTGAAGTCTAATAAGTGTCCACCAATTGATTTATTATCTGCTAAAAAATGTAAATGGTATCCAGCAGCAGCCATACCTTGGAACATCTTCGGTGCAAAATAACCTATAACGGTACCAGAAACATCAGTAGATTCAAAAACGGCTTGTTCATTTGCTACTTGCAATAAAGTCTTGTAAGGCCTTGTCTGCTTTTCAACTACTCTTGTTTTAACAGTTGAAAAAGTTCCCACAATTTTAACTGCAAAAAAGACATTTTTATAAGGGTAGTCAGCTAAAATCTTATCTTCTAATTCTTTTTGAGTTAAATTTTCGACCTTAAAACTATCTTTTATCTCTTCAAAATGAACTGTCGCAAATGGGACCTTTTCTTCTGGTTTTAGGATTCTAATTTCACCATTGCTTTGAGCTAAATACGGTACATGATCAAGTAAAATCATTTCACCATCAAGGCCGCTAGCTGTTCCAATGCCCCAGTCACCGTGTTTTAACAGATCTGCAACTGTCATTGTCCCTTCAAACAATCCTGGCACGAGCATCCCCAAAGTACCATGCTGATAAACCTTTCTTTCATATTTTGTCATAATTTTTCTACCTTCCATTAATGCAGTTGGTCCTCTAAGATTGTCTTTCCTAATTCTTGATTAAAACTATAATCAACCGGTATATCAACAACAGTTGGTCCATCTTCTTTAAAGGCCTTATCCAAAACCTTATCTAAATCAGCCGCCTTCTCTACACGGTAGCCCTTAGCACCAAAACTTTCTGCATATTTAACAAAGTCTACAGGGCCAAATTTAACAGCTGCTGAATCGCCATACTTCAATTCTTCTTGGAATTTAACCATGTCATAATTTCCATCATTCCAGATAATATGGACAATATTCAGACCTAGCCGAACAGCAGTCTCTAAATCTTGTGACGAGAACATGAATCCCCCATCCCCAGAAACGGAAACAATTTTGGTATTTGGTCTTACCAAAGCTGCTGCGACTGCCCAAGGAAGAGCGACTCCAAGTGTCTGCATTCCGTTACTAAAAAGCAAATGCCGTGGTTCATAACTTCTGAAGTGTCGCGCCATCCAAATGTAAAAACTACCCACATCTACTGTTACCGTCATGTCATCGGTAACTCTGTCTTGCAGAGCTTGGATAATACTCAAGGGATGACTCTTCACTTGATCCTTAGTAACAGCGGGTGGTGTATCACGTTTTTGCAGGGTTTTACGCAACGAATCAAGATACTCTTTAGATTCACTTGGCATGGAATAGCCCTTCATATATGGTAAAAGAAAGTCTAAAGTTTGAGAAATATCTCCAACCAATTCTCGCTCAGGCTGATAATTTTTATCAATTTCTGCCCGCATCGAATCAATTACAACGATATTTGCGCTTCGATCAGAATTCCAATTTCGAGGCTCATATTCGATTGGATCATAACCAATTGCAATAACCAGATCACTCTTTTTAAGCAATTGATCCCCTGGTTGGTTTCTAAACAAACCTACACGACCGAAGAAATCATCCTCTAGTTCACGTGGAATAATTCCAGCACCTTGAAAAGTTTCAACTACAGGTAGATGAGTTTCCGCAATTAAACGTCTGATAGCTCTGGTAGTTTCTGGATCAGATGCCCGCATTCCTAACAAAAGTACAGGAAGCTTTGCGGCTTTAATACGCTGTGAAAGCAAAGTTGATTCAATTGGACTAGCTGGGCCTAGCTTCGGGGGCTCAAGTGGCGCGATCACGCTCGTTTTTACTTCTGCATCAGTTACGTCCTGCGGAACAGAAACAAAACTTGCTCCTTGCTTAGATGCTTCTGCTTCTTGATATGCGTTAGCAATCACCTCAGAAATGTTCTCAGGTTCTTGAACTTCGGCACTATATTTAGTAATCGGAGCAAATAAAGCTGCATTTTTCATACTTTGGTGAGTTAAACGCAAAAGATCAGTTCTCTGCACTTGGCCGGAAATAGCTAGTACGGGATCACCTTCTGCTGTAGCAGTTACTAAGCCAGTTGCTAAATTTGATGCACCCGGCCCTGAAGTAGTAAGGACAACACCGGGTTTTCCTGTAATCCTTCCTACTCCAGCCGCCATGAAGGCCGCATTTTGTTCGTGCCGCGTTAAAACAAATTTAGGCGTACGTGGATCTTTAGAATGTTCAAGTAATTCAAATACTCGATCAATTTTGGCACCTGGAATTCCAAAGACAAATTTAACATCATGATTAATTAAGCTATCAACAATTGCATTTGCACCGTAATATTTTTCTTCTGCCACAGCAATCTTCCTTCTTCCAATATAGGTTGTATATCTACTTACAAATTAAAAGTATACTTACAAGCCATCATACTTTCAAGTAAATATAATTATGGAAAACTTCGAATCAAATACTTCTAATATAGATATATCACAAATCCATTCTATAATAGAACTTGAATAAAAATAAATTTAAGTGAGGAATAGACATGGTTAGTATCTTAAATAATCAAACTAGTAATGAAGAATTTTTAGAATTTGCGACTAATGAAGTTCACAATGTTGATGTTGCTACGACACATCATGGTGCACCTTCTGCTCAAGTCTGTGATCTAGTTTTGAATAAAAATGGTAAGCTCTACATTGTTACCTCTAGTCAAAATCCCTTCTTTCAAGATTTGATCCATCAACCTAAGGTGATTATTAATGGGTACAAAGGAGATGGCACGATGGATTCATGTGGCTTTTCGATTCGGGGAACAATTAAAAATGTCGAACATGAATATATTGACGAGATTTTTGAAAAAGATGATTATTTAAATGAAATATATGCAGATGATATTGAAGGTGCAAAAGAAGATCTGCGAGTTTTAGAAATTACACCAAAAGAAGCAGCCTACTTAGACCACCGTACTCACCCTATTTTTACAAGAAAATTTGAATTTTAATTAATCATTTTTTCACATATCTAAATAAGTAAATAAAAATGGATAGGTTTCTTTTACCCTATCCATTTTTTAATATGGTTTAGTTAGCTAATTTAATTCTTTTATCGGCAACGTGTTCAATAAAATACTGATCGTGATCTATTAAAAGCATCGCTGGTTTTACCTCTTGTAGTAAGTTAATCAATTGATCTTGGTTGAAGACATCTAGATAGTTTGCTGGTTCATCCCATAAATACAAATCTGCCGCCTCAAGTAGTGATTTTGCCAAAGCGATTCTTTTCTGTTGTCCCATACTCATCGCTTCAATTGGCACATTAAAGTTAGTACGAGGAAAGCCCATCTTCTTCAAAATATTAAGCAAATCCTCATAAGACAATTTTTGATGAAACGCAAAATTCTTTAAACTCCCTTGATATATTGTGAAATCTTGCGGTAAATACGAAATTCTTAATCCATTAGCTAGCTGATATTTTCCGCTACTGTTTATTAGGACTTTATTCAATAAAAATTTTAAAAAAGTAGATTTTCCAGAGCCATTTTTACCTTCAAGTGCAACAATGCCATGATTTTTCACTATCAAATTCAAATTAGAAAATAGGTGTTTATTCCCTACTTTCAGACCTAAACCTCTAGTTTCAAGAAGAGTGGAATGATAATTAGATTGAAAGTTCATCGTTAATTTTGGTATATCTTCAATATTAACCATTAATCCTTCTTTTTCTTCAATCTTTTTATCCATTCTATTTCTACTTGTAATAGATTTCTTCATCATTTTGGCTGCTGCATGTCCAACCGCCGCTTTATTTATTCTAGCTCTACGGTTAAGAATATATTGTGTTTTTTGTCCCAAATTTTTTCTAGCTTCTATTTTTTGTGCCCAATGATAAAATTGTTCTTTCTGATTATGTAAAGTTTTAATTTCGCCAGCTAGTTTTTCATTCTTTTCACGATTGAATTCATCACGTGCTTCTTTATTTTGCTCATATGTTGCATAATCCCCTTGATATAAATGAATTTCAGTATTTTCTATTGCTAAAACATGATCAGTTACTTGATTTAAAAAATTACGATCATGACTTACCACAATATATCCTTTATGATGCTTAGTTAAATATTTACAGATTTCCTGACGACTTTCTTCATCTAAATGATTTGTAGGTTCATCAATGAGAGGGAAAGAATTTTGATCAATAAATGATAAAGCTAATAAAATTTTGGTCTGTTCTCCACCGCTTAAAGTATTAAAGGGCTGCCAGATTAAATTTGAGTCAACGTCCATTAAATTTAACTCACGCTCTAGTTTCCATTGTTCAAACATAACTTGATCTTGTAACTCATATAGAGTGATATTAGTCGGATCCTTAATCCTAGTTGGATAATAAGAAAAATTCAATTTAGTTTGAATTTCACCTCTTCCAACTAATTTTCCCTGTAAAAGATTAAGAAAAGTCGTTTTCCCTCGTCCATTTCTACCCACTAGTCCTAGCTTCCAAGAGCTATCTAAGTCTAAATTTAAATTATTAAAAATATTGTTGCTACTATCTTCATATCTAAATGATACATTCGAAATTTTAATACTACTCATTTAAATCACCTCGAAAAAAGAGCCTGCACTTTATGACAAGTACAGACTCTCCATGTTTTTACGTATTAAAAGAAGATCATGTTAGTCTAATAATCTTGTCAAAAGTGCATAGTTCATCCCTTTAATAAAAAACGAATAATTTCAACTATGCTTAGTTTTGCAAGATTAAAGACGCAACAGCGACCCTTCTTTCTAAAGGTGAATTTCAATTGATAAAATTAAGATATCATGAAATCTGATCAAAATCAATCATAAATAGTTAATCTATATTTCAATAAGTTCATCTATTATCCAACTATTCCTTGATAATTTTTATAATCCTATAAATACCTCCAATCAACAACAGGCTTCCGCCGATGATCAAGAAACTAGTCCAATATACACCTAATCTCTGCTGATATACATTCACCAAGATTAAAAATATGAGTAAAACTAACATTCCAACTATAGATCTTATTTGTTTTTTCTTATCTGGAAGCAAATTCAACCCTCCATTCTTTATCAAAACGTAATATACAGTATAAATAAAACTCTATGAAACATTAACCAATACTTCATAGAGTTTAGTATATTAGTATTATTTTTTATATTACATAAATATACAAATTCGGTTTGATATTATACCAATCTAGAAATTTTAATCCAAATCAGTCCTTTATTCCTTCAATCAAACGTACATCACTTATTCCACAAAAACTTAATGAGAGCTCTATCAACTTGCGAATTTTCATGGAGCTTTGAATGCTGCGCATTTTTACCATTAATCTTCAAAATACGATAAGTAGTGCTACCACCACTAACAAGATACTGCAATGAAAGGGATGACTTGTTATCAACTCTACCATCACTACGATTGCCAACATCACCAATGATGTTCAGCACTTTTACATGCTTTTTAGCATAAAGACTTCTAACCCCAGTCATTTGTTTATAGGTTGAATTCATCTTATTTGGCTTACCATTACTATTCAACTTCATCCCTTTTGGCTGTTTAATTGAATTAGGAATTCCATCAAAATCTAAGCCAGCAAAATGACCAGCAATATCAACTTGCTTTTGAATTTGGGGCATATTCTTCTTATTTCCATTCTGAAGCATGTAATAAATAATCGAAATATTGCCTAATGAATGGCCCACCATATTAATTTTCTTGATTCCATACTTTTTCTGGAGTGCCTTTACTACATTAGTCGCATAATCTCCATGCTTATTGAAATCAAGTTGACGATTATTTTCATAGTTTACTTCACAGATTGGATTTTTAGCATTTTTAGGCCAAGTACCAACTAAAGTAACTCTACCAGTTTTCGAAACCTCCGCTCGAAAAACAGATGTAGTTACTCCGGCCTTCTTTGCAGCATTGACCATATGCTCTTCTGCATGATAGGAGGAACCTCCACCATGGAAAAACAAGGTTGGCGTTGAAGTAATTTGTATTTTTTTATTGCTACTATTACTTTGGCTTGAACATCCCGTTAGAATCAACAGAATACTCGATATGATTAAAACAAATAAACTTTTCTTCTTCATAATTCTCTATTTCTTTACAACTGCGACCGTAGCTTTAGCAACTGGATCGGACACCATCAAGTCAATCGGGTATTGTCCCTGATATTTTTTATTATACGCAGCTGTTACCTGCTTAATCAATTCTGCATTTTTAACAGGTTGATATTCCACTTCAAATGTCTTACCGGCTACTTCAACTTGACCACCATTTTTAATTCCGGCTTGATACCACTTAGTATTTTCAATACCTTTTGCACCGCGAATAAAAACTTGTTTGCCAACTGTTACTTCCCAGACAGGGTTATCTTCTGCAAAACTTTCATGATCATCATTATAAGGACGATTTTGCAAAGTTTGTGCTTCTTTAAAAGCTTTTAATTCTTCTTCGCTCTAGCTAGCTATTTTATTCTCCTTAATCATTAACTTTAATATATGATTTAATTACTTTTCGATCAGACATCTCTTGGTAAGCTTCATTGATTTGATCGAGAGTAAATGTTTTTGTAAATACTTTTCCTGGATTAATCTTACCATCTAAGACTGCTTTCAATAGAACTTGCTTATCATAAGTAGTTACTGATGCTGGTCCACCAGTTATGGTTATATTCTTGTAAAAAATTAAACCTGGATTTAATTCAGCTTCATGAGGTAAGCCTACGCGTCCCACACGTGAGCCAGGACGTCCAACTTGTAAAGCTTCCTCGTTAGATAGTTTACTTCCAACACATTCTAATACTGCATCAGCTCCGCCGCGAGTAATTGCAAGTAAGTTCTGAATTCCTTCTTCATCGCGTTCAGCTACATTCTCCGTTGCACCAAATTCACGAGCTAAAGCTTCGCGGTCTGCATGTCTACTAGTAGAAACAATTTGTTTTGCACCACGTAATTTAGCTGCAATGATTGCAGATAATCCTACTGCTCCATCACCTAAAACAATTACTGAATCTCCTGGTTGAACATTAGCTACACGAGCTGCATGATACCCAGTTGCCATTACATCTGCTAAGGCTAAGAATGACTTTAACATTCCCTCAGTATAGTCCTCTGGTTTACCTGGAATTTTAACTAGTGACCATTGCGCATGCTGGAAACGTACATATTCGGCTTGATAACCACTAGAGAAATTTTCACTTAAATCATGGCTCATACATACTCCGTCAAATCCAGCTAAGCATGCGCGGCAGTGGCCACAACCGTGAGTAAATGGTGCAATTACAAAATCACCCTTTTTAACTGTAGTAATATCCTTACCAATCTCTTCTACGATTCCAATAACTTCATGCCCATCATTTTCATGGCCTTGTTCTTCTACACCATTGTAAGCCCACAAATCTGACTCACAAACACAAGTACGGATTACCTTAATAATTACATCATCATCTTTTTCAATTTTAGGCATTGGCTTATCAATAATTTTCATTTCGCCCGCTTTAACAAATTCTGCATATTTCATTATTCTTTTTCCTCAATTTTCCATTTAATACTTTTACCTAAGTTATAAGCTTTCTGAGCAAATTTTTCTAATTTTTGTTCATTCCATTAATCATCAACATAAATTTGATCAATCATTTCCCAGCGCATATAGCTACTTAGCTTTCCAATATGTAATTTCACCGCGTCCATATCTTCTTGAGAGCCATAGCCAGCCATCATAAAAATCATCTTTTTATCTTTAAGTTCATGATTATAATCGTAAAATCGATCTATCACTGTTTTTAATTGGGCATTAAGACCAAAATAATAAAGTGACGAAACTAGAACAACTACGTCAGCTGCTAATAATTTAGGAATAACTTCTTTTTCCACTACATCATTATCTGGAATGCCAATTTCCCTTCCTGGCGCATGTTATAATTGCGAAAACTGCAGACGTACTTGATTTAACCCGACCTGCAGTTACTCATTCTATGAAAAAACTAGAAGAGCAACTTGGCGTTAAACTATTTATTCGTAAGCCTAATAACCTGTATTTAAGCGAAACTGGAAAATACACTGCTCGGGAAGCTAAAAAACTACTTAATGATAATCTAGATTTCGGTAAAAAAGTTAAGCAGTTTGAAAAGGATCAAACCACTCTCATTCTTGGGGTTAATGCGCCTGGTCCAATGATTGTACTACGGTCTTTAAATGATAAAAATATTCAAATCGAAAATAAATTAATCGAAAGTAATTTTGAAAGTTTACTTGCTGAACATCAATTCACTTGCTTACTACTTAATTTCCCTATTGAATATCATGATATTACTTCAACTTATTTAGGTACAGAATCAATGACAGTTAACTTGCGTACTTAATGTAAGCTTAATGAAAATCCAGAATTATCATTTAAAGTGCTAGCTAGAAGGAAAAACAATTTTAAGTCCTGCTAACATCAGCTTTTGGACCCAGATTTATCATGATGAAATTCCTGATAGCAAAATAATTTTTCAAGATGAGTCTACAAATTATAGCGAAATCTTATAGTATTCCGTTCTTCCCTTATCAGATGAAGTGGCTCATCAAAAGTTCTATGCATATTCCTTAAAGCAAAATAAAATTCGTCTTATGCCTTTAATTGAAACATTGCAAGATCAATGGAGTAAATATGATTAAATGTAAAAAGCTAGTGCACTATAATCAATGTGCGCTAGCTTTTTTATGAATAATCTAACTTTTAAACCGATTATTTTGAATAATTTACCGATAACTTTAAAAACACAATATTATTCTCATCCTCAAATATAATTAACCATGAAAGGAGAAATACATGAAATTCAAACTTTTAATCAATCCTCATAAAAATGAAATAGTTGAAGCCCAAGTTCATCAAAGAAGTATTTTTACCGATAATTTAGAAAAATTTGTTTTAACTAATGGTAATTCAAATTCAATCATTGCCTATGAGGACAAGGACTTAATTATCTTACAACTAGAAGATATTATCATGATCACAATACTTAATAATAAAATCACCGCAATCTGCGTAAATAATAAAAAATATCATCTTCGTAAACGTATTTATCAATTAACAAATATCTTACCAAAGAACTTTTGGAGAATTAACAAATCTTCTATCGTTAATCAAATCTATATTGATCGCTTCGAAGAAACGAAGACAGCTGGTGTAAATATTATCATGAAAAATGGACTCACTGATTATGTTTCTAGACGTTGCTTTAGCAAAATAAGAAAGAGGCTGAATTAAAATGAAAAAATTTATCTTAAATTTTATCAAAAGAGGTCTAATTGCTGCCGGCTTTGGACCATTGATTTTAACTATTTTCTATTACGGATATTACTTAGCGATTCATTATAATCCAACTTCCACTTTAGAAGTTAATAAAAATATTCTCTCTAGTTTGCTGTTAGCTTTTATTGCTGGAGGGATTAGCGCAATCTTTAAAGTAGAAAAATTATCGCTTGGTATCGCCACTTTAATCAATGCAATCGTAATTTACTTAGATTACCTTTTCTTCTACTTATTTAATAACTGGGTCGAAATGAGTTTTACGCCATTAATTATTTTTACAATTTGTTATATATTTGGTTACATCATCATTTGGTTATGTATTTATCATCAAGTCAAGATCCAAATTCAAAAGCTAAATCAGAAGTTATAGGAATAGTTGGTCCTAATTTAGGAGCACTATTGATAAAACAATTTAATTACTAATAACTTAATTTTAAGTAAAAAGCTGAATAGTAGCTCATCATCCCTACTATCCAGCTTTTATTTATTTAAAAGAATAACTTACTCATAATAATCATGAAGATCATCAAGCAAGTAGAACTAATTGCAGCAGCCCCAAAGACGGTACCACCACGTTTGAAGATAACACTGAAGTTAACGGAAATACCTAAAGCGGCCATTGCCATCCCCAAAAATACATATGCTGCTTGAACCAAGCCATCTAAAACTACTGGTGGGAATGGTAAGAAAGTACCTAAAATACTTGTTAAAATAAATCCGCCTAAGAACCAAGGAATTGGTAATTTCTTAGGTGCTTGCGTATGATCTTGCGCACTTTCTTTTACCAGTCTTCTTTGGTACCAGTATCCAATTATTAAAGCTACTGGTGCTAAAAGTAAAACACGTGATAATTTCATAATTAATGCACTATCTAAACTCGCTTCACCAAAAGCACTGCCGGCTGCGATAGCATGAGCAATTTCATGAAGAGATCCGCCAGCAACAATACCAAATTGTGAATCTGTTAACCCAAGCATTGGTTTAATTACAATTTCTAAGAGAGTGAATACTGTTCCCATCACACACACTACGGCAACAGCAAGTACCTCGTTTTCTCTTTTACGTTCTTCATCTCTACTCTCAATTTGAGGGGAAACGCCCATTACAGCAGCTGCTCCGCAAATTCCACAGCCACAAGCTGATAACACAGCTAATTCATCTTCCGCCCCAAATTTTTTACTAAGCCAGTAAGTCAAAACAATCGTTCCACTTACCCCTAGCATTGCAACTAAAATTGTTTTAATACCAGCATCAGCTAACTTAGTAAGATTCAGTCTAAAACCCAGTAAAATAATTCCTAATCTCAAAAACTTATTAGAAATAAAACCAATCCCTGGGGCTGCTTCTTCTCTTACCCCAACCGGTAAAACCTGCAGTGAAATTCCTAATAAAAGGGCAATTACCAACGCACCAATCAAGTTAACATAGGGTAATTTTGCTAGAAAAATACCTGCCACGGAACAAATTAAAGTCATTACAGCTGCAAGACCAAATGATTTACTCTTAACAATACTTATCAATAAAAAATACCTCCAGTTTAATTACTTACTCCTACCCAGGAAAATTTACAGAATAAGCAATCATATAGTGTTTTAAAGTGATTCTTTCTCGAAAGCAAAATTATTATGATACTATAATATCCAATCCAACAATTAAAGTAAAATAATATGCTCATAAAATCACAAATATTTTTATTGATATAAAAAGGATGATAGCTTAAATTGTACTTTCATCCTTTAATTTTGTGATATTATTCATAAAATCTTTCAAATCAATTACAGTCTCAAATGTTAAGAAAAACAATAAAGCTTTAATCCAAGAGCGACTAAGTAAAAAGAAAAAGCAAATTGCTAATGCGATAACCCCTATTCCCACAAACAAAGCTAAGGCAGCTAACTTTGCTCCAAATAAATTAACGACTTCCTTAAAACTACTTGGCTCATTTTTAACTAATAAAGATAGGTCATGATATTGTTTACTAGTTCTTATTCGAAATGATAAAAAAGTAAATACGGTTCCGATAATAATTAAACCGGCTCCAAGTAATTGAAATAATAGGCTCATTGGAGGCTGTCTAAACATTAAAATACCTCCAAGAATTAGCAAGATGTCCGCAAGCAAATTGTAACGTAAACGTTTATTTTCTAATTTAGTAAAAATTAATTCATTCGAATCCATACTTCATATCCTTTAATATTCTTCTTTCTACCAGTATACTGGTTAAACTAAAAATGACCAAGAGCAATTTTAGCTCTTGGTCATCTAGGTCAATTAACGTCCTTTATGAACTGTATCATTTTCAACTGGAATTGGCTGGGCTTTAAGCCCAACTGCACCATACAAAATACCGATTAAACCGGCTATTATTAATAATTGGGACATAGTCAGGACTCCTCTCTTGGAATCTTCCCCCAGTACCTATCTTACAGGCTTAAGTCTACTTTTCAAAACAAAAAGACTTGTGTTGCAGGTGTCAAAGAAAGCCAAATCCAATAAAAAGTCATCATAATTACTGCTAAATAAGACATCATAGTTAAAAAGTTCTCAAAGCAACCTCCAACTTTATAATGAATTGGTGACTTTCGTTTTTTCTTATAGAATGGCGCTAGCCACTCTACTCCTTGCTTACTGAAACTATCTTCAACTAAATGCAAAAAATAGCCAATTACCAGCCCAAACCAAAGTGCACTCCAATAATTCTGAGAAGTTAGATTGTTGATATGAATAGGAATAAATCTATTCATTAAATAATATAGACCACCAGAAAAAATGACCCAGCCAAGGAAAGAATGCGTAATTCCTCGATGTTTAAGAAAAAGACTAAAATTGATCACTGATTTCTTGCTTGCAGAACTGTTATATTCATCAATATCAGGTAAAGAAGCGCCAATGGCAGTCGCAGCCAGAATAATAATGTTGTTAACTGGATCGATCAATAGACGATTAGTTAATAATAAGCTTAGTTCCACGATTGCAATACTGCAAATTCTATGTGACCTAGTCAGCACTTCTTTTCACCCTCTCTAGAACATATATTCTATTTTAACAAAATTCCCACCAGAATGGGAACTTGTATACGCCAAGGTATAAAAAAACTCTAGTTTTGCACTAGAGTTTTCAAATAATATGCTTTTATAGCTTTACATAATTATTTTACTTTTAATTGATAATTTCTTTTAATATCTTGCTCAATTCTTCTACTCGCTGATCTTCTGGTTTAGCAATAAAAGCATATTCTTCAGTGCATTGTTTTCCATCTCTCAATAAGAATAACTTTTGTACTTGATCATCATCAATGTGGGCTGCTGTTTTTTCATTCATAATTAAGTAGCCCGATCCAGATTCAACCATTAAAACTGCCTCTCCTAAAGTTTTAACTGCAAGTAAATCACTATCAACTTGAAGAACACCTTTTAAATAATGGTATTCGCTTTTTTCTTCCTCTACTCCCGCTACCATAATGCAAGGTAAATTCTTTAAATCACTCATTTCAACAGTTTGTTGATATTTATTAAAATTACCCGCTTGCACTAGGACTACTAGAGACACCTCATCAACCGGATAAGTAGCTAGTCGCCGGTAGATAGTATGTCTTGAATTAACTAATACTGCATCTAGCTCATTATTTTGAATCTTCTTTTCAAGCTCATCATATGAGACAGACTCTAAAATTACTTTTTCATTTTTATGTAAAGCTCGCCATCTACTTGCTCCTTTTTCAAGCTCATGTCTACCTAAATTTTTTAAATATCCAATCTTCATTTTCCCACCTGCATACAAAACAAGACTTTGATCTTTCAACCAAAGTCTTATTTATCTTAATTACTTAGCTTTGTCATGAAACGCAATAGTAAAACCATTCTCCCAAACTTCTTTTGGAGCGATATGATTCATTCCACGCTTATGTTCCAATTGACCATCACTATCTAAAGTATCTGCAATACCCCACCATGGTTCAACACAAATATAATTACCTGACTTAGGATATTGTGACCATAAACCAACAAATGGTGCATTCTCCATCTTAACATTGATGTGGTAATCACTCTTATCAGTTCTAATCGAAATCTTATTAGGTTGCTTTAATTCAAAGACCCACGCATCATCTTTAAACAATTCATCACTAATTTCAAACATTGAATCAGTTGCAAGTAATGACCGATTATCCCAGTCAAGGTATGGTGCTTTTAGTGGGATCTTAACATGATCCATTGAAGGATCAAACTTAAAGTAATAATCCTTCTTAGTCAAGCCATTATCAGTTGGCAAGTTGAAACCTGGATGACCCCCAATACCAAAAATCATTTCCTTAGTATCAGTATTGGTGACAGTAAAGTGCTCTGAAAGCAAGTTATTAATTAGGGTGTAAGTTACTCTTAATTCAAAATCAAATGGATACATTTTTTTAGTATCTTCATTAGAAGTTAGAAGAAAAACAATGTGCTTATCATCTTGTTCTTCAACAGTAAATTGCGCATCCCGAGCAAAACCATGTTGTCCCATATGGTAAATTTTACCATCATAAGTATATTGATCGTCTTTTAAACGTCCAACTACTGGGAACAAAACCGGAGCATGCCGTCCCCAAATTTCGGGATCCGCCTGCCACATGTATTCTCGACCACTGTTTACATCTTCAACACTTTGGATTTCAGCACCCTTATTAGAAAGCGTTACTGTTAAAAAATTATTTTTTAATTGATAATCCATAATTTAATTTCTCTTTATCTACTAAAATTACAAAATAAACTTTGTTAAGTCTTTATTAACAATTATATCACTCAATTTTTGGTCAACATACTTTTGAGTAATTGTAATTTCGCCCATATTCATGTCTGGACCTTCGTAAAGAACATCTTCAAGTAATTTTTCTAAAATAGTTGCTAAACGACGAGCACCGATGTTATCAGTTCCCTGATTTACTTCAAAAGCTATTTGAGCAATTCGGTCAATTGCTTCTTGAGTAAAGACTAATTTAATACCATCAGCCTTAAGCAATGCGATGTATTGCTTCAAAAGTGAGTTTTGAGGATCTTTTAAGATCTTAACGAAGTCTTCTTGGGTCAAGGCATTTAATTCAACACGAATTGGGAAACGTCCCTGCAATTCTGGAATTAAATCGCTTGGCTTACTTTCGGCAAAAGCACCAGCTGCAATAAATAGGATGTGGTCAGTAGATACCGGACCATATTTAGTTGAAACAGTTGACCCTTCAACAATTGGCAAGATGTCTCTTTGGACACCTTCACGAGATACTTCACCAGAAGTCTTTTTGTTACCGGCAGTAATTTTATCAATTTCGTCGATAAAGATAATTCCGTTTTGTTGGGTACGTTCAATTGCGCGTTGGTAGAGAGAATCATAGTTAATTAACTTCTTTGATTCTTCTTGAATTAAAACTTCACGTGCATCTGAAACCTTCAAAGTACGCTTAACTGTCTTCTTAGGCATTAAGTCTCCCATTAAGCTAGACATATCGATTCCCATTTGTCCCATCATGTCGCCCATTGGGTTAACTTTTGGAGCTTGTTCAACTTCAATCGTAACTTCACGATTTTCAAGCAAGCCTTTGTTAAGTTGATCAGCTACGCTAAGACGTTCATTGCGAATATCATCAGTTACTTCTTCATTATCTTGTGGTTGATTCATATTGAAGTTACCAGAAAGCATTTGCATCATTTGTTGCATTGAGTTTTCACGATTTTCACGCTTAATGCCTGGTACAATCAATTTAACTAAACGATTATTTGCCTTCTTAGTTGCTTGAAGCTTAACACGTTCGAATTGATCTTTTTCTTCCATGCGAACAGCTTCTTCAACTAAGTCACGAACCATTGATTCAACATCACGTCCAACATAACCAACTTCAGTAAACTTAGTTGCTTCAACTTTAACAAAAGGCGCATCAACAATTTTAGCAAGTCGACGAGCAATTTCTGTCTTACCTACACCAGTAGGACCAGCCATCAACATGTTTTTTGGCGTAATGTCTTGTTGCATTTGCTTAGGTAGTTGCAAACGACGGTAACGATTATATAAAGCTACTGCAACAGATTTTTTAGCTTCGTTTTGGCCAATAATATATTTATCAAGTAATTCTACAATTTGTTTTGGAGTTTTTTCTTCAGTCAAAATATTTCACCTAGATTTCATCAGTAGTAATGTGGTCATCTGTAAATACATCAATTCCAGAAGCAATCTTAACTGCTTCTTTTGCAATTTCACTTGCACTCATACCTTCACTGTGACGAGTCATTGCAATCGCAGCTGCTTGAGCAAAGTTACCGCCCGAACCAATAGCTACCACATCTTCATCTGGTTCAAGTACTTCACCATTACCAGAAATTAATAGTAAGTCTTTATCATTAAAAGCAATAACCATAGCTTGTAATTTAGCTAAAGTTGGATCTTTTCTCCAACTTTGTGCCATTTCAACAGCTGCCCTACGTAAATCACCTGAATAAGTTTCAAGCTTTCCTTCAAGCATATCTTGCAAGCTAACAGCATCAGCTACACCACCTGCAAAACCAATTACTACTTGATCATGATAAATTCTTCTAATTTTTTTAGCAGTTGCCTTAGCAATAACTTTTTCACCTAAGGTAACTTGTCCGTCACCTGCAATAGCAGTTTTATTGTTATATCTAACAGAACAAATTGTTGTCATATTATTATGCCTCGTCTTTCTTATCTTTTCTCGGGAAAAATTTTTGATAATCTGCTTGTAAATGTTTCATCGTGACATGCGTATAAATCTGCGTTGTCGACAAAGATTCATGTCCTAACAATTCCTGGACACTTCGTAAATCTGCACCATTATTTAACATTTCAGTTGCAAAGGAGTGTCTAAGCATATGGGGATGAACTTTCCCACCTACTCCAGCCTTAATGAACACTTGCTGCATGATGTATTCAATCCCGCGACCACTTAATTTCTGACCACGATTATTTAAAAATACATAACCGCAATCGTCATTTTGGCCAAGTAGCACAGGTCGAACATCATCGCGATACTCTTTTAGTGCATTCGCTGCATCTTTTCCAAAAGGAACATAGCGATCTTTATTACCTTTCCCATGAACTAAGATAATCTTTAAATCAAAATCAATCTGATCTAGCTTTAAAGATGCCATCTCACTTAAACGCATCCCAGTTGCGTAAAAAAGCTCAAACATTGCGCGATTTCTTACTGTGAGCTGATCATGGCTGGTCAAGCTTTCAAAGACTTGCCTCATTTCTTTTTCGTAGAAGAATTGTGGCAATTTCTTCTCACCCAATCTTAAGCTAATTGTCTGCATGGGATCATTTTCTAAAATTTCTCTCTTAACAAGGAAACGATAAAAGGATCTTAAGCTCGACATCTTACGCGCCTGGGTTGTTCTCGATCTATTTTGAGCAGCTAAACTTTGTAGAAAAATTTCAACATCACGGCTTTTGACTTTATCCCAGCCGTTAAAGCCTCCATTTTCTTTAAAAAAGTCTTTAGCTTCTTTTAGATCATTTAAGTAAGAGCTTACAGTATTTTTACTATAATTACGTTCATAGTTCAAGTAATCTTGAAATTGTTTGATTAATTTATCATTTTCTTTAGACATTATTAATCAAGCTTCTTTTCTTCTTTAAATGCTTCAAGATCTTTTAGTGCCCGCTTAGAAATTTCTAAGTGTCTTTCTTGCTTGTTTCTTACCTTGTAGTCTAATTTTGGCAAGAGTGCATATGAAGCATTCATTGGTTGGAAGTGCTTAGCACTCGTTGTAGTAATGTAATGTGCCATTGAGCCAAGAGCAGTTGATTTAGGAAAGACTAGCGTTTCTTCTCCTAAAGCTTCTCTAGCTGCATTAATTCCGGCAACTAAACCAGAACCTGCACTTTCAACATAACCTTCTACCCCTGTCATTTGTCCTGCAAAAAATAGACCGGCTTGTTTTCTAGCTTCATAGTTTGCATTTAAAATTTCTGGACTAGCAATATAAGTATTGCGGTGCATCTTACCATAGCGAACAAATTTTGCATTTTCAAGACCTGGAATCATTGAAAAGACCCTTTTTTGTTCACCATATTTTAAATGAGTCTGGAAACCAACAATGTTGTACATTGTGCTTGCTGCATTATCTTGACGCAATTGCACAACCGCATAAGGAGTTTTTCCAGTCTTAGGATCTTCTAAGCCAACTGGCTTAAGCGGACCAAAGAGCATAGTTTTTTCTCCTCTTTTAGCCATTACTTCAATTGGCATACAACCTTCAAAGACATTTTTATCTTCAAAACCATGTAAAGTTGCCATTTCTGCGCTAATCAGGTTTTTATAGAAGTTGAAAAATTCTTCCTTGGTCATTGGGCAATTCAAATACGCAGCCTCACCTTTATCATAACGAGACTTTTTATAAACAATATCACGATTAATTGAGCTTGCTGCCACAATTGGAGCTGCCGCATCAAAAAAGTGTAATGAATCAGTACCACAAAATTCTTTGATTTGTTCAGCCAAAGTATCAGATGTTAACGGACCAGTTGCAATGATAGTAATACCATTTTTGGGAATCTCAGTAATTTCTTCTTCGTGAACATGCACATTTGGCAAGTCTTTTAAAGTTTGAGTAACTACTGAACTAAACTTATCCCTATCTACTGCTAATGCTCCACCGGCAGGAACGGCTGTTTCATCTGCAGACTTCATAATCAACGAATCAAGCTGACGCATTTCTTCTTTTAACAAACCAACAGCGTTAGAGAGTTGATTAGATCTCATTGAATTAGTACATACTAGTTCTGCAAAATTTGCAGTTTCATGAGCAGGCGTATTTTTCTTAGGTCGCATTTCATATAAATCTACTTCAATGCCACGCTTAGCTAATTGCCATGCAGCTTCACTTCCTGCAAGACCTCCGCCAATTACGGTTACATTCTTTACCATGTAATCTTTCCTTTCTGCTCGACTTTTTTAAGTCTATATAAAAATGATATCATTAAACCGCTTTCGTTTTAATGATATCATTGAAATTTTTAATAATTTAATTTTCTTCTGGCTCTTCACGATAATCGCCATTTGGACATAGAATTACTAGGCCTTTCTTGTTCTTCTTTTGAACTAAGAAATGACCATCGTTTGGACAATTACGCCCAATTGGTTGATCCCATGAAACAAAGTCACAATCTGGATAACGAGAACAACCGTAGAATTTACGATTACGCTTAGACTTCTTTTCGATAACTTCGCCTTTGCCACACTTAGGGCAAGTTACGCCAACCTTTTTAACAATCGGTTTAGTGTTGCGACAATCTGGAAAGCGTGAACAAGCATAAAACTTACCATAGCGTCCCATCTTAATTACCATTGGTGCTCCACAAATGTCGCAGTTAAAGCCTGCTGGTTCATCTTTGATTTGAACCTTTTCAATTTGTTGATCAGCCTTATCTAATTCTTTAGAAAATGGTTTGTAGTATTCATCAACTACTTTGATCCAATTTTTCTTCCCTACTTCAACACCATCAAGATCGTTTTCAAGTTGCGCAGTAAAGTCTACGTTAACGATATCTGGGAAAAACTCTTCGATCAACTTATCAACGATTTCACCTAATTCAGTCGGTACAATAGATCGACCTTCAAGTTTCACATAATAACGCTTTTGAATAGTATCAATTGTTGGTGCATAAGTTGATGGACGACCTACGCCATTTTCTTCAAGAGCACGAACTAAACTAGCTTCAGTATAACGTGCTGGTGGTTGAGTAAAGTGCTGACGATCATCAGTCTTCTTAAGCTTAACCTTATCGCCCTCATTTAACTCAGGTAACTCATTGTTCTTTTCTTTTTGATTGTCGTAAACCTTGGTAAAACCAGCAAACTTAAGTTTTGAACCAGTTGTTCTAAAAGTTACGTCATTTTGCTCAATATCAGCTCTGACTGTATCATAAATAGCTGGCGTCATTTGACTAGCAATAAATCTTGACCAAATTAAAGTATATAGTCGATATTCTTCAGTAGTTAAATATTCTTTAACTGAAGCTGGAGTTCTAAAGGCTGAGGTTGGACGAATTGCTTCGTGAGCATCTTGAGCATCCGCATCGTTTTTAAAATGCTGTGGCTTAACTGCTGCATAATTTTCGCCATATTCTTCGTGAATAAATTTTGAAGCTTCATGTTTTGCAACATTAGCAATTCGTTTAGAGTCAGTACGCATATAAGTAATTAGCCCTACTGAACCTTTACCTAAGTTAACTCCTTCATAAAGAGATTGAGCAATTCTCATTGTTCTACGAGTACGGTAGCCTAAGCGTTTGTTTGCTTCTTGCTGCATAGTTGAAGTAGTAAATGGAGCAGCAGGCTGACGTTTTCTTTCCTTTTTGACCACCTTTGTAACTTCAAAGTTCTTCCGCTTATCAATGCGTTTTAAAACATCCTGAACTGCTTCATTATTTGGCAATTCTTGCTTTTTACCTTTGATACCATAAAAAGCACCCTTAAATTTTTCTTTACCTTTTTCAAAATCAGCATCAATTGTCCAGTATTCTTCTGGCTTAAAGTTCTTAATTTCGTTTTCACGATCAATTACAAGCTTCAAGGCAATTGACTGAACACGTCCAGCAGACAACCCCTTCTTAACCTTTTGCCACAAAATAGGGCTGATTGAATAACCAACCAAGCGGTCAAGAACACGACGTGCTTGCTGAGCATCAACGATATCCATATCAATTGTTCGTGGATTTTTAAAGGCATTTTTAACAGCGTCTTTAGTAATTTCATTAAAGGCAACTCGGTTATGCTCTTTAGGATCTAAGTTCAAGGCATGCGCAACGTGCCAAGCAATAGCTTCTCCTTCACGATCGGGGTCGGAAGCAAGATAAACGTATTTAGCCTTTTTAGCTTCACTTTTTAATTCTTTAATCGTATCGCCTTTTCCACGAATGGAAATATATTTTGGTTGATAATCATGATCTACATCAACTCCCATTTGGGACTTGGGTAAATCACGGATATGACCTTTTGAAGCGATAACATGATAATTTCTACCTAAATATTTTTCAATTGTCTTAGCCTTATGAGGAGACTCGACAATAACTAAATTCTTTTTATTTTTTCGTTTAGTAGGCATAAAATGCCCCTTCCTTGCACAATTTCTACCAAATTCTAAAATACCAAAAATTTCACTCTTGTCAACTAAAGTAAGTTTTTAAAATCAGCATTAACTAATGGATAAGCACCCGCTGCAATCAACTCATTAGGCCCTTCAGATAAGGGACTAGAAACAGGGCCAGGAACTGCAAAAATATTTCTATTTTCTTCTAAAGCAATATTTGCAGTAATTAAAGATCCTGATCTCTTCCTCGCTTCAGTGACAATAATATTTTTACTTAAACCCGCTAATATCCTATTACGTTCAGGAAACCTATAAGGGCGCGGTGGCGTGTCGGGTAGATACTCACTAATTAGTAATCCCTTAGCCACAATTTCTTCTTGAAGCGCCTTATTTTCTTGCGGATAAAAATGGTTAAGGCCATTTCCAACTACGGCAATTGTCTTGCCATGGTTATTTAACGTTTCTCGATGAGCAATTCCATCAACTCCACGCGCTAATCCACTTGCAATCGCAAAATCCTGCTCAATTAACTGCGGAATTAATTGCTTTAATACAAAGCGACTATAACTTGTTGGCTGCCTAGCGCCAACAACAACTGTAATTTCTTTTTGCAGCAAGGATAAATCTCCTCGTGTAAAAAGTAGCGTCGGTGGATTATACATCTCGCGAAGTCGATCAGGATAGATTGAATCAAAAATTGTTACAACATTACACTGCAACTCAATTTTCTCAATCCAAGAATTAAACTTATCATTTTTCATCGCAGCAAAAACAAGATTTTGGATATTTGATTTTAATGATAAAGTCTCTATTTTGTCAACTGTTACTTCTTCCTCTGAAGTAAAATTTTCTGCAATTTTCCCTAAAGTGGTAATCCCAATGCCTTGTTGCAATTTTAATCTTAAACAAAATTCTTTTAAATTCATATAAATAAAACCTCCACTATCAAGTACGCAAAAGTGAAGGTTTATTTTTTATTTATTTTTCGTATTCGCTAACTGGAGCAAAAGAACGGCGATGTATCGGCGTTAGACCATATTTTTTTAGTGCTTCCATATGTTCACGCGTACCATATCCTGCATTATGTTTAAAATCATATTCAGGATATAATTCGCCATATGCATCCATTAAATTATCTCGAAAAACTTTAGCAACAATGCTAGCTGCCGCAATTGAATTAGATTTTGCATCCCCATGAATTAATTTAACCTGTGGAATGCTTAAAGGCACATTCATAGCATCGACTAATAAAGCATTTGGCTTTACCTTCAATCCTTGGACTGCATGTGCCATTGCAACACGGTCAGCTTCATAAATATTAATTCGGTCAATAACATCATTATTAGCTAACCCGACACTTACGCTAATAGCTTTTTCTAAGATTTTTGGAAAAAGAGCCTGGCGTTTTTTGGGAGATAATTTTTTTGAATCGTTAACATCAATTAAATCAAAATCATGCGGCAAAATAACCGCTGCAGTAACTACTGGTCCAGCTAATGGACCACGCCCTACTTCGTCAACCCCAGCAACTAGCTGATCTTTTAGCCAGAACCTTTTTTCATAAGAAAAGCGATTCTGAAATTGAGCCTTAGCTTGAGCAAATTTTGCTTGGCGTTTCTCATAACTAATTAAAAGCTTCTGAACCCCTTTTCGTTCGTCAGCTTTTAACTTATTTAATTGTTCGATACTTACTTCTCCTTGAAGCAAGCTTTTGATTTCAGTAATGGTCATCTAAGATCAAATGTAATCCTTCCCAATTTTCCTTTACGCAAGCGTTGAAGCATGAAAAGCGAGAATTTATCATAATCGTCTCTCATACCATACTTATTAGTCATTGCCAATAACAAATCTGGATTAGACATATTACTTATTTCTTCACTTGTTGCTTGCGCAAATTTAACAAGATCTTTTTCATAATTTTGCTTTAAAAATTCAATCACAAATAAGGCGACATCATCAGGATGGAAAATATCAGCCTTAATTGCACCACAAGCAGCTAATTTATAGCCTACTTCTTGATCAGAAAATTTTGGCCACAAAATACCCGGTGTATCTAAAATTTGAACGTTAGTTTTAGTTTTAAGCCAACTTTGTCCGCGAGTTACGCCCGGTTTATCACCAACAATTGCTGCATTTCTACCAACCATTCGGTTAATAATTGTTGATTTCCCGCAGTTAGGAATTCCCGCAATTGCCACACGAATCATTGGATTTGATGCACCTTTAGCAATTAACTTATCAGTTTTCTCCTTACCAGCTAATTTAATTATCTTATATAAGCTAGTCATATTAGTGTTGTGCTGAGCATCCATTGAGATAACAAAATTGCCCTCGTCTTGATAATATCTAGTCCACTTTTTAGTTTGAATTGGATCAGCCAAATCAGCCTTATTTAAGATAATGATATGCGGTTTCTTCTTCGTTAATTGTCCAATCATTGGATTACGGGAAGAAACTGGTAAGCGTGCGTCCAATACTTCAATTAGAACATCAATTAAGTCTAAATTATCTTCAAGTTGATTTTTAGCCTTATTCATATGTCCTGGATACCATTGAATAGTTGCCATTTTAATCCTCCACATCCTTTAGATTTAAACTCAGAGCTTTCTTTAAAGCAGGATTATCATCTTGCAATTTTTGCGCTACTGCCAAGTAAAGTTGAGCCTGCACTTGCCCATTTACTATACCATCTGCTGTCAAATTATGTGCCTTTTGGAACTCGACTACCGCATTTTTAGTTTCATCGTCAAAAACACCAGTAACGTGCTTTGGCATATAACCTAAAGCAGTTAAATATTGCTGCAAAGTAGCTACATCAACACCAGTCATTGACTTCTTTAAAATACTCATACTTTGGAATTGCGGTAGTTTTGCTAAAGCAGATTCTGGAACCGGATAAGTAGGCTTTAATCCTTTTTGATTGATCCAAGTACCGTTTGGTGTCAGCCACTTAGCAATCGTATATTTATACTCTGCATCTGCTGTTTGTCCGACTTCTTGAACAGTACCTTTACCATAACTAGTCTGACCAACAGAAACTGCACGGTGATTTTCTACTAAAGCAGCCGTAAAAATCTCACTGGCACTAGCGGTATTGCCATTAATTAAAATAATTGGTCTTAATGAAGTATGGAAGCCACCTGATAATTTTTTATCAGAACGAATCACTTCTTTTTGGGTACGATCCTTGTACTGCATAATTATCTTGTTATTTGGTAAGAAATACGATGCAGACTTCAAAGCCGCATTCATTTCTCCACCTGGATTATCTTGTAAATCAATAATTAGCTTAGGATATTTTTTAGTATTTATTGACTTTAAAGCACTCTTCAAATCTTTAGCAGTATTAACATCAAATTGCGTAATTGTAATAATCGTAGCATTGTCTTCAGTACGCTTAGTTAAGCTAGATTGAGAAATTTTAGCACGCTTTAAAGTAACATTAAAGGTCGAATTACCTCGCTTAAGCTTTAATGTTACTTTAGTGCCAATTTTCCCTCTAACTAAAGTTGCCACTTTTGTAAATTGGGCTGCACTGACTTTTTTATTGTCAACGGCAACAATCTCGTCGCCAGGCTTAATAATACTTTTCGAAGCTGGGGAATCAGCAACAATAGAGTCCACAATAACTTTATTGTTGCGTACCGCCATCTGAATACCCACTCCGCCAAAGCTCGAACCCTCTAAAATATTATTAACTTGTTCTTGGTTCGCTCCACTTAATCCCTCAGAAAAAGGATCATTAAGACTATTAAGCATCCCGTTAATTGCCCCTTGGCGCAATGTTTGCGGTGAGACTTTTTTATAATATGAACCTTGTAATTGCTCATAAACTTTTTCAACTTGATAAAAAGGTGACTTTAGTTCCTTAACTTCCATAATTCCAAAGGTCAAACCTGCACCAATTGCTGCACCAGCTATACCGGTTAACAAAAATTGAGCATATTTGGGAAGATGCTTCTTTTTATTATTTGAAATTTCTTTATTTTGATGAGAATTATTTGGTTCTACTTCTGCCATATTAGCCTCAGTTCATATTATCTAAATATAATTGATATGCCTTGTCAAAAACGCTCATGCTTGGCAAATAACCAGCATTTAATTCTAAATATTCTGATAACTTTTCATAGTCTTCTTCTTGTTTTGGAAAAGAACTGTCATGTTGAGCATTATTAGCAAATTGAGCAATATCATCTAAAGATCCTGGATTTCTTTGTGTCATTAAAAAACGATAAAAGCTTTCCCGATATGCCATTAATAGTCCTCCGTTGTATAGAAAACTGCATAAGCCCCGCTACCAGCGTGAGTTGCAATAATTGGACTAGTAACACGAATTAACACCTTAATATCAGGATTAATTTCTTTAATTTTTTCACCCAATGCTTGCATATCTTCTAAAGTATCAACGTAAGAAATGGATACTTCTTTAAGTTCATGCTTATGCTCTTCTACGTATTTTAAAATTCGTTTATCAAAATTCTTAGAGAATTTCTTGCCACGTCCCTTTTTAGCAACATCTAGGTTACCATCAGGCATGTGCAATTCAATTCTAATATTTAATAAAGTGGCAATCTTACCAGCTACCGACCCCAGACGACCACCTTTAATCAAATTATCAAGATTTACGACAATCATTCTCAATTTTTGATTTTGCTTAAGCTTTTCAATATGAGCAAGGATTTCTTCGAGACTCTTGCCTTCCTGTGCATCCTTAGCCGCAGCTAAAACTTGATATGCTTCTGCACGATCAGTAAGCTCAGAATCCACCAAACCAATCTGATCACTCTTACCAATCAAATCGGCTGCCTGTCTAGCAGCTTCAATAGTTCCACTTAAAGAACGGGCAAGAAAAATTCCGACAACTTGACTGCCATCTTCGGTTAATTCTCTGAATACTTTTTCAAAAACTCCAATAGACGGTTGACTAGTCTTAGGCAATTCTTTTGATTCATCCATCTTTTTTACAAATTCTTCGCGGCTAATGTCGACGCCATCTGTGTAAGTCTGACCATCAATAGTAATAGTTAATGGAACTACTGTAATATTATATTTATCAATTTCTTCAGGAGTTAATTGAACTGAGGAATCAGTTACTACTTTAATCTTAGCCATTCTAGCTCCTATCCCCTATTCTTCTTTAATTATTATTCTATGTTAGAATTTATTAAGTACAACCTCAAGTATATCAAAAATACAAAAATGAGTTAAAATTTATTAAATAGATTATAAAGTTATTATAAGGCGGAATAAATGAATGTCTTTTAAACAATTGTGGCAAGAACCAAAGAATCAATCTAAAACCTATAACATTTTGAACAACATTTTTAGTGCCATCACTCATGGTATCGGCTTTGGACTAGCTGTGGCAGGCTTAGTAATTTTGATTGTTAGAGCAGCTCATACAGGAAGTGCCGTAAGGGTGACAGCTTTTACTCTTTATGGCTCTAGTTTGGTTATCCTCTATCTTTTTTCAACACTCTATCATAGTTTGATTTTTACCCGAGCTAGACGAGTGTTTCAAATATTCGATCACTCTTCAATTTTTATTTTAATTACTGGAACCTACACTCCTTATACCTTAGTCGCAATTGGCGGTGTTAAGGGATGGGTAATGTTTGGTATTATCCTAGCGCTCGCAATCTTTGGCATTTTATTTTATATTTTCAATCAAGGAAAACACGTGGTCTTAGATACAATTTTGTATGTCTTAATGGGATGGATCGTAATTATTGCTTCAAGCACACTCTATCCCGTATTAGGGCCTACTGGATTTTGGCTTTTAGTCTGGGGCGGAGTTGCTTATACGGTCGGAGCAGTCCTGTTCTCAATGTGCGGTGTTCCTTATATTCACGTTATTTGGCACATGTTCGTTTTACTTGGATCAATTTTGATGTATTTTTCAATTTTACTTTACGTTTAAAAAATAGGCTAGTGATTTTCTTCTTCACTAGCCTATTTTGCTAATTATTTAAAGCTATATATTCAGTAATCGCTTCTTCATTATTGCTTACAATGCCTTCAAGGACTGCCTTTTTAATTTCTTCTAGTAAAAGACCAACTCTTGGTCCTGCTGGAATACCATTCTTTAATAAAAAGTGCCCATCTACTACCAAGTCGTGACTATCCTTAATTGGCAACGCTTCATATCTATCTACTAAAGCTCTACCATTAATCGGCTGCCCTAAAATATTAGCAAGATCAATAGTTGAAACAATCGTTCTTAAACCTGCTTTATATAGATCATAATTATTTGGTGCACGTGAACTAATTAGATCAAAGAAACTTACAATATCAGCTACCTGACGCTCCATTGCATTAGAGTTCTTCCAAATACGCATAAAGTGAGCAATTTTTTCATTAGGTAATTTCAACAAAATAATCATTAAAGCCCATAGATTAGCTTCCGTAGTAGGACTAAAATTAAGTTGAGGATAAAGAGCAAGATTTTCTTTTTTACCTTTAAAACCTGGGACTTCTTCAGATAAACCTGTATCCAAAAAGATTTGAAAGGCCTTTTGACTACCCGGTGCAATGCCCATTTTTACAAATTCATCGCGAATACGCTCAACTGAAATCTTACTAAGCAATTCATGATTGTCGCTAATTGCCTGTTCTGTTTCTGGTTCAAGAGTAAATTGTAATTGACTCATAAAGCGAACGGCACGCATCATTCTAAGGGCATCTTCGTGGAAACGATTTTCAGCCTTCCCTACCGCACGAATAAGTCGCTTGTCTAAGTCGCCTAACCCATCGAAGTGATCAACTATGTTACCATCAACGTTCATTGCTAAAGCATTAATAGTAAAATCTCGTCTCTTTAAATCTTCTGACAAATTTTGTACAAAAGTTACATGATCTGGTCTACGAAAATCTTGATAGCCTGATTCAGTTCTAAAAGTTGTTATTTCGTAACTTTCGCCCCCATAAAGAACAGTTACTGTTCCATGCTTAATTCCCGTATCAATTGTTTTCTCAAAAATCTGCTTAATTTCTGCTGGATAAGCGCTAGTTGCAATATCAACATCATGAATATGACGCTTCAGGAGTAAATCTCGAACACTGCCTCCAACAAAATAGGCCTCATAGCCTGATTCATTGATTTTTTTCAAAACTGGAAGCGCAGCAGTAAAAACTTCCGGTAAATTATCAATCTTCATATATTTTCCTATTCCCCTTAAAATTCCGTTGTTCTTCATTATAGAAAGAAGAAAGTAACATGAATAAAATTTTTAATAAATAACTACTTAAACAAGTCTTCTTCATTACTCTAGGCTGCAGCATTTATGCTTTTAGCTTAGATGCCATCAGCATCCCTAACACACTTGCTGACGGCCGGATGAGTGGGAGCGCCCTTTTACTTAGATATTGGTTCCACATCAATCCTGGCTTGTCCACGTTACTTCTAAATATCTCTCTAATTATAATCGGATATCGATTTATGGGCAAACGGCCCGTTGCTTTAACCATTTGGGACACACCTTGCCTATCCTTCTTTTTATCTTTTGGTTGCACATCCCTATTATAAACCAATTGAATTTGGAGCATGATCTTTTTATCGCAGGTGTGCTAGCTGGATTATTTTCAGGATTTGGTATTGGGATTGTGTTCAAGTATGGCGGAACTGATATTATCGCTAGAATACTCGACTCAAAATTAGGTATTCCTGTTGGAAAATCACTTCTTGCTTTAGACGCCTTTGTATTGACTATTTCACTTTCCTACCTTGATATTAAACATATGATTTATACTTTGTTTGCTAGCTTTGTATTATCTCGAATCACAGACTCGATTCAAGCCGGTTCCTACGCAGCACGTGGCCTTTTCATTATTTCAGATTTAAATATTAAAGACACACCAGTTTTGGAACGAGTTATTCAAAGCCTCTACTTTTCAATAGGTAGTCAGGTTTCTATTAATAAGATAACTAATACTCTCAAAAGTGCTGGGTATTCCTCTAGCAACAAAACGGTTGATCGATACTTAGGCGGTATTCTAGACAGTTTATTAATGTATGAAGCAAGAAGATATGATATTTCACAGTCGTCAACTCCTAAAAAGTCAGAGCAAATATTATGGCGTTGATATGGGAATTAGAAATATTCTCCTACCTGATCATCAAGAAGACTTCGGACATATTATTGAAAATATTAGTTACTTAGACGCAATAAAGCAGTTTACGTTGGAGAGAGCAGTAAATACGAGGTTGATTTTGTCGGGATTAGCGATATGAACGAGCTCTCCTATTATCAAGTTGCTTTAACTACCATGGATGAAAAAGTACTAAAACGTGAATTAAGATCACTAGAGCAAATTCGCGATTCCTACCCTAAATATCTATTAACTTTAGACACTATCAATCGCACAGCAAATTACAACGGTATCCAAAAATTTAATTTAATTGATTGGCTATTAAGCTAATTAACATGCCAATAGATCAATGTGAGATCTATTGCAACTTTTTATATTCCTTAACTCTCGCAAATTTTCGCGCGTAATACAAAAGTTGAAATAAGAATCCTATAATATCAACATTTTTTAGCATTTTAGAAAGTGAAAGTTTATTTTTCAATCTATTTGCGGTTAAAAAAACGGTCGAAAAGCTTTTCGACCATTTTTATTGCGCGCGTAAAATTGTTACCCATTTAGACTTTAACTATAATATTTCTTTTACTAATTACCAACTATAAGGTAATTGATTATGTTCGTCTTTAATTTCAAATACTTCATAATTCATATTCAGAAATTCTTGTATTTGTTCACTACGCTCTGGAGTTTTTAATTTTTTTATTGCCTTATTTATAATTTGTCTAATTCGATACTCATTTACGCCAAAAATTCTTGCAATATCGCTTACACTTCTAACTTTTCCTACCTGTTCTTCTTCATCATCAAAACTATCAATGTAGTAACGCAATCGTAGAACGCTATCTTCCCGATCAGTTAATGTATCTAAAACTATATCTAATTTATCTTGCAACGTCGCATAGGGTTTTGAACCCCATCGATTATTAAAACAATAAGTGTTTTGATCAATTGTATTATTTAACTCTTTTGGCGGTAGTAAAGTAATCTCATCTATTACTACAAAATACGGAATATTTTTTGAAGGTTCATTTTCATTAAGAACGACTAGCTGTCTTTCTTGCTTTTTTAATTTAGCGAATTTATTTGCATTTATATCGACCTTGCCAATCTGCTTACGAACTTTTGCAAGCTCATCTTTATAGCTTCTTTTAGGCCTTCCATATAAGCTATCATACTTTATTTTTTTATCCACCCACTTTTCAGCTTGCTGCTGTTTTTTCTTAAGCAAGGGAATACGTATAATTTGCGATCTAGTTCCGTGCAATTGGTCGCCATCTTTATTAAAAGCGTACGTCATTGCATTTATAACATAGGTAGAGATTTTTAGATTTTGATTTTTTTTAAGATCTCGAATCAATTTATCAATAGTATTTATGGCTAAAGATTCAACTATAAATGTTATTTTGTTTTTAAATTGAATATAAGGATAAGCATAGTACGGATATTCTTCTTTATGTACCTTGTCGTATATTTTCTTAGTGATCAAATTAGCATTTAAAATTAAAATTGCAATTGCCTTGTTCCAGCAATCATTCTTAGACAAAATGATCTTGGTATTTAAAGATTCATAATCATCGCTATTAAATTTAAACATTCCAAAATTGATTTGATACAATTCATGCAAATCTTCAAGATCATCAGTAAATCTAGGAACTTTAATTACAAAGTTTTTATCAATTCTTATTTCCATATCTTCAAATTCAATTCCTGTTTTTATATTTGTTAATGATTATAACCGAAATATTAATTTAGAATTCGACTTAATTTGACCGATAGTCATATCATCATCAAGCTTGTTAACCATTAAGGGATGCTTATAGAAAGAATGTTCTATAAGTTTATTTTCATCTATATTTCTTAAGACTTCTTGCACTGTTCTCATGTGATTATACAATAATCTGCTAATCTTTATTCTTCAAAAAAATCATCATCAATATCATACAGTTCATAAGTTTGACTGACCTGTACGCCGACTTTATATTGAATCATCAAATTTGTCAGCATTTCACCATCAACTAAAGCAATATTCAACTGCTTCGCTGCATCCCTTGTGTCATTAGTAAAAGAAGAAGTAGTAATAAATACTCCACGATCTGCTTGCTTACGTCTAAGTGCACCAAAGAAACTATTAATTTCAGGACTACCTACAACATTCTTTTCTGAATATCTTTTAACTTGCACATATACTGTACGTAATCCTAGTGGATCTTGGTTAATGATTCCGTCAATGCCACCATCATTGGATTTTTGCGTCACCACTGATTGGCCATTAGTTCCTTTATATCTTTAAAAGCTTAACCATCATATGTTCAAAATGTATAGCCATGTGCTTCATGTCCCTTTAGTTCAGAATATTCTTGAGCAACTCCAGCACGGTATTCCTTTGGTATCTTACTAAAGTCATTGATAAAACTAACTGGTTCAACGCCTAAGTACTTCTTCACATATTCCCGCATGTTGCACATTCCGCGTACATAGGTTTCAACCATATCTTCTGGCAAATCCATCGGATACGTTAAGCTATGATAGTATTCCTTTAACTTGTCATAATCGGTCCCGATACCAAGAAGTTGGGCAGAATATCTAGTGTTGTCGCCTTCATGACCATAAGGAGCAACATCAATAATTAATACTTTAGCGCCAGTATCAGCTACAAATCTAGCAGCCGTAGCACCTGCTCCACCAAAACCTAAAACAACAACATCATAATTTGCTTTCCAGTCAATAATTGGAGCCTTTGTTTCTTGTTCCATGTTTATTCTCTCGTTTTTTGTTATCGCTTACAAGAGATATTATAAGCGTTGACTAAAGCTTTGTATAATAATTAGCTATGTGATGGGATTAGATGTTATTTAATTTGAAAATAAAAAAGATTAAAACTAGCTGGCCTTTTAGCAGAGTTTTAACCTTTATATATTTCTAATTTTTTAAGATGGCTTGTATTTGTCTTACTACAGATTTAGAAAGCTTTTTAATATCATCATAAGTAGTACCATAAAATAGAATCATTTTGGTTGCAATATCAAACGGTAAACGCTTATTATAATCCTTTTTATAACTTTCCTTGCTACAGATGATTATTACTTTCTTATTCCAAGCGTGTGCAAGTCCAAGTTCATAATAAACATTTGGGTTCTTCCCACTCAGGTCAGCAACAATAATGTTGGCTTTTTTTATGTCTTCAATAATATTACTTAAAATATCATTATTTCTCGTGCCATCAAAGATATCTCCTGATTTATTAAGTTGAAAATCAATTTCTTCATTTTTTAATTCATCTTGAATTGCATGCATAACACTTTCAGTTTTAGATGTAAAAGGTAATATATAAAAACCTTTTGTACTTACTACATTGTTCATAGAATTTTTACTCTCTTTGTCTGCTTGTGTATAATCATCATCTTTTAAATCCAGATTGTATAAATACCATCGCTTTTGCTTTTTACTAAATGCAATCCTTTTTTCATTAATACCAAGAATATTATTAATAGAAGTTATAGCTAATCGCTGAACCCGTGGAATTAATGTAACATAATCAATTACTTCATTATTATTCTCATTCACATAATCAAGAGCTTTTTCAGCACTTTGACGACTTAACAATTTATTTAAAAGGACCGAAACTTTTTTATTTTCTATTGCATAAACTAACATATCCTCAAAATATGCCCAGCGACTTTTTGCATTTCCATCTTCATCTAAATAATCCATTGGAAATCCAATTTCAGCTGAAATATTACAAATCGTGGGACCAGACAAATACTGCAACATTATTTCAGTATCTTTATTATCTATTTTGATTTTGCCTATCGACATATCACCATCTAAAATTTTTATAATTTTATCATCAATTAATACGTTCCAACCTTGTTTATCCATTACTTTTCACGTCCAAATCTCTATTAATATTTCTGATAATACCTGCCGATATAACCGTTGACCTAAATCACATAGCTCTAGATATGCTTATAAAAAGCATTTTTCAATCTAAAGTAAGAATTAATTTCTATTAAATCTTTAAATTAAACTCTCTTTGAATGCTGTTTAAGTTAATATCAACCTCTAAATTTTAAATAGTATTGCCCAAAAAATATTATTTCTAAGATTATTCCCCAGACATATGTCCTAGTTAAAACTTTGCTTGTAATAGCAACATACTTTATATCAATTTTTTTGATGTACGGTTTGATATCTAAAGTATAATTATTTATCTTATTATGGTCGATAGCCGCATATAATTCTCGATATCCTTTTTCTAATGTTAAATAGTATGCATCAAGCCACCAAAATAGACTTGAAACTATTACAATCAAAATAGCAATTTCAATTCCATTTTTTTGAGAATAGCCATCTTTTAACCAATAACCAATAGCTGCTCCAATTATTGTAATAGACCAGCTCTTTATTTTAAAAGAATTGTTAGCCATACGCTGTATTTGTTGCTCAACTAACTGCAAATGACTTAATTTATCGTATAAATTACCTTGTTGACTATTATTTACCAAATTATTTCCCTAGATTCTCGTTCTTTCCTATCTTTTTCAGATTGTTTAATAATATTATATTCATTTAAATGCTGACTTTTTTTATATGCACTTTCAATATAATACTGCGGATCCCTTAAAAATGCATTTTCAGATACTATAGAAATATAAGAATCAGAATTTATACTATCATAATCTACTGAAAGTCTACTTTGATAATTCCATATATTCTTCTTATTCATTCGATTTTTAACTACTATATCTGGTAAACAGGAATGTTGCATCAGAGTATTACCTATCCAATATTCATTGCGCTTAAACCATGCATCACCATCAAATTGGTTTGCAATAACACCAACAATTCCATTGCTATGTGAGTATATATCACCTCTTTTTTGATTTTTTAATGCGTATTCTAACTCCCAACTAATCCAATTACTTTCTCGCATTTGCGGACTAATCACTAAAATAGTTACTGAAGTACTGTAAATCATATCTTTTAAATGATTTTTAATAGTTTCCGTAGTAAAGTTAGTTAAATCTGGAGATTCAGCTGTTTCTCCCATATAGAATCTAGTATACTCCGGACCCAATGCGCTAAGTATTCTATCACGTACATCACGTGATTCAGAATATTTATAAGAAATAAATGTCTTTCTCATGTTTCTCCGTACCTTTCCATATCTTGTATGCAAAATAGAGATTATCACTATATGATGTAGAGTGGCAAGAATTTTTTAAAAAGCATTATAAGTTAAAAAGTCAAGTATTTACTTTTTTAATAGCGTAAATAATCTAACAATTTTACTAACAATTCGATTTTGCTCTGAAAGTGGAGGAAATGGAAAAATAGTTTCCGCTATCTGTTGTAAAGTTAAATTAGGAATTGAAGTAGTCTTATTATTTTTTACAACTCGTTGAATTGATGAAGCCAATATATAAACTAAAAATTTTTCATTTATCTCATTACTATTAATAGGTCTCGAAATGGAGACTGCTTGATTGGTATTTCCTGGTAAATCCTCTTTCTTTACATAAGTAACTCTTCCCAATGTTCCAGCAATAGTTATTAAGATATCATTTTCTTTTAAAATAGATCTTTTTAAGGGCCCATTATGTATATCCGAAGTAATATGATTTAGATTTTGTTTACCCAATCCCGAAATAGCCACATTCTCTGCTCGATAATAATTAATTCCTTTACTTACATACGCTTTTTTTCCACCTTTTGGAGTTGTTCCTTTTGTAACTGATGACACTATATCCCCCAATCTAACCCATTCCCAACTATCAGGAATCTCAAATGGCTTTTCTTTATCAGTAATCGGAGGAAGTGGCTTACTCTTCTTAATCTTCTTTTCCTTAGTTAACTGTTCTTTCTCCGCCTCAATCTTTTTAAGCAATACACTTGCTGGCTCATCGTTTGGATCTTGCTTAACCAATTTTCCGCGCATAGCTAAATCTAACACCTTCGACTTCATCAAAGTCTGAAGTTTTGCGTATTGTTGAGTAGAAGATTCGATTTTGCGAAGCAAAGCGAATAGCTGCGCTATTTTAGCAGCGATTCGACTTTGCTCTTCAAGTGGTGGCCAAGGCATCACCATTGTCATTAAATCTTTACCAGGTATATTTGGTTGAGCAGAGCCATTTTTATGCTCTTTGATAAAAATGGCATTTATTGATGAATCTAAAACATAATATAAAAAGTTCACATTAATTTCTTCATTAACTTTTCTTAAAATAATTAATGAAGATGCTATAGCACCAATGCTTATATTAACTAATCCAATCTTTCCTAAGGATCCTCTGATACAATATAAAATATCATCTTTTTTTACAAAACCGGATTTTAACAAGTTATATCTATCTTTAGATATGTAATTGAATTTTGTTTCATCAATATACTTATTAGATGTTAAACAAGCAGCATTCAAGAAGGGAACACCCGAAGTTTGCCAATACTTCTTCCCAGGATAGTTTTTTCCTCTGTCCCCATTTATAGTCGATATTACATCTCCCAATCTTACCCATTCCCAGCTATCAGGGATGTTAAATGGCTTTTCATCATCAGTAATTGGAGCAAGTGGTTTCGTTTTCTTAATCTTTTTTTCTTTAATCAATTGCTCTTTTTCAGCTTTGATTTTCTCTAAAAGTACACTTGCTGGCTCATCATTTGGATCTTGTGGCACCAACTTTCCACGCATAGCCAAATCTAAAATTTTCTCTCTTAAAGCCTGTGCATCAAAATCTAAACTATTAGTCTTCATCGTCAATTCCTTCTAATGCCTTATTCAATTCTGCAATTGCATCACTAATTGCTTTTGACTTTTTATTCATTTCAGACAAAATTTCGTTTAAAGAACGATCATCATGCTCCTCTTCTTCACTCATCCAAGAAATATCTAAACTTGTATTAGGACGCTTCATAATTTCATCGATACTAAACTTGCGCCAACGTCCATTTGGGTTCTTTTCCTTATCCCAAGTTTCTTTTCTCTTAGAATGATCATCAATACAGTATAATTTTTCAAAGTCTTCAAAATCCTTGTCATTCAAAGGATTACGCTTACCAAATGACCGCATCTGATGACGCATATCATAAATCCAAGTTTCCTTAGTATTATCCTTATCACTTTCACCACGAGTGAAGAACAAGACATTAGTTTGTACACCTTGAGCATAGAAAATCCCAGTAGGCAATCTCAAAATAGTATGTAAATTACACTTATTTAATAAGTCTTGACGGATCTTTTCACCAACACCATCCGCAAATAAAACATTATCAGGAACTACGACTGCAGCACGAGCTTTACCATCAGTCTTGAGTGAATTATAGATTGTTTGTAAGAAGTTAAGCTGTTTATTACTCGTTTCATAGGTTAAATCGTCACGAGTAGCACGTTCTCCACTCTTTTTAGTACCAAAAGGAGGGTTAGTTAAAACTACATCAAAGCCCTTCATCCACTTACCATTTGCAGATAAAGAATCTCCCTGATCAAGACGTCCATCCATTCCATGCAAATATTCATTCATCATAGCCAAACGATGAGTATTTGGAACTAATTCCATTCCAGAAAAGGCGTCTTCTACTTGGAAATCATATTGCTCTGGAGTTAAGGTAGAATAACCATCAGTTTGATCTTTCAAGTATTGATCAGCTGCCACCATGAAACCAAAAGTACCTGCAGCTGGGTCATTACAACGATCGCCAATTTCAGGTTTCGTCATTTTTACCATCATATTAATCAAAACACGTGAAGTAAAGTATTGACCTGCACCTGACTTAACTTCACTAGCGTTCTTTTCCATTAAACCTTCGTAAAGATCACCTAATCCCTCTTCACGAGCTGAGAACCAATCAAGTTCATCAATATCTTTAATAATCTTTTCTAAGTTAGCTGGTTCATCAATGGCAGTTGATGCATTTGCATAAATAGCGTTAATTCGTTCACTTTTTACTATTTCTGGGTTACCTAAATCAAGAAGTAATTGACGATAGAAGTTCTTAAGTTCAAGTCCTTCCTTTGAAACCAAATTATCCCATTGATACTTCTCTGGAATATCATCTTCTTGTCCTTGTTCTTTACTCATTTTTAAGAACAAGATATAAGTTAATTCAGTAATATAGTCTTGATAACTCACCCCATCATCACGTAAAACATTACATTCATTCCAAAGTTTTTGAACTATTTCTTGATTACTCACTTACTCTACTCCTTCTTTTGTTTTAAATTCTCTGCTCTTTCTTCATTGAGTGCCTTCATCATGATTCTAGTGAAAGCCATTCTTATAAAACCAAGATTTTTACCAATCTTTATTGGTTTTTCCTCTTGAATCCATTGATTAATATTTTGTTGTTCATCTAATAAAAAAGAAAAATATTTCAACCAATATTTTCTTAGAATAATTTTTCTTTCTTCTTCAGTTTGATTTCTAGAACAATAATCAAGTGGCCACTTTTCTACTTTTTTATGTTTTAAATAGTAGTTAATACAATTTTGAAACTTTCTTGCAGCCGTTAGCTTATCCTTAAAAGTTGGTGCGAGATAATAAACTGTAAATGTATCAGCAAAATAATCTCTTGTTTCTGTGGTCACTTTTGTCAAATTTTTCATCATTGATCCATGCAAAAATATAATTTCAATAACTCTTTTTAGACATACAAATTCTCATTCAAAACATAAATAATCTGATCCGCATTATCTGAGAAAATTTTTCTCATCTGCTTATAGCCACCTTGCCGCTTGAAGTAATTACTACTAAACGCAGTCTCAGCATTTGGTCCCAAAACAGTTGAAGAAAGTAATTGATTCTCAATTTTTTTAAGCCAACTTTTTTGCACCATATTCCAATCAGCCATACCATATACCTTTTGCATTGCATTATGGATACGGACATTATGATCGACTAATTCAGATCCAACAGCAGCCTGACGAATGAAACTAATAATATCTGCCGTTGTCTGGACTTGATTTGCACTCTTCCATGCAGTTTGAAGGTCGTTTTCTTTAAAACCTTTCTTTTCAAGCTCTAACTTAATTTTCTTTAATTCATCGTAAGTTAGATCTTTTGGCCTAGTTGCTACAATCTTCAAAGCAGGAATTTCATTTACATTCTCTTTAATAAATTTATTAAAGCTCTCAATATAATCTTCTGGATTTGAGTTTTCTTGGCCATAACCTCTTTCAATGCCCAAATATTCATCTGGTTCATTTGAAATGTACTGCTTATGACTACCGGTAGACAATTTATCTAATTGCTCAAAGTTTTTCCATTCTTTTAAAAATTCTTGATTATTTAAGCGAGGTAGGTCTCTTGCCCATTGATCAATTGAATTAATTTCAGTTAAACGTTCAAATTCTTTTCGTTTTGAATCATTCATTCGTTTAATCTTTCGATCAATAGCGGCTGTCATATCAATTTGATATTGCTTAAAGTTGTCATTAACTTCAAATTGATGCTTTTGATCAATAAAGTAATGAACATCGTGACTTACATTCTTAACCACTGGCTTCATATTTGTCACTTTATTCATTGCGTCATAAATTCCAACAGCATCATAGATATTAAAGACAGATTTATAAATTTCAGGACATAGTCTAGTCGCACGTCCAAGCATCTGTTCATAAAGAATTCTTGACTGTACCCGTCTCAAGAAAACTAAATTAGTAATCTCAGGAACATCTACACCAGTAGTTAATAAATCTACAGTTACGGCAATATTAGGATTCTTTTCATTCTTAAAAAGCTTAATTTCATTATTTGGATGTCTAATTGATCCTGTAATTTTCTCAATTGCATCATCGTCAACAGGATTACCCGCATTCTTAAATGATTCTTTTAATAATCTCACTACCATATCAGCATGTGAGTCAGTCGCAGCAAAAATCAGTGTTTTCCCTAAGTCTGGATCATTGGGATTCAAACAATTTTGAGCTAAGTAATCACACACTACTCTATTAAAACTCTCAGTAATTACTCGCTTATTAAAGTCTTTTACCTCAAAATTCATATTATCTGGTAGCTTTTCACTTTTAATTGATTCACTAGATTGATCAAACAAATCAATTTCCGCACCCTTCTTAAAATGAATTCCTTCCTGAGATAATTTAGTTTTAATGATTGTTGGAGCATCATGATCAACTAAATAATTATCTAAAACTGCCTGCTGATAACTATAAGAATATACTGGTTTACCAAAGATATCAGTGGTTTGAAGAGCTGGAGTTGCCGTCATTCCAATTGCTGTAGCATCAAAATAGTCAACTACTCTCCGGTATTGGCTAACATAATCATTTTGATCGTAAAAATGATATTCTTTTTCACTAAGTTCTTTATCTTCAGCATATCCACGGTGTGCTTCATCTACAATGATAAAATCATATTGACCAACTGATGGTTTCTCTTCTTTATCATCATTATAAAAAAGCCGCTTGATCATCCCTTGAACTGTCGCAATTTGAATCTTAGTTGAAGCATCTGGTAATTTATCTTTAAGTTCCTTAACACCATAAATACTTGCAATCGAAAGATTACCAATTTTGTTATCTTTTATTGCATCGGCTGTTTGCTGCCCTAAAGAATTACGGTCAACTAGATACAGAATACGACGCGCACGCTTATGCTTTAATAAGCGATACATCAAGGCAATCGCAGTTCTAGTTTTACCCGTTCCAGTTGCCATAGCAAGTAAAATACGCTTTTTACCATCTTTAATGGCTTCTTCGATACTTTTAATTGCTTCAACTTGGTAATCACGATCTGCAAATTTAGGAAAATCTTGATCGTCTACTAAATCTTGATCTGCTAACTCAGGATTCTGAGAAGTTAATTTCAAAGCTAAGTCTTCTGGATGATGGAACTCTTCCAAAGCGTATGCACTTTCTTTAGGATTTCGTGCATCCCAGAACCAAATCCCCGATTTTTCCTTATATTGCTTTAAATATGGTCTCCCATTTGCAGTATAAATAAAGGGCACCTTATATTCACCCATATCATTATCAACTAATAGATAATCTGATCTGAACGGAACTTCACGAGAGTACTCTTTGGGTTGCGCCATTTGACCTGCAATATCTTGATCCCATTTTTTAGCTTCTACAATGCCATAAAATTCTAGACCCTTAAATAAAGCATAATCAGCGCGCTGACCATTTGGAAGAACCCATTCAGCAATCGCCATGTTATGACCCTTTTGAGGAGCAGTTTTATACTTCCAATTATTCAAGTTTTCACTATCTGCTTCCCAACCTGCTTGTTGAAGTTGCCGATCAATTAATTGACGAGTTTCCGCTTCAGTAAGCTGATGTTTTTTAGCAAATTGAACACTAATTTTGTGACGTTTAGCATGAATTTCTTTAGATACTTCTACTGGCTTTTGAGCTTTTCGAGCTTCTTCCAGCTCTTTCTTTAGCTGTTCAATTTGTTCCTGTTGAAGTTGGAAAATATTAGCTTGATCTATTGGCGTTTTATATTCCTTTACTTCATCCTGTGAATATACTTCTAAAAAGTAGTTCCAAATAATATAAGCCTTTTTATCAACTTCAAGTGCCTGCTTTTTAGAAACGATAAATTGATGATCATGATCGGCTAAATTTCTAATATGACGAATATCATCTAAATATTTTGTAACAATTGGTGGATAGTCACCACGATATTTAAGTTCATTTATACGATCGATCTGCTTTAGATTCCAGTCTCCAAAACCTTCAAGGTGCATAATTTCACGAGTTAATTGTTCAGCAAAATTACCAAAAACGGCAACACTACTTTTAGGGTCAGAATAAATTAAACTCTCCGCACTAGTGGCTAATTTTGCATATTGTCGATATTCTTCTTCAGTTGTTTGAAAATTAGACATCCTACAATCCTCATTCTTCATAATTCTTTTTTTCTATTTTACCCTGAATGCCCATTTAACAACAAGTTCATTAAGAAAACACGCTCATTCACTTTACATAATAAAAAATATGAACCAAACAGAAAAGCTGACCTCACAGCCAGCTTTTCTTCTACTCTTCATTGTTCATTTCATCTAACATATCTTGCATATCAATATCGTCAGGTTGAACTTGCAGATACTTCTTAATTAATTCCTTAGTTGTTGGAACTTCACGCAATTCATAAAACAAGCTAATCATCTGTCTCAAGAAGCTTGCGTTCTTTTGAAAGGCTGGATAAGCAAGCAAGAACTCACTCTTAGCCTTATCATAATCTTCAAGTCTTTGATATGAAATTGCCATATTCCAGTGTGCTTGTGGTTCTAATTCTTCATCATCAAGTGACTTGAACAAGTTGATATTAGCTTCATCTTTATGTTCATGTAAGTACAAATTAGACAACTGCAAACGTAAATCACTATTATCAGGTGCTACTTCTAACCCCTTCTTAAGCAAACGTTCTGCTTCATCTAATTGATTTAAATTAGCGGCTGCTTTTGCACCCAAACTATAAAGAACTTCATCTAGTTCATTATAAGAAAGTCCTGTTTGAGCAGTTCTCAAGACTTCTTCATTGTTATCTTCTGCCGCATAAGCTTGAGCAAGCAATGGGTATGCATTAACGTAGTCAGGCTGAGTTTCAATTACTTGATCTAGATATTTGATTGCTGCCTTATCATCATTAGCTGAAAGCATAATCAAGCCTGCTTCATAAAGAGCATCAATACTTAAGATATCATTCTCATGGCTTTTAATTTCATTTGCAGCTTCTTCATAATCACCTAATTTAGCCAAACAAGCTGCAATTCTTTGACTTAAGACAACTTCGCCAAAAGTCTTGTTATTTTCTGCAAGCTGACGGTATAAATCTAATGCTTCAGCGTAGTCGCCACTTAAGTAATCCAATTCAGCCAAACCAAAGTTAATTGCATCTTCATCAGGCGCCATTTTATGGGCTTCAAGGAGCTTTTGACGCGCCGTTTCAATTAACCCATTACTTTGATAATAATCAGCTAAATCAAGCAAGCTTTCAACATAGGCATCACTATCTGGCTTCACATCATATAAAAGCTGTAAACCGTCATCTTCATCGCCATCATTTAATAAAATTTCGGCTAAATATACTTTAAACAAGTCTTCCTTAGGAAATTGTCCAATCAAGAAACGATAAACTTCTTTAGCAAGATCAGTGAAACCAAGATCAGTTAAATTTTCAGCTAGAGAAGCAAGTACTTCTGGATCATCATTGTCTAGAGCCTTTTTTAATAAAATATGATTATTAGAAAAATCATGATTTTGAATTGCATCTAGTAATTGTTCAGAATAAGTCGTCATATATTTTCACTCTTTTCATTTGTGCTATCACAATAATTGTACACAAAAAACGTGCTAAGCTATACAACTTAGCACGTTTTTATTTTGCTAGTAACTTAACAATTACTTAACAGCATCCTTAAGAGCCTTACCTGGCTTGAATGCAGGAACCTTAGAAGCTGGGATTTCGATTTCAGCCCCAGTTTGTGGGTTACGACCCTTACGAGCTGCACGGTGACGTACTTCAAAAGTACCGAAACCGATCAATTGAACTTTTTCACCCTTAGCAAGATCTTCTTGAATAGAGTTGAAGATTGCATCAACTGCAGCAGCAACTTCTTTCTTGGTTAAGTCAGTTTTAGCAGCAACTTCAGAAACTAATTCTGCCTTGTTTGCCATTCCACTTCACCTCCCGAAATGAATTAATGATGTTTTAAAAACAAACCTTTGAAAATAAGAAAAATGAATTCTTCATTTATTCCCTGAAATAAAATTAGCATACTAGGACGCTTAGTTGCAAGCTTTTTCGTAGGATATATCAAATATTTTTGAAATTTAAGGTTTATTTGCGTTTTCTAGCTAAGATTTTGATTGGTGTTCCTACAAAATCAAAGTTTTGTCTCAGTTGGTTAATTAAGAATCTTTGATATGAGAAGTGCAATAATTCTGGATCATTCACGAAAACTACAAATGTCGGCGGAGTTACTGCCACTTGCGTCATGTAGTAGATTCTCAATCTCTTTCCATTTACCAATGGAGTTGGTGTAATTCTAGTTGCTTCAAGAAGAAGATCGTTTAAAACGCTCGACTTAATACGACGAGTTTGGTTTTCATGAACTTCTTTAACTAGTTTCAAGATATCTGGAACTCTTTGCCCCGTCTTAGCAGACACAAAAATAATTGGAGCATAGTCTAAGTATTGGAACTCTCTTCTGATTGTATCTTCAAAGTCCTTCATACTTCTACTATCTTTTTTAGGTAAATCCCACTTGTTAACTACAATAATTACACCGCGGCCTGCGTCGTGAGCATAACCAGCAACATGTTTATCTTGTTCACGAATTCCAGTACTTGCATCTAAAACCAAGAGTGTAATGTCACTTTCTTCAATAGCACTAATCGCTCTTAATACTGAATATTTTTCAGTCTTCTCATAAACCTTACCACGGCGTCTGATACCAGCTGTATCGACAATAGTATACTTTTGCCCATTATTAGTAAAAGTCGTATCAATAGCATCTCTCGTCGTTCCTTCGATATTAGAAACAATTACACGTTGTTCACCTAAAATAGCATTTACTAATGAGGATTTACCAACATTTGGTCGTCCAATTACACTAAAACGAATTGAATCATCTTCATGTTGGTTAGCCTTATCGCCAAATTCACCAACAATAGCATCAAGCAAGTCACCCATTCCAGTTCCATGACTACCAGAAACGGGAATTGGGTCGCCTAACCCTAAACTATAAAAGTCATAAATATCTGTTCTTTGTTCAGGATTATCCGCCTTATTTACGGCCAAAATAACTGGCTTCTTAGTTCTGTAAAGCATCTTAGCAATCGTTTCATCCATGTTGGTCATGTGTTGAGTAACATCCCCCAACATAACAATTACATCAGCTTCATCAATCGCAATTTCAGCCTGTGCCTTAATTTGTTCTTCAATTTCACCAGAGTCTAAGGTAATACCACCTGTATCAATTAGGATAAATTCATGGCCCATCCATTCAGCTCGGGCATAAATTCTATCCCTAGTAACGCCAGCCTTATCTTCAACAATAGCTACGCGAGAATTAATAATTCTGTTAAAAATAGTTGATTTACCAACATTTGGTCGTCCAACTAATGCAACGATGGGTAATGACATATTATTTCTACCCCTTTCTATTTTCTACTTAAGATATAAAAAAAGCTGACCGGAGTCAGCTTTTTTAGAGTAATGACGATTAATCCTTATCTTTAAGTTGATCACCAATAATGTCACCTAAAGCAAAGCCGTTGTCATTGTCATTCATGTACTTATCAGTTACAGAATCTTGACGACGACGTGGGCGTGAGTTGTTTTCACTCTTAGCAGCATTAGGATCAGCTTGTTTGATTGACAATGAGATTCTTCTGTCACTTGGGTCAACGCTTAAAACTTTAACTTTAACAGTTTGACCAACCTTTAAAACATCACTTGGCTTATCAACGTGCTTGTTAGCAATTTCTGAAACGTGTACTAAGCCTTGAATTCCATCAGCTACTTCAACGAATGCACCGAATGAAGTTAAAGACTTAACTTCGCCTTCAATGATGTCGCCTTCATGTAAACCTTCAGTAGCTTCTTCAAATGGGGATGGTAAAGTTTGCTTAATTGACAGGGAGATTCTGTGTCTGTCGTCATCAATACCGATAACTTTAACCTTAACATCTTGACCAGCCTTCAAAACATCGCTAGGCTTGTCAACATGCTTGTAAGAAATTTCTGAAATGTGAACTAAACCGTCCACACCACCAACGTCAACAAAGGCACCAAAACCAGTTAAACGTGATACTTTACCTTCAACAGTGTCACCTACAACTAATTGTGAAGCAACGTTTTCGAAAGCTTCTTCACGTTCTTGTTCGATTAAGTCTTTTCTTGAAAGAATTAATCTGTTCTTGTTAGGATCAATTTCAGTGATCTTCAAGTTCATCTTCTTGCCAATGTAAGGCTTCAAGTCAGAAACGTAACGGTTAGAAATTAATGAAGCTGGTAAAAATCCACGTGTACCAACATCAACTAATAAACCACCGCGAACAGCACCAGTTACAGTACCTTCAACAGTCTTGCCTTCTTCGAAGACCTTTTCTAATTCCTTGTAAGCTTCTCTTTCCTTCAAACGAGTAACTGAGAAGAAGAATTCGCCGTTTTCCTTGTCGCCACCAGCTCTTCTAAGAACTAAAGCTTCAAACTTATCACCAGGTTTTACCAATTGGTTCAAATCTGCATTACGGTCGTTAGTGAATTCACGCTTAGTGATTACACCTTCAACACCTGCATTTTCAACACCAACAGCGATTTGTCCATCTTCAACACTTAAAACTTCAACGTTAACAATGTTGCCGACTTCAACTCCCTGCATTTCTTTTAGAGCATCTAAGAATTGATTACTATTATCTGTCATAATTACCTCCCAATATCATACTTTATTTTAAAGTACTTGATATCTTTTTTCCACACTTTTGTTTAATTTTTTTGCTTTTTTTGAATTATCTCGGTTATTTTGGCTACAACTTCATCAATTGTTAAGTTTGTAGTATCTAATTCAATTGCATCATCTGCTTTTTTCAATGGAGAAATCTCACGATGAGAATCTTTATAGTCTCTAACTTCAATATCATGTTCGATATCTTTTAAGTCTTGATGAATACCTTTTTCTTGAAAATCTAAAAAGCGTCTCTTAGCTCTTGATGCAACACTAGCGATTAAGAAAATTTTTACCTCTGCATCTGGTAAAACTGTCGTCCCAATATCACGACCATCCATAATAACGTTGTTCTTCCCAGCCATTTCACGTTGTAATTCAACCATCTTTTCACGAATGGCCTTTAAAGCAGAGACTTGAGAAACATTTTCAGTGATTTCTGGCGTTCTAATTGCAATAGAAACGTCTTTCCCATTTACAAAAACTTTCTGCTCGCCTGCTTCTTGTTTAAAGGCAATCGTACTCTTGTCGATTAGGTCTAAAATTGCCTTCTCGTCTCCATAATCAACATTATTATCGTGTGCAATTAATGTACATGCTCGATACATTGCACCAGTATCGATATAAATATAGCCCAAATTATGTGCGATAATTTTAGCAACTGTACTCTTCCCCGCTGATGCAGGACCATCAATAGCTACTTGCATTAAATAATTGAGTTCCTTTCTTTTTCATTCAAAGTAAATTCTACCATAAAACAAAAAGTAGAAGTCAGTTGACTCCTACTAAATAAAATTCTTTTTAATCTAGAAATTGCGTTTTACGAATTTTTCTAAAACTGGTAACAGGGTCTTAGCTAAAATTAAAACTACTATACTGTTAATCAATCCCTTAATTAAGTTAAATGGCACAATTGCTGAAACAATGTAAGTTAGAAGTGATGAATTTAACTTAAATCCCATTAAAGAGATATACATTGGTGTTAAAACAAAGTAATTTGCTAAAGACATTACTATCGTCAAAGCAATCGTTCCGACAACTAAGCCGAGAACTTGATATCTTACCTTATCTTCATGTTTTTTACTAATGTAGTAAAAAGGCAAGATATAAGCTAAACTTGCTAGAAATGCAGCTAACTGACCAACCATCGAAATTGGATTAAATCCAGAAATGAACAGACTCAATAATGACTTAAAAAGCGCAATCATTGTTCCGCCTAATGGGCCAAAAACCAAAGTACTAAGAGCAACTAAGGAATCAGAAAAGTCCATCTTTAAGTAATCAAAACCTGGAATAATTGGTACTTCAAACTTCATAATTAAAAATGCCAATGCACCAATCATTGCCCAAGCGAGCCAATAAGCTAGTCTTACATGACTTAAACTTGTTTTTCTTTGCATGATATATTTCCTCCATAACACACAAAAGGTCTGCTGCTTCAGCAACAGACCTTATCAATCTAAATCATGTTTAGTTTTTAGCCTGTCTTCTTCCATCTAGACTTTAACTATCGGTACCTAAGGTTCAACTACATAAGTAGCTCGCGGACTCTAACCGCCGGTCGGGAATTTCGCCCTGCCCTGAAGACAACATCCTTTTATTTGCTTTTTACAAGTAAATAATAATACTTCTTAGTAAAATTGTAAATATAAATGTTCTTAATTACTTCAATTTAAGTGATTGACCAATACTAATACTATCAGCTGACTCTAAACCATTAAGTTGCTCTAAATGATGAACTGAAGTGTTATTTTCACGAGCAATTTTTGATAGAGAATCTCCTTCTTGAACTGTGTAAGAATGTGGAGCTTGATATTCGCTAGAACTGCTACCACTAGTTTGCCAATTGTTTTGGCTAGTGTGGGATGAATTTTGCGTAGATTGTTGAGTTTGATCTTGCGCAGTAGTTTGACTCGCACTATTGTCATAAGATTGACTACTACTTTGAACAACTTCACTACTTTGTGATTGTGATTGACTAGTTACTGCTGGAGTCGTATCTTGCGATTGACTTGAAGATGAATGTTCTTCCTTCTTTACGCTACTCTTTGATTTGCTCTTCTTAGAAAAACTACTCTTACTCTTTTTATGCTTATGAGGTTTAGAAGACTTAGTTTTTGAAACTTTAACACTCTTTTCAGCCAAATCAGTATTAGAGTTTGAACGCAAGCGTGATGAAACAATTGGAATTAAGGCAATCAAAATTATTGCAACAATAATTAACCCTGCCCATAACTGACTATGATGCATACCATGAGAATTTTGATCTGACTCATTAGGAGTTTTAGGAGCTTGCTTAGACTCAGGTTCTAACTCTGCATGGCGATGATGCATTGCGCTTCTAGACGTCGTTGGACGTTGAAAGTGCTTGTATGGGCCCTTTGGTTCTTTATTGTCCTGAGATTTATTTTCCTTCATTCCAAGATCCTCCAATTAAAGATTATTAGTTTTATTTTATCACAGCTTGTAAAGTGTGTGTTAATCAGCCAAGTGATTCAAACGAAATACTTCTTCGTGAGTTAATTCGCGATATTCACCTGAAGTTAATGACTTCAAAGTTAAAAAGGCATACTTTTCACGTGATAGTTTTTCTACAAAATGGTGCACCGCTTCGAACATTCTCTTAACTTGGTGGTAGTGACCTTCGTGAATGGTTAATTGAACAATTTGAGTGTTCTTCTTATCATCCGTCTTCAAAATCTTTAATTTAGCTGGTGCGCTCTTTCTGCCATCAATTCGGACCCCATGAGTAAGTGAACGAATATCTTCTGGGGACAAGATTCCCTTAATTTTTGCTACATAAACCTTTGGTACTTCATTACGTGGGTGCATCAACTTATTAGCTAATTCACCATCATTTGTCATTAATAATAAGCCGGATGTATCGTAATCAAGACGACCAACTGGATAAAGACGATATGGTACATCTTCAAAGAAGTCAACTACTGTTTTTCTACCTTTGTCGTCACTTACTGAAGAAATTACTCCACGTGGTTTATAGAATAAGTAAGTATGCAAAGCTTCCTTTTCAATTGGGACACCATTTACTTCAATTTTATCGTTAGGCTCTACTTTAGTACCAAGCTCAGTAACTCTCTTACCATTAACAGTTACTTGACCAGCTGTAATCATCTTTTCAGCCTTACGTCTTGATGCCACACCTGCTTGAGCAATCACTTTTTGTAGTCTTTCAGCCATTTTTATTCACCTTCGTCAAAATTAATTTCTTTATTATTTCCTTCATCCTGATCAAATAAGTTTACTGGATTATCATCTGCTTCAAATTCTTCAATTACAGGTAAATCAGCTAAACTTTCATAATTGAAATATTGTAAAAAATAATCAGTTGTAACATACAAATTTGGATGACCGAGAACATCTTTTTTTCCATCTACTTTAATTAATCCACGCCAAACCAAAGTCTGCAAAGCTCCTGAAGAATTAACCCCTCTTAAGTCATCGATTTCAACACGTGTAATCGGTTGACGATAAGCAATGATAGATAAAATCTCAAGAGCTGATTGACTTAAGTTCTTCGATAAATCCTTTTGGAAGAATTTAGAAATGACATCCCCGCACTTAGCGCTTGTAGTTAACTTATAGGTTTGGTTAACACAAATTAACTGTAGTCCCGAATTTTCATCACTTTTCAGTCGATCTTTAAGATGATTTGCCAGCTCTCTTAATGCAGAAGGCGAGATTTCTAATAATTGCAGCAAATTATCTACGTCTAAGCCATCATCCCCTGCTGCATAAAGTAGGGCTTCTAATTCTGCTTCTTTACTTGCCATTCGTCTCTACTTTCTCTAACTCTAGATCACCAAAATCTCTACTTTGTTTTACCAAAATTTTATGATCACGACATAATTCTAAAACTGCTAAGAATAAGCCAATTACTTGATCAAGATCTTGAAAGTTTTTAATACAATCAAAAAAACTAGTTGATCTTTTCTTATGTAACTTATTTTTCAAAAAGCTCGTCATTTCTTCAATTGAAGTTTCATGAACTTCGATTTTTCCAACTTGAGGTTTTCTTAATTTAAATCGCTCTAAAACAACCTTAAAAGTATTTGCAAGCTCATCACTTGTAATTTCACCTAAAGGCAATGGTTCTATTTCCTTTTTAGGTGAAACCGAGGGATCTTTTGTCACTGTAATTGGCATTTCTTCATCTCGCTTTTTAAAATAATCTGCGATTCTTTGAAAGACTGAATATTGCACCAACTGTTCAACCAGCTCAGTACGTGGGTCTTCTTGATACTGATCTTCTTCAAGAAAATCATTTTTAGGTAACAAATATTGCGATTTAATTCTTAAAAGAGTTGATGCCATCACAAAATACTCCCCAGCAATCTGTAAATCTAAAGTCTGCCAGCGAGCTAAGTTAGCTAAATATTGTCCCGTAATTTTTGCAATCGGAATATCATAGATATCTATCTTCTGCGACCTAATTAAGTGCAAAAGTAAATCTAAGGGTCCGGTAAAATTAGGAAGATCTAAAGTCAATTCATCAGCATTATTCATCAGTTTTATTTTCCTTTAAATAATTTAATAAAAAGGCCCAGTCAGGTAAAGCCGTAATCATCTTATCAGGATAGAGGTGCTTTAAATCATTCATTACTCGCTGTTCGGTCTCTTGATCACGCATTGTTGGATCAAGAGATAAATAGCGAATAATGATAAAATCTTTTTCTTCCTGAATACCGATAATTCCTCTAGCATTGCCCTTTTGTTGATAAATAAGAACCTCAAATTGGTTAGAATCGCTAGTATATAGCTTCATTTCTTCCTGTAAATTCTTAATATTTTTAAAATCTGAAAGATACGACAAGTATCCCATCACAGTTTTTTCGTAATCTTTTTTATATTTGCTGATCATAATAGTTAGGCACGTGGATGTGCTTGATTATAAACCTCCAAAATATGTTTCTGTGTCAGATTAGTGTAAATCTGTGTAGTCGTAATATCACTATGCCCCAAAATTTCTTGAACTACTCTTAAATCTGCCCCATTTTCAAGCAGATGTGTCGCAAAAGTATGCCTAAGAGTATGCGGCGTTACATTCTTAGTTATTCCAACAAGCTGACAATATTTTTTTATCTTTTGCCAAACAGCCTGTCTAGTCAATTGATGACCGTGATTATTCAAAAATATTACATCAGTAAATTGACCGCTCTTCAGGACTTGAGCTTCTCTAACGTCTTTTTGATATTTCTCTAACCATGATAAAGCAACTTCGGTAATTGGTACAAGTCGTTCTTTTGATCCTTTACCAAGAACTCGAATAATTTTCAAATCATTATGAATATCGCCAGTTCGTAAATTAATTAATTCACTAACACGCATGCCTGTAGCATAAAGAACTTCAAGCATTGCTCGATCTCTAATTCCCAATCGAGTATTCGTATCAGGAGCAGTCAACAATTTGTCAACTTCGTCTTGGCTGAGTGCTGTTGGCAATCGGCGTTCACTTTTTGGTGAATCAATCTTAACTAATGGATCACGCTCAATTATATCTTGCCTTAAAAGCCATTGATAAAATTTACGCAAACTAGAAATCATACGACTAATTGAGGTAGTTGCTTTCCCCTTATCTTTTTGAGTAGCGAGAAAAGCATCAACAACTAGATAATCTACTTCCCAACTTGTTTCATTTTGATCTTGTAAGTAACTTAGATATTCTTCCAAATCCGTTCGGTAAGAAACAATAGTATTTGGACTTAAACCACGTTCTACCTGACCGAATCTTAAATAATCCTCTAAATTATCCTTCATTATCTGCGTCTGAGTCATCTTTTTCTACCAAGCTAATTGTTCCTGCATCTTTATCTTCAGTAATTAACCCATTCTTTAGTAAGTGTCCCAGTGCACGTTTGAAAGCTGACTTTGAAATGCCAAAGTGATTCTTAATTTCTTGAGCATCACTCTTATCGTAAAAAGGTAAAGTCTTAGTAGCTTCACGACGTAAACTTACTAAAATCATTTGAGCATCATCATCAATTTCTTCAAATCCACGAGGAAGAACACTCAAATTCAATCTACCATACTGACTAACACCAATTACACGTGCCTTGATCTTTTGTCCAACACGTAATGGACGGAACATTTCAGATTTGTGGACAAAGGCTAAGTAGTATTGATCAGTAATTACAAAAGAACCAACTTCATAATTTCGATAGACCGTTCCTGACATATTTTTATTTTCTAAGTGTGCTGGAAAATTAGCTGCTAATTGTTCAAAAACATCTTCTTCAGCCATCTTAGCCCAAATACGTTCTTTTTCATCTGTTTCAAGGCGAACCAAGAGCCTGTCATCCTTTTTAGGCCATTGATCTTTTTCAAGTGGTAAATCATCTAAAGATACAACAACATCTTTATCATTTAAACCAATATCTAAGAAAACACCTAGGTCACGGCGCACTTCTGTTACAGTTGCCCAACCGTATTGGTCTTTTTGAGCAAATGGATAAAATTGCGTCATTTCTTTCTTTTTATCTTTATTTTCATAGATAAAGCCCTGGACTTCATCACCTAGGTGGATTGGTTCATCTTGTGTAATTTCTATTTTCTTTAATTCAAAAGTTACCCCTTCAACCTGCACATAAAAAGCAGATTCATTTTCATCAGTAACTTTTCCTTTTCTTATTTCACCTAACATAATAGCGCCTCAATCCTTTTATTTTGTCTATCATCTTATAGTATAAGGAAAAAAAGACAAAAATAAAATAGCCAGCTTTCGCTGACTATTTTAATAAGCTATTTAATTCAGATTAAAGGTTAGTTGCTTCGCCTTGGTAAACAGCACCGCGACGAGCATCAACAGTAATCTTAGAACCATCCTTGATCTTTTCTACTGCATCAGTAGCACCAACGATAACTGGGATACCAAGTGAAAGACCAACAACAGCTGCGTGACTAGTTAAACCAGAAGCTTCAACTACCATACCTGAAGCCTTCTTGATTGCTGGTAAGTAATCCTTATCAGTAGTCTTAGCAACTAAGATGTCACCATCTTGAACTTTGCTGTTAGCTTCTTCAGCAGAAGTTGCAACTACAGCTTTACCAATAACTGATTGTTCACCAACACCTAAACCTTTAACAAGTTGGGTACCGATTAATTGTAACTTCATCAAGTTAGTAGTACCAGTTTCGCCCAATGGAACACCAGCAACGATAATTACTAAGTCACCGTCTTTTGCAAGACCAGTTTCTTTAGCAAGTTCAGCTGCCTTTTCAAACATTTCTTCAGTAGACTTAGGCTTTTCAGTCAACATTGGCTTTACACCCCAAACAACACCTAATGAGTGTTGAATCTTGTCGTTGAAAGTCATAGCAATAATGTCTGCGTTTGGACGGTACTTAGAAATCATACGTGCAGTGTAACCAGATTCAGTTGCAGCAATAATAGTCTTAACGCCCAATTCTTCAGCAGTTCTAACAACTGATTCACCAATAGCTTCAGTAACGTTTGAGCCCTTGTATTCTTCGAATCTTTGAAGAGCTAACTTGTTACGCTTAGCAAGTTGCTTTTCAGTACGCATATCGATTTCAGCCATAGCCTTAACAGCCTTAACTGGATAAAGACCATTTGCTGATTCACCTGAAAGCATAGTTGCATCAGTACCATCAAGAACAGCGTTTGCAACGTCAGTAACTTCGGCACGAGTTGGACGTGGGTTTTCTTGCATTGAGTCAAGCATTTGAGTAGCAGTAATAACTGGCTTACCCAATGCGTTACATCTTCTGATTAATTCTTTTTGTACAAATGGAACATTGATAAATGGAATTTCAACACCCATGTCACCACGAGCAACCATTAAACCATCAGAAACCTTTAAGATTTCGTCGATGTTATCAATACCTTCTTGTGATTCAATCTTAGGGAAGATCTTTACGTATTCACAGTGTGCTTCTTCAAGCAATTGACGAATGTCAAGAACATCTTGTGCTTTACGAACAAATGAAGCAAAGATGAAGTTGATACCTTCCTTTAAACCGAACTTAATATCGTTAGTATCTTTTTCAGTGATACCTGGGAGGCGGATTTCAACACCAGGAGCGTTAACACCCTTCTTAGAACCAATTAAACCAGTGTTTTGAGCTTCACAAACTAATTCTCTCTTAGCGTCATCTTTTTCCTTAATCAAAAGGTCAACTAAACCATCATCGATTAATACGTGACCACCAACGTGAGTATCGTCGTAAAGACCATCGTAGGTAACGTGGATCATGTCCTTGTTACCCTTCTTAGTGTCGTCCATAGAAATACGGATAGTGTCACCAGTGTTAATAGTGAACTTGCCGCCTTCTTGTTCAGTAGTTCTAATTTCGGCACCCTTAGTATCAAGAGCAATGCCAAGAAGTTTACCAGTCTTCTTTTCAACCTCACGAACCATGTTCATACGTTCACGGTGTTCTTCGTGGTCACCGTGTGAGAAGTTGAAACGGAATACGTTTGCACCTGCTTCAGCTAATTTAGTAATAGTCTCAACATCGTTTGAGGCTGGCCCTAAAGTACTAACAATTTTAGTTTTCTTCATCTTGAAAAAATCTCCTATAATACAAAATCAAAAACTACTTGGCTAAGTCTTTGTTTAATGAGTATAACGCATAATTACCGTGGTGTTTTGCATCAAACAAATCAAGAATATCATGGTGGGTAAGCTTGTTATCTTCCATACCAACAGCTAAGCCGCCTTTGCCTTCAAGTAATAACTTAACAGCATAAGCACCCATTTCACTTGCTAACACACGATCACGCATTGTTGGGCTTCCGCCACGTTGCATATGACCCAATACGTTAGCACGAGCATCAAAGTCGCCATACTTAAGAAGTTCATCCTTAAATTTATCAGCGTCCATAACACCTTCAGCTAGAACAACAATTCCATGCTTCTTACCATTAGCAAATCCTTGCTTCAAGTTTTCAGCAATTTCTTTAATGTCATAAGGTTCTTCTGGAATAACAATTGCATCTGCACCGGTAGCAACACCAACATGCATTGCGATATCTCCACAATCACGACCCATAACATTTACAACAAATACACGTTGGTGACTTGTTGCAGTGTCACGAATCTTATCAATGGCTTCCATTGCAGTATTACATGCAGTATCAAAACCAATTGTAAAATCAGTGTAAGGAATATCGTTGTCAATTGAACCAGGAAGACCAATGGCATTATATCCATGTCTTGTAAGCTTCAATGCACCATGGTAAGAACCGTCACCACCAATGACAACTAAAGCATCGATTCCATGCTTCTTTAATTGTTCGATTCCCTTAAGTTGAACTTCTTCTTCCTTAAATTCTGGGAAACGAGCTGAATAAAGAAAGGTACCGCCGCGGCTAATCTTGTCCGCAACTGTTTCAGAAGTCATTTGGAAAATATCACCAGCAACTAAGCCAGCATATCCATAACGAATTCCACAAACTTCGATACCGTTTGCCAAAGCTGTACGAGTAACAGCTCTAATGGCAGCGTTCATACCAGGGGCATCTCCACCACTAGTTAAAATACCAATCCGTTTCATGAATTCACCTCTACGATTTTCTGTGTTTTACTCACATCGGTTTTATCGTACCATTTTTTTTACTCAATGTCTTCAAAAAAAAGCTTATTTTTTTCACTAATCATCCCTATCAAATAAATGATTTCGCTTTCAATACTGCTAAGTTCAATTTTTACAATTTCAAGAAAATTTAGCTAATTTTTAAAATTAACCTGACGAGCATTAGAAAGCAAAAATTGAATCTTATTAGGGTTAAATCTATCACTTTGAGTTCTCACTTGCAGAAGATATATTTCGCCTATCTTCAGATTTTCTTCCACTTTTTCCCAGACTTGAGGAAAAATAGTAAAATCTTTTTCACTGCTGCTATCGCTAAATATAGCAAAAGCCATGTTATCACCCTTTTTGGTGGTGATTTGCTTAACTTTCATTAGTTTTCCAACAGCAATTCCTTGCTCATTGCTTTCAAAAGTTTGTAGTCTTTTTGCATTGTATTTTCTGGCATACTTTTGAACAGCCATAATTGGGTTAATACCTGTACTAAAGCCCATTGCTTCAACTTCCATTGCCGACTTTTCAGCAGTAGTAGGTTGCTTTTGCTCTGCAACTTTTGGCTCAAGCGTCTCAAATAGAGATAAATTAGATCCTGCCATTTTTACGCTTTCAACTAAATCCTTATTAATTGTCAAAAGTTCATTTCTGTTAGGAGATAGACGATCAAAAGCCCCTGCCTTAATTAAATTCCCAATGGCGTCTGCACTCAATAATTTATTATCAATTTTCCATAAAAAATCAGTCATTGACTTAATCGGACGTTTAATTGCTAAAATTTGTTTTAATAAATCGCTCCTTAGCCCTCGAACTGCTCTTAAACCAACTAAAATTTTCCCATTTGCTAGAGAAAAATCAGCCTTACTGTTCTCAATATCTGGCGGCAATATTTTAATACCCGCTTCTTGCGCCTGCATTAAATACTCTGCAATCTTATGACGATTTCCAAGATTACTATTTAACAAAGCAAGATAAAAAGCTCCTGGATAATGTACTTTAAAGTAAGCGAGCCAAAAAGCAATTTTGCTATAAGCTACAGCATGAGACCTATTAAAACCATAATTAGCAAATTCAGCAATATAGTTATAGACTTGTTCTGCTGTTTCTTTCCTTCGGCCTAACTTAATGGCACCTTGAATAAACTTATTACGTTCCTTTTGAATTACATCTGCATTCTTTTTAGACATTGCTCGTCTTAAAAGATCAGCTTCTCCTAAAGAAAATCCGGCTAGAATCTGAGCAGTTTGCATAACCTGTTCCTGATAAACCAAAATTCCATACGTTGGACCTAGAATCTTTTTCAAACTAGGATCAGGATATTGAACTCTTTCTTTCCCATGTTTTCTGTTAATAAAGTGATCAATATTATTCATTGGGCCCGGACGATATAAAGCATTTACAGCCACAATATCTTCAAAACTATCTGGATGTAGTTGTTCTAAAACGTGCTTGATACCATCGGACTCAAATTGAAAGACAGCATCTGTTTCTCCGCGTTGAAACAAAGCTAGCGTTTCTTGATCGTCTAATGGAATTTGGTTAGGATCAATTTCAATTCCATCAGCTTTCAAAGCCGCTATGATACTTCCTAAAATAGTTAAATTTCTTAGGCCTAGAAAATCGATCTTCAATAAACCCAAAGATTCAACATTTAACTTAGTCTGTTGAGTTACAGGAATTCCTAGAGGTCCAGCCTGCAATCCTACAATTTCTGCTAATGAATCATCAGTAATTACAAGTCCTGCAGCATGAATTGAATAATGTCTTGGTAAATTTTCTAAATGCTTTGCAGTCGCAAATAAGATCTTGCTAAGAACATTTGTATTAACTAAAAGCTGCAATTCCTTTGATTGTCGATAAGCCTCATCCAAAGTGATCTTACCTTTAGAACGTGGTATTGCATCTAGCCAGCGATATGTTTCAACTTTGTTTAATCCAAAAACGCGACATACATCTTTTAAAACCTGCTTTGCAGCTAAAGTACCAAAAGTTAAAATTTGCGCTGCATGGTTCATGCCATACTTTTCAAACATATACTTGATTACTTCATCCCGTCGATTGTCAGGAATATCCAAATCAATATCAGGCATTTGCTGACGAGCCGGATTTAAGAAACGTTCAAAAAGCAAATTATATTCAATCGGATCAACTTCTGTAATTTTAAGAGCATAGGACACAAGCGAGCCCGCTGCTGATCCACGTCCAGGACCAGTTGTAATATGGACACTATGAGCAAAATTCATTACATCCCATACAATGAGGAAATAATCATCAAAGCCCATTTCATTAATTACTTTTAGCTCATAGTCTAGTCTTTCCTGATATTTTGCTGGAATTTGATTATTGAATCGTTTAGCAAGACCATCCTGCGCTAAAAAATGTAAATATTCTTTTGAAGTAGGAAAATTATTTTGCTTAAACTTCGGTAATTGCGGATCTTGGAAAGTAATTTTAGCATTACAAATTTCTCCAATTTTTTCCGCATTCTTTAAGGCATCTTCAACGTCAAATTTGCGATAATTAACTTGCAGTTCTTCGCTAGTTTTTAAATAATGTGACCCAGCTTGTTTTGCTAACTGTTCAACATTTTCTAAATGAACATTGCTTTTAATTGCCTGCAAAGTTCGTCTTAAAAATTGCTCATTACGATTAAGATACTCGCCATCTTCTACAGCAGTTAGCGACAAGTTAAATTGTGTTGCTAAGGATCGAATATAGCTTATATATTCACCCTGTTCTTGGGCCGCATAAACACCTAAATATAGTGAAGAAGAAGTTGGTAAGTAATCAAGTAATTTTCGAACTATATTTGCTCCCATCTTCGGATTATTAGTCTGAATCATCTTCAATTCGCTATGTAAATTACTTGGAGTAATTAATACTAGATGTCCAAGATATTTTTTTAACTCTTCTAGTGTTAAGACATTTTCTTTTTCACCATTTTCAGTTAACAAATTGACCGCGCTAGATAAACGTAAAATATTTTTATATCCTTGATCATCTTTTGCAATTACAATCAAATCATACTTATTGGCTTCATCAATTAAGCCATTAATCCTAAGCTGCATTCCTAATAAGGGTTTAATCCCAACCTCTTTAGCAGCTTTATAGAAATTTACTAAGCCATAAGTAATATTAATATCGGTTAAGGCAAGTGCAGAATAACCTTTTTTCTTAGCATTTTCAGCTAAATTTTTAACTTTAGTTGGACTTTCAAGTAAAGTAAAGCTGCTAAGATTTTGCAAACTAACTGCTCCCATAAGCTCACCCTTTCTAATAGTTTAAGTATAGCAAATTCTATTAACTTCGCTTGCGAAAACCTCTTATTTTTGCTAAGATACCTAGCGAAAGAAGGAGAGATTATGCGCTACATTATTACAATGATTTGGTCATGCATTTTTTGCGAAATTATCGGTTTTATTGCTGCCTCTTTAACTCAGATGCAATTTAATCCAATGCAATCTTTGATTATTGGCGCAGTCTTTGGCTTGCTATTCGCAATTATTATTCCCGCCATTACTGCTAAAAGCTACAAAGATAAAAGTAAGTATAACAAACTATAATTTAACTAAATTTGAATATTATAAAAAGCTGTTTCTTAAGTGAAACAGCTTTTTTGTCATATTAGTAAAATTTATAATTTTTATTTGTATCTACTTTGATATCTCCATGGGTCAAATATTCGCTAAACATTTGAACATAATCTTGATCAAAAATCTTTTCAATCTTGTCCATACTATAAGCTGGATAGAATCCTCCACCTAAGGCGCGATAATTGTTTACAGCCAATTTATAAACTTTATCATCTTCAAGATCTTTACCATTCAAAGTCATCTTGGTTAATCTTTGTCCCACTGGTTTAGAAAGATCGGCTTCATATTTAACAGGATAGAAAAGATCAAAATGATATAGCATTGGCTTAGGCGTAATCCAACGATCGATAAATTTAATTTTACCATCCTCGTCCTTTTCTAAAAATCCAGCTGAATATTCAATAATCTCTTTTAACTCTTTTCCAGTTAAGTTAACAATGCAAAGTTGGTTAGCATATGGATAGTTAAGCAAAACTTCTCTCATTGTAACGTTCTTTGAAAATCCATGAGCCGATTCGGACATAATTGCTGTAGCTGAAATATCTGCTCCAGTAAACCAAAGTTGCATTTGTTGAATAAGATTAATAAACGGTGCTCCTTCAATTCTGCCCTTAATTGTATCCTCAATTGGAGCAGGTTCAGATAAATGAGCGATCGGTTGATCTAACCATTTTTGAGTTTCTTCATCAAGACTCTTTACAATCTTTTCAATTGCAGGATCTGGAGTGTAATCTTTACTATCAATGAGTTCAGTAGTCATATCATTAATTTTAACTTTGCCATTCTCATCTTTATCAAAGTCAATTACTACCTTACCTACTGCTTCTCCGCGATAACCTGGTTGAACAATTGCAGTATTACGCGTAACTAAATTTAAGCGACGGTGTTGATGCCCAGTTAAAAAGACATCAATCTCTGGAATCTGGGTTAAAATCTTATATCCTTCATTCTCACCTGTATGAGGCTCAGTTTCTTCTCCAGTTAATGGATCACTTTCAAACCCACCATGATACATAGCACAAAGAATATCTACTTGAGGACGTAATTTCTTAGCTAATTTAGAAAGCACATCATAACCTGAAACAAATTTTAATCCCTTAATATGCTCCTCTGATTCCCAATGAGAAATATATTGAGTAGTAATACCCATAATACCAATCTTTAAGCCGGCTTTTTCTATAATTGAATATTCCTTACCAAAGAAAGGTACATTAGTTTCAGCATCTAAAACATTGTCATTAATAAATGGGGCCTTATTATTATCAACATAGTAAGATAAATAATCTAAACCATAATTAAAATCATGATTACCTAAAGCACGTGCATCATAACCAACTTCGTTATATGCTTCAGTAAACTTACGCAATCCTTCTTTTTCAGGGAGCTTTTGCGTATAGCTAGCTAACGGAGAGCCTTGTAAACAATCACCACTATCTGTTACCAAAACATTATCAGCACCATATTTTTCTTTTTCGCTCTTAACCACACTACTTACTCGGCTAAGAGAAATTGGAGCATCGTAATTATCTTTATCTTGATAATCAGTCGGCATTAAAAATCCATGCGTATCACTTGAGTGTAATATAACTAGTTTCATTAATACTTATTCCTTTAATCAAAAATTATATAAAAAAAGACACCCCACGGTGTCTTTAATTAATCGTTATTTTGTTGCTTGTTTTCGTTAGCAACTTGACGGCCTTTGTAAAAGCCCTTTGGTGAAACGCGGTGGCTTAAACGGTATTCACCAGTAGTTGCATCATAATGCATTGCTGGTGTGGTTAATTTAATATGACCACGACGTGAACGTTTCTTTTGCTTAGAAGTTTTTCTTGCAGGAACTGCCATTAGTTAGATCTCCTTTTTTATAGAATTGAGACTTGCGAACCTTTAAATAAACAAATTCACTAAATACTCACGTATTTCAATGATACAATCTAAGAGCTGATAAATCAAGTCCAATCTTATTTTGTAGCTTCAGAATTGTTAACTTTTTTTAATTCAGCTATTTGCTTATCTCTTGATTCAATTTCACTCCGATACTTATTATCTAATTCTTTCTTCTGTTTTGCTAGTGCTTTTTTAACATCTGGAGAAAATTTCTCTCCTCTTCCTAATAAAAGTGAAACTAAAGCACCCAGTAATAACATAATCACTAAAACGATAATTAGGGGCATTTTAGGCTGGAAAAAACCAAAATTAATTGCTACAAGCTCAGTATTTAAGCATGCAAAGATTACAAGTACTAAAACAATTATTAATCCAATTACTAAATTTCGTTGTTTATTCACTGTTCATACCTACTTTCTGCTAGCAAATTTTAAACTTGCCCAGTCACCAATAGTTGGGAATATTTGATAAAACTTAGCCAAAGTAGCTAGACTAAGTGGTAAATTGAGTTCACGACGTTTAGAGCCAAAGAAGTGTACTACCTGCCAAGCTACATCATCTGGATCAAGCATAAAGCGTTGAACATTGTTAACATAAGAACCAGTCTCATCAGCAATATTAAAGAAATTTGTGTAAACTGGACCAGGATTTACTGTCATAACCTTAACGCCAAACGGCTTTAATTCTAGACGTAAAACATTTGAAAATTGAATAATTGCTGCCTTAGTAGCACTGTAAGCTGCCGTCTTAGTAGTTGGAACAATACCAGCAATTGAGCCAAAATTAACAATTTGTCCCTCTTTTTGATCAATCATTACTCGCGCTATTAGCCGAGTAAAGTACATTAGTCCCAAGACATTAGTTTGGAACATTTCAGTTACAACTTGAGGTGAAGTTTCTAAAAACTCTTTAAATACTCCAAAACCTGCAGCATTAACTAGATAATCAATATGATCTACATGACTAACAATTTCATTAAAGGCGCGATCAATTTGATCAGCTTTGCTCATATCAGTCGGAAAAACAAATGCATCATTTCCTGACAATTGACGTGCTTCATTCGCAATTTCTTCTAGCTTGTCTTGATGACGGGCCATCAAAATAACAGTTGCACCTCGGCTTGCACTCTCCAAAACGATTGAACGTCCAATACCGCTTGAAGCACCAGTAACTATTACTACCTTATCCCTTAATGAATTACTCATCTTATTATCCCCTCAACGTAATTTCAAAACTATCTAAATCATTCGCTAATTTAGTATGCTTAAATATTTTTTTTGCTTCGTGCTCTAGTTGTCTCCCGGCTTTTCCAGTATAGCGAGCAGAAATATGTGTTAAATAAAGCTGACCTACATTGTGATCACGAGCCACACGAGCTGCATCAACGCAAGTAGAATGGAAATAGCGATGGGCCATCTTTTCTTCCTCGCCACTAAATGTCGCTTCATGTACTAAAACATCTGCATTTTCTACTAATTCTCCAATATTTTTCGTTGGGCGCGTGTCATAAATAATTGTAACAATTCGACCTGGACGTTCCTTACCCAAAAAATCGTGTCCATCTAATTTTTGACCATTGCTTAATGTAATTATCTTACCAGCTTTTAATTGACCTAAAAGTGGACCATTTGGCACGTTATATTCTGCTACCTTATCCATCAATAGTTCACCAGGACGTGGCTTTTCAACTACACGAAAGCCAAAACTAGGTACACGGTGGTCAAGACGAGCAGTATAAACTGCAAAAATATCATTTTCAAAAATTAGACCATCTTCTTTTAAAACTACATATTTAATTGGGTAAGAAACATGAGTTTTTGAAACTCTTAAAGAAGTCTGAACAAATTGCTCAATACCTGCAGGTCCATAGATTGTTAATGGTCCCCCATCTCCTTGAAAAGATCGAGATGAAAGAAAACCAGGTAACCCAAAAATATGGTCACCATGAGTATGTGAAATGAAAATTCGTGTTACTTTTCTAGGCCTAATATTAGTATCTAAAATTTGATGTTGCGTTGCTTCTCCTACATCAAAAAGCCATATTTCATTTAATTCATCTAATAATTTAAGTGCAGTACAAGAAACATTTCTGCTTTTTGAAGGCTGTCCTGCACTTGTTCCTAAAAATTGTATTTCCATGAAAACCCTATTTCTAATATTTTCCCTTAGTAACTAATTCTTTAGTTACATAGGCACTATAAAACTTAGATCCCTCCGTAGTTGGGTGTGTATGATCATCGTAGAACCAATCGGGATGACTAGCAGCAACTTCATGCCATTTTATAATCGTTAAATTTGGATATTTTTTCGTTGCCGCATTTAGCTCATTATTGACTTGATCTTGCCAATCACGTGTCGGAACATGAACATTAATCCAGAAAACGTGTCGTTTCGGCCCAATAATTTTCATTAATTGATCAAGCTCCTTAGGAGTAAAGGCTCCATTTGTCCCTAATCCAATCAAAACATTATCATTTAAGGCACCCTTCTTTTTATACTGTTCAAATAATGGAATAGTATTACCCAATTGCCGTGATACAGCAGCGTCCACAATTAAATGCGGCATTAGCTTTTGCATATTCTGACTTGACCCAGCCATTACCGAATCTCCAATAGCAGTCACTTGAATCTTTTGCGCTAATTGTAGGTCTACTTGAGAAATTCCATATTTTTCGAAATCCTTATTTACTGGCTTAGTGGCTGCCAATTGTTTAGCTTGCTTTAATAGTGCCGATTTTGAAGTTGGAGCAGCTTTCTTCCTAGATTGAGCTTCTTTGATTAATTTCTTATTCTTCTTTAACTGCCGATTTCGATTAGATTTAATTTGTGTTGCTAATTCCGAGTGATTTGGATTTTCCGCTTTTACAGTAGGAGCTTTTATGATACCAAAACTACCCAAAATAAAAACAATAATACCCGTAGCCAATAAGGCCTTAGCTTGATAATGTTTAGCCTTAAAATTCAAAGCCTTAGTTAAAAATTGATGCACCTTTTCCCAGTCAATTCGACCAAATGGCTTTTCAATAAAACGATAACTTAGCTCAGCAATAATTAAAATCAAAATCACTTCAATAGTATGATAAAGCACTACATGGTCAGCAATGTCCTTAACTTTATCTTCAAAGAAAATCATTATTGGAAACTGATACAAGTAAATTCCGTATGAACGTGAACCAATCCAATTAAAAACTGGGTTAGTTAACCACCTATTCCAGCTACTGCCAGGGTGAGCAATTACTCCAACTAAAATCATCGTAACAAAAGAGAATAAGAACATTCCACCACGATAAGCAAAAGCTTTTTGTGGATTAAAGATAGGATTAGTTACCATCAACAAGATACCAATCAATGCTACCCCACCAATAATATTTAATAAACGTCTATCTCCCTTATCAAGATGTTCGTTTAACTTCCAAGTTGGCCAAAATACAGCTAGCATTGCACCCAAGCCTAAGGAGAAAAATCTAGTATCTGTTCCATAATAGATTCTACTTGTATCAACACCGGGTTTAAATAAAATAGCCATTTCTAAAGCAGAAATTAGTGTCAAAGCAGTAATTGTCCAAAAAATGATTTTTTTCTTTTTAGCATATCTAACTAAAAGGAAAATTACCAACGGCCACACAATATAGAATTGTCCTTCAATTGACATTGTCCATAAATGAATAAATGGCGATTCATTTGAAGCAAAACGTTCAAAATAGCTCTGTCCATTTTTTATCTGCCAAAAATTATAAACATTCAACAGATTAGTAATCACTATCTGATTTAATTTTGCTAAAAGATTTTGCTGGAAAAGCAGAATATATGCACTACATCCCCATAAAAGTGCAATCATTTGAGGATATAACTTTTTGATCCTCCTCAAATAGAAAGACTTAAAGTCATACTTTCCCCGCTCTTCATAGGCATGAAACATATGATCTGTAACTAAGTATCCAGATAGCACTAAAAATATTGGTACACCTAAATATCCACCCATAAAACTATTTGGATTAAGGTGATACAAAATAACTCCAATAACGGCTAAAGCACGTAAGCCCGCATACCCTGTAATAAAGCGGTTCTTTCTTTTCAAAAGTCTTACTCCCTACTTCTTCAACTTTTATTAATCAACAAATTCAAAAGTAAAGTCAGCTATTGTAATATCGTCACCATTTACTGCGCCATTTTCTCTTAAGGCTTCGTCTACACCCAAACGCTTTAATTTACGAGCAAGAAGCATTATACCGTCGGTGTGATCAAGGTTAGTTCTTTGAACAAGACGCTCTAACTTATTGCCCGTAACAATAAAGCTATGCTCTCCTGTTCGTTCAACTTTAAATCCTTCATCTTCAGACTTTTTGTAAATATATTCTTTTTCGGCAACTTTGATTTCTGCTGGTTTTTCAGCTTCTTCTTTAGCAACTTCTTCAACAAGATCTGCGGTCTTACCCATTAGTTCACTAACACCTTTATGGGTAACACTAGAAATAGGATAGACAGTTTTATCTCCTAGTTTCTTCTTAAATTCCGCAAATTTTTCTTCACTACCAGGAATATCCATTTGTGTTGCTACAATAATTTCTTTCTTGGTAGTTAAATCCTTAGTGTAGCCTGCTAATTCCTTACGAATTGTCTCATAGTCTTCGTAAGCATCACGGCCATTGTTTGGATCCATTGAAACTAAGTGCAGAATTACTTTTGTACGTTCAACATGACGCAAGAATTGAATTCCAAGTCCAACACCTTTTGAAGCACCTTCAATTAATCCTGGCAAGTCAGCCATTGAAAAATCACGACCATCTGGAAGAACAACCATTCCTAAGTTAGGAGTTAAGGTTGTAAATTCATAAGCAGCAATCTTTGGCTTAGCCTTAGTTACAACAGATAACAAGGTTGACTTACCAACAGATGGGAAACCTACTAGCCCGACATCAGCTAAGACCTTTAATTCTAAGCGTAAAGTACGAAATTCCCCTGGTTCACCATTTTCGGCAATTTCTGGAGCAGTTCTTGTTGGAGTGGCAAAGTGGATATTACCTCTACCACCTTTTCCGCCGTGAGCCACTACCAATTCTTGACCATTTTCGACTAAATCGCCCAAAAGCTCGCCAGTATTAAAATCATAGACACTTGTTCCCATTGGAACCTTTAATCTTACATCTTTAGCTCCGCGGCCATATTGTGATTTAATACGACCATTTTCACCGTTATCTGCCTTAAACTTACGTCTAAAGCGGAAATCCATTAAGGTTCTTAGGCCGGAGTCAGCAACTAAAATAATACTGCCTCCGCGGCCTCCGTCTCCACCGGCTGGTCCACCAAGTGGAACATATTTTTCATGTCGAAAAGCAACGGCACCGTCGCCGCCCTTTCCTGCTTGTACATCTATTTTTGTTTGGTCGACAAACATTGTGTGCCTCCTTTATATATCAATTTATAATTAAAAATTTCCTTAAAGTTTCTTAACTATAATACCATATCAAGCCTCATTAAATCAGGTCTTTTATTGGTTAATTTATAAACTCAATTTTACAGTTTGTGCTTGCGGAAGAGTTAGACCAGCTTCTCTTAATTCATCCACTGATGCTTCTTTAATTTTCTTTAAAGAACCAAACTTTCTTAGGAGCTTATTTCTAGATTTAGGCCCAATACCCTTAATTTCATCTAATTTACTTGAAAGAGCATTTTTGGCATGAGTTCTTCTATGAAAAGTAATTGCAAAGCGGTGAACTTCATCCTGAATTCTGGTCATTAAGTAAAATCCCTCAGATTTTGGATCTAAAGGAATTAGCTTTAATTCTTCTCCCTTCGTAGGATCACCAAAAATCAAGTGATTAGTTCGGTGATGATCATCCTTTACCATTCCGGCGACAGGAATATTTACATTCAATTCATTTCTTAACACATCCAAACAAGCTTCAACTTGAATCTGACCACCATCCATTAAAATAAGATCTGGCATTTTTTTATGTTCTTTTAAAAGTCGACTGTATCGTCTTCTAACTACTTCACGGGTGTTTCCTACTTCATCAGCCGCATTTTGATGTTCAACCTCACCCTTTAATTTGTATTTACGATATTCATGTTTATCAGCTTCACCATCAGTAAATACTACCAAAGCAGAAACAGGGTCAGCTCCCTGAATATGAGAGTGGTCAAAACTTTCAATTCTATGTCCATACGGCAGCCCTAAAGCGTCAAAAATTTCTTTTTGTGCTCCCTTAGTTTTACGATTACCTAGTTCTAAGAGGCGGAATTTTTCATCTAGTTTCAACTTAGCATTGTCATGAGCCATTTCCAACAAGGCTTTCTTTTGACCACGTTGTGGTGTTCTTACGGGTACCTTTAGCACCTCAGATAAAGATTCATTATCAATTCCAGCCGGTACTAAAACTTCTTTTGGTAAAACACGATTACGCTGTCCATAAAATTGAGCAATGAAGGAAACGAAAGCATCTTGTGGATCATTAGTATCAGTTAAAGGAAATAGTCTTGTTTCACGACGTAATAACTTAGCCTGTCTTAAAAAGAAAATTTGGATTGAAATCCAAGACTTATCAACGTAAAAATTAAAGATATCCCGTTGAGTATGATCATTAGAAATAATCTTTTGTTTCTCAACAGTTTGTTCGATATATTTCAATTGATCCCTAATTTCAGCAGCACGTTCAAATTCTAGATCCATTGAAGCTTGTGTCATTTTTTCTGTCAAATCTTGCTTAACCTGGGCGATGTCTCCATTTAAAAATCGCTTTATCTTTCTAATCTGAGCATCATAAGTACTCTTTGGCACCTCCTTAAAGCAAGCTCCCAAACATTGTCCCATGTGATAGTAAAGACAGGGACGTCCTTGATGACCGGTACATCTTCTTAGAGGCCAGACTTTTTGAATAAATTTCAAAGTTGCTTGCGCTGCATAAACATTTGGATAAGGTCCAAAATAGTAACCGTGATCTTTATGAACAATTGATGTCAAACGTGTTTGCGGATCACGTTCATTAGTGATTTCAATGTAAGGATAGCCTGTGCCTTGCTTTAACTGGACATTATAGTAAGGCTGATATTTTTTGATTAGTGTAATTTCTAACAAAAAAGATTCCTTATCGGATGAGACAGTAATTATATCAAAATCACGTATTTCACGTACAAGTTCAGCACGTCTCCCCACCTGTTTACTTTTAAAATAGGAACGAACGCGGTTCTTTAAGTTTTTAGACTTTCCCACATAAATCACATTACCATTAACATCTTTCATTAAGTAGCAACCTGGCTTATCGGGCAAAAGTTTTAATTTATTTTCAATATGTTCCGTTGCCATAAATTATTTTTCCTTCCTATTAAAATTCCCATAGTATTTTATCACGTTCCTTCTTAAAACCAAGTAAGATGACTTTTTTGTTTACTCAATCCTTCATTTTCTTATAGAATAGTAAATAGCCAAAAAGAAAGGTCGCAAATAATGAAAAATATTTATTTTAATCATGATGGAAACATCGATGATTTAGTTTCACTTCTTTTACTCTTGCAAGCGCCTGATATTAAACTCATTGGAATTAGTGCCATTGATGGCGATGGATATATCGATCCCTCAGTGGAAGCTTGTCGGAAAATGGTCGATAGATTCAATTTACGTGGTGATAAATTAGAAGTTGCTCGCTCTAATTCACGTGCTGTTCATCAATTTCCAAAAGAGTGGCGGATGGCAACATACTCATTTAACTACTTTCCAATCTTAAATGAGAGCGGTGAAATTAAAACCCCAGAAGCTGCGTTGCCTGCTCATTTAGATATGATTGATAAAATTAAAAAAGCAGATGGTCCCGTTACCTTAGTAATGACTGGTCCAATCACTGATTTAGCTCGAGCATTAGACGAAGATGCTTCAATTCAATCAAAAATTGAAAAAGTCTACTGGATGGGTGGCTCTCTCGACGGACATGGAAACGTAGTTAGTGTTGATGCTGACGGCACTCAAGAATGGAATGCTTTTTGGGATCCAGATGCAGTGAAAAGAGTTCTAGATTCAGATCTTAAAATTCAAATGGTCGGCTTAGAAAGTACCGAAGAACTTCCTTTAACTGATGAACTTCGTCAGCACTGGGCTAGTTTAAGAAAGTATCCAGCTATTGACTTAGTTGGTTTAGGATACAGCTTAATTATTTCTGTTCCAAATGCAGAGCTATATTTGTGGGACGTTTTAACTACTATGTCAGCTCTCTACCCTGAACTTGTTGAGACACGTCAGGTAAAAGCAAATATTATTACATCAGGTTTGGCAAGTGGTCGCATGTTTATCGACCCTAATGGAAAAGAAATTACTGAAGTAACAAAAGCAGATAAAGATTTATTCTTTAAGAAAGTAGATAAAATTTTAGAAAGACAATAAATATATAAATGACAATTTGGTTAACACACTTTATCGAAAATTTCGGCTATCTTGCCATTATTCTTTTAATTGCCGTTGAAAATATTTTCCCACCTATTCCTTCAGAGGTGATTTTGACCCTTGGAGGATTCCTAGTTAGTGGAACTAAATTAACTCTAATCGGAGTTATCCTAGCTTCAACTCTAGGATCAGTTATTGGTGCGATTATCCTGTTTTCAATTAGTCGTAATCTAACGCTGCCGCGACTTGAAAAATTACTTGAAACTAAATTATTTAAACTTTTAGGATTTAAAAAAGATGATGCTCAAAAAGCCATTGATTGGTTCGACAAACATGGAATTGGAGCCATTTTTTACGGACGTTGCATCCCTGTTGTTAGAAGTTTAATCTCAATTCCCGCAGGTATTGCCCATGTCGGCTGGACTAAATTTCTAGTCTTAACTACTTTAGGTAGTTTAGTTTGGAATAGTGTATTAGTTGGTTTAGGGCACTATATGGGAAAGAATTGGCAAGTCGTAGTTAGAATCTTTGATGATTATACGATCGTAATTATTATCATTTTACTAATTCTATTTATTTACTTTGGAATTAAGTGGTACAAAACTCGAATTAAGAAGTAAAATTTTGCTATATACTGGTTGGCGGACTGGAAGTTCGCCAACCTTTTTTGTTATAATTAGATATATGTTAAAGTAACAATTACATTTTTGTTAATGAGGTATAAAAATGTTATTTCCCTACGAAAAAAATTTTAATCAATGGTGCAGTAGTCAAAATCTTGCGCCGCGAACAATTACTTCAATTAATCAATCGATCTATTATTTTTGGAACTATTTTTTACAAAATTCAAATTTAGAACCTAAAGTTAGTAATGTTTCTGCTCAAGATATCCGCGCCTTTATTGACCACTTAGAGCAAGATCAAAATAAAACAATTAGTACGATTAATAAGTATGTTACCCATTTAAAGAAATATTTTTCTTTTCTCTATGACCACCAATTAGTTAAAAATTATCTTTTTACCGATTTACATGGCTATACTTTTGATCGAACCCCTCATATTTGTATTGACTGGATTGATCAGATTGATGAAATTATAACTTGGCCTGAAATTAGTCTTGATTGTAAAAAAGTTCTAATTTTGATTGCTCACGGCTTTGACCCAAAACAATTTCTTAATTTATGTAAGGCTAATATTTCAAGTATTAAGAATTCAAACTATCGCTCTATTCTCCTGACTAATACTGAAGAAAATCCTCTTATTTTTCAAACAAAGACCGGTAAACAAATCTCTGCCTTAACCTCTTTAACTAGAAAAATTGCTCCAGACAAGGACATTTTAAATTTTGATCTTACCCCAGGAAAACTTCGCCTTTCTTACATTTACTATAAAGTAAATGACCCTAGCCTCTCTGACTTGAAATTAATGGAAATCCTACATTGTAATCGTAAGAGTTTGACTTATTATCGCAATCAACTAGATAAGCTTAAACTTGCTCCCTTTACACCAAAAAGAACGGTTTAAAAACCGTTCTTTTTTCTTATTATTAAATTTAATACCAGGCTGGCTTATCACCGTCAGTTCCAGGCTTATCTAAACCAACATTACTCTTAAGATCCTCTGCTGGATTTTCAATTATATTAACTATATAGTCTGCTACACTCAAGCGAGACACTTCGGTTCCCTTGAATGGAGTTTGAGCACCAACAGTCTTTTCATAACTTACTTCATCTTTATTAGTTAACCAAGCTGGTCTAATAATGGTGTAATCTAAATCACTTTCTGTAATCTTATCAGCTGCTGCTCTATAAGTGGTTAAGTAAGAACCTAAAACATTCTTATTCCATTCACCAAATTTTCCTGGTACTTCATTATAGATTCCTAGAGAAGAAACCCAAATTAAGCGCTTAATGCCATTTGCATCCATTGCTTTAACAACAGTTTCGGCTTGATCTTCAATGTTTGCCCCAGCTAAGTTTGCGTAAACTAGGTCAACACCTGCTAATGCTGCCTTTAATTCATTAAAGTTGCTTGCATCACCCTTGATTATCTCTTCTCGACTTTCATCAACTTGATGTAATTTATTAGGATGACGCAAATATAAAACCATATCTACATCCGTTTTCTTTAATAGCATTGGTTCAACTAATTGAGCAATTTGACCAGCAGCACCTAAAATAGCAATCTTTGTCATTTTTATTTTCCTCGCATCACAAAATAAATAATTTTAATGAAAAGTTCTACATATTTATTTGACTACAGTGCAAATTTGAATAATCTCAGTCATGATTTTCTCCTTACCTAGCTATCCTTACTTACAATTCCATAGTATTACTTATTATTAATAAGTCAACTACTTAAGATTAATTTTATTATCTTTTTTGAATATTTCGTATAGATTTACTATTCGAAAGCACTACAATAGATAAAGGAGAACATTATTAGATAGAGAGGTAAAAATATGACTAATAAAAGTTCCGTACCTAAGAAACTTTCCTTTATATCTATCTATTTCTTAGGTATTAATGCAGTCATTGGATCAGGGACATTCCTGCTACCTTCTGTAATTTATCGTTACATGAATCTAACAGCTATTCTTGTTCTTCTCTGTACTGCTGTCACTGTCAGCATGATTGCTTTATGCTATGCTGACTTATCGAGCCGTTTCACACAATCAGGAGCCGCTTGGCTTTATTCATATAATGCTTTTGGGCGTTTTTCGGGTTATGAACTAGGTATTTTTACTTGGTTTTTAGGATGTACAACTCTTTCTGCTGAAGTAGTTGCTTTATTAACCATTCTAAAGAGTTTTCTACCTATTTTTAAAAATAATGCAGTCTACATTAGTGGAGTTATCTTCTTAATTTTACTGTTTTCAATTATTAATTTCTTTGGTAGATCTTGGGTAAAAATTGTTAATAACATTTCAGCTGCAGCTAAGATTATTACATTACTTGTCTTCATTATTGTGGGAGCCTTCTTTATTAAGAAAGCTCACTTTACTCCGGTAATTCCACATGCAGCTTTAACCGGTGTTGGACCATTCTTTAAGCATTTTGGAGCTGCCTTCACACCAATTTTTTATTTATTTACTGGATTTTCTTTTATTCCAATTGCCGCAAAGCAAATGAATAATCCAGAAAAGAATATTCCACGTGTTTTAATTGCAGTAATGACTAGTGTAACAATTCTAGATTGCTTGATGCTTTTAGTTGCAATTGGTTTAAGTGGGCAAAAACTAGGAGGCTATTCTAATCCATTAGCGAGTGCCCTAAAGACTGGTGTTGGCCAATGGGGTTTTGCTTTTATGATTGTCGGAATGTTAATTTCAATCTTTGGAGTTGCCTTCAGTGCTTCATTTAATACTCCTTCACTTATTGCATCCCTTGCTACCGAACATGGGATGCTTCCTAAATGGATTGGTAAGAAAAATAAACACGATGCTCCTTGGGTTGGTATTATTTTTACCGCTGTTCTTTCAGGAGCCTTAGCTACTCAAAGCTACCTATTCCTTGTTTCATGTACAGTTTTAGCATCCTTTGTTCAATATGTGCCATCAATTTTAGCAGTCATTAAATTTAAGCATAGTAATGAATACCCAACACACGGTTTTTCACTACCTGGAAAATACACTATTCCAATTATTGCTTTGATTATTTCTTGTTATATGGTTACTAACTTTACTCCTAAGACACTACTCTTAGGGGCTGTAGTTGCAGTGATTGCGGCTGCCTGCTACTTCTTTATTGATAAGGATGAAAAGTTAGAAAAAGAACATGAAGACTTTTTAGCTAAATTAAGACGAAAAAACTAAAAAAGTAAGCTGCTTATAAGATGCAGCTTACTTTTTTTAGTTAAAGTTATAGGGTATAATTCACTTATCTTAATTCAAAGGAGCTAAAGATAGATATGGGTTTAACTTTTGAAAAAAATAATCAATTAGAAAAAATGCTTGATAAATTTGCTATCTTGCCAGATGATCCTAAAAAGAAAAAAGCTCAAAATAGCAAAGATAAGGACAAAAATAAAGATAAATAATAAAAGAGGTCGAAACAATTATAGTTCCGACCTCTTTTATTGTCTATTAGTTTCTTTTCTTTAATTTTTTACTCCAAATTACTGCACCACTTACGGCTGCAATTAATGCACCGCAAATTATTACAAATGGATTAGTAGCCTTAGCCACAGTTTCTGGTAAGCGAGTAGCAACAGAAATTGGATTTGAACTCTTGTCCTTATCCTTTGAGTTACTTACAACACTAACATTTTTTTCAGTAACAGTAGTTGATCCTAAATCCTTTACAACTACATCTTCGTTAGCTTTAGAACTGGATTTTGCTGCTTGATCTTTATCAATTTTCTCAACAGTAGTTGACTTCTCCATATGGTTATCAGCGTCTTTTGCAGAAGTCTTAGCTTCACTTTCTATTTGTGAGCTCTTAGCAGTTGATTTTGATGTTCCTGCAGCTGAAGAGTTTTTATCTGAAGAAGTAGTATTTGTATCCTCACTACTTTGACTAGCTGCACCATCTTTAACTGTTACGTAAACTGCTAATCTTGATCTAGATCCATCTGGGAAAGTAACATAAACTGTTCCGTAACTAGTTCCAGCCTTATTAACTTCAGGCTTATTATCCCAAGCAGCTACTGTTCCAGCTGGAACCTGACTCCAATTAGAAATACCACTTGTTGCATCAGGTAAAACACCCTTAGTAGTAGTTAAAGCTTGTACAGTTAAGGGGTTAGTATAAGCTTGTAAATTCTTATGTTCTTCAAGTTGAGTTTGATAAGTCTTGGCTTGATCAGTAGTTGCGGTACTACTATCAGTACTTGCTGCAAAAGCAGTTCCACCTACACTCAAAGATGCTAACATTGCAGCTGCACCCAAACTTGTAATGATACTTCTCTTCTTAACTTTTCTCATCATAATTCACGCTCCTGAGCAAGGTAAGCTATACTTAAGCTTGCTGTTTTATTTACTTTTATTATACCGTAGTTTTACAAAAATGTTACAAATTAAGATTTTTTTTACATTCTTTGTAATATTTTAAGAAATAAACATTATTAGCGCTTTCACATTATTTATATCATAGGCATTTTGAAAACAAAAAACATATGCTTAAAAACTTAATTATGATGAATAGGTTATTAGCTGGCTAAATAAGTCAAAGCAACCTGTAATTGAGTCAGATCATTAAGTGTAGCTGGGATATCGTCTTGATCTACCATTTGGTAAATTTCTAAAGTCTCTTCATCAAATTCAAAACCAGCTCCAATTACAATATCCATTGCTTCTTCAAGTAAATCCATATTTTCTTGACCGGGATCAAGCTTAAATAAAGTTCCCCCATCATCAGTAATGCGGTAGTAATCATCTTCTTTTTCAATCCAGCAATATACTAAGTCCCCATATGCACCAATTAGAGGGGTGGCTACCTCAATAGCTGATCCTACTTTTATAAAATGAATATTTTCTTTTAACCAATTCATAGCATTTTGCTCAATTAACTCTACTTCAGAATTTTTCATAGTTCTCTCCTTGTTTTTAGTCAAATTATAACTTAATTAGGCAAAAAAAAAGAAGCTTCTGTTTTCAGCTTCTTCTCGTGTAATTAAATTATCTATGAATTTGAGCAAATTCAACTACGCGATTTAATAATTGAGTAAAGTTATTTACTTCATCTCTAAGGTCGCGAGCATTGATATAGTCACGTGTTAATTCTCCGCGGTCATCTAATAGTACACCAAATTCACTAGCTAAACGTGCCACATCACTGGCAATACTTGCAAAACTACGGATATTATTATCAATCATTTGTGCCGTAAATACGCGATCATTTAAGGCATAAGTTCCGTTAGGATAAACAACTAAATAAAAGTGAATAGTATCGTTCAAGCCATCAACCACATTAGTTGAAACACGATATTCATTATCATCAACCGGCTCAATTGAAAATGCCGAACTGATGCCATTATCTTCTCTAAAAGATTTCATTAAAACGTCTTCAAGATCATACATAGAAACTGACCTCCAACATCTTTATCTAAAAATAAATTTAACAAATTAATTCACTACATATCTATTATATCTTTTCTAGAAAAAATATGTTCTTTGAACTCCCAAACTGGAAAAATAATATATTATTTTTCAAATACCTTCTTATCAACGCTTAATTTTACTGTTTTATATTAATAATTTTGGTTATAATAAAAGAAGTTTTAAATGGAGGAAATTAATTTGAAAAAGTTAATCGTTGGTGCTTTAAGTTGTAGTCTTTTATTACTTGCGGGTTGTCGTAACAATTTGGTTGAGCCAAAACATAAATCTTCTGCAGCAGACTATGCCATTATTCAGTCTTCTCATAAGCAATCTCATAAAAAAGTTGAAAAAGAGAAACCTAAAAATAAAGAAGATAAAAAGGAAAAAGCAGATAAAACTGATCAGAAAAAAGCTGAAGACACTAAGATGGATGATCAACTAGATAGTCTCCAAAATAAAGAAGAGCAATCTAGTTCTGAAAGCCAAAGTTCTAGTTCATCAAGTATTTCTACACCTACTCAACGTAGTGAACATAAGGCAAGCAGTAGCCTACCAAAATCTAACTCTGGTACTTCTTTCTATACTGTTCCACGTCGCAATTATAGTTATTATAATCCTCAACCTAACTATTACTTTGATAACAGCTGGACTACTACCAGTAATGCAAATGCAACTACTCAAAGTTCTGCTACAAGTAGTTCAAACTCTGAGAATTCAAACACTTCATCATCTTCTACTGCTTCATCTGAATCTTCTTCAAGTTCAAGTAAGGAAACAGAAACGCCAGCTAGTCAAAATAATGCATCTGAATCAACTAGCTCAACTGAAAATACTCAAGACTAATAAAAAAGACATTCGATCGAATGTCTTTTTTTAATAAGTCTGATCCCTATCTCCATCTAAGATATGTTCACTTAACTTTTCATCGAAAAAGATTGGTAAATCATGATCAAAGTTATATGCTAATTTTGAGTTTTCTATTTCTTCTCTTGTCATCCAAGTTAAATCTCCTTCATCAGAAGCTTTTAATATACCAGTAAACTTAGTAGCCACATAGAAAAATACAAGATAGCGTTCATCATTATGGTCAAAAAATTGCTTTACTCCAACTAAACGCGGGTCCTTTATTTCTAATCCCGTCTCCTCTTTTATTTCTCTAACCACTGAATCATGAAAAGCTTCATGAGATTCGACGTGGCCGCCTGGAAAAGTTAAACCGGGCCAAACTGGATCAGTTCTATTTAGAACCAAAATTTTATCCTTATCTTTTATCATACACATATTAGTTAAAGTTACAGTTTCTGATCTTTTCATTTCTTCTCCATTTTACATAATTTTAATTATATTATTTCTATAGTTTATAATTGTTTAAGTTTTATTTTACTGCTGTTAATTAATTTCTCTAAGTAAATTTTATTAGTATAATTGAATTAAATAGACTAAAGTTTTTCAAAGGAATTTAGATATGACATTACAAATCAATACCAGAGTAGACTCAATTACCTGGCCTCTTAATCAAAATTTGACCAATCAAGAAATAATCTCTCAATTGGAACTTACAGTTACAGAAAATGGCCATCTTATTTCAAATGATAATCTTAGTATAAATAAAAAGGCCGTTAACCGGTCTGAAGCAGGAGTATATCCTGTAATTATCACTGCAATTGGCACTAATAACGAATATGCGACCAAGAAAATTCAAGCCTGGGTAACTGATAAAAATAATGTGGCTGATTCTGCTCCTCACCCGGCTCCTGCAAAGCCAGCGCAATATACTTCTTCTCCTAATAAACCTGCTAGTCCTAAAAAGAAAAGCAAGAAAAAGATAGTATATATCGTTCTTGGAATACTTGTTTTACTAATTGCCATCATCTTTGGTATTTCAGCTTGTCAGGCGCATAATGATACGGTTCAAAATGAGCAAGCTCAAAGTAATGCCCTCAATAATACCAACAGTAAATTAGATAATCTGTCTGAACAAAATAAGCAATTAATGCAACAAAATAAAGAGTTGCAAAGTGCTATCAATACCTATAAGCAGGATCAAAATAAGGAAGAATTACAAAACCAATTAAACCAAATCAAAACTGAAAACGAACAATTGAAAAATAATGCTGCTAATAATCAAGCCTTACAAAATCAAATTGATCAACTGGGCTCTACTATCGACCAAATCAAACAAAATCCAAATCAGGCCGATTCATTATTAGATCAAATGAAAAATAATCAAAACGAATTTATGCAGAATTTAAATGCAACTTTTCAAAAACTAGTTAGCGATTTCCAACAACTAATTGGACAATAATACTACCTAATAAAAAAACTGAGAATTATGAAATACCCTCATAGTTCTCAGTTTTTTAATATTTAATTAGTCATCTGTATCAGCATCGCTGCTTGTATCGGCACTTGAATTTGTGTCTGTACTTTCGTCAGAATGTGAATTGCTGCTTGCATTATCGCTAGATTTCTTAATGGTCTTAGACTCATAAACTTTTACAGTCAATGATTTACCAAATTTAGAATCGTAAGGATCAAATACATAATGGGTTGCATTAGTTTTAGCGCCATTTGCAGGATCTAATTTATATACTATAACAAAATTACCGGTCATATTAGGCTCAACCTTCTTACGACCTTCCTTAATCTGGTTTTCCCAAGGCGTTAATTCATTTTCAATGTCTGTGGTGACCAAAACAAGATCATGAGTAGCTTTGCCAACTTTTTCCATTACTTTTAAGTGATTGCTAAAGAAAGATGTTGGATCAACGCCTTCTTTAGCATTATTAGTGAAAGTTCCTTGCACTAGAGCATAGTGTTCATCGCCATCAGAACCCTTAACAGCGACGTTGGTTACATTATTGATAGCTATGTATCCCTTGCTATCTTGGAAATTTCCACCATAGGCTTTACCGTCGTTACTGTTACTATTATTAGCTTGATTGTCAGCCGCTGTACTTAAATCTTTTTTAGAGCGTTTTGTACTCTCACTACTATTTTCATCGGTCTTTTCGACAGACTTCTTTGACTTACTAGTAGTTGTTTGTTTGCTGCTACTATTGTTTGTTTGACTAGAGCAAGCACTTGTTCCTAATCCCAGGAGTACTAAACCTAATGCTCCTAAAAGATATCTTTTTTTCATCAAAAAACCTCCCTATTTGAATACATCAATAATTCTAGCATTTTTAGTTAAAAAATTATACAGATTATATAACGAATTGAGTTTTCAAATTACGGATTAGCCTGTTATGAGAGCAGGCTTTAAACCTGCTTTACGTGATAATTTTACAGCTGTATAACAAGTAGAAATAGCTTATAGATGCTTAATTTCATAACAAATAGAGTTAGTGTATTTAGTGATGGGATGATAATTTGAATTATTTTTATTAAATATTTAAGGCCTATTCTCGAGAAAAAATACCAAAATAAAAACGACACTCGTTTGAGTATCGTTTTCTTTAAGACAAGCAAGGCGAGATTTGCACGCGCACCTATCTAGTATTTATGCACGTTCACCCAACTATCTCCTACTTTCATAGTAGACTCGTGAGTCGCTTTTTAGCATAGCGCCATTGTTCTTCTTACTATGAGATATCTAATTCATTGTATTAGTTTCTATAGAATTCGATGGGCCTGTAGATTACCTCCACATATGTGGAGAACACATTGACTTTAGAACGTTTAATGGATTTTGATTAGGATCACCTCCACTTACGTGGAGAACACTTCAATTTTAGATGGAAAATCTGCAATTGATGAGGATCACCTCCACTTACGTGGAGAACACACTAAAAGATCCTTGATATAAGTACAATCCTCAATTTAGATAATATCATTTTTCATTAGTTTCAATCAATCGCTAAAATTAAACAATAAAAGGCCAAACATCAATGATAGTCAGCCATTAAATTAATTGATTTTGTCACTATTTTTCAAACGTTCAATCCGCTTGTCCAAAGGCGGGTGATCAGAAAAAAGTCGATTCAACCAGTTATGTGCATTTGGGAAATTGAAATATAAATGCTGCAAAGTTAAGTCTTGGGAGCTAATCTCAGCTGCATCTGCACCCTCTTCTAACTCCTCTAGCTTAGACAAGGCTGAGATTAAACCACTAGGTTCACGAGTCAAATCAACAGATCCAATATCAGCAAGGTATTCTCTCTGTCTTGAAACAAGCAAGAAAAGCAGTTTAGCTAGCGGAATTCCAATAATTGAAATAATGCCTCCAACTGCGATTACAATAAGGGCCAAGATTTTGATAAAAAAGCCAAATATTCCTTTAGTCTCACTAGTCAAAACGCCCCAGCCGAAGAATACAATCCCGATTCCAGTCATTGTTATCAAGCTAGTTAGCGCACTGGCTAAAACAGTGATACGCGTATCATAGTTTCTAATATGAGAAAGTTCATGGCCGATCACTCCTTGAACCTCTTTTTTATCCATAATGTTTAGCAGTCCTTGAGTGATAGCTAAACTTGCATGTTCAGGATCCCGACCAGTAGCAAAAGCGTTGGGTGCTGGATCAGGCGTAATGTACAATTTCGGCATTGGCAAGCCGCCAGCTAAGCAAAGCTCTTCAACAAGCTCATAAATTACCGGTTCAGTTTCTTTAGTAATTTCAACTGCATTCGTCACCTTCATCAAGTGCTGGGTTGCATCAAAATAAACATGCGCAATGTATACTAAGCCAATGATGAAGAAACCGATTCCAACATATGATGTAAAAATTGCTCCAAGAAACACACTAATTGCCAGCAGCAGAACTGTATATAATCCAAAATAATCCATGTGTTTCGTTTGTTTTGCTCAATTTGCTTATAAAGCATCTTAATCACTCCAACTTTTAATTCTATTTAATTTTAGTCTTTTTTGTTTATATAATCAGTAAAAATTATTGGAATTTTTGAAGGAAATTTGTTTAAAACAAAAAACATCCCTATTAATCAAAATAGGAATGTTTTTCCGCAACGGCCTCACTTAGAGTCCACCGCCACTATTCTTACAGCTTATTCTACAATTATTTAACTTATTGTCAATGTAGAATATAGAAATATTTTTTATATCTCGCCATAAAATCCTGACATAATTTTTACATAAAAAAATTTATGATAAGACTTATTAGTTAAGCGAAAAGAGTGATTTTTAAAATCATTTCAGTATAAAGATTTGTTCGTTTAGATCTTCAATAATAAAAAAAGAAAAGTCCTGATATAAAATTATACCAAGACTTTTCCTTAGTTTAGAACCTAATTCTTACGGCCTCTAAACTTAATTTACGTTTTGTTTATTACTACACCCACGATAGATGGACATTCAACATATACTTGACATTCTTTAGTGCCCAAATTTCAATCCACGCACCTGCGAGAGGTGCGACCGCAATATCCAGTTAAAACTAACATTCTAATCTAGATATAGGGCTTCAAAAATATACAATTATATTTCTACATAAATTGTATCAAAAAATAGGCATATTCTAGTGCGAATCTCACATAAAATCATCTTAGCTTCCTACTCGCACTTTCATATACCTATCTTTTCAATTTTATAGCAATTTTACAAGCTTAATAATAAGCTCACTGTAATTCTTGCATTTTATCAGCTCAGTTACGTTATTAATATCCGTGACAATATCTGATAACTCATCAAATACTTCTCTAAACAATTGTTTATTATTTGGATCAATTGCTAACGCAATAACGAGATATACTTCATTACCACTACTCCACTTAATTCCATGCGGATTCACTACAACAAATCCTTTGCTTTTTTGAGCTGACATATCTAGTGAATGAGGAATCGCGATTCTTCCAAATGCTGTACTTGACATTTGTTCACGCTGGTACAATCTCTCTTTGAAATCCGAATGTACTACTTTTTGCCTTTCTAACTTACTTGAAACCAAATCAAATACTTCATCGATATCTTTTAAATCATTGAATTTTATAAAATTATTACTATCGAAGAATATTAATAAACTTTCTTGAAATTTATTCTTCTTAACTCGGTGCTGCTTAGTCGTAATAGCTATGTTCAATTTTTTGATATCTTAATAGGAAAACTGTGACTGTAATCTAAGATATTCTTCTTAATCAAAGTAAACCATATCTTTCTGAATTTTATAAAGATAATATCAAACTCATTCTTTTCCCCCCACACTCAAAATATTCTTGCTTAATCTAAATTACTTAATCAAAAGTCTCAATTTTACCAAAAATTCGCTCTATATTCTCTTGACTACTCCCAAGTTCATCATTTGTCTTATAAAAAATATATAAATTTTTCTTTGCCCTAGAGCAAGCTACATATAATAAATTTCTTGCTTTTTCATATTTTTTCCGTTTTTTTTCATCCAAATTGCCATACTCATTGTAATTTTCAAAAAAGAGCCTAAAATAATCTTTTCGATGCGCAAAAGCATCTTGAATAACAACTACAACATTTTCAAACTCTAAGCCTTTGGCTCCATGCAAAGTATAGTAATTAAGCTTTTTATCCTCTATTTTGTTTATATAATCATGCCAATTTTCAAACTGTGAAAGTTTTAGATTGAAAAAAGCATCTATACTTTTAGAAGTATCGCCATTATCCCCATTATAAAAATAGGAATCTGCTTGCATATATATTTCACCGATACCAGAATCAATTGAAAAAATATGGGATATAATATTGGCTCCTTTAATCGTGCCTTCGATTTTTTCTAAAGCTTCAATATATTTTATTAATGTAATTTCTTTAGTATTTATTTGTTTAATTTTAGATAAAAAATTAATAAGATCTCCAAAAGTTAATCCTCTCTCAGCTCCAATATATTTTTCAATGCTTTTTATGGTTGTATTCGGATCATCGAGTCTTCTTTTAAAATCAATTAAATTGAAAATATTTCTCAAAAACCATCCCATATTTTGTAAATTTTTTTGAAAGAATTCACTATTAATATTTGCAAAATTGATCCCACTAAATTGGGGAAATTCACTTAAATTTAAATAAAGATCTCCAAATGATTTAGCTGTCGCAATTTCTTTGTTTTCCAACAACAAACATGCAGTATCTCCTTCAAAGTCAAATTTATTTTTATACTCTTCTATATTAAATGACGAGTCTACCTTATAAAAGGTACACTTTCCGTCCCTCTCAAAAGAAATTTGTTTTAGATTATCATTTCTAATTCTATTAATTACTTCAACTATTTCAGAACAGGATCTTCTATTTTCCGTTTCTTCTATGTATTTCAATGAATCTAACTCTGTTAATTCACCTATTCCATTTTCATATATATTTTGTTTTGAATCACCAAAAAAACCAATTACAAAATTTTGTTTTTTCGAAGAATATTCTAAAATACTTTTAAGCAAACTAATTACATTTTTATCAGTATCCTGATACTCATCAATTAATACATATGGATATTTATCTATAAATAATCGTTTTAAAATATTATTATTTGAAATAATATTTTTAGCATATTTCAAAAGCGTATCGTGACTAATTATATACTTATGTAGTCGATCATAATTATGCATAGGATCATACATAATAGCTTTTCCTTTTCCTGTTCTAATTTCTTCACTTACCTGATTTAATCTACGCTCTTTAATTATTAACTTTACTAATTCTTTGAATTTTGCAACATTTTTTAAATATGGATTCAATTGGGAATAGTCAGATAGGGCCTCTCTAAATTCTGAAACTCTTTTTTGTTGGTTGCCATAAAAAATTTTCTGAAACTTTTTATTCCTTATAATTGAATCAAAACTATCTTGATCTTTGATTTTTTCATATAAAACATTTTCTTGTAGTTTCTTATGTATAGCTTCCTTATGACTTTCAACATCACATTGGTGTTCTTTTCTAAGTAAAAAATCTTGAGTAGAGATAAAATTCCACAAAAATTCATGAATTGTAGATACGATTACGTTAGAATTTTTACCGATTCTTTTTATAATTTCATTTTTTGCAGCATTAGTATAAGTAATACATAAGAGCTTTTGATTACGACTACTAATTTTATTATTTGTAGACAAAATATGTTCAATTGATTTTACCAAAGTATAGGTTTTTCCAGAACCGGGACCAGCATCAAAACAAAAGCTTTTTTTCTTATCTATAGTCTTATATACTTCTTTTTCAGATTGTCTAGTCTTCATTTGTTTTTCCCTCAAAATACTCTTCCAAAGAATTCAACGCATCCCTAATATACTTTGGTGTAGTAATCTCGTAGTCTTTATTTGTAATTGAATTAAAAACAATATGATTTGTAAATTTCGCTTTTGAATCTTTTAGTTTGTTTTGACAAAAATATGACTTAGTTCTTAATTTATTTTTATCAAAATCTTTAAAAATTTTAGGATGAATGTCTTTCAATAAATTTATAATTCTATCACTATGGTCTTTAATATTAGTTAGTATAATTGCTTCTTCAAGACTTGTTGCATAATTTTGATTTATTTTCCCTTGTGAATAAATTTTAATCTTTTCAGAACATTCGATTTCCAGTTTATCTTCCTTCATATGTTTAATAATCTCATTATTGAACAAACTATTGTCTTTTTTATCAGCAGAAATAGCATTCTTTATGGTCTCATTAGTTGATAAGCACTTACCTTGGTGATTAGCCATCCATTCATTCAAATCAGTAATAGACTCAGGATTTTTCTTCTCTTCATCTGATCTATTAATATCCAAATCAGTAATTATTACCGTCTTCTTATTTAAAATCTCCAATAAAGGTAAAAATTGATATCCATATGCTCCGTCTATTCTATATACTTTGATATGATGCGATCTCAGCTTTTCATCTTCATCAATTAAAAATCTTAAATAATTTTCTTCTGTCTGACCTTCAACAATTACTATTGCATCAGCATAAAAGATATCAGATAACTCTAATCTTAAATATTTTTTTATGTATTCAAAGACTTTTAGGTCTATATTTTTTTGTTCTAATTTTATTTTTACACTATCATCGTTAATATTACTAATTGTACCTGAGTCTAAATATACAATATTATTCAAAGTATTCCCGGATTGAATCTTACTATTTAGAATATGAGAGGAATGTGTTGTGATAATTATTTGAAATGTATTTTTCTCATAATTTATATTATCCTCACTAGACTCCATCAAATAGGAAATTGCTTTGGAAATATTTTTTATAAATAGTTCTTGCATCTGAGGGTGCATAAAAGTTTCTGGTTCTTCTATGCACAAAATATTTATGGCACCGTTAACATCATCTTTTTCGTAATTTTCAAAATAATCCGCTATTTCTGCAATAATAACCATCAAATTGGTGTAGCCCATTCCGTATTGATTCTCGGGAATATAATTTTGATTTTCACGATATTCATATAAGACACTATTTCCTAGAATTTTATCTAAACTTATATTTGGATGTAAATTCATTCGTAAATTTTTATTCGATTCAATACTATTAATTGCATCTTGTAAAATATCCTGAATATTACTGTCTATTTCGTCCTTCAAAAGAATATTAGCGCTATCTATAAATTCATCTATATCGGATAAATCATTTTTTCTTGCATACGTATCAACTATTTTATTATAAGCTTTGGATAAAGTGTTATTGTCTTTTACAGTATTAGCTTGTATAGTTTTAACTTTAAGAAAAGAATTAAGTGAAAATGATTTTGAGGGAATATTACTGTTTAAAGGATAGAAATTCAAAGTATAATATCCATTGTCTAATAAGGATAAAAAATCTCTATACATGCGTTGATCATAATATTCAATAATTAACTTTATTCTTTCTTTATTCTTCTCCTTTTTCCCATAATATTCTTTTAACTCATTGAGCGACACTTTATCACCCAATTCTTCATCTAAACCTATATTACTCGTATTTATATTCTTATTTTTTTGATTTATTTCGCTAAGCTTTTGCAAAAAAAGTTTTACATTAGTAATCTCATATTTAACAATAATATCTATATCAGCTATACTATCTGAATTTTTATTGTTCTTTAATGACGATATAACAAGTACATCCTGAAAATTGGAAATATAATCATCTTCGCTATCAATTCCAATGTTCAATCTGAACTCCATAAGAGGAAGATCCTCAGGTTTTATTCCTCTAATCTCGTCTGAACTTTTGTCTGAAACATAATTGTCATACCATTTCTTTAAATATGATAAATTAAAATCACTATGTTTAAATACATTCCTGCTTTGCGCTTTTGTATTTTGAAGTGTATCTAACAATTCAACAATAGTACTTTTTCCAGAATTATTTGGACCAATCATTAAAGATGAACTTTCTGAAATATACTGTTCTGTCTCACTTTGGTTTGCATGACTATGAGCAAAACAAATCTCATTCTGACTTTCTCCATATTTTCTATAATTTTTTATTACCAAACTTTTTAAATACATCTAAACTCACCCTGTTTTAACTAATTAACTCTCTTAACTTTATCATTCTTCTTGAAACTCTTCACTGCTAATCCAAATATAACATCCCATATAAAATAATAACTTTATTCTTTCCTCTCCCAACACAAAAAAGCAAGCTCCCCAAAAAAGGAGCTTGCTTTTTCCTCTATCCCGCTTTACTTCCCTAACTCATCAAAGAAGCCGTCAGCCTTTAAAATGTCTAAATAGCGGCTGATAGCATCTGGCCAAGTTGGAAGTGGCTTAAAGCCGTTTTCTTCTAACTTACTCTTGTCTAAGCGAGAGTTAAATGGACGAACAGCCTTTGATAAGCCATATTCTTCAGTAGTTACGGGAGTAACCTTAGTCTTGTAGCCTGCTTGACGATAGATTTCTTTAGTGAAATCGTACCAAGAAATATAGCCAGTCTTAGTGCCATTTTCGTCATGGTCGCCTTCACTTGCTGGCAATTCCGCATTAGTTGCATGGTAGTAGCCGTACTTATCAGTTTCAATCATGTCTACCAATAAACGAGCTAAATCAAAAGTATAGGTTGGTGTACCTACTTGGTCGCTAACAACTTTAACTTCATCATGGTTTGAACCAACTTTAAGCATTGTCTTAATGAAGTTGGAACCATTTACACCAAATACCCAAGCAATACGAACGATGAAATACTTGTCCAAGGTATTAGCAACAGCTTCTTCTCCGCCAAGCTTAGTTTCACCGTAAACATTTAATGGCTTGTAACCCTTAAAGTCAGGTTCCCAAGGAGTAGTTCCTTGACCATCAAAGACGTAGTCAGTTGATAAGTAAACCATTGGGGCATCGAGCTTTTTAGCAACATTAGCGATGTTTTGAGTTCCATCAACGTTAACTTTACGAACAGCAGCTACCTTATCATCATCTTCAGCCATGTCAACTGCAGTCCAAGCAGCACAGTGAACAATAACATCTGGATTTACTTCAGAAATAACCTTGTCTACTGCGTCTGCATCGGTAATATCTAAAGAAACGTATGGAGCCTTAGTCACAGCTGTGCCGTCAGCGACACCAGCATATTCAGGTGCTAAGTCTGATCCAACACCTTCATAGCCACGTTTAGCAAGTTCATTCATTACGTCATGGCCAAGTTGACCATTAACGCCAGTTACAAAAACTTTCATTAATTTACCTCACTAATTAAAACTTAAAAGTATCCTTTAAGCCTTTCCATTCTTGATCACGGTCAGATAAAGTAAGCTTAGTACCATCATCAAGAGTGTAACCACTCGCATCTGGACTGCCTGGGTAATCACCCTTAAGATGTGGCCATTCGATACCAATTTCAGGATCGTTCCAAGCCATACCACCTTCATCGTTTAGATGCCAGAAATCGTTAACCTTGTAGCAGAATTCTGCTTCATCACTTAAAACAAGGAAACCATGAGCAAAACCTTGTGGAATTAAGAATTGCTTCTTGTTTTCAGCAGTCAATTCAACACCGTACCACTTACCGTAAGTCTTTGAGTCGCTACGAAGGTCAACAGCAACGTCAAATACGCTACCACGAACAGCACGAACCAACTTAATTTGTGGGTATTTCTTTTGGAAGTGCAAACCACGGAGCACACCCTTAGTTGAGCTTGATTGGTTATCTTGAACGAAGTTAATGCTGAAGCCAGCATCCATCATATCTCTTTGGTTAAAAGTTTCCATGAAGTAACCACGATCATCACCGTGAACAGTTGGAGTGATAACTGCTAAACCTTCAATTCCACCAACATTTTTTTCAACTTTAATTTGTCCCATTTTAAAAAGCTTCTTTCTTAATTAAAAATTTTAGTAACGAACTTTACCTTCAGCAACAGACTTTAAGTGTTTACCATATGGGCTCTTGCCATAGTGCTTAGCTGCTTCAAGTAATTGATCCTTGTCAATCCAGCCGTGAACATATGCAATTTCTTCGGGAGCTGAAACAGAAACGCCTTGACGTTCTTCAACCATCTTAACGTAGTTAGAAGCGTCAACTAAACTTTGCATGGTACCAGTATCAAGCCATGCATAACCACGACCCAAAAGTTGTACACCTAGGTTATCGTCTTGTAAGTACATATCGTTTAGACTAGTAATTTCAACTTCGCCACGTGCACTTGGCTTAACTTGAGCAGCCTTTTCACTTACACCAGCTGGGTAGAAGTAAAGACCAGTAACAGCATAGTTACTCTTAGGTTGTTCTGGTTTTTCTTCGATAGATACAACATTATCATTTTCATCAAAACCAATAACACCAAAACGTTCTGGATCATTTACGTAGTAACCAAAGACAGTTGCCTTACCCTTTTGGGCATCTTCAGCAGCATTCTTAAGTAAATCAGTAAAACCATTACCGTAGAAAATGTTATCACCTAAAACCATGGCACATGCTTCACCATTAATGAAATCCGCACCTAATGTAAATGCTTGAGCCAAACCATCTGGACTTGGTTGAACCTTGTAAGAAAGGTTAATACCAAATTGTGAACCATCACCTAATAGTTCCTTAAAACGTGGAGTATCAGCTGGGGTAGAAATAACTAAAATATCTTTAATACCAGCTAACATCAAAGTAGATAATGGATAATAAATCATTGGTTTGTCGTAAACTGGCAATAATTGCTTACTAGTTACTAAAGTCAATGGATATAAACGAGTACCTGAACCGCCTGCTAAAATAATTCCCTTCATGCTGAATTAGTCCTTATCTAAAACTTGCTTCTTACTGTACATTTCGTCGTAATAGTTTTGGTAGTCACCAGAAATGATGTTTTCCCACCAGTCTTTGTTGTCAAGGTACCATTGGATAGTCTTCTTGATACCATCTTTGAACATAGTTTCTGGAAGCCAGCCTAATTCGTTATGAATCTTTTCTGGGTCGATAGCGTAACGACGGTCATGACCCTTACGGTCAGTAACGTGTTCAATTAATGAGTATGGCTTATCTAAGTAATCACAGATAAGTTTAACAATATCAATGTTAGCCATTTCGTTGTGACCACCAATGTTGTAAACTTCACCAGGTTTGCCATTTTCTAAGATAAGGTCAATTGCCTTGCAGTGATCTTCAACATAGAGCCAGTCACGAACGTTTTTACCATCGCCATAAACTGGAAGCTTTTCATTGTTCAAAGCTCTTTGGATCATCAATGGAATAAGCTTTTCTGGGAATTGATATGGTCCATAGTTGTTAGAACAACGTGAGATGGTTACTGGCAAGTTGAAAGTTCTGCCGTATGCACCAACTAACAAGTCTGCACTAGCCTTACTTGATGAGTAAGGACTTGAGGTATGAAGTGGTGTATCTTCGTGGAAGAAAAGATCTGGACGATCTAATGGTAAATCACCGTAAACCTCGTCAGTTGAAACTTGGTGGAAACGCTTGATACCGTATTTACGGCAAGCATCCATTAAGACAGACGTACCGATAATGTTAGTTTCCAAGAAAATTTCTGGATTTTCAATAGAACGATCAACGTGACTTTCAGCAGCAAAGTTAACTACTACATCAGGCTTTTCTTCTTCGAATAACTTGTAAACACCTTCACGGTCACGAATATCTAACTTAACGAACTTGAAGTTAGGGTTATCCATAACATCCTTTAAAGTAGATAAGTTACCCGCATAAGTTAAACTATCTAAACAGATAATTTCGTAATCAGGATGCTTCTTTAACATGTAAAAAACAAAGTTTGAACCGATAAAACCGGCACCACCAGTAACAATAACTTTCATAATTAGGTCTGCCTTTCTTTATTCATTACTTATCATATAACATTACGTTACGTCACCTTCAAGAAAATAAGAATTTTTAATTCTATAGAAAAAGATCAAGCACTTCAAACTTCATGTGCTTGATCTTTGTTGCTATTTCTTACAAATAAAGTAACCTGCATCTTTAGTAATGTGGAAACGATCGCTTACTTTATCGTCAACATAATTTTTAAATTCATTATAGTGATCTAGTAAAATCGAATTCTGATTACCATGACAAGACAAAATATAAGAAATTACTGGCGTAGATTCAGACAGTTCAATCGCATCTTCATACTTATAACAGATAACATCAGTAAAACCATGAGATAAAATTTCTGTCCCATTGTCTAAGCCAAAGCGATCATACAAGTTAGTTGAAGACAAGACAATCTCTGGATTAAATTCTTGAACTAGATCTGTAATTTCATGCATATGCCGCTTAGAATAAGTAGAACAAGCAAAAAAAGCGCCCTTTTTCATTACTCTCTTTACTTCCTTCAAGGTCTTAGGAATATTGTCACAGTAGAAAAGCATATGGTTAGCAATTACCAAATCAAATGTATTATCCGCAAAAGGTATTTTTTGTGCATCAAAAACAGCATATTGAAATTCTGCTCTGTCTCCAATCTCATTCTTCGCATCAGCTAAGATACCTTCAGAAATATCAGATAAAACAATGGTTAATCCTTTTGGAATTCTATCTAGATTTTGTGCCCATAAAGTACCATTACCCGCACCTAGTTCTAGAATCTTCATCCCCGGCTTTAAGTCTAGTTGTCTAAACAACCAGTGAAACCATCCCTCTTTATTGAGAGAATAATCTCGGTGAAGCTTGATTCGCGCAGAAATATTAGAAGCATTTTGGTATTGAGTACTTAGGGACTGATTCATTGAAGTCAAATGAATCAAGTCTAGCATCTTGCTCCAGTCTACTTCGTGCCCTGCCTTCAAAGTGCTACTAGTTGAATCAATGGCAGTAGCTACATTTTGCATTTCTTTAAGTCGTTCTTCCACTAGTCTTTTTTGGATCTGCAGAGAATCGAGTAAAAGTTCCCTGTCTCCTGATCCTAAAGTCATTTCTCGAATATCTGTTAAAGAAAATCCAAGATACTTTAATAGAAGGATTTGTTGCAATTTGGCAAAATCAGCATCAGTGTAGCGTCTTGCACCACTTGCCGTGTGTGTTGATGGCTTTAATAAGTTTTTTTGATCGTAATAGCGAATTGTACGAATTGAAACATGTGCTTTTTTCGCAAATTCGCCGCTTGTGTAGTAAGTTGGCATTTTTTAGTTTTGTTCTTTCATATCTAATAGTCAACCTAATATATCGTATTTCTATAATTCTTCAATATTTATCTCAATATCTTTATATCTATAATCATACCCTTTACGTGATCCTTTTGAGTAAATATCGTAAATCACTTTTTGACTTATGTTCATTGGAATCGGCAAACTATTTTTCAATTGTGCTGATTCTAACAATTCATAATCTTTTTGTTTAAAAATATATCCAATTCCGTTATCATTACCGGAGACACTTATAAAATCATAAAATATTCTATATATATTATCTTTTTTAGCTATAGCTTTAAGATAGGTCGCGATTATTTCTTTTTTATCTCCTTCTATTCCTCTATATAATTTCCGTATTAATCTTGGTTTATAGTACTTATCATTATATAAATTAATGGAGTCTTTAATAGCATCTATACACATTCTTCTCCATATTGAATATGCAACTTTATGTATTTTCTTAATGTCTTTACTAAAAGTGTGTAAATCATCAAATACATCAATTAATTCATAATTATTATGATATTTTTCCAATAATTTAGAAATTTTTTCTTTTGGTGTATCCCTTAATAAACTAATACATATTGAAGCTGCGATATTGCGTGGTGATAATCCAACCGCTTCCACATCCTCAGGCACTTTCTCCATATTATCTAATATTACTTTACATAGAGCTAATCCTGTTTTACTATTAAATTCATTTTCATACATAGAAAATAAATGAATACTCTCAGAAACCTTTGCTTTACTATCTTCAAATATTTCTTTTTCCAAATTTTCAATTTGTTTTCTATTCGTTTTTTCTTTTAATTTATCTACAATAACTTTTAATTTTTTGTTTTTACCTACTACAAAGTCTTTTCTTAACGAAAAATACAAATCAAAATTATATCCATCGTAAATTCTATTATTCATTCTACCTTCATTAGAATTATTATTTACCCGCAAATGTCCATTTCCAATTTGACATTGTTTAACAAAAGGAAATAATACTTCTAAAATCGGTAGCCAACTTGAATACTTATCTTTTAAAACATTAGAATAAAGATCATATATTTTACTTATCAATTGTTTTGGATTAAATACATCAGAAATATCTAACCCACTATTCTCCGAAACAAATAACTTTGGATTTTCTTTAATTAATTGAAATAAATCAGGTTGTTTAAACGATATATACTCAATCAATAATAAATCATTTCTATTTAAATTAATATCAGGAGAAAAGGCAATATAACATGTTGAATTCAAAAAACGTATAAATTCTCTAGGATTATCAATACTCTTTATGATCAATTGAAAAGCGGAATCTAAATTATTAACTTCTTTATCTGAAACATTATATATTCTAGCTAAATTAATCAAACAGCTTCTATAAATTTTTTGCACACTATTTTCTGATACTTTAGGTACCTGTAATTCTAAATTAATTACTTTTTCTGCAAAAGAAGTATTTAATTTATTATCGTCTTGTAATATTTTTTCTAATCTACTTCTATCATAGAGCAATACAAATATTACATTAGGAAGATTGAACAAAGATCCTAACATTTTGAGAAGAAATCTAATTTGTGCGCTTGTAGCTCTATCCAAATCATCAATAAACAGCACATATTTTTTATCACTACTTAAAATCAAGTTTTTTAGATTAGCTTGCCATTTTTCTATGTTTTCTTGATTAATATCCTTCTCAAGTACTTTGCTCAACGACTTTCCTACAGTTGGAATTTCAACCACATATCTTGAAACCTCCCGTACCTGTTTTCTGATTTTCCGCGAACTGTAATTAATCCCTAAAGCATTTAACAGTGCATCATAGAATGAATTTAATAAAACAGCCTCTGAGCCAGAAATCCATGGATTGAGTCCCTTAATAATCTTAATATCTGAATTTTGCACTGCTAGCTGTTTACGAACAATATTTGTAACAGTAGTTTTTCCTGAACCCCAAGGACCTGATAATCCGATAACGAAAGAATCTTGTTTTGAAAAGTTCTGACAGATTGATTTATATAGGAGTGTAATTATACTGTCTCGACCTAACAAATCATCTTTTACTGCTCTATCCTTAATAAATATTGGCAAACTTACATTTAAATTATTTTTATATAAGTCCTTCAATTCTACCAAATGGCATTCTTCATCATTTTTTAGTCTCTTTAAAATCGCTTGTTGCAAACATATTATTCTATAAATACCTATCGACAAAGAAAGCAAAGCAAGAAGAAGTACTCCTACAAACTTCCATGAGAAATACTGTTTGGTAATTAAGAGATATAATCCATATCCTAGATCGCTTATAACAATATACAGATTAATATCATCTAATGCATTTATGCTATTTATTTTAAATAAAAGTAGAATTTTATTATTTATTACAAACCAAAATGATATCAATATCCCAATGACTACGGTACTTACCCATAACTCTGCCGTTACTCTTCCTGTTGGATTCAAGTAATCAATTATTATCAGCAAATATATGGAAATTAAAGATACGTACATAATATTTGTTTGTTGTAATTCAGTAAATAACTCTCTAAAAATACTTTTTTCTTTTCCCATGTTTCTCCTTAAATATCATATAAACCATATCTAAAATCTCGCTAATATATTAAATAGTTTTCTAAGGACATAATTGAACTGCTATCTAATATTATAGATAAAAATCTAATTATTTTATTAAACAAGTATATAATAGCAAGACTCGTAAGAATAAGCATTACCTAATATTTTCCTATACTCTTCTAAATATTAAGTCGAATAATTATTCCACCTCTATCGATTGCCTTACTGCTGTTAGGACCCGTAAACTCAACAATTCAGTTAACAAATTTTTATAGCTATTCTAATTTTTCTTTTAATTAGAATTAGACTTGAAGAAAATATTGTAAAAGAAAAAGAGCCAAACAATTATTTTCTAATTGCCTAGCTCTCTTTATAAACTATTCATCAACAGGATTTGACAAACAGCCATTTATATGAATGAAAATTAAGATTAAATAGTTAAATTCAACTTTTTTTCTAGTTCAAAAAGGGAGATACAAGTGATACCAAAATGACGGGCAATATCTGGAATCTTAGGCTCATGGCCCATCGGCCCTCCATTTCCTTTCCAATTCCATCTATTATTTTTATCATAGGCAAATTGACCACTTCCCTTTTCAAATGTTACGATTTGATAATTGTATTTAATAGCAATTGCTATTAACAGAGGATCAGCTTTACCTATTTTTTTCCATTCATTTATACTACTTGATTTATATGCACCGCAATCTTGAATGTATTTAATAACCTTCCCATATTCGGCCCAAATTAAAGGGTCTTGATTTTCATCATAAATTACTGAAACTAAATTTTTCTGTGACCATTGAGCTAAATTCGGATCTACATTAATTTCATTACTTACACATTTCGGTACAATTAATAAACTATTGGTTTTATTTATTTCCTTTCCAAACCACTCCCAAAAAGAGGGAAAAATTTTAAAACCATAATATCGCTTCATTGGCTCAATAAAACAATTACTATCTAAGAGATACTTGGTCATTTATTTTTCTCCTCCACTCTAGCCTTTAATTCATTGTAAGCGTGCATATTCTTCACATTTAACAAATTAAATGCATCTAAATAGGTTGTATCTCCCTGATCCGTACTATTAATCACAGCAGACGCAAAATTATGATCTAATTTATACGCCAACGTGTCATAGAAATTAGGACCTCCAGTATGAGATGACTTAACTATAAATTGTGAAGTTTCTTTGTTAATTTCATTAACTAATTCTTGAGAAATCAATTTATAATTTTTAGCTGTTATTGCCGTTGCCATAGGACTTGCTTTGAATTTTTTAGCTATTTTATAAATTTTTTCAAAATCTGAGTTTCTAATACTATCCCAGTATCTAATAAAATATTTTTTATTAAATATAATGGATTCAGCTATTTTATTTACCCGCTGTTCAAATTTTTTATTTAGATATTTTGGGTCAGTTTGAAAATTATAATTAAATAATTCAGTTTTGCCATACCACAGATGTACTAATTCATGAACTAAAGAAAATAATCTCGCATTTTTGCTATCTTTGGTATTGATAAAAATTAAAGGAGCATATCTTTTAATTAATACAAATGCTCTAAATTCATTAATATTTAAGCCATCTCTTGTATTATTTCCAACAAAACTGCTCGTCTCTACTACTATCCCATGACTAGTAATTATAGTTCTAAGATAATTGAATGCATTTTGATTAGATTTAAGTTGAATATTCCAATCTTCTTTTAGATTAAAAAATTTCAAAATTTGTTTGGCGATTTCTTCCGAAGATTGTTGACTCTTATGCTTTCCCATTCCTACAAACAAAATTGGAGAATATCCTTCTCTTATTCTATAATCTTCAAGCCAATCTGACCTCATCTCCATAGAATCAATCATTTTTAACAATTCACTACTAACTTTTGTTACTTCGTCATTATTAATAGTTCGAAACTTAAGTAATGGAATCTCTTCCACAGGAGGATCTGACAAAAAGAAGTTTCCAAAAGGAATTTGAGACTTTTTACTGAGAACTTGTAACTGATGAATAGTGGGAGTTTTTTCTCCTTTCATCCACACTTTAATTTTATCAATCCAATCAACACCTAGTTTATCATCAGCAATCTGTAAAACCCATTTTAAAATTTTGTTATTGACTTTAAATTTTGCAGTTACCAATACTCCCACCTTCTTTACCTTTAAATGTATAGATTTATCCGAAAATTATACATCGAAGTTCCATTAATTATACATTGTATCATTCATAAATAACTTAACATTATAAATATTACATTAAAAACTATAAAATAGTTTATACACAAAAAAATCCTTTTTCTATAAACTATTTTATAAAATTTTATCACCTTACAAATTCTTCAGCTATTAAGAATGCAATAGTTATTATTTTTAATAACTTTATTTTTATAATTAAATTGTATCATGAATCACCATCTAGATATATTCCATAAAAATACGGAACTTGTTCTGAATCTACATATAGTACATAAATAAATTGATCTATTATATCTAAATTATTTTCATCTATACTTACCAAATTACTAGATCCTTTTTCTCCAGAATCTAATTTTTGCCAACTGTTATCTATACGAAGATAATCTCCTAATAAGTTAGGTTTATTATTGACTCTATGTTCTCTATTAATCTTTCTAAGAGTATCACTAGATACAATGCCAACAAATTTAAATGTTCCAGCTCTTCCTCCAGTATTATTACACCATATCTCTAAAACAATTCTTTTTTCTACAATTATACTTACATAATTAGAATGAAGCATTGAGGTAGGACTATTTACAATAATAGATAAATTAGGATGTTTTGAATTAAAATATGTCACTATTGCGATACTTCCGGTAAAAAGCGGAAAGAAAAAAGAAGGTATATCATATTCTGAAATTTCCCAATAAAAGTTTGAATTGTATTTATATATTTCACTTAATAAATAAGGCCACCCCACCACACACATAATAAAAGGTAATATTAGTCCAATTACAACAAAAAATTGAACTGAGCGTTTTTTCCTAGGAAGCGTAAATTTGAAATCTATCCATTTTCTACCTTTAGGTAAAATCCATAGATAATTTACTGTGGCTATAAGGATACTAAAAAAGATTAATACCCCTAATATTGGATAAGTATATGCATCTAGTGATTGCCTATTTTCAAGACTTGTATGTTGATAAATTTTTACAATCATAATAATTAGAAAATATAAGGCAATTACTCCGATATATATAGAAACAACAAAATCAAATGTTCTATTCCAAAAATTTGTACTCACTATCAAGCTTTTGTTTTTTATTATCCAGTTTTTAATTGTAACAATTAAAAACTTATCTAAAATTTTATATTGATCAAAATATTTTTCCATTTTTCTGTCCATCACCACAATCTTCCAAGATGTATTTATTGCAAGATAACGAAGTATAAAAGAACAAATTAAATAAATACTTCTTTCGACAAATTAAGCAAAATCTGAATCCTTATTATCTTGTATTATAATGAGTCTGTATATAAAGCACATGTACCAAAGTTTTAGATTCAGAGAGGAAGCTAAACTAATATCCTATGCTTACCTTTCTACAGGCTATTAGTTCTAACTACACTCGTACTATATTTCTCATGAAAGTTTGTACTTCATTTCTTCTCATACTAAAAAACATATTATTATGAAATTTAGAAAACAAAGAATGCTTTAATCATGATAACAACGAGGCACTCTATTGCTGTTAGTAAAGAGATCTTTATTTAAATGTAGTTTTCTATTCATTCTCCTACTAAAAACGACTATTTTATGGTTAACATGATTTTTTTCTTATACTATCTTAAATATCTTAGTATCTGCTTTTTGAGGTTCTACTATAACTGTGATCATATTCCGGCAGCTTTTGATAATTTTAATTGAGTTGACAAAAAATGTACTCTATTTACTTAGGTGGTAACGATCTACATTGAGTTATAAAAATACTCAGCAGTCACTTTAAGCCTAATATATTAATTGCTAGCTCAAATGCTTACTAGATTTTTTAATTTAAATTTGAAACTTTTTAGTCCAATAGTTTCCCCCAATGTCTTTAAATACAATTACCCAATTTTTTTGTCTTACTAAATCATTTAAGTACGTTGTTCTTAATCTTTTTATATCTATTCTATAAAACTCACTTTCCTCATTTTTACCAATTGTTTTGTAATCTTTCTTTTGCGGTACCTTATCTATTTCTTTAGTGTCATTCAAAAACAAAACTTGATTTTCAGTAATTTCACCACTGTTTAACTTTTTCCAGTCTTCCTCAATACATATTCCTTTATAGAAGAGTTTCACATCTTTGTTGCATCTATTAATAGCATAAACAGTCAGTAAATTTGAATCACATTTATAATATTTTACTAAATCTTTTTCTTCAATTACGTAATCCCCATCTAAAATAATTTCAATTGTCTTAGGGTTGTAAGTGAATAAAATAGTTCCTATGCTTAAAATAGAACTAATACCAATCCAATTTTTAAGATCAACAGAATATTGATGGGGTAATACAATTAAAAAACCTACAAGCCAAAGAAAAAGACTAGCTATTAAAATACGATAATTTTCTATTTTACTCTTATAGGTTTCTATTTCTTTTTTTGTTCTTTCAATATAGCTAATAACAAGTATTAATAAAACCGATACTACTTCTATACTTATACCTAAATATTTAAAATATTTTGGATGAATTGAACAAGCTATTATATAAACTAACAGACAGCTTAGACAAATATTTTCTAAATTAACAAGATTTTTTAACTTCTTCACTATTTAATCATTCCTTTCAATTTACTTTTTAACATTACATCAATAATTAATAATTTTAGCTTTAAGTCATATACTTAGTAACATAATGATACAATAGAAAAAATGAGGAGAAAATAAAATTTGCTATAATCCTACTTTAGCAGACAGTATAAATAGAGTTGAAGAAACTTTTCTAGTTTGCCCTTTTATTACACAACACGTATCAAACCGAATACGGTATTACATTTTAACTCACTAACAAGTTAAATAATATTCTAGCGGATCGATCAAGTCTGATCGTTTCACTTTATTTATTCCTAATAATTTCAGGTTGAGCATCCAGTTTATAAGCGTCAAAAACTGAAATGTGTTGAAAAAACTGTCTAGCTTTGATACAGTAGTTCCATAATTTTTCCTGTTGATGAATATCTATGATATTCTATCGGCAGGATCTTTTTACGTAAAAAAAGAGGCCATAGTCCTCTCTTACTTAAAATCCTTCTTCGACCAATTCAATTAAGTGTATGGAGATTCAAACTATGTCCTCTTTAAATAATTATATTAGATTTCCTCTTGATATTGAATATCAAAATATTATTTTTTTCTGATTATTCAAATGAAAATATTAACGGTAAGATTTACAAAATATATTTAGCTGAGCTTATCCACCCTGCTTGTCCTTATTGTCGTTCTACTAATCTTAAACATAACAGTCATTATGTTTCTAACGTTCGTTTCATTACTGCTGATGCTAGTAAGCACGTTACTATCAGATTAAGAAAACAACATGTTCTTTGCAATGACTGTTTAAAAGATCTATGGCTCAATCTAATCTGGTTAATAAATACTGTCATATCTCTAAAAACTTAAAGTCCTTTCTGCTCACCGTTCTATGACGAGTATTGCAAGAGAACATAACTTATCAGTTAATACTGTTCAAAGAGTCTTAAAATCCTATTCTGCTAAATTTTATGATGACTTTGATCGTTTACCGGAACATTTAACTTTTGATGAATTTAAGGACGTAGGCAAAAAGCTTCCCTTTATTTGTCTAGATGGTGATACCCACAAAGTTGTTCAAATTCTTAGGACTCGTTTCAAGCCTGATATTCTGCGCTGTTTTAACCATTACTCTGCAGGCTCGAGCAATGGTTAAAACTGTCACTATGGATCTTAATTGTTATTGTTGCTAGAGAATTATTTCCAAATGCTTAGATAGTTATTGATCGTTTCCATATGGTTCAAATGCTTACTCGATCTTTTAATATTTTCAGAGTTCAGATCATGAAACAATTCAATAAACGAAGCCGTGAATATAAACTTTTAAAATCTCCTTGGAAGCTATCTCATGAAATATGGCAAGCTTAATAAGACTACTCCTTATTACGACTGACAGTTTAAGGACTGTCTAACACAAGAGCATATTGTCTTAGACGGTTTAGATTGTGATCAAACTTTGGAAAATACTTATTGGATTATGCAAGACTTTATGGCTGCTATTCAGAATAAAGATGAAAAGAAAGTTATTCACTTACTTCATTCAAAACAAGCGGTTGGTAAAACTCTATTAATTTTTAAACGCAATTATTCTGGCGTCCTAAATGGTATTACCTCAACTTCTTCTAATCAGTGTCTGGGAGGAGTTTCCCATAAGATCAAATAAATTAAATGTACTGCTTATGGATATAGAAACTTTAGTCATCTTTTAATTAGAATTAGACTTGAAGAAACGTAAGCGTCAAATAACCAAGTATATTGAAAGACCGTCCTAGTTGTTCTAGGGCGGTCTTCTTGCGATGTCTTCTATTTACACATTTTTTGAATTTTTGCTTGCCATGGCAAATAAACTTCAAGAGCATCCGAATCTAAAATTTCTTCATTCGGTAATTTTTGAAGCAAGTAATTTAAGTACTTTTCAGGATCAAGATCATTTCTTTTAGCAGTTTCAATTAAACTTAAAATGATGCCACTAGCAGTAGCCCCTGCAAAGCTTTGTGAAAATAGCCAATTTTTGCGACCTATCACGAGTGATTTAACAGCTCGTTCAGCCTTGTTGTTGGATAATTCTAAGCGGCCATTAAGCAAGACATGCTCAAAAGTTTCTTGATGCTTGAGCGCATAATTAATGGCTTTGCCTAGTTTAGAACCAGGCAAAACAGTTGCTTTATTTTTCCTGCACCATTCAAAGAACTCCTGCATTAATGGCCTGAGTTCTTCCTGTCTAGCTTGATAACGTGTTTGACAATCTAAAGATTCCCAAGCTTTTTCCAAGCAGAACATCCGATTGCAATAGTTAAGCCCTTGCCTGGCAATGCACTTGCCAGAAGCATTTTGCGGCATAGCTTCATGAAACTTTCTCCTAACATGAGCCCAGCAGCCAACCAAGGTTGCCTCAGGCAGCTGTTCATAAGCCTGCCATATATCGCAGTGCAGATAGCCAGAATAGTTGCCTAAAAAATCAAGTGCTACTTGGCCGCTGCGGTGCGGATCATGATGATACAGTGTAATCCCATAGCGATCATGCTTGCCAGAAAGAAAGACCCAATAATAGGTTTTAATTGTCTCACTTTCCAGCACGGTGTAATAGGTTTCATCGGCATGCAAGATTGGTCGGTTTAACAGCTTTTGTTTAAGCACGTCATATAACGGCTTAAAGTAATATTTGCTACTCTTCAGTCCCCAGTGATTTAACATTTGTCGAGAAACTTCTAGCCCCATCTTTTTCCAGTCGCTTTCTTGCCGATAATCTGGGATCTTCAACTCATACTTTTGATATAAAGTATGGGCAATAAGCGAAGGTGATCCTAGGCCGTGATTCAATGGTGCCTTAGGAATGATCTTGTCGCTAAGACTTCTCTGACTGCAGTATTGGCATTTGTAAGCATGTTGGATGTGATTCAAGCGCTTAAGCTGAGCGGGAATGAAAAGCAATTCCTGTCTTATCGGATAAGCGCCAATTTCTTTCAACTCATGATGACAATTAGGGCAGTGCTTATCGTCCAATTCATGATGAACTTCCTCAGCAGGAAAGCCTGCTAACAGGTCGGCTCTTTTTCTCGTGTGAGCTTGTCTTCTATAAGTAATAGTCTGAATGGCGTCGGGGACGCTTTGAGCTTCAGACTCATCAAATAAACTTGTTTGGCCATTCAAGGACATTTGTTCTGAAGACTTGCCGTAATGCTTTTGCGTTAAGTAAGCTACTTGTTCACGGAGAAGCTTGATCTCATCAGTTAGGTTTTGAATGGTAGTTGCCTGTTGGGAAATAATCTTTTCCAAATTTTCTTGTGACATAATTCAAACTTCCTCCTAAATTTTGTTAGTTAAAATTATGCCAAAAAAGCGCGCGATGTCAAGTGTTAGTAGAATTCGCGTGCTTTCGTGTTCTTTATTTTTGGACTAATTGCGAAGCCCTTCATCAGCCAGTCGACTTGTTTAGAAGATAAAGCTTGAACTTCATTTTGGTTTCGCGGCCAGTTCATCTTCCCGTTTTCAAATCTTTTATAGAGCAGCCAAAATCCTTGACCGTCCCAATAAAGAGCCTTGAAACGATCTTTGCGTCCACCACAAAAGAGGAAGACTTTTCCACTGAACGGATCCAGTTCAAACTGTTCTTTGACTAGTGTTGCTAGTCCATCAATTCCTTTGCGCAGATCGGTCTTGCCACAAACGATATAAACCTGAGCCAGTGTATAAAGATTGATCATGATAAGACTTTCTCTAAGAGTTTATTCATTATTTCAGGATCTAAACTGCTATAGAAGTTCAGTTCCAGATCGTTCTTTTTCAAACTGAGCAAGAGATTATTGCGTAGTGGCCGAGTCTTCTTCGGTCTGATTGGATGATTGAGTGCCACAATTTGCTGTTGCTTTTCGAGCATATGATTCCCCCCATTGAATTGATAAATTAATCATAGCTGAAAGTGAAAGTTGGATCGAGACACTCGGTTATTTGACGCTTACTTTCAAAACTCATGATAAAATACTATATGCGGGGAGAAAATAACTAAATTTATAAGCTTTCCAACTCCTCGAAAAAACACTGTGTAGTGATTAACTACACAGTGTTTTTTTGCTTTTATTTTTTATAATTTAAAGAAACGATTAATAATTGGAATACGTAGAGCAATTTCTACAATTATCAAACATAGAATGAACAAAACGGGAATCATAAAAATAGGATAATTATATAAAATATGAATCTTCATTAATTTACCAATAAAAAATGGATGAAGCATATATATTCCCATTGTTGCAGGAATAATAAATTCAATTGTACTTTTATTAGGTGGAGAAGAAATAGAAAAAATTATAAGTATCAATACTGAAGTAAATATAATCAGAGCATTTCCATAATTTGCCTCAGCATAAAACCAATGAATTATATTTCTATTCCAAATTGAATATGCAATCACTCCAACATATAAAAAACTAGCTACAATGCATGTCATTACAAAATGTTGCTTGCAAAAATTTTTTATTTTCTCAAAATTAGTATTTCCAATTAAGCCACCTAAAAGATAGTATTCAATATATAAATATAGTCTAAAAATCTGTGGTATGTTCCGAATATTAGAACTGTTGCCAAAATGCATCGAAATATCAATACCTATACAAATCAAAGTAACTATACTTGTCAAAATTAAATATCCTACAAAACTTTTTTGCAAAAGATACCATAATAATGGGGATAACAACAGCATAATAATAAGTGCCCAAAAGAACCAAAAGTGATAAAAATGCTGATTTGGAATTCCTACAAAAGCAGTCCCCTTCAGTTCTTCAAGAAAAATAAAATTATGTTTTATACATAAATGAACTATACTATATATTAATACCCAACCAATTATTATAAAAAGAATTTCTCCCACTCTTCTCATAACATAAGAATATGACATCATTCTTTTATTTAAAACAAAATAACTGCTTGCCATAAAAAATATAGGAATTGCAATTGCCCCAGCATAATAAACACTTAAATTAAGTAAACTATTTTTAACTACTGGACTTGTTGGAACTAAAGAATGAAGACACAATACTAAAATACATGCTAGGATTTTTACTAAATCTAAACCATAATTTCTATGTTTTCTATTACTCAATTTACGATCTCACTTATCTATTCAACTTATTTCCTACTAGATCTTTTAGTTGATCAATGATTTTAGCTTTCAAAACTACTATAAATACAGCATACACAACTATTCCTATTAAAACTTCTACACCTAACATAAGCCATGTATCTTTTAAATGCGTATTCATCCAAAATACTACAATAAACATACACAATCCAGATAAAAAGTACTTCCACGTACTTGAAAACAAGCTTCTAATACTCAACATATCTTTAACTGCCCATAGTTGATATAGAGTTACAGCAAGTTCGGATAAAACTGTAGACCACATAGCACCATTTAATCCCCATATTTTAATAAGAGGAATATTTAACGCCAAATTAATAAACGCTCCTAGAGTTACAGAAATAGTAAATGCTCTTTGCTTATGCATAGGCAGCAAGTACTGTACTCCTAATACATTACTCCATGCAATTATTAAAATAACAATTGATTCTATCATCATAGCAGGACCCACAGGACCATAACCAGGACCGTAATATTTCGTTGCCAAAGTTAATGAAATAGCTGCTAATCCAAACATCATAGGATAAGAGACAGCCGATACAAAATCAAATGACTTATAAAGCATTTTGTTAACTTTATTCATATTGCCATGTGAAACCGCATTAGCAACATGGGGTAACATAACTGTTCCCGTAGCAGTTACTAATGCAAGAATAAGCTTTACTAAATTATCAGAATACTGATAGTATCCTGAAGACGTTTCACTTATCATGACTCCCAACATAGTTTTATTAAGTTGGACATATACTTGAGTTGCAATTTGAGGAATAAACAATTCAGCCATAGGGAAAAAGTGTTGCCACGGATTTAAGAGTTTAATATTTATTCTATCTAAATCACGTACAATGTTAGGCCATAAAGTTAGATTTCCAATTAACGTTGACAAAGCTAGAACTATTATGTACAAAGTGACATCATTTGGTCCTTTGATAAACATAAAAATTGCAATCATTGATAAAATTTTTACCAATGAATTCTTTAAAACAGTTACCTTAAAATCTTCAATGCCTTCATAAAACCATGATATATCAAAAGCTACTGCTACTAAGTTTAGTGATTGAGCCCACATATATTCGGGTTGCTTACTGTAAAAAATCATAAAAATTTCAAATGCAACGAATGCGTAAAGAGTCATGATTGTTTTTACAATTTGAATTTCCCAAAAGGTCTTAGTCATTTGACTTTTCTTTTCACGAACATACGCAATTTGTCGATTTCCATAATACCCAATACCCATATTAGCAAATAGAATAAAATATTGGATTATAGAATTAGTAAATGAATTCGCTCCTACACCCTCTGGCCGCAAAACTCTACTGACATAGGCAGATGTAATAAGTGGAACGATAATTGCCAATACTTGATACCCAACATTATATAAATAGTTTTTTATTACTTTCATTCTATCAACCTATTCTTTTATTGTTTTTTCAAATATTGAAGAATCGTGTACAGCAAAAAACTGTCCTAATAACAAACAAAATGGGGAGTACCATGGTAATAATAATTGGGGATCAAACATAGAGTGAATGGCAATTAAAAATAAAGCTATTCCTAAATATTGTTCATGCTCTTTTATAGATTTATTACATATATAAATTAGCAATATCATAATTATGATAAAAAATAGACATCCACTTACCAGTAATGTTTGAAAATATGAACTATCAACAAAATTGTAATACTGAGTAGCCATTCCATTTACATTAATCGCTTCAAAATCAATTTTTTGTCCAAGTAGTTTTACTCCCCACATTTGTAGTCCTGAGATATTTAATGCCAATCGACCCGATAACGCCTCATTTAAAGTATAAAATAAAGATTTAGGAATCCAGAACATTAAAACATTTAATACAATAAAGCATATTGGAAAAGCAAATAATATAATAAATTTTACCAATTTAAATCTTAAAATATCTAATTTAAACTTAAAAATCTTATCTACTAATACAAACAAAATAAAAAGTGTCGATAAAATATATGGGTTTCTTGTATTAGTACTATAGTAAATAAAATAGTTTGCGGCTTCTAAAATTATTAGCTCTACATACGTAATTTTTTGTTTTCTAAAAACTAAGTATGCTAATGTGAAATAAAATAACAACTGTGCCGAATATGTATAATATCCAAAGCCTAGGCTTGACCTTACCCTAAGGTACTGACCTACGACTATAGCATTTGGAATACGTCCCAGTTTAAACAAAAATATAGTTGAAATCAGTATAATGGCGGTAAATATAAGGAAAGTTTTTAAAATATCTTCAAAATAAAAATTTCCTGCCATCAAAATTAATGCATACGTAGCAATAAAAGTGAAATTTTGATTTTTACTTAAATAAATAATTAGCCCAAAAAACAAAATCAGAGATATAATATTCCAAATCCTAACCTCAAAGTTTTGATTTTTCATTACTAATAATAGTAAAAAAAACATACTTACTAAAAGAAAAACATTTAGAATCTGTCCTATACTTTCTTCAAATTTAAATTTTATGTTAACAGTATTTTGAATTTGTTGAAATAAGCCCCAAATAAAATAAACTATACAAAAAAAATTTGTTAATTCTTTCTTTTTTAAATCCATATTCATTATTCTACACTGTTACTCATACGTAATGCCTCAGCAATTACCTGATCCATATTATAGTATTTGTATTGTCCTAATCTACCGCCAAAAATTACTTTATTTTGTTTTTCAGCCAGACCCTTGTATTGTTTATATAAATTATTGTTTCTTTCATTATTAACTGGATAGTATGGCTCATCTCCACGTTTCCAATTAGCAGGATATTCACGAGTAACGATAGTCTTACCCTTATCGCCTTTACCAAATTCGAAATGTTTGTGCTCAATTACACGTGTATATGGAGTTTCTGCATCCGTATAATTAATTACTGCATTACCTTGATAATTATCTACATCTTTTTCTTCAGTCTCAAAACGAAGAGAACGATATTCAAGTTCGCCTAACTTATAATCAAAGAACTTATCAATCATGCCTGTGTAGACAATTTTATCAAAATTCTTTAAATACTCATCCTTTTTATCAAAGAAATCAGTATTTAACTTAACTTCAATGTTCTCATTATCAAGCATTTTTTCTACTATTTGAGTATAACCACCCTTAGGAATTCCTTGATAATCATCATTAAAGTAATTGTTATCATAAGTTAAACGAACTGGAAGTCTTTTAATAATAAATGCTGGCAATTCTGTAGCTTTTCTACCCCATTGCTTTTCTGTATATCCCTTAATCAGTTTTTCGTAAATATCACGTCCAATTAAAGAAATTGCTTGTTCTTCAAGATTTTGTGGATCTTTTCCTGCCATTTCTTGACGTTGTTCATTAATCTTGTCCATAGCTTCTTGTGGAGTTCTTACTCCCCACATTTCACTAAATGTATTCATATTAAATGGCAAATTGTACATTTTACCATAGTAATTCGCTATAGGACTATTAGTGTAACGATTAAATTCAGCAAATTGTTGTACATAGTCCCATACTTTTTTGTCTGATGTATGAAAAATATGTGCACCATATTGATGAACTTGAATTCCATCAACTTCTTTAGTATAAATATTGCCGGCTAAATGATTTCTTTTTTCAATTACAGTAACTTTATTGCCTCGTTTTGCTACTTCATGAGCAAATACTGCTCCGAAAAGTCCTGATCCTACAATTAAATAATTGGTCATTTTAAGCTTCACGTTTCCTCTCTAATTTAACATATAATCTCTCTACCCATTTATATGTTGCTTTATTCATAAATCCTTTGAATATTAAGCGTCCAGTCATAGAATTTGTATTATATGGGACAACCTTATTATTCACATATTTAGCTAATATCTTATTATATCTTTGCATTATTCTCATAATTTTTAAAATCTCAGTATGATACTTACTCATAGAAGGTAGCTGAGATTCTGTAATAAGTATTATTTTCATTTCATAATATAAGAAATATATATATGTTTCAATTTGATTTAGCTCAAATCCATTTATCAACTGATTATAAATGGAATGCCATATTTTAATGGTATCCCTAATTTTAGCTTCAGTCTTTGCTGTCATAGTATTACCAGGACGATCTATCAAGTAGTATGCAAGAGCTTCATCCAGATATCCTACTCTCTTTGCATTAGCAATCGACAACACATACAAAATAGTGTCCGTATAGCTAATCTTATGAGGAAAATCTATATTTTTTGCAATTGATGTTTTAAATAATTTTGCATGTGGTGATACTTCACTAAAAATAAATCTATCCTTTTTTTCAGCCGTATCATATGCAACACGTGGTTTTACATTTAACTCTTTTTTAAAACTAGGAATGTATACTTTTTTATTATCTTCTGAATAAATATTATATTTATCACCAACAGTTACATCTAAATTACTATTTTCTGCAAAATTATGTAATTTTTCCAATGCATCATCTGTTAGCCAATCATCAGGATCACAAACTAAAAAATATTTTGTTTTTGTATTCTTAATTCCATATTCTAAAACTGACCCATAGCCACCATTTTCTTTTAAAATAGATTTAAATCTTGGATCTTTATCAGCATATTCTTGAACAATCTTTTTAGAATTATCAGGAGAGCCATCATCTATTGCCCAAACTTCAAAGTTCTTGTATGTCTGTCTTTTCAGACTGTCTAAGCACTTTCTAATATATTTTTCAACATTATAAATTGGAACTATAACAGTAATATCTGGATTCACTCTTTTTCTTCTCCTATTTAATTTAGTTAAATTGATTTAATCTCTTTTTTTCCTTAAGTCTGTAAATAGAATATAATAAAACAACTTTATTATGCCGTAATAAATAGATAGCAAATTGAATGGACTTAGAATTATAGAGAGATTTTAGTGAAGTAGAATTTACATAATCATCTTTTAAAAATAATTCTCTACTTTTCTTAATTTCTTGTATTCCAACTTTTTTATTTGATGCACGAGTAGCATTAGAAATTAACGTAGAGTACATTTTTACACGATTACTTAAATAACGCTTTCTATATAAATTATATAGATCATTCTTATTTAACAATTCATAAAATCGCTTATGGAAATATTTTTGTTTTTCAATATCATTTTCAATATATTTATTCATAGCAGATGATTGTCTTCTATTATAAAAATATATAGATTTCCCTGAAATTATTGATATACGTTCAGCTTTTAATAAAAGCTCAATCATAAATAAGAAATCTTCTGCTTGTGATATCTTCTCATCAAATTTTATATTATTACTTATAATAATATCTCGTTTGATTATGGTACGCCATACCGGTAACCAAATAGATTGTTCTCCTTCTAACGGAAATATGGTTTGTGGTATTAATTTATTTATAACCCATTCATTATCAAAAATACCAGCATTTTTAAATTTAAAAGGTGTTTCTTTATCTTGTGTAATTTCACTATAATTACCTAGTGCAATCGGAATATTATCATTAGCTACATGATTATGCAAAATTTCTAAATAATCGGGAACAATTTCATCATCATCATCTATAAAAGCAACGTATCTTCCTTGAGATTTTTCTATTCCCATATTTCTTGCTGCAGAAACTCCATTACCATTTGACGATAAAATTCTATATTTAAATTTTGCATTTTTAAATTTCTCTTTTAATTCTTCTTTCGTATTATCCCGCGAATGATCATCTATTATAAGTACTTCGAAATTTGTGTATATTTGCGAAGAAATATTATTGTAGATTGTATCAACAAAGTTAGATGAATTATGAACTGGGATTATCAAACTAATCTCATAGTTATTCAATTTTGAATCTCTTTTCCTTCAAAACCAACGCTGGTAAAAATAAAAAAATACTTTCTATTAAATCCGGTGAAACACTTTTAATTGATCTGTTAGTTGCAAGTGCAAAAGCAGTTAAATTAATATTTGTTTTCCATTGACCTATCAATCGCTTTTTCCAAGGAAATGAATTCATTGCGCGATATCTTGAATTCAACAACATAATGGTACTTTTAGGATTTTTTAACCATAATTCAAAAAGATGTTTTGTTAGTCCATCCTCTTGATAATCACCAAAATAAAATAGTTCATCTCTTACAACAAATTTACCTTGTTCCATTAATTTATTGTAAAGTATTTCTTCACTAATAAATTTTTCATCAGGTAATTGTAAGGAGTTAAATGCCTTTTTTAATTCATTAGTTTTTATAAAAATAGTAGATTCGGGAATATTATATTGATATCTCAAATCTATAATATTAACTTTATTTGGTAATTGTTTCCAAAGAGATGTTCCATTCGAATCAGCACCTAATTTTCTTGGGAAAACTACACCACAATCATTATTAGAATTAATAGATAATATTGTTTTATATAAAATATCTATCATTTCTTCTGATACAGTATCATCACTATCTACGACTAACGACCATGGTGTATTCAAACGTTTCATTGCATTTTTATAGGCATGCATTTTTCCTTGATTAGACTGGACGATCAAATCAATCTTAAATTTTGATTCTTTTTTCCAAATATCTACAATCTCATTAATAGTTTTCTCAGAACCATCATCTACAATAATCCATATAAAATTATTATTATTTTGCGTGCGTAACGATTTATATAGTCTAGTTAATTCTTTTAATCTATTAAAAACAGGGGTAATAATAGATATTTGTTCTTTATATGCTACCTTATTCATATAATTTTCTTTTCAAAATTTTATATTTCACAAATTCTTTAAGCGGAATTAGATGATACTTAATTTTTTTGGACAATTTTGATCCTTTATACCAACTAGAAGCATACAAATGTATACCGTAAGTATTTGAAGTAATTGTAATTTTTTCTGTTCCCATTTTTTTAGGAGAGAAATAATCTGATGGGTAAATAGTAAAATTCTCTACTTCTTGCTGTTCATTACGCTTATAATCTAGTCCATGTTTTTCCAACAATTGTGTAGTTATTTTTACACAAATTTCAGGATCAAAATTATTATTTTTATCCACAAATGTATGTGTATTATAATAATCTAAATTTTCTTTAAGGATAGATGTGCCTTTTTCACTAGCAAATCCCACACCTGTATTAACCCGACCTACTTTTTCAAAAGACATGAAATTACCCTTTTTAACAAGATCATCAATTGACTTAATCAATTTCACATCGGTATCCATATAGACACCACCCTCATTATAAAGGACATCTAAACGAACATAATCGGATAAGAAAGCATACTTTTTACTTTTATAAGCTAACTGAGTATACTTAGTTTTATTTACATCATAATTTGATTCGTTCCATTCTTTTATCTCGTAATCGGGACAATATTTTTTCCAAGATTCTATACAATCTTGAATTACTTTAGGTTTTGGATTATTTCCAAACCAACAATAATGTATTACTTTTGGTATAGTCATTTACTTCCCCACTAATTCATTAATAATATGTTCCAAGCTTTGATTAAATTTGCTATTATTACTACTTTCGCCAACATTTTTTGTTTTGACAATTTCATCATAGTTTTTAATTGTTTCAGCAAGTTTATTTACATCATAAACAAGAATTATATTATTCATTCTTTTTTCAATTAATTCGGTGAAGTCAACTTGGTGATTGTTAACATGCTCATGATATTTTTCTTGTCTAGGAACCACAATTGGAACTTTTCCAAATTGTAATGCTTCAATAAAACTTGAAGGTCCACCATGCGTAATAACAATACGCGCATCTTTCAAAGTATTTTGCATTTCTTCAAAAGACATCATTTTGTGGCCTTCGCAATGTACTGGTTTATATGTACTAAAACCAGTCTGAATAACCACTTTTTCCTTAATTGTACCTTCAGCAACCAAATCATCTATTTTTTTCACCAAACGGTTAAAAGGCTGCTCATGAGTACCTACAGTAACAAAAATCATCTTATCACCCTAAAAAATACTTCCTAAATTAATTGCCTTAGGATAAACTTTCTTCATTTCTTCCCATTCAACGATAAACTTATCTGTTATTGGATATACCAATTTACCAGTAATTGTAGGTTTATCATAGCGATCAAATACTTCAATGTAAACAGTCTTAGCACCCATTAATTTTCCGATATAAAAAAATGGAACTGCTACTGCAGCCCCACTAGAAATAATTACATCAGGACGTTCTTTACGGAGCACTTTAATTGCTAAAAAAGTATTACGAATCAAGTTTTTTAGATTACGGTTAGTGGGATAGTAACATCCATACATCTTTTCAGATTTCAGCTTACTTCTTGCATCTTCTTTATCAAAAGTAACCCAGAATCTATCCTTATTTTGCCAAAATGGCTTTAACATATAAAGATGAGTTAAGTGACCACCGCTAGAACCAACTAAACAAACTTTCATACTTTTTTCTTTCTCTCCTTAATACGCACTATTCGGATGAATAACAACACCAACAGTCTTTAATAAAATCTTAAAATCAAACCACAAACTACTCTTATTGATATATTCAAGGTCTAATTCTACCATTTCATCAAAGTCTGCATCATTACGTTTTGTTACCTGCCAAAGTCCTGTACAACCTGGTGTAACAGTTAAACGCAATTTATCATAGTCAGTATAATCAGCCACTTCCATTGGTAGAGGTGGACGTGGACCTACTAAAGACATATCACCTTTTAACACGTTCCAAAGCTGAGGTAATTCATCAAGACTATATTTTCTAATTACATGACCAATTTTAGTTACACGAGGATCATCTTTAATCTTAAACATTGCCCCGTCAATTTCATTTTGTTCTTCTAACTGTTTTACCATTTTATCGGCATTCACAATCATCGAACGGAACTTCCACATTTTAAATGGTTTTCCATTTTTTCCAATTCTTGTTTGTGAATAAAATGCCGGACCACCATCTTCTTTTTTTATTTTTACAGTCAAAATTCCAAATAGTGATGATAATAAAACCAAAGCGACTCCGCTAGCTAAGATATCAAATCCACGTTTTACAGTATGATATACTAAACGTCCATTAACTTTTGACGGATCTAGTTCTACCTTTTTAACCTCTTGTGCCATCATTTAAAACTCTATCCCCCAATATAAAAATTAAAATATCCAAAAACGTTTCTTTTTCTTTAAAGGTTTCCAATTTAAATTAACATTATCAGAATTGATAATGTTTCTTGCATTCTGCTTAAAGCTATTAGCAACATCCAATCCTTGTGTCTTTTCTAACTTCTCGTAAGCGTCATGCATTCGACTTTCACGTTTTGGCAACGTATGTGCATCTGAAGCAAAAGTAGCTACTTGTCCAGCTTCTACAAATCTATCCGCTAACCTTTCGATCTCTTTACCAAATACTCCCACATACGAACTAGCGGTTATTTGCGTTAAACAGCCTTGCTCAATAAACTCTTGTAATTTTTCTGGATGAGCCAAGATACCAGAATTTCTTTCTGGATGAACAATTATTGGTGTTATTCCCCGTCCCAATAATTTAAAAGTCATATCTTTAGCATAAGTTGGTACATCTTCACTTGGAAATTCTAATAACATATATCTGCCGTCTTCATCACAGAATAAAATATCATCATCATCTAAAGCTTGCGGTAAATTACCATTTAGACGAACTTCTTGACTTGGAAAGACAGTCAAAGGAATATTATGATTTTTTAATTCTTCCTGAAACTTCGCTGTCTCCTTAATGATATCTTTTTTATGATTTAAATATTTTCCATTTAGAGTATGTGGTGTCATTAATGCATGGGTAATTCCATCCGCTACTGCAGCTTCCGCTAGACCTAATGAAGATTCTAAATCAGGAGAACCATCATCAATTCCTGGCAATATATGTGAGTGAATATCAACTAATACCATTCTTTATTACTTCGCTTCTGTATCTTTTTCTTGACCATAACCATAGCCATAACCATAGCCATAACCATAACCATCTGGGCCAGTTTTCACATCATTCATTACATAGCCTAAAACATGCGTCTTAGTTAAGTTAAGCATTTCAATAGCTCGTTCAACACCAGCTTTTTGGGTAATGCCTTGACGTACGACTAGAACTACTCCATCCATTTCACCAGCTAAAATTTGGGTATCTGAAACTTCTAAAACGGGAGCTAAATCTAAGATTACTAAATCATAGTGCTCTTTAACCATGTTTAAAAAAGCACGCATTCTATTAGAACCCAATAATTGAGCTGGGTTAGGTGGAATAGGTCCAGCAGGCATTACTGAAAGGTTAGGAATAATATCTTCCTTAACAATGTTGGCCATATCAACTTCATTAGAATGTGAAGTTAAAATTGTAGTCAAGCCTACTCGATTTGGAAGATCAAATGTTTGATGCAATGTTGGTCTGTGCAAGTCCGCATCAATCAACAATACTTTTTTACCAGCTTGAGCCATTGTGACAGCCACGTTAACTGTCACAGTTGACTTTCCTTCACTAATATTAGCTGATGTAAAGGCTAACGCCTTAATTTGATGATCAACACTTGTAAAGTCAATATTAGTCTTAACGGTTCTAAACTGTTCACTCACTGGATTTTGCGGTTTTGCTACAGTAATTAACTTAGCACCATACTGCATAGTTTCATCTGTACCACGTTTTTTACGTCTATTAAACAATCCCATTTATACTCTCCTATACACGTTTCTTTTTACCAGAATTACTATCATTGTCATTAATACTAAATTTATTAGACAAGTGGAAGTGAGATATATGACCTAAATTGGTTAAACCTAATTCTTTAGTCAAGTAATCATCATCTCTGACCGTAGTATTAAATGAATCACGTAAAACAATCAACGCAATACTGATAATTAATCCAAGTATGATACCAGCTAAAGTAAATAATGAAGTCTTAGGGAATGTTTTAGTACCACGAGAAGCAGGCGAGACAATTGTCACATTGTTAACATTCATAATGCTCTTGATTTTGCTCTTAAATGTTTGAGCAACTGCATTTGCGATTGCTTGAGCTTTTTCTGGATCATTACTCTTAGCACTAATTGTAAAAACTTGTGATTGTTGTTGCGTAGTTACAGAAACTGCCTTTTGCATTTCTTTAGCGCTCACGTTGTAGCCACGGCCCGCTCTTCTTACAACAGCTGGCTCAGCTGGACTAACAAGTTTTTTAGTACCATCAGCTAAAGTCTTATACTTAGCCTTTTTAGCTGGCTTTACGACTTCAGTTGGATTTTTAATCCATTTAGAAGCATCTTTTAAGATAACTGGACTAGTAACAATGTCCTTATAAGTATTAATTACCTGTACATCGGCTTGTTGAGCATTGAATGCTTGGCCAGCATCAGTCATATTTCTTTTCTGATTAACCAAAATTTGAGTAGTTGAGGTATACTTTGGTTCAACTACAAAAGCAGCTAGAACAAAGCCAACTGCTCCTAAGCCAACTGCCCATGCAATAATTGCCCAAATATGTGCTCGAAGAAGCATCCATAATCTACGTAAATCGATTGTATTTTCAGTTTTTGTACTGTTTTCCACTTTTTCCTATTCTCCTGTCTTTAAGGTTTCCGGCTTAAGCCCTAAGGCAGCACGTAACTTATTACTAATTCTTTGACATTCTGCTTGACTAACTGACTCATAAGCAACCCCATTTTCCCAATCGCCTTGCCCTTGAGCATGATCAGTTGTGACATTATCAGTTGCATGGCGATAATTCTGAGCTAAAGCAACCATATTATCAAAACTTAAGTTAGTCATAGTTTGCTTAGAGATTGAATTTAAGAATTCTTGGTTTACGACTGTCTTGTAAGAAATGGAACTCTTTAATAATGCCATAATTACAAGTCTTTGTCTCTCTTGACGCCCATAATCTCCTTTAGGGTCATCATACCGCATTCTACTGAATGCCAAAGCCTTCTTCCCATTCATGTGATAAGTTACGCCCTTAGTGAAGTGATAACCTTCATAATCAAATGTTAATGGCGACTTAACTGTCACTCCCCCAACTTGATCAATTGCCTTCTCTAATCCTCCCATGTTTACCATTACGTAAGCATCAGTTGGAACGTTGAAGTACTTCTTGATCGTTTTAACAGTTTCATCTACACCACCATAAGTATAAGCTGCGTTAATCTTAGCTGGTGAATAGTCTGGATAATCCGGTAAGTTAACTTTCATATCTCGAGGCAAGCTGACAACTGTTGTCTTATTGGTTTTAGGATTGATGACCATCATCATAATGGTATCTGTTCTCCCCTTGTAAGAACGTCCAAATTCACCTGTATCTGTTCCCAATAAAAGCAGGCTCATTGGCTTCTTATCTTTCAGTGTGTCGCTAACCTTCCGATCACTAATTTCATTACTCATCGGATTATACATATTGTTAGTGGCAACGTGGATATTGTGCCAAGCGATAATAACCGCAATGATGTCTACTGCTAGGAAGACACCTAATACAATCCAAAAGATACGCCAAAACTTTTTACGTCGATGATGACGGTGATGATGTGAGCGATGTCTTAATTCATTATCACTATTCTTATGATCCATTTTATTCCTCTTTTATTTTTTGCTTTTTAGTAACACTAAAAATCATTATACAAAAAATATATGAAAATTCATAGAAAATTCACAATTAGCATAAAAAAACACATTTATTGAATCAGAACATGCTCTAAATAGCGCTCTAACCACCTTCACGTTGATAAGTATACTGGCACCCCCCCCAGAAATCAACCTAACTTCGGCAAAAATACAATTTTCGTTATTTAATTTGCTGCGTTTTTTATTTAATTTTTCAAAGCGTTTTTCAATTTAACCAGCAAATTATTCTTTACTCTCTGCAGAGTTCGCCTTGAACATCCCGCCACCTCAACCAAATTTGTAATTTCTTTTTGTGCGAGCAAATGTTCAAAAAACACTAGTTTTTCAATTCCATTTAATTCCTTGACTTTATCTTTCAAAATTATTAAGTTATCCCATTCAATTTTTTCCTTCTTTAATTCAAGCTCGTTATTTATCTCTTCGCTTCTTTCTTCGCGGCGCTGAATCTTTCTTAACTCATCTAACGTATGCCAAAGAATCTTCTTAAAAGCCAGCCGATCAATATCTTGACCCGGACTCTTCTCAAGCATCCCCGCATAAATCAAAACTCCATCCTGGACCAAGTCCGCATACTCTTGATAATCTTTCCTCACGCCAGCAGCCTTAATTGCTCCGCAAACCAACCGCCGATTTTCCCAGGCTTTAATAAAATTCTCTTCTTTAATCATGTGACCATTCCTTTAAGTAATGTCACAAGCGCTTGTGCAGATATTAGATTATCAGGAACGCAATTTTTCTAAAATCCAAGAACTGGATAGTCATAATCCTTGTAAATTCTAACTTTTCATCTTTCATTCACTTCTTTCTTTCCTGTCTCTTCCCTCTCTAACACACCATATTTCTTGTAAAGAAAAAGCACGCTTTTTTAAGCGTGCTACAGGATTGATTTTATTCTTCTAGATAATCGATAAATCAAATTATGGTCATTTATCTGCCAATCTTTGATATCAAAGAAGTCAGCACAGTGTCGACCATAATTACGATGAAATTCTTCAATTGCTTCTTCAGCAAGTTCAGTTAAATTTAAGGCATTTTGAATCTTAGTTAAGTAAAAGTATTCTTGGTTAGCTACTAGACTATTCTTTCTGCACTTACATAAGTTCAGATGAAAACCATGCGACTTAGCGTAGCCTACTAGCATTTGTCCTAAAACATGATTATGGGTAATGGCTTCTCCCAGTCGCTTATACATGTTCGGTGCACAGTCTTCAAACTCAAAGTTATAACTATAACCATTCTCTTGATAGGAAAAAGTAACGCGACCATTTTCTTGTTGTACCGTCTGCATATGATGCAAGCCAATCCAAGAAGTATGCTTTTCTGAATGGGCTCGAAGTGAAAAGTAGGCAATTTCACCTAAAGAAACTGTATGACGGTAGTAAAAGCCCAGTTCTTTTTGTAGTTTCTTTTGTAAAACTGCTCCTAAAATCAGCTTGTGCTTTAAAAGATGGTTAATCAGCTGGCGGCTATTTTTTTGGCATAAAATAATACCAGCTTTTTTATCAAAAATTACTGACTGGTATCTACCCTTAATGGGGTTAGTGTGGAAGTCATACAAGGCGACCATATTCTCATTTAGTTCATAATCTGGTGCTTCTGACACAAAGGGAATAAGATTGCCACTGATATTGTGATCTAACCTTTGCTTAATGCAGTCTTTAGACCAAGTATTTAAGTCTTCACTAGTTGGTAAACCAATGTTAAAAAGATTTAGTTTATTATTCATTGTCATCTCCTTTTTCTATTAAATAACGTTTTTTATTCAATAATATAATAATACCAAAAAATCACTATATAAAAAAGGTCCTACACCTATAAAAGTGTAGGACCTAATTAAATAACTTTTTTAGAAGTTTAAAAATTCATCTGGCTTCATCCCAAAGCCTGCTCCAATGACAGTTTTGAAGGTTGAAACATCTTGAACACCATCAAATTGCTGACCATTAATTAAAAAGTATGGTACAGATTCAACTCCGCGACTTTCTAAGTCAGCTTCTTCTTGCATAACTACATCTTGATATGCATTTGAATCTAATATCTTCTTAACTTCTGCGGTATCTAGCTTATTCTTCTTTGCAACGTCTAATAATACTTTATGGTCTCCTAATTCCTTATTTTCAGTAAAGTAAGCATAGAATAAATCATCAGCTAGATTTTCAATTAGCTTAGAATCGTGATAAGTTGCCTTAGCCCATTGAACCATCCGGTGAGCATCCATGGTATTTGTATTATAAGCAGTTGCTTCATTAATTGTTAAACCAACTGCCTTACCCATTGCCTTAGCATGATCATAGGCTGCGTTTGCTTTAGCTAACGGAATAGCCTTTTCATAAGCTAGAAGGACTGCATTAGTTTGCTTAGTTGACTTAGGTGCATCTAAATCAATTTGAAAAGCATTCAAGTCATATTCAATCTTATCTTGAACACCTAACTCTTCAATTGCCTTTTGTAAGTTAGTTTCACCAATATAGCAGTAAGGACATGCATAATCGCCCCAAATTGAAATTTTCATTTTTCAACTCTTCTTTCTCTTATTACACTCTCACCTCTACAATAGAAACTTTATCCGTATAAAGCAACTATTTTCGCTTACGTTTTAAGTCTTCTTTAGTTGCAACTAAGTCAATTATTTTCTTTGGTGCTAGATTTGGATACATATGAGTAAGGTAAGCTAATAATTCAACGAAGTTTAGTAAGTAACTCGTTAAATTATTGTCTTTCATCATCCCACCAGTGAAATTATTGTCTTTAATATTTGCAAACATGTAAAAATCACGGACTGTATCTATATTTTGATAAGTTACTAGCTCACTGAAAATGTCATTAATTTCTTTTCGAATTTCTTGACCATCAGTCACCTCTCGTTTCACTGGTAAGTCAATTGCATACGCAGAATCTTTTCCATGAGCCAAATCAAGATAAGACTTTCTCTCGAGCATCATGTCGCTGATCTCTTTAAACTTTTCATCCGTAAAGTCCATATTCACTTCTAGACTAGTTAAATATCCAGCTAAGGCTTCTACTAGATCATCTTCTGTCTTAAAGGATGGGGTTAATACATAAACATAGCGATCTGTTCTCACAAGTAAAAGAAAATATGTCAAATCTAAATTTTGCAAGTTTCTACTATATTTAATTAGTTCTTTTTCAAAGCGATAACCTTCAGGATTTTCTAAATCAAATTGGCCACCCTGATAAGGAGCTCGATATATTTGCCAAAAGTCTTCTATATTGAAGCCATCAATATTTCGATCTTCAAAAGCAGCTTTATTGAGTAATTTAGCTTCATTAGGACGCTTGTTTTCTAAATCTTTTATTAGAGCTAAAGGATTAAGAATATTGCGGTTTGCATATTCCATGAGCATCACTTGAATATCATGATAAGTCGACATATTTTGATCGCTAGTATCATGGAAGAAAACATCTCCTAACTGGTCAGTATAATTAACGACCAAGACATAGTCACCAATCTCTTTTTCACTAGCTAGTTCTTCAGCTAAATCAATGATATCTTCTACTCGGGTTTCTAGTTGCTTAAGCTTATCATCAGTAATCTCTTGACTAGGGCGTTTGAGCTTTCTCATAGCATGCACATTAAATAAGTCACTTTCTAAATCGCCCTTTAATACATCAATGAATTCATAATAGTCTAGATCAAGTCTTTGAACAAAAGTCCCAATTAACCTAAAAACAAGACCCTCAGCTCGCGCTGGTTGATAAGAGCGGCGTAAATTATCACTAATAAAAGTTTCTTCAAAGTCTGGTGTCTGTACTACAACTGCCAGGTCTATTGTATTTGGTGTTTCATACACCTTATCAAGCAGTTCTTTCATTTTATTACTTAACATTTTTATACCCTACCTATTCCAATCATCTCACTTTTCATCTATTATACGGATATTTATTTTTAGAAACAAAAAGTCTGCAAAGAAGCAGACCTTAAGCTAGATATTTTCACCATACATAATGTTTGAAAAGCTACCATTTAATGACTTGTCTTGACTGACATGTAAGTTAACAACGTTTCCCTTACCAGACTCATCTACCAAAACAATTGGTTTTTGCTTGTGCCAGCAAAAGAGAAAAGTCTTATGTTGTCCGTCTTTAGTTAAGTCATGATTATAGATAGCCAAGACGTCATAATCATAATGATGTTCACCTTGTGGACTCCAGCCAATGCTTATCTTTTTACCATTTAACTTAAAAGTATCTTTCTTAAAGGCATCTGGATAAACACGATTTGCTGAAGTAGAAAGCTTGTTTTTACCATCATATTTAGTATAGGTTTGGCTCTTCTTTTTACCGTACTTATCCATTTCCTTAGCTAGTTTTTGATCTTTTTTCTTATCCCAGTGCTTCTTTTGAGTAGTCTTTGAACTCTTAGCGCTACTATTATTAGTTGAATTAGAGTTATTTGAACAGCCGCTTGCTCCTACTAAGCTGAGAGCAATCACACTCATTAATAATATTTTCTTCATATAATATTCTCCTTTTCTTCCATTCTTATCCTACCATTAAATTTCAACTTTAGAACCTTTTTAATCTTGAATAAAAAAGGTGTAATTTCACTTTTTAGGCGAAATTACACTTTGAATAGAAGAAATTTAGTAATAGAGGCTAGTTTGCCTTCTGATATATTAAATTGTTGATTGCTTCAATTAGAGCTTCTTTAGTAGGCACACCTTCATCATGATAATGGCCAATTTCAAAGTATGGTACTGCATCCGCATTTCGATTGGCTAAGTCATTTTCATCTTCGATAACTACGTCCTTATATTCTTCACTTGTAAGAATCTTTTTGGCAGATGAGTCATCCAATCCAGCGTCTTTTGCTAATTTTATTAAGACGTCATTATCAGCAATATTTTGATTTTCAACAAAATAAGCTTTAAAGATTGCGTTAATTAACTTTGCTGTCTTTTGATTACTCTGTGTATCATTAGCCCATTTAGTTAAACGCAATGCCTTCATCGTATTGACTGGAAGTGTATTTGCATAATTAATTGTTAAACCAGCATCTTTAGCTTGTTCAGTAATATTTTGAAATCTTTCATGAAGTTGCTTTTGGGTTAAACCATCTTTTTGCATCAACTTCTCTCCGCGCGTTTGCGTTGGATTTTCAGTAGCAGTTGGATCAATTTGAAAAGCGCGAAAGTTATAATCTAACTTATTTTGATCAATTCCTACTGCCTCAACTGCCTCAGTTAACTTATGAAAAGCAATATAACAAAATGGAGATGCATAATCCATCCAAAAACTCATTCTCATAGTATGCCTACTTTCCGGTTATTTAGTAGCTTCTTTAATCAAAGCCTTCAAATCATCATCAGAAAAGTCTTTACCGTATTTATTTTGTAATTCTTCTAAAATAAAGCCATTGTCACGATTACGGTGAATCATTTCACGAACGTCTTTCATAATAGCTTCTTTTTCACGATCAAATGTTGGAACTGTCATAATTAAAGCCTTCTTTCATATATAATCCGCTTTCACTTTTTATTGTATGAGCTTAAAGGCAGAATGACAAAAATTTAGTCTTAATATAATAAAAAGATAGTCTTACTATAAGACTATCTTTTATAAATCATGTTGATATTTCTTCAATAAAACAACCGCAATCCAAATTGAAATAAACGATGGCAAAATGATTACTACTAGTAAATCTGGATTGAGGATACGAACTGTTTTTATCATTTTAGTAATTGTATGAATCTTAGCAATGTTATTGAAGATCGATTGATAAACTGTAACATAAATCAATGCCCATTGAATACAATATTCAATTAAAGTTAGAGTTATTTCTGAAATTGGATGATATTTATTAAATCTCTTTAAGCCTTCATATAGTAGAAGACCTGATAAAATTACCAAGGCTGCTAGGAGCAAGAAAAGATTTCCCAGTTCCATATCATGAATCCGATCAATAAAGAGAGCCGCAAATCCAAAGAAGATCGAGAAATTAATTGTACTTAGCAGTAATAATACTAAAAACAGAATAATTGCTTTCAGAAAATAAAACCGATGTTTAGAAGTAAAGATATATCCTGATACTACTATCGCTAAAATAACCAGGAAAATTGGTAAAACTTGCATTACTTATCAGACATCTCGATTTTCTTAATAAGAGCTTCACAGCCTCGATAAATATCTTGATAAGCTGCTTCAAAGTCACCAGTATACCAAGGATCATCAACATCCATCATAGAGCCAGCAAAAGATAAAAGTTTATATTCTTTTCTTTCGGGATCTCCTGCTGAAATATGATTCATATCAAAGAAGTTTTCTTCATCCATCCCGATAATGTAGTCATATTTCTCATAGTCGCTCTTAACCATTTTTCTGGCCTGACGATGGTTAAAAGGAATTCCATGCTCATTCATTACTCTTTGAGAACGCACATCGATATCATGGCCGATCCCACTAATAATTGCATCTTCGGTTGTAGCAGCAGACGCAATTTCATATTCATTTTCTTTACCTAGATCTTTAACAATCTTTTTAGTAATAAATTCAGCCATAGGTGAACGACAAATATTACCATGACAAATAAATAAGATTTTTTTAGTCATTTCTTTCCCTTATTTCTTTAAAGTGTATATTTTAATTCTAAAGCTAATACATTTATTTAGGCAAGAAAAAATACCGACTAGAGCTTGTCAGCTCCAACCGGTATTCTTCTTTTTCAAAGGTTGTTGAAACATTATTAGTTCAATATTTTCAACATATCTAATTATATCAAAGATAGGTGAATTTAATCAGCAAATTATGCAATTTCTTTAAATTACATCTTATCTTCGACCCAATCCCAGAATTTATCTACATTTAATTTAGAAACACTAGAGAATGGTAAAAAAGATACATTTTCTTGTGACAGATCCAAACTCTTGCCGATTTTTTGCTTAATCTGACTTGCTTCCATCTTTTTCAACTTATCCATCTTCGTTGCTACCACCAAGATTGGAATATCGAGATAGAGAGCATAATTAAACATATTGATATCATCAGCAGTTGGATTGTGACGTGCATCAACTAAAAGAATTAGTCCCTTTAAATCAGCACGCGTTTCAAGATAATCTTGAATCATTTCACCAAAAGCAGCTCTTTGCTTTTTAGAAACTTTTGCATAGCCATAACCTGGTACATCAACCAAATACAACTCATTATTAACCTTATAAAAATTAAGAGTTTGAGTCTTACCGGGTTGTTGGGATGTACGGGCTAGTTTACGGCGATTAACAATTGTATTAATCAAACTAGATTTACCAACATTGGAACGGCCAGCCAAGGCAAATTCTGGTAAATCATCTTTTGGATACTGTTTTTCAGAAACAGCACTAATGACAAATTCAGCATCTACGACTTTCATTATTTAGTCGCCTCACTCGTCTTTTCAGCTTTATCCTCTTTATATGTAATCTTAGGCTCTGCATGCTTAGTAATAACATCCTTAGTAATTTGGACTTCTTGGATGTTATCATCACTTGGTGTACGGTACATTACATCCATTAATGAATTTTCAACAATAGAACGTAAACCACGTGCACCCATATGACGACTAATAGCCATATCTGCAATGGCTTGTAGGGCTCCATCAGTAAATTCAAGGTCCACATCGTCAAGTGACAATAATTTCTTGTATTGTTTTACTAAAGCATTCTTTGGTTCAGTTAAAATTCTAATTAAGTCCTCAGTACTCAACTTATCAAGAGTAGCAATAATTGGAATACGTCCAATAAATTCAGGAATTAAACCGAATTTAACTAAATCTCCAGTTGTAAGATTCTTTTGCCAGTCATCTGCATCTACTTGGTTAAGACCATTTTCTGCGCCAAAACCAATTGTTTTCTTACCAAGACGGTTTTTAACAATATTTTCAATACCATCAAAAGCACCACCGACAATGAATAAGATATTAGTAGTATCAATCTTAATCATTTGTTGTTGCGGGTGTTTACGTCCGCCTTGAGGAGGAACAGAAGCAATAGTTCCTTCTAAGATCTTAAGTAAGGACTGTTGTACACCTTCACCGGAAACATCACGAGTAATTGAAACATTTTCTGCTTTTTTAGAAATCTTATCAATTTCGTCAATGTAGATGATTCCGCGTTGGGCACGCTCTATATCATAGTCGGCATTTTGCAACAATTTGAGCAAAATATTTTCTACATCTTCACCAACATAGCCGGCTTCGGTCAAAGTAGTAGCGTCCGCAATAGCAAATGGAACATTCAAAATCTTAGCCAAAGTTTGGGCTAAATAAGTTTTACCAGAACCAGTTGGTCCAATCAAAGCAATGTTTGATTTTTGCAACTCAGTTCCAGTGCTATCAATATCCATTTGACTGATACGTTTGTAGTGGTTGTAAACAGCAACGGAAAGCACCTTCTTGGCACGATCTTGGCCAATTACGTACTCATCCAATTGCTTTTTAATTTCCATTGGCTTAGGTAAATCTTTAGTTTCTTTAATGGAATCTGCTTTTAATTCATCATCAATAATTTTCTTGGAAAGATCGATACATTCATTACAAATGTAGACTCCATTTCCAGCCACAATTTTTTTAACTTGTGACTGTGGTTTACCGCAAAAAGAACATTTTACTTCTTCTTGCTCAGTAATTTCGTTAGCCATCAGCCATCCTCCTTTTCACTTACTTTATGTCAAAATAAGCTTAGCAGTTCACTTTAACAGAGTAAAGAAAATTGTCTTATTAATTAATAGTAAAGAAAAAAGCGACTGTCATAGCCGCCCTTTTCTTAAACTAGTTATCAACTATTATTTATCAGCCTTTTTGTCGTCTTCTTTGGTTGACTTCTTAGCAGTTGATTTCTTAGTAGCTTTCTTAGCAACTTGCTTTGCCTTGTCAGCTACTAAATCAATAGCTTTTCTAATAGCAATATCATGCTTAAGCATATCATCACTCAAGCTACGACGAACAACTTTTTCGTCCATGTTGTAGTCGTGTGCTAAGTCTTTGATTTCTTGCTTAATTTCATCAGCAGTTGCGTCAAGTTTTTCTTTAGCAACGATTGCTTCCAAAACAAGGTTAGTCTTAACACGTTCTGCAGCACCCTTAGCTAATTGTTCACGCAATTGAGCTTCAGTAGTACCAGTTAACTTGAAGTAAGTTTGTGGGTCAATACCTTGACGTTGCATGTTGCCTAAGTATTGGTTCAATTGATTTTGAACATCTTCGTCGATCATTGCTTGAGGAACTTCATCAATGGTTGCATTTTCAACTGCACCCTTGATTGCAGCATCTTGGATAGCGTCTTTTGCGTCATCTTCCTTGTGCTTCTTCAAGTCTTTCTTGATCTTATCTTTTAATTCATCAAGTGATTCTACTGAATCATCAACATCTTTAGCAAACTCGTCATCTAACTTAGGTAATTCTTTAGATTTCACTTCATGAATCTTAGTAGCAAAGTGTGCTTCTTTACCAGCTAAGTCTTTTGCACCGTAATCTTCTGGGAAGGTTACAACAACATCTACATCATCGCCAGCTTTGTGACCAATAAGTTGATCTTCAAAACCAGGAATGAAAGTACCAGAACCTAATTCTAATGAGTAGTTTTGTGCACTACCACCATCAAATGGCTTACCATCAATAGTACCAGTGTAGTCGATAGTAACAGTATCGCCTTTAGCAGCCTTACCGTCTTTCAATACTAATTCAGCATTTTGTTCACGACGCTTGTTTAATTCTGCATCTACGTCCTTAACTAAAACGCGAGTGTTTTGCTTAGGAACTTCAATACCCTTGTAGTCACCTAACTTAACTTCTGGCTTAACAGAAACAGTAGCCTTCATTACCCAAGGCTTGTTCTTATCCATTGAAACTGGAGTAATTTGTGGTTGGCCAACTGGGTCAATACCAGCTTCTTTAACAGCAGCAGTGTAAGCTTCTGGTAAAACGATGTTTAAAGCATCTTCGTAAAGAGCTTCTTCACCGTAAAATTGATCAAAAACAACACGAGAAACGTGACCTTTACGGAAACCAGGTACACGTAAGTTCTTCTTAACACGTTTGAAAGCTTGATCTAAGCCCTTTTTTACTTCTTCTTGTGAGATTTCAAAAGTTAATTCACCGGATGTTTTACCGGTCTTTTCCCATTTTACAGACATTAATTAAATACCTCCGATGTCAAATTTGGGTTTGCTATTGCACACTTAACTATCTTACCCTAAACCTTGCTAAAACACAAATCCAGAGAGAAATTTGTTAATTTTTGTATAAAAAAAAAGATGTATCCTAAGATACATCTTTTTTAAGAAAGTTTGGAATTAGTCAAGGATTTCAGTAACTTGACCAGCACCAACAGTCTTACCACCTTCACGGATAGTAAACTTAGTACCCTTTTCAATGGCAACTGGCTTGATCAATTCAACAGTGAATTCAACGTTATCACCAGGCATAACCATTTCAGTACCTTCTGGCAATTCAATCTTACCAGTTACGTCAGTAGTGTGGAAGTAGAATTGTGGACGGTAATCTGAGAAGAATGGAGTGTGACGACCACCTTCATCTTTGTTCAAGATATAAACTTGACCCTTGAAGTTCTTGTGGGTTTGAATTGAACCAGGTGCAGCTAAAACTTGACCACGTTCAACTTGATCACGGTCGATACCACGAAGCAATACACCAACGTTATCGCCGGCTTCACCAAGGTCAAGAGTCTTGTGGAACATTTCCAAACCAGTAACAGTTGACTTTTCAATCTTGTCAGTTAAACCAACGATTTCAACTTCATCGCCGACCTTAACAGTACCACGGTCGATACGACCAGAAGCAACAGTACCACGACCAGTGATAGTAAATACGTCTTCAACTGGCATTAAGAATGGTTTGTCAGTATCACGTTCTGGAGTTGGGATGTATTCGTCAACAGTTTCCATTAATTTTCTGATAACGTCTTGTTGTTCTGGGTCACCTTCAAGTGCCTTCAAAGCTGAACCACGGATAACAGGAACATCGTCACCAGGGTAATCGTATTCTGATAACAAGTCACGTACTTCCATTTCAACTAAGTCGATCAATTCTGGATCGTCAACTAAGTCAACCTTGTTTAAGAATACAACGATGTATTGAACACCAACTTGACGAGCAAGTAAGATGTGTTCACGAGTTTGTGGCATAGGACCATCAGTTGCAGCAACAACCAAGATAGCACCATCCATTTGTGCAGCACCAGTAATCATGTTCTTGATGTAGTCAGCGTGACCTGGAGCATCCATGTGAGCGTAGTGACGATTCTTAGTTTCGTATTCTACGTGAGCGGTATTAATAGTAATACCACGTTCCTTTTCTTCTGGAGCAGCATCGATTTGTGAGTAATCTTCAGCTTGTGCCAAACCGTCTTCTGCCAAAACAGTAGTAATAGCTGCAGTTAAAGTGGTCTTACCATGGTCAACGTGGCCGATAGTACCAATGTTAACGTGCGGCTTAGTTCTTTCGTAATGTTCTTTTTCTGCCATTAATATGACCCTCCTGTAAATTTGCAAGAAGTCCGTTGAGTAAGTAACGGATAATTCTCTGTTGATTATTATACTACTTTCAAAGGTAAAAGCCTAGCTCGTACCCCTTTGAAAATATCCTTTATTGATTATACTAGATCCACAGAAAATGTAAACCTTTTTTGCTCAATATCGGCACTAAAAATCAGAATTTGTTGCTTTTTCATATGCCAAATATTCATATATTTTATTTAAAAGTTTCTGATGAGCTCCGCCCTTCTTTTGCTCAAGATAATTTCTAAAATCATGAGCAAATTGATCCGGATCTCTAATATAATCATTTAAACGCGGATATAGCATCCCTAAACAAACATTCATCTCACCAATCATTATTGGCAGTTTGCTTGGATCCTGTCTAAAGTAATCCGCTAAGCTAACACAAACTTCACGATAAATTGGACTTTTTTCAAGTAAGTCCGTTTCTTTAGGAATAAATTCTTTTAATTCTCCTAAAATGTAAACTTGAACTTTTTCGCTGTATCCAAGTTTTATTAAATCTTCACATAAGGATAAACGCAAAGCAAAATTAGGAGATGGATCCATTAAAATACTTTTTGCCAAATTAGTAAAGTTTTCTGTACTTAAGCAATATAAAAGTAAATAATCTTTTTCTTGAATATATTTAAGCTGTTTAAAATTTTTCATTATTTCTAACTGCTTAATTTGACTAACCGGTTCAATTTTTACTGGTAGCTTTTTTTGCAGTAAGTACTCAAGCTCAGCCGCTTCAATTGCATAATGCTGAAAAGCTAAAATTTTAAGATAAGTATCATATACTCTTTGATTAGAAAAAAGGTCAGGCTCTTCCTTAATCAAAGAATATGCCTGATCTCCCTTCTCTTGGCTTAAATATATTTCACATAGTTCACAAACAATATCTGAATCATGACCTAACCGTAAAGCTTCAAGTAAATATTGCTTAGCTTGCGGTAAATCATTGTGCTTTTTAGCCTCTTTTGCTAAAAGAAGAAAGTTATCTTGACTTGCATGTGACATTAAGCTTTTGCCTTCTTTTGTTCTGAATCTTTTTTATGATGATTTTTTCTAACTGGCCGTTTCTCAGAATTATTTTCTTGGTTGTTTCGTCTAGCCATTGCACGGTGTCTATTTTGGTTAACTTCCATTACAACTGGTAAAACAACTGGACGACGTCCTGTTTGCTTGTAAAGATATTTTTCAACATCATTACGAACATCTTGCTTTAATTCAGTCCAATCAAATTTCTTATGTTCAAAGTTATTGTTTACTGCTTCTTTAATTACATCAGCAGCGCCATTCATCAAGGCATGGTTAGCCTTAATGTATACAAATCCTCTAGTTGAAACACGTGGTTCTGAGATGATCTTCTTTTTCTTTCTATCAATAGTAACTGCAGCAATGAAGACACCGTCATCAGATAGAACTTCCCGGTCTCTTAAAACGATGTTTCCAACATCACCGACACCAGAACCGTCAATCATGATATCTTCACCAGGAACAGCATCTGTACGATAGAAACGACCCTTTTCTAAAGCATATGCATCCCCGTTATGTGGTAAGAAAATATCCTTCTTATTCATACCTGCTTCAATGGCTAAATCTTTATGGATCTCAAGAAGACGGTATTCGCCAATAACTGGAATTAAGAACTTAGGCTTAAGTGTATCAATTAACATTTGTAAGTCACGGCCAGTAGCATGTCCACTTGTATGCTTATCTCTACCGAGTTCTTTAACTGTTCCGCCAGCACGATAAATCATATCACTAGTTTGGGCAACCATAGTTTCAACTGAGTGTGAAGGAGTGGTAGCGATGAAAACTAAATCACCCTTCTTAATCTTAATCATACGGTGACGGTTAGTTGCCATCTTTTGAAGGGATTTAAGTGGTTCACCCATCCGACCAGTTTCTAAGATTACTAATTCATTGTCAGGAATCTTCTTTAAGTCCTTACTGTGAACAAGTAATCCTTTAGGTACGTTTAAGTAACCTAATTTCATTGCTGTATAGACAATCTTACCAGCATCTCTACCTGTCAAGAAAACATGTCTTCCAGTGGCAGCCGCTGCTTGGAAAATCTCTTGAACACGGACGATATTTGATGCTTTTGCTGCAGCAATGATTCGACCATCATAATTCTCAAAAATATTGTAAATATATTTTTCAATACTAGTCTGACGATCATTTGGGAAGTTAGCTTCAGCATTAGTGGAGTCACTAAGAAGTGCGAGGACGCCCTTTTGGGCAATTTCAGATAAACGAACAAAATCAGTTCGATAACCTTTTTTAGCTGATGGATCAAACTTAAAGTCACCAGTGTAGACAATCTCTCCTTCTTTAGTGGAAATATCAATTCCTAAAGAATCTGGAATTGAGTGCGTAGTCTTGAAGAAAGAGACATTTGCATTTTTAAATTCAATTTCTGTATCAGCGTCAATAACATGGAACAAGTCATTTTTACGACGTCTATTTTCACGTTGAACAGCGATCTTAGCCAATTCAATAGTTAATTTTGAACCAAAAACTGGAATATCGTGATCTCTTAAAATATATGGAAGAGCACCGATTGAGTCAGCATGACCATGAGTTAAAAAGATACCTGCAATTTTATCGGCATAATCTTGGAAAAATTGTAGGTCAGGAATAACAACGTCAATTCCTAATAAAGATGAATCAGGATACTTCAAACCCGCATCCATAATAAAAATTTCGTCTTCTACTTGAACAGCGTACATGTTTTTACCATTTTCACGTGCGCCACCCAAGATCATTATCTTAATCTTTTGTGACATTTTTTTGCTTCTTTCTATATTTACTTAAATTATTTATGGATCTTAATGATCAAAACGAAGTTAATCTAATTAATTTTACCATATAATAGTATGAATTTGAAAGGAACAAAAAAGCTACTCTTTAAGATAAAGAGTAGCTGAGGTTTATGAATTATTAAAATTAACGACGTAAACCTAACTTGTTGATTAATTCACGGTAACGTTGAATATCTTTGTTCTTCAAGTAACGAAGTAAGTTACGACGGTGACCAATCTTCTTAAGCAAACCAACGTATGAGTGGTGGTCTTGCTTGTTAGCCTTTAAGTGGTCGTTCAAGTTGTTGATATCACTAGTTAAAAGTGCAATTTGAACTTCTGGAGAACCAGTATCGCCATCGTGACGTGCGTATTCTTTGATTAATTCATCTTTCTTTTCTTTTGAAATAGCCATTAGAAAAATACCTCTCTTTTAAATAATTGCCATTAACAACGTTAACCGTCGGCGGCGGGAAAACAGCGTCAATGGTTCCAACAGATATTAATATTACATGGAAGTTTTTAAAAAAGCAAGTCCAAATTACCTTGCACCAACGGCTTGTATTAAGTATAATTAACGAGTAAATCTATTTTATCGAGGTGATTTTGATGCCACAAATTAAATCAGCAATTAAACGTGTTAAGACTAATGCTACTGCTAACAAGCGCAACGCTGCTGAATTAAGTAAATTGAGAACTGCTGTAAGAAAATTCAACGAAGCTGTTGAAAATGACGCAAAAGATGTCCTCGATTTAGAAGTTAAAGCTGCACGTGCTTTAGATAAGGCTGCTTCTAAAGGTCTTATTTCTAAGAACAAAGCTAACCGTGATAAGTCACGCTTATCTAAGAAGGCTGCTAACAAGTAATTATTTACTTGACACCTGATATTAGGCAAAATAAAAGCTCGGAGTTTTCCTCCGAGCTTTTTTGTTGTCTAAATTTTTAATAGAAAGAGCTTCAAAAACTCATCCCCATGATAAGTTCCGTTTTTGTAGCCAAAATCAAGTTCAATCGCCTGCTTTAACAACACTGTTAATTTACTTAATGAGACTTTATTTTCAAGGGCTAATTTTACTCGATACGGATTCACTTTTAACTCTTTAGTAATTTGATCTTTACTCCACCGTCTATTCTGCAAAACTTTAACACAAGTCAAAAATTCAAGTTGAGATTCAAAAATAGCTAGTAGCTGAATTGCACTTGCCCCTTCTCGTAAATGATCCTCTAAACGTTGAGTAGCCTCTTGATATTTTTTATCAAAAGCAGCTGTTAATATTTCAAAAATATTTTCTGAAAGAGAACGATCAATATTTTCATTAATTAGTGTTTCCGTGATCCTTTTATCTTCACCAACAATATTTTTTAATTTTACATAGTTACTTAAAGAGACATCTAGAACTTGGTCACTTCTTTGGATCAATATTTGAAGCGCCATATTCGTAATTTGATATCCTTCTTCTTTACTTATGGCCTTAATTATTCCACTAACCTCATAGGGCTTAAACGTAGTTTCAACTACATTAACATGTTCAAGCAAAAGTTTACTAATCTTTTTTCTACGATCGATTTTTTCATAATTAGCCACAAAAACAACTACATCTTCTAAATCACTCAAATGTTCAATGATTCTAGTTAATTTTTCAACTTGTTTTTTAAACTTTTGTGGTACTTTAGCCATTAAAAAGAAAGGATTCTTCACAACCACAACTTTCTGGTTACTGAATAAAGAAGACTCGGTTAAAGTTGCCATTAATTCATCAAGTCCATCTTCAAGGCAGTCTACAATCACTTGATCAAGTTCAGAAAAAGATTTTTGATTGAGATAGTTACGAACCAAATAATCATTAAAAAATGAATCTGGTCCTTGAATCAAAAGATTAGCATTCTTAGGATTAGTCTGTTTAAAAAGAGAGATTAATGTCATTTTGTATTTCCTTTATAAAAAGTCGTAATCTTATCACCTTGAAATGGTGAGTAATTCCAAGTAATTGTACCACTATCTTGCGTATTTAAATATGGAATACCTAAGTCTTTCAATGTTTTTAAAGTTTCTTGATGGGGATGTCCAAAACGATTATTGCGTCCTGAAGAAATAAAGACTAGGCATGGATTTAACTGCTTTAAAAAATCTGGATCGCTAGAAGTTTTACTACCATGATGGCCTAATTTAAAGTAATCAACTTGGAAATTATAATGATTTTGTATCTCTTTTTCTCCTTCTCTGCCCAAGTCCCCAGTAAAAAGCCAACGTTTATTTGCTAACTTAAAAGTTATAGATAAAGAATCTTCATTTTTACCTAAGCCCGCTTTAAAAGGATAAAGCACATCAAAGTCGATCCCGCTCTCTCTAACTTTATCGCCTGCAAGAAGTGGCATCAGTTGCACATCATTTAAATGATTACTTATTTTCTTCATAAAAGACTGATTATCAGTCAAACCTCTAGCAAAATATAGATGCTTTACTGGAATTTGATCCAGTAAAGCTTTTAAATCACCGATATGATCTGCATCCTGATGACTTAAAAAGACTCCATCAAGATGATCAATTCCCTGTGCATATAAAAATGGTATAGTGATCCGATTTAACTGCGGCTCACTTTTTCTTTTTCCAAAATTTAGCTTTCCGCCCGTATCTATTAAATATGTTTTTCTATTTAAGGGCGTCGTAATTAAAATGCTATCCCCCTGTCCTACGTCAATAAAAGAAACTTGCCCCTTAAGTGGAAAATGAATCAAACAGAAAAAGCTAGTATATGCCCCAAGCAAAATTACTCTTAATTTTAATTTCTTTACTTTATTCTTAGGCATAATAATCAAAAACAAAGTCACAGCCAATAAAAATATAGTTTGAAACCAATTTATTTGCCCAAAAGTTATTAATCCCACCTGCTTATCAGCAATAAAATTAGTTAAGTCCGCAATGACTTTAAAAATTGGTTCACTTATTCTGACAATATCTGGTAAACACCAAAATATAAAAATCACAATAAAGGTTAAAGGCAAAAGAATAAAATTAAAAATTGGAACAATCAAGAAATTATAAATGATAGTTAGAAAGTTAATCCGATAAAAATTATGTAATAAAATTGGCGTAATTAATAAATTGAGAACTATATTTTGTTTAATTTTTTTAAAATCTTTGCTTATTTCTAATCCAAAGACTAACAAATAACTTAAAATCGCCCCACTATTTAAAAATAATAGCGGATTAAATAGGAGATGAGTTAACGCTACTATTCCTAATTTATCTCCGCTACTAATCATAATCTTTTTTCTTTTAAAGAATACATTCCAAAAGTAGCTTAAACTTGCTCGCACAAAACCAGCCTGAAAATTAGAAAGTAAGATTTCAATTATTAAAAAAAGAACACAAAAAATCGTTAACTCTTCTTCTGTTCTTTTCATAATTGTTCCAAGCCACATGATCCCTAGAATATATAAACTTACGTGTAGCCCAGAGATACTTAACAAATGGATAATTCCTAAGTCACGATAACTATTGAGTAAAACCTTATTTTCTGGACTAGGATTTTGTGCTAGAACCATTTCACTGGCAAAAAATCTTGTAAACTGGGGCATTTTTTCAAAATAATCGATCAGCCACTTACGTAAAATATGGATCCAATCAAAAATAGTAATTTTCTTAGGATAAAGCTCATAGCTTTCAAGTTTCACTCTCTCCCTTATTTTTTTACTACGATAATACTTTTGGTAGTCAAATTCACCTGGGTTAGTTGCTGGCATAATTTGTTCTACTTTTGCCTTGTAGTTTACTAAATAACATCCCCCAAAGCGATTTAATTCTTTTTCAAGTGACTTGTTTATACTTCCACTAATTAAAACTTTATTCTTTCCAATTCTTCCCTCCCTATAGAAAAATTGGTCACTCACCTTCACCTGATCACTATATATTTGAATTGGTTCTCCAATTTTCGTTTCACGTGTTTGCTGATTAAGTAAAGTTATAAGAGATATTATTCCTAAAAACAAAACCAGTAATTGTCGATACTGAGGAAATTTATAAATGAGCAAGAAGCAGAAAAAAAGCAAAAAAATTACAGCTACAACTCTTTGAGCAAAAGAAGTAGCTTGCAAAATTAGAAAAGTAACTGAAATACCTCCCAAACTAAGTAATAAATAGAATCCGGGAGCATAAAAACTAGAGAGCCAATTGATCTTTAAGCTTTTCAAAAGTCTTTTCACCAATTCCTGTCACTTTAGTTAAATCTTCAATTTGTTTGAAACCTCCATTTTGATCGCGATACGCAATAATTTGTTCTGCTTTCTTCTGACCCACTCCATTTAATTTCTGTAAATCTTCAACTGTTGCAGAATTTAAATGGACCTGCTCAGAATTTGAACTAGCAGAATCTGAAGCAGATGAGTTAGTAGTTGTATTTCCGACTGCTGGTACATTCTCTATTTTTTCACCAATGTGGGGGACATAAATTTGATCTTGATCCTTTAAAAGAGCTGCTCGATTTATTGCTCTTGTCTCTGCCTTATCGGTTAAGCCGCCACATACTTTTAATAAATCATTTAAGCGTGCCCCATTTTTTAAAGTATAAACTCCACTATGTTTAACAGCTCCAGCAATATCTACAGTTACAGTATTTTGTTTAGATGGGCTATTAACGCCAGTAGCAGAAGGAGTATTATTACTTTTATTTTTAGAAAAATCTGTTGATTGGTTCTTATTATTTTCACTTAAAACTTGATTATTATTAACTACCGGCTGATTATTTTTTTGAATAAAATATCCACCAATTAAAATCATCGCAATAATTCCAATTACTAGTCCTTTCTTTCCTAAGATGAAGTCTTTTATTTTTTCAAAATCCATTTTTATCACCTCATTATTTATTACGAAAAAAAGCAGCAATTTTTTTGCTGCTTTTTCTTATTTTTCTAAATAATTTAGTGCATCTTCAAATCGAGCTACGGGTACAATCTTCATTTTAGTATGAATTTTCTTAGCAGTTTTTACCGCTTCTACATAGTTCGTTTCACTCTTTTTAACTCCCGATGGTTGATCAGTTGGAGCAAAGAAGACTTTCATTCCCTGTCGACTAGCTGCTATTACTTTCTTATCAACGCCGCCAATCATTCCTACTTTTCCTTGATCATCAATCGTCCCAGTCCCTGCTATCTTTTTAGAACTAAGATTTTTTCCGGTAAATAATTGATAACATTCGAGCGTAAACATTAATCCAGCTGAAGGGCCACCAATATTTTCCGCATCAATTTTTACTGCAGGCTTTGTTACTACCCGCGTATGATCTACAAGTTGAATACCGATTCCGTAACGGTTAGTTCCAGAAAGTTTTACCGTTTCACCGGAGAAAGTTAGGTGTTTTTTTCCTCTAATAACTTCAATTCTTACCTTACTCTTCTTTAAAGAAGAAACATATTTAATTAATTCTTGACTAGAATTGAATTTCTTACCATTTACGCTAACTAATACGTCTCCTACCTTCAACTTATTCTTAAAAGTTGAATTACTCATTATTTCCATTACGTAAACGCCTAAGAACTCTTGACGATGCGGAACATTTGCCTTCTTAGCCGCATAGTAAATAGCATTATTTTGACTAGTTTCCATATAATACTGCTGCATTTGGTTATATTCTGCACTAGTCGATGTTCCCATTAATTCATCCTTTGAGTAGCGACTATCTGCTGGCCTCAAAAAACTTGTCAAATAATCAATCATTACCGCCGGTCGTTCGCTTACAGTTACCAAATAAAAATTAGGATTAGCCTTTCTAGTACTTTTTACATATTTACTAATCTGAAAAGCTTCACCAGGAGCTTCAATATAATATTGCGTTGGCCACAGACAAAATACAACTGCTATTAAAAATGCTGCTATTCCTAGCAGCCAAAACTTTAATTTTCTATTTTTTTTCATTATTTCTATTCCTCAATTTTTCTTCCAATGCAGCTGCGACTGGCTTTGGAACTAAGGTTGAAACATCCCCACCAAAAAATACAGTTTCTTTAATCATACTAGAAGAAATAAAACTATCTTCTGGGCGAGTAAACAATAAAACTGTATTTAAATCTGGATCTAACGTCTTGTTGATTCCAGCTATATCACGCTCATAGTTAAAATCGGCTGTATTTCGCAATCCACGAACAATTGCGCCTGCACCAAGTTCATGTGCTACTTCCACGGTCAACTCAGCTGGTCGAGCAATAACTTCAACTTTTTCGTTGTTTTCAAAAACTTTTCTCGCCAATTCTAAACGTTCTTTTTCAGTAAAAAGATACTTTTTACTAGTATTGGTCATAATTACTACATATAATTTTTCAAACATATGAGATGCACCTTCAATCACCTCAACATGTCCATTAGTTATTGGGTCAAAACTTCCGGGAAAAATCGCCTTTATCATTTTAATCTCTTTCGTAAACCTTTACCTTTGTTCGTCCTAACTGATGATCCTTAATAATTGAAAAGCCAGAAACCTCTGGTAATTCATCATGTTCATCTGTCTCCGCTACAACAAGCGCCTTCTCATTTAATAGGTTATTCTCAAGCAATTTCGTCATAATCTTTACAATTTTTTGTTTAGCATAAGGTGGGTCAAGAAAAACAAGATCAAATTTCTTACCCCCATCCTGCAAAATTTTAATTGCGCGATTATCACTACACTTTAAGACTCTGAATCTTTCTTCTTCCTTGGTGAGTTCAACATTTTTTTTGATAACCTGGCATGCCTGACCACTAATATCTACTAAAACAGCCTCATCATAGCCACGAGAAACAGCTTCAATTCCTAAGGCACCACTGCCGGCATATAGATCGAGTACTTGACCCCCATCAAAAAATTGCCCCAAAGAATTAAATAAAGACCCTTTTACCTTATCACTAGTTGGTCGAGTGGCATTACTCTTCAATGTATGTAAATTACGCTTAGCATATTTTCCTGCAATAATTCTCAAACTCGTAAATCCTCGTTTTCTTCTCGTAATTTTTCTGCTTCTTCTTTTAGTTCCCGCATCATTTTTTCCTCGTGTTCAGCAGAGAAATCAAGCTCATCAGTTTTTGATGTTTCCACAGACTGTACATAACTTTTGCTTCTGAGCTCTGCAATTGTCTTAGCTGCGTATTGTGAACTGACATATAAAATCACATACTTATTTTTACGTGAAAAATAAATAATATTACCAAATCTACGCAACTTATACTGATCGCTAATTTGATTCAGCCAAACAATTATCTGCGTACGGGGAGTCATTTTTTCATTTGACTCATCCTTAAAAACCAAACTCAAAGTACACTCCTACTTTCTACTAATGCTTTCTTTTCAGCAGCTGAAATATTTAAGACTAAACCTAAAGCAGCAGTTAGCACAATCATTGATGATCCCCCATAAGAAATAAATGGTAAGGTTACCCCAGTAATTGGCAATAATCCTAAAACTGCTCCTACATTAAAGAGCGTTTCTGTAAAAATCATGGTTACAACCCCGAAACAAACTAAAGCATTAAATTGTGAATCGGCATGAATTCCTACTTCCATAATGCGCCACATTAAAAAGAATAATAAGGTAATAATCACAATGGCGCCAATTACTCCTAACTCTTCAGCGGTAATAGATAAAATGAAATCAGTATATGGTTCAGGTAAGTAGCCTCTCTTTTGCATACTATTACCTAATCCAACACCAAACAAACCACCATTATGAATTGCATAATAGGAGTTTACCAGCTGTGCACCACCTGTTTTTTCTAGCTTAAAGGGATGGGCAAAAGCGAGCAAGCGCTGAAATTGATAGGAATCTTTGATGAATCCTGGGGTCCAAAACAATAAAATTGCCATCAATAAAACAATTCCTAGTAGTAACCCTACTAACCAATAAACAGCTAATCTTGTGGGAATTCCTGAGACACTATACATGACAAAAACAATCATAAATAGAATGGCTGAACCACCAAAGTCAGGCTCTAAAATTACCAAACCAATCATCAAGAATGAAATTACAGTTGGCCCAAATAAATTATGCCAAATTTGTCCCGGAACAAACTTTCCATCTCGTCTCGACAAGACAAAAGCCAAATAAAGAACTAGAGATAATTTAGCTACTTCCACTGGCTGAATATTAATAAATCCTAAATTAATCCAACCAACAGCACCATTAACAGCAGCTTTTCCATGACTAACAATTTTAAGAACGATTAAAAACATTAACATCAAAAATGAAATTCCTAAGTAGGACATAACAAATTTTCTGTTTTTGAATACTCTTAATTTTAAAGCAAAACAAGGAATTCCAAAGGCTATAAATGCTGCCAAGAAATATATAATCTGTCTTTTCATATATACACTCGGTGAAAAACCATTTACTAATAAAATGTCCGAGCTTGCTGAATAAACCATAATAACCCCGATAGTTGACAAAACAAGATATGGGATCAAGATGCTATAGTCTAAGTATCTTAGTTTTTGTCGCACAATATATCTGCCCCTTTAGTTAAATAATCTTTCTTATTATATCACTACCTCTGCATAACAAAAAAAGTAGCTCAATAAATTGAGCTACTTTTAAAAATTAAATAAGAAATAAACTATTTGTTACGTTTCTTATCTGCCTTTTTTCTTTCGTTAGTGTTTAAGATCTTCTTACGTAAACGAATACTTTCTGGAGTTACCTCACAGTATTCATCATCGTTCAAGAATTCAATAGCTTCTTCCAAAGTCATAGTCTTAGGAGTCTTAATTGAAGCTGAGTGGTCCTTACCGGCAGCACGGGTGTTAGTTAAGTTCTTACCCTTAGTTACGTTAACAGCAATATCACGTTCACGTGATGATTGACCAACAATCATACCTTCGTAAACTTCAACACCAGCACCGATGAATAATTCACCACGTTGTTCAACTGATTGAAGTGAGTAAGTTGTTGATTGACCTTGATTGATTGAAACTAAGGCACCGTTACGACGACCTGGTTCCCAGTTCTTAACAACAGGCTTGTATGAATCAAAAGTATGGTTCATAATTCCGTAACCAGCAGTTTGGGACATGAATTCATTGTTGTAACCAATCAAACCACGTGATGGTACTAAGAATTCAAGTCTAGTTTGGCCGTTACCAGTAGATTCCATATTCTTCATTTCACCTTTTCTTTGTGAAAGAGAGTCGATAACAGAACCTACATAAGCATCTGGAGTATCTACTTGAACTGCTTCAAATGGTTCACACATTTGTCCATCAACTTCACGGTAAATAACTTTAGGACGTGAAAGTTGTAATTCGAATCCTTCACGACGAAGTTCTTCAACTAAAATTGACAAGTGTAATTCACCACGACCAGAAACAGTCCAGGCATTTAATTGGTCAGTTGGTTCAACCTTTAAAGAAACATCAGTACGAGTTTGACGAATTAAACGGTCTTCAAGTTTCTTAGGTGTAACTTGATCACCTTCACGACCAGCAAATGGTGAATCGTTTGCAACAAAGTCCATTTGAAGAGTTGGTGGATCAATCTTAAGAAGTGGTAATGCTTCAGGCTTGTCAGCAGAAGCAATAGTTTCACCAACATAAATATCATTAATACCAGAAATAGCAATGATATCACCGGCTTTTGCTTCTTGAATTTCGTTACGCTTCAAACCGAAGTAACCAAATAATTTAGTAACACGGAAGTTTTGAGTTGAACCATCACGTTTCATAACAGTAATGTTGTCACCAACTTTAACTTTTCCGCGGTAAATACGTCCTACACCGATACGACCTACGTAGTCATCCCAATCAAGCATAGTGATTTGGAATTGTAATGGTTCATCAGAATTATCAACTGGAGCAGGAATGTTCTTAACAATAGTATCAAAAATAGGGTCCATTGTTTCTTCTTGCTTAGCTGGGTCTGATTCGTATGAAGAAGTACCGTTTAAAGCAGATGCGTAAACAACTGGGAAATCAAGTTGTTCATCACTAGCACCTAATTCGATGAATAATTCAAGAACTTCATCCAATACTTCCTTTGGACGAGCACCTGGACGGTCAATCTTATTAATAACTACGATTGGCTTAACGCCAGCTTCCAAAGCCTTCTTAAGCACAAAACGAGTTTGTGGCATAGTACCTTCGTAAGCATCAACAAGCAATAAACATCCGTCAACCATGTGCATGATACGTTCTACTTCACCACCGAAGTCAGCGTGTCCTGGTGTATCCAAGATGTTAATAGTAGTATCACCGTACTTAACAGCAGTGTTCTTAGATAAGATAGTAATACCACGTTCACGTTCAATAGCATTGGAGTCCATAGCACGATCTTCTAGATTCATGTGCTCTGGCAATGTATCTGATTGTTTTAACAATTGGTTAACCAAAGTAGTCTTACCGTGGTCAACGTGTGCGATAATGGCAATATTTCTAATATCGTCTCTTCTTTGCAAAAGAAATTCCTCCCCGAACTTCATAAAAAAACTGTGACTCCAGTCACAGCCCTTTTACGCAAAAATAATAATGCAGTTATTGAAGCTTTATATCTCTATAGTTTCGTTTTACAATTCTACTCTAAAAATATAATGTCGTCAACGGAAGTACAAGCTGTGAACTGTTTATTTTTAACAAAAATATTATACCAAAAACTTCGGTCGTTGCCGTCTTTTCTTTCAATTGTTATTATAGTTTATAGCAAATTATTTAATTAAGGAGATATAATTTTGATTTTAATGCATGATATTACGCGCGATGGCAATCCAGTTTTAAGACAAGTTGCTAAGCCTTTAACTTTTCCATTATCCGATGAATACAAAAAATTAGCTGACGACATGATGCAATACTTAATCAACTCCCAAGATCCTAAGATTGCTGAAAAGCATCAATTAAGAGCTGGTGTTGGTTTGGCTGCTCCACAAGTTGGTGAAAGTGTTCAAATGGCTGCTCTTTTAGTTCCAAACGACAAAGGTGAAATCATCTTTAAGGAAGTTTTTGTTAATCCTAAAATTCTTTCTGAATCAGTTAGAAGAACTTGTCTTGCTGAAGGTGAAGGCTGTTTAAGTGTAGACAAAGACATTGAAGGATATGTTCCTCGTCCTGATAAATTAAAAATTCGTTACTATACAGTAGATGGTGAAGAAAAAACTATTCGCTTAAAAGACTATCCAGCAATCGTTGCTTCCCACGAAATTGATCACTTAAATGGTCATTTATTCTATGATCGCATCAATAAGCAAAATCCTTTTGAATTAGCAGAAGATACAATCGTAATTTCTTAAAATTAAACTTTTAATTTTCTACTAGGCGTTAGAGCAAGATGTTCTATCGCCTTTTTCCATACTATATATGAAGTAAATTGGTATACTTAAAAGCAAGTTTATGATAAAATTTTAATAGCTATGAATTTCTGCAAGTTTATGCAGAAGTTTTTTTGAACGTTTTAAATATAAGGAGATTATAAGAAATGATCTACAAAGTTTTATACCAAAAAGACCAGATCGTTAATCCAAGAAGAGAAACTACTAAGACTCTTTTTTTAGAAGCAGATAATGTAGTTGCAGCAAGAACTATGGTTGAGGATAACACCCCCTACAACATTGAACTCATCCAAGAATTAACTGGAAACTCCCTTGCTTACGAAAAGCAAAGCCCAGATTTCAAACTGACAACTTTTGATTCTAAGGATAACTAACGACCTTGAAATTAAAGAATAACGAAGTCGGCGTTTACGCTATAGGGGGTCTAGGCGAAATCGGCCGTAATATGTACTGCGTTGAGTACCAAGATGAAATTATCATCATGGACTGCGGTATCAAATTCCCTGAAGACGATATGATGGGAATTAATTATGTTATCTCAGACTATTCCTACTTAGTTAAGAATAGAAAAAAAATCAAAGCATTAGTTGTTACGCACGGACATGAAGACCATATCGGGGGAATTCCTTACCTTTTAAAGAAAATTCCGGAAATTCCTGTCTATGCTACTCCATTTGCTTTAGCCTTAATTCGAGGAAAACTTGATGAACATGGAATTTTAAACTCTAGTGAACTTCATGAAGAACATGAAGATACTGTTTTAAAATTCGATAAATTATCAGTAAGTTTCTTCAGAACCACTCACTCAATTCCAGATACTCTAGGAATTGCAGTTCATACTCCTGAAGGAGCCGTTCTATTTACTGGGGACTTTAAATTCGATTTAACTCCAGTTATGAATCAACCAGCTCCTGATTTCCAAGAGATGGCTAAGCTCGGAAAAGAAGGCGTCTTAGCCCTTTTATCTGACTCCACTAATGCAGAGGTTCCTACATTTACAAAGTCAGAAAGATTTGTTGCTCATTCATTACACGACATCATTACTGGAATTAAAGGCAGAATTATTTTTGCCACTTTTGCTTCCAACCTTTACCGTGTATCAACTGCGATCAAAGCTGCTGTTGATACCGGAAGAAAAGTAGCTATCTTTGGTCGTTCAATGGAAAATGGGGTTCAAAATGGTATTGATCTTGGCTACTTAGATATTCCTGAAGGAACCTTAGTTGATGCTAATGAAATTAACCATACTCCACCAGAAAAGGCAATGATCTTATGTACTGGTTCTCAAGGTGAACCTCTTGCTGCTCTTTCAAGAATTGCAGATGGAACTCATCGTCAGATTTCATTACAACCAGGCGACACAGTCATCTTTTCTTCTAATCCAATTCCAGGTAACACTACTAGCGTTAACCACCTAATTAATAAGTTAACTGAAGCTGGTGCTAATGTTGTTCATGGTAAGATTCATAATGTCCATACTTCTGGACACGCTGGACAAGAAGAACAAAAAATGATGATTGAGTTAACTAAACCTGAATACTTCATTCCAGTTCACGGTGAATATAGAATGCAAGTCGTTCATACTGAAACAGCTCAATCTACTGGTATGCCTAAAGATCATACTTTTGTTCTTAAAAACGGAGATGTTCTTGCTTTAACGAAAGATTCTTCTAGAATTGCTGGTCACATTAATATTCCGGATGTCTTTGTTGATACTTCTGGTAGCGATGATGTTGGTAATATCGTTGTTCGTGACCGTCAAATCTTGGCTGAGGAAGGGCTTGTAGTAGTAGTAGCAACTGTTGACTACAAGCACCAACGCGTTCTTGCAGGTCCAGACATTTTGAGTCGTGGCTTTGTCTACATGCGTGAATCAACAGAATTGATTAGTCAAGCTCAGAAACATGTCTACCATGTTCTTAAGACGGAAATGGCGAAAGATCCACAACCAAAAGAAAATGAAATTAGAAAGGCAATTATTGAGAATCTTCAAGATTTCCTATATTCAAAGACTGAAAGAAGACCAATGATTCTGCCAATGCTAATTGAAAAGAAATAAAGTAAGCCCCATCTCGGGGCTTATTTTTATATTACATAGGCAAAAAATAATGAAAAAGATTCATTTACTTGTAAACCTAAAATCCGGGAGCAATAGAGGCGAAAAAGCTCTCAAGCAAATTGAAACTGTACTTAAAAATGAAAAAATGGACTATGACATTCATATCTCCAATTATCCGGGACAATTGGTTCCACTTGCAACCAAGGTAACCAATGAAATTAGTTCCGGAACTGAATATGTTATTGTAGTCGGTGGCGATGGTTCTCTAAACCAAGCTTTAAATGGTGTTAAAAATTCAGAGCAGCCTAACACTCCCCTTGCCTACTTCCCAGCAGGCACTGGAAATGATTTTGCTAGAGCAGCTAAACTTGAAACAGATCCTCTAAAATTGATTAGACATCTAAAGAATAATCCGACCGTTACTAAAGTAGATTGCGGAAAATACCATGATCTAATTAACGGTGAGACAAGATACTTTGTTAACAATTTAGGAATTGGTTTTGATGCCTATGTAGTTAATAAAACGAACCACTCAAAACTAAAAACTAAATTTAATAAAATTAATATAGGTAACTTAACTTACAGAATTAATATTGTTCAAGCGCTCAAGGGACAAGACAATTTTAAGGTCAGAGTTTCGACTAATGGTCACACCTCTTACTATGAACACGCCTATTTAGTTACTACTACTAACCATCCCTACTTCGGTGGCGGCGTACCAATCTTACCAATTGCCAGCATTCATAATCATCAATTAGATATTGCAATTGTAGAAAAGCCAAACTTGGCAAAATTTATTTATCTATTTTCCAAGTTACTCATCAATGGATCACATATGAAAAGTAACCAATTTCATTATTTTGAATCCTCTGCAATTGAAGTTAAAACTGATGATCCTGAGTACGGTCAACTTGATGGAGAAGAATTATCAAAAAGAAAGTTTCATCTAAAATTTGAAGTAGATCATTTTGATCTTTTGCAATAAACGACAAACAGCCGCCTCTTAATGAGACGGCTGTTTTGCTATCTTTTTTCTTCTAATTTAATATCTTCCATTCCAATCATTGGATCAATCTGTCCAGAATAAATTAGCTCAGGAGTCAAAATATGCTCTTCGGGCTCAGCAGTTTCTTCTTTAACTTCAGTTTTAGTTTTTTCTTGTTCCGCATTTACATTTGAAGTATTTTCAACTTCTTTTAGACCTAGTTCATGCCTAATTTTAGCTGCTAACTCAGTCTTACGGTCATTACCTGGCGTACGTAATGCCATAATATACGCCTTTTTTTCTCCTACCATAACTAAGTTTTTTTCGGCACGAGTAATGGCGGTATATAACAAATTCCGCCTCAACATCATATAATTTTGCATCGTAAGGTTTAAAATTACTAACGGAAATTCTGATCCTTGGGACTTATGGATAGTAATGGCATACGCACGGGTAATATCATTTAAGTCTTTAATACCAAATTCTATTTCACGACCGTCAAAATCAGCAATTAATATTTTAGCTTTATCATCAGGATTAAGGCCAATAATTTTACCAATTTGACCATTATAAATATCTTTTTCTGAATTATTTTGTAGTTGTAGGATTCGGTCCCCGATTCTAAAACTTTCATTGTGAGCTTCAATTACTTTAGTCTTTGCTGATAGTGGATTCATCACATCCTGCAAAATATCATTCAAGTGAGTAATTCCACCTTGACCATTGTACATTGCTCCCAGAACTTGAACATCATCCTTTTTGAAACCACGTTTAATAGCCAAATTTACGATTTGATCGATTGCATCTCCCACCAAGCTTGGTTGACATGGAATAAAGGAGTAATTTTTAGTTTTATTAAAAATAGTCTCTTCTGCTTCTTCATCATTAATTGCATGGGCCAACTTAATAATTGAGGAGTCTTCTCCCTGTCTATGAATTACTTGCAACTTTGTAGTTGGAAATGCCCCTGAACTTATTAAATCACTAAAAACATTCCCTGCTCCAACTGAAGGAAGCTGGTCTTTGTCCCCAACAAAAACTATCCTCTTTGTTGAATTAATACCGGATAAAAGCTGTTTAAAGAGAAACATATCAACCATCGACATTTCATCAATAATTAAGATCTCACCGTTTAATTCGTTTACATCAGTCGCTTCATTTTCACCGATGCCTAACCCTAATAAACGGTGAATGGTTTTCGCTGAAATATCTGTAACCTCACTCATTCGCTTGGCAGCTCGACCCGTTGGTGCAGCAAGTAAAAATGGTGGATCATCGCTATACAAAGCTGCACTTGGAATTTCCGTAAGTTCCTTTAAGCACATTAAAATTCCATTGATAATTGTCGTTTTACCAGTACCAGGACCACCAGTAAGAATTGAAATTGGATTATTTAACGCATTTTTAATTGCATTTTTTTGAGTATCATCATATTCAATTTCAAGTGTTTCTTCGACATGCTTTATTGCTTTTTCAATATCGCTATCATCAAATTCTTCTTTTTCGACTTGATTATTAACTACATGTTTTAATTCAGTGGCTATATCAAGTTCAGTTTGAAAAATTGTCTGCAAAGCTGCCTTATCACCTGAAACAACAACTTTTCCTTGCCTTTGAAGTTCATTAACACTATTAGCAAGCTCATCATAAGAGGTAGATTGAACTAAATCATAAGCCTGTGTTAATAATTCATCAAGTGCAACATAAGTATCTCCCAAGGTATTAAGAGCAGTCTGTAAAATACTTAGAAGTGCTCCCCTAACTCTTCTAGGATCATTTAGTTCTATTCCGAGCGCGTGTCCCATATTATCCGCAGTTTTAAACCCAAAGCCGCGAACTTCACCAAGGGCTTGATAAGGATCTTCCTCTAGTTTCTTCAAGGAATCACCATGATACACTTTATAAATATTACCGGCTACTTTTTTATTAATCCCATATCTAGCCAGCTTAATCACAATCTCTGAAAAAGAATCCATCTGATTAATTCCAGATAATAAGCTATCCTTTTGCTTTTGGGTCAAATCAAGATTGTCAATTTCAGTTGGATTTGACTTAATCAAATCTAACGCATTTGTTCCTAAACTATCAATGATCTTTTCAGCAGCCCTCTTACCGATCCCAGGAAACTTATCAGAACTAAGGTATTTAGCTAAACTACCCTCTTCATGAGGCAAAACTGGTTCATAAGACCTTATACGAAATTGTTTACCAAATTTTTCGTGCACGACAATATTACCGGTAAATTTATAAGTTGATCCAATTTGGATATCCCCAAAATTTCCAGTTACTCGGATATTATCACGATCGTAATCAGGTAATTTACTGATTAAATCTACATCAATAATCTTGAAAAGATCTTGATTGTTTTCAAAAACAATTCCATTTATTCGTCCAGTAAAACTAGTTTCTGCCATTTTTACCTCTAATCAATTTTGCTACCGCATTATATTGCTTTTGTGCTTGAGCAAAATATTTGGGATCTTGATTTTTTGATAATTTAAAATATTTTTCTGCTTCATCAGGATTAGTATCAAATAAAGTTAACCCCAATAAAAAATTAACTTTTGCATTTCTTTGGTCTTCTGAAATTTTATTATAAGTTTGATTTGCAGATTTTAAATCACCCAAACTAAGCCAAATATCACCAATTAATTCTAAAGTTCGCTCATCCTGATTCTTTAAAGTTAAGGCATAGGCTAGTGCCTTTTGATACTGCCCTAATTTCATAAAGATCAAAGCTTTTTGATACATTGTCTCTTCATCATCTGCAATGGAGTTAAGCAACGTAAGCGACTTGGCAAAATCTCCTTGCATGTAGTAGCAGACAGCAATGTTATAGGTTAGATCTTCAGGATGCTTAACAAGGCCACGAGCTTTTTCTAACAGTTCTAGCGCCTGATCAGCAGCATTTTGTTCAATTAAATAAGTTGAAAGCTGCAAATAATTCTCAATATCCTGGGGATGTTTGTTTATCGTTTCAATTAATAAATGTATAGCTTTATCTACGTTGCCAGCATCATATAAGTTGGCTATCTTTTTATCCATTTTAAATTGTATCCCTACTAGTAATTTTTCGATCTAGGTAGCTTGTTTCATTCCACGCTACTTCATCAAAAGTCTTTCCATTATCTTCCGTATCAAGAATTGTAAGACTTGTATTAGTTAAGCCGCCACGCTTTCTAATATCGGCAATATCGTACCCCTCTAGAGTTCTAATTAAGGCACACAAGGCAGCTCCATGACTTACTAATAATACTTTATCATCCTTGTTAGGATATCTTTTTACAATATCAGCAATCAATTTCTTTCCACGTTCTATCATATGGTCAAAATTTTCACCATGGAAAGTTGATGGATCATAACGATCAGGAAAATACCGAAATGCTTTTATTTGATCTGGATATTTACTTTCAGCATCAACAAATTTCATTCCTTCCAGATCCCCTAAATTGAACTCCTTTAAACGGTCGTCAACAATGACTGGCACAGTAATTCCCATATCATCTCTAAGCATTACTGCAGTTGTTAATGCGCGCTGTAAAGGACTAGAATAAAAAGCTCTAAACTTTGTTCCTTTTAAGTATCCAGCTAATTTTTTGATATCTTCGTAACTTTCAGGCAAAAGAGGTGAATTACCACTACCACCTTGATAGCGTCCTTCTAAGTTCCATTTTGTTTTTCCATGTCTTACAAAATATAATTGCATAATTTGCTTTTCCCTCCACTTTTATTACTATTATAAGTTTTAAGAGGAGAAAATAACAGTTTATAAAAATAAAAAAGAAGCCTCAAAAGAGACTTCTTCTAAACTATACTAGTTGTAATTGCTTTTCATTTTGGTATGCACGGTCAATTGTAGCTCCACCTAAGCACTCTTCACCATTGTAGAACACAATAGCTTGTCCAGGAGTAACAGCACGTGCTGGCTCATCAAACTCAACATGAACTGTATTATCCTTTGCATGGTAGTGCATAGTTACACCAACATCAGGTTGGCGGTATCTAAACTTAGCAGTACACTTCAAATCAACGTCGTGATCTGGTTGGCCTGTAAAGAATGATACACCGCTTGCATCTAAGCTAGTAGCATATAAAAGCTTACTGTCATAACCTTGTTCAACAATTAGCTCGTTCTTCTTTAGGTCCTTACCTACTACAAACCATGGATCAGTTGATTCCTTAGTTGAACCTAAACCAAGGCCGGATCTTTGACCAATAGTGTAGTACATTAAACCAGCGTGCTCACCAACAACTTTTCCATCTGGAGTAACCATTTTTCCTGATTGAGCTGGTAAAAATTCACTCAAGAATTTTTTAAAGTTACGTTCACCGATGAAACAAATTCCTGTAGAATCCTTCTTTTTAGCAGTTGCTAATCCTGAAGCAATAGCAATTTCACGCACTTGGGGCTTAGTTAAATTAGCAAGTGGGAAAATTACCTTCTTCAATTGATCTTGTGAAAGTTGGCTTAAAAAGTAAGTTTGATCCTTATTGCCATCCTTTGGACGCATCATATGAACAACACCGTTGTCGTCAACTCTGGTTGCTGCATAGTGACCCATTGCAATATAATCCGCATCTAAATCCATTGCGAAATCTAAGAAAGATTTAAATTTTATTTCTTTATTACACATTACATCAGGATTTGGAGTTCTGCCCTTTTTATATTCATCCAAGAAATATTCAAATACGCGCTCCCAGTAATCCTTTTCAAAGTTAATAGAATAGTAAGGAATACCGATTTCATCTGCAACTTTTTTTACATCTTCGTAATCCTCAGTTGCCGTACAAACTCCGGAATCATCAGTATCATCCCAATTCTTCATGAAGACGCCGACAACATCAAAGCCTTGTCGTTTGAGTAAAAGTGCAGAAACTGAAGAATCAACTCCACCACTCATACCAACAACGACTCTAATTTTGCTGTTATCTACCATTTTATCCTTTTCTCCTTTTAGCAAGGTGCAATAATTTGGCGATCTTCAAGATCCTTTAAAATGAAGTTAAGCAGTTCAACCATTGGCGCTAGTTGTTTATTCTTAAAAATATTAACCTTTTGCAAACCATTAGTATCTGTAACTACCATTGTTAAATGATCTAAATCTTCATTAATTGTTAGCTTTAATTGACAGGTAGCATTATAAGGGGACTCATTATATAAGGGATGCTTATACATAAAATTACCTCTTTTAGTTTTTGTGAAACCTGCATCAATCAATGCATAACGCTTAATTTCAGGATTAATCGTAAATTTACGATTATCGCCGTTAATAATTACTGTATTTGCCATAAAAATATCACTCTCAATATTATTATCTTATTTTTTGTAAGTGTCAAGTATATGATTTTACTATTATTATACCTTAAGACAAATTCTCAAAAAAATAATTTTACTATTTATCTAGACGCTTGCACATCTTAACTAAATCTGCTGCAAATTCTTGAATTTCTTCTTCAGTATTAAATCTACCAAAGCTAATTCTAATTGATTCCTCAATTCTTGGTGAATCTTCCCCATACATTGCCTGTAATACATGCGAAGGAGTAAGAGAACCCGCTGTACAGGCAGAACCACCGGAAACAGCATACCCATTTAAGTCTAAATTAGTGAGGGCCGAGTAAGTACCTACACCCTTTAACCATAAGTTCAAAACGTGATGGGATACTTCGCCTTCAAGAGTTCCATTGACTTCATAATCAATTTGATTTTTATCAAGTTCATCCAGAATTATTTTTTGAAAGTTTTGGTACTTCTCTTGCAGCTTCTGCTTATCCATTTCATTTAGTTCTTGAGCAGCTATACCAAAGCCGGCAATACCTGGTACATTTTCCGTCCCGGGACGGCGTTTAGTTTCCTGTTCGCCTCCTAAAAGTAAATTACTTACTTTTAGACCATCTTTTTCATAAAGAAAACCTAAAAACTTTGGTCCATTAACTTTATGAGCAGAAGTTGATAATAAGTCGATGTTCATTTCTTTAACATCAATTTCAATATTTCCGAAGCCTTGTACGTCGTCTACATGAAAATATGCATTAGAATCTTTTACTAATTCACCAATTTCTTTTAACGGCATAATTGATCCAACTTCATTATTAACTGCCATAATAGAAACTAAGATTGTATCTGGTGTTAGTTCTCTCTTCAAGTCGTCTAAATTAATATGGCCAGTTTCATCGACATCAAGATAGACAATTTCGTATCCTTCCTGAGCTAAGCGTTTCATAGGATTTAAGACAGAAGGATGCTCAATTTTAGTAGTAATAATTTTTTTACCAATATCTTTTCTAGCACGTACTGTACCAAAAATAGCAGTATTATTGCTTTCTGAGCCACCACTAGTAAAAATTATTTCTTTATCTTGGGCATTAATTGTTTCTGCTAGTTGATGACGAGCTGTTTCAACTACATGACGTGCCTTACGACCAAATGCGTGTTGACTAGAAGCGTTGCCAAAATCATCAGCCATTTCACTACTAATTTTTTCAATAACTTTTGGATCCATTGGCGTAGTTGCCGCGTTATCTAAGTATACATTTTTCCTAGTCATATTATCTTATAACCTCTTTACTTTCCTTACATTTCGGAAGTGGCTCTTTTATTTTAACATAAAAATAGACTAAGTTACGATGAACTTAGTCTATCAATAGTTTAATCTAAAACTGTTTCTTCAAGATAGGATGCAATTATACTTGCAGCTTTTGCTCCAACTTCCTTGACGAATTTATCAAAGTCATTGTCAGCATTAGCATCCCCATTATCTGAAATAGCACGAATTGCAACCAATGGAGTATTAAAATGTCTAGCTACTTGTGCAAAAGCAGCTCCTTCCATTTCTACTCCCAATGCGTCAGAAAAATTCTTTTTAATCTCATCTTTTTGTGCTTCAGAAGCAATAAAACTATCTCCAGTTACAATCAATCCTTCTTTAAAAGGAATATCATGTTCCTTTAAATATGCTGCAAATTTTGTACGGAATGAATTATCCAGAGTATAGCCTGCAGGCTCCTGGGGAATTTGTCCTTCCACATAGTTACCTGCACTAGTATTATGAGCATCATAGTACATAAACTTATTAGGCAAAATTAGATCTTTTCTCTTTACATCTTCTTGCAGTGATCCAGCAGAGCCAGTCATAAAAATTACATCAATATCTTCTTTAGTTAACAGGCTAGTCAAATTCATAGCTGCATTAACTTTACCGATTCCACTTAATCCTAAGTAAATGTCATTTCCATTTACTGAAAAATGATCAAATTCAGTTGTGCCAAAGACTTCTTTGTTTTCAGACTTAAAATGCTTTTTATAGAATTCTGCTTCTTCTTCCATTGGGACAATAATTGCGATTTTCATTTCTTACCTCTAAATCTAAAGTTTAAACAAAGCGAACAAAACTATAACTAACAAAACAACAACAATTAAAATCGCATAGTTCAGACGTTTTTTTAAACGATCAACCTTATCTTCACGCTTTTCTTTTAAAGCACGATTTGCGAGATCCTCTCTTGATTCAAATTTTGAAGAATCTTGAACCTCAACTTTTTGATCACTTACATCAGCTTGATGCTTATCTTTCCTCAATCGTTTAAAATTATCGAAAATTTTGCTTACTTTTTCTTTTTGTTGTTTTTTACGATAATCTGATCGTTTTTCAGTCATTACTTTGATTTCCTGTTAAAATCATATTTTCCCAAAATGTAATTGCCATTACAGTTTTTGCATCCATAATTTCTCCAGAAGCAATTAACTGTTTTAATTCTGGCAGACTGTACCACTCTTGAGTTAAAAATTCATCTTCATCAAGAGGACGTTTATTTTCAATTTTTGACAAAGTATCACAATAGAATAAATGAATTTTTTCATCACAAAAACCAACAGATGTATAAAATTCACTTACCTTTTCCCAATACTCGGCCTTGTAGCCACCCTCTTCATTCAGCTCTCTTTTCATTGCATCAAGAGGTGAAGCGTCTGTCTCATCAATTAAACCCGCAGGAATCTCCAAAGTTAATTGTTTAATGGGCTCACGCCATTGCTTTACAAGAAGCATTTTTTTCTCATCATTGATGGCAATTGCAGCACTAGCATCAGGATGCTTAACTATCTCACGAGTAGCTGTTTTTCCATTAGGCAAACTAATAGTTTCAACATTTAAATCAATAAGTTTACCTTCGAAAATAGGTTTATTTGAGATTTCAGTTTCTCTCAGATTCACTTAATTTCTCCTTTTAGTCATGATCAACATAAACGTTGATACATTGTAGACCCTTTTTTCCTTGCGCTAATTGATAACGAACTCTTTGACCTACGTTCAGTTTTTTATAACCTTCTTCTTTAATTGACTTATAAAAAACAAAGTAAGATGAATGAGTTAAATCATCCTCAATAAATCCATACGCAGAGTTTGGATCAAATTGTTTAACAGTACCTTTACGCATTATTTTTCTAAACCTTCTTTTTCTGCTTCAGGAAAGTTTTCAGCAACGATAGCTGCACAGCGCGCACATAATTCTGGGAAACGTGGGTCACTACCAACATCGGTTGTAGTACGACGACATCTTGGACAAACTTCACCAGCAGCGTGTTCCACCACAATGGATGCAGTTGGCAATTTTTCAGCATTTTCAGGTGCTTCTTCATCACTAATAGTTAAATCAGAAACAATCAAAATTTGTCTGATATTAGCGTTTAATTTATCGAGAAGTGCCTTCGTTTCTTCAGTTGGATAGAGAGTAACGTGTGCTTCAAATGACTTACCAATTACCTTAGCATTCCGTGCTTTCTCAAGTGCCTTCAACACATCTGAACGAACTTTCATAAAGGCATTCCAATCTGCTAAAACTTCATCCTCATTAGCAAAATGGTCTACTTCTGGCATATTAGCAAGTTGAACGTAATCTTCTGGTTCCTTGAGATAACCCCAAACTTCTTCCATAGTATGTGGAAGGATTGGTGTCATCAATTTAGTTAGCTTAACTAAAACATCGTAAATTACAGTTTGCATTGAACGACGAGTTTCACTGTCTTCAGCATCAATGTAAAGAATGTCCTTAGCAAAGTCTAAGTAAAAGGCAGATAAATCATTAGAAATGAAGCTAAATACTTTCTTATAAACACTATTAAAATCAAACTTATTGTATGCTTCAATTGCCTCTTCGATCAAGCGATTTAACTTGATTTCCATATATTGATCTACACCGGACATATCTGGATAAGCAATTGCATCTTCCTTAGGATCAAAGTCAGAAGTATTAGCAAGCATGAAACGCATAGTATTTCTAATCTTACGGTAGCTTTCAGCAGATTGACGTAAAATATCTTGAGAAACTGCTACATCAGAAGTAGTATCTGCTCCGGCAACCCATAAACGAATGATTTCTGCACCCATTTGCTTGATTACATCATTAGGTGAAATTACATTACCTAATGATTTAGACATCTTGTGTCCCTTGTCATCTAAAACAAAACCTTGAGATAAAACTTGCTTATATGGAGCTTTACCAGTTACAGCAACTGAAGTAATTAAACTTGAGTTAAACCAACCACGATATTGGTCACTACCTTCAAGATATAAATCTGCTGGGAAACCTAAACCATCACGCTCTTGCATTACACCAGCCCAAGAAGAACCAGAATCAAACCAAACATCTAAGATGTCAGTTTCTTTTCTAAACTTACCATTTGGTGAATGTTCTGACTTAAATCCTTCTGGAAGTAGTTCTTCTGCAGTATAAGTGTACCAAGCATTAGAACCTTCTTTTTCAAAGATTTGAGCAACATGTTCAATAGTTTCTGGAGTAACAATTGGAGTATCGTCTTCTGCATAGAAAATTGGAAGTGGTACACCCCATGCACGTTGACGAGAAATTACCCAATCACCACGATCTTTAATCATATTGTAAAGACGTGTCTTACCCCATGCAGGAATGAAATTAGCTTTTTCAATTTCTGCTAAAATTTGATCTCTAAATTTGTCAATTGAAGCAAACCATTGAGTAGTTGCACGGTAAATAACAGGTTTCTTAGTACGCCAGTCATGTGGATATGAGTGAGTAAAGAAGCTAAGCTTTAAGAGTGCGCCAGCTTTTTCAAGCTTATCAGCAACAACTTTATTAGCATCATCATAAAACATTCCCACTAAGTCTGGATCAGGTACTTCTTTAGTAAATCTACCTTGTGCATCCATTGGACTAAATACTGGTAAGCCATAGCGACGGCCGACATTGTAGTCATCTTCACCAAAACCAGTAGCGTTATGAACTAATCCAGTACCATCATCAGCAGTAACATAAGTATCATTCATTACCAACCCAGTTACATCATATAGTGGATGTTGGTAAGTCATTCTATCAAAGTCGGTACCCTTTAAGGTCTTAACAACCTTATAATCTTCCCAACCTAAATCTTCAGCAACTGCTGAAAGACGTTGTGAACCGATGACATACTTTTTACCATTAACTTCAACTACTGAATAATCAAATTTAGGATTTACAGTAATTCCGACATTACTTGGAATAGTCCAAGGAGTAGTAGTCCAGATTACTAGTGAAGTATCTGAATCTAGAATACCCTTTCCATCTTTAATTGGAAAAGCAACATAGATTCTTGGTGATTTAATGTCATGATATTCAACTTCAGCTTCAGCTAAAGTGGATTCACTTGACCAAGACCAGTAAACAGGCTTCTTCCCCTTATAGATATAACCTTTTTTAAACATTTCACCGAAGACTCTAATTTCTTCAGCTTCAAATTTTGGTTGTAAGGTAATGTAAGGATGATCCCAATCAGCCATTACTCCTAAGCGTTTGAAGTCGGCCATTTGTTTTTGAACTTGTTCTTCCGCAAACTGACGACAAAGTTCTCTATATTTAGCCCGATCCATTGTTTTACGGTCAACGCCCTTTTTAGCTAATTGTTGTTCAACTGGAAGTCCATGAGTATCCCATCCAGGAACATAAGGAGCATAATAACCATTCATATTTTTAAAACGAACGATAATATCCTTCGAGATCTTATTTAAGGAGTGTCCCATGTGAATATTACCATTAGCAAATGGAGGACCATCATGAAGGTCAAAACGGGGTTTGCCTTCATTAAGTTTTAATCTTTGTTCATATAATTTATTTTCTTCCCATTCTTTTTGCCATTCAGCTTCACGAACTGGAAGATTACCGCGCATTTTAAATTTAGTTTTACCTAAATTCAATGTATCTTTGACTCTCATAAAAAATCCTTTCTTAATCAAAAAAAGCTTCATCCCAAATAGGACGAAGCTTCTCGTGGTACCACCTAAATTGAATAGGGTACACTTACCCTATCCCACTTATTCTCTGTGTATCGTACAGAAAACGTTTAAGTCAATTGGCAGCTGATTAACTTTCGAAAGTTGTTAGTCTTTCACCATCACTAACTCGCTAAGGTATCTACTTGTTGTTACTGTCGACTTAAATTTTAATTATCTTTTACATCATCAGGAAAAATAATTACTGGGCCATCACGACGCTCAGAGCTTTCTTCTGTAGCATGCATACTTTCCTTAACGGAGTTTTCCCCATCTAAGAGTTCAGTATTATCTTCCTTTTCTTGAACAGAGTTTACTTCATTTACTGTATTATTGTCAACCTCTGAAATAGCAGAAGTAGTTTCTTCAGCTGGTACTTCATCATCTACCGGACCATCTGGAATAGGATCATCCTCAAGTGGTTGTGATCCATCAGCTGGATATAAGCGGGAGCGGCCATAGTATTTATCTAGGTAATATTGCCAATCAGAATCACTTAATTCTTTGATCTGATCTTTTAACATTCCTTGAACTGCTTCTCTAAAATCTTCTACCTTTGCCTTAAGCAAATCATAATCATGATTTAAAGTATCATATTGCTTTTGAAGGTCAGCTCTTTTTTTCTCGCCTTCATCTCGAGCTTTATTAACTATTTCGTCAGCGTCTTGGTTAGCCTTTTGAATAATTTCTTGTGCTTCTTTATTTGTTCTTTTTTTAATTTCTTCAGCATTTTCTTGTGCTGAAATTAAAGACTCATTAATCGAATCTTTAACCTTTTCAAATTTATCTACTTTTTTCTTTAGTTCAACATTTTCATTTTTTAAATCAACAATTTGATCGAGTGCATCCCCATATGCATCAACAATTCGATCTAAAAAACCATCTACCTGCTTGGAATCATATCCACGAAGTTTTGTACTAAACTCCTTATTATGGATATCCATTGGCGTTAATGTCATATTATCACCTTTTCTTTGCTTGCCATACTTTTATTTCAAGTCTTCTTTTACCTTTCTTCGTAGTGGCAAGATTAATAATCTCATATCTCCCATAATGGCGAATACTAAGCATATCCTGTACAGAAATAATTATATTAGATTGTGTTACAAGATGCCAATTTAATTTCACTTCTCCCGCTTCAATAATTTTCTTAACTTGGCTTCTGCTTAAGTTCGTAATCGCACTGATAACAGCATCAAGTCGAAGTGAGATCGCTACTGAAGTCATTTCTTCGCTATCATCTTCCTGCACTAAAACTTTGGATAGGGGCAGTTCAGATAATTTCACTTTTGTTCTTCCAATTCGATCAATTTCCTCAAGAAAATAATCTTTCAATTCAGCTTTAACGAAGAACTGCCAATTTCCGTTTTCATCATTGATAATATCACCAAAAGTATCCAATTCAATTCCTAGGTGCGTCAAAACACCTAAGATTTGACTATGAGTGAGTTCAGACCATTTTTGAGGATAAGCAATTTCTAAAAGCGAAATATTGAATTCATTGGACTTGTACCCTTCACTCCAATCACATAAAAGCATTCGCTTCTTTTCCGCATTCGAAAAGCCGCCAAAACTATATAACTGTGCATATCCTCCAACTATTTCTCGAAAAATATATTGTTCTCTAGGATTAAGAAAATCAGTTAAAATTGGTTCATTTTTAAATAAAAACTGATTAAAAAGACCGACGAAATAATCCACCGTCGGTCTTTCACTTTCATCAAAATGTTGATAAAAACTACTAGCTTGTCTTTTTTCCATTTTATCTAATAAACACGTACCTAATTATATTTGCTATCCAATAAAGGACATAATTATTTACAAAATAAATTACTAACAAAGCTACAACGGGAGCAAAGGAAATTCCAGCTATTGGAGGAATAAAACGTTCAAATATCTCCAAATAAGGCTCAACAATTTTCCCTAGTACTCGCCCCACTTTAGTCACAAGTAGTCTTGGGATCCAAGTTAGTAAAGTATAGATAACAATTAGAAAGCTATAGATATTTAATAAATCAGAAATAATGCGTAATATCCAGCCTATAATTGAAAATACCATTAATCCATTTTATCTTTCTTTTCAACCAATTCAGCAATTTTACCATCAGTTTCAAATTTTGGTGGAGTTGCTAAGAAGATCTTGTCCCCCACACGTTGAATTTCACCGTTTAAGGCATAAACAGTACCAGTAATAAAATCAACAATTCTACGTGCCTGTTCATCATCCATACGTGCAAAATTAATAATAACAGCCTTGTTATTTAGAAGATTTTGAGCTACTTCTTTTGCATCAGAATATACACGAGGCTCGTATAAAACGATTTTACTCGTAGCACTAACACCAGAATTAATAGAAACAACATTTGCTCTTCTCTCATTTTTTTGAGTTTGAGGGATTTCTTCTTGCTGTTCCTCTGATTCAGTATATGGCACTTCATTCATTTCATCATCTTCAGAGATACCAAAAAATCTACCTAATTTATCGAAAGCCATAATCTCTTCCTCCAAATACTAATCTTGACGACGATGTTTGAAGAATGGAATATCATTATCTGATTCATCATCTACACTAGTTTCAATTTGAGAAATACTAGTGGAGTCGTCTGAACTAAATGAATCAAATTCATCGTCATCTTTTTCTTTATTCTCTACAGGTTGTGGACGATTGTTCTCTTTTCTATCTTGCTTCCAAACGCTTGTGGGGTCAAGTAAAGTATCTTGAGATTCTTTCTTTTCTGCTTTTACTTCAGGAATAGATTGAGTAGGAGCTTCGTGAGAAATAGTATTTTCAACCTTAATTTCGGTATCATCTGCTGAAGCAGGCTTAGATACTTCTGGTTGTTCACTCTTTGTAGGTTCTGGAGTTACTACTTCTTGGCGTGCTGGACGTGAAGGGCGACGCATTGGTTGTTTTGAAGCTTCTTCCTCAGCCTTTGAGTCAATTCCTGTTGCAATAACAGTAACTACTACTTCATCACCTAAGTTTGCATTGATTGACGTACCAAAGATAATATTTACACCATCTCCAGCAGCTTTTGAAACAATATCAGAAGCATCTTGCGCTTCAAATAAAGTTAAATCTGGTCCACCAGTAATGTTAAGTAGAACTTGCTTAGCACCATCAATTGATACTTCAAGTAATGGAGATGAAATAGCAAGTTTAGTAGCTTCAACTGTTCTATTTTCTCCGCTAGCACGACCAATTCCCATTAAGGCAGCACCTTGATTTTCCATTACAGTCTTAACATCTGCAAAGTCAAGGTTAACGTAGTCAGTTGAAGTAATTAAATCTGAAATACCTTGGACACCTTGACGAAGAACGTTGTCAGCTTCTTTGAACGCATCCATCATTGGTGTCTTCTTATCAACCATTTCTAATAAACGATTATTAGCAATGATAACCAAGGTATCAACATATTGCTTTAATTGAGCAATTCCTTCTGCCGCATTTTTTGAACGCTTTGGACCTTCAAATGTAAAGGGACGAGTAACAACCCCAACAGTTAATGCTCCAGTTTCACGTGCAATCTTTGCAATTACAGGAGCAGCACCAGTTCCAGTACCACCACCCATACCAGCAGTAATAAAGATCATGTCAGCGCCCTTTAAAGAGTCTTCAATTGTTTGTTGGCTCTCTTCAGCAGCTTTTTGACCAACTTCAGGATGAGAACCTGCACCTAACCCACGAGTAAGTTTAGGTCCAAGTTGAATCTTATTTTCTGCTTTATTACTATTAAGAGCTTGTACGTCCGTGTTAGCTGCGATAAAGGAAACTCCTTGTACTCCTTCATCAATCATTCGGTTTACAGCGTTACCACCGGCACCACCAACACCGATTACTTTAATGACTGCATTTTTGTTGTCATCAGAATCGAAAGTAAAATCCATTTACTAAACCACCTTATTTAATCAAAAAATTTCTTAAAGAATTCTTTGATTCCTTTTTTATTATTCTTATTATCATCATTCTCTTCAGACGTAGAGACCGTTGATGTAGCACTAGTCTTATTATAATCTTCTTTGGGCTCCATTTCACTAGGAGTTAGACGTCTTTTGAAAAATTTCATATTTTCTTGAGACGAAGATTGGTTAGAAACCGGAGAAGTAATCTGGTTTCCATAAATAACACTGTTAACCAAGTAATCAATATCAGCCAAACTATAAGCATAATTTACTACTCCATAGCTAGCAGCGTACATTGGATTGCGTAGTCCCATTTGATCTGGTTGAAAAATTCTAGCCTTTACGCCAAAATCTTCTTTTACAATGTCATCAATTCCCTGGAGTGCACTACTTCCACCAGTAATCACAACTCCACCTGGCAACTTGAAGGCATCATGAGATTTTAATCCTTTTCCAATTCGACTGAAAGTTTGATCAAGACGAGCATTTATTATTTCACTTAAATACTCTTCATCAATCATTTTTGGAGCATTTTCACCCACTACATTAACTGGAAACTGGTTATCACTAGAAGTTAAGCTTGGATCTGCATAACCAAATTGTAGTTTGATTTTTTCAGCTTCTTTTTTCGAAGTATTTAAAACAACTGAAATATCATTGGTAATATCAATTCCACCCTCTAAATCAATTGTCGCATACTTAATCTTATTTTCATGAATAACAGTAGCAGTAGTTGATCCTCCACCTAGATCCAGAAGAACTGTACCAAAGGTTCTTTCTCCTTCATCAAGAGCAACACTAGCAATTGCTAACGGTGTAGGTACAAAGAAATTATTCTGATATCCTGCTCTTTCGATGGCCTTGCGAATATTATGTAAATCTGCACTAGGTGCCGTCAATAATATACCGTGTACCTCCAATGAATGAGCAATCATTTTTCTCGGATCATCTACATCAGTTTTTCCATCAATTAAAAATTTATTAGGTAAGAAAGCAATTGCTTCTCGACCATCTTTTAATGCTGTATCAATAGCAGTTACTAAAACACGTTTTACATCATTATCAGTAACTTCTCTGCCATTTTCTTCAATGTTAATTAATCCAACAGCATTTTCTAATTGAAGCAATCCAACTGGAATTCCAGTTACTACGCGATAAATCTTTGAATTTGTCTTTTGCGCTACTTTCTTTAAAACAGCACTAATACTTTCAGCAGTTTGATCAATATCAACAATTTTTCCATGCCGCATTCCTTTAGTAGGACCATTTGCAGCACCAATAATTTGCATTTCATTAGATGCAGTGTCAGCGACTACTGCTTTTACGCTTGTTGTTCCTATATCCAAGCCTACAAGTAAATCAGTTTTATCCAAGGTAATGCCCCCAAAACATAACTATACAATAAATTTTAACATATGGTTTAAGTTCTCACTAATATCAAGTCAGTCCTAATTTGACTTTTTCTGCCTGTGTGAGCGGTCTACTATAAGCACCAATTTCAAAATCAATTACAGATGGTTCTCTTAGCTGACTTTTAATTTTGTCATAGTAGCGCATCTTACTTTTAATGGTAGAAAGATTTCCAATAACTATATTATTATCTTTCATTACCAAAATAATCTGCGTTGGCCTTCGTGTTTCACCACTCAGCATTTTAACTTGGTCACGGATATTTTGTGGAAGACTGGCATAAACCTTGATATCTTCGCTAAGAGAGACTTTTTGATTATATCCAGTAAACAAAGGCTTATTTTTATCAATTTTGTTACTTGCGATAATTTGGCTACCTACTTTTCCAGTCGCCAAGATTTTGCGATAGCCGTCACCTTCATGAATATATCCGATTACTGGTCGCTCTTTGATATTTAAAATCAAATGATTTGCTTTTTGGACGCCCACTTGTACTTTCTCTATTTCTGGGAAAGTAGCTGATAGTTTTTTACTGTATTCTTTTCCTTTTAGGAGACAAAAGACAACCTTGTTTTCAGGAGAAATACCTACAGTCTTTACTACTTGCCTACTATTTAATTCAGGCGCTCCTTTAACCTGTACGCTTGCTACATTTGCTTTTGGAGAAATATAGTATCCTAAAGCTAAAATACAACACAGTGAAAAGAAAATTATAAAACCTAATCGAGTCAATAAAGCATGCCGACGTTCAGCTTGCAATTTAGTTAGTGAGGCAGAGACCCGTCTTTTTTCATTAGTGTTTGTCTTATTTTTATAATCAATCCATCCTGATAATTCTTTTTTAGGATCTTTTTTGGTTATTTTTCTTTTAGCCACATGCCTCACTCCCTTTCACTATTTATTTTTAATTAGACTTTCCATCACCGAAATTACTTGATCAGATGCATCTGGAACACCTAATTTCTTAGATGCTTCACTCATCTTCTTTGCATAATTTGTATCGAGTAGAATATGATCAATTGATGAAACAAAGTTATTAGGATTTAAATCATTTTCTGCAATAACTAAAGCAGCTCCTGCTTTTTCCATATCAAGCGCATTTTTCATTTGATGATTATGCGTTACATTTGGACTAGGAATTAAAATTACAGGGACACCAAGGGCAGTAAATTCAGCCAGACTAGTTGCTCCAGATCGTGCTACAACACATGTCATTTGTGGTAGTAAGCCGGGCATATTATCGATATAAGGAACAATCTTTATATTTGAATTCACTTCTTTACCGGCTAATTTTTTCTTAACATCGCCATAATACAATTGTCCAGTTGCCCAAATAACCTGATATGGTTTTGTTTCAAGCTCTGATAAAGACTTTTCAACGATTTGATTAATTGCTAAAGCACCGCGTGAGCCACCAAAAATCAGTACAGTTGGCATGTTAGGATTTAAATCCCATTTCTTAGCAATATCAATGTTTTCTTTATTTAAACCAAGAACTTGTTGTGAGCGTGGATTACCAGTTTTTACTAATTTCTTTTTCTCTGAAAATTGCTTTGCAGCATCATCAAAGGTATAACAAATTTTATCAACATAATGAGCTAAAAACTTATTTGCTAGTCCAACTACTGAATTAGATTCATGAATGATAGTTGGAACATGCATTTTAGCTGCCTCATAAACTATGGCACCTGATACATATCCACCAGTTCCAACGACTACATCAGGTTTAAAGTTCTTAATAATTTGTTTTGCTTCTTTTGTAGCTTTAATAAATAATTCGATTGTTTCGAAATTCTTTAGGGGATGTTTTCGATCAAATCCTTTAATTTTTAAAGTCTTAAAAGGAACTCCTGCCGCAGGAACAATCTTCGATTCTAATCCTCGATCAGTCCCAACAAACAAAATTTCATCATTTGTAACTAACTTACGTTCTTTCAAACGTTCAATTAACGCCATAATTGGATATATGTGGCCACCAGTTCCGCCACCAGAAAAAATTACTCTCATTTTTATTTAGTCTTTAATTCCTTAATAAATTTTACAAAAAAGTCTCCACGTTCTTCAAAAGTGTTAAATTGATCCCAAGATGCACATGCCGGTGAAAACAAAATAACATCTCCTGCTTCACTTAATTCATATGCTCGCGGAACAGCTTCTTGTAAAGTATTAACAATTACGATATCTTTAATACCCGCTTTACGAGCGGCATCAGCTAAAAGATATTTAGTTTCACCATAAAGTACAATTGATTTTACATGCTTTTTAAATAGTGGAACTAGTGAATCAAACATGAATCCACGATCTAATCCACCCGCAATCAAAACTTCAGGCTCTTTAAATGATGGAATAGCTACAGTAGCAGCTTCAATATTCGTTGATTTTGAATCGTTATAAATTTTACGATCATTATAAGTCATTACATATTGCAAACGGTGAGTCGCACCAGTAAAAGTACTTAATGCATATTGAATGTCACTATCATCTGCACCCATTAATTTAGAAATGGCAATGGCTACTAAACAATTTTGTTGGTTATGAATACCTGGGATCTTGATATCGCTGATCTTCATAATGTGATGATCGTCTTTGCTTTCAAGATATTCATCACCAATAAAATAGTCGGCAGTTTTATCTGTTTCCGAAAATGTCTGAACCTTAGCTTTTGTTTTATCAAGCTCTTTTTCTAAAATATTCTTTTGATCAAAGTTAGCAATGAAATAATCATCTTGATCTTGAGATTGAGTAATTCTAAGCTTAGCTTCAACATAATTGTCAAAAGTCTTATGGTAGTCAAGGTGAACATTATTATAAATATCAACAATGGCAGCTACTTTAGGTTTAATATCAGTTACCCCAAGTAATTGGAAACTGGACATTTCTACTACTAGGAGATCTTTAGAGGTTGCTTTTTCAACTACTTCTGAAATTGGAACACCAATATTACCAACTGCATAAGCATGACCACCATTTTTAGATAAATGATGATCCATAATTCTTTGGGTAAGCATGACCGTAGTTGTCTTTCCATTTGAGCCAGTAACACAAACATATGGTGCTTCACTGACATTAAGTGCAATTTCAGGTTCGGTAATAACTGGAATATCTAACTTCTCTGCCTTCTCTACCATTGGATTTTCATAAGGAATTCCGGGGTTTTTAACAAGATAATCAAATTTTTCCTCATCAAAAATCTCTACTGGATGGTATCCAGAAATAACTCTAACTCCTAACTTGTCTAATTCAGCAGCACGATCATCGTTAGACAAATCTTTTTTATCATTTAAAGTCAGCTTAGCGCCAAGCTTTAAAAGAAGCTTAGCAACAGAAAAACCACTTTTTCCTAAGCCTAAAATCAAAATATTTTTATTTTCGTATGTCTTAATTTTTTTCATTTTAAAATTAACCCCAGATAATTAAATAAATAATGCTTCCAATTAAACCAACAATCCAAAATACAATGTCAACCTTCCATTCAGACCAGCCAAGCATTTCGAAATGGTGATGGATTGGTGTCATCTTGAAAATTCTCTTTCCAGTAGTTTGGAAGGAAATAACTTGTAAGATCACACTTAAAGTTTCTAATACAAAAACAATTCCAATTAAAAGCAATGACCATGGACGATGAAGGAAAATCGATACAGTGGCTAATCCTCCACCTAAAGCTAATGAACCTGCATCTCCCATGAAAATTTTAGCTGGCTTATGATTGAACATGAAGAAACCTACTAAACCACCAATTACACTGAGAGTAAATACAACGATAACCCAATTTCTTTCTTGGTAAGCTATCCAAGCATAAGTAGCATAAGCAATAATGGATAAACCAGTTGCTAATCCATCTAAACCATCAGATAAGTTAACTGCATTAGAAAAACCAACCAACCAGAAAAGGACAAATAAACTAAAGAGGAAGGAATTTCTTACCATTCCTGCAAAAGGAATATATAATTCAAAGGCAAAATGATCACTAAAGGCTAGTGTAATAATTAAAGCTGCAATAATAATTTGTCCTAATAATTTTTGCCATGCTCTCAAGCCCAAGTTACGTTTGAAATATAGCTTAATTCCATCATCTAAAAAGCCAATAATTCCGTATCCTAAGAAAGCAATAATTAAAATCCATGCAGTCTTATTTAAATCTTTTTGCCAAATCAACACCCATAAGGTAGAAATAACACCGGCAAGCATAAAGACTACTCCACCCATAGTTGGTGTACCTGATTTTTTCTCATGCCACTTAGGACCTTCATCTCTAATAACTTGTCCTTCATGTTTCATTCGCATGAAACCAATAAACAACGGTAAGAAGATAACCGTAAGAGCAAAGCTGCTAATGAACGGTATCAAAGAAAACTGCATTTTGTATTACTCCTTTAACTTTTACTATTTTAAGTTTACAGATAGCTTACTATTTTTATCAATTACTTTCCCAGCCGGAATAGACTGTTTAGTAACTTTTCCTTTTCCATTAATCGTAATTGGAATATCAGTTGTCGTCATGAAGCTATTAACCTCATCTTCGCTCCAGCCAACCATATTTGGACATGTAACTTGTCCTCCAGTATATAGGAAAATCTTTGTGTCGGTATCTTCTTTTACACCGGCTCCTACTGACTGCCGACTAACATTCTTTCCAGTTCCAATCACTTCAACTGAAACTCCTGCATTATTAGCATCTTCTTTTGCTTTTTCAACACTTTTACCAGTTAAAGCTGGAACAGTTACTTTTTCATTAACCTTTGCTGAAGAATCAGAAAGTGAAATCAAGCGATTCATAATTGGTTTAAAAATAGAAGAAAGAATTGTTTCAGCTGGTTTGGACATTTTTTGTGGTTGCTTCATGGTTAGATAAACACAATAACGAGGATTATTAGCAGGTGTTACCCCAACTACTGAGAAAATATAATTATTATCCCCAGTCAAATATCCACCATGCGGTCCAGCTATTTGTGCCGTACCAGTTTTTACAGCGATGCTCTTTCCTGGCATTTTATAAGCTGCACCAGTACCGTAAGATGCGTTTACAACATCTTGCATTCCTTTTAGAACAGTTTTAGCTGTTTTAGCAGAATAAATAGGTGTCCCGACTTTTGTACGGTGAAACTTTTCTACTACTTTACCAGAAGGTGAAACTATTTTTTCGACAAATTGAGGTTTTACCATCTGACCATTATTGGCCAAGGCACTATATGCTTGCATCATTTGCATTGCATTAACATTAACCCCTTGTCCAAATGCAGTAACAGCCTGATTCAACGGAGTAGAAAAGTTTAAAATACCTGCGGTTTCTCCAGGAAGCGTTACCCCTGTCTTTTTACCGATTCGATATTTATTCAAATATTCTTTCCAAGTTTTTGAACCCATCTTTTGTTCAAGTTTTACAAAACCAACATTACTTGAACGAGGGAAAGCTTGGCTAAATGGAATACTTCCCCAACCACTATTATTCCAGTCATGAATTGTTGAGCCTTGAACAGTGACTGCTCCGGACTTATATTGCTCATTAGGATTGTAATGACCGCTTTCAATTGCACTTGAATAAGTTAAAACTTTGAAAACTGATCCCGGTTCATAGGAATCCTGCACTAACATATTTCGCCATGATGTATCTAATCCCTTTTTAGTTTGAGGATTAAAGGTAGGACGCTGAGAAGCAGCCAGAATTTTACCAGTTTTAATATCTTCTACAACTGCTGTTAAAGCTTTTGGCTTATATTTATCTTGCACTTGCGACATTAAAACCTCTAAGTAAGTTTGCAGTCGTGAATCAAGTGTCAAATAAATGTTGTCTCCATCTTTTGTAGCACGTGCATTCTTTTGACTATTAGGCAATTGATAATTTTCTGCATCTACAAAAGCTTCGCGATACCCATCTTTACCGGCTAATTGCTTGTCAAAGTATGCTTCAATTCCCATCGTACCAACTAAAGTACTGTTTCCTTGGTTCTTTTGGGGTTGTGCCAAACCAATAATGTGAGAAGCAAAGTTTCCATTGGGATAAAGTCTAGATGGAGTTTCTATAAATTTAATTCCTGGCAACTTCATCTCTTCAATTTTTTCCTTTTGAGATAAAGTTAAGCCTGTTCCAGCTGAACCAAATTCAACCTGGAAAGCCTTATGCTTCGGAGTCAAATATGAATATATTTTTTCTTCACTTAAAGGAAGTACTTCAGCCAACTTTTGTGCTGTTTTGCGTTTATTCGTAACATACATTGGCTTATTATGATAATCAATTGAACTCTTATCTAAGATGGCATATACAGTAAAGACATGCGCATCTTCAGCAAGAGTTAAACCATTTTTATCATAAATTGTTCCTCGGGTTGCCTTTAAAACCTCATTTCGCCTATAAATCTGATTTACACGCTTATTTAGGTTTTCGCCAGCAACCTGATTTGAAATCCCTATATATAAAAATCTACCTATAAATACAAGAAAAACCAAAGCCAAGACTAGCTGGAGGATTCTCCCCACCGTAAAGCGGTAGCCGTGGGCTTTGGATCTATTTCTATTTAAGTTATTAAACTTTTTCATTAACGGACATTCCTAATGTTACTCTCAACCAAGTGCAAGCCTTGATCACGGGCAATTTTATTAATTCTAGTAGTTGACGTTAATTCACCAATCTTCTGACGAAGATCAGTGTTATGACTTTTTTGAGAAATTATTGTTTGCTCAACATTTGCTAATTTATGTTGAGCACTAGTAGCGGAAATGCTAGCTGAAACCAATAAAATCATTAAACCTAATGTAATGAGTGAACCTAGAACGACTAAACTTTTTTCAAATGCTGTCCAAGGAACGCTTTTAGGATTAAGAACAATTGCTTTCTTTGGCTGCTCAGTCTGCTGTTGACTTTGTTGATAATTTAAATTTCTTGCTGAGCTATCAGCCATCTTTTTCTCCTTAAATACTAACTAAAAATTATAATTTCTCTGCAACCCTTAACTTGGCACTGTGTGAGCGATTATTTTCCTCTAATTCATCGCTACTTGCCATGATAGGTTTGCGACTAATCAATCGCAATGTTGGTTTACTGTCAGCCGGTACCATAGGCATTCCCCGTGGTATTTCGACTTCAGAATACTTTTTAAATATCTTTTTGACGATTTTATCTTCATGAGACTGAAAAGTAATTACACTAATTCGACCACCTGGCTTCAATAGCTTAATTGCTTCTTCAAGAGATTCTTGTAATACACCTAATTCATTGTTAACTGCAACTCGAATAGCTTGAAAGCTCTTCTTCGCAGGATGTCCCCCACTTCGTCGTGCATATGCTGGAATGGCATCCTTAATCACATCTACTAAATCAAAAGTAGTTACAATTGGCTTCTCTTTTCTTCGATCAACTATTTTTCTAGCAATCTGACGAGAAAACTTTTCATCTCCATACTTATACAAAACGTCACTTAATTCTTTTTGTGACCACGTGTTTACTATTGTATAAGCATCTAACTCTTGGCTTTGGTCCATCCTCATATCTAATCGAGCATCGAAACGATAAGAAAAACCCCGTTCAGGTTGATCAAACTGTGGAGACGAAACTCCGAGATCGTAATAAATACCATCTATTCCATCTGAAATCCCCAGCTCTACCAGATTTTCTTTCAAATGACAGAAGTTATCATGAACCAACATTAATCGAGGTTCTGCTCCTACCTGTAACTCCTTGGCAAAACTCTCTTTTGCCATAGAAATTGCATACTCATCTTGATCAAATCCAATCACAGTACCCTTATTTAACTTACTGAGTAGATATCGGGCATGACCACCACCACCAAAAGTTGCGTCTACATAAAGACCACCATCTTTTGGATTTAAATTGTCTATTGTTTCGTGCAAAAGCACGCTTTTATGCTTGAATTTCATAATTTTATAACTCGATGTCATCCAAGTCTTCTGCGATATCGTCATAGTTTTCGTTGGCTTCCTCTGAGAAATCATTCCAGCGTTCTGCTGACCAAATCTCAATTCTATTGGAAACACCAACAATTACACATTCCTTAATGAGTGCGGCATGCTCTTTCAGTGTCATGGTCAGATTAACACGTCCTTGCTTGTCAAACTCACTCTCCATCGCGCCTGAGTAGAAAAGTCGCGTAAACTTACGTGCACTTCTCTTAGTCAGTGGAAGTTTGGCTAACTTAGCCTCAATTTTTTGCCATTCTTCAATTGGATAGCCAAAAATACAGCCTTCCATTCCACGAGTAAATATCATCTTATCACCAATCTCAACTCTAAATTTGGCTGGTATAATTAGCCGGCCCTTGCTGTCGAGATTATGATGATACTCGCCCATGAACATGGTCTAGCCCCCTTTCCAATGAATAATTTACCACACTTCCCCACTTTCTACCACAAGTTTTACACTTTTTATTTATATATTACGTTATTTTATGATAATTATAATTTTATCTAACAAAAACTGCCCTCATCATCATGATTGAGGACAGTTTAAGGTTTATTAAAAAAGTGGGGGAAATTTTTATAGTAAAAGCAAAATTAAGAGACCAACGTACCAAACAATGGACGATGCTGCTAAATAGTGCCATAACATTCCAAATGTCTTACCCACCGAAATGTTTTTGTTTTTAATTGCAGTATAAATTGAAACAATTACAACTAAAATAAAGTAAAGTAAAAATCCATACGGTAAAAAAGATGGCTGCTTTGTTTCTTGAGTTAATAACTGACAAGCAACAATAAAGAAAAAAGGCAAAATGTCATAACCACTAAATTGAGCCTTAGGAAATAATTTCACTAAAAAAGCAGCAACGATAATTCCACATAAAGGAATTAAAAAGATAAGCAAAAAATTCATGAAAACCCTCCAATAAGTTTATTTTAAACTATTTCAATTAAATATAAAATTACAATTAAAACATGGTACACTAGAATTATTAATTTAGGAGGGACATATGAGAAAACGTAAGAAAAAATCTGGATTTCAAAAGTTAACTATTATTATGGCCTGGTTTATGGCAGTTATCACCCTTCTTGGGGTAGTAGCTACTGCTTTAATTGGAACTGGCGTCTTTCAATTTTAAAATCTTTTGCATGTTAAAAAGAGCCGCTTAATAGCGACTCTTTTTTTGTTTAGAAATAGTATTCTTTTTTCAAAAATGGATACTCTTCAGCTAGTTTTACCCAGAACCAATAAGTACATAAAACAAGAATTAAGCACCATAGTAAATTAGGCAAAATACTACGTGAAAAACTAGCAAAAGACAATTGGATTATGCCTACCATATTAAACATCAAAAACACATAAGCACTTACGCATAAATAAGTAACTAAACAGATTAATAATCTAAACCAGAATACTTCTGGAAGAAAGCGAGCACTTTGCTGAATAATAAAACAGGTTAAAGGAAAAGCTACAGTATAAATTCCAATAATTCCTAAATAGTATAGATCCGCAATAAGGCCTAATCCTAAGCAGAGCCAAATATCAGCATCATTTTTATCATCGCATAGAGAAATTAAGGTAATCCCAATAATTGTTAACCAACAACTTCCAGAAAAACCTCGATGAAAGATAAAAGTCTGTAAATTATAAGCTAATACTCCATCTAGAATTAATGCCACAAACAAAGCAATGGCAACATACCATCGACGTAATTCTGCCATTACTCTTCAACCTTTCTTTTAATTACAGATACAACTGATGGATCGTTAAGGTTACCTGCTGGTTGAATTTCGACAACATCTGATAAGCCAAAAGTATCCCGGGTTGTTTTCTTAACTGTTCCTATTAAGAGACCTTTTGGAGATAGGCCACCCATTCCACTAGTATAAACTCGGGTTCCTTTCTTCAATTTTTGACCATCAACTACTTGGGTAAATGCTATTTGATTATTTCCAACAACAGAAATTACTCCATGAACTTTTTTACCATTAGCTGCATCAGCTTCTACAGCAAATTTATTTGTTGATTTATCAGTTGTAGTAATCAGTTCGACCTTTGAAGTAGTACTATTTACCTCAACAACCCGTCCAATTACACCTTCGCCTGCCATAACAGGCATATTCTTCTTAACACCTGCTCTTGAACCTTGATCAATAATTAATAAATCTGACCAAGTATCTGCAGCACGAGAAATCACCGAACCATTAATAATTGTATAGTCCGTCAAAGTTTTCTTTAATTTTAAAGCTTGCTTTAACTGAGTGTTCTCAGCTTCAAGTGAACTATTTCGAGCCTTAGTTTGAGCAAGATTATCAACTTGCTTTTTTAAATGATCGTTTTCAGCTTGAGTATTAAACAGATCTTCTACATTAGCCGCCCCATTAGAAATTAAGTTAATTGGCCAATTAACTACTCGGGTTACTATGGAAACCGTATCATTGCCAATTTTTTGAACTAAAAAAGGTGATTGTCTCCTATTACGTAAGCGAACGGAAATAGATAACATACTTAAAACTAAAATAACTAGGACAAAAATTGTCAATAACTTTTTGTTTTTGAGAAATTTTTTCATCTACTACTATCTTCCTAATTTAAAAGTTAATAGAAAAAGACCGGCTTTTACGCCGGTCTCTAAATTAACGTCTCTTACGCATAACTTCAATATTTTTGAGAGATTCACCGGTACCAATTGCAACACAATCAAGTGGATCTTGAGCAATAAAGACTGGAACTTTAGTAGCATCTGAAATAACTTCCGGTAAGTTCTTCAAAAGAGCTCCACCACCGGTTAATACGATACCATGGTCAATAACATCAGCAGCAATTTCTGGAGATGTTTCTTCCAAAGTTTCTTTAATTGCTACAATTATATTTTGAACTACTTCTTGAATAGCTTTTGCAACATCTTCTGCATTAATATCAATTGACTTTGGTAATCCTGTGACTAAATCACGTCCACGAATATTCATTGATTCAATTTCTTTTGCCTTTTCAACTGAAGCAGAAGCAATTTGAATCTTAATAGTTTCAGCAGTTCTTTCACCAATTAATAAGTTGTAATTTTGATGAATATAAGTTGCAATTGAACTATTAAACTTATCTCCTGCCATTCTAGTAGAACGAGATGAAACAATACCACCTAATGAGATAGTTGCCACATCAGTAGTTCCCCCACCAATATCAACAACCATTGAACCTGTTGGATCCATAACAGGAAGGCCAGCACCAATAGCTGCAGCAAATGGTTCTTCAATTACGTATGCTTCACGTGCACCAGCAACTCTAGCTGCATCAATAACAGCTCTCTTTTCAACTTCAGTTACACCTGATGGTACACAAATCATTGCAGCTGGTTTTGAATTACCAACTGTTTTTTCCATGAAATACTTAAGCATAGCAGCAGTTGTATCGTAATCTGCGATTACTCCATCTTTCATTGGTCGAATAGCAACAATTGATCCAGGAGTTCTACCAATCATCTCTTTGGCTTCGGAACCAACTGCAATAACTTCACCCGTTTGAGTATTCTTAGCAACAACAGAAGGTTCACGTAAAACAATACCTTTACCTTCAATATAAACGAGTGTGTTGGCAGTTCCCAAATCAATCCCAATATTTTTAGATCCTAATCCAAACACGCAAAATCTCTCCTTAAATTTATCTCTTTAATTATTTTAGCCTAAATCGTATCTTTATTTAGTCTTAGATATTATAGCATAGAAACACTGATGTAAAAATTTGCTTTAAGGAAATTTGCCTAATACTTAAGGAAGACTTAAAGAAGTTCAGTCTCTCGAAAGCTTAAATAGGTATTATCTGTCACAATAAAATGATCTAAAAAATCAATTCCCATGCATTTACTTGCTTCTACTAACTTCTTTGTAAAGCGTAAATCATGTTGCGAGGGCTGTTCATCCCCACTAGGATGATTATGGGCTACAAAAAAGGCAGTACTATTATAAATGACAGCCCATCGAAAGATATCTCTGGGATGAGCAACTGCTCTATTTACCGTTCCCTGAAAAATTAATTTTTCAGCAATTATCTTATTTTTTGAATCCAGATAAATTCCATATAGCTCTTCTTGCGGACGGCCACACAATTTATCCGCGATATAGCATCCTACTTGTGAACTCGAGTAAAAGCTCTCAATTTTCTTATTATTGACGCTCTTTACGCGCTCCAATAACAATTGAAGTAAAATTGCTACCTCATCATTGCAACTTGGGCTAGCAGCAAATTGCCATAGTTCCTTAAAGCTACTGATTCCTACCTCATCTAGTTTTCTAAATAAACTATTAAATGTAAGAATATCTTTTTTCTCTAACGATTCAGCTAATTTCTTTATTAAATCAACATCAGTTTGCAATAATTCTTCTTTTTTTATAAATATCAATTACTCCTTTGATATTTATTACGAAAAAACTATTTAATTTTTTCAAGAAAAGCATAAAAATCTTTGCAGATTAATGTCGCCTTATCTTTATCTAAATTTGTTGGTTGCTTTAAATCTGGAACCATTACGCATTTTAAACCCGCAGCACTTGCTGCTGCAACACCTGTGCTTGAATCTTCAAATACTAATAGATTCTCTTTAGGTAATTGCATTTTTTTAGCAGCCAGTAGATAAATATCTGGTGCTGGCTTAGCTTTAATATTTCCAGATTCAACATCTTTATAACTTAGATAAAAATCAAAGTAATCTTTTATTTTTAAAACATCTAAATTATGGACAATTACATTCTCATAATTACTCGATGCAATTGATAATTTGATGTTTTTTTCTTTAAATACCGCTAATGCTTCTCGCACTCCTGGTTGAAGTTTAAGTTTACCTTCATCAGTCCATTTCCAGACTAAGTCATCAGTTCTTTTAATAAATTTATTTCGATCAGCTTCAGTTTTGAAATGTTTATGATAAAAATCTTCCATTTCCTTAACTGAAGAACCAACTAGTTTCAGATAACTATCATCAGGAATATCTAAGTTTGCTTCTTTAGCAGCTACGATATTAGCATCCCAATACAACTTTTCGGAATTAACTAATAATCCATCCATATCAAAAATTATACCCTCAATAGGATCAGCAATATCTTCAACTTTCATCTTTACCTCTTTTACAGTAATTTAAAACTGCACCAACTAAATAAAAAGATCCTGTCACTAATAGCATATCATCTGCCTGCAATTTATTCTTCAAGCTTGTATAAGCTTCTTCAAAATTTTCTTTATATTCAAATTCTTTTTGTGCTTCTTTTGGAAAATCTTCTAATCTAGCAGCTCTAGGATAATCAATCCGTGTTAAAGTGACTTTTTCATCCTTAAATAATTTTGTGACTGGACCCAGGTCTTTGTCTTTCATCATTCCAAGTAACACGTAGATTTGTCCTTTTTTCTTCTTTCGAACTAAGTTTAAAAGATTCTCCATCGCTTGTAAATTATGTGCCCCGTCGACAATGATTTCAGGACTAGTTTGAATCACATCATATCTACCAGGAATACGGGTTTCATTAATTGCTTTTTCAATCTTTTTTCTATCTAAATCAAGTTGCAACAATTGAATCGCTTGAACTGCTATCCCGATATCATAAGCTTCTACCAAAGGCCGTAATGCAAAATTATAGATATTCTTTGAATCTTGATATTTAATCACATCGGGCATTATTTTTATTTGGAAATCTCTTCCTAATAAAAATGATTTTGAATTTTCACTTTGCGCCTTATTAAGTAAAATCTCTAGTACATCTTGAGGAACATTTCCTAAGACAACAGGTCTATTAGATTTTATTATGCCACTTTTTTCTTTAGCAATATCTTTTAAAGTTGGCCCTATTATTTTTTCATGATCTAATCCAATTGTTGTAATAACACTTACTTCAGGAATAATTACATTTGTCTTGTCATGCTCTCCTCCAATCCCTACTTCAATAACTGCATAGTCACAGTTTTCTTGAGCAAAAAATTGAAAGGCTAAAGCTACTTCATATTCAAATGTTACTAAAGAAAAATCAGGATCATCTTTTTTTATTATCTCTATTGCCATCTCAATTTCATTAGCTGTTTTAATGAGATCATTATTGCTTATATTTTTACCATTTAATTGAATTCTTTCATTAAATTCATATATATAAGGAGACACAAAAAGGCCAGTCTTTTGACCGGCCTTTTGCAATAGATTACTCAAATAATAGGATGTCGACCCTTTACCATTTGTTCCGGTAACATGAATTGTCTTAACACTATCTTGAGGATTATTTAACTGTTTCAAAATCCTTCGGATATAACTCAGATCATTTTTAGGATGAAGTTTGGGTAAAGAATATATTCTCTTAATTACCTGGTCAACATTAGTAAATTTCACTTCTATTTACTTTCCTTTAATTCTTTCATTCTTTCACGAACACCAGCAAGTTGACTTTCGTAGTCAGCCTTCTTTTCTTTCTCTTTATTTATAACTGCTTCAGGAGCATGAGCTACAAATCCCTGATTTGAAAGTTTCTTTTCAGCTCTTTCAACTTCAGCTTCAAGACGTTTTTCTTCCTTTTCCATCTTGGCGAGTTCTTCATCTACATTAACTAATTCAGTCAATGGAACAAAGATTTGAGCTCCTGGAATTACGGCAGTTTTAGCAAGTTTTGGTGCTTCAATATCAGCTGCAACAGATAAAGCTTTTGGATGAAGGAAGTTTTCTACATATTCAGCGTTATTATCCAAAACAGATTTATTCTTATCATCATCAATTTGAATCATGATATCAATTGGGGATGACATCGGTGCGTTAACTTCCATACGGATATTTCTAACAGCCTTGATTACTTCAATTAAGAAGGCCATCTGACTGTCAGCTTCTTTATTTTCAAATTCCTTATGAGTTTCTGGATATTGAGCTACCATAATACTCTTACCATCGTGAGGCATTGAAAGCCATAACTTTTCAGTTACAAATGGCATGATTGGGTGAAGTAAACGTAAGATTTGATCAAGAATCCAGATTAAGTTTTCTTGTTTTCTAGTCTTTAATTCTTCATCATCACCGTTCAATGCAACCTTAGAAATTTCAATGTACCAATCACAGAAGTCATTCCAGATAAAGTTGTAAAGTTCACGACCAGCTTCACCAAATTGATATTCATCAAATAATCTAGTTACTTCACTAACAGTGTGATTCAAACGATCAAAAATCCAGCTATCTGCCAAATCAAACTTAGAAGTATCTGGCATATGAGCAGGCTGTGCATCTTCTGGCAAGTTCATAATTACGAAACGACTTGCGTTCCAAATCTTGTTGATAAAGTTCCAAGCTGCACCCATTTTCTTTGGATCATAACGAGTATCTTGACCAGGAGCTGTACCGTTAAGTAAGAACCAACGAAGAGCGTCAGCACCATATTCATCAACAACATCCATTGGGTCAACACCGTTACCCAAAGACTTACTCATCTTACGTCCTTGTGGGTCACGAATTAAACCATGCAAAACAACATCATCAAATGGACGCTTGCCAGTGAAGTGTAAACTTTGGAAGATCATTCTTGATACCCAGAAGAAGATGATGTCATAACCAGTAACTAAAGTATTAGTTGGGAAGTAACGCTTGAAGTCTTCTGAATTTTCATCAGGCCAGCCTAAAGTAGAAAATGGCCATAATGCACTTGAGAACCAAGTATCAAGTACATCTGGATCTTGCTCCCAGTTTTCACTATCTTTAGGAGCTTCAAGACCTACGTAAGTTTCACCAGTCTTCTTGTTGTACCAAGCTGGAATTCTGTGTCCCCACCATAATTGACGAGAAATTACCCAGTCATGAACATCGCTCATCCATTGTTCCAGAGTATGTTCAAATCTTTCAGGAACAAAGTTTACCTTGTCATCAGTCTTTTGGTTTTCCAAAACTTTTTCAGCTAATGGCTTCATCTTAACGAACCATTGTTTAGAAAGTCTTGGTTCTACTTGAACACCAGAACGCTCTGAGTGACCAACTGAGTGAACAATTGGTTCAACCTTGATTAAGAAGCCTTCTTCTTTAAGATCCTTAACTAGCGCATCCCGTGCTTCGAAACGATCCATACCAGCATACTTGCCAGCTTCTTCGTTCATCGTTCCGTTATCGTTCATAACATTGATTCTTTCTAAGTTATGACGATTACCTACCTGGAAGTCGTTAGGATCATGAGCTGGAGTGATCTTAACAAGACCGGTACCAAATTCTGGATCAACGTGTTGGTCTTCAATAATTGGGATGTGGCGTCCAACAAGTGGCAATACTAATTCCTTACCAACAATATCTTTGTAACGTTTATCACCTGGTGCAACAGCTACTGCAGTATCACCAAACATAGTTTCAGGACGAGTAGTTGCAATTTCAACAAATCCAGAACCATCTGCAAATGGATACTTAATGTGGTAAAATGCGCCCTTATCATCTTTGTGAATAACTTCGATATCACTAAGAGCAGTTTCCAATTTTGGATCCCAGTTAATGATGTATTCACCACGGTAAATAAGTCCTTCATTATAAAGTTGAACGAAAACTTTTCTAACAGCTTTTGAAAGACCCTTATCAAGAGTAAATCTTTCACGAGAATAGTCTAGTGAAAGACCCATCTTTGCCCATTGGCTCTTGATAATTGATGCATATTCATCTTTCCAGTCCCAAACTTGCTTAACAAAAGCTTCACGTCCCATTTCGTGACGATCTTTTCCTTGTGTACGAAGTTTAGCTTCAACTTTAGCTTGAGTTGCAATACCAGCATGATCCATACCAGGAAGGTATAAGGTATCATAGCCCTGCATACGCTTAAAACGAATTAATGTATCTTGAATTGCTGTATCCCATGCATGTCCCAAGTGCAACTTACCAGTTACATTTGGTGGTGGGATAACGATTGAATAAGGATGAGCTTTTTTATCGCCAGATGGCTTAAAAAGATCTTCATCAAGCCATTCCTGGTATCTTCCTTTTTCAACTTCATTAGGATTATATTTAGGTGCTAAATCTGCCATTTAAATTCCTCCAATAAAAAAGTCCTAGACAAATATTTGTCTAGGACGAAATTTTTCCGCGGTACCACCTACGATTAGGTATAGAACCTATACCTCTCTTATAAGCGATAACGGCGCTGAAGTGTCCGGATTAACCTACTAAAAAATTCAATTAATCAGCTAATCAAGCTACTAGTAATATTCTTTAAGTCTCTCAGCATATTGACTTTTCTCTGTAATGCGAAATTACTCCTCTTGATTCTTGCTTTGTTTATGATTATAGCATGAAAGAAAATAAGAAGAAAGATAAGAATTAATCTCTATTTTCTCTAATCACTTTCACCAATTGAATTAAGATAGTTGGAATAATTGCCAAACTCACAATTAGCCATACTTCCTGAGCAGTTAATGGTTGAACTGCAAATAGTCCATGTAATGCTGGTACAAAAAGAATTAAGGCTAAAAGTACAGTTCCTAATGCAAAAGCTGCTAAACTGTACCAATTATTTTTAAATCCAATCTTAAAAATGCTGTGCTGTGAACGGCAGTTGAACCCATGAAGTAAACGCGCAAATGTTAAAGTTGAAAAGGCCATAGTACATGCAATTGCTGGTGTATCTCTTAAGCCAAGTAAGAAAGCAGCAATAACACTTAATGAAATTAAGAAACCTTGAATACTAATTTGTGTAACGAATTTTTTATCTAACAAACTAGCTTTAGGATCACGTGGTTTACGTTTTAAAATATCAGGATTTCCTGGTTCCATCCCAATAGCTAAAGCTGGAAGAGAGTCAGTAACTAAGTTAATGAATAAAAGTTGAACTGCAACAAATGGAACTGGTAACGCAGCGATTGAAGCAAATAAAACAGTAATGATAGCTGATAAGTTACCAGATAATAAATATCCAATCGCATTACGGATATTTTCATAAACTGTTCTACCATTTGCAACAGCTTTAATAATTGTCGCAAAGTTGTCATCAGTCAAGATCATACTTGCAGCATCTTTTGATACTTCAGTACCAGTAATACCCATTGCAACACCAACGTCTGCCTTCTTTAATGCAGGTGCATCGTTAACTCCGTCACCTGTCATTGATACAATATGATTCTTTCTTTGCCAGGCATTAACAATTCTAATTTTGTTTTCTGGTGAAACTCGAGCATAAACTGCTACTTTTTCAATTTGTTGGTCTAATTCTTCATCACTTAATGCATCTAACTCTAAACCTGTTAATGCAAGATCCCCATCAGTGAAAATACCAATCTTTTTCGCAATTGCGACTGCAGTTACTTTGTGGTCACCAGTGATCATCACAGTTCTAATCCCGGCTTCTTTAGCACGTGCAACAGCTGCAACACTTTCTTTTCTAGGTGGATCCATTTCGGAAACTAAACCAATGAAAGTTAAGTCTTTTTCACTATCAGTAGATAACTCTTCATCACTTTCCTTATAGGCAAATGCCAACACTCTTAGTCCATTTTCTGAAAAGTGATTATTCTGAGCCAAAATATCTTTTCGATCTTGTTCAGTCATTGGGCGGACATCATCCCCAAAACGAATATTCACACAACGTTTAAGTAAAACATCGATTGCTCCTTTTACAAAAATTGTAGGAACAGTGTGAATTAAGTGCTTGGTACTCATTAATTTTCTATCAGAGTCAAAAGGCACTTCCTCTAAACGATCTAAATGTTCTCTTAACTCACTTTCAGATAAGCCTAATTTTCCGTCACCAAGATCAATTCCTGGAACTTTACGGTACATTTCTAATAAGGCTGATTCTGTTGGATCACCAATTTTTTTACCATCAGATAGACTTGCATCATTGTTTAAAACAACATCATATAGTAAATACCGATGCAACTGATTACTTAAGTTCAACTCTTCAGGCTTAAGAACTTTACCGCCAATATAAATGTCTTCAACAGTCATCTTATTTTGCGTTAAAGTTCCAGTTTTATCAGAACAAATTACTGAAACTGACCCTAATGATTCAACCGCAGCTAAATTTTTGATAATTGCATGCTCTTTAGCCATTTTTTGAGTTCCCATAGCCTGCACAATAGTTACAATTGAGCTTAAAGCTTCAGGAATAGCTGCTACGGCTAATGCTACTGCAAATAGTAATGCATCTAGTAAAGGTTGACCACGCCACATTTGCAATCCTAAGATCAAGGCACAGAAAATCAAAATTGCAGTTGCAAGACGAGATGAAAATTGATCAAGTGAAACTTGTAATGGCGTTCTGCGCTCCTTAGTTTCATTCATTAAGGTAGCAATTTTACCAATTTCAGTATCCATACCAGTTGCTGTAACTAAAACATTTGCACGTCCATAAGTTACAAGAGAACTAGAATATACCATGTTTACACGATCAGCCAAAGGAACTTCTTTTTCAAAAGTCGTGTCTAATTTGTCAATATTAGTTGACTCACCTGTTAAGGAACTTTCATTTACCTGCAATGAAAAATTATCTAAAATTCTACCATCCGCAGTGACTAAATCCCCTGCTTCAAGTAAGAGTATATCGCCAGGAACAACATCTTTTGCGGCAATTTCTTGTTTCTTACCATCTCTTAAAACCTTAGCGGCAGGGGCAGATAGGGACTTCAAGGCTTCTAGCGACTTTTCCGCCTTAACATGTTGCACTGTTCCTAAAATAGCATTTAGAATCAAAACAACAATAATAACTGCTGTACTTTCTAAGTTACCAGTAAATGCAGAAATCACAGCTGCAACAATCAAAATAATAACCATTAGGTCTTTAAATTGTTCTAAAAAGACTTCTACAACACTTTTTTTCTTACCTTCTACTAAAGCATTGGGTCCTACTTGAGCTAATTTTTCTTGAGCAGCTTTACTAGTTAGACCTTGTTGTTCGTTAGCTCCAAGCTGTTTTAGAACTTCCTCTTTACTCTCACGATAATATGCTTTCACTTAAACCCTCCATCTAATAGGAAAACCAGACTTTGGTATAAAAAAAGAGACCATTGTCTGAACAAAAAACGTTTAGCCAATAGTCTCACCATTTAAACTTACAGCGGAAAAATTAATTTCGTTTTGACGCCGTAAGTACACCCTTATGCCGGTTACTCCCTATATGTTGGTTATAAGTTTACCATGTTTTAATTAAGCTAGCAATAAAAAATTATTGACTTACCCACTGTGCACCACCCAAGTTATAGGCAGTTTTCCCGGGCATTTTCTTTACTGCAAAATAATTCCAAGCACTATCTTTACGTAATTTCTTCTCGGTTTTCTTTTCAAAAGCTGGATCGGTATAAACTTGAACATCATGTTCTAACTTGATTTTGCCAACTTGTGCTTTAGGAGCAAACTTATTGGAATTTTTTAAATTATCATAACTAATCCAAATATTAGGTTTTACATGATAAAAAAGTTGATTGTCTTTCATTTTAACTTGATCAACATAAACTTTTTTACCATTTTTCAAATACATATAACCTGAAATTGATTCACTGGGGTAAGCGGCTGCTTCATAGTATCTTTTAAAGACATTATTTTCATGTAAAATAGTGGCCAATTTAACTGGATAATCTGTCAATATTCCTGAAACATTTTCTTCTGGGCGCGAATACTTCTTCATTTGAGTTTCTGTATCAATGCCCCAGAGTAAATACTTTTTATTATGCTCACCTAAATAATCCGCAGCTTTCTTAGCATAAAAATTATTTGCATAATACTGCAGCATTGGTGATATTTTAAAATCACCAGCTAATTGAGTTAGTGGAATTTGTGGATCACTTTTATGAATTTTTAAAAGAGCTAGCTCTGAGAACGATTCTAACAATACCCGATTTTGTAAATGATATTTTTTGATCAAACTAAGTAGATTATTGATATCGTTATCACTATTATCTTTTGGTTCAATCATAAATTTTACGTTAGAACTCTGATAACGTTTAAAGACATCGACAAGACGATGAATGGACTCATCATTTTGATTTTTATATGTAATTAGATCATGATAAGGCAAGTTTGCAATGCTTTTATCAATTCCAAAAACTCTACTTAAGTTTTCATCATGGCTCACTACGAGAACATGATCAGCAGTTTGTTGTAAATCTAGTTCTAAATAGTCTACTTTTGCACATACTGCACGATCATATGCAATCCAACTATGCTCTGCAAACTTTCCTTGTTCATTATCTCCCCGGTGGGCGATGTTTAAAAAACCGCAAGTAAAAGGAAAAATCAAAATAAAGAAACCAACCAAAATATATTTATTCATAATTCTCATTCTCTACTTGATATCTGTTAGAGTAATTTCTTGATATTGGCCGCGTTTTAGGTTAGCTGGTAGGACTAATTTTCCCATAGAAATTCGATCTAATTCTATTACTTTCATCCCGACTGCTCCAAACATTCGCTTAATTTGGTGATACTTTCCCTCTTGAATTTCAATCTCAATTTCTGATTGATCGGACTCTTTATCTTGCATCAAAATCTTTAATTCTGCTGGTTTTAGTTTTGTCCCATCACCTAATGTCATACCACTAGCAAAAACTTTAACTGTCTCTTCATCAGCTACTCCAGCAATTTTTGCCCGATATTTTTTAGTAACATGTTTATTAGGAGCTAGCAACTCATGGGCTAAAGCACCATCATTTGTTAACAATAATAAACCCGTTGTATCCTTATCCAGTCTACCTACTGGCGCTATATCTTTATAACGATCTTTAGGTTTAAGTAAAGAAAGAACAGTTTTTTGACTTTTATCTTCTGTTGCTGAAATAACACCTTTAGGTTTATTGAGAAGAAAATAATGGTATTGCTGATATGCCACTTTTTCTCCATCAACTGCTACTTGGTCTTCTTCTTTAACTTGCTCCTTGGGTGTCTTTACAACTTCTCCATTAACTGTCACAATCTTCTTTTTAATGAGATTATGAACTTCTTTACGTGAACCAACATTCATGTTAGCCAAATACTTATCAATTCTCATATATTTTGTCTTTCTAAAATAAAAAGCGCTAGCATTCTGCTAGCACTTTTTTATAACAAGTCTGCGTCTTCTTGAGCCTTATCATCCAAGAACTTTTGATTTGGATAAATTGGTGTAATCTCCATTCCATCAATTGCTCGCTGAATCATTCCTTCAGCATCAAGTCTATCTTCTAGCTTACGAGCTTCATCCAATTTTGGTTTAGTCTTTGGACGCGGTGGAGCAAAAATTGTACAGCAGTCTTCAAATGGTTCAATAGAAAGGTTGAATGTTCCGATTTGCTCAGCTAGCTTAATAATTTCAGTTTTATCCATTGTAGCCACTGGACGAAGAACCGGCGTTGAAGTCACATCATTAATTGCAACCATTGATTCTAGTGTTTGAGATGCCACTTGACCAACTGATTCACCGTTGAAGATTGCTAACCCACCCCGCATTGCACGAATACGATCTGCTAATTGCAACATAAAGCGGCGTTGAATGGTCATTAAGTAACCTTCTGGTAACTTTTCCTTAATTTGCTCTTGAATTTCAGTAAAAGGTACAGCAATAAAGTTAATCTTTCCAGAATAGTTAGCCAAAATTCCAGTTAACTCTTTTGCTTTAGCAAGTGCCTTTTCAGTAGTATATGGAGGACTAAAGAAGTGCACCATATCAATTTCAACTCCACGCTTCATTGCTAAGTAAGAAGCTACTGGAGAATCAATCCCACCTGATAGCATCATGACGGCCTTTCCAGCAGTTCCGACCGGCATACCACCTGCTCCATGAAGAAGTTGGTTTGAAATATAGATTGCGTCTTGACGAACTTCAATTCTTAAGACTAGGTCAGGCTTTTTCATTTGAACCTTTAAATTATCCATATTATCAAATAGGTAATCACCAATCATCATGTTTAATTGATTAGTGTCATATTCAAAATCATGGTCACTACGTCTAGTATTAACTTTAAATGTCATACCATCTTTAAAAGTTGCTTGCATCAATTCAAGGGATGCTTTTTTGATTGCATCAAGATTCTTATCAACTTTTATAGTTGGAGAATATGTTTGAATACCAAAAACAAGTTTTAAACGTTGATCAATTGTCTCAAATGGTGCACCATTTAAGACAATATGCATACGATCATGTTTAGGATGGATCTCAATTTCTGGAAAATCTTGCAAAGCTCTAGTTACATTACCAGCAAGTCTCCCAATAAAATCTTTTCGATTTTTTCCCTTAGTGGATAGTTCACCATAGCGAACCATTACTTCTGTATATTGCATAATTTCACCTTATTTCAAATGATTAATTTCAGCGAAGTGCTTATATATTTTATCAAAAACTGAAATAAATTGCTCAGCTTCTTCAATTGTATTACTTGGATCAAAACTTAGTCTAATTGCACCGGTAGCTAAATCATCATCTACCTTCATAGAATTCAAAGTGCCACTCTCTACACCACTTCTTGAAGAACATGCACTAGTGGTTGAAACATAGATATCTTCAGACTCAAGCGTATGAACTAAAGTTTCCCCGCGAATACCTTCTAATGAAAAACATAAGATACTTGGAACAAAATTATCGTTAATTGGTGAAAAAATATGAATTCCTGGTTTTCCATTTAGATAGGAAACTATTTTATTCTTAACTGCCAATTCTTGCTCAGCATTTTTCTTTTCATCAGCTAAATATAAACGCATGGCTTTAGCAGTTGCCGCAATTGCAGGTAAATTTTCAGTACTTGAACGTAAGGCCTTTTCTTGACCACCGCCATCAATTAACGGCTTAATCATTTTACCTTCCTTTTTATAAAGAATACCTACGCCACGAGGTGCATGAAATTTATGAGCTGATAGACTCATTAGGTCTACTCGATCAGTAAATACCTCATCCCAAACATCTTTTCCCAAAGCTTGAACATTATCAACATGAAAAGTAACGTTAGGATAATTTTCTAAAACTTTACTAATAGCTTTAATAGGTTGAATTGTACCAATCTCATTATTAACACCCATAATTGAAACCAAAATTGTTTCTTTATCTAATGCTTCTTTTAAATCTTCAGGATTTACTTGTCCATTCTTATCAACTGGTAAAACAGTTATACGAAATCCCAAATTTTCTAAAGCACGTACTGAATTTGAAACTGCTGCATGTTCAACACTTGATGTAATAATATGGTTACCAAATTCTTTTTTAGCTAAAGCAGTACCTTTGATTGCCCAATTATCAGATTCACTTCCACTAGATGTGAAAAATATCTCATATGGCTTAACATTCAATAAATTAGCAATTTGTTTTCTAGAGGCTTCTAAAAGTTGATGAGATCGATCTCCCATTTTATGCAAACTTGAAGGATTTCCCCAGATATCCTTTGTTACTTTATCATATGTCTCTAAAGCTGCAGGATAGACAGCTGTTGTAGCACTATTATCAAAATAGATCAATTTTCTTTCTCCCCTAAAAAACGACCATAGAAGATGGTCGTTTGATAATCATATAAAATCTTAACTTAAAAATACTATTGCTTCAATCTTTTACTCTTCTTCGTCTGCTTCTTGCTCGCTATAGTATTCTTTTTCAATTCTTTGATAGCTTCCTGGCTCTACCTTTTCTAGCGCTGTCGCAATTACGTCCAACGCTTCTTTATATTCATATTTATTCTGATATAAATCATAAGCTTCTTTACGTGCGCGTTTAATTTCAGGATTTGAAAGATATTTATTTGAATATTGCATAGTCAATTCAACTAAATCTGCAGAATTTAAAATCTCATCCGCTTCTTTCTTTAAACGTTCAATATCTTCCTGAATTTGAATCAGTTCACTAGATATTTTTTCCATATTTATTCTAACTTGATTCAATTCATTATCTGTATGCTTAACTTCATTTAATACTAAAGTATACATCTGAATAAAACTTTCAGGCTTTCCGGGTAGCTGACGCCGTTCAACTTTTCGATAAACTAAAGAAATTTCTTGTTTAAAATGAATTATAGAATCATTAGCAATTTTTTCTGCATCAAATAGTCCATCTATATCATTTGAGAGTTTTTTCTCAGTCTTTTCAATTTCTTTCAAATTATCCAACATAGTTAGCCATTTATTTTCAATTTGAGAGTAAACACCGTTACCATCGGCTAGCTTTTGACAGTCAACATCAAAGTCAGAATTCATTCGGCTAACTTGACTTTTTAGTTGTCTAGCTTCAGCTAGCTCTCCATGTGTCAATTCATAACTTTGATCCACATGCTCTAACTTAGCTACAAGTTGATTAGATGCATTTCCAACATGGGAAAGAATTTGAACAATTTTATCTTGATTTTTATCAACAAATGGTCGAGCTTTAAATTCTTTTGTAAGAATGTCATATAAGCTATCAATTCGTGTACTTATTTCTTTATTATTCTTTTCAACCTTTTTAAGCTCTAATTTGGTAAGACTCTTTTTAGTACTATCAACTAGTTCTCTTAAGCTCTTGATTTCTTCTAGTACATCCACTTCAGTAATTTTGTACTTATCTTTTATCATTTGACGGTAAGTATTGCTGAGTTCGTTAAGTTGATCGGGAAAAACATTTTTTAATTCTTGATCAAAGTTCTCTACCTTAGGAAGATCAGTCTTTAAAGTAGTAAGATTTGTATCGATTTTAACTAATACTTTCTTTGCTTCTTCATGATCTCCTTCACCAGATAAATTCTTTACAGTTTGAAAATCACTTTCTAAGGTTGCTAGATCTTCTTCAATCTGATCAATTGCATTCCCATAATTAAAAGATTGGGATAATATTTTTTTACGTAGTTGTTGGTAGTCTTTTGATAAAGCAGCATAGTGCTTTTGATTATCTCGATTTGCTTCGAGTAAATTAGTAAATACTTGCTTACTGTGTTCTACATTATCTTGATTAGTCTGTAATAATTCTGTTGCTTCTTTAATTAATTGGCGAGTTTTTATTAAATTAAATTTTGCATTAAGCCCAGCCGCTTGTTCAAGAAGATGCTTTAATTCTCCAACGTCCTTAGTATCAACCTTCTGGTATACTTTCTGCCATCTTTTAAAAGTTTCCAAACTTTTTCCGGCTAATTCCATTTTCTCTAAACGTTTAATATCTTCTTCAACGCTAATATCTTTCAATTCATCAGTTAGCGCATCTAATTCCGCAATCTGATGATTAAAATACTTATTAAGAATAACAACTGTAGCAATAACAGCAATTATAGCAATCAATATTACAATAATAAGAATAGATAACCCTGATGACATAATACCCTCCATATTTCATATTAATTATACCAGACTTCATCTTAATACCAGCTAGAAAATCTCTACTTTTACTTGCTTTAAAACATATTTCTTACTATAATAGTCTTCGTGTAAAATATTTGCAGCAATAAGTGACAAGAACGTCAACATCTTGAGGCGTTTAGTGAACGAGTAACCCGCGCTGCACTGGGCGAAACATGCAACTTGAGATGCACGAATGTTGAACTTATTTCTCATATTTTACTCCAAAAAATTATTATTTTTTATGGAGGATTTTTTATGTCAAGATATACTGGTCCAAGTTGGAAACGTTCAAGACGCTTAGGTATCTCACTTTCAGGTACTGGTAAGGAAATTAGCCGTCGTAACTACGCACCTGGTGATCATGGTCCTAACAACCGTGCAAAGGTTTCTGAATATGGTCAACAATTAAAAGAAAAGCAAAAGTTACGTTGGATGTTTGGTTTAAATGAACGTCAATTCCAAAACTTATTCATCCGTGCCGGCAAGATTCGTGAAGGTAAGCACGGTGTTAACTTTATGGCTTTACTTGAAAGACGTTTAGACAACATCGTTTACCGCTTAGGTTTAGCTTCAACTAGAGAACAAGCTAGACAACTTGTTAACCACGGTCACATCTTAGTAGATGGCAAGCGTGTTGACATTCCTTCATACGAAGTTAAAGTTGGTCAAGAAATCAGCTTAAGAGATAAGTCAAAGAACTTGCAACAAGTTAAGGACGCTTTAGATGCAGTTGTATCACGTCCACCATTTGTTTCATTTGACGACAGCAAGATGACTGGTACTTTAGTTCGTCTTCCAGAACGTGACGAAATGGAACCAGAAGTTGATGAAGCTCTTATCGTTGAATGGTACAACAAGAAGCTTTAATACTTACTGCTTCATTACAAAAAGTCTTTCCTCTTTTGGAAAGACTTTTTTGTTTTCTTCTTTTCCACTTGCTACACTAAGAATGTAATATTTTATTATAAAAAGGAAAAAGAAATATGACTGAAGATTTAAATACACGTCTTGAACATGCTGCTAAAGGCATTACTCCTCAAACTTGTCCCGATGAACGGAGAAGATATTTAGGTTCTTTACGTGAACGAGTTCTAGTAAGAATGACTGTAAAAGAAACCGATAACCCGGCCTTAGATACTTTGTTTTTAGACCATTTAAATGACTTTAAAAATTATACTATCTTAATCAATGGTAAAATGCCTCAAAATAAATTTATTAGTAAATTAATGAGTTTGTGTTCACAAAAAGATATTAAGTTCACTTTAATAAATGACGAAACTGCAAAAAACGAACCAGACTCCACTGGCGTTTTAGTAGTTTCAAAAACTGCTATTAATCATTATCGAATTGACATCAATCAAGTATATGCTCCAGAAGTGCCACATGAACAACTATCAAAACCAAAAAAAGAAAATTTCTGGGACAAATTATTTAGAAAAAAGGACTAATTATGCAACCTCTTGCTTATCGTATGCGCCCCAAAAACTTAGATGAAGTTGTTGGTCAAGAACATTTAGTAGGAAATAAGAAAATAATTAGACGAATGGTCGAAGCTAAACTTCTATCCTCAATGATTCTTTATGGACCTCCTGGTATTGGAAAAACTAGCATTGCCAGCGCAATTGCAGGTTCTACTAAATATGCATTTAGGAAACTTAATGCAGCAACTGACACAAAAAAAGATCTTCAAATCGTTGCTGAAGAAGGAAAAATGAGTGGAACTGTCATCTTACTTTTAGATGAAATACATCGTTTAGACAAAACAAAGCAAGATTTTCTATTACCTCTTTTAGAATCAGGGAATATTATTTTAATCGGTGCTACGACAGAAAATCCCTATATTTCCATCTCTCCCGCTATTCGATCCAGATGTCAGATTTTTGAATTACATCGTCTTAAAGAAATGGATATTTCGCATGCGATTGATCGTGCTCTTAAAGATTCCGAAACAGGATTAGGTAAATACAATGTAGAGTTAACAAAAGATGCGCGTAATCTCCTCATTGAAAAAGGAAATGGCGATTTAAGAGCAACCCTTAATGCATTAGAATTAGCAGTTCTATCAACAAAAGAAGAAAAACAGGAGAACGCTGATAATAAACTAGTAATTGATAAAGCTGAAATGCAAGATTCCATCCAATTTAAATCTCAAAATTATGATGCAAATGGTGATGGCCACTATGATTTATTATCTGCATTTCAAAAATCAATTCGCGGTTCTGACACAGATGCAGCACTTTATTATCTAGGGAATCTCTGCGAATCTGGCGATTTAGTAGCAATCTGTAGACGATTATTGGTAATTGCCTATGAAGATGTTGGACTCGCTAATCCCCCAGCCTGCAGTCGTGCAGTTAATGCAGTACAAGCCGCTCAAATGGTAGGTCTACCAGAAGCGCGAATTATTTTGTCAAATGCTGTCATTGAACTCTGCCTATCGCCTAAAAGTAATAGTGCAATTACTGCAATTGATTCAGCAATAAGTGACATTCAAAATAAGCAGAATGATCCTATCCCTGATAGTCTAAAGGACGCACACTACAAGGGAGCGGCTACCTTAAATCATGGTGTTTCTTATCTTTATCCCCATGACTTTCAAGGTGATTGGATTGCCCAACAATACTTACCTAACAATCTAAAAAATGTCTCCTACTTTAATCCGAAGGGTAATTCTAAAGTTGAAGATGCATTAAAAAGACAATATCTGCGCCTAAAAAAAATGCAAAAAGATGGGCTGCAAAAGTAAATCCAATTTATTGACATTAATCATATCTTTGCTAGAATAGATAGTGATCTGAGTTGATCAACCTAATTACAAAGTTGACCGATCAAACTAAAGACGTTGGAATTTATGAATAACATCTGAATCGGAATACTAGCTTGTCCTAGAATCCATATTCACTGCGACATAGATTCAAATTTTGAACACTGCGGGTTCAACAAGCGTCATTATGTTGCAGTCAACTCAGATTTTATTGAAATTCAAGGAAGCGGCGTAAGCCGCTTTTTTTATTAAGTGAGGTTTAATAAGTGGTATTAAAAGTTCTAATGCTAATTTTTATTTTATTAGTGTTTATTACAGCTTGGTATTTAATTAAAAGTAAAAATAAAGGACAATTTATTATTTTCACTTTTATTGGAAATAAAAAAATTAATATGCTGTTCTCAATTACTAGTTTAGTGTTAATTTTAACTGGTTTTATTGGGATTATTATTTTATTTACCTTACCTAAAATATTTAATTTCATTACCTTAATTATTGCTGCAATGGCGCTTTCCATCTTTTCATTTACTTTCATGAATTTAAATGAATAGTTTTATTATTATTCTATTTAAATCAAATTTTGGTAAAATATTGATGGAGAGGTGATCAACATGTTAAAACAATACCAACATATCCAAGTTGCCGTAGATGGTTCAAAAGAAGCTGACGTTGCATTTAGCAAAGCTGTTGAAGTAGCTAAAAGAAACGGTGCTACTCTTGAAATTTTACACGTAGTAGATACTCGTGCATTTCAAGATGTTTCTAGCTTTGATTCAGCAATGGTTGAACAAGTATCTGAAGAGGCAAAAACCAAAATTGAAGAATATTATAACCGGGCTAAAGATGCTGGAGTTAAAGATGTTCACTATTCAATTGAATTTGGTTCTCCAAAGAATATCATTGCTCATGAGTTTCCAGAAGAACACAATATCGATTTAATAATTTTAGGTGCTACGGGTTTAAACGCCGTAGAAAGATTACTAATTGGTAGTATTACGGAGTATGTTACCCGTACTGCAGCTTGTGATGTTCTTGTAATTCGTCAACCAGCTGCACAAAACGAAGATATTAAGAAAAATAGAAAAAATTAAGAGCAAAAAAAATACCTCATCAAAAATGATGAGGTATTTTTTTATACTTTTAAAAGTCTCCAGCGGTACTAAAAATATAATCTTTATGGTGCCACTTCATCGATAGAATCAAGCCAATTCCAATCATATTTCCTAATAAGGCGGATCCCCCTTGAGATACAAATGGTAGCGGGATACCAGTCAATGGTAAAAGATCAATTCCCATTCCGATATTTTCAAAAACGTGGAATAAAATCATCATGATAATTCCTGTAGAAATATAAGAGTAAAATGCATTTTTTGTTTCAAAAGTAATTTTGACCATTTGAAAAATTAAATAGAAATAAATCAAAATCAAAGCACAACATCCTACAAAACCTAATGATTCTCCAATAACTGAGAAAACCATATCGGAAGTTCTAACAGGAACATAAACACTAACTTTACCAAAACCATGTCCCCAGATTTGACCTGATCCAACCGCCTTCATACTTTGCCACAATTGATAAGCACCTGACGAAGTATCTTGAGATGGATTCAACCAAGAGTTAATTCTTTGAAACTGGTAGGCCCTAAAGTTAAATGCACTTCCTAAAAATGCTTGTCCACCGGGGGTAGTAACCAGTAAGATTGCTGCTGCACCAATAATAAACACAACGCCATATACTGGGATGATAATTTTCCAAGTAATTCCTGAAACTAAAATTACCCCACCAACAATTGCAAAGAACACAAGCATGGTACCGAAGTCATTTTGTAGCTTTAACAAAACTGCAACTGGAATTAACCATGCAAATATTTTACCAATCAAAAGCCAATCTGTTTTAAAAGTATGGGCATAGTGTTCATTATGCCGCTCTACTACTCTCGCTAACATTAAGATAAAGGCAGGTTTCATAATTTCAGAGGGTTGAAAAGTTAATGGTCCTAATTTAAACCAACTCTTCGCACCGGTATCGGCAAATACTTGCCGGTTATACAAGAATAAAACTGCAATTAATAAAATTATTCCAATCCCATAAGCAATTGGAGCAATTTTAAAAAGTTGTTCTGCATCAAATTGCATTACGAAAATCACCAGTGCAATTGATACCAGATACCAAACTGCTTGAGTAATAACTGCTTTTACTGGACTACCCATTTTAGGATCATTCACAGTTGCAACCCAAATACCGTATAGACTGATGACGGCTAATAAAAAGACTGGAATTACTACACCCCATGCGATGCGATCATACCAATCTGCTTTATTTTCAACTTTTGTCATTGTATATCCCTACTTTGTTTATTTCTCATGCAAAGTAAAGTATGAAAGTAATTCATTAATAGCACTTTCTAAAGTCTTGGAATAGAGACTGTGATTTGTTTTGGAAGATACTACATGGTAGCGTTCTTCTTCTTGTTCAATAATTCCAATAGAACGTTTGCCAGGAATAACAACTTCCCAGGTAGGTGCTGAAGTGCCTTTTCTTTCATTAACTTCAATATCAATACTTTCCAATTTTCTAGACATATATATTCTCCTACTTTTTATTCGAATGAAATGCCTGCGCAATAATTTCATCTTCATATCGTTCAGGATGAGGATTACGACGCAGGGTAAAATAATCCGGTACTGGATCTACTCCTCCCTTAATAAAAGGATTACAGCGTAATATCCGCGCTAGTCCCATTATTAAGCCTAAAATTGCTCCATGCTTTTTTAAAGCATCAATCATATAGCTTGAACAAGTAGGATAATACCTACATGTTGGTGGCAAAATTGGAGAAATAAATTTCTTATAAACATTTACCAACCCAATTAACAATTTATTCATTTTAACTTAAAAACTCAAAAAAATGAATCCATGTTGTAGGAAAGAAAATTGCAAAAGGATTGCCACTTGCAACACCACATCCAATAAAGGCTCCAAGGAGCATGGTTGCAAACAAGTATAAAATAATCTTTCCCAATTTTTTTAAATGTTTATTTACTAATGAAAAATTAAAACTTGCTCTCTTCATAATTAGTGTCTCTGATGATTTTCAATATTTTTAAGCAACACACCTGTTCCATTTGCAACAGCTTCTAATGGTTCATCAGCCTTTAAAACTGGAACTTGGAGATAATAAGTAATTAATTTATCAATATTCTTTAGTAAGGCTCCACCACCTGTTAACATAATACCACGATCGATAATGTCAGCAGACAATTCAGGTGGAGTTTGCTCCAAAACTTCTTTAGTTGCAGCCACAATTGACATTAAACCATCTTCAAGAGCCTTTTGAACTTCTAGCTCGTTAATTGTAACTTGCTTTGGCAATCCGTCAACCATATCACGACCACGAACAGTCATCGTCTTAGTTGGATCCGCTTCAAAAGCGGTCCCAAGTTGAATCTTAATTTGCTCAGCAGTGTGTTGTCCTACTAAAAGATTCTTACTACGTTTAATATAGCTGGCAATGGCCTGATTCATTTTATCCCCGGCCCAACGAAGTGAGCGGGAAGTTACGATTTCTCCCATTGACAAGACAGCAATATCAGTAGTACCACCACCAATATCAATAACCATATTTCCTTGTGGTCTAAAAATATCTAGCCCTGCTCCCACAGCTGCTACTTTAGGTTCAAAGTCTAGATATACTCGGCCTCCACCTGATTTCTCAGCAGCTTGAATAATAGCTTTTTGCTCAATTGAAGTAACTCCAGTAGGAGCACAGATTAGAATATTAGGTTTAGACATAAAACCTTTTACGTTTAATTTTTCAATAAAGTAGCTAAGCATTTCTTCTGTAATATCAAAATCTGCAATTACACCATTTTTCAATGGTCTAATTACTCTAATATTACCTGGTGTACGCCCTACCATTTTATATGCCTCAGTACCGACTGCGACAACTTTATCTTTATCAGTATCTACAGCAACAACAGAAGGTTCATTTAAAACGATACCTTTGCCAGATACATTTATTAGAACATTTGCAGTTCCTAAATCAATTCCTATATCTCTTGCCACGCTAGTGCCTCCAGTATTTAATCATTAAAAATTGTAACATAAATACCGCTTTACTTTAAGGACAAGTGTAAAGAAGTGCTTTTCAAAAGCATTTCTTATAAAAATCATTAAAAAAGCATTTTTAAAGCTAAGGATTGATCCACTAATGCCAAAATAAATTGTCCGACTATAAACCCTAAGGCAATCGACACAAATAGTAAAAATACTTGAATTTCAAATGTGTGTCCCTTTTTAAATAACTGGTCCACTCTCAGACCTCTCACTGCTCTGAACGAAAATGCAATCGTCACTAAATATGTGATTAGACTAACAATTGAATGAACTCCCACTTGTTTCATCATATAATTTTCTCCATAAAAAAAGACGAACTCATCGTTCGTCTTTCTCATTTCTATTTACCGTAATTTTCACGTACATGTAATCTATTAACCGCACGACGTAAAGCAATTTCAGCTTCTAGCATTTCTCTTTCGTTGTGCTTCTCTTTAGCTTCTTGCATATCTTGTTCAGCACGCTTCTTAGCTGATTGTGCACGTTTAACATCAATATTGCGAGCCCGTTCAGCACTGTCAGCAATAATGGTTGCTTCATTATTTGAAAATTCAATATAGCCCCCATTAACAGCAATATGGTCAATACGATCATTCATTTCATGCGTTCTTTTTACCCGAACTTCACCAATAGCTAAAGGAGTAACAATTGGAAGGTGATCATACATAATTGCACGATCTCCATCAATTGCGCGCATTGCTACCATCGTAGCATTATGCGAATAGACAATACCATCAGGTGTTACAACGCTAACTTTTATAATTTTTTCTGGATCTGCCATAACGCATCACCCTACTTTGCTTCTAGCATTGCTTTTGCTTCAGGATTTTTAGGAGTAACTCCCATCTTTTCAGCTTGCTTAATAACATCCTCAATTGGACCAACGTTACGGAAAGCATCTTCTGGAAGATCATCTAATTTACCATCAATGATCATCTTGAAGCCTTTAATTGTTTCCTTGATTGGTACATATGAACCTGGAATACCAGTAAATTGTTCAGCAACAAAGAAGTTTTGTGAAAGGAAGAATTGAATCTTTCTTGCGCGTTCAACAATTAACTTCTCATCATCTGATAATTCATCCATACCTAAAACAGAAATAATATCTTGCAATTCTTGGTAACGTTGCAAAATATGTTGAACCTTAACAGCTACTTCATAGTGTTCTTCACCAACAATTTCTGGATCTAAGGCACTAGAAGTTGATTCAAGTGGATCAACAGCTGGGTAAATACCTTGTTCAACCAAACGACGTTCTAGGTTAGTAGTAGCATCTAGGTGAGCGAATGTAGTTGCAGGAGCCGGGTCAGTATAGTCATCAGCTGGCACATAAACGGCTTGAATTGAAGTAATAGATCCCTTCTTAGTAGAAGTAATCCGTTCTTGCAATTGACCCATTTCAGTTGCCAAAGTTGGTTGGTAACCAACGGCACTTGGCATACGACCAAGTAAAGCAGAAACTTCAGAACCTGCCTGAGTGAAACGGAAAATATTATCAATAAATAATAATACGTCCAAACCTTCAACATCACGGAAGTATTCCGCAATAGTCAAACCAGTTAATGCAACACGCATTCTGGCACCAGGTGGCTCATTCATCTGACCAAAGACCATAGCAGTTTTAGATAAAACGCCAGATGCCTTCATTTCAAAGTAAAGGTCGTTACCTTCACGTGTTCTTTCCCCAACACCAGTAAATACAGAAATACCACCGTGTTCTTGGGCAATATTATGAATCAATTCCTGAATAATAGTTGTCTTACCAACACCGGCACCACCGAATAGACCAACCTTACCACCACGAACATATGGTTCAAGTAAGTCAATAACTTTAATACCAGTTTCTAGAATTTCTTCACTTGTGCTTAATTCATCGTACTTAGGTGCTTCTTTATGAATACCTTCACGTTTTACATCTTTACCTAGAGCAGGACCACCATCAATTGGATCACCTAATACGTTAAAGACACGTCCTAAAGTGTCTTTACCAACAGGAACAGAAATTGGAGCACCTGTGTCTTCAACTTCCATACCACGTCTTAAACCGTCGGTAGATTCCATTGAGATAGTTCTTAAAACACCGTCACCAAGTTCTAGTGTAACTTCAAGAACAAGAGTATCACCATTGTTGTTTGTGACACGTAAGGCGTTATTAATATCAGGCAAATCTTTATCTAGTGGGAATTCCACGTCAACGACAGGTCCAATAACTTGGACAATTTCGCCTTTACTCAAAACATCTACCTCCTTTTCTATTTTATTCTAAGGCATTTGCACCACCGATAATTTCAGTAATTTCGGTAGTAATTTGTGCCTGTCTTGCTCGATTCAATTTAGTCTTCAAACCAGAAACAACATCATCTGCATTTTGAGATGCACTCTGCATCGCTGTCATTGAACTTGCATGCTCAGCAGTTTTAGCATCCAAAATAGCTCCAAAGATCATTGATTTAGCAAATTGAGGTAAAACTGTCTTCAATACTGAATCAATATCTGGCTCAATAATGTAGTCTTTTGGCATTGTTTCTTTATGATTAATATCAATATCAGAAATTGGTAACATGCTTTCTACTCTAAAAGCAGAAGTCAACGTATTTACGTGGTGAGTATAACAAACAAAAAGTTCATCATAAACGCCATTTAAGTACATCTTTACAGCGGTTTGAACAATATCTCTAACTTCATTGTAAGTTGGGACATCGCTTACCCCACTATATTCATATACCACATTAAGATTTTGCTTCTTAAAGAATTGTGCTGCAACGCTACCAACTGCCAAAATTTTAACATCTTTATTTTGGGCATCAGCATCTTTAAAGATACTCATCATATTCTTAATAACTTGACTGTTATAAGAACCAACTAAACCTCTATCTCCACTAATTACTAAGTAACCAGTCGATTTGATTTCTTTACGAGGTTGAACTAAAGATGCTAAAGTACCTAAATCGAAGAAACTACTATAATCAATATTAGATTGACCGCTAAATTCACTATATTCATTTGTCTCTTTACCTAATTGATTCACAATTTGTGAACTCATCAGATGAGAAACGGTTGCTCTAACTTTATCGTTATAAATAGTATATTCTTGATCAAGTTTTTCAGTTCTATTCAATTTAACCCCTGAAACCATTCTCATAGCTTCAGTTATTTGACCTGTTTTCTGAATTGAAGCAATCTTTTTTTTCAGTTCAAGGAGAGATTCTGCCAATGAAAAAACCTCCTCTTCTATTTCTTACTGATTGAAAAACCTTCGTTGAAGTTCTTTAAAGCTTCATTAAGCTTATCTTCCTCAGGTAAATCTCCTGTAGTACGGATTACATCAAGTAAGTCGTTATAGTTACTTGCAAAGTAATCATATAATTCAAGTTCATAACGTTGAATATCAGGTACAGGAATTGCATCCAAAAAGCCATGTGTCAAAGCATAAAGAATTAATACTTCATCTTCAACAGGAAGTGGCTTATGTAGTGGCTGCTTCAATACTTCAACAGTACGACGTCCACGATTTAACTTAGCTTGAGTAGCTTGATCAAGATCACTACCAAATTGAGCAAAACTTTCAAGCTCTCTATATGATGCCAAGTCCACACGCAATGTACCTGCAACCTTTTTCATAGCCTTGATTTGTGCGCTACCACCAACACGGGAAACTGATTCACCGGCATTAATGGCAGGACGTGTACCAGCAAAGAATAGATCAGCTTCCAAGAAAATCTGTCCATCAGTAATGGAAATAACGTTAGTTGGAATATAAGCTGAAATATCCCCAGCTTGGGTTTGAATAAATGGTAAGGCAGTCATTGAACCGCCACCAAGTTTCTTATTCAACTTAGCACTACGTTCTAGTAAACGAGAGTGTAAGTAGAAAACATCACCTGGATAAGCTTCACGACCAGGTGGACGACGAAGAAGTAAGGAAATTTCACGGTATGCAACGGCTTGCTTACTCAAGTCATCAAATACGATTAATACATCCTTACCATTGTACATAAACTCTTCACCCATTGCAGTTCCTGCATATGGAGCGATATAAAGCATTGGTGCTGGTTCACTAGGACCGGCTTCTACTACAATAGTGTAGTCCATAGCACCAAATCGTTTTAAAGTTTCAACAGAGTTTTTAACTGTTGATTCCTTTTGACCAATGGCAACGTAAATACAAATAACATCTTGGCCCTTTTGATTAATGATTGTATCTAGTGCAAGAGCAGTTTTACCTGTCTTACGGTCACCAATAATTAATTCACGCTGTCCACGACCAATTGGAACTAAAGCATCGATAGCTTTAATACCAGTTTGTAAAGGCTGGTTAACGGATTGTCTATCCATAACTCCAGGAGCTTTACTTTCAATAGGTCTAGTCTTATCAGTCTTAATCTCACCTAAACCATCTACTGGTTGTCCTAATGGGTTCACAACACGACCAATTAATTGATCGCCAACAGGAACTTCCATAATTCGACCAGTACGCTTAACTTGATCACCTTCACGAATATCGTCAAAGCGACCTAAGATGATGATACCAACATCATTGGCTTCTAGGTTTTGCGCAATACCGTATGAACCATTAGAAAATTGTAATAATTCACTTGATAATACGTTATTTAGACCGTGAGCACGGGCGATACCGTCACCGACGTAGGTAACAGTACCAACTTCGTTGACGTTGAGCTTATCATCATATTTCTCAAGTTGTTGCTTGATCAAAGCGCTAATTTCTTCCGCTTTAATGCTCAATGGTTTCACCTCTTTTATCTATTTTCAATTAATTGCTCACGAATTTGTTGCAATCGAGTTCTTATAGAACCATCAATAATGCGATCCCCGACTTTGAGGATAATACCTCCTAAGATACTTGGATCAACTTTATTTGTTAGAATCAATTCTTTAAAGCCATACTTTTTAGCATAGGCTTGGCTTATTCGACTTAATTCATCTTCATTAAGCTTAATAGCACTTACTGCAGTACCAGAAGCAATATTCTTATACTCATCATAAAGAGTATTAAATGCCTCAATAATTGCAGTTAAAGATTCAAATCTGCGATATTCTAATAAGAAATCCAAAAAATTCTTAGTTTCACTTGAAAACTTATCGCTAAAACTGGATAAGAATTCTTCTTTTTGATTCTTTCGAATAATTGGATCGCTTAACAAACGCAGCATATCAGGATTTTCTTTAGCTACTTGAAGCAATACATTCATATCTTCATGTACTGCATCCAGACTATTAGCATCCTGTGCATAAGCAAATAAAGCTTTACTGTATCTGGAAGCAATTTCTTCTCTACTTAAAGCCATTAGTCATTCAGCCCCTTGATAAATTGATCTACCAAGTCTTTCTGATCAGCAGCAGATAAATTCTTGCTAATTACTTTTTCAGCAATAGCAACAGAAATGTCAGCTACTTGATCTCTTGCTTCATTGAGTGCATCAGTTTTTGCTTGGGCAGCATCTTCTGATGCTCTCTTTCTAATTGCGGCAGCTTCTTGATCAGCTTGGCTAATAATATTATTCTTAGTCTTTTCCGCATTGCTTTTTGCAGTAGAAAGAATTTGTGTTGCCTCTTGTTTAGAGTCTTTCAAGGCAGCTTCACGTTGATTAGCAAGCAATTCAGCTTTCTTTCGATCACTTTCTGCTTGATCAAGGTCGCTTATTACCTTTTGACGACGTTCTTCCATCATCTTTGTTACAGGGCCCCAAGCAAAGTGCTTAACTAAGAGGAGCAAAGCTGCAAAGATCAAAAGATAGTAAAGCGTGTCACCTAACTCTAATTTTAAGGCTGCAAACATAAATTGCATGTCTCAACCCTTCTTTCTCGTAATTACGATCTTGTTCTTAAAACGCAAATTACAGGAAGAGAATTAAGAAACCAATAACGATAGCTAAGATAGGAACAGCTTCGATCAAACCAACACCGATAAACATAGTTGCTCTAAGGTTGTTAGCAGATTCAGGTTGTCTTGCCATACCTTCAATAGTTTTTGAAATAACTTTTCCGTTACCGTAGGAAGCAGCCAAAGCAGCTAAACCAGCGGCAATTGCGGCAGCTAAATATTTCATAGAAAAACCTCCGTAAAATTATTCTTCAGTAACCTTTTTACCAATATATACCATTGACAAAGTTACGAATACATATGCCTGGATAGAGCCAATAAAGACAGAGAAGCCTTGCCAGATTAAAGTTAGTGGAACCGAAGCGATGACGGTAAACCAACCCGCACTCTTTGCAAAACGATTACCGATTAAAGTTAATAATACTTCACCGGCATAAATATTACCGTAAAGACGTAGTGATAACGTCAAGAAATTAGTGAATTCCTCGATAATATTGATTGGAAGTAAAAATCCAACTGGTTTTGCATAATTTGCAAAATAACCTTTAGCACCAAACCTCTGAACACCAAAGTTATAAGACAAAAGCAAAGTCATCATTGCCATGGTCATAGTAATCAATGGGTTAGCAGTTGGTGATTTGACAAGGATATGGTCATTAATTGAAAACTCAAAGAACAAACCTAACTGGTTCATAAAGAAAATGAACATGAATAGGGTAAAGGCATATAAAGATAGGTGCTTTTGTGCATCTACGTCCGCAACGTTATCCTTAACAATCCCATTTGTAAAATCAATCATATATTCCAAAAGATTTTGCTTTTTATTAGGTTTTAAAGAAGCATTACGTCCTAAATACCAAACAAGAAAGAAAACCGCAATTGCGACTAACGTTCCCCCTAAGCAGTTAGTTACATTGAAATTTAAGCCGAATACATTAACGACTACAGATTTCTCATTCACTTCGTGACCTCCCTTCTTGTGCTGAATACCTCAAACACACTAAAAATGATAACACCCAAAAATTTCAATTTCAAAATATTTTTGAGTAAAATTACTTAGTTCCGAACAATCTATCCCCTGCATCCCCTAGACCTGGGTAGATGTAACCGTTATCCATTAATTTTTCATCTTCTGCTGCTGCATAGATGTCTACATCTGGATTTGCTTCTTGTACAGCCTTTACACCTTCAGGAGCAGCCACTAAAACAGCTAAACGAATATTCTTAGCGCCACGCTTCTTTAATGCTTCAATAGCCATATTTGCTGAACCACCTGTTGCAAGCATTGGATCAACAATAATGCATTCACGTTCTTCAATATCTGGTGGCATCTTGAAGAAATATTCATGCGGCTTTAGAGTTTCTTCATCACGATACATTCCGATATGTCCTACTTTTGCAGATGGGATCATTTGAAGAACACCATCAACCATTCCAAGACCAGCACGTAAAATTGGTACTATAACTAGTTTCTTACCTGCTAATTCTTTTTGAGTTGACTTTCCAATTGGAGTTTCAATCTCAACATTCTTCAATGGCAAATCGCGTGTCATTTCATAAACCATGAGTCCACCGATTTCACCAACAATTTGACGAAATTCATTTGTACCTGTATCTTTCTTACGAATGATTGTCAACTTATGTTGGATCAACGGGTGATTCAAAACGGTAAACTTACCCATAATGGCCTCCTATTTTAAAAATAATACTTCGTTCATTATTTTAACAAATTATTAGATAAATGTTTCCTAAATCATACGAAAAAAGGCATGTTTTTCTACATGCCTTTTTATTTTTAATGAAAATGGTGGCCAGCAGCAGCTTTGTTTAAACGATTCATGTAAGCAGCACTAATTGCACCATGGTCAAAACCTTGGACATAAATGCGCTTAATCTTATCTTCACCATCAAAATATCTTAAAGCACCAAACAAATTATGAGCTGCCTTATCAATGGTCTTGCCTAGACTATATTTATTAGGACTATCGATCTTTTCAAGAACTTCATCCAAAGCAGCTACACCAGTCTCATCATCCCATTGGATTTTCGAAAAATCTTCTTCTTTATCAACAATTAAAACAGGAGCACTAGGAGCGTAATGACGATATTTCATACCAGGAGCCTTTGGCACACCCTTAGTCTGCGTAGTTCCCCTATTCATCAAAACTTCTTCTCCTAGCACTGCTGAAATCTCTTCAGGCGTAATTTCTCCAGGACGAAGAACTGTTGGCTTTTCAACGGACAAATCAACAATTGTTGATTCTAAACCAATCTCGGTTGGACCATTATCAATAATCCCCGCTATTTTTCCCTTTAAATCATGAAAAACATGTTCTGCAGTTGTTGGACTAGGCTTAGTGGAAGTATTAGCAGAGGGCCCAACAATAGGCTTTCCCAGTTCACTAATTAAATTATGGGTCATCTCATCATTTGGACAGCGAAATGCTGCGGTTGGAAGACCGCCAGTTACAGCATCTGGTAAAGTGCCTTCTTTGACAAAAAGAATAATAGTTAATGGACCAGGCCAAAAGTGCTTAATTAGCTTTTTAGCACGTTCTGGTACTTCATTGACATATTTTTCCATCATTTGTTCATCAGACACAGTTACAATTAATGGATTATCACTTGGGCGTCCTTTAGCTGCATATACACCCTTAACAGCCTTTTCATTAGTTGCTAATGCCCCAAGACCATATACGGTTTCAGTTGGAAAAGCTACTAATTCTCCTTTTCTCAACAGGGCAACTGCTTCAGGAATTTGTCCTTTATTGAAAATCTTCGTTTCCATTATTTCTTCCACCTTCCATGAACCATTCTTGGCTTACCTGCTAAGTCATCCTTAAATTCAATTTCAAAATCTGGTAATTCAGTCTCAAATAATTCTTTTAATTGCTCTTTTTCACTAAAACCGAACTCTAAGAAAAATTGTCCTTGAGGATTTAAATGTGACTGAACTTGCTTTGCAAATTTACGATAAAAATCTAGACCATCTTCTCCCCCATATAAGGCAGTATCAGGTTCGTTTTTTATAACATTTTGATCCATTAAGTTCTTTTCACTAGTCTTAATATAGGGTGGATTAGAAATAATCATGTCAAATTTTTCTAAGCCCACTAATACATTTGCCTTACGGGTTTTAACATCTAAATCATACTTTAAGAAATTTTCTTCGCTTTCACGTAAAGCGGAATCTGTAATATCACTTGCGTATAGATTCAAATTCTGAATTCCCTGTTTCTGAGCTTGCTTTACTAAGGCAACCATAATAGCTCCAGAACCAGTTCCTAGATCAAGGATTTTTTTACCAGATTCAATATTTTCAAGTGCCCATTTAACTAACTCTTCAGTTTCAAACCGAGGAATTAAAACTCCACGGTTAACTAAAATTTTGTAGCCATAAAACCAAGCGTATCCCAAAATATATTGCGGAGAAATTCCTCTACGCAATTTTTTCATATCTTTTAATGCTTGCTTTTCTTGTTCCGGAGTTAATTCATCATTAATGTGTAATTCAAATTCTGAAGGTGTATAGCCTAATCTTTCCCCCAGAACGTAATCAATATCCTCTGGACGAATTTCAGAATTATCATTTAACACAGTTTCTTTTATTTTTTTTAGACTTTTAGGCATTTTCTTCAGCCATCTTTTCTAATTGCTGAGTTTGGTAGTAAAGAACGAGTGCATTAATAATTTCATCCAACTCGCCATTCATTATTCGATCAAGCTTGTTTAAAGTTAGACCAATTCTGTGATCAGTTACACGGTTTTGAGGATAGTTATAGGTTCTAATTCTTTCAGACCGATCTCCTGTACCAACAGATTCTTTTCTTTTAGCATCATATTGATCACGATTTTGACTTTCATAGTAGTCATAAACACGTGATTTCAAAATTTGCATAGCCTTTTCACGGTTTTGTTGTTGACTACGTTGATCCTGCATAGCAACTACAATACCAGTAGGAAGGTGGGTCATACGTACGGCACTAGAAGTTTTGTTAATATGCTGTCCACCAGCACCAGATGAACGGTAAACATCTACACGAATATCTTTTGGATCTAAGTCGATGTCTACTTGTTCGTATTCAGGCATAACGGCTACAGTCGCAGTAGAAGTATGAACACGGCCTTGAGATTCAGTTACTGGAACACGTTGCACACGATGAGCTCCGTTTTCATACTTTAATTTTGAGTAAACTTTATCACCTGTAATCATAACGGCAACACGCTTATACCCACCTACTTCAGTCGACTCAGAATCAATTAAAGATACTTTCCAACCTTGAGTTTCTGCGTATTTTTCGTACATTCTAAGAAGATCACCTGCAAATAATGATGCTTCATCCCCACCGGCAGCTCCTCTAATTTCCATAATAATATCTTTATCGTCGTTAGGGTCTTTAGGAAGCATTAAGATCTTAATCTCATCTTCTAATTCAGCAACTTCTTTTTCTAATTCAGAATTTTCTTCCTTCGCCATCTCAACTAAGTCATTATCAGATTCAGTAGAAATAATTTCTTTATTATCATCAATTTCTTTAATATCTGACTTATATTTGCGATATTTTTGTACTACTTCACGCATATCGGCTTCTTCTTTAGAGATTTCCATATACCGCTTAGTATCGTTAATAACTTCGGGATCAGCCATCATTTCTTGAAGTTCTTCATAATGGGCAACTAATCCTTCCAATTGGGCCATCACTTTATCCATAATTATTATCCTTTCTTAATTCTCTTATCTTTTATCTTTGCTTATTAGGATGAAAATAGTGAAAACGACAAACGGGATAATAAGATTCATCTCCGCCAATTTGAACTTGTTCACCCTCATAAACAGGTTTTCCAGAATTAATTCGTAAATTCATTGTAGCCTTATGACCGCAATAGTGACAAATTGTCTTCATTTCTTCTACTTTATCAGCAAAAATCAACAAATTTTCGCTACCTTCAAACAAATGATTTTGAAAATCATTTTTCAGACCAAATGCCATTACAGGTATTTTTAATTCATCAACAATTTTGGCACATTCTAATACGTGGTGTCTTTTTAAAAACTGTGCCTCGTCAATTAAAACACAAGCCACCCTACCATTGCCAGACTCCACATCACTTTTATTCAATTCTGAAACATAATTAAATAAATCTAAATCTTCACTTATGGGTATAGCTTTACGATGTAAACCAATTCTAGAAGCTACGGTTCCTACTCCACTTCTATCGTCTACATTACTCGTCATTAAAGCAATTTTTCGTCCTTGTGCCTCATAATTATGGGCAACCTTTAGTATTTCAATCGACTTACCACTACTCATTGCACCATAGCGAAAAAACAACTGAGCCACTGCAAAATTCCTCCATTGTTAAGTTTATGTAACTTCACTAATATTGCCTTAATTAGTATAAAGTAAATTTAAAAATCGTGCAGGTAAAAATAAAAAGGTCGTCTTCATTTTCTCTATATGCTATAGTAAAATTTAGTTTTAAAGTGAGGGATAATAATATGAATTTAAAATCAGGCATCGCTAAGGTAGCTGGTAAATCATCTTACTGGTTTCTTCATAACGTATTAAAGGGCGGGACGAGTTTTCCTGGAAAATTTGCCATGAAAATTGATCCTGAAGTATTAAATTCATTAGCAAAAGGCTATGAGACAATCATTGTTACTGGAACTAATGGTAAAACAATGACAACCGCTTTAATCGTGGAAGCATTAAAGAAGAAATATGGTGATATTTTAACTAATCCATCAGGCTCAAATATGCAACAAGGAATTGTTACAGCATTTTTAGCTCACAAGAATAAAAGAGCAAAAAAGAAAATTGCTGTACTAGAAGTAGATGAAGCAAATGTAAAAATGGTGACCAAATTACTTCATCCAAGCGTATTTGTTTTAACTAATATTTTCCGTGATCAGATGGATAGATACGGTGAAATTTATACTACCTACCAAAAGATTGTCGACGGAATTAAACTAGCTCCCGATGCAACTATTATCGCTAACGGAGATGCAAGTATTTTTTCATCCGTGGAATTACCTAATAAAAAAGTATTCTATGGCTTCAAACTTCCAGAGGACAAGCCTGAAAATGACTTCAAGGCTCCCGTAAATACTGATGGTGTTTTATGTCCTAAGTGCGATCATATCTTGCATTATCACGAACGTATTTATGCAAACTTAGGAGACTATTTCTGTCCTAATTGTGGCTACCATCGTCCAGAATTAACCTATAGTGTAAATCAAATTATTGATCAAACTCCAAATAGCTTAAAATTCAAAATGGGTGAAAAAGAGTACAGCATTGGTATCGGTGGTACCTATAATATCTATAATGCTCTAGCTGCTTATTCTGTAGCGCGTGAATTTGGTTTAAGTGAAGAAGAAGTAGCCCAAAGTTTTGCTGAAAACAAACGAATTTTTGGTCGCCAAGAATTGATTAATTATGCAGATAAGGAAATAGATCTCATCTTAGTTAAAAATCCAGTTGGGCTTGATGAGGTTCTCCATATGTTAAATACTGAAAAAGATAACTATTCTTTAGTTACTCTTTTAAATGCAAATCACGCAGACGGAATCGATACATCCTGGATCTGGGATGCAGACTATGAAGGTTTAAACAAAGATCAAATCAAAAAAGTAATAGTCGGTGGAAAACGTTGGCATGATATGGGATTCAGACTGGAAGTTTCAGGTTTTGAGCCGGGGTTAATGACAACTGCTACTAATAACGAAGCTTTGCTAGATGAAATTTCAAAATTACCAACTAAGAAAGTTTATATTTTAGCCACTTATACTGCTATGCTTTCACTTCGTAAAACAATGGGTGAAAAGGAAATTATTAAAGCAGGTATGTAACATAAAAGGGATAATGTCAATTGACATTATCCCTTTTTAATTTTTACAGACATTTTCTTTCAAAAACGTATCAACAATCTTTTCCCTCATTGCAAGAAAAATATGATTATGTCCGCTAGGATGGATTCGATTTGTTAAAACAATCATTGCGGTTTGATTAAGTCGATCAATTAGCATAAATGTTCCAGTAAAGCCAGTATGGTAAATCAATGGGTGTTGGTCAACAGGATCAAACCGTAAATCCCATCCCCAAGAACGAGGATGTACTTTCTTAGGAGTTTCAACTTGAAACAAATTAGCTAAGGTATCTTGCTGTAGAGGTAAAACGTCATTACGTAGCCCTAAATAAGCCTGGGTTATCTTTATTAAATCTTCCAGATTTGCAAATAAACCGGCAGACCCACAATCTTTTCCTAATACCCGAGCTTTAGGATCATGTACAATCCCTCGTAACATTTTTCCCTTTTCAGTTAAAGCGGTAGGAACGCACTCACTTGCCTTAGGATGAAAAGTTGTCTCTTTCAATTTAGCAGGTAAAATGATTTCCTGCATAATGATATCTTGCACAGGTAGCCCATAGATTTTCTCAAGAACTAATCCCAATAAAATAAAATTAGTATCGGCATATCGCATTTTTGTTTTAAATTCATCAGTAACAGGTAAACCAATGATCGCCTTCAATAAATCAGGTGCAGCTAATTCATCACGATTAGGAATCCATCCCCGAATTCCACTAGTATGGGTTAACAAATCACTAAGGCGAATACGTTCATCTTTAAATTCAGGAATAAAATCTTTAAGAGGTTCTGTAAAATTAAGTTTTCCTTCTTCTTTCAGCTTCAAAAAAACATTAGTTGTTCCTAACACCTTAGTTAAACTAGCTAAGTCATACAGAGCAAAAGGGCTAAGTTGCTCAACTTTAGGTATTAAACTAGCAAAGCCAACTGTTGAGGTAAATACTTGCTTTTTTTTAATAAAGGCATAATTTACTCCAGGAACAATCCGCTCACTAACCATACTTTCAACCAAATGTTGAGTCTTAAAAAATTCTATCATCCTTACCACCTGGATTATAAAATAAAACCGTCAGATCATTGATCTGACGGTAACGTATTGAGATATTCGGGCTCGAACCGAAACATCCAGGAACCAGAATCCTGTGCCTTACCAATTTGGCTATATCTCAGTATATCACCCGTACGAGAATTGAACTCGTAACTCCACCTTGAGAGGGTGGCGTCTTAACCATTTGACCAACGGGCAAATTCAACATATGTAAATATAATTGAATATTGTAAATCTGTCAAGTTACATTGCTTTTTTTCTTTGAAAAGTAATTTAAAGTGAAAAAAAGCTGCATCACGTCTTACTCACCATGATGCAGCTTTTCAATTATATCACTTATTTTCACTCTTTATGACATACTTTTTGTAGTTTTCTCAATATCTTCTATTTGATTAATATTCATTTTAGCTAGATTTTCTTTTAACTCCACCCATTGCTTACTCAATTTCTTATTTTTTTGTTCTGCTTGTTTCTCTGCATAAGCAACTAACTTTTCTAAGTTAGCATAATTTTGAAGTAACTGATGGGATTGATTTTGCAATAGCTTCTGATCTAAGTCGGTTTTATTTGCGTCTTCACTAACTTCTAAAATAGCTCGAACTTGTGGCTGACAAAAATCTTTCAAAATGCCAGCAATCTCTTGTAATTCTTCAACGCCGCTTCTATCAAAATGTAATAAGTCTTTTTGTTCATCTTTTTCCACTAAATCAGTTGCAGCTTCATTTCTAAAATAAAGCTCTTGAGCAAAATCGTGTATGTTTTTTTCCATAGCTAAAAAATTATTATTCATCTTTAGTTACACTTTCTTCTCTTGTAGGTTTTTCTTTATCTAGTCTAAACATAAACCAATCACACACTAAAATCAAAATTCCAAGACCAAAAGTGAAATAGAATGCGATTCGACTTCCTTGAGCAGTTAAAGCAGCATAACTCTCTGTTTGCTTATTTTGAAACACCGCCATAATTGCAGCCAAAATTGCAGTCCCCATTGAACCAGCTAATTGTTGTGCTGTTTGACAAACAGCTGTTGCATCTGCTTTCAAATTTTTATCGACTATTTTTAAACTTTGCGCCATCGTATTGCTAAAGGACATACGATGTCCTAACATCAAAATTCCATAAAAACAAATAATCATCCATGTGGTTAAGCTTAAGCCCCAATTAGCTAATAAAAAGCTCCCTAGCGCCATTAAAAACGCGCCACCATATAATGGCACTTTTGCTCCTAGGCGGTCATATAGTCGACCAAAATAAGGATTCAGGAGTCCAGCAACAATACTGCCTGGAAGTAAAACGAGTCCCCCAATTAAAGATGTTTGTTTATTAACGATTTGGATATAGTTAGGTAAGACAAAACTCACTCCAATATTAATAAACTGAAGTAAAAAATAAGCACATGCTCCAAAAATAAATGCCCTATCTTCAAAAACTGATAAGTCAAGTAGCTTACTAGTAGAACGTTTAGAAATTCTGACAAATAGGATAAATAAAATTGCGGCTAATACTAATAAAACCCATAGACGCCAATTTTTCAGTCCCTTACTCAATTGATTTACACCGATTACTAAACTTACCATCCCTCCACTTAAACTTGTGTAAGCCAGCCAATTAAAAGATTTCTTTTTTACTGGATGGTAGCTTCCAATCACAAAAATTCCAGCAATAAAAACTAATAGTGCGAAAATTGTAGCAATTATAAAAATCCAGCGCCAATTAAGGTAATAAGAAATGCTTCCCCCAAAAGCTGGACCGAGAGTCGGAGCCATTGCTACTACTAAACCAGCAATTCCCATATATAGTCCCCATTCATCTCTTGGCATTACTTCTACAATCAAATTAAACATCATTGGTGTACAGAGACCCACACCTAGAGCTGAAATTAAACGCCCTAACAATAAAATATAAAAATTTAATGCAAATGCTGAAATAATACTTCCAACCATAAATGCAATGGCAGCTGTTACAAACAATTGCTTAGCAGTAAAACGCTCATTTTGATAAGAAGAACTAATCATAATTATTGCAATCATCAATAGATATCCAGTTGTAGTCCACTGAATTGTATCTAAAGATACGTTAAATTGTTTCATCATCGCAGGAAAAGTTACATTTAAACTTGTTTCAGTTAAAATTCCAACAAAGGACATGAACGCTGTTGCTAGGACAGCCAATGTATTTTCTGTCTGTTTTTTCATTTTTTCTCCAATAAAAAAGAGTGGAGGCAATTAGCCTCTACCCTTTCTTTAACTATTATCTAGCTATATTCGATCTGCATACTATAAAAATATGCTAAGTAGATTTATTTTAAGCGTTTAGTTAAATCATCATGTAAGTCTTCATAACCAGGTTTGTTTAAAAGACCAAACATGTTTCTCTTGTAACTTTCAACACCTGGTTGGTTAAATGGGTTAATACCATTTAAGTAGCCTGAGATACCTACAGCTAATTCAAACCAGTAGATTAAGTAACCTAAAGTATGAGCTGTTTGATTTTCAATATCAACAGTCATAACTGGTACACCACCATCAGTATGAGCTAGAACTACACCTTCGTAAGCACGATCATTTACGTAATTCATAGTTTTACCTGATAAGAAGTTTAATTGATCTAGGTTTTCCTTATCGTCAGGAATAGTTACATCATGTGTTGGGTGTTCAACACGAATAACTGTTTCCATTAAGTTACGACGACCTTCTTGGATGTATTGACCAAGTGAGTGAAGGTCAGTAGTGAAGTTAGCACTAGATGGGTAAATACCTTTTTGATCTTTACCTTCTGATTCACCCATTAATTGCTTCCACCATTCACCAAACATTCTTAATGATGGTTCATAGTTTTCAAGTAATTCAGTAGTGTAACCTTTACGGTAAAGGATATTACGCATTGCTGCATATTGGTAAGGACTGTCCTTTAAAACATCTGGATCAGTGTAAGCAGCACGTGCATCTGCAGCACCCTTCATCATAGCATCGATGTCACCACCAGCTACAGCAATTGGAAGCAAACCAACAGCTGACAATACTGAGAAACGACCACCAATATCATCTGGAACTACGAATTCTTCGTAACCTTCTGCATCTGCTTCAGTCTTCAAAGCACCCTTAGCACGGTCAGTAGTTGCGTAAATTCTCTTAGCAGCTTCTTCTTTACCGTATTTCTTGATTAACTTATCCTTCAATACACGGAAAGCAATTGAAGGTTCAGTAGTAGTACCAGACTTAGAAATAATATTAATTGAAAAGTCCTTATCTCCTAACCATTCAAGCAAATCGTAAAGGTATGAACCTGAAAGAGAATTACCACAAAATACTACAGTTGGGTACTTTTCTTTTTCTCTACCGTAGAAAGAGCTATTTAAGAACTCAATTGAAGCTTGGGCACCAAGGTATGAACCACCAATACCAATACCAACTAAAACTTCTGAATCATTTTGAATCTTTTTAGCTGCTTTTTTAATACGATCAAATTCGTCTTTATCATAATTAATTGGCAAATCAATCCAACCACGGAAGTCACTACCTGCGCCAGTACCTTCGCGTAATTCTTGATCTGCAGCAGTTACCATTGCTTGCATTTCCTTTAATTCATTTTCATGAACAAAAGGAGTTAATTTACTTGCATCAAAGTGAACAACTTTACTCATTATTTAAACTTCCTTTTTTTGTAACTTTTTCACATACAAACCTTATTTTAGCAGTTACTTCCTCATAAAACTAGAGTTTTTTCTTATAAGAATCTATAAATAATTCGATATAATATAAATCCAATTATAGTCCCGCAAACATTAAAAAATACGTCATCTATATCGCTTACACCAGTTTTTAAAACAAATTGCAAAGATTCAATAATTACGGATAAACATCCCCCGGCCAAAATGGTTCCCACCATACTTTTTTTCTGAATAACTGTAGGAAATAAAAAACCAAACGGGATGAACCATAAAACATTTCCAAGCGAATTATAAAAAAAGTCAAGTAAACTCTGACCATGAGTCAATTTCAGCGTTTCTTTCATAAATACTAAGTTTATATCGCTTAGACTACGATGGAAATTAAATGTCAACTGCCATGGAAAATATGTATCTCTAAATACTGTCAGCATTAAGAGCAAAATTATATAAAAACTAAATATCCATACACAAGCTTCGGACTTCAGGGTTCTTCTATGTCTCACCAATAACAGCCAACATAAACGAATAATTACAAAAATAATAAAGTAAAAAAGTGTCTTATCTAAGCTATACAAAATCAACTTAATTAAGGCAAAGTGATTAATATGCGCTGCATAATGGTGAAAAATATATTCATATAAGGGTTGTAAAAAAAGCATAACCTAACCGACTCCGTAATTTTGGCTTAATTATAACGTAAAGATCTCCATGAAAGATGATTTTTTCAAAATATTAAAAAATCGCAAACCTTTAACAAAAGTTTGTCGTTTTTTGAAATTACCAGTAAAATATTCCTTATTAAAAGGAGTAGTGAAGCGTGAATAAAACAAAACGTAATTTCTGGCAAACTAGAATTGGTTTCTTAACAATCCTAACACTTTGTTTTTGGGCAAAATATATGTATGCGGCTTACTTTGATTTTAAGCTTGGCTTAAGTGACCCATACCAGCACTTCATCGTCTGGTTAACGCCTTTAGGCACATGCATTATTATTCTTAGTTTAGGGCTCTATTTCTCTAAGCCATTAGTCTCTTATATTGCAATGCTAGTTTTAGACACAATAAATACGATTTTGCTTTTTGCAAATGTCATTTATTATCGTCAATTTTCAGACTTTTTAACTAGTAAAACTATTCAAAATACCGGAAAAGTATCACAAGGACTAGGAAAGAGTACGGTTGCTTTACTGCATCCCAGCGATATTTTTCTTTGGCTGGATCTCATAATTATCATTATCTTATTGATTATTAAAGTTATCAAAATTGATCCACGTAAGTATGGATTTAAACGTCCATTTGCTGTCTCATCATTTGGCGTTTTCATGTTAACTTTAAATATGTTTTTAGCTGAAACCTCACGTCCACGATTATTAAGAAATACATTCGACCGCTCTTACGTGGTTAAATATCTTGGACTTGATACTTATTCAGTATATGACCTCTTAAAAAGTGCACAATCAAACCAAGTTAAGAAAAATGCTAATGCAGAAGATATTAATCAAGTACTCGACTTTACTAAAAAGCATTATGCAAAAGCAAATCCAGAATATTTTGGTAAAGCCAAGGGAAAAAATGTCATTGTCCTACACCTAGAAAGTTTTCAACAATTTCTAATTGGATTAAAAGTTAATGGACAAGAAGTTACTCCATTTCTTAACTCACTCTATCATAATAAAGACACCGTTAGCTTTAGTAACTTTTATCATCAAGTAGGCTTGGGACGAACCAGTGATGCAGAAAATATGCTTGAAACTGGAACATATGGTATTTCAGATGGTTCCCTATTTTCATCATTAGGATCTGAAAATACTTTCCAAGGTGCACCTCAAATTCTTCGTCAAACTGGCTATACTTCGGCTGTTTTTCACGGTAACACAGGAACTTTTTGGAATCGAAATGAAGTATATAAAAATTTAGGATATAACTATTTCTTCGATGCAAATTATTTCTCTCAAAAAAAGAACGACAAAATCGGATATGGCCTAAAAGATAAGCTACTGTTTAGTGAAAGCATTAAGTATCTTGAACAGATTCAGCAACCATTCTATGTTAAGTATTTAACTGTTACTAACCATATTCCATTTCAACTTGATCAAGAAGATAAAGATGATAACTTTACTACTACAAATACTTCAAATACAACCATCAATAATTACTTTGAGACAGCGCATTATCTTGACCAATCAGTTAAAGAGTTCTTTGATTATCTAAAAAAGAGTGGCCTTGATAAAAATACGATGGTTATCCTTTATGGAGACCATTACGGTGTTGGTAGTTCAGATGATGAATTATCTGCTCTGGCACCAGTATTAGGTAAAGATTTTAGTAAATGGACATCTTATGACACAACAGAACTTCAAAAAGTTCCTTTCATGATCCATATGAATGGAATTAAGGGGACAATTGATAACAAGCTTAGCGGTGAAATTGATGTTCTCCCAACGTTACTTCATCTTTTAGGAATTTCAAATAAAAATTATATTCAATTTGGTCAGGATTTATTCTCCAAACAATATCGACAAGTAGTTGTGTTTAGAAACGGTACTATTGTTACTCCGAAATATATAATTATTGGCGGTAAAGGTATTAAAGGGACAATTTACAATCATCAAACTGGGGAAAAGATCACTAAATTTAATAAAAAGCAAAAAGCTGAAATTGCTAAATTAGTTGAATATGGACGCACCTCTCTTCACTATTCCGATTTGTTAAATAATCATAATCTGCTACGGTTCTACACTCCAGCTGGCTTTATTCCAACTAATCCGAACGAATTCGACTACAAAATTAACTATCAAAAAATGTTGCAATTAAGAAAAGAATTAGGTAACAAATCTACTTCTCTTTATTCTCAGCACAAGGGGACAACTACCGAGCTCTATACAACTGATGCTTCAGAAATTGATAAGGATGAAATTAATAATATTCCTGAGAATATTCAATCAGCTACAAGTGAAAAAAATAAAAATAATCAAAACAGTTCTCCAGGAAAAGATAATCTCGATAAATAGAAAAAGGGTAGTACTTATATTTTTAAGTACTACCCTTTTTGTTAGTCTTTAATAAATTCCTTATAACCCTTATCATATAAGGTTACGGTAAACGTTGCACCCTTTCCAGGTTCTGAATCGACGTTAATCTTACCGCCATGCTGTTTAATAAGAGATAAAACAATCGAAAGTCCTAAGCCAGATTCTCCCGAGCCAATTTTCGCTCTCGATGGATCTGCCTTATAGAATCTTTCAAAAATGTATTTCATCTGTTTCTTATTCATTCCAATTCCTGTATCGGCTATTTTAAATTGGGCGCCATGCTCAATCCTCTTAGCAGAAATTGTAATCTTTCCATTTTCAGTAAATTGTAATGCATTTTGAACTAGATTAACCATTATCTGAGTGAAACGGTCTTTATCTGCATAAACTTCAACTTGCTGCGGACAATTTAAAATCAACTCATCATTCTTTTGAGCAGCTTTTTGCTTCATTTGTGTTAATAAATTAGCTAAAACTTCAGTCGCATTGAATTTTGATTGAATCAGACTAATTTTATTATTTCTAATTTTTTCGTAATCTAAGTTTTCATTTACTAATCTAATTAATCGTTTTGTTTCACTGTGCATTAAAGCAATAGACTTAGGTTTGGCCTCTTCAGGAATAGCATCATATTCAAACCCTTCTAACAAACCGTTAATTGTAGTAAGCGGAGTTCGCATTTCATGAGCGGCATCAGCCATAAATTGCTCTCGTCGCTTTTCTTGTGCCTTAATTTCATCGTTTGATTCTTTTAAAGCATTAACCATAATATTAAAATTACGTGCTAAATCATCAATCTCATCAGTATCCTTGTGTTTTAGATGGACATTAAAGTCCCCTTGTGCGACTTTCTTAGTAGCATTAGATAAAAGCTTAATCTTTCTTGAAATATAGTACGACAAGATAAAACTGATCAACCCGCCAATAACTAAAGAACTAAGTAAAGCTGTTAACAGATTATGCTTTTCTCGTACAATCATTTGTTCCACATTTTGCACACGTGAACCGATCCAGATTACTCCCACCAGTTTTCCTTTACTACGCCAGGGAACAATTACACTAGTATATGCATCTTTATTTGAAAAAGAACTTACTCGTCCATCCTCATGATCATTTCTAATGCGAATCTTTTTACCATTCTTTAATTGCTTAAATAACTTTTGCGGTAAAGCCCAGTTCATTGTAGTTTCTGGATAAACTTGTCTATTTTTATTATTAAAAATGCGAAGATTTACATCTTCGCCTTCCATTACTACCTGTAAATTTTTCAAAAATTTAGCATCTAATTCATGTTTAGGATTATCTTTCGCTAAAGCTAGTTTTCCAATCGAAGTTCCATATTCTTCTAAGCGAGTGTAACTTTGAGAATAGGCTTGAATAGTCGCAAAATGAATAGTTGATGAGCCAATAATTACAATACTAGTAATTATTACTAGCAAAAAACCTAAAATTTCTTGATAGAATAACTTCAACTTCTATACCTCAGAATCATCAAACTTGTAGCCCACACCCCAAACGGTTTGAACTACTTGAGGACCAGCTTTCTCTAATTTTTGACGTAATTTTTTAATATGAGCATCAACAGTTCTTTCCTCACCGAAAAACTCATATCCCCACACTAGCTCTAAAAGTTTGTCTCTTGAAAAAACCTGCTTTGGCTTTTGAGCCATAGTATAAAGTAAATCAAATTCCTTAGGGGTCAAACCTTCAACAACTTTATCATCAAATCGTACTTCTCGACGGTCCTTCGAAATTTTTAAATGCTTAGTTACTACATCATATTTTATACCATTAGAAGCATGCATATCCTTTTCCAGATGGCTTCTGCGATATAGCGCCTTGATCCGTGCTATTAAGGCCAAAGGACTAAAGGGCTTAGTAACATATTCGTCTGCACCAATCCCCAATCCTAAAATTTGATCAGTTTCTGAGTCTCTAGCCGTTAACATAATTATTGGTATTGAGAGAGAAATTGCTCTGATTTCCTTAGCTACTTCCATACCATCTTTTTTAGGTAAATTAAGATCTAGCGTAACGATATCATAAGAGCTGGGATTTGCCTTAAACATTTCAACAGCTTCTACTCCATCTTTAGCTATATCTACGTCCCACTGCTCTTTACTAAAGAACATTTTCATCATTTCCGCAACAGAATTGTCATCTTCAACCATTAATATCTTTAGCATTATTTGTCCTTAAATCCTTTTACTCTAGTATGTTTAATCTTATCCGGTTCAATATAATCATGTGGCAACTCATGCCGAGCACGTAAAAAAGCCTGCAATTTCTTTTCAGTTAAGATTATTGGAGCCAAGATAAACAAATAAAAAGTAAGCAACCAAATTAAAAAGTAGCGATCCCAATGCAAAAAATGAATTCCTAATCCTAAAAGAGTTTGGATCAAACCAAATAACATAAAATAATTACGGGCTACTTTTTGCGCATACTGGTAGCTTGCTTCATTAACTGAAGCTAAATAGGACATATATCCATAAATTCGATTAGGGTTGGGCGAAGGAGCAATCAGCCAAATGACCCCGATTACAAACATTATTACCCCGCAACCAATATAAATCATTTGACCAACTCCATTCACTTAAATTTATTCTTTACCCGGAGCTGAAATTACTAAACGTAAGTTACCGCTAAAACTAAAGTTCTTCATTTCGTTAGGAATAATAAAGTTGCTTCCTAATTTAATGTCATACTCTTTACCATCAGCAATAAACTTACCGCTACCTTTAATTACAGATACTAGAAGATAAGGATGATCATTTAAACTCAAAGCAAAATCTCCATCAACATCAATCTGCCATAAATAAAAATGTGGTGACATCGGTGGTTGTGCTAGCGTAGTAATCTTAGCATCTCCTACTGTTTCTGATGTAATTTTTAGCTTCGGATCTTTATGTGGTACTTGAATAGTATCAAGAGATTGCTTAATATGCAACTCTCTCTTCTTTCCCGTCTTCTTATCTATGCGATCCCAATCATATAATCTGTACGTTACATCACTTGATTGTTGGGTTTCAATAACCATAATACCCTTTGTTAGAGCATGTACAGTACCAGAAGGAACGTATAAAAAGTCTCCTTCTTTTACAGATACATAGCGTAAAAGCTTTGACCACTTTCCATTTTTAATCCAATCTTCTAGCTCTTCCTTGCTCTTAGCGTTGTGCCCATAGATAAGTTTAGCACCTGGTTCAGCATGAAGCACGTACCAGCTTTCTGTTTTCCCTGAATCGTTTTCATGAATTCTGGCATATTCATCATCTGGATGAACTTGAACTGACAAATTATCATTTGCATCTAAGAATTTAACCAGTAAAGGAAATTCTTTTGCTTTTGGATTACCAAATAACTCAGGATGTTCTAAATATACTTCTCGCAATGTCTTTCCTTTAAATGGACCTGCATTAACAATTGAAGCATCGTCTTTGTATCCTGAAATTACCCAGGCTTCTCCAACCTTTCCATCAGGAATATCATATCCTAAAACAGTATTTAATTTACGACCACCCCAAATTTTTGGTCTAAAGTATGGCGTTAAAAATAATGGTTCCATAAAAAAATCACCTCAACAAAAGTATATATCTTTTTGAGATAATTTTGAAACCACTTTCAACTATTTTTTAGAAAAATTTTTAATTCCAGTAATCAATCTTTCAATTCCATCCTCTACCATCGATATTGGTGAGGCCAAATTAAGACGTAAAAATTGACTCCCGTTACCCCGATAAATACTGCCAGCTGAAACAATTAAGCCAGTTTCTTTTCGAAGATAATCTGCTAATTTTTTACTATCTTTTGAAATTTCGCTTACATCTAACCACATTAAGTAAGTTACAGGTCCAGAGACAATCTTTACATTTTTCAAGTTTTTATTTATTTCATGTTCAGCATAGATAAAATTCTCATTAATTGTATCTAATAAATCATGCAGCCAATTAAATCCTTCTGTATAAGCAGCAATTGTTGCCGGAATGGCCATTAGATTTGGCTCAGCCAATTCATCGCTATTGAGTCCTCGATTAACAATCATGCGTAAATTCTCATCAGGAATAATTACCGTAGCAGCGTGAAGAGCAGCAACATTAAACGTTTTACTTGGTGATACGAGGCTGATTACATTATTTTTCAATTCTTTGGTAACAGAGAATGCAGGTGTATATTTTACATTATTTCTAACTATGTCACCGTGGATTTCATCTGATAACAACACTACATGATATTTTTGGCATAAAGCTGCTATTCGCTCTACTTCACTACGCGACCACACTATTCCTGTAGGATTATGAGGATTACAGAAGAGCATTAATGTGGTCAATGGATCAGCTAATTTATTTTCTAAATCTTGCCAATCGATCTCATATTTTCCATCATGATAGCTCAAATCACTTGATAATACATGACGACCATTATTCTCAATCGAATTATAAAAAATATTATAAACTGGCTCTTGCACCAATACATTATCCCCAATATGCGATATGCGTCTGACAATTGATGAAATTGCTGGTACTACTCCAGTAACAAAGATCATCCATGTTGGATCAGCATTGACTCCATGCTCTAGTTGATACCAACTGCTTACAGCATTAAAATAGTCCTCTCCCGCTTCTTCATAGCCAAAGGCCCCAAGCTTAAGCTTTTCTTGCATTGCCGAAATAATTTCAGGAGCTGTTTTAAAATCCATGTCTGCAATGGACATCGGCAGTTCATTATCTTGCACATTCCATTTTACGGAATCCGGATGTCTTCGATTTACTACTGTCTTAAAATCATATTTCAAATTTATTCACCTTCTTGATTTTGATCAGAAACGGATACTTCTCTATCAACTGGTTCTATAGAAATAATCTTTGTAGCCTTAGGATCAACTTTAGTAGGATCAATAATTACCGTTTCTATCTTTTTAGCCTTAATTATTCCTGAAATTGGATTTTTAATACTAGTAATTTTGCTGTTTATAGTTGCTTTAATATTACTACATTTTTCAAGGGCTAAAGGAGTTTGATTTAAGATACAATTCTCTAAAGTAACATAATCCATGTAGCATAGTCCCTGATCACTCTCAATAGTACAATCTTTAAACGTAATATGACTACTATTCCAGCTCAAATATTCCCCATCTATCTGACAATTAATCAAAGTTACATTCTCACAATTCCAAAAAGCATCTTTTGAAACAAAACTACAGTTCTTACATACAATATTTTTAGCTCCATCAAATACGTAATTTCCAATTACTCTACCATTTTCCATGTAAATATTAGAGCTATCTTTTCCAAAATAATCCCCGTTAATTTCTGTATTTTTAATTGTAATATCTTCACAGGTCCACATTGTCTCTTCTGCATTGGAAAAGAAAATATGGTCTAATGTGATATTTTTGCATCTTCTAAATAGCTTTGGAGCTTGCAGATTAGAATTTTTAATAGAAATATTATTGGTATACCAGATTCCACTTCGAGACATTGTTTCAAAAATCGTATCAGTAATATTAATGTTATTTGAATACCATAAAGGATATTTATATTTAAAAATAGTGGCTTTTATTTCTAAATCTTTGGTTTCTTTTAAAGGAGATTCTCCTTCACCAAAAGTAACATTTTTTAAAATTGTATTTGAAAGGCCATACAGGGCTCTTTCTCCTTCAAAATATTTTTCTTTAATTTCTTGCATATATTTCCTCTTTTATTAAAGCTTTCAAACATCTAGTCTAAATTATGAAAAGTAATTGTCTAATATTTGATAAGCATACTTAAATATACTTCTGACCTATAGATAGGCAGTACTCTATTACTTTTCTAACTCATTATAGAAAAAAGCTATTTTTGAGAAAATTTACAGTTTTTCATCCTAGGATAAATTATATTTATAGCAAAAAAAAGATGAGTTCAACGGAACTCATCTTTTTTAATTTAATTATTGCGTTTACGTTTTGAAACACCTGTTAAACCAACAGCACCTAATATTGAACTTACAGCACCTAAAACAACTGCTGCAAAGCTATTTTTATCTCCCGCCTTTGGAAGTTTAGACTGACTAGTTTTCTTAACTGGATTCTTTGGAACTTCTGGAGTTGGAGTTTCTGGAGTAGTTGGTGTCTCTGGAGTGGTTGGAACTTCAGGGGTAGTTGGTACCTCTGGCTTATCTGGTGTGGTTGGGGTTTCAGGAGTAGTTGGTACATTTGGAATAGGAGTTACAGGTTGGTGTGGCTTCAAGTTGTATCCACCAATTAAATCCCAATCAACTGGTTTTCCCCATTCTCCAGGAAGGGCAGCACTATTTGGAGCATCTTTTTCAAGTACACCCATCATATCTGGATTTTCACTACTATCATCCCAAATCCAATCCCCTTGGTTAGTCATTTTAGCTAAAACAGTAGTAGTGTTATCTGGATTAATTTGTAACAAGAAACTTGGTGCCCAAGTTGCATGCATACCCTTTCCAGCAACCTCACCACGATTAGTGATGTATGAAGTAATTAAAAGTTGATCATCTCTTCCTTCTACTGGAACTGCATAGTATGAATAAGTTGCAGTACGCCAGTTAGCCGGTACAGATGCAGTTAAAACAACGCCAGATTCATTCAATGGAACATAACCATGAGTTAAGTTATCAGAAACATAACCAATCATAGCTACGTTATCACCAACTGCTTTGTTAGTTGCCATCCAAGCATCATCGTTACTACCACGGTTTAATCTAGTAGCAGCAAATAAGTAATACTTATTACCTAATTTAACAACATCAGGGCGTTCAATTTCATCACTTACCATTGGTGTACTAATAAGTGGGCTGTAGACCTTTGCAACACTTGGATTCTTAACATCATCATTTAATTTAATGATACCAATTGCAGCGTTTGACCATTTAGCTCTATCTTTAATATCGGAGTTAGATAAAATTTGGAAGAAATCACCTAAATTATCCTTGTTAGTACCGCCGTAATTTAACCATTGATAAATTTGATCATCACCTTGATAATTTTCGGTTCCAGTACTTGCTTCAAACACAAGGTAACGATTACCATTATCATCATCAATCACGTGTGCATCACGCATTGCGATATTGTCAGCACCCTTGTTAGTTTCTTTCCATTGGTCATAAGTTTGGTAGTGGTAACCATCACCTTCAAAGACAATATGGTCGTTGTCAACATGAGCAATAGAAATCTTATCTTGATCTTTTTCAAGATTTAAGTAAACAGTTGCACTAGCGAGTTTTTGGTGGTTAGTATTATTATCACTAGTATCAACCTTAGTGTAGTAAAGTTGAATTGAGCCATCTTTATTTAAAGTTGCTGATCCAGACCATTGTTGAATAACTGGAGTACCTAGGCCGAAAATAGGACCGGCATTCTTCCAATGATTAAAGTCATTATCACCATACTTGTTGTAAAGAAGATAAATGTGGTTATCATTGACGTTTGGAACTCCCATCATACCAATCACTAATTGGTAGCCATTCCAGTTAGATACGTAACCAGTTTTTGCATCTTGAACAGGCCATGAATCCCAAATTTCCAAATCTTCTACTTTTCCACTTTGAGCATCAAGTGTTTTAGCAGCAGGCATATTTTTAATTTTACTTGCATTGAAGAATGGAACAGCATAACGAGCATCTTGTTCAATTAAAGTTTTAGCAATTTTTTTAAAGTCGTTGTAAGTTAACTGAGTACCACTTTTTGCTTCTTTGGAGAAATTAATTTTATTTAATTCATTAATTTGATCATTAGTTAACTTGCTAGTATCAACACCAGATTCTTCAACGATATCTTTAACTTGGCCCTTTAATTCAGCCTTAGTAGCATTTTCAGCTGGCTTTACTGAACTATCTTTATTTTCCTCAGCATTTGTTTTATCTACTGAGTCTTTCTTTTCAACTTGTTTTACATCATCTTTTTTAGTATCAGTAGTTGCAGCATTAGTTGTCTTTTGATCACTATTATTTACTACTTTATCAACAGGTGTTTCAGCGGTAACTGTGTTTGTATTTTTCACATCACTTACTGGCGCATTAGTAACAACTGTTTGAGTATTATTTTCTGTAGTTTCTGTATTTTCGTTTGATTTCTTGGTGTTAGCATCTTCAGCCACATCACTAGTACTTTTATCTGCACTATCTTTTTCAGTTACTTGCTTATTATTTTCATTGTTTACTGAAGTAGCAGTTACTTCTACAGTTTGATTTTCATTAACATTGTCTGCATTAGTAGTAGCAGCATTTGCAGTTGATGCACTTAATACAATTGCTGCTGTTGACAAGGTTCCCATTAACAAAGATTTTCCGCTTAAAGATATCTTTTTATGATTTTTATTTTCCAACATCTTTTCTCCTCCTACATGTTAAGCGTTTAACATTTCATCTAAAAGCCTATCATCTTTTTATAAAAAAATAAATAAAATTTAGAAGAAATTATATAGATTTAGCGAAAATCCTTTATTAGTGCCGAATGTTAAACGATTATCAGTTTTATTTCAAAACAGAATCTGCTATTGAATCTTAAACATAGCAGTTAATATATAATAAAAAAGCCTGTAAGTATTTAACTTACAGGCTTTTTACTATGGAGATGAGGGGAATTGAACCCCTGTCCAAACGTATTTCGTCGTTAACATCTACGATCATAGTTATATTACTTAAAATTCGTTTTGATAAAACGCCATATAACAGGGCTAAACTATCAAAACTAACCTAAGAATCTTATTTCTAACTATTAAGGTAAGTAGTTAAACGTAGCTCGTTAAATGGTAAGACCCGTAGATAGACACGAGCAATCCATCTTTGGATCACGCAGGCTGACTAAGCAGCTACTGCGTAAGAATTTTCGTTATTTGCAGTTATAATTTAACTGTGACGTTTTTAACGTAGACGTGACCTACGAATCGCAGTCAACGCGAATCTACGCCTGTCGAATCCCAAAACATCCCCAGATGTTTCAATGATATCACAGTCCCTATTAAAATGCTATAGCTTTGATTTTAACCTTATTTGTTTAACTTATCTAATTTTGCTAAACGAACAACATCACGTGCAATCATTAATTCTTCATTTGTTGGAACAATCATAGCAGTAATTTTTGAATTTGGTGTAGTAATCACACCCTCATGATTAGCTTTGTTGGCTTCTTCATCATATTCAAGACCAAGCCAAGTAAGACCATCCATAATTTGCTTTCTTACACTTGCATCATGTTCCCCAATGCCTGCTGTAAAGACTAAAACATCTAATCCGCCCATTTCAGTCATGTAGGCACCAATATAACGAACAATTCGATTAATGAATATATCTTTTGTAAGTTGAGCCTGCTTATCACCATTTTTGATAGCTTTTTCAATATCTCTCATATCTGGTGAAATTCCTGAAAGACCCAATAAACCAGATTCGGTATTCAACATCTTGATAACTTCGTTAAAACTAGTGATGTTTCCCTTTTTCATAATAAATTGAAGTAAAGAAGGATCTACATCACCACTTCTGGTACTCATCGTGATTCCTGCAACAGGACTAAATCCCATTGAAGTATCAAAAGATTTTCCATCTTTAATAGCAGTAACTGATGCACCACTACCCAAGTGACAAAGAACCATCTTCAAGTCCTCAACTGGTTTATTTAAAAGATCAGCGGTACGACGTGATACATAGCGTGCAGAAGTACCGTGTGCACCATATTTTCTAGCACGGAACTTTTCGTAATACTTATAAGGAACAGAATATAAGTATTGAACTGGATCTAATGATTGGTGAAATGACGTATCAAAAACAGCGACTTCTGGTACATTAGGCAAAACTTTCATGAAGGCATAAATACCATCTGCCTCAGCTGGGTTATGTAAAGGCGCATAGTCACTCATATTATAAATTTTCCAAAGATTATCTTCAGTAATTACTGTACTATCAGTAAATTCTTCTCCACCAGCAACTACACGGTGACCTACGCCCGCAATATCTTCTAAGGAATCAATAACATTATATTCTTTAAGCCAGCTAAGTAACTTTTGAACAGCTTCTTCTTGGTTAGCAATATCACTTTGTTCATCATGTTGACTACCATCAGCTAAAGTCATAGTAAAAACAGAGCCTGGTAATCCTACCCGGTCAGCCATACCAGATGCAATTACTTCTTCATTATCAAGAGAAAATAATTTGTACTTAAATGATGAACTACCTGAATTTACTGCTAAAACTTTTTTCATATATATACCTCACATACTTATAAAATTAATCTTTATTTTTATGATACCAATCATTTAACTTCATATTAAATGCTACTAAAGATTCTGGTCCTTTTAGTGAATCTAATTTAGCTACCAGTACTTCCCGCTCCACAGCATGATCTCCATGATTTTGGAAAACTAAAATTGATTTTTGCTGAATTTGGCTTGAAAACATATTATCTGGCAAATCTACAATAGCTTGAATATTAACTTTTTTTGCTAACCAAGTCATGAATTCAGTAGAGCCTTTGCCAGTAAATAATAATCGTGGTACCACTAAAAATGCAAAGCCATCTCTCTTAAGATTATTTACAATTTGCTCAATAAATAAAGTATGGGCAAATGAATGTCCTTCTTTTGCATGATTTTCATAGCGTTGAGCATTATTATCTAGTGGATAGTAACCTACCGGTAAATCACTTAAGACAACATCGGCCTTTTCAATCATCCATGGATCTAATGCATCTTGGCAATACAAATCAATCTTTAAATCTTCAAGATGCGCACCAATATCAGCCAAGTCTAAGAGAGATTCCTCGTTATCAATTCCAATTAGATTGTAATTATTTTGAGAATGATTCTCTTGTATTAACTGTCTAATTACTGAATAAAGTAAATTTCCAGTTCCAATGGCTGGATCAACCACAGTTTTTTTACCAGTAGGAACAATTTTTTGCCAAATCAAAGCAATTATTGTAGCGACCACCGATGGTGTAGGCATCAAGTTATAGTCACGAGCATCTTGAGTAATTGCTTTTAAAGCTAATAAAGTAAATATTTGTACTTTCAATGCCCGTGGCAAATTATCATAATCTAATTGACGATATTCTTCAGTCAATTCAGCTACAGTTTCCTTATCGGGAGCACCTGACTCAACTTTGATCTTTCCGTTTTCTAAATTATCAAAGGTTTCCGTCAATGCAGATGAAAAAGAAACATTAAGAGCCTTTTGTAAATGCTCAATAGCTGTCTGAAATTTTGGATACAATTCTTCTACTTTTTGCATTTTTCTTCCTTCTTTAATATTCCTTCTAATATTCTATAGGTATCCTCAAATACTAGCAAGCACTCCTTATTACTTAGAGAAATAATTTATTAAAGAAAGATTACTTTCCATATTTTCAGTAAAAGTATGCTGGTACATTAACGTAAAAGTAATACAGATATTAATAAGCAGTAAACTACTAACCAAAGCACTCCCGTTTACTCGATTAACTCTTTTTTTCTTTCTCATCAGCTGGATTCACTTCCTTTTTTTCTGGTAAATCTGTTTTAAAATACATTTCACTTTGTCTACCATCTTTTTCAGTTATCAGGATTGTAAATGAATCTTTTGACGTAGAACATCTAATTTTTTTAACTTTAAAAAGTAGAGGCATATGTCCACCCTCATCTGTCCGCATTCTTAAAGTATCATTTGAGCTTAAATCAATCACATACGTCTCATAAGTTGGATCATTCTTCTTTTTCTTTTTATCAGAAAATTTTCTGAGAATAATTTTAGTTGGGTCTGATCCAGTTGTACTTACTTCAACATGCCCACTTTCTTTTAAAAAATTATTTACTTGTACATAACTATATGCAATTTCATTTATTCCACTTTTTTGATGATTAATTTTTCTAAGTGTATTTACGAGTCCAAAAAGTATTTGCGCACATAAAATCGTAACCGCAATTGCAAAAACTGCCTCTAATAAAGTAAAACCTTTTATTCTTTTCATTATTTTTACCTATGATAGACATGATCATGGACTAATAATGTTTTCTTATCACTATGTTTAAAAATATATTCAGCATAGGACTTATCTACTCTTTTTTCAATTTGTTTTTCCGTTTGCCTATTTTGCTTAAGTGTCAAGCCCAATAAAATCACTCCCAAACAAGCAATTGTAAATCCTAAACATGCTTCCCAGAAAATAAATCCTTTTATTCTTTTATTCTTCAACCATTCTTCCCCCATGTCATTTGTATTTTTATTTTCTTTTCTTTCTTACCATTCTTAATGGTAATCGTCCGTGGTGAAATTGTTCCATGATTGCTAATGTAAAGATTATCAAAATTGTAAACTCTAATATGTTTATCTAAATAAACTTGCGAAACCTTATGAGGTTCCTTTATTTGAATCGAAGAATTATTATCAAAATATGACAAAAAATATGACTTCTTTTTTACTGTTGCTAGATGTAAATACTTATTAATGGTAGATTTCACTTGACGTGTACTATTATCTAAAACCACCTGCTCCTTGATATTCTTGACATAAAGCGTTGGCATCAAGACTAGAAGACAAACCACTGCTAATGTAACTACTGTTTCAATTAATGTAAATCCTCTCGTTTTTTTGAAAATCATTTTTGTGGTAATTTTTCATATCTTTCTTTTTGCTTTTGAGAAATATACTCTTTCTTTACAAGTTCTTCTAAGGAAGTTCCATCTCCATTATCTTCAGCAAGCTGTCTTTGTGTCTCAATTGTTGTTCTTAAAGCCTCATCAGTCTTACTCGTAGCTCTATCTTTTTGTTTGCTTAGTCCGGGCACAATCAGCAAAATTAGCATTGCAATGATCGCAATTACAATTACCATTTCTACTAAAGTAAATCCTTTTACTTGCTTATTTTTTATAATAAATTGTTTTAATTTTTTCATTTTATTTTTCCTCTACATAGTTTCCATTAAGTGATACATCGGCATTAATATCTTTAAATACATCCCTAAAATACAAATCCCAATAAAAATAAAGCATATCGGTTGGATATTGAGAATTAGGCTATTCAATTTTAGATTCAGTTCATAAAAAAGTGTCTTGCTAAGCAATAAGGCACGCTTTCCAATTTCCTTTCTAGTTGTTCCAGTTTCTAGAAGCATGACCAAATTATTAGGTATGAAAAATTCTTGCTCAATAATTTCTTTAATTTCAGTACCCTTTTCTAGTTGATCTTTTACTTTTACCCCGATAACTTGTTGTAATGACCTATCAGGTTGCATAGCAGTAAGTTGACAGATTTTTTGTAGTGAAAAACCATTAATTAATAAAACTGCTAAATCAGACACAACTAGATAATGAACATATAACCGTAAAACAGCTCCAATCATAGGTAAATTTGTTAGTTTTTTAAGAGCATAATAATCTTGTTTATTAAGTAATCTAATTGTTTTACTAATAAAAAATACTGCTGTAATAACCAAAAGTATCAGGCCACCAAGCATTACATTACTAGTCAAGTCATTATCAGACATTTCTGTTTTTAGAAATGTTTGCATACAAATTAGCAAAGTAACCATCATCCCAACCAAAAGCGCGGGATAGGCTAATTCTCCTTTTAACTTCTTTAATTGCTTATTCTTTAATCGAATAAGTTTACTCATTTGATCTAAGCAAGATAATAGATTTCCATCAATAACTGCTAGATTTATTTGGGCAGCTAGAGTGCTAGAAAATCCCACTTCCTGCAGTACGTCTCCCAACTGGCTTCCTTCTTCTACTCGCTGATTTACATAAAGAAGTTGACGAGAATTACCCCTCCAAATTTTTGGTAATAGTCTCAAACTAGCATTCAAGGAATATCCATTAATTAAAGCCTGCCTTAAATAATCAATAAAAATCAATTGGTCAGCACTATTTAACTTATCCTTCTTCAAAAAGTTGCTGAGTTTTTTCACTAATCTTTCCTCGTTTTACTAATTGATTTAAACTATTCTGCCAATCATGCAAATTACCACGTTTATCGTTATTAGTGATTGCTTGATTAAGCATTTCTCCATATCCAATATCCATTAAACAAGCAACATCATTTTTATCTTTTATAGGTAATAACCGTTGATAGGAAACCGCCGTTAAGCAATTACTCAGTTCATCTTTAGTAATACCTAATCCTTCAAGACGCGATATTGTTTGCAAAGCCGTCTTAGCATGAATAGTAGCTAAAACTAAATGTCCGCTCAGGGCAGCATTAATACTGATTTTTGCTGTTTCTTGATCTCGAATTTCACCAATAATTAAAATATCCGGTCTATGCCGTAAAGCTGCTTTCAACAAATCGGGATATGTAATCCCCGCAATTAGATTCACCTGCGTCTGTAAGAAGTCTGGATTCCACACTTCAACTGGATCTTCAATAGTCATTACAACTTTATTTTTTCCAATCACTTGCGCTAACTCATACATGGTTGAAGTTTTTCCCGATCCTGTTGGCCCACTTGTGACTATTAATCCACGTTGATTGGTAAGTTTTTTAATTAAGTTAAACTGCTCTGGAAGAAAGTAATTATTATTCTTTTCTCCATAAATCAATCTAACTACTAAAGATTCAGCTCCGGCAAATTCTCCAACACTAGAAAAACGTAAAAATATCTTTTTTCTTTTAAACTCGATCTGATACGCTCCTACCTGGGGTCTACGCCGTTCGGAAATATCCATCTGTGCTTGAAACTTAAAATAATTTAAGAGCTCTCTTCCACCATGTCGACTTAACTCTTGAATTTTATTTAAACCCAGTGCAGTTCGAATTTTTATCTCGTATCCATTGCTAATAGGAAAGATAAAAATATCACTAGCATGTCTTTCAATCGCCTCTTCTAAAATTCTTTCCGACATCTCATTCACTCTTAATCCCTCCTTTACTCTATATTTATTAGTACGCAAAAAATCAAAATTATTTTTTATTATTCAAAATAATTTGCAAAAAAAATGGACTGACCTAAAGGTCAGTCCAAAAAAATAGACCTAAAATATAATTTTAGATCTATTTTGCGATAAATTATTATTCATCATCATCTGCAGCAGCAGTATATACATTAGAAACGTCATCGTTATCTTCTAATGCATCAATCAAGTGAGCAAATTGCTCTTTCTTATCTGCTGGAACTGGAGTGGTGTTTTGTGGAATCATAGTTAATTCTGCATTAGCTAACTTATAGCCAGCCTTTTCCAATGCATCACGTACAGCAGTAAATTGCTTAGGATCAGTGTAGATTTCAAATGCATCATCACTAGTTTCCAAGTCGTCTCCACCAGCATCCATAACATCAAGCAAAACTTGATCTTCATCAGCGTCAGTAGTTGAACGATCAATTACAAGGTACCCCTTACGGTCAAACATGTAAGCAACAGAACCAGTTGCACCAAGAGAACCACCATTACGAGTAAAGGCAACACGAACATCAGAAGCAGTACGGTTCTTGTTATCAGTTAAAGCTTCAACTAAAACTGCAACACCACCTGGTGCATAACCTTCGTAGGTAATTTCATCATAATGTTCATCTGAATTACCTTCAGCCTTTTTAATAGCACGTTCAATGTTAGTCTTAGGCATGTTAGCTGCACGTGCTTTATCCATAACCATACGTAAAGTAGGATTTCCTGAAGGGTCAGGACCACCACTCTTTGCAGCCATATAAATTTCACGAGATAATTTTTGGAAAACTTTACCTCTCTTAGCGTCTTGCGCATTCTTGCGGCCTTGAATATTGTGCCATTTTGAATGTCCTGACATAAGAATCCTTCTTTCTTTTTATTTAATATAGTTAACCTTGTCAATCATAACGCACTAAAGGTTTAAATTCAATCTAGGAATTACTTTTTTCTACACGATGTCTAAGCCAATAAACAAAAATACAAATTAAGATCGCTAAAAGTGCACCAGCTGAATCAAGCGCTACATCATGAACACTAGGTGTTCTATCTCCAGTTAAATACTGGTGAAATTCGTCTAAGCCAGCCAAACCAATAATACCTAGCCAAATAAATAAAGGACCACACCATTTCTTAAACAATCGATCTAATCCTAAACAAGCAAATAGGCCCACTAAAAAATAAGATGAAAAGTGAGCAAATTTTCTCATGACAAACTGTGTCATCCCAGCTTCACCATTGTCCAAAACTGCATTATGCCATCGTCCACCATAATAAATATTCCACTTTCCTACTATTCTTTCAATAATTGGAAAATGACGATGTATAAATCCCGGTGACATCTCTTGCTCATGATAAGTCATTGAACTAGAAATAAACAATCCCAGTAATACAGCAATCATTAAACATACAAAAATAATTTCTCGCTTAGTTAACAAAGTTTTTTTCATTTTATAACTTTCCTACTTTCAAGCTCTTCAGCAACTAAAGTAATTATTTTCTTAGCTATTTCTACTTTAGTTGTCTCTGCGATATTTTCATTTGCTTTATCTTTTCTTAATACCGTAACCTTATCCTTATCGCTTCCAAATACTCCCTGACTAACATTATTGGCTACAATCATATCTGCATTTTTATTTTTCAATTTTTTAGTCGCATTTTCGAGTAAATCATTTGTTTCAGCTGCAAAACCAACCACAACTTGCTGTTCTTGCTTTAAACTTCCCATTGTTTTTAAGATATCAGGAGTTTCTTTTAAATAAATTTTTAGTTTATCTCCTTGATCTTGCTTTTTAATTTTATGATCTATGTAGTTCACTGGCTCATAATCCGCTACAGCAGCCGCCATAATTAAAGCATCCGCAGTAGAAAAAGCTTTCTTCACAGCTGCAAGCATTTCTTCAGTCGTCTCTACATGAATAACCGTCATTTTTGATGACTCAGGAATAGGAACTGAAACATGTCCTACAATCAAAACAACTTCTGCACCAGCCCTAAGAGCTGCATTTGCTAAGGCCAGTCCCATCTTTCCACTAGAGCGATTGCCTAAATAACGAACAGGATCAAGTGGGGAGATAGTTCCGCCAGCAGTAATTACAACTTTTTTACCAGCTAATTCATCATTTACTTGAAGAGATGAGTTTATCCAGTTCATGATTGCTGCTGGTTCAGGCATTCTTCCCTTACCATTATATCCTTCAGCTAAACGGCCCGTATCAGGATCCATTACAAGGATTCCATCTTGCTTTAATTGCTGTAAGTTTCTTTGGAATGCACGATTACTCCACATATGGCTGTTCATTGCCGGAATAACATATTTAGGTGCAGCAGTTGCTAAAAACGTTGTACTTGCAGCATCATCTGCTATCCCATTGGCTATTTTTGCAATAAAGTTAGCTGTTGCCGGAACTACAACCGCAATATCTGTCCCGTCGGCCAATTCAATATGCTGAATTTTATCAGCTCTATTCTCCTTCCAGAGATCAGTTAATACTGGATGCTTCGTTAAGGCAGCTAAAGTTTGTGTTCCAATCAAATGAACTGCCTCTTCGGTCATCGCTACTCTTACTTCATGTCCTTCTTTTTGAAAATCACGTACAACACTAATTGCCTTATATGCAGCAATACTACCCGTGATATATATTGTAGCTTTCATTTTTTATCAACCTTAATTCATAATTTCTTTCTACTATAACACAAGCTTACTAAGTCGAATTACTAAAAATAAATTAGCAAATTAAAAAATATTAGTAAATTCTGCTATGATTTATATTGAATGCAGATCTAAACAACATAATTCGAAAGGATAAATATATAGAATGAGAAAACATTATCAAAAGATTTTTGCTTTCTTTTTTGCAATTAGTAGTCTTGTTTTAATTCTTACTGGCTGCTCAAAAAAAGAAAATTCATCAAATAAAATTTCTATCGTAACAAGTACTAATGTTTATGCCGATATCGCACAAAATGTCTTAGGAAAATATGGTAAAGCAACTGCTATTATTACTAACAGTGCTACTGATCCACATGACTTTGAACCCACAACTGCAGACGCAAAAAAAGTTCAAAATGCAAAAATTGTTGTTGCTAACGGTTTGGGCTATGATTCTTGGCTTCCTAAGCTTGCTAAATCAACTAATAAGTCTGCTGTTTTAGTTGGCGAAGATTTAATGAATCTAAAAAATGGCGCAAATCCGCATATTTGGTTTGATTTAAACATGCCTAAAAAATATGTTAACTATTTAGTTGAGCGACTCTCTAAAATAGACAAAAAACATGCAGCTTACTACAAAGAAAATGGGAAGGAATATCTTGCAAAAATCAATAAGATACAAAAAATTGCAGATTCTATTGATGGTGCAAAACAAAAGCCAGTATATGTCAGCGAGCCAGTGTTTGACTATGCCTTAAATGCTACTCACTTTAAGATTGGTGATAAAGCTTTTGAAGAAGCAATTGAAAATGAAACAGATCCAAGTGCCAAAATTATTCATCAAATGAACCAAACAATTAATAATCGTGGAATTTCTTTCTTTGTTAAAAATTCTCAAGTAAGCAGTTCAACTGTTAATAATTTTGTAAAAAGAGCTAAGTCAAAAAATATTCCAATCTTGCAAGTTCGTGAAACCATCCCCAACAATACAAGTTACATAAAATGGATGACAGAAAATTATCAGAATTTAGCAAATATTAATAAAAAACTAGACTAAGTTAGTTTATTAAAAAGAGGGCCTCTAATACGAGACCCTCTTTTTTACTTTAAAATATCTTTTAACTTTATATTAAATTGCTGTGGAATTTCCGCCATAATTACATGTCCCGTCGGTGACATAATAAAGCTATTTATTCGGCTATTCTTTTGTTCAAGCTTCTTTTCATATCCCTCTCGATAATAAGGACTTTCCTTTGCAACAAAAAAAGTAGTTGGAATTGTTGTTTTTTCTAAAACTCTTCGCCAATCTAATGACATATGATTTTCAAGCAAATCTACATTATCTTTTCTATTAAATGGATTGGCTTTCTTGGCCTTCATTAACTTAGCATACACATTATCATCCAAGCCATTATATGTTTCATGAACCCGTGGCCTTTCTTGGCATTTTTTTAAATAATTTTCTTTTGTATAATCCATAAAGCCATATTTCCAATTTTCATCATTAAGCATTTTAGGTGACTGATCTATTAACAATGCTTGTTTAACCAGCTTTGGATTATTTTTCATTAAACAAAAGATGATAGAAGCGCCCATTGAATGTCCCATAAAAATAGCTTGTTTGATTTTCAAAAATGATGTCAATTCATTCAAATCTTGTGTCAAACGTTCGATAGTATGACCTTTTTCTGTTCGTTGGCTTTTTCCCATATTTCTGTGATCATAAGTTAAAACTTGATACCCTAATTTATTTAAAAATGGGACTTGTGCTGACCATATTTCTTGATAGGCTCCAAAGCCGTTAACCAAAACAATAGTTTTTCCTTTTCCCGTTAACTGGTAATTAATTTCTACATTATCACTTGTCTTAAATAGCATTTTTATTCCTGCTTCTGCTTAATTTTAATAAATAGACAGCCTACAGCCGCAATAATTGCGGTAATTAAAGCTTGTGTTAATCCGCTGCTTAGGCTTACATTAATTCCGCTATACACACTTTCATGCAGCGAACTCGTGGCAATCTGGGCTGCATAAGATAAAACACCATATGATCCAATAGCCGCAATTAAAAGTGGAATAAGGGCTACTTTTTTTCCAAACAAAGCTAAAGCCATTGCCAAAATATATAGTCCAATCAACAAGAAGTAAATTAAATGATAAATCTCAGCAGCCTGTTTTACCGAATCAGAATTTTGCCTCAACTGTTCATTTACCAATTGTAATATGACTTGATTAAAAACTTGCTCCTGCTGCGTATCATTCTTTAAATTCAGATCAACATCCGTTAACTTATCATTAGCCAAATAATTGGTGCTTAATTGATTTAATCCTTGATAAGATGTCTTTAATTCGATATTTTTAGGCAACTGCGACAAGAGTGTATCTTCAATACCTGAATCTTGCAGAAAACTAACACCCATTTGTAAATCACTATTATTTGCTTGATCAACCACCTTATTAATAGAACTTTTTACTAAGCCGGCTGTACTGTCTACTTTTAATTCTACGGGACTAGTTAAAGTTAAACTCAATGATATATAGATGAGCCCAACTACAACCAATCTCCAAATCCATTTTACAAATTTCAATTTTTTCTCCTAATGAAAATTTTAAGATTATTTTTTTACACTTAATAAAGTAAATCCATAGATTTTTTAGTGCTATATAATAAAAGTGTAACAAATATCAAAGGAGTTCAGCATGATTGATGAAAAACTAAAAGAATTTTTCAATAAATTTCCTCATATTAAAGAAAATAAGCCTTTACAAAATACTTTAAGTAAAAAAATTAAAAACTTAATAAAAAAAGAAGTTCAGCATGGTGCCAGTCAATTTGAAGCAGAACAAAAAGCACTTTTAAATTTAACGGATCTTGATACCATGCTTTCTCAACTAAAGTCTTTAGAAGAAAATGACTATGTAAAATATAATGATTTTTTCGCCAAAATTTTCGATTCAAAACTAGTCAATGAACTAAAGATAAAATTAAATCAAATTGATGAAATTCATCTTAACTATCGCTTGGGTGATATTTTAGTTTTACCAACCAATTCTTCCCAACTAATCGTACATGACTTTATGTCTCGCGATATTAAAAACCTACACTCAACAGTTGAAAAAGTTGGAAATGTTTTAAAAATTACCCAAGGCCCTCGCAAACTAGTTGGTATTTTTAAAAATAAAACTTTGCTATTTTTACCTAAAGAGTTCACTGGTTTTCTAACTATTCGCAGTCAAAGTGGGGATGTCTATATTAATAAGATTTCTAATTATTGTATGGTAGATGTAACTGCGGTTTCAGGAGATTTTCTATTAGCTCACTCTACTCTTAAACGAGTACAAGCAGACTTAAAATCCGGAGACATTGTCATTTCTAATACTTCCGCTAATGTCTTTCATGTTAATGGTCACTCAGGAATGCTGGACAGTAATGATGTGGATGCAAAAGAAGAAATATCTTATCACACAATCAGTGGGAATATGGAATTAGAAAATATTAATACTAAAAACTTTTTTGTGGATACTAAAAGTGGCAAGATCGCTGTAAATGGGCTTACAAGTGAGAATATAGATTTAGTAACCGATACCGGATTAATGCTTCTAAATAATCTTACTGGAAGTGGTAATATTAAATCTGATGTGGGGAAAATTAACTTATCACTGGCTGAAAAGTCTAAATTTAATTTATCAATTCAAAGTAAAGTTGGTAATATATCGGTTAATGTCCCACCGGCAATATTTTTCAAATTCAAAATTAATACCAAAAAAATTGGTCCAACTGATTTTCCTCTTGATGCCATTATTTACGGAAACGATGATTACGATAAAATTGAAGGCTATGTTGGTAAGGAAGATTCAACTAATTTAATTGATATTTCAAGCAAAGTAGGAAAAGTTTCGATTAAAAATCAAAATTAATAACTATCAAAAAAGAATGTATCGGAATCTGATACATTCTTTTTTTATTGAGATCTAAATCAAAGTACCTACTTTATATCCTAAAAATACTAAAATTAAGCCACCACCATATGATAGCAATGCATATAGGGTGAATACACCGTAATTACGATCTCGCCAATGAGACAGCAATTCAACGTTTAACGTTGAAAATGTTGTATAACCGCCTAATACTCCTGTTCCAATCAAAGCATAGATAAAGGGTGAGAATTTACGAGAAAAAATAAATCCCAATAAAAATGCTCCTGTAAGATTTATTAATAGCGTTGCGTACGGAAATTTCTCAGACCAATGTTTACCATAGTTAGTAATGCCATATCTTAAAATTGCTCCCCAAATAGCTCCGAATCCGGCTGTTAAAACTGTTATCATGCTTTTTCTGCCAACTTTCTACCTGTTCTTTTACCTACTAACATTCCCAAATAAGCAAATAAAAAACCAATAAAGATCGAACTAAAGAAATAAATAGTTGCTTGACTATTCATCCCACTTTCTAATTGCTTAAGAGTATCTAAATTAAAACTTGAAAAAGTAGTAAAGGAACCAACAAATCCTGTACTTAGTCCAGTAACTAGCCAATCTCTTCCTTCTCGGTATTCAACAAAAAAATAAGTAAAAAATGCTAATAAAAAGCAGCCGATAATATTAGCAGTCAAAGTTCCAGTCTGTGACCAGATTAAATTTAAATAGGCTCGCAGTCCACCTCCAAAAAAAGCAAAAATCCCTACACTTAAATAATTTTTCAATCGTCTATTCATTAAAAACCAGCCTTCTTAATGCATACGCTATTCCGTCTTCATTATTTGTTTTAGTTATAAAATTAGCACGCTTTTTTATCTCAGAAACTGCATTTCCCATAGCCACTTTATAGAACCCTGGAACATCAAACATAGAAATATCATTAGTTTGATCACCGAAAATCATTACTTCATCTTCTTTTAAATTTAGTTTTTTGGCCAATGCTTTTAATGCATTTCCTTTTGATGCCTGCTTAGAATTAATCTCAATCAAAGTTTCATCTGAAGTTGAAACATTATATCTTTCAAATACTTCCTCTGATAAATTCTGATAAATATTCTTCATTTCAGCTGGAGATCCTGAAAACATGGCCTTAGTAAATTTGATATCTTCTGAAATATCTTTTAGTTCAGAAACCTCTATTGGCATTCTTGTTAGCCAACTTTCACGTGATAGATAATAGTTAATAAAATGATCTAATGTAATAAACTTATCTCTTACTTCAATATGAAAATTTGCTTGTAATTTATCAGCAATCTTTTCAAAAAAGATAAAATCATTATAGCTTAACAGTTCTTCAACGATTGCTTTTCCTTGAGAATTTAACACTAAAGCTCCATTAAATGCAACCACATACTGAGTAGAATCCTTTAAGTCCAATTCATTAAGATAGTCCTTAATACCTGGAAATGGTCTACCTGAGCAAGGAACTATTTTTATTCCCATCTTTGATGCCTTTTGAAGTGCTTGCTTGGTTTTAACACTTATTTCTTGTTTATCATTTAATAATGTTCCATCAAGATCTACAGCAATTAATTTTATATTCATTAGTTTTTCTCCTTATGTAATCGGTTACTCTCCTTTCTATTATACAAAAAATGCATAAAAAAAGACGACACTACCTCCCTGTTGATTCAAGAAAGTAGGCGTCGTCAGATATTAATCGGTTAAATTGGTGAACACCATCACCATATTAAATTTTAAATAAAGCCAAAAATAATTAGTTTTTAGTTTGAACCCATTTCTTCTTCAACAACCTTAGCAACTTCTTCACAGTACTTGTCAGCTAATTCTTGTGTTGGAGCTTCAGTCATTACACGAAGCAAACTTTGAGTTCCAGATGGACGAACAAAAATACGTCCTTCATCACTTAATTCTTTTTCAACCTTTTCAATGGCTTCAGTAATGCGTCTATGTTCTTTCCAGTCTTTTTTATTTTCAACAGGAACATTAATTAAACGTTGTGGGTATTCTTTAAAGTCACTCAATAATTCACTGAGGGATTTACCGGTATCCTTCATTACATATAATAAATGTAATCCAGTAAGCATTCCATCCCCTGTATTGTGGTAGTCGCTAATAATAACGTGACCTGATTGTTCTCCACCAAGATTATAACCATTAGCTCTCATTTCTTCTGAAACATAACGGTCACCAACTTGTGTTCTTATATTTTTAAGACCACGTCTTTCCAAAGCCTTTGTAAAACCAAGGTTACTCATTACAGTTGTAACAATTGTATCTTTCTTTAAGCGACCATGATCAGCAAGATATGAGCCAATAACGTACATAATGTGATCACCGTCAACTTCGTTCCCATTTTCATCGACAGCAATACAACGATCAGCATCCCCATCAAATGCTAAACCTAATTGGGCACCTTGTTTTACAACTTCTTCTTGTAATTTCTTAGTATGAGTTGCACCTACATGATCATTAATGTTTAACCCGTCTGGATGAGTTGCAATAGTAGTAAAGTCAACCCCCATATCAGCAAATAATCTTGAAATCAAAGCACTAGCAGCACCATTAGCGCCATCCACAACAACTTTAATTCCACTTAATTCTTCTGGTAAAGTATTTTCAATAAATTGTAAGTACTTAGAAGCACCTTCATGGTAATTTGTTACAGTTCCTAAACCTTCTGCAGAAGGACGTGGAAGTTTATCTTCAGGCGCATCAATTAATTTTTCAATTTCTTCTTCCTTAGCATCAGATAATTTCAAACCATCACTACCAAAGAATTTAATTCCATTATCTTCAACCGGATTATGTGAAGCTGAAATTTGAACACCAGCATCTGCACCTTGTGCACGTACTAAGTAAGAAAGACCAGGAGTAGTAATTACACCAACTTCTAAAACTTCAATTCCGACGGAAAGCAAACCAGAAATCAATGCATACTCTAACATTTGTCCAGAAATACGTGTATCACGAGAAACTAATACCTTAGCTCTTTCTCCATCCTTTTTATCCTTAGTAAGAACGTATCCTCCATCACGACCTAATTTAAAAGCCATCTCTGGAGTTAAGCCAGCATTAGCAACCCCCCGTACACCATCTGTTCCAAAATATTTAAGCATAATTTTTAACAACCTTTCCTTGTTTTATTCTTTTTTAGCAGTAGTATCAGTTACTTTTATATGAACTGGTATCACTGATGGTGATGCCTTAACAACGCCATCTGGCAATTTAAGTGCGACATTTTTCGTAATGTCATGGTTAATACCGCTTAAATCAACCTTTAAAGGAAGAGACGTTATCTTCTTGAGCGTATTTTCATCACCATATATCTCAATATTTTCTTTCTTTGCGGTTAAAGAATAAACATGAGTCGAAGATTCATTCTTCGACGTTACATTTATCTTAACCTTCTTCTTAGATAAGTTAATTGGGATAGTAATATATGCCGTTACTGGATCCATAACGACGTTAAGCTGATGTCCATCTTTATCAAGTGCTACCAGCATTTCTTCACGTTCAAATGTGCTGTCTATTCCCTTTGGTAAATTTGCCCGAGCTACTACTCGATCAACTTGGTTAACTTCGCTTTTAGCTCCAGTAATATTAACTACTTCTGGATCACTTTTAGCAGTTCCAAGATTATACCCACGAGCTACAGCACTCTTATTATACTCTATTTGTACAGGAAGAGTACGAGATTTTCTCTTTTGAATATTTACGCGTACTTTACTTGGGCTAATATTATAAGTTAATTGACTACTTAAACCATTTACCTTAATTGGTACAGTATGCTCTCCTGTTTTTAAATGGCTTAAATCAATGTAGACACGGAAGTTTTGAGTATTAATAGTAGATGTAACTAAAGCATTCGATCCCTCTAAAGTTAAATTTACTTTTTCAGGATATCCCGTTACATAGTACTTATCCGTATTAACTGAAACTTGTAAGGGTACCTTAATTACCTGGGTTTTAGTTGCAGTTTTTAAGGTTGCTTCACGTCGGCCTTGAGTAACATAACCTTGCTGATTAGATGCTACATAAACAGCTAATAAAATAGCCAAAATCAAAGCAATAATTCGATAGAACCAAGGTTTATCAAAAAACTTTTTCATTTTTTATTTGACCCCCAATTCCAAACATGATTTACAATTCTTTGATACCACTTTGGCTTTTCTTCTTCCTCTTTTGGAACTAATTGAGCATTTAAATATTTCAAATATTCTTCTCTAGTTAGATCAAGCATAAACTGGCTATTACGAGTAATAGTTACTCCACCGGTTTCCTCTGAAACAACGATAGTAATTGCATCGGTAACTTCTGAGATACCAACAGCTGCACGGTGACGTGTCCCAAGTTTTTTAGGAATCATACTATTATCAGAAAGAGGTAAATAAGCTGCAGCAACTGCTATTCGATTATTGCGAATAATTACGGCACCATCGTGCAATGGCGTATTAGGTATAAAAATGTTGATTAATAATTCACCAGTGATATCAGCATCAATTGGAATACCGGTTTCAATATAGTCCTCTAGTCCTGTATTTTGTTGAATCGTGATCAAAGCACCAATTCTTCTTTTTGACATATACTGAATTGCTTTATCTAATTCTCCGATCATCTTTTCAGCAGCTTGCTTTTCCGTCATTGTAGTCCCACCAAAAATTGGTGATCTACCTAAATGCTCTAAGCCACGCCTAATTTCTGGCTGGAAAATAACAATTATTCCAATTACTGACCAAGAAAGAATTTGATCGACAAAATACGTTAACGTATGTAAATGTAACAACCCAGCTACAATTCTGACCAGAATAATTAATGATATCCCTTTAACTAATTGAACTGCTTTGGTCCCTCTTACCAACATAATTAACCGGTAAATAATGTACCATACAATTAAAATATCAATAATATTCATCAGGTTTTGCCAGGTAAATATTTGCTCAATATTAAACTTCATTGCCACCCTCCTAAAATTTAATTATACCTAAACCAAGCTCTTATCGACCATACATTTTAAATTCGAGAAATAGATCATTATATTCTTGAATTTTCTTTGGACCTAAGTCTTGATAAACTTGTAAATTTTTCATTGCTTGTTTACTTGGATAAAATTGTTTATCGTTTTTTATTTCCTTTGGTAATAATTCTTGAGCTTTTACATTAGGGGTTGCATACCCGATATACTCTGCATTCTGAGCAGCATTTTTAGGATCAAGCATAAAATTAATAAAAGCATAAGCACCTTTTTTATTCTTTACGGTCCTAGGAATGACAAAATTATCAAACCATAAGTTTGAGCCTTCAGGTGGCACTACATAATGTAAGTGTTTATTATCGTTTAGCATTGTACGAGCCTCGCCAGACCACGTTACTCCAACAGCAGCTTCATTTTGAATCATATACATTTTTAATTCATCTGAAATAATTGCTTTTACATTGGGGCCGAGACCGTCCAACTTTGTTTTTGCTAATTTTAGATCTAAGGAATTAGTAGTATTCAAAGACTTTCCCATAGACGCTAAAGAGAGTCCCATAATATCTCTAGCAGAATCAACTAATAAAATATTATGCCGATAATCCTTGGACCAGAGATCATTCCAATGCTTTATTTGCCCAGGCTTTACAAATTTATCATTATATACAATCCCTAACGTTCCCCAAAAATACGGAACAGAGTAGGTATTTTTGGGATCAAAAGAGTGATGTAAAAACTCACTCCCAATATTTTTGTAATTTGGAATTTTCTTAGTGTCAATTTTATCAAGTAAGTTAGCTTTACGCATTTTTGAAATCATGTAGTCTGAAGGGACGCAAATATCGTATGCAGTACCACCTTGTTTTATCTTCGTGTACATTGCTTCATTAGAATCAAATGTTTCATAAATTACATGATATCCAGTTTGTTTTTCAAATTTCTTGATTAGCTTGGGGTCAATATAATCACCCCAATTATAGATAATCAAATTTTTATTATTAGTGCTAACACCATTATTATTTAATTGTTTAGCCCCAGCTTCTAAGCCAAAACAAACCAATAGAATAGTCACAATTCCAATTAACAGCTTCTTCATTGTGCACGCCCCTTACCAATATGGGTTTTATGATTAGTAATTACATAATAAATAAGTACTAAAATCATTACAAAAATAAACATCACAGTACTCAAGGCATTGATTTCTAGGTTAATTCCTTGGCGCGCACGTGAATAAATTTCTACTGACAATGTTGAAAAACCATTTCCTGTCACAAAAAAAGTAACTGCAAAATCATCTAAGGAATAAGTCAAAGCCATAAAAAAGCCAGCTAAAATTCCTGGTGTAATAGCCGGAATCATTACCTTGCTATAAACTTGCCAAGTGGATGCACCTAAATCTCGAGCAGCATCTACTAAAGAATAATCAAATTCTTTTAAGCGGGGCAAAACCATTAATACAACAATTGGAATTGAAAAAGCAATGTGGCTTAATAAAACAGATCCAAAACCTAAGCCAATCCCTAAAAAAGTAAAGAAGATTAAAAAACTCGCCCCGATAATTACATCTGGTGATACCATCAAAACATTATTTAAGGCTAGCAAAGTTTTTCGTCCTTTTTTATTTTTAGTCTGACTAATTGCAATTGCTCCAAAAGTACCAATTATAGTGGCAATTAAACTAGATAAGAGTGCTAGTAAAATTGTTTCTAGAAAAATGGCTAATAGCCTATTATCATTAAAAAGATCCTGATAATGACTTAAAGTAAACTTTTCAAAATGATCCATATTATGACCACTTGAGAAAGAATAAAATATTAAATAAAAAATGGGTAAATACATCAAAACCAGAACAAAAGCAAAATAGATTCGGGACCATTTTATTTTTTTCATAGTTTGATCTCCTTTTTATGATGATGATCTGATGAGGTAAAGAGCATAACAATCACCATTAACACTATTAATACCACACCAATTGTCGAACCCATTGACCAATTCATAGTCGTCATAAAGTATTCTTCAATTGCAGTACCAAGTGTAATTACTCGATTTCCTCCAATTAACCTAGTTAGCATAAATAGAGAAAGTGAAGGTATGAATACTGCTTGAATTCCTGACTCAACTCCAGATTTTGAAAGTGGCCATAAAACCTTAATAAATGTTTGCCATTTACTTGCGCCTAAATCATAAGCTGCTTGAATTACAGCAGGATTAATATCACAAATTGCATTATAAATTGGCAAAATCATAAATGGAATTTCGATATAAGCCGCAACAAAAATAAAGGCAAAATCAGTAAACAAAATATTTGCAGGGGCTATTCCAAAAAGGCGTAGAAAATTATTCAATAGTCCATGCTTACTAAAAATGCCAATAAATGCGTAAGCTTTCAAAAGCAAGTTAATCCAAGTAGGCAAAATAATCAATAACAGCCAAAATTGTTGGTTTTTCATTTGGCTTAAAATATAGGCAATTGGATAAGAAATTAGCAGCGTAATTAAGGTAATTAAGAATGCATACCAAAATGAATTTAGAGTCATTCTTAAAAAAGTACCATTAACAAAAAATTGCTGAAAATTCTTTAAAGTAAAGCCATCATCCCCTTTAAATGCATTAATTGTAATCAAAATAATCGGGGCGATAACAAATAACCCAAGCCATAGAATATAAGGAATGAGAAAAAACAATTTACTTTTTTTCATATCTTACTCCTCTCCTTCATATGCCTCTAAACGCTTATCAAATTCAGCTTCACTTTCGCCAAAACGCATAACATGAATATCTTCGGGATCAAAATATACTCCTACTTCCTTACCAATTTTAGTTGGATTAGTTGAGTGAATTAACCATTCATTCTCGTCACTATCAATAGCCTTAATTTCAAAATGATCTCCTAAAAAGAGCTGACTTTCAACCACAACTCTTAGTTTTCCATGTTCAATATCAGTGATATCTAAATCTTCAGGTCTTAAAACGACCTCTACCTTTTCACCAGGTTTAATACCTGCATCAGCACATTCAAAACGATGATTTACAAATTCTACTTCATAATCCTTAATCATCCGTCCACTTAAGATATTAGAATCGCCAATAAAGCGAGCAACAAAGTCATTAACTGGTTCATCATAAATATCAACCGGACTACCACTTTGTTGAATTTTCCCTTCATTTAAAACAAAAATTTCATCACTCATTGCTAGAGCTTCCTCTTGATCATGAGTAACAAAAATAAAAGTAATCCCCAGCTTTTTTTGAATTTCACGTAATTCAAATTGCATATCTTTTCTTAAACGTTTATCTAAGGCAGATAAAGATTCATCTAAAAGTAGCACCTTTGGTTGATTAACAATTGCTCTGGCAATTGCAACTCGTTGCTGCTGTCCACCACTTAATTCAGAAATTTCTCGGTTTGCAAAGCCATCCAATTGAACCATGTGTAAAGCTTCTTTAACAGCTAATTTTATTTCTTGCTTATCCTTTTTCTTGATCTGTAAACCGAATGCCACATTTTCAAAAACATTCATATGAGGAAACAAAGCATAATTTTGAAAAACAGTATTAATTTTTCTTTTAGCAGCATCTAAATTAGTAATATCTTGTCCATCAAAAAAAACTTGTCCACTCGTTGGTTCGCTAAATCCAGCAATTATTCTTAAAATAGTAGTTTTCCCAGAACCTGATGGTCCTAATAAAGAATAAAATTTTCCCGATTCAATCGTTAAATTAATGTCCTTTAGTGCTACAAAACCATCATCATATTCCTTACGAACATGCTTTAATTTAATAATATCGCTCAATTTTTTCTCACCATCTATCTCATAAAAAAAGCCACAAGCCGTTACTTGTAGCTTTGTACTAGTATCTAATCTTTTTCTTTTCCAATAATTCTTACTTCAGTTTGTAAATCAATACCAAAATCTTTTTTTATTGTTTTTTGAATTAAGTGGATTAAATCTAAATAATCAGTAGCTGTCGCACCACCAACATTAACAATAAAGCCTGCATGCTTCATTGAATCTTCTGCTCCACCAATTCTTTTACCTTGCAGACCTGCTTTAATAATCATTGGTCCTACGAAATGTCCTGCTGGACGTTTAAAAACACTTCCACAAGAAGGATATTCTAGGGGTTGTTTTGCTCTGCGTAAACCATTAAAATATTCCATCTTTGCTTTGATAGCCCACTTATCTCCGGGCTCAAGACCAAAAGTAGCACTCACAACAATATCTCCAGTTTCTTGAACCACGGAGTGGCGATAGCCGAATTCCATTTCATCATGTGTGTAAGTCTTAAATTCACCAGCACGAGTTAAGACACGAACAGACTTAATAACAAATTCTGTTTCACCGCCATAGGCGCCCGCATTCATAAAGACTGCTCCTCCTACACTACCAGGAATACCAGCCGCAAATTCTAGACCGCTTAGACCAGCTTCACATGCTGCTTCAGATGTATCAATAATTCTTGCCCCAGCATCCGCTGTAACAGTTGCCTCATCTTTATTTGCAACAATTGTGTCCATTTTTGTCAAAATCAAAACTAAACCAGAAATACCACCATCTCTAATGATCAAGTTAGAAGCATTTCCAATAACAGTTAAGGGAATATTATTTTCTTTAACCGTATCTACTAATAGTTCGAGCTCATTTAAATTTTTAGGAAAAGCAAGATACTGCGCAGGTCCTCCCGTCTTAGTAAAAGTAAAACGGCTCAATGGAATATTTTCTTGAATGTCAATCCCCTGTTTTCTTAAATCCATCAGTTGCATTTTTATCTCTCTTTTCCTTAAATAATCATCTCTTTAATCATACCGCATTAAATGGATAGTTTTCTACCTTAAGTGTTATACTAAAAAGAAAAATAATGTTTTATTTAGAGGATAAAAATGAACTTTACTGCAATGGATTTTGAAACGGCAAACAGTCATCCGGAAAGTGCCTGTTCTCTTGCTTTAGTTATGGTTAGAAATAATGAAATTGTGGATCGTTTTTATACAGTTATCAATCCACAAATGCCTTTTGATGGAAGAAATATAAGAATTCATGGCATTACAGCTGAAGACGTAAAAAATGCTCCAACAATGGCTGAAGTCTGGCCAAAAATAAAAAAATTATATCAACCAGGAATGTTAGTAGCTGCCCATAACGCTCGCTTTGATTGCCGCGTAATGGAGAAATCACTGGCTCGCTATAATATTCCGGCACCCCATTACTTTGCAATTGATACTTTAGCAACTAGTAAAGCCTTTGAACCCTATCTTCCTAATCACAAACTAGATACAGTCTCAGAAGCTTTAAATATCAATTTATGGCACCACCATAATGCTTTAAGCGATAGCGAAGCTTGTGCAGGTATTTTAATTGAGGAAAATAAACGTGTTGGAGATGATCCAATCAAAAAAATGGTTAAGCCTATCTAAGCTTAACCATTTTTTATTATTCAAAATATTTTTTTATTTCTGACAACCAAAGCTTGTTTCTTTCTCCGACAGCTTTAAATTCAACTATTCGCTTGGTAGAATCCCATGAATCATCTACACGCTTAATCGATAATTCAAGATAATCGTTAGGTAGGTCTTCAATAATAAATTGCGGCCATTCGATTACGACCAACCCATCTTCAGCTAGATATCCGGGCATATCAATACTTGACAAGTCTCCATCTTCTAGCCGGTACATATCCATGTGGAAAAGCGGTCTCTTACCTTCCCGATATTCTCTAACAATTGTAAAAGTGGGACTTTTAACAGGACGTTTAATTCCTAAAGCTCTTGCAATTCCTTTAGTTAATGTAGTTTTTCCGGCACCCAAATCACCAGATAAGAGTAATAAATCATGACCCTTACTACTTTTACCAATTGCGTTGCCTAACTTTTGCATCTGTTCATCAGAATTTATTTCTAATGAGTTCATTTTATTTCTCCATATTAGCTTGAGCAGCAGTTAAAATAGCTAATAAATATACATCTTCCGTCTTGCATCCACGTGACAAATCGTTAATTGGAGCAGCAAGACCTTGCAATACAGGACCAATTGCGCTGAATCCACCTAAACGTTCTGCCACTTTATAAGAAATATTACCAGATTGTAGTTCTGGGAAAATAAACACATTTGCGTGTCCAGCAACTGCAGAACCTGGGGCTTTTGCTTCTCCAACACGAGGAACAATTGCAGCGTCAAATTGTAATTCTCCATCGCAAATTAAGTCTGGATATTTTTGGTGTACTAACTCAGTCGCTTCTTGCACCTTAGTTACCATTGGGCCCTTTGCTGATCCCTTAGTTGAAAAGCTAAGCATTGCAATTTTAGGCTCAAGACCAATCATTTCAGCTGTTTTACTTGATTGATAAGCAATTTCAGCTAGAGTTTCACTATCTGGATCAATATTAATAGCACAATCAGCAAAAATATACTTTTCATCTCCGCGTTCCATGATCATAGCTCCTGAGACACGGCTCATACCTTTTTTAGTCTTAATAATTTGAAGAGCTGGACGCACAGTATTAGCAGTAGAATGAGTGGCTCCTGAAACCATCCCATCGGCTTTTCCTTCATATACTAGCATTGTGCCAAAGTAAGAAACGTCTTGTAGAATTTTCTTTGCTTCTGCTAAAGTATTCTTTCCTTTTCTTAACTCAATAAAGTCTTGACACATTTTTTCAAAATCAGGGTAAACTGCTGGATTAATAATTTCAATTGAGCCTAAATCAACATTCAAGCTTTGAGCAGTCTCTATTACCTCATCAGGCTTTCCCAGTAAAAGTGGTTTAACAATACCTTCTTTTTCGAGGCGAACAGCAGCTTTTATTATTCTGTCATCGTTTCCTTCCGGAAAAACAATTACTTTCTTTGATTCTTCTGCCTTTTTCTTAAGTGAGTCAAATACTTTCATAACAAATTAAGCCTTTCTTTTTTATTTATAGATAATATTTTACAATTTCAAAGCTTTTTCTCAAAACAAAAACTATGCCATATCTGCTGGGTTTACTTCTTGTGGTAATTGCCAATCAATTGGACTTTCACCAAATTTAATCAAAGCATCATTACATCTAGAAAACGGACGTGAACCGAAAAAGCCACGATCTGCTGAAAAAGGACTAGGGTGGGGAGATTTGATAATTACATTCTTTCCCTCATCAATTAAAGGAATTTTATTTTGTGCAAATTTTCCCCACAAAATAAAGACAACTTTTCCTCGGTCACTTAGCGCCTTAATAGCTGTGTCCGTAATTAGTTCCCAGCCTTTACCTCGGTGCCCATTAGCATTTCCATATGGTACAGTCAAAACTGCATTTAAGAGTAATACTCCTTGATCTGCCCATTTTTTAAGGTAGCCATGATTTACTGGGACTGCACCCACATCATCATATAGTTCTTTATAAATATTTTTTAAAGATGGAGGCAATGGAACTCCTGGATTAACACTAAAGCTCATCCCAGTAGCTTGACCTGGATTATGATATGGATCTTGTCCTAAAATTACAACTTTCGTATCTGCAAAACTTGTTAATTTAAAAGCAGTAAAAATATGATACATATCGGGAAATATCTGTTTCGTTTGATATTCTTCCTTTAAAAAATCACGTAATTCTTGATACTTTTCACTTTCAAAAGCTGGTGCTAAAACTTCATCCCAATCATTTCCAATTAATTTTTTCATACTTATTCTATCCTCTTGTCTCTCTAAGAAATCCAAGTTCATGATATCATATAGATAAAAGATTGGAGGACTTAAAATGATTAAACTTATTGCAAGTGACATGGACGGCACGTTGTTAAATAAACAAATGCAAATTTCATCTGAAAATATTGCTGCTATAAAAGAAGCACAAGCAAAAGGCGTTGAATTTTTAGTTGCAACAGGTCGGGCACCTTCCGAATCTCAGGGCATCCTTGCTAAAGCCGGACTTCATACAGGATTCATTAATTTGAATGGTGCAATGGTCTTTAATACTGCTGGCGAACTAATTGTAAATGAACCAATTCCTAAAGACCAAAGTATTAAGATCAATAAATTACTCAAAGATTCTGGTTTTTACTTTGAAATAGTTGCTGCAGATAATGTTTATTCAGATTCTCGTTTGCGCAGAATTGCTAACTTTTCTGATCTATTAGTTGATCTCAACAAAAAATTAACTTTTAAAAAGGCAGTTTCTTTTGCTGCTGGTTCAGATGAAATCATGAGAATTAAATATGTTTCTGACTTTAAAGATTTGCTTGAAAAACCAGACTTTGAAGCCATGAAATTTGTTGCTTTTCATCCTGATGGCCCTAAAGTATTTAAACATATTCGTGAAGAAATCGGAAAAATGGGTGATTTAATTGTCACTGCGAGTTCTTCTACTAATATCGAAATTAACAATATTAAAGCTCAAAAAGGGATTGCTTTAATGGATTATGCTCGCTTGCAAGGCTACCAACCAAATGAAGTAATGGCCATTGGCGATAATCTTAATGATGAATCAATGATTCGCATGGCTGGCGTAGGTGTAGCAATGGAAAATGCTGCGCCTGAAATCAAGAAAATTGCTAACTTTATTACTAAAAGTAACAATGATAATGGAGTTGCATACGCAATTCGTCATTTTTGTAAATAAACATAATTTTTCTAAAGGCAGATGAAATTATGCGTTATACTGTCCAACTTACACATGGTCAAACTTGTGGTCAAATTCCAGTAAAAAATGATCAGGGTGAAATAGTTTATATTTTAAAAGGTAATCTTAATGAATTTAACCAACCAATCATTTTAACTGATATTAACCATAATGAAATTGGTCGACTTTATTTAGACTCTAACCATCTTTTAGCAAGTTATAGTGTTGATGTGGTCAATCATTCTCTAGTCAAAGTAAAAAAACTTAATAGTCGTTTTACTAATTTATTCTATATTACTCGGTTAAATTATTGGATCAAAGGAAGTTTAAAACAAGGAAGATACGGATTTTACTCAGGTATTAAAAAAGTGGCTAGCGTTTCTTCACTAGTCACTGACATGGGGCTTACCTGGAGCTGTGATATCTCACGTCCTGAAGACGTCCCCTTTATTATTTTAATTAGTTTGCTTTTTACACAGTGGCATACTAAACCACTATTTTTGCCAACTTTTAATTTTCAAAATCAAATTAATGCACTTTCTTAATCACAGTTTAAATAATAATGTGAGAAATTAAACACTTGATATTGATGAGAACAAACGTGCTTTTGAAAATCAATTAATTCAATAATGATTGCTAAATCTTCCAATAAATAACTATAACTTTTATTGCAGCTATGACTAATCCAAAAACAAATTCGATCATAGAGGATATTAGTCAATTGTTTAAGGATGAGCTCTGAAAAACTTCCTCGCTTGTAAACATATGAGCGAATATATTGAAAAAAATGTTCCCTCATCTTTTCACACATACAGTTTTCTTCACTGAAATTATATGCATTATAGAAATATTGTTTATGTTTTTGAATATAGCTACATAAACTATTAAGAATTTGTCTTAAACTATTCTTTTCATTTTTACGTAATTCTTTTTTCAGCTCTAGCAAAATACAAGCTTCAATACAGTTATTTATTTTTCCATATCGTAAATAGAAAGTTCTTCTACTAATTCCTGCTTCAAGACAAAGTTTAGAAATATTTATTTTCTTTAGGTCTGGTTGAGATAACATATCATGTAAAGCTATTTGAACTCGTTGTAATTCATCCAGCATTTCATTCTAATTTCCTTTCTAATTAAACTATGATCACTCTCCAATCTTACATAGTTTTATTACTTTAACAGGTTTTTAAGTTGTGTGCAATATTAATAATGTAATTAATGTTATTTTTAAATATTTCTTTAAATTTAATAACAAAAAGAGAATCAATCTTTCTTTAATGATTGATTCTCTTTTATTTTAATTAACTTTTTTAATCATATGGTCATACATACGATCTCCGATCGTCATGGTAGAAGTCGTTTTAAAGCCCACATAATCGTACAAACGAGCAGCTCTAGGATTATCTTGATCAACATTCAAGCTTATCTTTTTATATCCATTTTGGCGTGCTATCTCAGGGGCGATTTTAATTAATTTCTGTCCAATTCCTTCCCCCCAATGTTTTGGAGAAACAGCAATAGCATCCAGATACCATTCATGCGGGAGTGCTTCTTTATCTGAAAAAATAACTGCATCAAGAGGTAATCCAACTTTCGGATATGCACTTTTTAATGAGATATCAATCAAACCTTGATCATCATAACCATACATTACTATTAAACCAATTGGTCGATCTAAATCATCGGTTTCTACCCACATACGATTATGTGAGTAACGATAATGAGGAGAATAAAAGCCATGTTTCATTAAATCATAAAACTGACTCTCTGGAAGAGCTTTAATAGTATCCATATCCATTTCGTCAAAGATTTGTTTTAAAATTGGATAAACTAAAGGAAAATCAGTTAATTTTGCCTTTCTAATCATTTAATTCACCTACTAAATCCCATACTTACGATGAATTTCACGGTCTTGATCACGCTTTTTAATAGTTTGGCGTTTATCATATTGCTTCTTACCTTGTCCTACTCCAATTAAAACCTTAGCAAATCCATGTTTTAAATATACTTTTAAAGGAATAATTGCCATCCCTTGTTGAGCTTGAATTCCAGCTAAACGAGCGATTTCTTTCTTATGAAGCAATAAGCGCCGTGAGCGTAAAGGATCATGATTATAGCGATTACCTTCTTTATATTCACTAATATGAACATTTTCTAAAAAAGCAGATCCATTAATAATTTGAACATATCCGTCCCGTAAATTAATTCTACGTGCACGAATTGATTTAATCTCCGTTCCAGTTAATGCAATTCCGGCTTCAAGAGTTTCCTTAATAAAATAATCATGACTTGCTTTTTTATTTTGAGCAATCAAATTATCTGCTTTTTGTTTCATCGTTTTCTTCCTAATTATTTTTTATCGGACTTGACAGCTGTTGTTTTGCGATGACGAATCTTAAAATTATGGCCATTATTTACGTGAGAAGTATTGTTATTTCTCTTGTTTCCACCATTTTTACGTCCTTTATCAAAGCTACGTTTTCCACGATTATTACTTCTTTGAGGACGCTTTGGGGCATTCGGATCATAAATTTCAAAGTCTAATTGATGTTGTTCCACATCAGCTCTAATCAACTTAACTTTTATTGGCATCCCAATCTTAAACTGCTTATGTGAATTACGTCCAGTTAAGGTTAATGATTTTTCATCAAAATTATAGTAGTCATCGTTTAAATTAGAAATATGAATTAAACCTTCAACAGTATTTGGCAATTGAATAAACATTCCGAAACTTGTTACTGAGGAAACAATTGCATCAAATGTTTGACCAACTTTATCAGCCATAAACTCAGTCATCTTGAGATCGTTCACACTTCGTTCAGTATCAATTGATTTTCTTTCTTGTGTTGAAGTTTGTTCAGCAACATCTGGAAGTTGAGCCTTAAAGTGCTTTTGAATATCTTGATCCATATTTTCATTTGCATATTCATGAATCATACGGTGGACCATTAAATCAGAATAGCGACGAATTGGGGAAGTAAAGTGAGTATAGTACTTAGCTGCTAACCCAAAGTGACCCAGTGGTTCAGGAGAATAATGTGCTTGCTTTAAGCTACGAAGCATCATCATTTGAACAACAGCTTCTTCAGGTGTACCCTCGGTTTTAGCTACAATCTTTTGCAAATCCTTTGGCTTTACATCATTTGGATCAGCCTTTACGTTTAGTCCAAATGCACTTACAAACTCAAAGAATGATTGCATTTTTTCTTGATCTGGAGTTTCATGTACACGATAAAGGAAAGGTGTATGTTTCTTATAGTAGTCTTCGGCAACAGTTTCATTTGCCATCAACATAAAGGATTCAATCATCTTTTCAGCAGTTCCACGTTCATGAAGAACAATATCTGTTGGCTTACCCTTATCATCAACTACAATTTTTGCTTCTGGTTCTTCAAAATCAATAGCCCCACGTTGGTGACGTTTTTTATACAAAATATTATGTAAATCGGCCATTTCATGAAGCATTGGGGCTGCATCTGCATACTTTTGCTCTAGCTTTTCATGATTATTTGGATCAAGAACTTTATTAACATTATTGTAGGTTAAACGTCCATGTGACTTCATAACTGATGGATAAATTCTATATCCAACACGTTTACCTTCTGGAGTAATTTCCATATCACATGATAGAACTAAACGTTCTACACCTTCATTAAGAGAACAAATACCATTTGATAATCTAAATGGAAGCATTGGGATAACACGATCAACTAAATATGTACTGTTACCACGAGCAAAAGCTTCTTTATCTAGCGGTGTGCCTTCTTTTACATAATGAGATACATCAGCTATATGTACTCCTAAGTGATAGTTACCATTAGGGAGTTTCCAAACTACGACTGCATCATCAAAGTCTTTAGAATCGTCACCGTCAATTGTTACAGCTGGTTGATCGGTAATATCAACCCGTTTACTTTTTTCTTCTTCAGTTACATGATCAGGAATGTTATTTGCTTGATCCATTGCTTCTTCAGGCCAATCAGTCCGAATATCATTATCAACAACAATTGACATGATATCAACACCAGGATCATTCTTATTACCGATTGTGAGAAGTGCTACACCCTGCATTTCATCTGGTTGATCTTCATCAGGATATTTAGTAATAGAAATTTTAACCATATCACCCATTTGTGGCTTAACACCATTATTAGTGATATTAATTTTATATTTCTTTAATTTTCTATTTTCACTAACAACATAACCGTAAAATCCACTTGATTTCACTACTTCATTAGAATATGGATGAAATTCTCCAACTAAAGTTTCTACACCACGTTCAGTAATTTCTTCGATTTTACCTTCTGGACCTTTGCCATTCCATGGATTAGCACCAGCAATAATTTTTACCTTAACGCGGTCCCCATCAATAGCAAATTTGGTATTATGTTTATCAATAAAGGCATCTTCCATGCTTTCATCATCAAATCTGACAAAACCAAATCCTTTATCATTTGCCTTAAAGGTACCTTCAGCAACAGTGTTTAATTGATTCAACTGGTACTTTCCCTGACCATCAGTTACAATCTTTTTACTATGCTCTAAAAAAGTTAAAGCTTTAACCAAATCAGGAAAATTCAATCTTTGGCTACGACTAAGATCATTTTCAAGTTGATCCACATCATATTGTTCTTGAGGATTATGTCTAAATGTTTCATAAACATCAGCTAAAACTCGTTCATTCTGTGTCATTATATAAATTGCCTCAATTTCTTTATAAAATAAGTTAAGTTAAAAGAAATTAAAAAAGCCCTCCTGTGACCGGAAGGCTTTTTTTACTTGGATGAAAGTACTGCCAAGATCAAAGCAAGAGCAAAAAAGAGAACCAATAATACAGCGGTAATCCTTTCCATTAATGCTTCAAATCCACGCTTCTTTGTCTGGCCGCTAAATACTGCACCGCCGGACAATGCGTTTAAGGCATCTTGTTGCTTTTGCGGCTGCATCAACGTAGCAATAATAATTAAAAAGCTAACAATGATGAGTAGCGTCATGACGATATTATACAAAGCGCTGCCTCCATTACCTAAATTTCTTACTGTACTGATTTTACCATATTTAGCCAATGAATGCTAAAAGAAAAAGGGAGTCACCTAGAGCAACGTCCCTTTTTCTTTTATTTCAACTATTAATTAAAATTGTTTGTGTAAGTTGTAGAAACTGTGAATTCCTTTGTATTGAGCAGTTGAACCCAAAGCTTCTTCAATTCTCATTAATTGGTTGTACTTAGCAATTCGATCAGTTCTTGACATTGAACCAGTCTTAATTTGACCAGCATTAGTTGCAACAACTAAATCAGCAATTGTAGTATCTTCAGTTTCACCAGAACGGTGAGAAACAACAGCAGTGTAGCCTGCTTCCTTAGCCATTTCAATAGCTTCAAAAGTTTCAGTCAAAGTACCGATTTGGTTAAGCTTAATTAAGATTGAGTTAGCAACACCCATCTTAATACCCTTTTCAAGGTAGTTAGTGTTAGTTACGAATAAATCGTCACCAACGATTTGTACCTTATCACCTAAACGTTCAGTGAAGACTTTCCAACCTTCCCAATCGTTTTCGTCCAAAGGATCTTCAATGGAAATAACTGGGTATTTGTCAACGATGTCTTCCATAAGTGAAGTCCATTCTTCAGCAGTGTATTCACGGCCGTCAGCAACAGTCACATACTTCTTAGTATCCTTGTTGTAGAATTCAGAAGCTGCACAGTCAAATGCAATAGAAATATCTTGACCAGGCTTGTAGCCAGCACGTTGAATAGCTTCAACTAAAATTTCAAATGGTTCTTCGTTGTTCTTCAAGTTTGGTGCAAAACCACCTTCGTCACCTACAGCAGTTGATTCACCACGTTCTTGAAGCAAGCTCTTCAAAGTATGGAAAGTTTCTGCACCCATACGAACAGCTTCATGAAGAGACTTAGCACCAACTGGCATAATCATGAATTCTTGGATATCAACGTTGTTATCGGCGTGCTTACCACCGTTAATAACATTCATCATTGGAGTTGGTAAAACATGAGCGTTTGGTCCACCTAAGTATTCGTATAAAGGTAAACCTAATTCATCAGCTGCAGCACGTGCACTTGCTAATGAAACAGCCAACATAGCGTTAGCACCTAAACGACCCTTGTTTGGAGTACCGTCAAGGTCAATCATAGTTTGGTCAATTAAACGTTGATCAGTTACATCTAAGCCAATAACAGCTTTTGCAATTTCACCATTAACGTTTTCAACAGCAGTTAAAACACCTTGACCAAGAAAACGAGACTTGTCACCATCACGTAATTCTACTGCTTCATGTTCACCAGTAGAAGCACCAGATGGTACGATAGCACGACCAAAGCCACCTAATTCAGTGTAAACTTCAGCTTCAACAGTTGGATTACCACGAGAGTCAAGAACTTCACGTGCGTGAATATCAGTAATAACAGACATGGAGATTCTCCTTTTTTCTTCTAATTCCGTTTAAATAAATTGTTAATTAATCTTGGTAGTTTACCAATGCTAAGAATGATTCTGGATCAAGAGAAGCACCACCAACTAAACCACCATCAATGTCAGGCTTAGACATTAATTCTTTTACGTTAGCTGGTTTTACTGAACCACCGTATTGGATACGAACGTTTTCAGCAGTTTCTTCATTGTACAAGTCTTTTACAGTTTCACGAATAGTCTTGCACATTTCTTCAGCTTGATCAGCAGAAGCAGTCTTACCAGTACCGATAGCCCAAATTGGTTCGTAAGCAATAACAAGTTTAGAAACTTGTTCTGCAGTTAAGCCATCTAAAGCAGCTTTAATTTGAGCTACTACCCATTCATCTTGCTTGTTAGCTTCACGAGTTTCAAGAGATTCACCACAGCAAATGATTGGAGTTACGCCATTAGCAAATAAAGCCTTAGCTTTCTTGTTAATGTCTTCATCAGTTTCGTGGAAGTAACCACGACGTTCTGAGTGACCAATAATACAGTAGTCAATACCCATTTCATTCAAAACTTTAGGTGAAGTTTCACCAGTAAAGGCACCTTCAACTTCAAAGTATGCATTTTCTGCACCAGTATGTAAGTTTGAGCCTTCAGCAGTCTTCTTTAAAACATAAAGATCAACTGCAGGTGCAGCAATAACTGATTCAACTTTACTTGGATCTGGTAACTTACCCTTAACTGCATTAACAAATTCAATGGTTTGTTCAGGGTTCATGTGTAATTTCCAGTTACCAGCAATAATTGGTGTACGCATTAAAAATTCCTCCTAATTTTACTTGTCAGAAACACAAGCGATTCCTGGTAATTCTTTACCTTCAAGGTAGTTAAGTGAAGCACCACCACCAGTAGAAATGTGGCTGATCTTAGGAGCGATTCCTAATTGCTTAGCAGCAGCAGTTGAGTCACCACCACCAATAATAGTTACAGCATCCTTTAAGTCAGCTAATGCACGACCAACTTCCAAAGTACCTTCTGCGTAATTTGGCATTTCGAATGCACCCATAGGTCCGTTCCATACAACAGTCTTAGCATCTTTTAAGATATCTCTGAATTTTTCAACAGTCTTAGGACCGATGTCAAGACCCATTTCGTTGTCAGGAATATCGTCACCAACAACTTCGTGAGGAGCATCATTTGAGAATTCAGTAGCTGCAACGTTATCAACTGGAAGAACAATCTTGTCGCCAGCCTTTTCAAGCAAGCTCTTAGCAAGTTCTACCTTGTCAGCTTCAAACAATGATTTACCAATCTTGTGACCTTGTGCAGCTAAGAAAGTATAAGCCATACCACCACCGATTAAAATGTGATCTGACTTAGGAATTAAGTTTTCAATAACACCAATCTTATCTGATACTTTTGCACCACCAAGAATAGTTACAAATGGGTGAACTGGATTTTCAACAGCATCACCTAAGAACTTAATTTCCTTTTCAAGTAAGTAACCAGCTGCTGCAGGCTTACCAGCCTTCTTCATAGCAGTTGCAATACCAACATTTGAAGCGTGACTTCTGTGAGCAGTACCAAATGCATCGTTTACAAATACATCACCAAGACTTGCCCAGTATTCGCCAAGCTTTGGATCGTTCTTAGATTCACGTTTACCAAAGTCGTTGTCAATATCTTGGAATCTAGTGTTTTCAAGAACAACAACGTCGCCATCCTTCATGTTGTCGATAGCTTCTTCTACTTCTTTACCTTCGTTTTCTGGTACAAAAGTTACAGGCTTTTCTAATAATTCACTTAAACGTTCTGCTACTGGACGTAATGACAATTCTTTCTTGTCAGCATCTGACTTAACACGACCCAAGTGGCTAAGCAAAATTGCTTTACCACCGTGATCAATGATGTATTTAATAGTTGGTAATGCAGCAACAATACGGTTGTCGTCACCAATAACACCATTCTTAATTGGAACATTGAAGTCAACACGAACTAAAACTTTTTTACCTTTAAGATCAAGGTCTGAAACGATTAATTTAGCCATTTAAACTAATTTACCTCCGATAGATTATTTGAAAAAAGGCGGAGGAAGTAATTCCCTCCGCCTTCTCTCGTCTGCTTACTTAAAATCAGTAATAAACAATTAATGATTAAAGAGTAGCAAATTTCAATAAAGTACGAACCATTTGGCAAGTGAATGAGTATTCGTTGTCGTACCAAGCAACAGTCTTAACTAATTGCTTGTCACCTGCAGTAGTTACCATGGTTTGAGTTGGGTCAAAGATTGAACCAGCAGTCATACCTAAAACGTCGCTAGAAACGATGTTGTGGTCGTTGTATGCAAATGAAGGACTTTCGTACTTCTTAACTGCTTCGTTAACTTCGTCAGCAGTTACATCCTTGCTTAAGATTGAAACTAATTCAGTTACAGAACCATCTGGAACTGGAACACGTTGTGCGTGACCGTTCAACTTACCGTTCAATTCTGGAACAACAAGACCAATAGCCTTAGCAGCACCAGTTGAGTGAGGAATAATGTTGATAGCTGCAGCACGTGCAGAACGTAAGTTACCACCACGTACAGGACCATCTAAAAGCATTTGAGTTGAAGTGTAAGCGTGGATAGTAGTCATAGTACCAACTTCAATGCCGAATTCTTTTTGTAAAGCATTAACCATTGGTGCTAATGAGTTAGTAGTACATGAACCAGCTGAAACAATCTTGTCATCAGCAGTCAAAGTATCATCGTTTACGCCGTAAACAATGGTCTTCAAGTCTGAACCTGCAGGTGCAGAAATTAATACACGCTTTGCACCAGCCTTAAGGTGAGCTTCTGACTTAGCTTTGCTAGTGTAGAAACCAGTACATTCAAGAACAAAGTCAACGCCATCGTTCTTAACCCAAGGAATGTTTTGTGCTTGTGGTTCAGCGTAAACACGGTACTTCTTACCGTCAACTACGATTGAGTCATCAGTTGCTGAAACTTCGTGGTTGAAAGTACCATGAGTTGAGTCGTACTTAAGTAAGTGAGCTAAAAGTGCTGGAGTAGTCAAGTCGTTGATTGCAACAACTTCAATATCTGAAGACTTTTCGCCTAAATCCATAATACGACGGAATGCTAAACGACCAATACGGCCGAAACCGTTAATACCAATTTTAACTGTCATATCCTATATTCCTCCTTAGGAAATATGTAAGTAACAATTTATTTTAAACGGGAATTACTTCCCCTTTAAAACCAAGTTTGAGGCTCCTTCATCCGTGATTAACCACGTTTGTTTAGGAGCATGATGCATGTAAGCTACAATTGCAGAAGCTTTACTAGCCCCAGCAGCAATTGCAAATACATGAGGTATTTTATCTAAGTCTTCTAATTGAAGACCGATCCGTGGGATACGTTTTACAAGTCTACCTTGTTGGTCAAAGAAATACCCAAAACATTCGGCCACAGCTCCATCATTTCGAAGCTTGGAACTAGTCATTACATCTAAGCCACGTCTTTTTGACATGACATCTGCTCTACCAATTCCATGTATCACCATATCACTATTATAAATGTTTGAAATCGCATTCGCAATATCTGTGTCTTGAAGCAATAAAGTCAAGGCCTCAGATGAAACATTTTCAGGTAAATATAACCCTTTATGTTTTCCACCTGTCTCAGATGCCATCATCTGAGCAACAGTATTACTCTGGATTTCAACGCTTTCTCCAACTGCTCCTCTTCCGGGAACAAATAACAAATCCCGATAGCGGCTTAATTTAGGAGAAAGATGATGGGCTACTCCCGCCACAGTAGTACCACCTAAAACAGTAATAATACTTTTTCCTAATGGTAAAAGTAAATCAAGCGCAGAGTTAAGTTGTTCACCCATTAAGTCAACAACGCGCTCTTGTCGATCCATGTCACCAGGAACAATAATAGCTCGATCGATCCCTAATTTTTGTGCCAATTCAATTTCAGTTTGACTAGCATTAAACAAACGATCGATTAAAGGAGCAGCTTCCTTTAAAGTTCTCTTTCCTTTATCAGTTAATTCCATACCGTAGCTCTGGATATTAATGAGTCCTAACTGCCGCAAATAATCAGTTTCAGTTCGCACATTGCGCTCGCTTAATCCTAATTTTTTAGCAACAACTCTTCGCCCAACTGGAGCTAACAGCGAAATCTGTTCAAGAACAAGAAAACGTTGCCGAATTATTTTTAAAACATCAGGAACTAAGCTTTGCAACAAGGTTAAATCCGAGTCCATTGCTCGCTCCCTCTATTGGGTCAAAAGCGATACCGCCATATGACGGTAAGCGACCCAAAAAGCTTAAAAATATTAGAGAGACGCGAATTAACTATATTTCAATTCACATTTCTCTCTCGACAGTTTTTAGTATAGCAATATCTTTTTTTAAATTCAAGATATATCATTCAGAATAATTAATTTGTACTTTCTACATTTTCTGATATACTTATTTTAGTTTGTCGTGCCCTTAGTGTAATGGATCGCACGTAAGATTCCGGTTCTTAAAATCTGAGTTCGACTCTCAGGGGGCGCATAAAAGGAACTAGCGTATGCTGGCTCCTTTTTTTGTATCATTTAATTACTCGGTTTATTTAGAAATAGCCTATCATTTGTAAGCATTTTCGTTATAATTAAAATTGGTGTTAATTATGTACATAGACAGAAAGGTTATTTTATGATCGAAGAAGAAAAAAAGTCTGATGCCAAGAAAATGCTTTGGCCTACACTGGCAATGATGGCATTTTCAACTGTTTGGGGCTTTGGCAATGTTGTAAATGGTTATGTTTACTTCGATGGTACTAAGGTCGTTTTCAGTTGGGTTCTAATGTTTTTACTCTATTTTGTTCCCTATGCATTAATGGTTGGAGAATTAGGCGCTACCTTTAAAAATGCAAATGGTGGTGTCTCATCTTGGGTTAATGCGACCATGGGTGCAAAATGGGCATATTATGCCGGATGGACCTATTGGGCTTGTCACGTCGTTTATATTTCCAGTAAAGGTACCGGTGGCTTAAGAGCGATGGCTTGGGGAATTTTTGGAAATACCAAATGGTATGATAGTCTTCCAACGGCCTGGACTCAACTTGCTACTTTAGTGGTTTTTCTATTTTTCTGCTGGGTCACTAGTAAAGGAATTCCTGTTCTTAAAAGTTTAGCCACTATTGCTGGATCATCAATGTTTATCATGTCTATTTTGTTTATCATTATGATGTTTGCTGCTCCGGCAATTAACCCTCACGCAGGATATTATTCAATTAACTTTAATTGGAAAAGTTTAATGCCAACATTCAATCTTAAGTATTTAACTTCTCTTTCAATTCTAGTTTTTGCCGTTGGTGGATGTGAAAAAATATCTCCCTATGTAAATAAAGTTAAAGACCCTTCAAAAAACTTCCCGAAAGCAATGATAGCTCTTGCTATTATGGTTATGATTTCTGCTATTTTAGGAACATTTGCCATGGCTTTGATGTTTGATCCTAAGATTGTTAACAATAATTTAAATGAATATATTTCAAACGGTGCTTATATGGCATTCCAGCGTTTAGGTGAATATTACCATGTTGGTGGCTTGTTTATGTATATCTATTCATGGTGTAACGTTATTGGACAATTTTCTACCTTAGTTATTAGTATCGATGCTCCACTTAGAATGTTATTAGGTAGTAAAGAAGCTAAAAACTTCATCCCTAAGAAACTCCTTAAAGTTAATAAACATGGAGCATATATCAACGGCATTTGGATGGTCGTTATCCTTTCCGGTGGTTTAATTGCAGCTCAAGCTTTACTACCAGATGCACAAGCTGTTATGGCACAATTAGTTAAGTTAAATTCTACTACAATGCCAATGCGCTATTTATGGGTATTTGCAGCTTATATTGCTCTTAGAAAACATCAAACAAAATTTGATACTTCTTATCAAATGACAAAAAATCAAGGTCTTGCGTATACTGCTGGAATTTGGTGTTTCATTGTAACAGCTGCATGTTGTATTTTAGGAATTTACTCTCCTGATCCATTTACACTTTTCCTTAATATTATTACTCCAATTATCTTGATCGCTTTAGGATTGATTTTACCAGCAATCAAGAAAAAAGAAGATGGTAATAATCCACTAATGGATTAATTACAAATGGCCGATATAAAAAATATATCGGTCATTTTTTCTACATAAAATTAAGCTCGATCAGTTGACATGATTAAAAGTAAGTGATTTAATTAGCACTGTACTTATTAGAGTGCTAATTTTGTTTAGGAGGTAAAATTAATGCTCGTACCTACAGTTATTGAACAAACTGCACGTGGTGAACGTGCTTACGACATTTATTCAAGATTATTAAAAGATAGAATCATTATGCTTAGTGGTGAAATTAATGACCAAATGGCTAATTCCATAATTGCTCAACTTTTATTCTTAGATGCACAAGATAACACTAAAGATATTTCTCTTTACATTAATTCTCCAGGTGGTGTTATTACCTCTGGATTAGCAATTATGGATACAATGAACTTTATCAAATCAGACGTATCTACAATTGCCATTGGTATGGCTGCTTCTATGGCTTCCATCCTTTTAACTAGTGGAACTAAGGGTAAGCGTTTTGCATTACCAAACTCAACAGTTCTTATTCACCAACCATTAGGTGGTGCACAAGGTCAACAAACTGACATTCAAATTGCAGCTAATGAAATTTTAAAGAGTCGTAAAAAACTTAACCAAATTTTACATGAAACCACTGGTCAACCTCTTGATAAGATACTTAAGGATACTGAACGCGACAATTACTTGTCTGCTGAAGAAGCTAAAGACTATGGTTTAATCGATGAAATTTTGGTAAACCAAAAGAAAGACTAGTTTATTTATTCAGACAAAAATAGAGCTCACGATGTGAGCTCTATTTTTTATCTAATTTTCTTCTTTTAATTGCTTCGCTATTTCACGAATTTTTTGAAAACGATGGTTAACCCCTGACTTTGAGATTGGACCATCTGGTACTTGTGCTGCAACTTCCTTAAGAGAAAGTTCTGGATGCGTTAACCTAAAACGAGCTAGCACAGTCAATTTTTCAGGTAAGTTTTCTAAACCAAATTTTTCTTCAATCAATTGAATATCTTCAACTTGCTTAGCTGCTGCATTTGCAGTCTTTTTTAGATTTGCTGTATCGCAATTCACTAAACGATTCACCGAATTACGCATATCACGCATAATTCTTAAATCTTCAAAAGCTAGCATTGCGTTCACTGCACCAACTATATGGAGAAAATCACCAATTTTTTCTGCTTCTTTTAAATAGACGATATAGCCACTTCGTCTCCTAGTTTCTTTTGCATTTAAATAAAAGAAATTGTTCATTAACTTTAATAGATCTTGATTGTGATCTTCATAAAGAGAATAAATCTCTAAATGATAGCGACTAGTTTCTGGATTATTTACACTTCCAGATGCTAAAAAAGCTCCTCTTAAATAGGACATTGCTCTTTGTTCCGAAGACATAATCTTTTCAGGAATTCCCGTAATAAGACCATTATTACTATCAAAAATTTCTAAGTCGGTTAGAATTTCATGAACTTGTTTTTGAAGTCTAACTAAATACTGATAATTTTTCTTTAATTTCATCTTCTTAGAAACAATTAATAGAGGTTCAATTCCATAAGCAGTCTTAATAAGAGAAAATATTCTCCTTGCAATCGCTGGATTTTCAGTTGTAATATCCAAACTAAATTGATGATCGTGCAGGCTAAGTACTCCGTTCATTCGCAAAAAAGCTGCTAATTCTGCCTTAGCGTGTTCGGGATGAACTGGCAGACTTGTAAGTTCTTTTTTTACATCACTTGCGTATGAAACCATTAACTAGTCCTGTTCCTTCTGTCTTCGACAATATGCTTCAAAAGCTAAATTTAAAATTTCATCAGCTACTTTTTTTCCATCATGAAAAACCAATCCACTATGTTGATCGATAAAGTCAGCTGTAATTACTCGACAATCTTGAGCCCTCAATCCGGCAAAATCATTCCGTACTGGTTCAAGATAAGCATCATAATCGGCTGGGTTAAATTTAGTCATATCAATCTTAGCACCGTTAACCAAAGCGGTATTAATATAATGGCCTCCTAAGTGGTCATTAATAACTTGCACATGCTCAGCTGCTGTAAAATGATCTGTTTCACCTTGCTGGGTCATAATATTACAAATATAAATTACTTCAGCTTTAGTTTGTCTTACAGCATCCCCTAAATTAGAAATCATCAAATTAGGTAAAATCGATGTAAATAAACTACCCGGTCCTAAAACTACTGCGTCTGCTTGCATAATAGCTGCTAAAACTGGCAACACAGCTTTAGGTTCTTCATCTGAGTCAGTATCGGTAACCCAGACACGTTTAATCCTCTTGTCTTTTGATGTGATTTCTGTTTCTCCTGATTCAGTTGTTCCATCGACAAATTCCGCATTTAAAGTCAAAGGCTCATTCGAAGCAGGAAAGATTCTTCCATCAATTCGCATCATTCTAGATAGGGATTGAACAGCGTCAAAAATATTTCCCTGCATTTCATCTAAGGCAGCAATAATTAGATTTCCAATTGCATGACCTGCAAAAAATGAGTCAGATGAATTAAATCGATATTGAAAAATATCTTTTTCTTCTTGTGGTAAATCAGATAAAGAAACCAATACATTTCTTATATCCCCTGGTGGCACTACATTAATATAATCTCTAATTGCACCGGACGATCCGCCATCATCAGCCACAGTAACAATAGCTGTTATATCAGCGTTTTGCTCCTTTAGAGCATTTAAAATAACAGGTAAACCTGTCCCTCCGCCAATAACAACAATTTTAGGGCGACGTCCACGAATGACACGTACAATTTTATTTTCTCCGTACGCCATCTCCGCTCCTTTATTGTCCAATATAACGACTAATCTCTCGGTGAGAAATATCAACAGGATATTTTTTAGCTAAATCAACTGCTAATTGGCGTGCAATTGAAACGCTTCTGTGCTGACCACCTGTACACCCAATTGCAATAGTCAATTTTTCTTTTCCTTCAGCAATATATCCTGGAATAGCCGTCTCCAACATATCTAAAAACTTAGCATAAAACTCTTTAGTTTCTTTCTTGCTCATTACATAATCAAAAACTCGACGATCTAAACCAGTAAATGGCTTAAGTTGGGGAATGTAGAATGGATTTGGCAAAAATCTTACATCCATTACAATATCTGCATCAATTGGAATACCATATTTAAATCCAAAACTCATTACCTCAATTGAAAACGTCCGAGTTCGATTATCTCCAAACTTATCTACTAATTTTGTCTTTAATTCCTTGGTAGATAAATGGGAGGTATCAATAATTATGTTTGAAATATTCTTGGTTCTTGATAAAATATTTCTTTCTTCTTGAATTCCATCAAGCAATCTACCTGTATGAGCCAAAGGAGGCAAACGTCTTGTTTCTTTATACCGAGACACTAAGACATCATCTGAAGCATCTAAAAACAAAACTGTTGACTGAACATTTTGACTATCCTCTAAAGACTTGATTTCATCAACCAAATCTTTATAAAAACTCTTTACTCTCAAGTCAACAACTACTGCTGCCTTACTAAAATCCGAAGAATTATTAATTAATTCCCAGAAACTTCCCAATAATTCTGGTGGTAAATTATCTACCACGAAATATCCCATATCTTCTAATGCTTTAATTGCCACAGTTTTACCTGCACCACTCATACCAGTAACAATCAATAATTGTTTCTTTTGTTCAGCCATAGTTATCCCTCCTTAATCGACATTATAACATACCGGGTGTTCCATTTTTTAATAAAATAAAAAGTCGTTATCTTTGGTAGTCTTCCAACGATATACGACTTTTTATTTTATCTATGCATCCATGAAACAAAAATCTCATTAATTCCAAATACCATTAACCAAAATGCTACTAAGTAAACTAAAGTAATAGCAGCTAACATTGGGTTAAATAGTAAAGCAAAAGCAATAATTAAACTAATGATGTTTAAAATTAAGCAAAGAACAAAGTATCCAGTTGAATATTCACGTAAGTGCCATGAGAAAATGATCCCAATAATCGAATCAGCTAAGAACCAGATAGCAAATAAAATAGCTAAAGTTAATCCCCCAATTTCACGTGAGCATAGGAACAAAACACCAATTACAATATCAATAATTGCAGAAATTATTGTTACCCAGCTTAAATCAAAAATATTATGAAATTTCACATATGCGGAAATCCAAATAAGTCCTTGTAAAATTGATAAAATACCGAATACAAATACAAATGCTTGTAAACCACGACCAGGGTAGCGTAATAACAAGAATGATGCTATAACAAACAAAATCCCTGCTATAAATGAGCCCCAATCAAAGCCTTGATGTCTAGAATTATAAATGTCGTTCATTTTTATATCCTCCCAGATAATATTCTACACTTAATTTTCTAAAACACCATTAACTTTCTTCTTGCTCTTTTTTATTATTTATCATTTGCTTAGTTAATTCAGTATCTCTTTTAAGAACAGGTTTTAAATATTGACCAGTATAACTTTCTTTGACTTGAGCAACTTCTTCTGGAGTACCAGTAGCCACAATTTGTCCACCGCCATCTCCTCCTTCAGGGCCTAGATCAATTAGCCAATCTGCATTTTTAATGACGTCTAAGTTATGTTCAATAATTAACACTGTATTTCCTTCATCAACTAAGCGCTGCAATACCTCTAACAGACGTTTAATGTCATCAGTGTGTAACCCTGTTGTAGGTTCATCCAAGATATAGAAGTTATTCCCAGTAGAAAGTTTTTGTAATTCAGAAGCTAACTTCATTCTTTGTGCTTCCCCACCAGACAAAGTAGTTGCTGATTGTCCTAACTTTACATATCCTAATCCTACATCAACAATTGTTTGTAACTTACGATGAATTTTAGGAATATTTTCAAAGAATTTGCATGCTTCGTTAATTGTCATGTTTAAAACTTGAGAAATATTTTTTTCACGGTAGGTTACTTCTAAGGTTTCTGAGTTATATCTTGTTCCGTGACAAACTTCGCAAGGGACATACACATCAGGCAAGAAATTCATTTCTATCTTAATAATTCCATCTCCATGACATGCTTCACAGCGACCGCCCTTAACGTTAAAAGAAAACCTAGCCTTAGTATAGCCACGCATTTTTGCTTCATTAGTCTGGGCAAATAAAGTACGAATATCATCAAATACACTAGTATATGTGGCTGGATTACTACGCGGAGTTCGTCCAATAGGACTTTGATCAATATCTATAATTTTTTCGATATTTTTATATCCCTTAATTGATTCATACTTACCGGGCTTTGCAGAGTTATTATTTAACTTCTGTGCCAGAGCACGTTTCAAAATCAAGTTAACTAATGTTGATTTTCCGGAACCTGATACTCCGGTTACAACAACTAATTTACCTAAAGGAAAATCGACAGATATATCTTTTAAATTATTTTCTTTTGCACCAATAACAGTTATTTTTTTACCGTTACCCTTTCTTCGCTCTAGAGGAACTGGAACAATCTTTTTACCTGATAAGTACTCCCCAGTTAAAGAATGGGGATTCTTCATTACTTCTTCAGGCGTACCTGCAGCCATCACTTTTCCACCGTATACTCCTGCTCCCGGTCCCATATCAACTAAGTAATCGGCTTGCTTCATGGTTTCATCATCATGTTCTACTACAATTAGAGAATTTCCGAGATCTCTCATTTTCTTAAGGGAAGAAATAAGACGATCATTGTCACGCTGATGAAGACCAATTGATGGTTCATCTAGAATATACATAACGCCTGACAAGTTAGAACCAATTTGAGTTGCTAGTCTAATTCTTTGCGCTTCTCCACCAGATAGAGTGCCAGCAGAACGAGATAAAGTAAGATAGTCTAATCCAACATTAATTAAAAATGTCAAACGATCCCGTACTTCTTTCAAAATTGGCTTAGCAATCATTTCTTCTTGTTCACTTAATTTAACTGAATTGAAAAATTCTAATGCTTTTGCAATCGAAAGATCAGATGCTTCAGCAATATCTTTACCATTTACTTTCACGGCTAAAGCCTTTTCATTCAATCTTTTACCATGACAAGTTGAACAAGTCAGTTCAGTCATATACTTACCCATTGCATCACGCATGAATTTAGACATTGGATGGTGGTATCGACGATTGATATTATTTAAAATTCCTTCAAATTCTTGAACTGTATCGTTTACACCAAAGTCTCCTTCGAGATGGAATTTTATTTTCTTTCCCTTAGATCCATTTAAAATTAAATCCTTTTGTCTTTTAGTTAATTTTTTATATGGTTTATCTAAGGGGATTTTCAAGGCTGTACAGGCTTGTTCTAACATCGCTGTATAGTACTTAGAGTTAGCCCAAGGAACTAAAGCTCCTTCACCTAATGACTTATCCTTATCAGGAATTACTAAATCTTCATCTACTGAAAGCTTCATACCTAGTCCATCACAATCAGGACAAGCTCCAAAAGGCGCATTGAATGAAAATAAACGCGGTTCCATTTCACCAACAGTAAAACCACAAATCGGACAAGCATAGTATTCTGAAAAGTTAATGCGTTCTCCCTTAATTACATCAACATCCATGTAACCATCGGCTAAACGAAGGGCTGCTTCTACCGAATCAAATAACCGACTACGAATATTTTCTTTAACAATTAGACGATCCACAACAATATCAATACTGTGTCGCTTGTTTTTATCTAGCTCAAACTCATCAGTAATTTCATGCATTTCGCCATCTACAATTACCCGTACATACCCCGCACGCTGAATTCGCTTAAATACCTCTTTATGTTCTCCTCTTTTAGAACGGATAACTGGAGCTAAAATTTGAATTCTACTTCTTTCAGGCAAATCCATTACTCGATCCACCATTTGATCTACGCTTTGTCTTTCAATTAAAGTTCCATCATTGGGACAAATCGGATGACCTACACGAGCCCACAATAAACGTAAATAATCGTTAATTTCTGTTACGGTTCCGACCGTTGAGCGTGGATTATGTGATGTCGTCTTTTGATCAATTGAGATTGCGGGATTTAATCCATCAATTGAGTCAACATCAGCTTTATCCATTTGCCCTAAAAATTGTCTAGCATAACTTGATAACGATTCTACATATCGTCTTCTACCTTCAGCATATAAGGTATCAAATGCCAGTGAACTTTTTCCAGAGCCCGATAAACCAGTAATAACTACTAATTTATCTTTTGGAATTGATAAACTTATATCTTTTAAATTGTGTTCCCGTGCTCCGTGAATAACAATTTTATCATTTACCATTTAACTATCCTCCTCTACTTTTTCTTTTCATGCACCTGTTTTTTTAAGTCCATAATTGCATCACGCAAGTTAGCCGCTTCTTCAAAGTCCAACTTTTTAGCAGCTTCCTGCATTTGTGCAGTTAAAGTCTTAATCATATTTTGTTTTTGCTTCTTAGTCAATTCATCAAAGTTTAGGTCAGCAAAACTTTCTTTATTCTCTTTATCATCACTATCCTTAGTGATAGAAATTACATCTCTAATTGGCTTAACGATAGTTTTAGGAGTAATGCCGTGTTCTTTGTTGAATTTCATTTGTAGACTACGTCTTCTCTCCGTAGCGTCAATTGCTTCACGCATCGAATCAGTAATCGAATCAGCATACATAATTACCTTACCATTTGAATTTCGAGCAGCACGTCCAATCGTTTGAACCAAAGGTCTGGTAGAGCGAAGAAAACCTTCTTTATCAGCATCTAGAATTGCAACTAGAGACACTTCAGGAACATCGATACCTTCCCTTAAAAGATTAATCCCTATTAGTACATCAAATTTTCCTAGCCTTAAATCTCTAATAATTTCAAGACGTTCTAAAGTTTTGATATCAGAATGTAGATATCGTACTTTTATACCCAAATCCTTTAAATAGTCGGTTAAGTCTTCGGCCATTTTCTTAGTTAAAGTTGTAACAAAAACACGCTCATTACGTTCAATACGCTTATTAACTTCACCAACTAAATCGTCGATTTGTCCCTTAATTGGTCTAACCTCAATTTCAGGATCAAGTAATCCAGTAGGACGAATAATTTGCTCAACCTTGTGATCAGTTTGATTAAGTTCATAATCACCTGGAGTTGCTGATACATACATGATTTGATTTACATGTTTTTCAAACTCTTCTAATTTTAAAGGTCGGTTATCTAAAGCAGATGGAAGTCTAAAACCATAATCAATTAAGGTTTGCTTACGTGCCCTATCTCCATTGTACATTGCCTTTAGTTCTGGCATTGTGGCATGCGATTCATCAATTAAAATTAAGAAGTCATCAGGAAAGAAATCTAACAAGGTATGGGGTGGCTGTCCAGCTTTTCGTCCTTCCATGTGTCTAGAGTAGTTTTCAATTCCATTAGTGTAGCCAACTTCACTCATCATTTCCATATCATAAGTAGTTCTTTGCTTAATTCGTTGAGCTTCTAAAAGTTTTCCTTCCCCTTCGAACTTTTTCACCTGAATATTCATTTCATCTTTAATTGAGGCCAAAGCTCTTTCCATAATTTGTTCATTAGTAACAAAGTGAGTTGCTGGGAAAATAGAAACTTGCTCTCGCTCTCCAATTACTTCACCGGTCAAAGAATCCACTTCAACAATTCGATCAATCTCATCACCAAAAAATTCAACTCTAAATGCATGATCAGAATATCCTGCTGGAAAAATTTCCACTACATCACCGCGTACTCTAAAGCGTCCACGCTGAAAATCAATATCATTACGATCATATTGAATATTTACTAAATCTCGTAATAGCACATCTCGGCTAATCTCTTGACCTTCAGATAAGGAGACTACACTAGCCGCATACTCTCTCGGATCACCTAAACCATAAATACATGATACTGACGCCACAACAATTACATCATTTCTCGACATTAAATCACTAGTTGTCTTATGCCGTAATTGATCAATTTCATCATTAATTGATGAATCTTTCTCAATATAAGTATCAGATTGTGGTACATAAGCTTCTGGTTGATAGTAATCGTAATAAGACACAAAATAATCAACGGCATTCTTAGGGAAAAATTCTTTAAATTCACCATACAGTTGACCAACCAAAGTTTTATTATGAGAAATTACTAAAGTTGGCTTATTTAGCTTAGCTATTACATTTGCCATAGTAAAAGTCTTACCGGTTCCAGTAGCACCTTCTAGGATTTGTGCTTTTTCTCCTTGCTCAAATCCATCAGTCAACTTTTTAATTGCTTGCTCTTGATCTCCTGCTGGTTGAAATTTAGAGACAAGTTCAAATTTTTTATTTTTTTGTCGTCTAATCATTTTTCATCCTCCGCAAAAAAAGTTGGACTAAAATAGCCCAACTTCTATATAACGTATTCATTTTACTACAGCGAACGTATTTTCGCACTATTTTTGCATTACTTTAATAAATTAGCTAATGCATCTTGATACTCTTCTGCAGCTTTTTCTGCAGTTTCAATATCTTTCTTATTTACTCCAACATAAGCCTTGATTACAGGTTCAGTTCCTGATGGACGAAGAGCAACCCAAGTTTCATCATCTAAGAAGTACTTCAAAACGTTAGACTTAGGGAAACCAGTTAATGGAGTTTTCTTTCCATCTTCAATAGTTTCTTGGGTTTCGAAGTCTTGAATCTTAACAACCTTTGCATCATTAATTTCAGTTAAATGTTCTTTACGTAACTTACTCATTAATTCAGCCATCTTCTTTTGACCACCAATACCAGGCATTTCGATAGCCTTAGTAATTTCGTAAGCTACACCATATTTTTGCCAGATTTCTTGTAATCCATCAAAAACAGTCATTCCTTTAGATGCATAGTAACTTGCTACTTCTGCAAACATTAATGCACCTTGCATAGCATCTTTATCTCTAGCGAATGGCTTGAATAAGTAACCGTAACTTTCTTCAAATCCCATCAAGAATTTACCGTCATTTTCTTTATTCATCCGGTCAACTTCTTCACCAATGTACTTGAATCCAGTTAGCACATGCTTAGTTTTAATACCAAAATCATCAGCAATCTTAAATGGAAGTGCACTTGAAACTACTGAAGTCACTAATTCATAGTCGGATGAAAGAGTTCCATTTTCCTTCATATGAACTAATAAGTAATAGGCCATTAATGTAGCAATTTGATTACCAGTTAAAACTTGGAAATCACCATCTGATTTTCTAACAGCTGCACCCATTCTATCTGCATCTGGGTCAGTTGCGATAATAACATTTGCATCTACTTCATTAGCAAGCTTAAATCCTGGTTCAAATACATCACGGTATTCTGGGTTAGGTTTGATAGTTGTAGGGAATTCTGGATCAATGATAGATTGACTTGGAACTGGAATCACATTGTCAAAGCCACCTTGTCTGAAGGCACGATCATATAGCATCTTTCCAGTACCATGTAATGGAGTGTAGATAATTTTTAATTTATCAGCATTAGCCTTAACCATTTCAGGATCAACAGTAACATCCTTTAAACGAGCTAAGTATGCTTCATCTACATCTTCACCAATCAATTGTAGCGTGCCATTAGCCCGTAGCTCTTCCACGGGCGCAGCTTTAACGCTAAAAATGTCATCAACTTTTTGAGCATAAGCAAACAAACGATCTGCATTTTCTGGCGCCATCTGAGCACCGTCTTCACCATAAACCTTATAACCATTATATTGTTTAGCATTATGTGAAGCAGTGATGTTAATTCCAGCAAAGGTATTTAAGTGACGGACAGCAAATGATAATTCAGGAGTTGGTCTCAAATCATCAAATAAGTATACATGAATTCCATGTGCACCTAAAATACGAGCTGCGTGTTCGGCGAATTCTCTTGAGTGATAGCGTGAATCAAAAGAAATTGCAACGCCACGTTTCTTAGCTTCTTCACCATTTTCATCAATTAGTCTTGCAAGACCTTCGGTTACTCTTCCCACAGTAAACAAATTAATTCTGTTTGTACCAGGTTCAAGTCTACCTCTCATCCCGGCAGTACCAAAATTAATATCTTGTCCGAAAGCATCTTCAATCCACTTTTCATCTTTACCTAGATCATTTAATTGATCTTTTAAATAATCGGGTAAATTATTTGCATTAGTCCATTGACTATAAATTTCTTTTGCGTTCATAATTTCCTCTTTACGTAAATTTTATGGTTTCATCTGCTATTTTAACGCAACTCATTGTGAAATTGCTATCATAATTAACAATTAAATTATTCTGTTTGCAAAAGATATTAAACGCTTTTATAAAATTTACTACTGTTTGTATGTAATTAACTAAAGTTCCAGTTAATCTTACGCTCAAACTTTTCAAAAGGGAGTAAAGTAATTTCTCCTAACTCTATACCTTCTGCTGGTGGATATTGTGCTTCTAAAGTAATTCCATCGTACTGTCCAATATTGTTTGCTACACCAGTATGATTAAAATGGTTAGCTGTATAAGTAACAATTGCTGGTGCATTAGTGGTCATAATCATTTTGTGTTTATTAGATGACAACACTGCTGCAGGCTGCATCCCATTCAAAATAAAAGGATGATCTAGACCGTTACGCAAGTTAATTTGACTATCATCACTATCTAAAGCAGCAGATATCTTCTTACCTTGTCTAAAATCAAACACTGTATTCTCTACATTTTTCATTCCTTGATTTGGCAATCCATCCGTACCTACTGGCAAATAGTAATCCGCTGCAAGTTGGAGTTTTAAGTCGGTAGCTCTTTCACCTAAGTTGAAATATGTATGATTAGCCGGATTAAAAATTGTTAACTGATCACTAACAGCTTCTAATTTGTATGACAAGTTATTTTCATTATCAAGCTTATAAGTGGCATGTAACTTCATGTTGCCGGGATAGCCATTATCTCCATCTGGATCAAAAAGAAAGAGATCAACTCGAGACTCTTGTTCTGAATTTTTTAATTTAAAGTTCCAGATTTTCATATCAGTTCCAATACCACCATGAATGTGGTTTTCTCCATCATTTTGAGGAAGTTGATATATTTGGTTGCCATGTTTCCATTGACCTAGCCGAACGCGTCCACAAATTCTGCCAACGGTTCCACCCAGAAAATTTCTTTCTTTTGAATAATCTTCTGGACTATTTAATGACAAAATCATATCTTCGCCATCAAGTAGAACTTTTTCTAAAGTTGCTCCATAATTAAGAATCTTAACCTTCATTCCTTGATTATTTTCAAGACTAATTTCACATAAGTCCTGACCATTTTTACGACTATACTTTCTAAAACTTGTTTTCATTTTCTCTATCTACCTCGCTAACTAAAGCCTCGGTAAACTTTTGCCAACCAACTTCTCCATTTTCATTATTCTTGAAGACACCGGCACACTCAAGAACTTGATCAAACACTTCAACTAGAGCTTGTTGAAGGATGCTATCTACATTTTCGCTAGCAATTTGATGGTTAGCTTTAATTTCTTGAGCCCAAGCAAGATGGCTTTCAGCTATCTCATTATTTTCATCGAGTAAATATTTCTTTACTTCTTCTAATTCTTTCTTAAGTCTTCCAGGCAAAATTGCTCTTCCCATAACTTCGATTAAACCAATGTTTTCTTTCTTAATATGCCAAAGCTCAGAATGTGGGTGAAAAATTCCTAATGGATACTTATCGCTAGTATTGTTATCGCGAAGAACTAAATCTAGAACAAATTTTTCTCCATCACGATGCATAATCGGAGTAACCGTATGATGTCTAGTCTTACCATCAAAAGCAGTAATTTGACGATCTTGATCACTATAACGATCCCAAAAATCAATAATCTTACTACCTAGACTAATTAAAGCTAGTGAATTTTTACTAATTAGCCGCAAATCACTCATTGGCCAATCAACTATTCCTACCTTAACATCCGGATATTTATCAAAAATAACTTCTTTCTTAATCTTTGCCTTCATCATTGGAAAGACGTGACGTCCGCCTTGATAGTGTTCATGAGCCAGCATTGAACCGCCGACAATTGGCAAATCTGCATTTGAACCAACAAAATATTCTGGGAGCTGTTTTTCAATATCAATCAAATTAATTAAGGTTTGTTGATTAATAATCATTGGAATATGCTTTTGATCTAAGAAAATACAATGTTCATTAAAGTAAGCATATGGCGAATATTGAAAGCCCCATGGATGACCACCGATAGTCATTCGAATTACACGTAAATTACTTCTGGCATTTTTTCCATATCCGCCAACATAACCTTCATTTTCTAAGCATAGAGCACATTGAGGATATTTATTACCAGTATTGTGAGCTGCGGCAGCAATGGCTTTAGGATCTTTTTCAGGCTTTGACAGATTAATAGTAATTTCTAATTCATGATTCTTAGAACTCCTGCCTGAAAAAACAATATTTTTAGCAATTGCTTCTTTTTTGACATAATTATTATCAACACAAAGCTTATAAAACCAATCAGTTGCTGTAATAGCTGACTTTTGCATCTTTTGCCAGAAAATTTCATTTACTTTTGAAGGTGTTGGAGTCTTCAAATCATATAACTCATCATTCAAGACTTCGCGTGAAGTATTGTCATCTGGAATAATTTTACGATCAACAGCCATTTGCACAAGTTGGTGTACTGATGTTTGTTTTTCATCACATTCTTGGTCTTCATCACCAACTAAGGCTTTGATCTTGTTAATTATGTATACACGATCTAATTCTTGATAGGCTCCACTTTCAATAACTTCATCTGCAAATTTCTCAATAATTTTCATTTCTGTAGCCTCTTAATATTAAATTCTCTTAGTTCCATCTACAATTTCTGCATCATAGAAGCTTGCGTCATAACCAATTGCATCTCGATAAATCTTGCCAACATTTTTCTTAAAGTTTTCAGCTTCGTTCTTCTTCACAATTGCAATTGCGCTACCGCCAAAACCGCCACCAATCATTCTGGCTCCTAAAACTCCGTCTTGTTTCCAAGCTGCTTCTGCTAAAGTATCAAGTTCCTTACCCGTTACTTCATAGTCATAATGAAGGGAGATATGAGATGCATCAATCAATCGACCCAATTTTTCAAGATCGTTATCTTCCATGGCCTTAGTTGCTCTGATTGTTCTTCCGTTTTCACTAACTGCATGACGAGCACGTTTTAATTCCGTTTCATCGTTAATTAGGTATGAATATTCATCAAAAGTATTATCGTCTAGTTCACCTAGTGCTTTAATACCAAGCTTAGTTTGTAGTTTTTCTAAGGCCTTGTGACATTTACTAACACGATCGTTATAAGCAGAATCTGCTAAAGTATGCTCTTTATTAGTAGACATAATAATAATTTCATAATCGCCCAGTTTAAGTGGCTTATATTCATATTCCATCGTGTTACAATCAAGGAAAATAGCACTATCTTTTTTACCCATGATGCAAGCAAATTGATCCATGATTCCTGAATTTAGGCCAACGAATTCATTTTCAGTTTTTTGTCCTAGTCTTGCCAAAGTTGGACGATCAACATCTAAATCAAATTCATCTTTTAAAATCATCCCCATTAGCATTTCAATTGCTGCACTTGAAGATAGACCAGATCCTGATGGTAAGTCAGCCTTAATATAAAGGTTAAAACCATGGTTAATTTTTTCGCCGTCTTCTCGTTGACGTAAATAAGTAATCATTCCTTTAAAATAATTAATCCAAAAGCGTTTATCTTTTTCTACTAAATCATCATCTAAATCAAATTCGACAATTTCACCATCTACATTACCTGAATAAAGACGAACCTTTTTGTCATCTCTTGGTCCATAAACGCCGTAAACACCTAAACTAATTGCTGCTGGAAAAACATGTCCTCCATTATAGTCAGTATGCTCTCCAATCACATTAATTCGACCAGGTGAGAAGAAAACATCTTTTCCACTTTCACTAAATACTTCTTGATAGTCTTTAAGTAATTCATCTTTATTCATAATTTTTACCTCTTAATTTTTTGTAATCGTTTTCATAATTAATTATAAAACTATTTAGTAAATAAATTTATTAAATTTCATAAAAAGAGTATAAAGTTAATATTAATCCTTTATACCTAACTTATTTCTAAAGCTTACTCAACAATTGAACTTCCCATGCCTTCATCTTTTTATTTGCACTTTTATCCGTAAATAAATTCTTATATGCATCAAATTCAGACGGCAAATCTTTTGTATCATTACTCATATTTAAGACGAAGTATAATTCTTTTCCGCTTTTTGTAACTCTTTTAGTTATTTCTAAATCTGTTTTAGTCTCTATTAAAGATTTTATATTCACAATTGAAATAAGATGATCAAATATTTTACTTAATCCCGCTTCATCTAATTGCGTTCCAATATACCAGCTAGTACCTTTACCCCATTGGTTCTCACTAACTGCTGGTGTTTCTTTATAAAATTCACTATTATAGTTTCCTAAAGCATGTGCACCTTCTAAATGCAACAAATCACAAATTAAGTTAGCTTGATAATTGTTACTATCTAAGGAAACAGTAATTTTTTGTCCTGGAATTACTGCATCGCTTTCCTCAACCCAGATACCTAAAACATCTTTTAAAGGACCAGGGTATCCCCCAAGGTACACGCTATCATTTTCGTTTACTATGCCAGATAAATAGCTAGCAACAAAATTACCACCCTTTTTTACATATTGATCAATTTTTTCTGCTAAACCGCTTTTTATCATATATAAAACTGGAGCTACAACTAAGTCATATTGACTAAAATCGTCGTCAACGCTAATGATATCCGTTGGGATATTGCGCTTATAAAATTGTTTATAATAATCCAAAATTGATTCTACATAATCAAGATCTTGCGTAATTCCGTCAATATATTCATAAGACCAAAAGTTATTCCAGTCAAAAACAATTCCTACCTTCGCCTTTGTCTTTGATCCTAAAATTGTCGAACCAGTTTTTTCTAGTTTTTCTCCTAGTTCTGTTACTTCCTTAAATACTCTAGTATCAGTTCTTTGAGAATGTGAAATTACTGCACTATGGAATTTTTCCGATCCGCCAATGGCTTGTTTTAATTGGAAAAATTGAACTGTATCTGCTCCATGAGCAACTGCTTGCAATTCTGTAGCTGCCATTTGTCCCGGTCTCTTCAATGGACTATATGGTTGCCAATTTACTTGAGCAGGTGTCGATTCCATCAGCATAAAGGGTTGATGTTTTAACGAACGCATCAAATCATATAAAAATGCTGACTGATAAGTTGGCATGTTATAACTTGGATAACTATCATAAGAAATAATGTCTTGTTCTTTTGCCCATTTTTGATAGTCAAGTAATTTATTAGGTAAAGCATGAAAATTAGTTGTTACTAAAGCCACTGGATCATATTTCTTTATAATAGCTTTCTCCATCTTAAAAAGTTTCAATAAGCTCTCAGATTGAAAACGCAAATAATCAAGCGATAATGCAGAAACAATAGTTTCAGTGCCTTCTGCTCCCCAGGCATCTCCTAATTCATTTGGAACTACTATTTCATCCCAATCATAAATCCTATGACCCCACACATTCATATTCCATGCTTTATTTAAAGTTTCTAAATTTTTATATTTATATTTTAGCCAGTCTCTAAAAGCATTTTGACAATTGTCACAGTAGCAATTGCCCCCATACTCATTATTAACATGCCAAACTTTAATATGAGAATTTTTATAATATCGGCTTACTATTTTTTTAACTAATTTACTAGCAAGAACTTGATAGTTTTTACTATTAGAGCAAAAATTATGTCTTTGCCCAAAAACATGTCGTCTTCCCTGATAATCTACTCGTGCCACATCAGGATATTTTTTAAACATCCAAGCGGGCATAGCTGCAGTTGCAGTTGCAAGGACGATATCAAAATTAGCATCAGATAATTCTTTAACTATTTTGTCTAATTTTGAAAAATCATATTCTCCTTCTCTTTGCTCTAGTAAAGCCCAAGAAAAAACATTAATAGTAGCTGAGTTTAAATGTGCTTGTTTAAAAACTTGTATATCATTTGCCCAAGTATCTTCTGGCCATTGCTCAGGATTATAATCTCCACCATATAAAAATCGTGATAATTGTGTCATATTTTTCTCCTTTATTCTGCTTGTAATCCCATTGTTTTTTCTGAATTCTTTAGTGCTTCTCTAAATTCCACGCTTACAACTTCTTCTCCATGCTTAACAGTCTTACCAGTTTCAACTTCACTGGTTTTTACAATTTTTCGTGGTTGTGTATAAAAAACAATTACTGTGTCTTGATAACCATTTTCAAGAGCAAGGTCTCGATCAAATTCAAGTAATAAATCTCCTTTTCTCACATTTTGGCCATCATCATAGTAAGTCTTAAAACCTTTTCCACGTAAGTTAACCGTTCCTAAACCAACATGTACCACTACTTGTAACCCTTCATCAGAAACAATTTCGAAAGCATGTTTAGTAACAAAGGTAAATTTAATTTTTCCATTAAATGGGGCATAGATCCTTCCTCTACTTGGCTTGATAGCAAATCCTTTACCTGGAAATGGCTTATTATTCTCATCAATAACTTCGCTTAAATTCATTAATTTACCATCCGCTGGTGCATAAACAATTTCATTTGTAACACTCGCATCAGGTTCTTCTTTATCATTTTCAATCTTGCCCTCCGCCAATTTATCTTTTAATTCTTCAACAACGGCCGCATGTTTCTTTTCTGATAATGTTACTTTTGTCAGAAAAACAATGATTGACAAAACAGCTAAAATTAATGGAATATATAAGGCAATAATATTGAAAGTATTAATATCATGAGCCGTCATATCAGCAGCAGTAGCTGTTCCAGTCATTCCAGCCGCAATTGCAACATAACTAACTAAAGCATTAGAAACTGCCCCAGTAAATTTATCAATCATTGGACGAACAGCTAAGACAACTGCTTCATTTCTTTGCCCATTCTTAAGCTGACCATATTCAATAGCATCAGTCAAAGTCAATACAGTTACCAACTGAGCGAAATTGATATTTAGTAAAACTAATCCCAAATCCATTAGGATTACATTATTACGTCCAAAAATGAAGAGAACGTAAGCTAAAACCATACAAGTTTGACCAGCAACAAATAACCATTTTCTTGGAATATATTTATTTAAAATGGGAAAACTTGGACTGATACAAAAGCCAATAATAGTTGCGATAACACCTACTACCCAGAATTCGTTAGGCTTACCAATTACAAATTTATACATATAAAACAAAACACCATTAGTAATAATATAAGCTAATGAATATAAGAGGTAAGCAAGACTTGGCCATAAGATTTGATCATTATGAAATATTGCTCCAAAAACTTGCTTCAAACTTGTCTTCTGCTTCGCAGAATTTCTAATAATATTGTGCTTTTCCTTAGTACCAAAGCAAACAATTAAAGCGCAGACAATGGCGAGAGCGGAAATTACTGCTGCAAAAGCTAACCAGCCAGCTGCTCCTTCTTCGTGCTTACCAGTTACCATATAAGTAACACTGGTCACAATCGGTACTACGATAATTGTTAATCCGTTCCAGCCAATTGTTCCTGAAAAAGCACCCAATGATGTATAAATTCCACGTGCATGTGAATCTTCACTTAAAGCTGGCACCATTCCCCAATAAGAAACATCAGATAATGAATAAAAAATATCAAAACCGATATAAATTAAGATAAATAATACAGCAAATAAGAGCCAACTTTTTTGAGCCAAACCAAAAATTCCAGTAAACAATACCAATAAAAGTAGTGCACTTACTAGTGTACCCACTAAAATCCAAGGTTTAAACTTTCCCCACTTTGTTTTAGTATTATCGACTATATTTCCTAAAATAGGATCAATTACTAATTCAGCTATCCTGATGACAACCATTAAACCAGTAATTAATCCAATCAGCTTATCTGCAATAGATGCCTGCATTCCACTAAACATACTACTGGTGATAAAAATAACAAAGTATGTGCTCATTACACCATAGAAAGCTGAATGACCTAAGTTACCCAAACAAAATGACGCGTAGGAAAGAATTTGCTTTCCTGACTTTCCATGAGATTTCATAAAAATTTCCTCCTCATCGCAAACCGCGCAATCGCTTACATTGATATAATACTCGCATTTATATTTTTCGTAAAGAAATGGCTTTGATTTACTAAATAATTTACTAAATATAAAAATAAAAAAGAATGTCTCTATCAGCATTCCTTTTTTATTTTTCTATGAAAAAATTATTTTTATTTATTAAATTATTTATCTTCCTTAGGAATAAAACTTTTACGGATAACTAATTTTGTGTTCATATTTACATCAATATGAGCTCGATCAGGTTTAATAATTAAATTAATCAGCATACTTAATGCCATATCAATCATTTCTTGCTGGTCAATATTATAAGACGACAAAGGCGGAGAAACATATTTAACAACATTGCTATTGTTAATACTTAATATCGCTGTTTCTTTTGGAATATTAATCCCTTCTTCATTAAATGCTTGTAAAACGCCCACTGCTAGCGTATCAGAAGCAATTAAAAATGCTTGCGGAAACTTATTTTTACATTTTGCCGTAACCTTTTTACCTAATTGATAACCATTTTCAACACTAAAAGGCCCCTCAACAAACATATAATTATTATTTTTTCCTCTAGCTTTCAAGTACTCAGCAAAAGCACTAGCTCGCCGATCAATTTCTTGAATTCCGTCATGCTTTGGTCCGACTCCACCAATAAATCCAATTTTTTCATATCCTTTTTTGAAGAACAGATCGATCGCATTTTTAACCGTAAGTTCAAGATTTGGGCGAATAGAATCAAATAATTCAGGAGCAGGATTTGTATCAACAAAAACTCCATTAGGCAATATCTTATGCAACTGCTTTAATTTTTTATTTTCAATTGGTGCAGCCCCTATCCCAATAAATCCTTGAAATAAAGAAGCATTTTTTATTAAATCATCTATTTCATAAAAGGTTTTCATTTGAAGGGCTTCTTTTTCAACTGTTGAAATTAAAGCATTCTTTAACGAAGTAAAATATTCATCTTGTAATTGCTCTTCATGATTAACACGATACAACAGTGCAATCGTAGGACGAATTTTCTTTTCTTGATGATCTTTCCAGTAACCTAACTTATTAGCAATCTCTAAAATTTTATTTTTTGTATCAGCTGTAATGGATAAGTTAGGATCATTATTTAACAAACGAGATACAGTAGCTGGAGAATAACCAGATTCTTCTGCTATTTTTTTTATAGTTGTCATAATTAATTCTTTCTATAATTTAATTACTCTGTTTAAACAAAAGTTCTATTTTTTCTATAAATAACATTATCAGTTCAGAAGATCATTTTCAAAACTAATCAATAAAACATAAATATCATTTGTAAATAATTTACTATTTTTGAGTAAATTATTTATTTAAGTGATATAATAAAAGCGTCTTCAATATAATATTCTTAGAAATCAGGTAGAACCATGAAAGCAAATATTCGATGGCTAGATGATCCAGAAACTTTCCGCGTTAATCAAATTGCAGCGCACAGTGATCATTTATATTTCAAAAATTATGAAGAATGGGAACAAAAACGTAGCAGTTTTATTCAAAGTCTAGATGGAAAATGGCAATTTAAATTTTCTAATAATCCCCAAACTAGACCACTTGATTTTTACAAAACTAATTTTGATGCTTCAGATTTTGATTTCATTCCTGTTCCAAGTGAAATTGAATTAAATAATTATGCACAAAATCAATATATAAATACCCTCTATCCTTGGGAGGGAAAAATTTTTCGCAGACCAGCTTATTCGCTAGGACAGAAAACAGATCGTTCATTCAGTGGAGGAGAAGATAATACGGTCGGTTCTTACATTAAACATTTTGATTTAGATAATTCTTTTCAAGGAAAGCACGTTCATGTTTTCTTTGAAGGAGTAGAACGAGCAATGTTTGTTTGGCTAAATGGTCATTTTATTGGATATGGTGAAGATAGTTTTACTCCATCTGAATTTGATCTTACCCCCTACCTTAAAGAAAAGAACAATATTTTAGCTGTACAAGTATTCAAACACAGTACTGCCTCTTTTTTAGAGGATCAGGATATGTTTAGATTTTCTGGAATTTTCCGCTCAGTAAAGCTACTTGCTTTTCCAGAAACACATTTAATGGATCTTGCATTAAAACCAACAATTACAAATGACTACCATGATGGAATTTTCAATGCCAAATTATCCTTTACTGGTACAAAAGATGGATATGTACGTTTAAAAATAAAAGATATCAATGGGCAAACTTTACTGGATGAAGAACATAATCTAACTTCAACAATTACAATCGAAAATAAATTACTGAAAAACATTCATCTTTGGGATAACCATCACCCTTATTTATATCAGTTATTTATTGAAGTCCACGATTCAAATAAAAATCTAATTGAGTTAGATTCTTATAAATTTGGATTTCGAGAAATTAAAATAACTGACGATAAAGTTGTATTACTCAATGGAAAGAGACTAATTATAAATGGGGTCAACCGACACGAATGGAATATGAATAGCGGACGTACCATTACTAAACAGGATATGAAGGCCGATATTCAGACCTTTAAAAGAAACAATATCAATGCGGTACGTACTTGCCATTATCCTAATCAAATTTCGTGGTATTACTTATGTGATCAAAATGGTATCTACGTTATGGCAGAGAATAATTTAGAATCTCACGGAACATGGCAAAAAATGGGAAAAGTTGAGCCTTCGTATAATGTTCCAGGATCTTTAGCAGAATGGCGTAATGTAGTTATTGATCGTGCCAGAAGTAATTATGAAACTTTAAAGAATCATACTTCTATTCTCTTTTGGTCGCTAGGTAATGAATCATATGCTGGTGAAAATTTAATAGCAATGAATCAATTCTATAAATCGCACGATGATACACGCCTTACGCATTATGAAGGTGTGGTTCATACACCAGACTTAAAAAATAAAATATCTGATTTAGAAAGTTACATGTATCTCCCACCTAAAGAAGCTGAAAAATATTTAAAAAATAATCCTTCAAAGCCATTTCTTGAATGCGAATATATGCATGATATGGGCAATTCAGATGGTGGAATGAAATCTTACATTAAATTAATTGATGAATATCCACAATATTTAGGCGGATTTATTTGGGACTTTATTGATCAAGCTCTTTTAACCTATGATCCAATAAGCGGTAAAAAAGTACTCAGATACGGTGGTGACTTTGATGATCGACACTCAGATTATGAGTTTTCTGGGGATGGTCTAATGTTTGCTGATCGAACTGAAAAACCAGCAATGCAGGAGGTTAAATATTATTATGGATTACACAAATAAACTCCACATTATTTACGGAGATGCAGCGTTAGGAGTACAAACTAAAAAATTTCAATATATTTTTAGTTATGAAAAAGGCGGACTTGAATCCCTAAAAATCAATAATAAAGAATGGCTCTATCGTATCCCTACTCCAACATTTTGGCGTGCCACAACCGATAACGATCGCGGTAATGGCTTTAGCGTTAAGGCTGCTCAATGGTTAGGAGCGGATATGTTCAGCCAATGTAGTAAAATTCATCTAACAGTTGATGATCAAAAATTTGATCCTCTACCTATCGCTCCATTCAATAATCAATTTTCTAACCATGAATATGCAAATCTCGTAAAAATTAGTTTTGATTATAAAACTACTACTACGCCGGCAACTATATGCACGATTACCTATGTTATTGATTCCAGTGGACACGCAACTATTAAAATGCGTTACATGGGAAAAGAAGGATTGCCATCTCTTCCAGTCCTAGGAATGCGTTTTATCATGCCTACGATGGCAACTGGATTTGAATATTATGGACTTTCTTCTGAAACATATCCTGATCGTAAAGCAGGGGCAAAAAAAGGAGTATTTCACGTAAAAGGTTTACCTGTCACAAAATATTTGGTTCCACAAGAAAATGGCATGCATATGGACACAGATAAATTAATTATCACTAGAAATACTAGCCTGAATAATGCAGATCGTGATACAAATGATTTTCAACTAGAAATTAATAAAACTGATAAACCACTTAACTTTAGTTGCCTCCCCTATACCGCTGAAGAATTAGAAAATGCCACACACATTGAAGAACTTCCACTAGCACGCAGAACAGTTTTAGTAATTGCTGGAAAAGTACGCGGTGTAGGGGGAATAGACAGTTGGGGGACAGATGTTGAAGAAAAATATAGAATAGATTCAAGTAAAAATTTTGAATTTTCATTCAAATTAAGTTAAAAATAATAAATTTAGAAGGAGTATTATAAATATGAAAGTATTAGTTATTGGTGGTGCCGGTTATATCGGCTCTCATGCTGTTAGAAAATTAATTGAAGAGGGAAACGATGTTGTTGTCCTTGATTCTCTCTACACTGGCCATAGAAAGGCTGTTGACAAGAGAGCTAAATTTTATCAAGGCGACATCGAAGATACTAATTTAGTAAGCAAGATCTTACGGGACGAAAACATTGATGCTGTTATGCACTTTGCCGCTTACTCATTAGTTCCTGAATCAGTTAAGAAACCTTTGAAATATTACGACAACAATGTCTCAGGTATGATTTCTCTTCTTCAAGCCATGGATGACGCTAAAGTTAAATACCTAGTATTTTCTTCATCCGCTGCTACTTATGGTATTCCAAAGACTTTACCGATTACTGAAGATACACCACTTGATCCAATTAATCCTTATGGCGAAACCAAGATGATGATGGAAAAGATTATGCACTGGGCTGACAAGGCTGACGGCATTAAGTCTATCGCTCTTCGCTACTTTAATGTTGCTGGTGCTTCAAGCGACGGCTCAATTGGTGAAGATCACGGTCCTGAAACTCACCTAATTCCAAATATCTTAAAGAGTGCTATTTCTGGTGATGGCAACTTTACTATTTTTGGTGACGACTATGACACTAAAGACGGTACTAATGTCCGTGACTACGTTCAAGTTGAAGACTTAATTGACGCCCATATCTTAGCTCTTAAGCACGTAATGGAAACTAACAAGTCTGATGTCTTTAACTTAGGTACTGCTCAAGGATACTCTAACTTAGAAATTCTTGAAGCTGCTAAGAAAGTTACTAGCATTGACATCCCTTACACTATTGGACCAAGAAGAGGCGGAGATCCTGACTCATTAGTTGCCGATTCAAGTAAGGCACGTAAAGTTCTAGGCTGGAAGCCAAAGCATGAAAATGTTGATGACGTTATCGCAACTGCTTGGAACTGGCACAAGAGTCACCCAAAGGGCTATGAAGATAAGTAAAGAATAAAGCAAAATAATATTTTTAATTTCACGTACAACAAAAGCTGTCTACCAACTCATGATAGACAGCTTTTAATTTGGCTGTATAATTTTTCCTGTTGATGAATATCTATGATATTCTATCGACAGGATTTTTTTACGTAAAAAAAGAGGCCATAGTCCTCTCTTACTTAAAATCCTTCTTCGACCAATTCAATTAAGTGTATGGAGATTTAAACTATGTCCTCTTTAAATGATTATATTAAATTTACTCTTGATATTGAAGATAAAAACATTATTTTTTCTGATTATTCAAATGAAAATATTAACGGTAAGATTTACAAAATATATTTAGCTGAGCTGATCCAGCCTACTTGTCCTTATTGTCGTTCTACTAATCTTAAGCATAACGGTCATTACGTCTCTAACGTTCGTTTCATTACTGCTGATGCTAGTAAGCCCGTTACTATCAGATTAAGAAAACAACGTGTTCTCTGCAATTACTGTTTAAAAAGATCTATGGCTCAATCTAATCTGGTTAATAAAGGCTGCTATATCTCTAACACTTCTAAGCGAAAAATACTTTCTGCTCTTACTGAAGATCGTTCAATGACCAGCATTGCTAGAGAACATAATGTATCTGTCAACACGGTTCAAAGAGTATTAGAAGTCTGCTCTTCTAAGTTCTATGATGCCTTTGATCATCTCCCTGAACACTTAGCTTTTGATGAATTTAAGGGCGTAGGCAAAAAGCTTCACTTTATTTGTCTAGATGGTGATACTCACAAAGTTGTTCAAATTCTTAGAACTCGTTTCAAACCTGATATTCTACGCTATTTTTACAAGTTCACTCCTAAAGCTCGTGCAATGGTTAAAACAGTAACTATGGATCTTAATTGTTATTATCCTTTAGTTGCTAGAGAATTATTTCCAAATGCTCAGATAGTTATTGACCGTTTTCATATGGTTCAAATGCTTACTAGATCGTTTAATATTTTCAGAGTTCAAATCATGAAGCAATTTAATAAAAGAAGCCGTGAATATAAGCTTTTAAAGTCCCCTTGGAAGCTTTATCTCATGAAATATGACAAACTTAATAAGACTACTCCTTATTACGACTGGCATTTTAAGGACTGTCTAACACAGGAACATGTTGTCTTAGATGGTTTAGATTGTGACCAAACCTTAGAAAATACTTATCGGGTTATGCAGGACTTTATGACTGCTATTCAGGATAACGATGAAAAGAAAGTTATCCATCTACTTCATTCAAAACAAAATGTTGGTAAACAAATGCATCAAACTCTATTAACTTTTAAACGTAATTATTCTGGTGTCCTAAACGGTATTACCTCAACTTATTCTAATGGTTGTCTTGAAGGAGTTAACCGTAAGATTAAACAAATTGAACGTACTGCTTATGGCTATAGAAATTTCAAACATTTATTAATTAGAATTAGACTCGAAGAAAATATTATAAAAGAAAAGGAATCAAACAGCTATTTCTTAGCTGCTTAATTCCTTCTTAAAATTATCCATCAACAGGATTTGCAAAAGAGCCTTTAATTTGGATAATTTACTTTTCGCTCAAACCTTGGTAATAGTTATATACTTCTTGACCAGCAATACTTCCTTCACCGACAGCAGTTGCAATTTGACGAAGTTCTTTTGCTCGAACATCACCCAAAGCAAAGACCCCATCAACTTTAGTACGCATATGATCATCCGTTAGGATCCAACCTTGGTCATCAGTAATGCCTAAATCTCTAAAAGCATCTGTTTGTGGTTGAATACCAACATAAATAAATACACCAGCTACTTTAATTTCTTTTTCTTCACCAGTTTCTTTATCCTTATATTTCACACCAGTTACTTTATTGCCATCTCCGACAATTTCTTCAGTTTGAGCATTCCAGATAAACTTCATCTTATCATTTTCGAAAGCTTTCTTTTGTAATTCAGCTTTCGCACGAAGTTGATCACGCCGATGGATAACAGTGACTGACTTAGCAGACTGTGCCAAATATAGCCCCTCTTGAATAGCTGAATCTCCGCCACCAATTACAGCAACATCTTCATCTCTAAAGAAAGCGGCGTCACAAACAGCACAATATGATACGCCTTTTCCAGCATATTCTTCTTCGCCAGGAACTCCAAGATGCTTATGAACTGCACCAGTAGCAATAACGACCGCACCAGCTTCGTATTCACCTGAATCAGTTTTAACGATCTTTTTATTGCCATCTTGGATAATACTTTGTACATCGCCATAAGCAAATTCAGCTCCAGCATTTGTAGCCGTTTGATACATTTTTTCGCCTAATTCAGGTCCTTGAATATCAACAAAGCCAGGATAATTATCAATGCCAGCAGTATTATTCATTTGGCCGCCATAAATACCACGATCCAAAATAACTACTTTCAAATTAGCTCGAGCGGCATATAAAGCAGCAGTTAAACCACCAGGTCCTGCTCCAATTACAATTACATCGTAGTTTTTTTTCTCAGCCATATTCTCGCCTCTATTCTTACTTTTTGTAAGTATATATTACTATGAACAAATAAAAATTGCAATCTTTTTGCTTATAGTTGAATTTCTGGCTTAGGATTTCTTCCCATCATTGTCTTAATTTCTTGATCTACATCGGCATTTTCATATAAAACACGGTAAATAGCTTCACTAATTGGCATATCAATATTCTTTTCTTCTGCTAATTCATGTACAGCTTTAACAGTCGTAGCACCTTCAACAACTTGGCCCATATGGTCTAAAACATAATCAAGACTCTTTCCTTCTCCAATTTGCTTACCTGCACGCCAATTACGAGAATTTTGAGAAGTTGCTGTTACAATTAAATCACCAATTCCTGAAAGACCTGAAAAAGTCATTGGTTTTGCGCCGAAGTATTTAACTCCTAAACGAGTAATTTCAGCTAAGCCTCTAGTCATTAAAGCAGCTTTTGCATCATCACCATATCCTTTACCAACTAGGATACCTGCAGCGATTGCAATAACATTTTTCACTGCTCCACCTACTTCAACTCCCACTAAATCATCATTAGTGTAGAAACGGACATAGTTATTTGAAAATATCTTTTGTACTCTCTTAGCATTTTCTTCACTAGTAGATGCACAAGCAATTGCAGTTAAATCCTTTTGAGCAACATTTTCAGCATGACTAGGGCCTGAAATAGCTACTATTTTTTCACTATCATTTGGATAAACTTCCTCAGTTAAAATATCTGAAATTAGTTTTTTACTTCCTGGTTCAATTCCTTTAGTTGCAGTTACCAATAAAGGAGTAGCGCCAGTTTTATCTAATATTTTACGTGCATTTTTAGCAACAATACGAACTGCTTTAGTTGGTAAAACAAATAAAATAATTTCAGCACCATCCAATGCTTTTTCTAAATCTCCAGTAGCGGGTACATTAGGATTAAGTTTCCAATTTTTCATGTAGTGAGTATTAGTATGATGTTCATTAATTTCTTGGTTAACACTGTCAATGTTTCCATACAATACTACATCATTTCCGTTATCAGCTAACATTGAACCAAGAACAGAACCCCATGAACCATTACCTAAAACTGCAATCTTTGCCATTTTTTTACTCAAACTTTCTATAAAAAATTATTTCTTTCAATCTCTATTATACGGGTATTTTAAACCGCTGCCAGCCAAATACCACTTTGGTTTTACAACCTTACGACGATAAATCCAAAGAATAATTGCACCAAAAAATAAAATCAAGCTCAATGCTTGTGAAACTCTAATAGTATTAGCAATGTATAAACTATCTGTTCTCATTCCCTCAACAAAGAAGCGAACAGCAGAATACCAAATTACATAACTTAAAAATATTTCTCCACGCTTAAAAAGATGTTTTCTATGACGTAAACTCAAAATCAAAATCAAACCAATTAAATTTAAAGTCGACTCATATAAATAAGTTGGTTGATAATATGAACCGTTAATGTACATCTGCTGAATAATAAAATGAGGCAAATGTAGACTTTCTAAGAAAGACAAGGTTGTTTTAGCACCATGTGCTTCTTGATTCATAAAATTACCCCACCGAGCAATTACTTGGGCGGCCATTACACCTGGAGCAATGATATCAAGCATTAGAAAGGGTGGTAGCATTCGTTGATGACAAAAAATTAATAATACAATTAGTCCCGCAATCAAACCACCGTAAATAGCAATACCACCGTTCCAAATAGCAATTATTTGATCGGGATGTTGAGAAAAGTAGCCCCATTCAAAAACTACATAATATATTCGGGCCCCAATAAAACCAATTGGAACTGCCCATAGGAGAAAGTCAATGAAGTCATCAGGCATAATATGCCTTTTCTTTCCTTCATTAATTGCCATTAAGGTTGCTACTAAAACTCCAGTAGCCATTAAAATACCGTACCACTTAACTTGAAACGGACCTAGATTAAAAGCTACCGGATTTAAGGCTAAACTCATTTCCTGCTGTCACCTTCGTCTTTTTTAGAATTATCTGAAATTAGTTCAGTTAGATTTTGTTCAAATTTTTGGCTAGCATCATAACCCATTTTCTTAGCTCTGAAGTTCATAGCGGCTACTTCAATAATAATAGCTAAATTCCGTCCGACTTTAACTGGAACAGTTACTTGCGGCACATCTACTTCAAAAATCTCACGCGTTTTTTCATTAAATCCTAAGCGATCATAATTAGCTTTTGGATCCCAATTTTGCAAACAGATTATCAATTGAATTTCAGTACTGTCCTTAACCGCTCCAGCACCAAAAAGATTCATTACATCAATAATTCCAATTCCGCGAATCTCCATTAAATGCTTTAGGATCTTAGGAGCTTCTCCCACTACGGTCTTATCATCTTTTTGATATACATCAACTCGATCATCAGCAATTAAACGGTGTCCACGTTTTACCAAGTCTAGGGCTGTTTCTGACTTACCAACACCAGAATTTCCAATAATCAATACACCCATTCCGTAAATTTCTACTAAAACACCATGAATACTCTTTCGAGGCGCAAGCTTTTCATCTAGAAATTGAGTAATGACACTTGATAAATGTGTTGTAGCCATATTACTAGAAAGAACAGGTATCTTTTCTTTCTCAGCTGCTTCAAGCATTTCTGAAGGAATTGGTAAACCTCGTGACACAATGAAGCAAGGCGTTTCTGGAGTTGCCATTTTGTTAAATACTCGCTCACGCAAATCATGATCTAAACGTGCACTATAAGAAATTTCCGTTCTTCCTAGCAATTGGATTCTATTTTTAGGATAGAAATCAAAATAACCTGTCAATTCCAAACCTGGACGAGAAATATCAGAAGTATTAATTAATTTTTGATCTAAATATTCCTTTCCTTCAACCACTCTAAGTGAAGGGAGATCTTTTACTAATTCACTAACTTTAACTGCTTCAACCATTTTTATTATCCTCTTTATCTTCTACATCTTTGACTGAAACATCTCGTGCTTTCTTTCGCTTTTGATTATTAGTGGACGGCTGCAATGGATTATGGCTATTAGTTTCATCCGTATCTTTTTTATTGCCAGAAAACTTAGCTAGCAGCCAAATAATCACGGCAACAATTATAGCAACAGGTAACAAGCCAATAAAGAATTTAAATATTGAAAATAAAATACTTAAAATCACCAACGCAGCTAATACCAATATTAAAATAGTTACAAATCCCATAGATCTTTTCCTTAAACTTTAGTTCGGATTTTTTTTGCTTAAGAGCCACTGTAAGTAGGCATAAATAAAATTATCTAGTTTTCCATCCATTACACCATTTACATCACTAGTTTCAAAATTAGTTCGATGATCTTTTACCATATTGTAAGGATGAAAAACATAAGAGCGAATTTGAGAACCAAAGCCAATTTCTTTTTGATTACCTTTAAGTTCTTCTGTCTGCTTTCTTTTCTTCTCTTCTTCTAGCTGGAATAGCTTTGCCCGTAACATATTCATCGCAGTTTCTCTATTTTGTAATTGCGACCTCTGAGCCTGCGATGAGGTAATAATTCCAGTAGGTAAGTGAGTAATTCGAACTGCACTAGAAGTCTTATTAATATGCTGACCCCCAGCACCACTTGAGCGATAAACGTCAATTCTTAAATCATCTGGATTAATATCAACCTCAATGCTTTGATCAATCTCTGGTATTACCTCTACAGAAGCAAAAGATGTATGTCGTCTTTTAGCAGAATCAAAAGGAGATATTCTTACTAATCTATGAACACCATTTTCAGATTTAAGTAATCCAAAAGCATTTTTTCCTTGAATCCGGATGCTTACACTTTTAACACCAGCTTCTTCACCAGGTTCATAATCTTCAATTTCAAATTTTAAATCATGGCTAACTGCATAGCGTTGATACATCCTCAAAAGCATATCAGCCCAATCCATAGCTTCAGTACCACCAGCACCTGGATGAATTTCCATTAGAGCATTATGTTGATCATATTTATCTGACAATAATAATGATAATTCATAATCATGAAAACTTTGTGATAATGACACCATTTCTTCAGATAATTCTTCACTCAATTCAGGATCTGGATCTGCTTTAAGTAATTCTAAAGCAGTTTGAGCATCATCGAATTTTGCTTCAAGTTGCTTAAAGTTTTCACTTTTTTCCTTCATTCGATTAGTATCATTAATTAAGCTTTGTGCTTGTTCTTGATTATCCCAAAAACCAGGTTCTGCCATTTTTTGCTCATTAATCGCAATACCTTCATTTAATGAATCGAAGTCAAAGAGACCTCCTGAAATGCTCTAACTTAGGACTAAGATCATTTAATTCTGCTTGAATTTCACTAATCTCCATTTTTATTTTCCTCACATCATAATATTAATTTTTACTTTAATAATAGCAAAAAAGAGAGACATTATCTGCCTCCCTTTGTTTTTATCGACTAATGTTTTGTCTTATTTGAGCCTTCATAAATAGACGGGTGGCATCAAATTCGATATTACTGATCATTTCCTCAAACATTCTATAGCCAGATTCTTGATATTCAACTAACGGATTTAGTTGTCCATATCCTCTTAGACTAATAGATTGTCGTAATTGATCCATGGCATCAATATGATCAGTCCAACGTTCATCTACAACACGCAAGATAACAACTTTTTCAAATTCTAGCATTTGCTCAGGATCAGCAAGTTGCTTTTCTTTTTCAGCATAATTGTCTTCTGCAATCTGATAAAGTCTCTTCTTAAGTTCTTCCGCACTTAAGTGCTTCATATTAAGCTTTTTAGTAGTTTCTTCATCAGTAATAGCAGAGGAAATGAAGTCTCTTATTTGATCATTACGCCAATCTTTTTTATCACCTTGGGTGTACATATCAATTTGATGATCAATAGTCCGTTTAATCATTGGCATTAAAACAGGTTTCAATGATTTATCTTCAGAAATAACCTGCATTCTTTCCCCGTAAATAATTTCACGTTGCGTACGCATAACATCATCGTATTGCAAAGTTTGCTTACGAGTATCGTAGTTATTTCCTTCAACACGCTTTTGAGCTGATTCAACTTGTTTAGTAATCATACGTGATTCAATGACTTTGTCATCATCATTATCAGATATTCGATCAAGGAATAATTTTACTCGATCTCCACCAAAACGCTTCATCAAATCATCTTCTAGAGAAAGATAAAATCTTGTTACACCAGGATCACCTTGACGACCGGATCTACCACGAAGCTGATTATCAATACGACGAGACTCGTGACGTTCAGTACCAATAACAGCTAAACCGCCTAATTCTTTAACACCGGGTCCTAATTTAATATCAGTACCACGACCAGCCATGTTAGTAGCAATGGTAACTGCTCCTCTTTGACCGGCATTCATAATGATCTCTGCTTCTTTAGCATGGTTTTTCGCATTCAAAACTGCATGTGGAATACCTGCTTGGTTAAGCATTTGGCTTAAACGTTCAGAACTTTCAATAGCAACAGTACCAACCAATACCGGTTGTCCTTTGGCGTGGCGCTCCTTAATTTCTTTTACTACAGCTTCAAATTTAGAATCTAAGGTTGGATATAAAATATCAGGCAAGTCTTTACGAGCAATTGGACGGTTAGTTGGAATAGTGATTACTTCCATGTTATAGATTTCACGAAATTCTTCTTCTTCCGTCTTCGCTGTACCTGTCATACCTGCCAGCTTTTTATACATTCTAAAGAAGTTCTGGTAAGTAATGGTTGCTTGAGTTTTAGACTCTTCTTGAATCTTAACCCCTTCTTTTGCTTCAATAGCCTGGTGAAGTCCATCAGAATAACGACGGCCTTCCATTACACGTCCAGTGAAAGAATCAACAATCATAACTTCGCCATTTTGAACCACATAGTCGATATCTTTCAACATAATGTAGTTAGCTCTTAAAGCTTGATCAATATGGTGAACTAAGACTTGGTTATCAATATCATACAGGTTCTTCAAACCAAAGTGTTCACAAGCTTTTTTGATTCCTTGATTGGTCAAATTAATTGTTTTAGTTGGCCAATCAATCTTGTAGTCACCATGGTCTTCATCATCATCTACATCGTCATCACTTTTATCTTCAACTAAAGTTTTAACAAAACGATCAGCACGAATATATTCACTGTTTGCTTGCTCTGCTTGTCCAGAAATAATTAACGGTGTTCTAGCCTCATCAATTAAAATTGAGTCAACCTCATCGATAATTGCATAGTTAAGTGGACGTTGAACCATTTGATCTTTGTAGACAACCATATTGTCTCTTAAATAATCAAATCCTAATTCTGAGTTTGTTGAATAAGTAACGTCACAGTTATAAGCATCTCTCTTTTCATCTGCAGACATTGAATTAAGGTTTAACCCTACAGATAAACCGAGCCACTTATATAATTGCCCCATTTCGCTTTCGTCACGGCTAGATAGGTATTCATTAACTGTTACCACATGAACACCTTTCCCCGTTAGAGCATTTAAATAAACTGGCAAAGTAGCAGTTAAGGTCTTACCTTCTCCAGTCATCATTTCGGCGATATTACCGTAATGAAGCGCAATACCACCAATAATTTGAACACGGAAAGGATATAATCCTAAAACTCTTTTTGCACCTTCACGTGCTGTAGCAAATGCTTCTGGTAGAATATCGTCTAACGTTTCACCATTTTTTAAACGCTTACGGAATTCTGGTGTCTTTGCTTGGAGCTGCTCATCAGATAATTTTTCGTACTCGTCTCCTAAAGATTCTACCTTAGTTGCTAATTTTTCAAATTTCTTTAATTCTCTTCTATCGTTATCGTAAATTTTTTTAAGAATATTAGCCATTTAATCGGTCCTTAAATTTAAATTTTGTGCACAAATCTAAAATAATACTATGTAATTTTAACATTAATTTGTAAAAATGAGAAACCTACTATTGCAAGAAAAAGCCTCTTAAGCTTATCGCTGCTCAAGAGACTCTTAATTTATAAGATTGTTTTAATTATTCGTTAGTTTCAATCAAGCCATAACGACCATCATTTCTGCGATATACAATGCTTGTTCCATTTGTATCTGCATCTTCAAAAACAAAGAAATCATGGCCCAACAAGTCCATTTGTAAAACGGCTTCTTCTGCACTCATTGGCTTTAAATCCAAATGCTTGTTACGAACAATATCAAATTCTTTAGGTGCTTTCTTTTCTTCTTCTAAGTCTTCATAGAAGAAATCTTTTAAGCCCTTCTCACGACTCTTTCTGTTAATACGAGTCTTGTATTTTCTGATTTGACGTTCTAGTTTTTCAGAAACAAAATCAATACTCTTGTACATATCATCAGTTGTGTCTTCTGCACGTAAAACTAGGTATGGAAGTGGAATTGTTACTTCCACCTTAGCAGTATGATCTGGATAAACCTTTAAATTGATATGAGCAATTACATCAGAATTGATTTCGAAGTACTTTTCGAGCTTATTCAATCTCTTTTGAACATAATCTCTTAAGGCATCAGTAACTTCGACATTTTCTCCACGAACATTGTATTTTAACATTGTAG